>JAESGA010000005.1_pt1 | contig 596372 bp, 565 predicted proteins | sample 9269521 | NCBI WGS metagenome assembly JAESGA01 (sample SAMN14514842, study PRJNA621658) | algae metagenome | isolation source: Aphanothece saxicola GSE-SYN-MK-01-06B and co-occurring heterotrophs from... | place: USA: Grand Staircase Escalante National Monument, Utah | collected 2006-04-15 | reverse complement strand
GCAGGCCAGCCGCCGCCGTAGCGGCCCCGTCGTCCCCCGGATGCGCACCCGCGTCCGCGTCACTGCCGCCCCTGCAGCCCCAAACCACCCTCATCCGCCGAAGCCGAAGGGTTTCTGGAGGTATCCATCTGCTGCGCGGGCTCAGCGTGGGTCGATGATGCTGACCACCGCGCTGCCGCGCTTGCCGCCCCTGTCGACGAGGCGATGGGCTTCCACGATGTCGTCGAGCCGATAGCGCGCCCCGATCACGGGGCGCAGCACGCCCGCCGCGAGCATGCCCGCGACGCCGGCAAGTTCGGCTGGGTCGTTCGCGGCGAAGCCGCACAGCACGCGCGGCCCGCGTCCCAAGGACGTCAGCACCATCTGCACCATCTCCCGCAGACCGAAGGAGAGGAACAGGTGGCGGCCGCGCGGCGCGAGTGCCGGTCGCCACTCCGCAAAACGCGCCACGCCGACCGTGTCGAGGAGAATGTCGAAGCTGCCTGCCGCAGCACCACCCGGACCCGCCCGCCGGTCGATCACGGCATCGGCGCCGAGGTCGCGCACCAGTTCGGCGTTCTCCGCGCTGCACAGGGCCGTCACATGCGCACCGAGATGCTTCGCGAGTTGCACGGCGAAGACCCCGACGCCGCCCGCCGCGCCAACCACCAGCACCCGCTCGCCGGGGGCAAGCCGCGCCACGTCGCGCAGGAAGACCAGCGCGGCGAGCGCACCGAAGGGCACGGCGGCGGCCTCGGCATGGGTCAGGCCCGGCGGCATCGGGACGATCGCCGCGTCGTCGCGGATCGCGAGGTACTCGGCATTGGCGCCGCGCGTCGCGATGCCGAACACATCCTGGCCCGGGCGGAAGCGCGTGACGTCGGTTCCGACCGCCTCGACCTCTCCCGCGAACTCCATGCCGGGGATCGGCCGCCTCGGGCCTCGCAGGCCGAAGGCCAGACGGATCGGCAGCGCGAAGATCGCCGGCGTGCGCGCGGCGCGCAGGCGGGCGTCGCCCGAGGTGACGGTGCTGGCATGAACACGCACGCGCACGTCCCGCCGACCAACGGACGGCATCGGGACATCCTCGATCCGCAGCACCTCCGGCGGCCCGTAGCGGCGGTGGATGGCAGCCTTCATGACGTCCTCTCGACCCGACGAGGCCCCCTTTATCCATGCATCCGGAGAGGGAGAATTGTCAGGAACTGCAGGCAATCTATACATTTCTGCATGAAGTGGTCCGTTCCACCCTTCGACTGGACGCTGGCGCGGGCCTTCCTCGCCACGGCGGAGACCGGCTCGCTCTCCGCCGCCGCACGCATGCTCGGGCAGGCGCAGCCCACAATCGGGCGCCAGGTCGCGGCGCTGGAGCGGACGCTCGGGATCGCCCTGTTCGAGCGCGTCGGCCGCGGCCTCGCCTTGACGCCCACGGGGCGGGAGGTGCTGGAGCATGTCCGCGCCATGGCCGAGGCCGCGGGCCGGGTTTCCCTCGTGGCCGCCGGGCGGTCGCAGGCCATCGAGGGGCCCATCCGCATCACCGCGAGCGAGGTCTATGCCGCGCATCTCCTCCCGCCGATCATCGCGAGGCTGCGCGAGGCGCATCCCGGCATCACGGTCGAGATCATCGCCACCAACCGCCCGGCCGATCTCCTCCGGCGCGAGGCCGACATCGCCGTCCGCAACTTCGAATCCCGCGACGCGGAGCTGATCGTGCGCAAGGTCGCGGATGACCATGCGCGGCCCTACGCCACGCCGGCGTGCCTGCGTCGCCTCGGCCGCCATCGCCGCTGGGCGGATCTGGCCGAGGCGCCGTTCGTGGGCTTCGATCGGACGGAGTTGATCATCGAAGGGCTGCGCGCCCTGGGCCTGCAACTCACACGCCGGAACTTCCCGGTCCAGGCCGACAGCCACCTCGTGCATTGGGCCCTGGTGCGGCAGGGCCTCGGCATCGGCCTGATTACCGAGGCCGTAGGCGACGCGGAGCCCGCCGTGCTGCGCGTGCTACCGGAGGAGCCGCCGCTCACCTTCCCGATCTGGCTCGCCACGCATCGCGAACTGCACACGAGCGTCCGCGTTCGGCTGGTGTTCGACCTGCTGGCCGACGCCCTCTCGGCGTCGCGGCCTTGATCGCGCGCGCGGCAACCGCAGCCCGCATTGTGTTTGGGCGGTTCGGTTCAGGGCGTGCGCAGCGGAAGGGCGATGACGACGCGCAACCCGCCCAGTTTGCTCTCGTCCAGGCGTAGCGCACCGCCATAGGCCGCGGCGATGTCTCCGGCGATGGAGAGGCCAAGCCCCGTGCCGCTCCGCTCGGGATCAAGCCGCACGCCGCGCGTCAGGGCGGCGCGGCGCTCCTGCGGCGGGATTCCGGGGCCGTCATCCTCCATGATGAGAAGCACTGCGCCACTCTCCGCGCCAACGCCAATCCGAACACTGGACCGCGCCCATTTCGTCGCGTTGTCGAGCAGAACGCCCAGCAGCTCAACCAGATCCTCCTCCTCGAGCCCCAACGTCAGGTCTGCCGGCACGTCGAGCTGCCAGGCAAGGCGCTCGCCGCGGGGCGTGCGTGCGAAGGCGCGTGCGACGCGCTCCACCACCGCGCGCAGCGGCACTTGGCTGCTATGCGGCGCCGGCCCCCGGATATGCGCGCGCGCCAGTTCCCGGGCCATGCGCGAATCGATGCTGTCGGCCACCGCCTCGATCGCCGCCGCCACCTCGGCCTCGCTGCGCTCGCGCAGTTCGCGCGCCCGCGCGCCGAGCAGCGCCAACGGCGTACGCAGCCCATGCGCGAGATCTGCCGTCCGCTCTCGGGCGAGTCGCGCGCTCTGCCGCTGCGCATCGAGCAGCGCATCGAACTCGCCGGCAAGTTCCTGCAGTTCGTCCGGCAATGCCCCGCCAATGCGCTCGCGGCGGCCCTCGCGCAGGTCCTGCACGGCGCGACGCGCCCGCGCGATGGGCCGCAGCACGATCATCCCCTGCAGCGCGAAAGCGGCGAGCAGCCCGCCCCCCATCACGCCCAGCGCTGGCAGCAGATCCAGCACGAAGGCTCGGTTCGCCGCTTCCAGCAGCTTGCGGTCCACTGCAACGGCGACACGCCAGCTCGCATGCGGCTCGGCCTTACCCTCGATCTGGCGCTCAAGAACGATCATCTTCGTCCGCTCAGGGCCGCGCAGGATGTGCCGGTGCAGTTCTCCCGGCTGCAGCACATCGACCTCGAGCGGGAAGGTGAAGCCCGCCAGCGAGGGAGAGCCCAGCAACTCGCCCGTACGGTCGTTCCGCACCTGCCAGTAAAGGCCCGACAGGGGTTCCTGAAAGCGCAGATCGGGCAAGGGCTGCACCTGCGGCGTCGCAGCCCCGTTCGCGAACACGAGGCTGCGCGACAGGAAGCGCAGGTCGGCGTCCAGCTCGGCCAGCATCTCGCGCTCGACATGACGTTCGAAAAGGCCCTGCACCGCCGCACCGAGCGCCGCCACGGCGACCAGCACCGTCGCCAGCGCAACGATGGCAAAGCGTGCGCGCACCGAACCTGTCAAGGCGCGCCGCCGATCACATAGCCGTGGCCACGCCGGGTGCGGATGGCATCGGCGCCGACCTTGCGCCGCAGCCGCGCCACCAGCGCCTCGATCGCGTTGTCGCCGCGCTCGGCCTCGTCGGCGTAGAGATGCTCCGTCAGCTCCGTCTGGTGCACGGCAAGACCGGCGTGGTGCATGAGATAGGCAAGCAGCCTGAATTCGAGCGGCGTCAGCTCCAACGGCTGCCCGCCACGCCTGAGGCGCCGGGTCCGCAGATCGAGAACCAAATCGTCCAAGGCGAGGATGTTCGAAGCCGCGCCCGCAGCGCGCCGCAGCACGGCGCGCAGCCGCGCCAGAAGTTCCTCGATGGCGAAGGGCTTGACCAGGAAATCATCGGCGCCGGCATCGATGGCTTCCACGCGCGTCGTCCAGGCGCCGCGTGCCGAGAGCACGATGATCGGAAAGGCAACCCCCTCGGACCGCCAGCGACGGATGAGCGAAAGCCCGTCCATGTGAGGCAGGCCGAGATCGAGAAGCGCCGCGTCGAAGGGCTCCACGCCCCCACGCTGCCACGCGGCATCGCCGTCTGCGGCATGCTCGGCAGCGAAGCCGGCGGCCGAGAGGGCGCGCAGCAGATCCTTCGCGATCCCTGGCTCATCCTCGACCACCAACACGCGCATCCCTGCCGCCATCCCCCCGCGCCACATCCACCCGTTATCCGCCACTGCCTGACGCCACGCTGACAGGCCGTGTCAGCCCGTCGGGTGGACATGCCGCTAGAGGGCATCCCGTCACGGAGGTGTCCATGAAGAGCGGAGCGCGCATCGCTGCAAGCCCCTGCGGGCTGTGCGGCGGAACGGAGAGGCAGGTTCTTGCCACGCGTGGCCGCGGATACGTGCCGCTCACCACGGCCGTCTGCCTCGGCTGCGGTTTGGTCAGCCACCATCCGGCACCCGATCCTGCGGAAGTCGCCGCGTTCTACGCCAGCCATTACCGCGTCGCCTACAAGGGCGGCTACGAGCCGAAACGCAAGCACGCGCTGCGCGCGCTGCGCGGTGCGATCACCCGTGCCCATCGCGTGGCGTCGCGGCTGCGTCCGGGCGGGCGCGTGCTCGATGTCGGCGCCTCCTCGGGCGAGTTCACGCATGTCGTGGCGCGCTTCGGCTTCGCCGCGCGTGGCATCGAGCCGAACCACGGTTATGCGGATTTCGCGCGCCGCAGCTACGGCGCCATGGTCGAGACAGGCGGTATCGAGGATGCCAGCGTCGAGGCCGGCAGCCTGGACCTCGTGACCTTGAGCCACGTGGTCGAGCACCTGGCCGATCCCTGGGACGCGCTGCGCCGCGTCCATGGCTGGCTCGGCGCCGACGGGCTGCTGTTTGTCGAGGTGCCGAACCTGGCGGGGGTGCGCAAGCAGGCGGCGAATACCTTCCACACCGCGCATATCTGGAACTTCACGCCGGAAACGCTGCTGCTGCTGGCCTGGCAATGCGGCTTCGTGCCCGTCGATGGCGAGGACACGAGCCATACGTCCTTCGTCATGCGCAAACGCCACGCGGCGGATCAGGCGCCGATCGGCGCCGGCCCCGGGCTGGCGGCACGGTTGACTCGCCAGGTGGCGACGGAAGGGCGGCAGCTGGCCTACCTGCTCTCCGGCAGCCCGTTGACACGACGAATGGCGCGGCTGCGACGCAACTTCGACGAATGGCGGGTCTGCTCGCGCCACGCCACGGTACGGGCGATGGCCGATGCGATCCTCAACGAGGCGTCGCCGAATCGGCCTCGGCTACCGCGCAGCTGCATGGGCGCGGCACGCGCGGCGGCCGATTGAAGCTCGGCCGGCACCCGGATCGTGGTCCCTCGCCCGTTCAGCGCGGGCCGGGTACGACGACGGCTGTGCATCTGTGGCTGCACGCCGCAGGGCGAGGGCCGCTCAACCACCGAAGCGGCCCGTCCCCTCACTCGGCCTGCACGTTGTTTGCCCGGATGATCTGCGCCCAGAGCGGCGTTTCCTGCCGGATGCGCGCCGCCAATACCTCCGGCGGGCCGCCCACCGGCACGGCGCCGGAGGCAATGACGCGCTCGCGCAGGGCGGCATCCTGCAGGCCGGCGTTCAGCGCCTCGTTCAGCGCGGCGACGATGGGCGCGGGCAGGCCACGCGGGCCGAGCAGCGCCATCCAGGACCCCATGTCGGAGGCGCCAAGGCCCACCTCGGCGGAGGTCGGCACCTCAGGCAGTTGCGGCGCGCGGGCGGGCATCGTCACGAAGAAGGCCCGCACCTGCCCGGCCTGCACCAGCGGCGCGGAGGTGGGCACCACGTCCACCATCAGGTCCACATTCCCCGCCAGCAGGTCGGCGAAGGCCGGGCCAGAGCCGCGATAGGGCACGTGCGTCCACTTCACGCCCAGCTTTTCCTGCAGGTGCTCGCCCATCAGGTGCAGCACGCTGCCGGTGCCGGCCGAGGCCATGGTGAGCCGCGCGCCCGGCGCGCGCGACATCGCCACAACCTCCGCCAGGCTCGCCGGCAGGCCGCGCCGGCCGATCAGGATGCCGGGCGTGGAAGCGAACAGCTGCACCGGCTCCAGCAAGGCGAGCGTGTCGAAATTGGCGTTGGGCAGAAGCGTGGGCGCGATGGTCAGCGGCCCCGGCGCACCGATGCCCAAAAGGTAGCCATCCGGCGGCGCCGCGGCGACCGCGCGCAGCGCAACCAGCCCGCCGCCGCCCGGCCGGTTTTCCACCACGAAGGGCTGGCCGAGCCGCGCCTGCAGCACGCTGGCCATGATGCGCCCCACCACATCCACGCCACCGCCAGGGGCGAAGGGGATCAGCACGCGCACCGGCCGGTCCGGATAGCGTGCGCCCTGCGCCAGGGCGGGCAGCGGCATCGCCGCCAGCGCCGCCGCCACAAGCTGCCGTCGCTTCAAGCTGAACCTCATGCCGGAACTCCCTTCGGAGCGCTGCCGCCGGTGGGCGTGCGCATGGCCTCCAGAATGGCACGGATCTCCGCCACGCTGGGCGTGCGTGGGTTGACGCGCACCTGGCCGGATTTGCTGGCCGCCTCGGCCAGCGCATCCAGTGCCGCTGGCGGCACCACCGTATCCAGCGACTGGTCCAGCCCCACGGCCAGCCGCAGGCGCGACAGCGCCTCGGCCGCGCTGGCGCCGCCGAACAGCCGCGCGATGGTCGCACCCTTGGCACCTAGCACAGGCGCGTTGAAGGCCATGGTGAAGGGCAGCGCCAGCGCGTTGCCCAGGCCATGCGGCACGTGGTGCAGCGCCCCCGCGGCACCCGAAATGGCGTGCGCCAGGCCGAGATGCGCCGAGTTGAAGGCCATCGCCGCCATGGCCGAACCCAGCAGGCAGGCCTGCCGCGCCGGCAGGTCGGCGCCATTGCGGAAGCTGGCCTCCAGCCCCTCGGCCAGCAGCGTCATCGCCTTCTCGGCCAGCGCGTCGGTGACAGGGTTGGCGGCCTTCGAAGTATACGCCTCTACCGCATGGGTCACGGCGTCATAGCCCGATGCGGCGGTGACGCCAGGCGGCGCGCCCGCCGCCAGTTCCGCATCCAGCAGGGCGATGCCGGGCGTCATCTCCGGCGAGCGGAAGATGGCCTTGTAGGTGGCGTCGGGGTTGTGGATGACGGCGCTTTCGCTCACCTCGCTGCCGGTGCCTGCGGTGGTGGGCAGTGCCACGAACAGCGAGGTGTGCGGGCGCATCGGCACGCCCATGGGCCCCACCAGCGCGCCGATCGGGCCGGGATTGGCCACCAGCATCCGCGCCACCTTGGCGCAATCCATGGCCGAGCCACCACCCGCCACCACCACCATGTCCGGCGCCGCGGCCGCCAGCGCGGCGGCGCAGGCTTCCACATCGGCCAGCGCGGGCTCGCTGCGCGGGCCGGCGATGAGCGTCACGGCTGCGCCGGCGGCCTCCAGCAACCCAGCCAGCTGCGCGCCGATGGGCCCACCGAGGAAGGCGGGGTCCAGCACCAGCGCCGCGCGCCTGGCATCCCGGCCCTTGGCCAGTGCGGTGAGGCGCGCGGCGGCGCCGGGGCCGCTGGTCAGCTCCCGGTTCGAATGCAGGAAGGTGAAGGCGGCGCTCACAGCCGCCCGGCCTTCACGTCATCGCGCAGCCGCACGACGATCGGCATCGGCCGGCAATCCTCCAGCAGGCCGATGAAGGCCGCGCGATGCGCCGGGTCGGCCACCACGCTCTGCCGCGTCATGCTGGGAAAGCCCTGCCGCTGCAGCGCATCGAGCACGATCTCGATGAGCTCGGTGCGCATGTCGTCGCCATAGATCTCGGTGATGCGGCTCGGCGTGTCGCTGGGGTGCATGGGTCCGTCCATCAGAGGGGAAGTGCGAGGGCGTTGCGGCGGTCATCGGCCACTGCGCCGCGGCGGCCATCGGGGCTGGCGAAGGCGAGGCCGAGCGAGCCCATCAGCCAGTCGCGCGGCGGCCGCAGGGCCAGCTGGTGGCCGCGCCGGGCGAGGTCGCGCTGCACCTCCTCCGGCATGCTGGATTCCACGGCCAGGCCGAAGCCGCCGATGGCCGACCAGCGCGGCGCCAGCACCGCCGCCTCGGGCTGGCCAGGCGCGGCCATCAGCGCCGCCAGCACCTGCAGCACGGTCTGCGTCTGCGCCAGCGCGCCAGGCGTGCCGAGCGCATGCACCGTGCCGTCCGGCGCCTCGGCGATCAGCCCCACCAGCGTATGCCGCGGCCGCGCCGCAGGTGCCGGCGCGTTAGCGCCGCTGGTGAAGGAACCGCCGCGGTCATTCGCCAGCAGCCCGGTGGAGGGCGAGAGCACGCGCGCGCCGAAGGGGCGGTACAGCGAATGGATCAGCGTGCAGGCATTGCCCGCCGCATCCACGGCGGCGCATTGCGTCGTCTCGCCGTAGTTGCGTGAGAGGTCGGGCCCTTCCGCCGCCATGGGGCCGATGCGCTCTCGCGCCGCGCGCGCCGCGCCGGCATCCAGCAGCGCACGCACGGTGCCCGCGGTATCGCCGGCATGGCCCATGCCATCCAGCAGGCCGAGCGCCGCCTTGGTGGCCTCGGCCAGCATATGCGCCTTGTAGCCGCCGGCGGGCTCCAGCAGCGCGTCGGCCCCGGCGCGCAGCGCCGCACCCAGCAGCCCGGCCGCGGCACTCGGCGGCGTCTGGCCGAGCAGCGTCCAGCCGGCGATGGCAGTGCGCAGCGGCGCCTCGGCCGCGATGGAACAGGCCTCAAGGTCGTCGGGCTGCAGCAACACACCGCCGGCCCGCCACTCGCCCAGCGCATCCTGCAGGCAGGCGCGTGGATCGGCGCCCTCGGCGAGGCGCACCAGCGTGGCGGCCAGGGCGGGCCAGCGCAGCACGCTGCCGTCGGCCGCGGCCTCACCACCCCAGCCGGCCAGCAGCGCGGTGCGGAACGGCCCCGGCGGTAGTGCGGCGATCTTGCGCGCCAGCATCGGCCCGATCACCACGCCGCGCTGCGCCGCGCCGATCGCCGGCGCCAGCAGCGCCGCCCGCGGCAGGCGGCAAAGCCCCGCCGCCTCGATCGCCAGCAGCGCGCCCGGCGCGCCGGGCACGGTGGTCAACGCCTCGCGCCGCCCCGCCGCCCCGGGCCCGAAGCTGGCGGCCGAGGGACCGCTGCCGGTGATGGCCAGGGCGGCGCCATCGGCCGCGCGGTGCAGCAGGAACAGGTCGCCGCCGAGGCCGCACATGTCGGGCATGCAGACCCAGGCCGTGAAGGCCGCCGAGAGGCAGGCATCCACCGCCGAGCCACCGGCGGCGAGCGCCGCCTGGCCCGCGGCCGCGGCCAGCGGATGCCCGGCGACCACGGCGCCAGCGGCGCCAAGGGCCATGCGCGAGGGCATGCGGCCTCAGGCCCCGGCCATCGCCTCGATGCGCGCCATGCCGCCGAGGCGCGGCGCCATGGTGGTCCAGACGGTGCGCGCGCCGGCCTGCCAGGCCGCGATGTCCTCGGCCGCGAAGACGCGCGCCCCCTGCCCTTTCATGGCCTCGAGGCTGGTGGTCTCCTCCTGCACGATCAGGCCGTCGAAATGGCGCGCGCCATCGGCGCCGGCCTCGGCCAGGGCCCGCTGCTCCTCGGCGTTCAGCGTGCGCCAGAAGGTCTGCGACACGGCGACGATGCCCGCCGCCCAGATGTGCTGCGTCTCGGTGATGCAGGGCACCACCTCGTGCAGGCGGAAGCCGAAAGTGGCAGGCACGGTGAGGTCCATCATGTCCACCACGCCGGTGCGCAGCGCGTTGTAGGTCTCGGGGATCGGGATCGGCGTCGGCAGCGCACCGTAGGAGCGCCACAGCTCGGTGTGCAGCGGCGACTGGATGACGCGGATGCGCCGCCCGCTGACGCCGGCGGGGCGCGTCACCGGATCCTTCGTCAGCAATTGCCGCGCGCCGTAAGTCACGAAGCCGAGCGGCACGAAGCGCGCCTCGGTCAGCTTGGCGCGCAGGTCATCGCCCACCGGGCCGGCCAGCACGCGGTTCAGATGCGCACGGTCGCGGAACACGAAGGGCAGGTCCACCACCTGCGTGTCCGGCACCCAGCCCGACAGCGCGGCCAGCGTCATCAGGCTGCCCTGCACGGAGCCCAGGCGCAGCCCCTCGCCCACCTCGCGCTCGCCGCCCAGCGCCGCGTTCGGCACGATGCGGAAGTTGAAGCGGCCCGGCATGCGCTGCTGCAGCTGGTCGCGGATATGCGTCCAGACCAGTGTCTCCGGCTTGTCGGCCGCCAGCAGCGAGGCCACGGTGAGGTTGCGCGTCTGCGCCGCCGCCGGGCGCAGCAGCGCCGGCAGCGCCATGGTGGACAGCGCGGCGGTGGCCAATGCGCGCTTCGTGATTCCCGTCATCCCGAACTCTCCCCTTTCCATATGCAGCTTCGTGCTTGCTGACGCCCTGCGGCGCAGCGTGGTTCAACCCCCCGCCCGCATCGCGGCGAAGGCCGATAGGCAGGCCAGTGCGGTGAGCAAGGCCAGCAGATGCGGCAGCACGGCGCGGAACACCGGCAGCGGCGACTGGCGCATCACGCCCGCCGCCACGAAGACCAGCATGCCCACCGGCGGCGTGATGCCGCCGATCATCAGGTTCACCACCAGGATCACGCCGAAGGTCACCGGGTCCACGCCCGCCGCGGTCACCATCGGCAGCAGGATGGGGCCGAGCAGCAGGATGGCCGCGCCGATATCCAGCACGCAGCCGGCGACCAGCAGCATCAGGTTGACGATCAACAGCACCAGGAACGGGTTGTGGCCGATCACGGCCGCGAGGCCCGCCACCCAATCCGCCACGCCATCCACCGCCAGCAGGAAGGCGAACGGCGCCGCGCTGCCGATCAGCAGGCCGATCACCGCCGCCTCGGTGGCCGATTCACGAAAGGCACGCGCCAGGTCCACCCCGCGCAATTGCCGCGCGAACAGCCCGGCGCCCAGCGTGTATAGCGCGGCCAGCGCGGCGGCTTCCGTCGTTGTCACCACGCCATAGCGGATGCCCAGCACGACAACGAGGCACAGGCCGAAGGCCGGCAGCGCCCCCCAGGTGCTGCGCCAGCGCTCGGCTGCCGGTGCCGCGCGGCCGCTCGCCGGCTCGCGCGACGTCAGGTGGAAGGATATCGCGAGTGCGGCCACCATCAGCAGCCCGGCCCAGAGCCCGCCGAACATCAGCCCGCCCACCGAGAGCCCCGTGGCAGTGGCCAGCAGCAGGAAGGCGATGGAGGGCGGAATGACGTTGTCGAGCGTCGAGGTGGCGGCAATCAAACCCGCCGCCTGCGGCGGGCTGTAGCCGCGCTGCACCAGCTCGCGCCCGAAGGTGGTGGCACCGAAGGCCGCATTGGCGACGGAGGATCCCGAGACGCCCGAGAACAGCGTGGAGGTGACCAGCGTGGTCTGCGCCAGCCCGCCGCGCCGGTGCCCGACCATCGCCTGGGAGAAGCGCACAAGATGCCCCGCCAGTCCGCTGCGCATCAGCAGGTTGCCGGCCAGCAGGAAGAACGGGATCGCCAGCAGCAGGAATTTGGAAACGCCCGCCACCGCGGTCTGCACCACGGCCGCCTCCGGCATCGGACCACCGAAGGGCACGGTCAGCACTGCGGCCGCGAGGAAGGCATGCGGCAGGGGCGCGCCGGCCAGCATGGCGAGCACCGCCACGATGCCCGCCACGGCCGAGGCCGGCATGGCAAGCGGCACGAAGCCCCATGCCACGAAGGCATGCGCGGCCATGCCGACGCCGAGGCCACACAGCGCCATCGCCGCGCCGCGCTCCGCGAGAAGCCGCAGCCCGCAGGTGAGCAGCGTGAGGCCTCCGCCCACTGCGATGGCGGCATAGCGCCACCATTCCGGCAGGTTGAGGCTGGTGGACACGCCGCCCACTTCCGCCGCCACGCCGATGCCGCCCATGCACAGCGCAAGGCCTGCGAAGACCGTGACGCCCGCCGCCACCGCCTCGGCCACGGCCTGCCCGGCCGGCGACAAGGCACGGGTGAGAAGGTCGAATCGCATCGCGAGCGCCGAGCCCGCGACCAGCGGGCTGCCAGCCGCCACCAGCGCGACATTCAGCCAGATGGCCGCCTCGTCCGAGCCGAGGAAGGCGCTGCCGAACACGTAGCGCTGCACCACGGCGGCGCCGACCAGCGTGAGCAGCACCAGCAGGATCAGCCCGGCCGCCCAGGCCAGCGCGCCCTCCAGCGCCGCCAGCAGCCGCGCTGCGGGGTGCGCCGGCACGGCGATGGCAGCGGGGCCGTGCGCGGCGACCTGCAACGTGGCTACCTACTCGGCCGCGCGGGCCGTCGGCGCACCATCGCCCTCGATCTCGGGGATGATGGGGATCGGCACGTCATAGGGCGCGACGTCGCGCCGGATAACGCCGAGCGCGTCGGCGATGATCTGCACCTCCTCGCCGGGGAAGGTGGCGCCCAGGCCGTATTCGGCGGCCAGGTGGCGCGCGCGGGCGGCCCGCTTGCGCTCATCCTCCGGCAGATTCACCACGGCATAGACGCCGTTCAGCAGGCTGCCCCGCAGCTTCTTCGCGAATTTGCCGCCCAGCATCACCTTCTGCTCGCGCGTCAGCGTCTCGAAAAAGCGGCGCATCAGGATGCGGCCGAAGGCGATGTGGCGCGCCTCGTCGCGCAGGATCAGGCGGCAGGCATCCTTGATGGCGCTGTGGCGCGCATTCTTGTAGCGCGCCGTCAGCAACTCGCCCGACAGCTGCTCGAACAGCGTGTTCACGGCCATGCCGGCGTAGAACGGCATCGCCTTCTCGTCCTTCTCGTCGTGGAACTTCGGGATCACCATCCGGAAGTAGTCGCTGCGCGGGATCGGCTGGTATTCGCCCAGCGCCGCGGCGATGCGGAAGGACGCCTCGTGATGCCGCAGCTCCTCGGCGATGAAGTTCACCACATGCTGCTTCACCTCGAAGGGCAGGTGCTCGAACACCGCGTCGCGGTAGCGCTCGGCGCCGTAGGGGGTGGCGCCGTGTTCCATCCAGGCGCGCAGCGACCACCATTCGGAACCGGCCTCGCGCACCTCGTCCGGCAGGTCGCGAGCGAAGGCGCGCAGCGATTCCCAGTCGATGTCCTTCACCGGGTCCCAGGCCAACTCGCGCGCCTGCAGGCAAAGCTGCCAGATGTCGTCGTAATGCAGCTCCGCCACAACCGGATAGGGGTTCGGGTTCTGGATGGTTTCCTCCAGCATCGAGGCGTCCATGCCGACCATCTCCTTCTGCCGTTTGGCTCCGATTGTGGTAGCGTATGACTTGTATGGTGGAAGATACAAGTAGCAATTGGCCGATGCAGGGCCCGCTCGGCGGCGATGCCGATGCGGAGGCGCCCGCCTGGGTGCGGCTGCGCCGGCGCCTGATGGCGGAGGCCGCATCCTGGCCAGACCCCGCGCGCCGCTTCCATTCAGAAGCCGAGATCGCGGCGCGCCACGGCCTCAGCCGCGTCACGGTGCGCCGCGCCTTGGCCGCGCTGGAGGCCGAGGGCCTGCTGCGCCGCGTGCGCGGCAGCGGCAGCTTCGTGCGCGCGGCGCCGCTGGCCGAGCACCTGACCCCCACCATGGAGGTGGACAAGGGCTGGCGCGCGAAGGGCCGCGTGCCGGTGGCGCGCCTGCTCGCCTGCCGCACGCTGCGCGCCGATGCAGCCTCGGCGGCGCTGTTCGGCGTGTCGCGCGGCACGCGGCTGCTATTCGTCAAGCGGCTGCGCGCGCTGGACGACATCGCGGTGGCGATCGATGAGCGCCTGATCCCCGCCAGCGTGGCGACGGCCTGCGGGCTGGACGCCACCGCCGCCGCGGGCTCCATCATCGGCCGGCTGTGGAAGGCGGGGCCGCTCGACACCGCGCGATGGACCATCGAGGCACGCCCGCCCACGGCCGAGGAGGCGCGGCTGCTCGGCATCCCACCGACGCAGCCGGTGCTGGTGCGGCACATGACCTACGTGGATGCGCGTGGCCGCACGGTGCTGACGGGCTTCTCCGTCCATCGCGGCGACATGATGCGCTACGCCCTCGCCCTGCCGCTGGAGCCGCCGCAAGCCACGGTGGCGGCCGAGGATGCGCCGATGCGCGCCGAGGTGGCAGAGGCCACGCGGCCTGGCTGAGGGCGCGCGGTTCCGTCGCGGTGCCGGCACCGCTACCCTGCCACCACCAGCGCGGCGGCGCGCACCACCCATGCCGGAAGGACGCCCAGCCCATGCCCGAAGCCGCCAGGCCCTTCACGCCGCTGCGCTTCAAGCTGAACCACCTGGTGCAGGGGCAGAATGCGCCCTTCCTGCTCGCGCAGCAGGCCGGGTTCTTCGCGCGCGAGGGCATCGACGTGACCTTCGTCGAGGGCTTCAGCTCCACCCAGGTGACGCGCGCCCTGCTGGCCGGCGAGGCCGAGATCGGCTTCGGCGACGTCTCGTCGGTACTGGAATCCGCGCTGCGCCTGGGCACCGCCCGCGTCGCCTGCCTGATGCCGGTCTTCGTGCGCAGCCCCTGCGCGCTCGGCTATCGGCGTAGCGAGGGGCCTTTGCGCCTCGCCGACCTCCACGGCGCGGTGCTGTGCGGCCCCGATGGCGACGCCTCGGCGCGGTTGCTGCCGCTGCTGCTGGAGCGGAACGGGCTCGGCCACATCCGCTACACCCTGCATGTCGTCGCGCCGGAGGAGCGGGACCGGATGATCGCGCAGGGCATTGCGCGCGCCGCCACCTGTTTCGACGCGACGCTGAAATTCGCCATGCGCATGCGCGGGCACGACAGCAGCGACCTCGCTTTCCTGTATTTCGCCGAGCACGGGCTCGACACCTATTCCGCCGCCCTCGTGGCGCTTGAGGCAGTGCTGGTGGCGCATCCCGGCCTCGAGGCCGGGCTGGTGCGCGCCACCCGCGCCGCCTGGGAGGCCAGCCGCGACGATCCCGGCGCGGCGGTGGCGGCTGCGCTGCGCCACAGCCCGGGGCTCGATGCCGGCATCCTGCGCGAGCAGCTGGACTGGGTGCTGCGGCACAACGTGTTTCCCGGCACACGCCCACCCCTCGCCTTCCTCCCCACCGATGAGCGCCTCGCGGCAACGCTGATGGTGGCGCGGCACGCGCTGGATGGCGGCACCACCATCACGCCGGACATGCAGCGCATGGCGGAGGCCGCCTGCCGCGTCAGCCTCGGCCCAGATGCCGCGCCAGGCGCCGCTCATGCAGCGCCTGCAGCCCCAGCAGCGCCGCGGCAATGACGCCGTACAGCACGGCGATGAAGCCGAGCACCGAGATCGCCTCGTAGGTTTCCGCGATGACGGTGGTGGAGGCCGCGGTGAGTTCCGTCACCGCCACCAGGCTGGCCAACGAGCTGCCCTTCACCATCTGGATGGCGTTGGAGAACAGCGCCGGACCGGCCGCCGCATAGGCCTGCGGCAGGATCACGCGGCGATAGGCCTGCCCGCGCCGCAGGCCCAATGCGCGCGCCGCCTCCAGCTGCCCGCGCGGCACACTCTCCAGGCCCGAGCGAAGGAATTCCAGGTTGTACGCGGTAGAGGCGAAGACCAGTCCGATGAGGGCCGAGGGCACGGGCTCAAGATAGATTCCGAGTGAGGGCAGGCCGTAGTAGAGGCCGAACAGGATGGCCAGCGCCGGCACGGCACGCGCGAAGAAGCTGTAGGCGATGATGACGCGGCGGAACCGCCCGGCGCGCCGCTGAAGGTGCATTGCCAAGGGCAGCGCCAGCAGGTTCGACAGCACGATGACTGCGGCCGAAAGCAGCACCGTGGTGTGGAAGGCGCTGGCGAGCAGCGCCGTGAATTCCAAGTTGGCCAGCCACGCCATCAGCCGCCCGCCACCCGGCGCTCGTTGAACAGCAGCAGCGGCGCGACGATCAGCATGTAGAGGGCGGCGGCCAGGCTCAGGAACAGGAAGGGTGCGTTGGTGGTCGCGATTGCCTGCTTGGTGACGTAAAGGATCTCGCTGACCGAGACCGCCGAGGCGATGGAGACGCGCTTCACCGTGCCGATCGCATAGGTCAGCCAGCCCTTGCGCGCGATGGGCAACATCTGCGGCAGGATGACGAGCCCCAGCAGCCGCAGGCGGCCGAGCCCCAGCGCGCGCGCCGCCTCGAACTGCCCCTGCGGCACCGCGGCCAGCGCGCCGCGGAACACCTGCAGGTCGTAGGCGATGCCGACCAGGCCGAAGGCGATGATGGTCGCGCCGAGCGGCCCGGGATCGAAACCAATCTGCACGCCGCCGAAGAACACGAAGAACAGGATGACGAGTTCAGGCACCGCGCGGAACACGCCGCTGAACACCGCCGCCGCGCGCGCAGGCCAGCGCGATCGGCGGCGATGCGTGGCCAGCGCCAGCGCGAGGCCCAGCGTGCCGGACAGCGTGAAGATGATCGCCGCAAGCGCCAGCGTCAGCCCCGCCGCCGCCAGCAACCGCGGCAGCCAGGCGAGGGCGATCTCCGTCACGCCGTGGCAGCGCCGCTCAGCGGGCGCGCGACCAGTCGATGGTCACGCCGAACCACTTCTCGACCACGCGCGACAGCGTGCCATCGGCACGCCATGTCTCGAGCTGCGCGTCGATGGCGTCGGCCAGCGGCCGGTTCCGCGCGCCCACGGCAATGCTCTGGGTGATGGTCGAGAGGATGTCGTCCAGCACCGTCACGCCCGGCAGCCGCCCGGCGGCACGCAGGTAGTTCGGGCCAAGATGGTCGTGAACGGCGAAGTCGATCCGGCGGTTGCGCAGGTCGAGGAAAAGTTCTGTGGCGCCTGGGTATTCGCGGATCTGCGTCACACAGCCGGCGGGCAGCGTCGCCATCGCGACGCGCTGGAAGGTGCCGCCGCGCACCGCACCCATCGTCCGGCCGCAGACCGTACTCCAGCCGGTGATCGCGGTGTCGCCCTCACGCCGCGTGATGGCCACGCCGTTGACGATATAGGGCGAGAGCAGGTGGAAGCTGGTCGAGGCCAGCCTCTCCGGCGTGCGCGTGACGCCGGAGGCGATGATGTCGAAGCGGCCGGCCGCAAGCCCGGGCAGCAGCCCCGCGAAATCCAGCTGCACGAAGCTGACGCGCAGGCCAAGCGCCTGGCCGAGCATCGTCGCGATGTCGATGTCGAAGCCTTCCAGCGCGCCGGTCGGCCCGGTCATGCTGAAGGGTGGCGCGGAGCCCGAGGTGCCGACCGTCAGCGTGTTCGGGGCGATCAGGGCGGCGCGGAAATCCTGCGCCACGGCCTGCCGAAGCGGCAGCACCGACAGCAGGGCGAGAAGCAGCAGCGCCAACCTGGCAGATCGCATGGCATCGTTCCCATCGACAGCGTCCCTGCGAAGCGTAGGGCAGCACGCGAGTGGATGGAACCGCGCAATTGCGCGGCTGCGCCCCGCAACGTCCCCGCTCAGCTGCGGGCGGGCGCCAGCCTGTCGTAGCCGTCATCCCGCGCCGGGGAGAGGCGGTGCTTCATGATGCGCAGGCTCGGCGTGCGCTCGAACTCCACCACCTGCGCCAGGTAGCGCGGGTTCTGGTAAGGTGCGAGGCGCTCGCCGAGCCAGGCGGACAGCGCGGCGAGGTCCACGCTCATGCCCTCGCGCGGCTGCACGAACAGCTTGATGTCCTGCTCGCCCACCTCGGCGGCGACGCCGATGATGGCGCTGTCCTGCACCGCCGGGTGCTGCGCGGCGACATGCTCCACCTCCCAGGCCGAGACGTTCTCGCCCTTCACGCGCACGCTGTCGGTGATGCGGCCGTGGAAGAACAGGTTGCCCGCGGCATCGAAGGAGCCGCTGTCGCCGGTGTGCAGCGCGCCTCCGCGCAGCGCCTTGGCGCTGGCAGAGGGGTTGCGGAAATAGCCGGGCGTGATCGCCGTTGGATCCTGCGCGCGCACCACGATTTCGCCGCGCGAACCCTGCGGCACGGGGTTGCCCTGCTCGTCCAGCAGCGCCACCGAAAGCCACGGCACGGCACGCCCCACCGCGCCGACCACGCCGGAATCGTTGAAGGTGGTGAAGGACGAAGCCTCGGTCATGCCGTAGCATTCGCGGATCTGCAGGCCGAAACGCTCCTCGAACGGGCGCCAGACATCCACCGGGCAGCCGCCACCCCAGGCGATGCGCGCCCCATGCGCGCGATCCATCGGTGACTCGGGCTGCTTCAGCAGGATCTGCAGGATGCCGCCGAGGAAGTGGATATGCGTCGCCCCCTCGGCCTTCACCTCGGCCCAGAAGCGCGAGGCCGAGAAGCGGCCGACCATGGCCAGCACGACGCGGCGGCGCAGCGGCAGCACGATCAGCTGCGCGCCGCCGATGTGATACAGCGGCTCCCACACGAACAGCACGTCGCCATCGCGCGCGGCGGCCACCAGCTGCGCCCCCTCCCCCGCCAGGCGCAGCATGCGGTGCGTTACCATCACGCCCTTCGCCGGGCCGGTGGTGCCGGAGGTGTACATGATTGCGAAGAGCTCGGTGGAGGCGGGCGGTGGCACGTCGTGTGTCGCGCCGCGCTCCAGCATCGCCTCCAGCCGAAGTGGCGCGGCCGGGTCGCCGGCCACCACAAGCGCCGCGCCCGCCAGCGCCACGCCGCATTCCTGGATGCGCGGCAGCGCCTCGGCATCCGCCACCACGGCGCGCGGCTCGGCATGCGTCAGCACGTGGCGCAGCCCCTCGCCGCGCAGCTGCGCGTTCACCGGCACCCAGACGAAGCCGGCGCGCGCCAGCGCGAAGATCAGCGCCAGGGACTCCGGGCTGTTGCGCATCATCACCGCCACGCGATCGCCGCGCGCCACGCCGAGCGCGGCAAGCCCTGCGGCCGCCGAACCCGAAAGACGATCGAGCATCGCGAAGGTGATGGGCCGGCCATCGAAGCGCGCGAAGACGCGCCCGCCCTCCCGCGCCGCGAGCGCAGCGAAAAGGCCCCAGAAGCCCGTCTCCTCCGCCGCCTGCATCACCCGCCGGCCTTGCGTGCCGCGCGCTCGGCCAGGAACTGCTCCATCATGCGCGCGGGCTCGCCGGTGGCGTAGCTGATGCGCTGGTTGCGCACGCCGGCGGCCAGGCAGTCGCGGAAGCGCGCCTCGGTCACCTCGCGGAAGCGCGCCTTGTTCAGGCGCATCGCCATGGGCGGCTTGGCGGCCAGATCGCCGGCCAGCGTGAGCGCCTCCTCCAGCACCTTCTCCGCCGGCACCAGGCGGTTAATGAGGCCGAGCGCGTGCGCCTCCGCCGCGTCCATCATGCGGCCCGACAAGGTGAGGTCCACGGTGCGGGCCAGGCCGATCATTTCCATCATGATCCAGGGGCCAGTGGTGCTGGCGATGCCGGAATTGATCTCCGGCTGGCCCATGGTGACGCCCGGATGGGCGATGCGGAAATCGCCCAGCAGCGCAACCTGGAAGGCCGAGCCCGCAGCCACGCCGTTCAGCGCCATCACCAGCGGCTTCGAGAGCGAGCGGATGCGGTCGTAAAGCCGCTCCCACTCGCCAATCCACAACTCCGCCCGATCGGGGTCGAAGGTCTTGGTCTCGTTCAGATCCTGCCCCGCGCCGAAGGCTCGCGGCCCGGCGCCAGTGATGACGATGGCGCCCACGGCCGCATCCTGCTCGGCCGCATCGAGTGCAGCCACCAGCATCGCGCGCATCGCGGCATGCCATGCGTTCAGCACCTCCGGCCGGTTCAGCGTCAGGATCGCGACGGCGCCGCGGGTCTCGCGCAGGATGAAGTCGGCCATGGCGCACCTCATTTTGGTTCTGAAAGAAACAGCGGGGCTGCGTAATCGTCTTGCGATCACCAGTATCGCAAACTATCGTCAGCCGCAGGCAGCCCTGTCAACGCCGCCGAGGAGGATCGCCCTGGCCGCCACTGCCGCCACGCGCCGCAAGGCCCCGCCCGCCGTCGCCGAGGCGCCGGAGGATGGCCTTTTCGTCCAGTCGGTGGAGAAGGCCTTCCGCGTGCTGAGCGCCTTCGGCAACGGCGCGCGCAGCATGGGCCTTTCGGAGATCGCAGCGGAATCGGGGCTCGACCGCAGCGCCGCGCAACGCTTCACGCACACGCTCGAACGCCTCGGCTACCTGCGGAAGGATCCGCGCACCCGGCATTACGAACTCACGGTGCGCACGCTCGATATCGGGCACCGCTACATCACGTCCAGCGCGCTGGTGGAACGCGCGGCGCCCTATCTGCTGGATCTCAGCCGCGCAACGGAGGAGGCGGTGAGCCTCACCGTGCTGGACGGCACCGACATCGTCTACGTCTCGCGCCTGTTGAGCCGGCACATGCTCAACACCAATGTGCAGGTCGGCAGCCGGTTGCCGGCCTATTGCACGGCGCCGGGGCGGGCCATCTTGGCGCGCATGCCCCGCGCCGAGGCGCGCCGCCTGCTGGAGAAATCGGACCGCCGCGCCTACACGCCGCACACCACCACCCTTCTGGCCGAGCTTCTCGCGAAGCTGGACACGGCAACGCATCGCGGCTTCGCGCTGGCGGTGGAGGAAATCTACCCGGGCGATGTCTCGATCGCCGCCGCCGTGCTGGGGCCGCAGGGCGAGCCCGCCGCCGCGGTGAACGTCGCGGTCTCGCTCTCGCGCTGCCAACCAGCGACGGCGGTAGAGCGCTATGCCTCGCTCGTCGTGACCGCGGCTACGGCGATGTCCCAATCCCTGCCCCGGACGCAGCGGCGATGAGTGCAGCAGGCACCATCCTGTTGTTCGGCACGGGCGTGTTCGCCCAGCGCATCGCCTGCGACATCGCGGCGACGGCGCGCCACCCGGTTCAACTGGTGCTGGCCGGCCGCAATGGTGATCGGCTGGATTGGCTGAAAACCGCGTGCAACGCACGCGCCGCCACCTTCGGCACCGGCGTGCACACGCGCGCGATCGTGGCCGACCTCGCCTCGGCCGAGGCGATCACGCCGGCGGTCGCCGCGGCGCGCCCCGACGTGGTGGTGCAGGTAGCCTCGGTGCAGGGCTCCGCCATCATCGCGCAGCGCGCCGATGCCTGGAGCCGGCTGGTGGCGGAAGGTGGCCTCAGCGCCACGGCGGTGTTCCAGGCGCTGCTCTCGGCGCGGGTCGGCAAAGCGATGCGCGCGGCGGCACCGAATGCGGTTCTGGTGAATGGGTGCTTCCCGGATGTGGTGAACACCATGCTGGCAGCACTCGGCCTGCCAGTCGCCTGCGGCGTCGGTAATGTCGGCATCCTCTCGGCCTGCTTCGGCGGCGCGCTGGGGCCGGGCGGCCTGGAGCGCGTCAAGGTGCTGGCGCATTACCAGACCATCGGCGCCTGGCGCCGCCCCGCCACGGAGCGCGCCGGCCACCCTCCGCCGCGCGTCTGGATCGACGATACGGAGGTGGCGGATGTGCATGCCCGTTTCGCCGCGCTGCGCCTGACGCCCGAGCCCGCGATCGAGGTCTCCGGCTCGGCCAGCGTGCCGCTGCTGGTGGCGATGGCAACGCGTGGCACCACTCTGACCGCCCACGCGCCTGGCGCGCTTGGCCTGCCGGGCGGTTACCCGGTGCGCTGGGCCGACGGTGCGCTGGCGCTCGATCTGCCGTCTGGCCTCTCTCGGGAGGATGCGGTGGCCTGGAACCGTGGCTTTGAGGCGCGCAACGGCCTCCTGGTCTCGCCCGAGGGACGCGTCACCTACACGGGCGTGCTGCAAGCCCGCCTGCACGCGCTGGCGCCGAGCCTCGCCGTCGGCTTTGCCCTGCATGAGCTTGAGGCCGTGCATGCCGAGATGGCAGCGCTGCGCCAGCGGCTGCAGGCGGCATGAGCGCGCGGCCGCTGCTGCATCGCGTCGTCGCGCGCAACGCGCCGCGCGTGACCATCATGATCGACGGCGTGGCGGTCGAGGCCGATGCCGGCGAGAGCCTGCTCGTAGCCATCCTCGCCCAGGGCGCGCAGTTGCGGCTGCATGAGGTGGATGGAACGCCGCGCGCGGGCTTCTGCCTGATGGGCGCCTGCCAGGATTGCTGGGTGTCGCAGCTGGATGGCCAGCGGCTGCGCGCCTGCACCACGCCTGTCGTCGCCGGCATGGTGGTGTTCACGCGCCCGCCAGGGGTGCGCGCGAATGCGTAGCGCCGTCATCGTCGGCGCCGGCCCGGCCGGCATGGCGGCTGCGGCCGTGCTGGTGCGCCATGGCGTGCGCCCCGTGCTGGTGGACGAGGCCGAACGTCCCGGCGGGCAGGTGTGGCGCAAGCCGAGCGCGCCCATCGCGCCGGATCCCGCGAAGCTGCTCGGCCGCGCCGCCGCCGGCGAATACGCCGCCGCGCATGCCGAATTCGCCGGCATCGCCGATCGGGTGGACCATCGGCCGCGCCATCTCGCCTGGAACGTGCAGGGCCGCGAGGTGTTCGTGGCGCAGGGCAGCGTGGCGCGCGCCATGCCCTATGATGCGCTGCTGCTTGCCACCGGCGCCACGGACCGGCTGTTGCCGGTTCCAGGATGGACCTTGCCCGGGGTGTTCTCGCTCGGCGCGGCGCAGACCGTGCTGAAGGACCAGGGCGCGGTGATCGGCCGCCGCGTGGTCTTCGCCGGCGCCTCGCCGCTGCTCTACCTCGCCGCGCTGCAGTACCGCGCGATGGGCATCGAGATCGCCGCCGTGCTTGATACGACGCGCTTCGCCGAGAAGCTGCGCGCCGCGCCGCAACTAGCCGGCACCGCGCCCCGCATGCTGCTGCGCGGCCTGTCGCACATGGCGCGGCTGCGCGCGGCGGGCGTGCCGATCCACCATGGCGTCACCGCGCTCGCCATCGAGGGCGAGGCGCAGGCCACGGGCGTTCGCTTCCGCGATGCCGGCGGCGCCTCCCAGGCCATCGCCTGCGATGCGGTGGCGCTCGGCTTCGGGCTGCGCGCCGAGACGCAGCTGGCGGACCTGGCCGGCGCCACGCTGGAATTCGATGCGACGCATCGCCAATGGCTGCCGGTGGCCGATCCCGATGGCCGCCTCGCGCCCGGCATCTACGCCGCGGGCGATGGCTGCAGCATTGGCGGCGCCGAGGCCGCTGCAGTCAGCGGGCGCCTCGCGGCCTTCGCCATCCTGGCCGATGCCGGCACGCGCGTGCCGGAGGACGAGGTGGCGCGCCTGCGCCAGCGCCTGGCCAGGTTGCGCGCCTTCCAACGCGGCCTGGCACGCGCCTTCGCCTGGCCCGCGCCCTGGCTGGCGGACACGCCAGCCGAGACGCCGCTGTGCCGCTGCGAGGGCGTCACGCTCGGCGCGCTGCGCGAGGCTGTGGCGAAACCGCTTGGCCCGCGCGAGGTCAACCGCGCCAAGGCGCTGACGCGATGCGGCATGGGGCGCTGCCAGGCGCGCTTCTGCGGCCTCGCGACAGCCGAGGCGATGGCGCTGGCGCTGGGCGAGCCCGTGGCGGCGATGGGGCGGCACCGCGGCCAGGCGCCGGTGAAACCCATCCCACTCGACACCATGCTCGAGGAAGGGGCCGCGCCATGACGGTGCTGCGCGCCTCCACGGCCATCATCGGCGGCGGGCTGATGGGCAGCTGGGCGGCGTTGATGCTGCGGCGACGCCGGCCGGACCTGTCGGTACTGGTCATCGAGAAGGGCGCGGTGGGCGCGCAGGCCAGCGGGGTGAACTACGGCAACCTGCGCATCCAGGGCCGGCACCCCGGCCAGTTGCCGCTCTCGCTGCGTGCCGCCGCCATCTGGGAGCGCCTCGCCGAGTTCATCGGCGAATCCTGCGAGTTCGACGCCACGGGACATCTCTACGCGGCGCGCGACGATGCGAAGGAGGTGGCGAAGGCCGAACTCGCCGCGCGCCAGGCGGCGGAGGTGGGCCTTGCAACCGAGGTCCTGGACCGCGCGGCGATTTCGCAGCGCTGGCCCTGGCTGCACGGCTTCGCCATGGCGTCGTGGTCGCCGCGCGATGCAGTGGCCAATCCGCGGCTGGTGACGCCGGCCGTGGCGCGCGCCGCGCGGGCGCTGGGCGCGACCTTCCACGAGAACACGCGCGTGCTGGCCGCACACTGGGCCGGCGATCGCTTCCGCATCGACGCCGAGGGCGGCCTGACCATCGAGGCCGAGACGCTGCTGAACGTCGCCGGCGCCTGGGCGCCCGAGGTGGCGGGCTGGTTCGGCGAGGGCGCGCCGATCGTGCCGGCCGGCCCGCCGCAATTCGTCACCGACGCGGTGCCATATTTCATCCGTCCCTCGGTGCAGGCGGTGGATGGCAGCGTCATCTTCCGCCAGGTGCCGCAGGGGCATGTGGTTGTGGCGGGCTATCCGCGCAGCGCGTCGGACCCGGTGGCGAACCGCGCGCCGGTGGATGCGCGCAAGGTGCTGAACGCGATGGGGCATCTGCGGCGTGCCGTGCCGGCGCTGCACGGCGCCACACTGCTGCGCGTATGGTCCGGCATCGAGGGCTACCTGCCGGACATGCTGCCGGTGATCGGGCCCAGCGCCACCACGCCGCGCCTGCTGCACGCCTTCGGCTTCTGCGGCCACGGCTTCCAGCTGGGGCCGGGCATCGGCGAGGTGCTGGCCGATCTCGTACTCGATGGCCGCAGCGAGACGCCGCTCGACTGCTTCCCCATCACCCGCTTCGCCGAGGGCGGCGTGCAGGTGGCGGAGCACTTTGCCAAGGAATTCGACGGCAGCCTGCAGCAGCAGGGTGTGGCGGCGATGCGGCGATGAACGGCGCGTTGACTTGGCACAATCGGGTGCGAATACTCGCGGTGACGCCGATCGCATTCCGATCACACGCACCGCAAACCAGGATGCCCCGCAATACCGCGCGGCCTCCGACCACGGCACGGAGAGGGAAGTGACATGACAGGCATCGATCGGGCTGGCCTTGGCCGGCGCAGCGTCCTCAAGCTCGGCGCACTGGCGGCGCCCGCGCTGGTCTCCTGGGATGCGGTGGGCCAGACGCGGCAGCTCACCATCGCGGATCCGGGCGGGCCCTTCGGCGAGGCCTTCGGCGTCGCCTTCTATCGCCCCTTCGAGCAGGCCACCGGCATCCGCGTGGTGAACGTCGCGCGTGCGGCAGAACCCACGGCGCAGTTCCGCGCCATGGTCGATACGCGCGCCTACACCTGGGATTGTTGCATCCTGACGCTGTCGGCTCGCGACATCCTGATGCGCCAGAACCTGCTGGAGCCGATTGGCTTCACCCGCGCCGATGTGCCGGATGTGATGCCGGAGGCGATGCACACGCATTGGATGGGCACCGATGTCTACGCCACCATCCTCGCCATCCGCACCGACCGCCTGCAGGGCGCCGAGCCGAAGGGCTGGAGCGATTTCTGGAACGTGCAGGGCTTCCCCGGCCGCCGCGCCCTGCGGCGCGACCCGATCGACACGCTGGAACAGGCGTTGATGGCCGATGGCGTCGCGCAGGCGAACCTCTACCCGCTCGACCTCGACCGCGCCTTCCGCGCGCTCGACCGCATCAAGCCCAGCATCACCGCCTGGTGGACCGGCGGCGCGCAGACCACGCAGATGCTGCAGGCCGGCGAAGTGGCGATGATCCCCACCTGGAACGGCCGCGCGCAGCCGGTGCTGGATGCGGGGCTGCCGGCCAAGATCATCTGGAACCAGGGCCTGTATTCGATCGAGGGCTGGGGCATTCCGCGCGGCAGCCCGCGCGCCGATGCGGCACGCCAATTCGTGCGCTTCTGCGCCGACGCGCAGCGCCAGGCCGCCTACACGCCGGCGCTGGCCTATGGCCCCACCAACCTCAAGGCCTATGACCACATCCCTGCCGCGCGCGCCGCGGTGCTGCCCACCGCGCCGCAGAACCTCGCCGTGATGAAGCTGGCCGACGAGGATTGGTGGAGCGCCAACCGCGCCGCCGCGACCGAGCGCTTCAACGGCTGGGTCCTGCGTTGAGGTGACGGCGGACGGCGCGAAGCTGCTGGCGGACGGGGTCTCCAAGCGTTACGGCCCCGTCGTGGCGCTCGAGCCGGTACGCCTGGAAGTGAAGGCGGGCGAGCTGCTGACGCTGCTCGGCCCGTCGGGCTCCGGCAAGACGACCATGCTGCAGATCATCTGCGGCCTGGTGGAGCCCGACTCAGGCCGCCTCTACATGGATGGTCGCGACCAGACGCACACGCCGGTGCATCAGCGCGACATCGGCCTGGTGTTCCAGAACTACGCGCTGTTCCCGCATCTGACGGTGGGCGAGAATATCGGCTTTCCGCTGCGGATGCGCGGCATCGCCGCCGGCGATCTCAAGCGACGCGTGCAGGCGGCGCTCGACATGGTGCAGCTCGGACACCTCGCGGCCCGCTTCCCGCGCGAGCTTTCGGGCGGGCAGCAGCAGCGCGTGGCGCTGGCGCGCTGCTTCGTCTACCAACCCTCGGTCATCCTCATGGACGAACCCCTGGGCGCGCTGGACAAGAAGCTGCGCGAGCACATGCAGATCGAGATCAAGCGCCTGCACCGCGAGACCGGCGCGACGATCATGTACGTGACGCATGACCAGGAGGAAGCGCTGGCGTTGTCCGACCGGATCTGCCTGATGAACCACGCCAGGATCGAGCAGATCGGCACGCCGAGCGAAATCTACGAGCGGCCGCGCACCGCCTTCGCAGCCGATTTCATCGGCATCTCCACCATGCTGCGCGGCAGGCTGCGCGCCGGTCGGCTGGAGACGCCGGATGGCGCCTTTGCCGTGCCACCGGGCAGCGAGGGCGCGGAGGGCGGCGAGGCGCTGCTGGTGATCCGGCCGGAGCGCCTCGGCCTTGGCGATGGCGCGAACCGCGTGTCTGGCCGAGTCACCGAAACCGTCTATGCCGGCGCCGAGACGCGCCTGTTGTTCCGCCTGGAAAGCGGCACGGAGGCCGTGCTGCGTCTGCCGGTCGGCGCCGCCCCACCCGCCATCGGCGCCGCCGTGACCGCCAGCTGGGAAGCCGCTTCCGCCGTGCTGGTGCCGGTGTGAGCCCACGCCGCCGCGGCCTTGGCGCCATCTGGTATGCCGCGCCGGCGGTGGCCTTCCTCGGCGTGTTCTTCCTCTATCCCGTGGTGCGGCTGCTGCTGCTGAGCGTGCAAGTGGAGGCGACCGGCGAACTCACCGCCGAGCATTTCCACCGCGCGCTGACCGCGGAAGTCTATGTGCGCGTGCTCGGCATCACCTTCGGCATCGCCGGCGAGACGACGCTCGGCGCCATCGTCTTCGGCTACCCCCTAGCCTATTGGCTGGCGCGGCAGCCGGACAGCCGGCGCGGCTGGCTGGTGATGCTGGTGCTGATCCCCTTCTGGACCAGCTACCTGGTCAAGACCTTCGCCTGGATGATCACGCTCGACCAGTCGGGGATCATGAACCGATCGCTGGTCTGGTCCGGGCTGGTTCCGGCGCCGATCGACGTGCTGCACGGCCGCGCCGGCGTGCGCATCGGCATGATCCACGCGATGCTGCCGCTGGCAGTGCTCACCATGCTGCCGATCATGCTGGGCGTGGACCGGCAGTTGCCACGCGCCGCCGCCACGCTCGGCGCGCCACCCGGCCAGGTGTTCTGGCGCGTCTTCTTCCACCTGTCGCTGCCCGGCGTGGCGGCGGCGGGGCTGCTGGTGTTCATCACCTCGCTGGGCTTCTTCATCACCCCCGCACTGCTCGGCGGCCCGCGCGAGACGATGCTGGCGCAGCTGGTCATCGCGCAGGTGCAGGAGATGATGAACTGGAGCTTCGCCGGCGCGCTGGCGGTGATGATGCTGCTCGCGGCGCTCGTCACCTGCTGGGTCTATGATCGGCTGTTCGGCCTGTCGACCGTCACGGGCGAGAGCTCCACCACCGGAGGTGGCGGGCGGGTGCTGCTGCGCCGCGCCGGCATCGCGCTGCTCGCGGCGGTGGCGGCGCTGCATGCCGGCCTCGGCGCGATTGCCGCGCGCCTCGTGGGGCGGCGGGTGTTGGGGCTGCTGCTGCCCACTTATGTCGTGCTGGTGCTGCTGTTCCTCTGCGCGCCGACGCTGATCGTGGTGCCCATGGGCTTCACATCCTCCACCTTCCTCTCCTTCCCGCCCCCGGGCTTCGGCCTGCGCTGGTTCGACACCTACTTCAGCTCGCCGCTGTGGCTGGGTGCCACGCTGCGGTCCTTCGTCGTGGCCTTCGGCACGGCCTGCCTGGCGACGCTGCTGGGCGGCTTCGCGGCTTTGGCGCTGGCGCGCAGCACGGGGCGCTGGCGCGCGGCGCTGTTCGGCCTGTTCATCGCGCCGATGATCGTGCCGCGCATCGTGATCGCTCTCGGCCTGTTCTACCTGTTCGCGCAGCTCGGCCTGGTGGCGACCGAGGCGGGCCTGATCCTCGGCCACGCCGTGCTCGCCATGCCCTTCGTGTTCATCACCGTGGCCGCGGTCCTGAAGGGCTATGACTGGCGGCTAGACCAGGCGGCGGCCACGCTCGGCGCGTCGCGCCGGCGCGTGCTGCTGGAAATCACGGTACCGCTGCTGAAGGGCGGGCTGGTGGCGGCGTTCCTGTTCGCCTTCATCACCTCCTTCGATGACCTGACGGTGGCGCTGTTCGTCAGCGGCGGCGTCACGGTGACGCTGCCCAAGCAGATGTGGGACGACATGATCCTGCAGTTGAACCCGACTCTCGCCGCGGTCTCCACCGTGGTGTTCGTGCTGGTCACCACGCTGCTGCTGCTGGCCGAATGGATGCGCCGGCGCGGCGCCGCGCGGTAGCGCGCCTCACGCCTCAGCTTGCGTAGGCCGGCTCCTCCTCGTCGAGGATGCCGCGCACCGCCTCCAGGAACATGCGCGCATTCTCCCGCCGCGTTGGGAAATCCCGCAGCGCCAGCGCCTTCTCCTCCGGGATGTACTGCAGCGGCCGCCCGGTGGACATCGCCATGATCTGCACCTCGCAGGCGCGCTCGAGGTAGTAGAGATCATCGAAGGCGTCGGCCACCGTCTCGCCGGCCACCACCACGCCATGGTTGCCGAGGAACAGAACGCGGTGCCCCCGCATCATGCCCGCCATACGGGAGCCCTCATCGGTGCCCAGCGCGAAGCCGTTGAAATCCTCGTCGTAGGCGCACAGGCCGAAGAAGCGGCCGGCATTCTGGTGGATCATCTCCAGCCGCCCGCCGCGCAGGCAGGTGATGGCCGTGGCATGCGGCATGTGCGTGTGCAGGATCACGCGATGCCCGGTCTGCTGGTGCATCGGCACATGGATGTTGAAGCCCGTGGTGGCGGGGCGCCCCTCGCCTTCCAGCACGGTGTTGCGGTCATCGATCACCAGCAGTTGGCTCGCCTTCGCCTTGGCCCAATGCATGCGATGCGCGTTGATCAGGAAGCGGTCGGGCGCCAGCATCACCGAGAAGTGGTTGCACACGCCTTCATGGAATCCGAGCCGCGCCGACCAGCGCAGCGCGGCTGCCAGGTCCAGCCGCGCTTCCTGCCAATCGGGGTTGTTGCTCGGCATGGCCATCCTCCGCGGCTGAACCGGCGAAGCGTCGCAAGCAGGCCACGCCGCGTCAACGCCGTTGCTTGCCGTACCCGGCACCGTGTGGCTAGGCTGGCCACTCACGTAAATGGAGGCGGTGATGCCGCTCCCCGCAACGCGCCGCGCGCTGCTTGGCCTGCTCGGCGCCGCGCCCTTGCTTCGTCTGCCGTCCGCGGCAGCGCAGGCCACCTATCCGGATCGTCCGCTGCGCCTCATCGTTCCCTTCCCGCCCGGCGGGCCGACGGGCGTGCTCGGGCGCCTGCTGGCGGAGGAACTCGCGCGGCTCCTCGGCCAGCCTGTTGTCGTTGACAATCGCGGCGGCGCGGGTGGCGCCATCGGCACCGAGGCCGTGGCGCGCAGCCGGCCAGATGGGCTGACGCTGCTGTTCGCCACCGCGGGCACGCATGCCATCAACCCCGCGGCCAACCCGGCACTCGGCTATGATCCGGTTCGCGATTTCACGCCCATCGCCGCCACCTTTGCCTCCGCCAATGTCGTGCTGGTGCACCCCGCGCATCCGGCGCGTAACCTGGCCGAGCTCGTCGCCGGCGCGCGCGCCGCCACGCCGCCATGGAGCTTCGCCTCCGGCGGCGCCGGCACCACCCCGCACATGACGATGGAGCTGCTGCGCGCGCGCACCGGCACCACGCTGACGCACATCCCCTATCGCGGCAGCGGCCCGATGCTGACCGACCTCATCGCCGGCCATGTCACGATCGGCGCCGATGGCATCTCCACCGCGCTGCCGCAGCTGCGCGCCGGCACGCTGCGCGCGCTTGGCGTCAGTTCGCGCGAACGCTCCGCGCTGGTGCCGGATCTGCCCGCGATCGCCGAGACGGTACCCGGCTTCGAGGCCGCGGCCTGGTGGGCACTGTTCGCGCCCGCCGGCACGCCGGAGCCGATCGTCACGGTGCTCAACGCCGCCACCAACCGCATCCTCGCCAGCGCCGAGACGCGCGCGCGCCTCGCCGAGATGGGCGTGGAGCCGCTGGGCGGCACGCCGGCCGAACTCGCCGCGCGCGTCACGCGCGAGCGGGCGCAATGGGCCGAGGTGATCGCCACGCTCGGCCTGCGTCTCGACTGAGCGATGCAGCGCTCGCCGGATATCCTCTACCTGAACCGCGCCGACATCGCGCGCCTCGGCCTCACGCCCGCCGCCTGCCTGCCGGCCATCGAGGCGGCCTTCGCCGCCGTGCCGGAGGGGCGCGCGGTGAATGCCGAGAAGGTCGGCCTGTTCGCCAGCGCCACCAGCTTCTCCTACGCCATGCCGGCGCTGCTGCGCGCCGAGGGCGTGGCGGGCGTGAAATGGGTGAGCGGCGCGGACAATGCGGGGCGGGACCTGCCGAACATCGCGGGCGTCATCGTGCTGTCCGATGTCGAGACCGGCTGCGTCACGGCGGTGCTGGATGGCGACCTGATCACCGCGGCGCGCACCGCCGCCGTCACGCTCGCGGGCGCGCGCAGGCTGGCGCGGCCAGGCAGCAGCCGCATTGGTTTCGTGGGCTGCGGCGTGCAGGCGGCATCGCATTTCGAGGCGCTGCGCGCCTTCTTCCCGCTGCAGGAGGCGCTGTGCTGCAGCCGCAGCCTGGCGGGCGCCGAGCGTTTCGCCGCGATGCTGCGCGGTCATGGCGTCGCCGCGCGCGCCGTGGCCACCGCGGCCGAGGCCGTGGCCGGGCGCGACATCGTGATCACCAGCGTGCCGCGCGCACCAGCGCTGCGACAGGATCTCTCGCCCGCGCTGCTCGCGCCCGGCACCTTCGTGGGAGCGCCGGACCTCGCGCGCAGCTGGATCGGCGCCAATGTGCACGGCTTCGAACGCATCCTGACCGATGACGTGGCGCAGAGCCGCCTGCTCGGCCGCAAGGGCATGATCCCCTGGCAGGATCGTTTCGATGCGTCGCTGGCCGAACTCATCACCGGCGCCTGCGGTTGGGCGCCGGATGCCGCGGCGCGCACGCTGTTCGTGCATGCCGGCATCGGCCTGGGCGACATCGCGGTGGCGCAGCTGGCCGTGGCGCGGGCCACGGCCGAGGGCATCGGCCAGCGCCTGGTGCGCTGAGGGGCAGCGGCTTGCGCGGCACGCCGGATTTCCAGCGCGGCGGCGCGCATGGCAGGCTGCGCCGAGGCCCACAGCCAAGGAACGCCCACCGATGTTCGTCGCCGCCAACCGCTTCCGCGTCATCCCCGCCCAGGCCGAGGCCTTCGAACAGACCTGGCTGCGGCGCGAGAGCCACCTGCACGAACTGGAGGGCTTCATCATCTTCCACCTGCTGAAGGGCCCGCAGGCGGAGGATCACATCCTGTATTCCTCCTTCACGCTCTGGGCCTCGCGCGAGGCCTTCGAGACCTGGACGCGCTCCGAGCAGTTCCGCCGCGCCCATGCCGGCGCCGGCGCCAGCAAGCCCACCACGCTCGGCCCGCCGCAATTCGAGGGCTTCGACGTGCTGCAGACCATCGGCGCCGCTGCGACGCAGCCCGCCTGAAACCTGGCCGGCTACTCCGCCGCGCTGCCCCAGGCGGCGCGTTTGCGATACAGGGTGGACGGGCTGATGCCGAGATGCGCGGCCGCCTTCGGGATGTTGCCGTCGCACAGCGCCACCGCGCGCTCGATCGCCTCGCGCTCCAGCTCGGCCAGAGGGCGGATGTGCTGCGTGCGATCCGGGCGCGTGGCCGCGGGTGGGCGCGGCGCGGCCTCCGGCGGCGCTGCGTCGCGCAGGCTCAGCGGCAGCATCGCGGCGGTGATCCACGCGCCGTCATGCAGCACCACCGCGGTGCGCACGGCGTTCTCCAGCTCCCGCACATTGCCGGGCCAGCGATGCGCGCGCAAAGCCGCCTTGGCATCGGCCGCAAGGCCGCGGAACGCCTTGCCTTCCTCGGCGGCGGCGCGGGCCAGCATGGCCTCGGCGATGGCCACCACATCCTCGCCGCGTTCGCGCAGCGGCGGCAGCGCCAGCGGCAGCACGTGCAGGCGGTAGTACAGATCCTCGCGGAAGCGGCCGTCGCGCACATCCTGCAGCGGGTTGCGGTTGGTGGCGCAGACGAAGCGCACATCGGTGCGCCGCAATTGCGGGGAACCCACGGGCTGGAAGCTGCCGGTCTGCACGAAGCGCAGCAGCTTGCCCTGAAGCGCTAAGTCCATCTCGCACAGCTCGTCGAGGAACAGCGTGCCGCCATCGGCCGCCTGCGCGGCGCCGATCCGGTCGGCGATGGCGCCGGTGAAGGCGCCGCGCACATGGCCGAAGATCTCGCTCTCGATCAGGTCGCGCGGGATCGCGGCGCAGTTGATGGCGATGAAGGGGCCGTCGCGGCGCGGCGACAGGCGGTGCACGGCCGCCGCCGCCAGCTCCTTCCCGGTGCCGCTCTCGCCGGTGATGAACACCGTGGCGCGGGAGGCCGCCGCGGCTTCCAGAATGCGATACACCGCCTGCATGCCAGGTGCGGCGCCGATGAAGCCCTGGAAGGCGCTGCGCGGCTGCGCCGCGGCTAGGTGCCGCACCTCGCGCCGCAGCGCCGCGCGTTCCAGCGCGTTGTTGAGCGTCACGGCCAGGCGCTCGGCGGCGAAGGGCTTCACCAGGAAATCGAAGGCGCCGGCGCGCATCGCTTCCACGGCGTTGGTGACGCTGCCATGCGCCGTCATCACCACCACCGGCAGTTCCGGATGGTCGCGTCGCAGGGCGCGCAGCACCGAAAGCCCATCGCCATCCGGCAGCCGCAGATCCAGCAGCACGCCATCGGGCGGCGCCGCGGCAGCCATGCGCAGCGCCTCCTCCGCAGTGTGCGCGCATTCGGGCACGAAATCGGCGGTGCGCAGGTATTCGGCATAGACCGCGGCGAGCGACGCGGTGTCCTCCACCAGCAGGATCCGCCGCCCCGGCGCCCCCGCCTCAGCCACGGCGCCGCCAGCCCAGTAACAACAAGCCCGCGCCCAGCACACCGGGCAGCACCCAGACCGGCCACAGCAGGACGGGCAGGATCACCGCATCCCACAGCCAGGGCGAAAGCCGGCGCTGCACGCCGGCTTGGAATGTGTTGAGGAAGGCAGGCTCCAGCGCGAACAGCGCCTCCCCGAGCGATGCATCGAAGCCGAACCAGCCGCCGAGCGCCGCCCCGAATGCGAGGAACAGGGCGCCGAGCAGCCTCATGCGCCCAACCCGGTCATGCCCAGAGGCGCTCGCGCTGCAGGTTCGTGTAGAGGCCCGCGACGAATTCGCCATAGCCGTTGAACAGCCGCGTCGGCACGCGCTCGTTGCTGCCGATCAGGCGCTCGGTCGCCTGGCTCCAGCGCGGATGCGGCACTTCGGGGTTCACATTGGCCCAGAAGCCGTATTCGCTGCCCTGCAGCGTTTCCCAGAAGGACTTCGGCCGCTGGTCGGTCAGCGTGATGCGGGCCAGCGACTTGCCGGATTTGAACCCATATTTCCACGGGAACATCACGCGGAAGGGCCCGCCATTCTGCGGCGGCAGCGGCCGGCCGAACAGGCCGACGGGCATGAAGGTCAGCTCGTTCGCCGCTTCCTCGATGGTGCAGCCCTCGATATGCGGCCAGGGGTACCAGGATTGCCGCAGGCCGGTCATGTGCGCGGGCTGCTGCGCCGTCTCGAAGCGCAGATACTTGGCCGAGCCGAGCGGCTTCACGATGTCGAGCAGCGCCGAAAGCTGGAAGCCCGACCACGGCACCGTCATCGCCCAGGCCTCGACGCAGCGCAGGCGATAGACGCGCTCCTCGATGCCGATGCGGCGGACCAAATCGTCCACGCCGAACTCGCCGGGGCTTTCCACCATGCCGTCGATCTTGATGGTCCAGGGCCGCATCGGCATGCGCAGCGCGGTGGGCCAGATGTCCTTGTTGCTGCCGAACTCGTAGAAATTGTTGAATGTGGCGGCGTCACGCTCGGGCGAGAGGGCGCGGCCGGGCACGTAGCGCGGGTTGCGCATGGCCGGCGGCAGGTCCGGCAGGTCGGCGGGCAGGCGTGCCCAAGGGTCGGCCTCGGTGCGCCGGAAGAACTGCGCGCGCGCCGCCGAGGGGGCCAGCATGGCGCCCGCCCCGGCCGCTGCCATCACCGCGCGGCGGTTCAGCACCAGATGTTCGGGCGTCGCCTGGCTCTCGGGGATTTCCCAGCCGCGCCTGCGCCTGATCAGCATCGTGGTCTCCTTGCGCCTCATCCTGGTCACCATAGACCATCGGGCGGAGTCTTCGCGCGTCAAGGTGGCGGAGTTACGGGCGCGGCCTTGGCATCACCGCTGCGGGCGGCAGATCAGGCAGCGTCTCCACGCGAAAGGTGCGGTATCGCTCGGCCAGGATGCCGCGGCGGCTGCGCTCCAGCGTCGCCGGCTGGCGCGCCGCGCCGGGCCATTCGGGTGCATAGGCGCGCCGCTCGGTCTGCAGCAGCAGCCCTGTGGCGCCCGGCGCCGGGGCGGGCAGCGCGAACAGCGCCCAGCGATCGTTCAGCGCGACCACGGGCACGCCCGTCGGCAGGCGTAGCGCCAGCTGCGCGGCCAGCCCGTATTCCTCGGCGGCGACGAAGCTGGCACCGCTGCGCTGGCGCTCGGCCTCCACAGCCGCGGCGAAGCCCTCCCAGCCACCCAGCCGCGCCAGCGTGGGGTCCTGCCGCCGGGGCAGCGGCAGCGGCGCGAAGGCCGCCTGCACATAAACCAGCAGGGCCATCGCCAGGCCCAGCACCACGCCCGGCCGCTGCCAGCGCAGCAGCCGCGCCGGCGCCAGGGCCGCCGCGGCGATGCAGGCGGCCGGCCACAGCGGCGCCGGCCAATTCGCCTGCACCCGGCTGCCCGTGGCCTGCCACAGGAACAGCGCCGCACCCGGCACCACCAGGGCCGCCAGCAGCGCCGCCGCCGCATCGCCCCGCCGCGCCGCCGCCAGGACGGCAACACCCACCCCGGCCACGCTCAGCACGAAGACGATGGGCGTGGCCAGGCCGAACTGCCCGCCCAGCAGCTCGCCCAGGAAGCGCAGCGTGAAGCCGGCCTCGTCCACCCCGGCGCGGCCGCCCTGCTTGGCGAAGGAGGCCCAGCCATGCGCCGCGTTCCACAGCAGCACCGGCGAGAACACCAGCAGCGCCAGCACGCCGCCGGCGTAAAGCCGCCAGTCGCGCCACCAGCGCCAGGCATCGCGGCACAGGACCAGCCAGACGACCACGCCCGCACCCAGCAGCACCGCGGTGTATTTCGACAGCAGCGCAAGGCCCGCCAGCACGCCGAAGGCCAGCCACCAGCGGCCATCCTGCGTCGCCTGCAGCCGCGCCAGGGCCCATAGCGCGGCGATCCAGAACACCAGCAGCGGCAGGTCCGGCGTCGCCAGGAGCCCGCCGATGCCGGCCAGCAGCGTGGCGTTGAACAGCGCCGCCGCCCAGGCGCCCGGCCGTCGGTCCGGAAACAGGTCACCAGCCGCGCGCGCCAGCAGGATGGACGCGGCGGCGATGCCAAGCGGCCCGGCCAGCCGGATGCCGAAGGCGCCCTCCCCCGCCAGCAGCGTACCGGCGCGGATAAACAGCGCGATCATCGGCGGGTGGTCCAAGTAGCCGCCCTGCAGGCTGCGCGACCACACCCAGTAATAGGCCTCGTCCGGGGCCAGCGGCACGATTGCGGCCACCACCAGGCGCAGCGCCGTGATGCCCGCCAGAAGCCCCAGCCAGATCACCGCGCGCGCCACACCAGCGTGGAGGAGACCGCGTAGTTCCACACAACCGTGATCATCGCCCCCGCCGCGCCAGCCAGCCCCCAGGCGAGGATGCCATCGCGCACCAGCAGCCCGGCAATGCCCACATTGGCCGCAGCACCCACGCCGCACACCACGTAGAACACCAGCAGCCCCCGCCACAGCGCCGGCCCGCGCAGCCGCGCATCGCGATAGGTGATGCGGTTGTTGAGCCAGAAATTGGCCGTCATCGCTGCCAGCGTGGCGCCCCATTGCGCCGCGCCGAAGCCAAGGCCCGCCGCCTGCACCAGCACCAGCAGCGCCGCCATGTGCACCAGCACGCCGAAGGCGCCCACCGCCGCGAAGGCCACGAAGCGCAGCGGCACCACGCCGCGCGTGGCCTTGTCCAGCAGCAGCCCGGCGAATTCCAGCAGCACCGTGGCATCCAGCTTGCTCTCGCCCGCCTGGCGGCTGCGGAAGCTGTAGGGCACCTCCACCACGCGCAACGGCCGCCCGGCGCTCAGCAGCAGGTCCAGCAGGATCTTGAAGCCGCGCGCCGCAAGCCGGGGTGCGACCTCCTCCACAAGGTCGCGGCGCAGCAGGAAGAAGCCGCTCATCGGGTCGGCCACCGGGGTGGGCAGCAGCGCGCGGGCCAGGCGCGCGCCGGCATCGCTCAGCGCGCCGCGGGCGCCAGAAAAGCCGGCCGTCGCATCGCCTCCCGGAACGTGCCGGCTGCCGATGGCGATGTCGGTGCCGCCCTCCACCGCAGCCAGCAGCGCGGGCAGGATGGTCTCGTCATGCTGCAGGTCGCCATCCATGACGGCGACATAAGGCGCCGAGACGCTGAGGAACCCCTCGACGCAGGCCGAGGCCAGGCCGCGACGCCCCACCCGGCGCAGGCAGCGGATGCGCGGATCCCGCGCCGCGATGGCGCGCACGGCGGCGGTGGTGCCATCGGGGCTGTCGTCATCGACGAACACCACCTCCCACGCGATGCCCTGCAGCGCGGCCTCCAGCCGCGTCACCAGGGGCGCGACATTGGCGGCCTCCCGATAGACGGGCACGATGATCGCAAGGTGGGCAGGCAGGGTGGCGGACACCCGGCGGGGTCTAGAGCAGTATCGCGGCGAGTGGAACGCATCCCGCGAATGTGAGCGGTCGCGCGGTGTAATCCACCGCAGCGGCACAACCCCTGCTGGCATTGCACGCCGGTCCCCGGCACGATGGGGGAACCCCACCGAACAAGACGGGCATGCACGGCGCCGATTTCGATCCCCGACGCGACCCCGCCCAGGGCGGGCCGGTAGCACCGGTGCTGATGACCGAAGCGGTGCCGCCGGCGCCGCCGGCTGTCGCCCATGCGCCGCCGCGGCGGCTGCGCGCGCTGCTGCTGACGGCCGTGCTGCTGCCCATGCTGGCGCTGGCGGCGATTGCCGTGGACAGCTGGCGGGCCGTGGAAGCCGAGGCCCATGGCCGGGTCTCGCGCGCTGTCGCCATGCTGCATGAGCACGCCCTGCGCGCCTTCGAGGCGCAGGAGCTGGCGATTGCGGCGGCCGAGACCCGCATCCGCGGCATGGCCTGGCCGGAACTGCGCGCAAGCCGGGACGTGTTCGAATTCCTTCGTGCCCTGGATGAGGTCACGCCAGCGGCCGGCGGCGTTGCCCTGGTGGCGCCCAGCGGCCAGTTGGCCCTCGCCAGCACCTCGTCCTTCCCCACACCGGACGTCGACCTTTCGGGCCGCGACTATGTCAGCGCCCATCCGCCGGGAAGCGGGGCGCGGGAGATCCCCTTCATCGGCGAGGTCGTGGTCGCGCGCCCCTCCGGCATGGTGGTGTTTCCCATGGCGCGCCCCCGCCGCAGGGCGGATGGGCTGGGCGATGGTGGCGTCATCATCGCCACGCTGTGGCCCGCCTATTTCGAGAGCTTCTACGCCTCCATCCGCGAGACGGCGGGCGATGCCATCATGCTGTTCCGCCTGGATGGCGCGCTGCTTGCCGCGGTGCCGGTGCCGCAGCAACCCGAAGGGGCGCATCTGCCGGCTTCCGCCGGGCCGATGCTGCGGCAGTTGCGGGGACGCGCCGCGACGGTGATCAGCGGCCCCTCGCCGATCGATGGCATGCCGCGCATCACCGGCGTGCGTCGCCTCGCGGGCTATGACGTCGCGGTGGCCTACGGGCTGCCGATCACCGCGCTGACGGCGGATTGGCGCCGCCGCATGGCCGGGCCGGTGGCCGGCGCGCTGCTGGCGATGGTGTTGCTGCTGGCGCTGACGCTGCAGGCGGAACGTGCCATCCGGGCCCGTGAAGCGGCCGATGCGCGCTCCCGCGCCGCCGAGCGGCAGGCGACGCTCGGGCTGCTGGCGGGCGGCCTCGCGCATGATTTCGGCAACATCACCCAGTCGGTGATGGCGGCGGCGATCCTGATCGGCAAGCACGCCGAGGACGCCGCGCGGGTGCGCGAGATCGCGCGCCACCTGCAGCGCCATGCCGAACGCGCGGCCGCGCTGTCCCGCCGCATGCTGGACACCACGCGCCGAAGCGGCCGTGGCGCGGAGGAGCAGGCGCCGCCCCTCGATGTCAGCGATTCCCTGCGCGAATTGGCGGCGCTGCTGGACGCCACGCTGGGTGCGGGCATCCGCGTGCGCAGCGAGGCCAGCCCAGGGCTGCGCGCCGCCCCGGGCGTGGCGCGGGCCGAATTGGAAACGGCGGTGATCAACCTCGCCGCCAATGCGCGGGACGCGATGCCCGAGGGCGGCGAGATCCGGCTGACGGGCGAGCCGGTGGTTCTGGCCCCCGCGCTTGCGGCCATGCTGGCGCTGCCCACGGGGCTGTATCTGCGGATCGCCGTGGCCGACCACGGCGTCGGCATGGACGAAACCACGCTGGCGCGGCTGGGCGAGCCGTTCTTCACCACCAAGCCCGAGGGCGCGGGCACCGGCCTCGGCCTCGCGATGGTGGCGGCCTTCGTGCGCGCCGCCGGTGGCGCCTTCCGGGCGGAAAGCGAGCCCGGCCGCGGCACCACCATCTCGTTGTATGTGCCAGCCTCGCCACCCGCCCCGGCGGGGCGCCGGGGGAGTGGCGCGCCGGGCTGAGGCTGCGTCCGGGTAACCCGCCCGGCCGCAGCCTCATGCCGATGTCAGCCGCCGGCGCGACGACGGCGGGCCGCCACGCCAAGCCCCGCCAGCGCGATGCCGAACAGCGCCACGGAGGCAGGTGCGGGCACCTGCACGATCAGGTCCTGGTTGCCGACGCGCAGGATCACGCCGACATCCGCGGAGGGCACCCAACCGTTCACGTTCAGATAGGACAGCGCCTGGGTGCGCACGCCGTTCACCGTCTCCAGCTCGAACTTCCCGGCATCGAGGTCGATCGGGTTGGCGCCGTTCTCGTAGGCGATCTCCCAAACCGCGGTCTGGAAGGCGGCGGTCTTGGTGCTGCTGGTCAGCGAATCCGCGAACCAGGTCTGGTAGAGGCGCGCCAGCGAGTTGGCGACGGCGGCGTATTCCGTGGTGCCTGCGGCGCTCGAAACCAGCGTGCCGCTCATCGGCGTGGCGCCGGAGATGCCCAGCCACTCATCGGGCTCCAGGCAGTAGGTGAGGAAGTCGATCCAGGCCGAGGCCGGCGAGGTGAAGCGGTACTGCAGCGCGAAGGCGCCGGCCGCCACGTTCTTGTTGCTGCCATCGACGCGGATGGTGATGTTCGCCGAGCCCACCGCGCCGAAGACATTGCCGCCATTGCCATCGCGCACTTCGACGAGGCTGGCCTGGGCGGCGGGGGCGGCGGCGCACAGGGCGGCGCCGAGGATGGCGGAGAGGGCGAGGCTGCGGAAAGGCGTTGGGGACGCTGACATGGGGTGCTCCTAGGCGCCGTCTTATTATTTGGCGCGTTTCTTTTGTTGGATATTTCTACCTTTGCACACTCCATGCCACGGCTCATCAGCCTGTAATTCCTATCATTTTTCGTGCCTTGCTGCCCCTTCTGTTAAATTCTCCGACAGCTATCGACAGTTGCGAACCGGGTCGCCTTCCCTGCCCCGCGCGGCCGCCCGGCCTCTACGGGCCAACGGCGAGGCGTTCCAGCAGCGGCGTGGCGCGGACGCGCGCCCCATCGGCGGCAAAGACCAGCGCGCCCCGCAGCAGCAGCCGGCAATCGCCCCCGCGCGCCGCCCAGGCCGCGCCATGCGGCAGCGTGGCGTCGAGCATCATCCCCGCCGCCGCGACGACGGCGCGGGAATCGCCATCCGGCTGCGCGCGGACCATGCTGATGCGCGCCCCCTCCCCCGCCGCGACCACCACCTCCCTCGGGCGCAGGAAGGCCTCGGCCGGCCCGTCCGGCAGCGCGACGCGCAGCGGCGGCAGGGGCAGCGGATCGAAATGCAGGATGCCGTGGCGCACCGTGCCGGGAATCCGCGCCGCCTCGCCCACGAAGCCGGCGACGAAGGCGGTGCCGGGCTCGGCCAGCAGCGCCGCCGGCGCATCGCATTGCACGATGCGCCCGCGCTCCATCACCGCGACGCGATCGGCCATTTCCATCGCCTCCTCCTGGTCATGCGTCACCAGGATGGAGGCGATGCCCAGCCGGTCGTGCAGCCCGCGCAGCCAGCGCCGGACATCGCGCCGCACCAGCGCATCCAGCGCGCCGAAGGGCTCGTCCAGCAGCAGCAGCCGCGGCTCGATCGCCAGCGCCCGCGCCAGCGCCACGCGCTGCCGCTGCCCACCGGAGATCTGCTCCGGGTAGCGGCGCTCCAGCTCCGGAATCTGCACCAGCTCCAGCAATTCGCGCACCCGCCGCGCCACGATGGCGGCGGGCGGACGCTGCCGGCGGGGGCGCACGCGCAGGCCGAAGGCGATGTTGTCGAACACGCTCATGTGGCGGAACAGCGCATAGTGCTGGAACACCACGCCGATCCGGCGCTCCCGCGCGGGCACCGAGGTCATGTCCTCACCGCCGATCGCGACGCTGCCGGCATCGCTGCCCTCCAGCCCCGCAAGCACGCGCAACAACGTCGTCTTGCCCGAGCCCGAGGGCCCGAGCAGCGCCACGAACTCGCCCTCGGCCACCGAAAGCGACACGCCATCGAGTGCCGCGGCCGCGCCGAAGCGCCGGTGCAGGTTGGCGACGGCGACGCTCATGCCACGCCACCCGCGGCGCGGCGGCCGCTGACGCGTTCCAGCATCGTCTTGGCCACCAGCGTCAGCAGCCTGAGCAGCGCCAGCAGCGCCGCCACCGCGAAGGCGCCGGCGAACTGGTATTCGTTGTACAGGATCTCGACATGCAGCGGCATGGTGTTGGTTTGCCCCCTGATATGGCCGGATACGACCGAGACCGCCCCGAATTCGCCCATCGCCCGCGCGTTGCAGAGCAGCACGCCGGAGAGCAGCGCCCACTTCACGTTGGGCAGCGTGACGCGCAGGAAGATGTGCAGCCCGGAAGCGCCGAGCGTTGCCGCCGCCTCCTCCTCGTCGCGCCCCTGCTCCTGCATCAGCGGCAGCACGGTGCGCGCCACGAAGGGAAAGGTGACGAACACCGTCGCCAGCACCAGGCCGGGCAGCGCGAAGATGATCTGGATGTCGCGCGCCTGAAGCCAGGCGCCGAGCCACCCCTGCAGCCCGAAGATCAGCACGAAGACCAGGCCCGCGATCACCGGCGAGACCGAGAAGGGCAGTTCCACCAGCGTGATCAGCACGCGCTTGCCCGGGAAATCATGCTTGGCGATGCACCAGGCCGCGGCGACGCCGCCCACCAGGTTCACCGGCACGGTGATGACCGCAACCAGCAGCGTCAGTTCAATCGCGGCCAGCGTGTCGGGCTCGGTGATGGCGGCCAGCGCGGGGCCGACGCCGCGGCGCAGCGCCTCCACGAACACCGCCGCCAGCGGCAGGCCGAGCAGCACGAGGCCCACCAGCAGCGCCGCCGCCGCCAGCGCGGCATTGGCCCAGCGGGCATCGGCGGTGGCGGGGCGGAAGCCGCTCATCGCCGCCCCCGCCGCAACATGCGCTGCAGCGCGTTCAGCGCCAGCAGGATGGCGAAGGACAGCACCAGCATGGCGAGGCCCACCGCCGCGGCGCCGGCATAGTCGAACTGCTCCAGCCGGATCACGATCAGCAGCGGCGCGATCTCGCTGACCATCGGCATGTTGCCGGCGATGAAGATGACGCTGCCGTATTCGCCGACGGCGCGCGCGAAGGCGAGCCCGAAGCCGGTCAGCAGCGCCGGCAGCAACGCCGGCAGCACCACCCGCCACAGCGCCTGCGGCCGTGTTGCGCCAAGCGTGGCCGCCGCCTCCTCTGCCTCGGGGCCGAGGTCCCGCAGCACGGGCTCCACGCTGCGGACGATGAAGGGCAGGCCCACGAACATCAGTGCCACCACCACGCCCGCCGGCGTGAAGGCCACCTGCCAGCCGAACAGCGCGGCCAGCGGCGCACCGAGCCAGCCATTGGTGGCGAACAGCGCCGTCAGCGCGATGCCCGCCACCGCGGTGGGCAGCGCGAAGGGCAGGTCCACCGCGGCATCCAGCGCGGCGCGGCCGGGAAAGCGCAGCCGCACGATGGCCCAGGCCACCAGCAGCCCCAGCGGCAGGTTCGCCAGCGCCGCCAGCAGCGCTGCACCGAAGGACAGCCGCAGCGCCGCCAGCACGCGTGGCTCGGCCAGCGATTGCCACAGCCCACCGAGGCCAAGCTGCCACGGCTTGATCAGAAGTGCGGCCAACGGGATCAGCACGATCAGCGAAAGCCACGCCAGCGTGATGCCGAAGGCGAGGCCGAAGCCCGGGATCGCCCGCACCCGGCTCGGCGGTGCGAGGGCGAGGCTCGCCGCGCTCATCGGCTCGGCCGGTAGATGCGGTCGAACACGCCGCCATCGGCGAAATGCGTGCGCTGCGCCTGCGCCCAGCCGCCGAACACCTCGTCGATCGTCACCAGTTCGATTCGCGGGAATCGCGCAGCGTTGGCGGCGAGCGTCGCCGTGTTGCGCGGGCGGTAGAAATGCTTCGCGGCGATCGCCTGTCCCTCATCGGTGTAGAGGCCGCGCAGATAGGCCTCGGCCACCGCGCGCGTGCCGCGGCGGTCGACATTGGCGTCCACCACCGCCACCGAGGGCTCGGCCAGTATCGAGAAGGTCGGGTAGACGATGTCGAGGTTGGCGGCGCCGAATTCCTGCAGCGCCAGATGCGCCTCGTTCTCCCAGGAGAGGAACACATCGCCCTGCGCGCGCTGCGCGAAGGTGGTCAGCGAGCCGCGCGCGCCGGTGTCCAGCACCGGCACCTGGCGGAACAATTGCTGCGTCGCCTGTTCCGCGCTGGCCGGCGTGCCGCCCGGCTGGCGCAGCGCCCAGGCCCAAAAGGCCAGGTAGTTCCAGCGCGCGCCGCCGGAGGTCTTGGGGTTGGGCGTGATCACCGAGACGCCAGGCCGCACCAGGTCGCCCCAGTCGCGGATCGCCTTCGGGTTGCCCCGGCGCACCAGGAACACAATGGTGCTGGTGTAGGGCGCGCTGTTGCTCGGCAGCCGCGTGGCCCAGTCCCGCGCCAGCAGGCCGCGTTCGGCGATCTCGTCGATGTCATAGGCCAGCGCCAGCGTCACCACATCGGCGGCCAGCCCATCGATCACGCTGCGCGCCTGCCGGCCGGAGCCGCCATGCGAGGTGTTGACCCGCACCGTCTGCCCGGCCTCGCGCTGCCAGCGCGCGGCAAAGACAGCGTTGTAGTCGCGATACAATTCGCGCGTCGGGTCGTAGGACACGTTCAGCAGCGTCAGCGGTTGCTGCGCGCCGGCCGGCGCGGCGAAGGGCGCGGCCAGGGCCGCGCGCAGGCAGGCACGCCTTGTCGGCGCGAGAATCGGGCTCGCCATCAGGATGCTCCGTCGATGTGGGGGGGCTCGGGCCGTCAGGCCCGAGACGGCCGGGTCAGTCGTGCCGGCCGCCGGGCGATGGCACGAAGCCCAGCGCCTGGGCCGGGCGGGGCGCGCCGGCGCGGATGGTGGCCTGCGCCAACTCGCCGGTCAGGTCCGGGCGCACCATCGGCGCGCCGGGCTGGCCGCTTTCGGGGTGGTGCAGCCGATAGAGCTTGAGGATGGCGAGCGCCGCATCGGCGTTGCGCCGGTTCCAGGCATGGGCGTCGTATTCGGTGGCCATGACATCCTCCGAACCCTGTCGCTGGGCCGAGGCGCCGGGTGGGCGGCTCAGCCGGGGCAGTGAACCCGGTCGCGCCGGAAACACATAAATCCTATCGACATTGTGGGGATTGAATCAAGCCTTTTCTGTGGCGCTCTCCGCGGCATCATCGCCCGCCATCTCCGGCCTCGCGACCAGGTCGGCCAGGGTGGTGCCCTCGAGCACCGCTGCCGTGGCGTCGCGCACCTGCCGCATCACGCGGCGAATCGCGCAGCTGCCCGGGTCGGGGCAATCGGCGCAGGGGCGATAAGCGGTCAGGCTGGCGCAGGGGATGGGGGCGAGCGGCCCGTCGATGGCGCGGATCAGGTCGGCCAGCGGGATTTCCGCTGCCGGATGCGCCAGGGCATAGCCACCGGCCTTGCCGCGCACGCTGTCCACGAACCCATGCCGCCGAAGGTCGAGCAGGATGGCTTCGAGGAATTTGCGCGGCGCGCGGGCACGCTCGGCGATGTCCTGGATGGTCAGCGTGCTGCGCCGCGCACCGGGTGCGCCCGCCGCCTCGGCCAGCACGGTGAGGGCACGGAGACCGTATTTGGCCTTCTGCGTCAGCATGGGTTCTGCATACGCCCGCTGGCCGACGCGGCCAAGCCGCGGCACCGGCCCTCAGGGCCGCAGCAGCACCGCGAGCACTTCGCGCAAGGGCGCGTCCGACAGGGCGAGAACGCCGTGGAAGGGTTGGTCCAACTCCAGCACCAGCAGCAGCGCGCCCGACACGGCGGCGCTGCCCAGCACCGTGGCGCCGATCGCCATGCCGTTGGGGTGGCCGAGCAACCCGGCGGTGAGGAAGAGCGCCACAAACCACAGCACCAGCATCACCACGATGGGCGTCTGGATGGCGCCACTCTGCTCGGCCGTCGCCAGCGCCGCCCGGGCGCGGCCCATCGCGACAAGCTGCTCCAGCGCCTTCGCCTTGAGAAACACCTGGCTCGGGCTCGCGGGTTCCAGCTCGGCGATTTCGCTGAACAACCCGCGGCCATTCGGCGGCCGTGCGCGCGCGAGAGGTGTCGCCCAGATCTCCACGACGCTGTGCTCCACCGAGCGGCGCAGCGCGGCCTGCGCGCCGGCAGCCCCCGGCCCGTACTGCTCCAGCACGCTGTGCAGCACCATCGCCTCGGCCGACATCGCGCGCAGCTGCTCGCCCTGCGCGCGGAAATGCCCGGTGGCGCCCGCAATCAGCAGGCTGAGCACGAGCGCGGCCAGCGAGGCGACGATGCCCTGCGTGAAGCGCACCGTCTCGCGCGGCCGGTCGGCCAAGTATTCCTCCGCCGGATGAATCGCCAGGCCCAGCAGCCCGGCGCCGCAGATGCAGACAAACGCCAGCAGGGCCACCACCAGCGGGGTCATGCCGCGGCCCGGCGATTCAACGCCAGTTGAACCAGCCCTGCGAGGGCTCGATCGAAGCCGCGAGCGTCTGGCTGATCACCACGGTGATGGTCTCGCCCACCCGCAGCGTGCCGAGCATCGCCACGCGGGCGGGGTCCGTCACATGCACCGTGATCACGCCGCCGCCGGCGGGGTCGACCATGTCGACCGTCTGGCTGGAGGGATGGATGCCCACGATGGCACCGCTCACCCGCACCACCTCGATCGCGACGCCGCCGGGCCCCTGCACCGGGCGCGCCGCGGCCGCGGCAATGGCATCGGGAGCCACCGGCGCGCCCGGCGGCGAGACCAGGAACGCCACCGAGCGATGATAGGTGGCGTTCACCGTATCACCGACCTTGAGCGCATCGAGCCGAACAGCAGGGCCGGCCGTGACCGTCACCGAACGGCCATTGGCACCGCGCAGCGTGACCCGCCGCGACCGGCTGTCGAGGGCGGTGATCTGCGCATGCAGCGTCTCGGTGGCCGACTCCGGCACCACATTCACCACGGTCGGATTCTGCGCCGTGGCAGGGCCGCCCGGCAGTGCCGCGGCCGTGGCAACCAGCGCGGCCGCTGCGGCGCGCCGGGTGAGCATCGTCAGCATGAAGAGTCTTTCTCCAGTCGGGTCGTGTTCGCACAGTCGCGCGGCGTTGGCGGCAGCCCCGTCCGGGCCGCTCGCCGATGCCGACGAACACGCCGGAGGCTAGGCGCCGTGGCGCAGGCTGGCATGCCTGATTCGGTATCCGGATCCGGCAAAGACCTCGGCGCTGTCGAATCCGCCTTCCTTGACGCAGCGGTAGGGTAGCCTCCAAGATTCGTTCGCTCAGCGGTCGACAGACGTCGCGCCCGATCAATCGTCGGGTCTGCCCGGCGGGAAAAGGCGAGGTGCGTCCGTGCTGCACGATCAACCGGGACTCGTGGCCGGCTTCAGCCACGCATTTGCCGACGCCGATGATCTATCCCACGCCCTGTTGGGCGGCACCTTCGAATACCTGCCCATGCCGGGCCAGGCCTTCGCGGCCAGGCTGAACGTCCTGAAGCTGGGCGAGATGGTCATCCAGGTCGCGAACCAGGGCGCGCATACGGCGCGCGGCGCCATGGACGAAGGGCTGACGGTCCTGCTGCTGCCGCTGCATTATTCCGAGGCGCCGGCACGCATGAATGGTGCCGAGGTGCAGCGCTCGGGCGCCTTCCTCGCACCGGGCGGCGTCGAGTTCTATGGCCATGCCCCTGCCGATCTCGGCTGGGCCGCCCTGGCACTGCCGCGGGCGCAGTTGGAGGCCTTGGCCGAACTGGCCCCGCTGCCGGTGCGCTTGCCGGGCGAGGCCGGCATCCTGGCACTGCCGGCGGAGGCGGAGGCCCGCCTTTCAGGTGCGGTGGCCGCCGCCGCCGCGATGGCCTCGGCCCCGCCCGCCGTCCTGTTCGGCCATGACTGCGCCGCGGGGCTGGTGCAGTCGCTCGGCGAGCTGGTGGGCGATGCGCTCTCCGCCGACAGCGCGCTGATCGCGGTGCCGCGCGCCACGCGCGAAGCGCACCGCGTGGTCCGCGCGGCCGAGGAATTCCTCGACGCGCATGTCGGCCAGCCGATCTACCGGGAGCAGCTGTGCGCCGCACTCGGCGTTTCGTTGCGTAAACTTCACGATACCTTCAGCGCCACCGTGGGCATGAGCCCGCAGACCTACCTGAAGACCCGCCGCCTGCTGCTGGCCCGCCGGGCGCTGCGGCGCGCGGAAGGCGAGCCCGCGCTGGTGAAGGCCGTCGCGCTGTCGCACGGCTTCTGGCATTTCGGTCATTTTGCGCGCGACTACCGCGCGCTGTTCGGCGAGAGCCCCTCGGCGACCCGCGGCGCCACCGCCACCGCGCAGCCAATGCTGCGGCCGCTGACCCGGGCTGCATGAAATCATCGCAAGCCAGTGTGTTTTGCCCATCCTGGATAGCGGGACGCGCTACGCTGCTGCCAGTGCTGCGGCATCATCGCCGGTGATTGCGGTGCCCGGCAGAATCTCGGCATGGGGCCGTGTGGAGGATCGCGTATGATGGGATTGCATCGTCTGGCGCGCTGGGCCTTGCTGCCCGCGCTTGCGCTGCTCGCCACCATGCCGCTCGCCACGGCGCAGCAGATCCGCGGCACGCCGGGCGCGCCCGATGCGCTGATGACGCCGAACCCGTTCAGCCTACCGGCGCCGACGCCGCCCTTCACCGGCGCGATCCTGCCGAATGCCGGCGACAGCCAGACCGCCTGGCCGCCGCAGATCATGCCGCCCGAGGGCGCGCCCAATGTGCTGGTGATCCTGACCGACGATGTGGGCTTCTCGGCGCCGTCCACCTTCGGCGGCGTCATCCCGACCCCCGCGCTCGACCGCGTGGCGGCAGCCGGGCTGCGCTTCACGCAGTTCCACACGACGGCGCTGTGTTCGCCAACGCGTGCCGCGCTGCTGACCGGGCGCAACCATCATGCGGTCGGCTTCGGCAATGTCTCCGAGCTGGCCACCGGCTACCCGGGCTACAACTCCATCATCCCGCCGGAGACGGCGCATGTCGCGGCAACGCTGCGCATGTCGGGCTACGCCACGTCGTGGTTCGGCAAGAACCACAACGTACCGACCTGGGCCGCGACTCCCGCCGGCCCCTTCACGCAGTGGCCGACCGGCCAGGGCTATGACTACTTCTATGGCTTCGTCGGCGGTGACACGAGCCAGTGGCAGCCGGGCAACCTGTACCGCAACACCACGCCGATCCACCCCAATGTCGACGCCGGGCCGGGCTGGAACCTGACCACCGCGATGGCCGACGACGCCATCGACCACATCCGGCTCATCACCTCGGTCGCGCCGAACCGGCCATGGTTCATCCACTATGCGCCGGGCGGCACGCATGCGCCGCATCACCCGACCCGCGAATGGGCGGAACGCTTCCGCGGCCAGTTCGATGGCGGCTGGGAGGTGATGCAGCGACGCATCTTCGAGAACCAGCAGCGCCTCGGCGTCATCCCCGCGAATGCGCGCATGGCGCCGCTGCCCGACTTCATCCCGCGCTGGGAGAGCCTGACCGACAACCAGCGCCGGCTCTTCGCCCGGCAGATGGAAATCTACGCCGCCTACCTCGCCTACACCGACCATGAGATTGGGCGCGTACTCCAGGCGGTGGAGGATGCCGGGCAGACAGACAATACGCTGGTCATCTACATCAGCGGCGACAACGGCAGCAGCGCCGAAGGTGGGCTTGAAGGCACGACGAACGAGGTCGCCTGGTTCAACGGGGTGATCTTCACGGCCGAGCAGATGATGCCCTTCATCGACGCCTGGGGCACCGACCAGACCTACAACCACATGGCGGCCGGCTGGACCTTCGCGATGGGCACGCCGTATCGCTGGACCAAGCAGATCGCCTCGCACCTGGGCGGCACGCGCAACGGCATGGCGGTGTCCTGGCCGCGGCGCATCACGGACCGTGGCGGTATCCGCCACCAGTTCCACCACGTGATCGACGTGGTGCCGACCATCCTGGAAGCAGCCGGCATTGCCGCGCCCACCATGGTCAACGGCATCGCGCAGCGCCCGATCGAGGGCGTAAGCATGGCCTACACCTTCGACGCGGCGAACCGCGACGCACCCTCGCGCCGGCAGACCCAGTATTTCGAGATCCTGGGCAACCGGGCCATCTACCATGAGGGCTGGATGGCCAGCACGACGCCGGTCGCACCACCGTGGGACACGCAGTCACCGAAGCCCGCCGACGTGCTGAACGGCTATGCCTGGGAACTCTACAATCTGGCCGATGATCCGACGCAGTTGAACGACCTGGCGGCGCGCGAGCCCGCACGGCTGCGCATGATGCAGGAAGTCTTCCTCATGGAGGCGACGCGTTACCAGGTCCTGCCGCTCGACAATTCTTCGCTGACGCGGCTGATCGCCGCCCGGCCGGGCCCCGCGGCGGGCCGGCGGCAATTCGCCTACACTGGCCCGATCTCCGCCATCCAGGGCAACGCAGCGCCGAGCCTGCTGAACCGTTCCTACCGGATCACCGCGGAGGTCGAGGTGCCGCAGGGCGGGGCGAACGGCGTGCTGGTCACGCAGGGCGGCCGCTTCGCCGGCTATGGCTTCTATCTGCAGCAGGGTCGCCCGGTGTTCACCTGGAACTTCCTGAACGTCCAGCGCCACCGCTGGGAAGGCCCGGCCGCGCTGCCGCCGGGCCGGCACACGCTGGTCTTCGACTGGCAGATGCAGCCGCAAGGCATGCCCTTCGGCCGCGGCGGCACGGGCACGTTGAGCATCAACGGTACGCAGGTGGCGCAGCAGGCGCTGCCGCATACGCTGCCCTTCACGGCCGCCTGGGACGAGACCTTCGATGTCGGCCTCGATACCGGCACCGGCGTGGATGACCGCGACTACGCCTCGCCCAACCCCTTCACCGGGCGGATCGTGCGGCTGACGATCGACCTGGGCGACAGCACAATCACCCCAGCGGCGTTGCGGCTGCTGGAGGAGGAAATGGCGCGGCGTATGCGCGCGGCGACGCCGGCAGCAGCCCCGACACCGGCATCCGCGCCGACGGCAGCGCCGCAGCGCTGAGCCACCACTCGCCCAGGAGGGACATGTCCATGCGCCGAAGCTTCCTTGCCGTTCTGGGCGGACTTATGCTTGCCCCCGCCGCCGCCCGCGCGCAGGCCGAGCGCCTGCAGTTCATGTTCGTGCAGAGCGCCGAGGGCATGACAGCCACCGACGACACGCTGCGCCTCATCGGCGTGTCGCAGCAGACCATCTTCTTCACCGACCGCCCGGCCCGCATCGCCGGACACCTCACGATGCAGGCCTTCCTCGAGGAATGGACCGAGCGCGCCGGCCCCGACAATTTCGGCGTCGACCCGCCCAACGCCTCGCTCTCGGTCTATGAGCCGGGGCGCAACGACAATAGCGTCTCCATCATCCGCATCAGCCATCCGCGGGTCGAAGGGCGGGACCTCGCCTATCGCTACCGGCTGATCCAGGGGCCGGTCCCCCGCGCCGGCGGGGCGACGACGATTTTCATCGACTGGATCGGCGTCGGCGGCGGCGTGGGCCCCGGCTTCCACGGCGTGGGCCGCGGGGCGCGCGGCGTCGGCTGGCGCTGAGGCCAGGCGATATGGCGAGCGATGCGGTCGCCGAACACGCGCACCGGATCAGCCAGACAGGCGAAGCAATGGGCCGTCCGCTGCTGATGAGGGGCGCCTGGGCGGTCGCTGCGCTCGGCGTCATGATCCATGAAGCCGCCGCCCAACCGGCCGCACCCGCCCCCGAGGTCCGGCACACCGCGCAAAGCGAGGCCATGGCCGCGCTGGCGCGAGCGGTGCAGAACCCGGTCGCGGACCTGATCAGCCTGCCCTTCCAGAACAACACCAACTTCAACTACGGGCCGAACGGCCACACGCAGAATGTCCTCAACATCCAGCCGGTCGTCCCGATTCGGCTGAATGAGGATTGGAACCTCGTCACCCGCACCATCCTGCCGGTGATCTCACAGCCCGAATTCACGCCCGGCGAGGGCACCACCTTCGGGCTCGGCGCGACGCAGGCCTCGTTCTTCCTCTCGCCCGGGCGGCCCGGCGCGGTGATCTGGGGCGCGGGGGCGGTGGTGCAGGCGCCCACCACCACCAGCCAGGCGCTGGGCAGCAATGTATGGGGCGGCGGGCCGACCTTCGTGGCGCTGACCATACGCGGCCCCTGGGTGCTCGGCGGCCTGGCCAACAACATCTGGTCCTTCGGCGGCAGCCGCGAGGAACGCTACAACAACCTGACCCTGCAGCCCTTCATCAACTACAATTTCCCTCATTCGCCGGGCACCTATGTCTCCTTCTCCCCGATCGTCACGGCGAATTGGGAGGCGCGGAGCGGCCAGCAATGGACGGTGCCTCTGGGCCTTGCGGTCGGCCAGGTGCTGCCTGTCGGCAACCAGCCCATCAACGTGCAGCTTGGCGCCTACTACAACGTCATCCGCCCCGACATCGGCCCCGATTGGCAGATCCGCTTCCAGCTGGCGCTGCTCTTTCCGAAGTGACGGGCCCTGCCCCACCCCGACCACCATCCAGTGAACCGCCGACCTGATCGCGCACGCGTCGCCGGCATCGGCCCCGGCACCAGCCACTCTCAGGTCGCCGTCGATCCCACCTTGCTGAAGGCCGCAAATCCTTGACGGTAGCTGGACCATCCGGCCGCTGACCGAGATGGACTGAGTGCGCGATCATCGGCGCGTCACGGTGGCGGCGCGGAGCGCCCGCCGTCAGGCGCCCGGTCGCGCCAGCGTCTGCGATGGCGTCTCGCCGAACTGGTCGCGGTAGGCCAGGGCGAAGCGCCCGAAATGCCAGAAGCCGAGGTCGAGCGCGATCTGCTTCACCAGCACTTCCCTGCCGCCGGCCATCAGCCGCCGGCGCGCTTCCCCCAGGCGCCGCGCGCGGAGGTAGCGGTGGACGCTGATGCCATACACCGCGTCGAAGCAGCGATTGACGAAGCGGGGTGTCACGCCGAGCGCGGCGCCGATCTCCTCGCTGCAGACCGGCCGCCCCGACGCCGCCGCGAGATACTCCACGGCGGCCGAGGCGACGCGGACGGCGCTCGCGTCGCCGCGCATGCGGCGCGGCGGCCGCCCATCGGCCAGCGCGCCATCGAGTGCGGCGCGCAGACCGTCCACCACGATCTCCGACACCTCCGCGCCCGCCTCGCCTGCCGCTTGGGGGCCAGGAAGGGCCGACAGGCCCAGCAGCCCCGGGGCCCGCGCGAGCAGGCCCCGCAGCGGCACGGCGCGCCCCGCGCGCGCCACCGGCAGGCGGTCAAACACATCCCCGAAGCGGACGGCGTCCAGCACCAGCATCGTCCAGCGCTGCCCATCCGCCACCTGGGCCAGAAGCTCGGCCCCCGGCGCGTAGAGCACCGCGTCGCCGTTCTCCGGCAGGATGCCGTTCAGCCGGCTCGCCGCCTCCGGCCCTCCGGTCCGGTAGAACAGCGTCCACTCCCGCGCACCCAGCCGCGCCCTGCCCAGATAGCTGCCATCCACGGCATTCGCCTGGACACGCACCGGCCCGAAATCCACCAGGCTCAACCCATAGCGGAACCGCCCGGGCGAAACCTGGACGAGTTCCGCCCCGAAATCGCGCTGCGCCGCGGGCACCTTCTCGATGCAGTCGAACTCGGCCCACAGGGAGACAGGCGCGATGCAGGTCAAGCCGTTGATCTCCCTGACGGATGTCGATCATCCGCGCCGATGCTGTTCCGAATCCGGACACCGATTCAAGCTGGGCAGCCCCCCAGCCTACCGCGCTAAGCTGAAAGCCACGAGGCTGCCGGAGCGTCCCGCGCCCGGCGTGTGGGCGCGCGACAGGAACGGCGCTGGCCGCGCGGGCCTCGCGTGTTCGATATCAACCGCCCTGGTGAGACGGGCATCCGGGGGAGTTCGCCCTTCATGACCACACGCCGTGAAATCGCCGCGCTCGCCGCCGCGGCAGCCGCCCTGCGTGGGGCCTTCGGCGCCGGCACGGCGCAGGCCCAGCCGCTGACCGGCACGCCGACACCGCCGGCTTTCCGCTACACCACGCCAATGCCCCCGGGCGTCGCCTCGCCCCCCTCGGTCGAGACGCGCTTCGGTCGGCTAAACTTCTTCGACGGTGTACCGGACGGGCCGAGCACGGACGCGATCTACGACAACCTGATCTTCCAGCAGGCGGTGCAGGCCTACCTGCTCGGCATCCCCGCCGTGAACCAGGCCTTCAACCGCCAGGCCATCCGCAGCTTCGGCCCCGACAACACCACCATCCCGATCTGGGAACAGCTGGTGGACAGCCGAACGGTCGAACTCACCGCCAACGACAACACGCCCTACACTTGGTTCTGGGTGGATCTGCGCGGCGGGCCGCTGGTGATCGAGGTGCCGCCGCGCGTGCTCGGCATCATCAACGACATGTACTATTTCTGGACCGCCGATCTCGGCCTGACGGGCGAGGATCGCGGCCGCGGGGGCAAGTACCTGCTGCTGCCGCCCGGCCATACAGGCCCTGTGCCGGATGGCCACATCGTCGTGCGCCCGGCGACCTTTTCCAATGTGGTGATCTGGCGCAGCTTTCTCGAGAATGGCGACCCGCGCCCCGGCGTTGCCGCCGTGAAGCAGCACACCAAGGTCTACCCGCTGGCCCAGGCCGCGAATCCGCCGCGGCTCACCTTCGTCGATGCCTCGACCAGGCCCTTCAACATGGTAGGGCCGGCCGATTTCCGCTTCTGGGAATTGCTGAACACAGTCGTGCAGGAAGAGCCGCTTTCGGCGACCGACCCGACCAGCCTCGGCTACTTCGCCGCCGCCGGCATCCAGAAGGGCCGCCCCTTCCAGCCCGACGAGCGCATGCGCCGCATCCTGACCGAGGCGGCGGCGACGGGTGACGCCACCGCGCGCGCGCTCTTCTACCGGATGCGCGACCCCGAGGGGATCATCTTCGCCGACCGTCGCTGGAAATTCGCCTTCGTCGGCGGCTACAAATTCGAACGCCAGCCCGGCGTGCCGAACCTCAACGCGCGCTCCTTCTACTTCTTCGCCGCAACCGGCGTGACGCCGGCGATGGACACGCAGGTGGTGGGCGAAGGCTCGACCTATCCCTGGACGGCCGAGGATTCGCAGGGCAACGCCTTCGACGGCGGCAAGACCTACCGCCTGCGCCTGCCGGGCCCCGTGCCGGTGCGGACCTTCTGGTCCACCATCGTCTACGACACGCAGACGCGGTCCATGCTGCAGACCGACAACCGCTTCCCCTCGGTCAGCAGCCAGAATCCGGGCCTGCAGGTGAACCCCGACCGCTCGGTGGATGTCTGGTTCGGCCCGACCGCGCCGGCGGGGCGGGAGAGCAACTGGGTGCAGACCATCCCGGGCAAGTCGTGGTTCGTCATCCTGCGGCTCTATGGCCCGCTGCAGCCCTGGTTCGACAAGAGCTGGAAGCCCGGCGACATCGAGTCGCAAGCCTGAGGCCGGCCGGCCATCAGCTGCCGTGAGGCGCGCGCCTGCGCCGCAGGTCAGGGCTGGAGGTCGCAGGCCGCTTCCCTGCCGACGTCGCAGGTGTTCTGGCCGACGCCCTGCGCGATCGCCGGCAGGGCAGCGCGCCGGACGCCGCGCCAAGCCATGCAAGCCGAATGTTCGCAGACATTCTCCCTTACGACGGCGAAATCAGCGATCAGAGGGAAGCGGTATCGACGCCGCGTTCGGCGGAGATCGTGGAGGGTGGGCTTGCTATCCGATATGGGCATTTCTGCCACCAGATGCTTCCGGACGCCGCCCCAGACGCGCATCCTGGAAGCAGGCAGCTCCGACCGAGCATCCCGCCCTACCCAATTTGCCGACGGACCACCGACGGCCAGATGTCGATCCGTTACTTGATACCGGAACGAGGGGCTGGCCAAATGACCCCGCCTTCGAAAAGGACCGATCATGAGAAGACCGTCGAACGTGTCGTACTCGTTCTTCGCGGCTGCCGCGCTGGTCGCCGCGGTGGCTTTTGCCCCCACGTCGCAAGCACTCGCGCAGACTGCGCCTGCGCCTGCGGCATCAACCGCCTTGACGGGCCCCTGCGAGGTCCGGGCGCTGAACTGGCGCAACCGGGCCTTCTACGAAGTCCTGTTCATGAACCGCGTTCCCGGCGGCCCGGCCGGGATCGGCAATTACTTCAACTCGATCGGGACCCCGCTCGAAGCGCCCGCCGAGGTGACGGATGCGCGCTTCCGGGCGCTGAACGCCGAGGCGCTGCGGCGTGAATTCGGTGGCGACGGTGTCTTCTTCAACGGGCCGCGGCGTTTCGTGGCCAACGGCGTCACCGGCGTTGCCTACAACAACTGTGCGCGGCGGGAGATGGGCGGGATCCACTTCTATGTCTACGGCACCTTCGAAGTTCCCAATCTGGAGGCATTCATTACCACCGCGCCGCCGGCCTATCACCCGCTGGTTTCCAGGCGCACCAATAGCTTCATCTTCAACGCTGGCGAGGTGGTGCACGAGTTGGTGACGCCGGAGGGTCAGGTCTACACGATGTTCAGCCTCTCCCTGAAGGTGGACCCCAACAACTCCATCGAGAGGTTGGCAACCCTTGGCGAGCGGCTGACCTTGCCGGCGGGGTGGCGATACAGGACCCGGACGCTGGACCGGGAGCTGATACTGTCGTCCAGCTACGACGCCAACCCGCCCAACACCATCGTTCTCGACCAGTTCGAGGGCAACTACCAGCACAACCCCGGCCAGCAGTAGTGGCCTGAGTGCCGCGCGGCGACGCCTGTTCGCCGCGCGGCACCGCCGCCCAGCCGCCGCGGCGCCGGCATCCCGGCACCCACCTTTCGGAGGTCTCTTCCATGACGACCCGCAGGACCATCCTCGGCGGTGCCGCCGCCGGCGCCACCCTCGCCCTGCCCCGCCCGCTGATCGCGCAATCCTCTCGCCCCGGCGTGGTCGGCGCCTTCGAGGCCGCCGAGGCCACCTTCATCTTCGGCCTGCCGATCGTGACGAACTACGCGGTGATGTACCAATTCGCCATCGACCGGAACAGCGGCCAGTTCAAGGCGCCGTTCAACACCATGTGGAACGACGCGCAGGTCTTCACCTGGCGCGACACCGCGATCCCGACGCCGAACAGCGACACGCCCTATTCGATGTCCTGGCTCGACCTGCGTGCCGAACCGGTGGTGATCTCGGTCCCCGACGTGCCGGCCGGGCGCTACTTCTCCGTCCAGGTCTGCGACGCCAACACCTACAATGTCGGCTACATCGGCAGCCGCGCGACGGGCCAGGGTGCCGGGTCCTGGATGGTGGTGCCGCCGGGCTGGCAGGGTGCCACGCCGCCCGGCATCCGCGGCGTGATCCGCTCGACCACGATGTTCGCGCTGACGATCTTCCGCACCCAGCTGTTCGGGCCCGACGACATGCCCAATGTCGTCGCGGTGCAGCGCGGCTACCGGTCGGAACCGCTCTCGACCTTCCTGCGCCAACCGGCACCGCCGGCGGCGCCGGAGATCCGATGGCCGCGCGCGACCACCGATCTCGTCAAGCACCACTTCTTCGACTTCCTGGCCTTCGCGCTGCAGTTCAACCCGGCACAGCCGAACGAGGCGGCGATCCGCGCGCAGATGGCGACCATTGGCATCGACGGCCGCGGCACGCCGCTGCCGCAATCCTTCTTCGACCGGATGGAGCTTCTCGGCGCAGCCTTCGAGGGTGAGCGCAAGGTGGAAGCCGCCGTCGCCGCCGCCGGCGTGGCGATGAATGGCTGGCGCGTGACCCCCATTCCCGGCAGCCCGGAGGCCTATAGCGGCGACTGGCTGATGCGCGCCGTCGCCACCAAGGCCGGCATCTACGGCAACAGCACCGAGGAGGCGACCTATCCCTTCACGCGCGCCGACGCGACCGGGGCGCCGCTCGATGGCAGCAATGCGCGCTACACCCTGACCTTCGGCCCGAACCAGCTGCCGCCGGTCAATTCCTTCTGGTCGGTGACGATGTATCACGGCGGCAACCAGCTGCTGGTGCAGAACCCGATCGACCGCTACCTCATCAACACGCCGATGCTGAACACGATGCGGCGCAACCCGGATGGCGGGCTGACCATCCACATCCAGAAGGACGACCCGGGCGAGGCGCTGCGCCCGAACTGGCTGCCGGCGCCGAACGGGCCCATCTACATGGTCATGCGGCTCTACTGGCCGAAGACCGAAGCGCCGTCCCTGCTGCCGATCGGCCAGGGCGCCTGGCGGCCGCCGGGGATCGTCAAGGTCGGCTGACTGGCCTTCAGCGGGCCTGGCGAGGAGCGGCTTAGAACGCCGGGCAACCGGCCCGCGGATGAACCTCGACCCTCCGGTGGATATCGGTTTGGGGCGCGTGACGGCAACGCAGCGCGCCCCGACCAACGCGGTTCAGCACTAGCGCGGCGTGCATCCCCAGCCTTTCTGCGCCGCCGGAAAACAGCGGCGCCAGGATCAAGTGGGTGTGGTGAGCCCGGTGGGACTCGAACCCACGACCCCATGATTAAAAGTTACCTCTCCGGGCCTTCCGGGCGCGATGCCCCGTTGCCCCCGAATGTCTCCCATCGTCTCTGAGGCACACGGTATTCCTTGCCTTTCCGCGCGTGCGACCCCATGATTCTTTGTGCCCGGTTGTCTCCCATGATGCCCGGGTGTTGAAGCCCCGCTGAAGCCCCAGTGAAGCCCCGGAACGGAATCATCGGGTCGCGCTGCGGAACGGGGAAGGAGGATCGCGATGACGGTGCGGTTGACAGAGACGGCCATCGGCAAGGCGCTGCGCGAGGCGGAGGAGACCTCCAAGCGCCGTGACCTCGCCGACGCTGGCCAGCCCGGCTTGCGGCTGCGCGTGACGCCCTCCGGCGCCGCGTCCTGGGTTCTGGCCATGCGCGACCCGCAGGGGGCCATGCGGCGCTTCCCGATCGGCGCCTTCCCGGCGATCGGGGTGGCCGAGGCGCGCAAGAAGGCCGGCGCGTTGCGCGAGGCGGTGCGGGCCGGCGCCGATCCCATCGCCGAGGCGCGGAAGCTGCGCGCCATCGGGCGCGACGCGAAGGAAGGCATCGGCACCCTCGCCGCGCTGCTGAACCTCTATGGCGGGCCGGTGGGGAAGCAGGCCAGCGCCGCGGATGCGGCCGAGGCGCCGCGCGTGATCGGCCCGGGGAAGGATCTGAAAACCTGGCCGGAACAGCGCCGGAAGGTGGAGACTGTGTTCGCCAAGCTGCTGGCCAAGCCGCTGGCCACCATGCAGGCCGGTGACTTCCAGATGGCCGCCGACGCTTACCCTTCCGCGGCGACCGCCTCGGCTGCGGTGCGCTATGTCCGGCCGATCCTGAAATGGGGCGCGATCCGCCGCTATGTGGCGCGCGACGTGGCGATTATCGACCCGCCGGCGACGGTGAAGCGCCGCGACCGGGTGTTGTCGCGCGATGAACTGGCGCGGCTGCTGCCCGCCCTCGCCGCCTCGGATGCAGGCACCTACGCGCGGGCCATGCGCTTCATGTTGCTGACCGCCTGCAGGCGCGATGAAGCCGCCTCGGCCCGCTGGCGTGATCTCGACCTGAACGCCGGCGACTGGCGCATTCCCGAGACGAAGAACGGGCGCCCGCATCGCGTGCCGTTGTCGCGCCAAGCCGCCGCGCTGGTGGCGTCCCTTCCCCGCGGGCGCGGCGATGAACTGGCGTTCGCGGCGCGGAGCGATGAAGCCGGCGCCAAGCTGGCGAATTGGGACCGGGCGACGAAGGCGATTCAGAAGGCCACGAAAACCGCCGGATGGACGCGGCACGACCTGCGGCGCACCGCGGCGACGCTGATGGGCGAGCTCGGGGTTGAGCCGCATGTGATCGAGGCCGCGCTGAACCATGCGGCGATCCATTCGCAGCTTGCCGCAACCTACAACCAAGCGCGCTACCTGCCGGCGGTGCGGGACGCGCTGCAGCTGCTGGCCGATCATCTGGACGGCATCGCCGCCGGTGGCGCCGAGGTGGTGAGCCTCAACCGGCGCCGCCGCGCATGACCGATCCGCGCCGCGGCGGTCCCGCGGTGCGCTGGCCGGGGGCGCCTTCTGGCCCGGCATCTAGGGCGGCTGGTGGTGCGCTCGACCCGCGCCACCAGCCTGACCCCATCCATGGAAGGACAGTCCCATGTCTGAGGCTATCGAGAGGCTTACCACAAGGCGCCGCAGCCTGCTGAGCGGCGGTGCCGTGCTGGCCGTAGCCGGCGCCACCAGCGCAGCGCCCGCCGCCGCGACGCCCCCGCAAGGCGCCGATGCGGAAGTGATCGCACTATGCGCCGAGTGTGTGCAGCATGAGGTTGACTGGCAGCGGCTTTACTCCCCGTGGTCCCCTGTCGAGGGTGATCCGCCGGCCGCCATCGTTGCGCGCGCTAAGTCGTTGTTGGGGCGCATCCGGGAACTGGAACCGCTGATTGCGGACCTCCCCGCACTCACGCTGGCAGGCTTCCGCGCGAAGGCGAGCGTCGAAATGATGGACCCGGGATGGTTCACGCGCGAAGGCGAATGCGCTGGCGAGCCGGTGACGTTCTCCCTGTTGCACGACCTCGGCGCCACGCCGCTATGCGCGTTGCTCGGGTCGCCCGACTTCGGCACGGACCTCCGCCACCTGGCGCCGCCGCCCATGTGCGACCTCGCCGCAGCCTATGCGCTGGAATGGGCGCCGAGTGTCGCGCCGCGCGACTACGCCGCATGGGAGGCCGCCATGGAACGCGCGCGCCAGAGGCAGTTACGCACGCTGGCAGCGATGACGTGATGACCTCGCCGCGGTAGCATCGAATCGGCAGGGGCCGGGCTGGCCAGCCCGAGCGCGCGGAGCCTCCGCCCGCGCCGCCCCTGCCGGCTTCAAGCGGAGCGCGCGGAGGCGCGATGTGCCAGACATTCCCATCCCCGATTTTTGCGACCCGCCAAGCCGCCTCACACTGGGGTTCATCGAGACGTGGATGCTGTGGCCCGACGACGCCAAGCGCCGCAACCGCGCCATGGAAACCTGCATGGTGGCCTACGCGCGACTGCTGCCCGCGCAAGAGGTGCCGCGGTTCCTGCTCGACCTGGCCGCCGATGCCGAACCGCTACAATCGATGCAGGCCGATGCGAAGGATCGCTTCATCCAAGGTAAGATCGTCGGGCAATTTCTGTTCAACGCAATCGGCCATGCGACGCTCGGCGAGCCCCGAAGGCTGGGGGATATCAAAGCTGACCTCGCACGGTTCGTATCAGCCGCGCCCGAACCTCTCGGCCGGCGGCTGAGCATCAAGACATTTGACACCGCATGGTGGCCGCGTTTCCGCCCGGTGGCGCATCTGTGGGCCGCCAATCTCGGCGCATCCCTAGAGACCGGCGGCGGGCTATTCCCTTGTTCCGTTTCTGCTCTGCCGGTGTTTCTCGGCGAGGCCGAGGCGTTGCGCGAGCTCGGCGAGCACTTCGTCCCGAAGGGCGCGGACACCGCATTGTTGCGAGCGGGCGACGCGGTGCGCTTCGCGGCGCCCTTCCCGGTCCCAACCGTGAAGATGGGTTTCGCTCGCCGCTAAATCGGTTCCCGATGCACTCGGGAAAGGACCGGGCTGCGATGGCCCAATAGATAGCAAGCCGTCCCGCGCAATCCCGCGCTTCACTGGGAGACGGCTTGTGAACCATCGCACCGATACCGCGCCCGAAATGGGCCGCATCCCCGAGGCCAGCGCCCGCTTTGGCGTGTCCCGATCGGCCCTCTATCGCCTCGCGCCCCAGCACCCCGGCTTGTTCGTGAAGATGGGCGCCGCGACGCTGGTGAACTTCGCGATGCTGCGCGCCATCCTGGCAAATCTGCCCGCCGCGAACATTCGCCCGGCGCGCGCCGCCGAGGCCGCCAGCGCATCGCGGGCCGCCTGAAAAACGCAACCCCGCGCGGCGAGGCCGGCGGGGCTGCGGTACGCGATGGGCGGTGCTGACACCCGCGACATAGCGATTCCCTGGCCCGCTTTCCACCACGCCGCGCGCAGCGGAGACATTCCGTGCGCATCATCAACGACCCCGCCGCGATCGCGGATCACATCGTGCGCAGCGAAGCGGCCGGCTACGGCCACGCCGCGCCCCTGCTGCGCGCCGCCGCCGCCGGACAGCTCGCCGCCGCCTTCGCGCTGCCGGGATGCCGCCTGCCGCTCCGCGTGCTGGATGCAGGCCGGTGGCGCGGCCCGGTGGTCGCGGTGCTGGCCGGCGACGTGCAGCCCAGCGCCGGCCCGGGCGACTTCCCGCAGGCCCGCCGCCTGCTGGCATGGTCGCGCTGGACGATGCTGCACGGGACCGGCGGCGAGCCCTGGCACTATGCCGCGGTGGTTGAAGCCGCGCTGCGCTTCCGGCGCGTGCTGCTGGTGGAGTGCGCCTCCGCCACGCTGCCCGCCTGGAAGGCGCTGCGCGCGGACGTGGCGCCCGACACGCCCGGGCTTGTGATCCAGCCGCCGCCCGCCGGGCTGCACCCGCACCACGCGCCGCCGCCCGGCATGGTGTTCCAATGACACCGCGCCCCGACCTGCACGCGGTGGTTCCCTTCCCGCCGCGCGACGCCGGCCGCGTGCTGGCCGAGGCGATGGCAGCCGCCGAGCAAGCCGCAATCGAGGAAGCCGCGCGTCGCGCGCATGACCTGCGGAGCCCCTGGGGCGGCGATCGTCTCGGCGAGCGATGCGACGCCCCGGTGTTGGTCGCGCAAGCCGCCCTGAACGCTGCGGCGCCGCTGCTGCGCAACCTGACCAGCGACCCGCGCATGGTGGAGATTGTCGCCGCCGGCATGGCCGAGGAAGCGATGATCCGCCTTCGCAAGCGAGGTGCGGCATGACCGCGCGCCCGGACCTCCCCACGCCCGCCGCCCTCGCCGCGCAGCTCGCCGAGCGAATGATGGATCTGGCGCGCGACCTGGCCGGCGAGCCTTCCGACCGCGGCCGGGAGACATGGCGCTATGGCCGGAAGGGTAGCCTCGCGGTGGTGATCGCAGGCCAGAAGCGCGGCGCCTGGCACGACCACGAGGCCGGCATCGGTGGCGACGCCCTCGGCCTGGTGGCGCACATGCGACGGGAGCCGATGCGCGCCGCCTACGCATGGGCGCTGGCCTGGTTGGCCGAGGCGCCGGCACCAGCGCACCGCGCGCCGCCTGCCCGCCCTGTAGCCCCGCCGGAAGCGCCGCGTGATGCCGAGCCCGCGCGGACGTTGGACCTCGCCCGCACCATCTGGCGCGAGGCGGTGGCGCCCGCCGGCACGCTGGCGGGAACCTACCTCGCGTCGCGCGGGCTGGCCCTGCCGGATGACGCCCCGCTGCGCTTCCATCCCGAGTGCCCGCGCGGCGCGGAACGCTGGCCCGCCATGGTCGCGTTGATGACCGATCCCGCCACGGCCGAGCCGGTGGGGGTGCATCGGACGTTCCTCGCGCATGACGGGCAGGGCAAGGCCCCCGGCCCGCTGCCCGCGAAGATGATGGCCGGCGCCGCTGGCGTGATCCGCCTCACGCCCGACGCCGAGGTGACAGCCGGCCTGGGGCTGGCCGAGGGAATCGAGACCGCCGCCGCGGTGTTGCAGCGGTTCGGCTGTCGCCCGGTGTGGGCCGCCACCAGCGCGGGCGCGATCGCCCGCTTCCCCGTGCTGCCCGGTATCGAGGCCCTGACCATCTTCGCCGACGCGGACGCCGCCGGCCTAGCCGCCGCGCGCAGCTGCTGCGCGCGATGGGCCGAGGCCGGACGGGAGGCCCGCATCCTCGCGCCGCCGGCTGGCGATTGGGACGACGCGACGCGCGAGAGGGCTGCAGCATGATGGACGGCCCGCACGATCCCGAGGCCGCCATGCGGGCCGCTGGCGCGACCGTTGAGGCGTTCTCGCCGAGGCCCGCACCGCGCGGGCGCGCGTTCGGCCGGCTGCGCGTGCTGACCATCGCCGACGCCGCCAGCGCACCACCGCGCCACTACCTGCTGCATGGGCTGGTGGCCGCCGGCGAGCTCAGCATGTGGTGGGGCGCGCCGAAGTGCGGGAAGTCCTTCCTGCTGTTGCGCCTCGCCTATGGCCTGGCCCTCGCCCGCTCCATGTGGGGCAGGAAGGCGAAGCCCTGCCGCGTGCTGTATGTCGCAGCCGAGGGCGAAGGCGGCTTCGCGGGCCGGCTGCTGGCGCTGCGCGATGCCCTCGGCGATGCCGGCGAGGCGTTCCGTTTCATCGCGCAGCCCGCCACCATCGGCCCGCCGTCCAGTGACCTCGCGGACGCGATCGCCGCTGCGCTGGCGATGCACGCCGATCTGGTGGTTCTCGACACGCTCGCCCGCACATTCGGCGAGGGAGACGAGAACGCCGCAAAGGACATGTCCGGCTTCATCGCCGCCCTGGATCGCATCCGCGCCGAGACGGGCGCGCATGTGGCGGTGATCCACCACGGCACGAAAGAGGGCGGTTCCTCGCGCGGATCGGGCGCGCTGGTGGCCGCCGCCGATCTGGTGGTGAAGGTGAGCAAGGGCGCCGAGGGCGAGCCCTCCATTGCCAAGGTGGAGAACGCGAAGGATGACGCGGACGGCGCCGAACTGCCGTTCCGGCTGCGCCTGGTGGACATGACGCCCGCCCCGGATGGCGAAGCCCGCCGGACCTGCGTTGCCGAGGATGTGGAGCCCGCCGAGCCCCGCAGCGCCGCCAAGGCCGCGCCAAAGCTGGCCGATGGCCACGCGCTGCTGCTGCGATCCATCGCCAGCCTCACCGCCGACAATGCCGGCGAACTGGTGAAGCCCGAGCCCGGAATGCCGACTGTGCGGGCCATCCCGAGGGCTGAACTGCGCGCCCGGCTGATCCGCGACGGCTGGTTTCCCGAGCCCGAGCTACTCCCCCAGCCGCTCCCCTCCGGGGGAGTGCTGAGCACCGCGGGGTATCGGCGCGAGAACAAGGCGCTGGAAGCCTTGAAACGCAAGGGGTTGGCGGGCTTCTCGCGCAACGCGGTGTGGCTCGCATGACCTCCCCAACTCCCTCCTACTCCCCCGGTCACTCCCCCATCGCGGGGGAGTTACTCCCCTACTCCCCTACTCCCCTCCGGTCTTTAGACCGGGGGAGTGGGGGAGTGGGGAGTAACCCCCATCGGGGCGCCGGAAAGAGAATCAGCCCCGAGGCGCACGCCGCCGCCCGGGTGCCTGCAGCCGCGGCGATGGAGTGATCCGATGAAGTCGAACCTGCCCGCTATGTCGCTGGCCATGGCCCATCCCGGCTATGCGCAGCTTGCCGCGCGGAAGGCCGAACTCAACCAGCGTCTGGCCGCCATCCGCGATGAACGCATCGCGCTATTGGAGGTGGTGCGCGACGAACGGCCCGAGCTACCGCAGCCCCAGGCGCGCGAGGCGCCCGCCATGTCGCCCGCCGCCGCCGCGCTGCTCGGGGGGCTGCTGCCCGCCCCGACGATCGAGCACGCCCCGGTGGTGCCCGCGACCGCGATGGGCAGGCTGCGCGACCTGGCGGCCGAGGAAGCCGCGCTGCGCGAGGCCCTGGCGATCCTGTCCGAACCGCTCGCCGCCGCCCGTGCCGAGGCCAGCGCCAAGGTTGCCGGCGAGGTGGCGCCCGAGTTGCGACTTCGCGCCCGTGCCCTCGCCGCTGCGGTCCTGGCCATGGCCGAGGCCGCGCACCGCTATCAGGCCCTCGCCGCCGAACTCGACCGCGAAGGGGTGGATATCGGCGGGCTGGCACCCATCCGCGCCGTGCCGGGCGGGTGGCCGGGCGCGACGTATTCCGAGGTACGCGCATGGCTGCGCGAGGCTGCGGCGGCTGGCCATCTCGACGTGAAGGCCCTGCCCAGCGCGTGGCGCGAGGGGGTGGCCGCCGCCGCGTGATGGGCTGGCGCCCCTATGCAACACCAACGTCATTCCAACAGGAGAGCACCATGAACACCATGGACGAATGCCTTGCTTCCGCGCGCCGCCGGCTTGCGGCCCTGCAACTGGCGACGGCGGAAGCGCGTCACGCCACGGCGAAGGCCGCGAGGCTCGCCACGCCCCGCCAGACCAGCGCCAGCGCCAGCGCCAAGCCGGCGCGTGCCGTCCCTGCCGTGTGGACCGACACCACGCGCGGGCCGATCATCCGGCACACGGCCGGCTTCCGACTGCTGACCGTGCGCTAACCCCTAACGCCGCTGCCCGGTGCCGACACGCCGGGTGGCGAGCCCCAGGGGGTGGGGGGGGCAAATCTCTGGCCGCCTTGGGGGCCGAACCGCTTTAGGGCTCATTCGTGCAACAAATGCCCGGCGGCTGATTTATTGATTTCACCAATCATAGGGCTGGCCATCATCGGCGCTGCCCATGGCCGGGCGCGAGGTTCGGCAGGGGCTTTCGCTGACGTTGAAGCCCCAGTGAAGCCCTGAGCGATTTCCAGCCTGTGGAGAACTCGGCTAAGTCATTGGTGAGCCCGGTGGGACTCGAACCCACGACCCCATGATTAAAAGTCACGTGCTCTACCGGCTGAGCTACGGGCTCTAAGGCAGTATCCCGGTGCGGGCGCTTTAGGCGTCGGCGGCGGGCGTGCTGTCAATCCCCGGGGCATCAGCCGCAGCGGCCGGCGCGGCGGTGCCGAGGCGCAAGGACTTCACGCGGTCGGGCTCGCGCACCATGCCGTTGCCGCCGCTGCCGCGCTTGATCTTGTCGACGGCGTCCATCCCGTCCACGACGCGGCCCCAGATGGTGTATTGGCCGTCCAGGCTGGAAGCCGGCGCGAACATGATGAAGAACTGGCTGTTGGCGCTGTTCGGGTTGTTGGTGCGCGCCATGCCGCAGGTGCCGCGCACGAAGCGCGCCTTGCCCGGCGGGCTGAATTCCGCCGGCAGGTCCGGCAGCGAGGAGCCGCCGGTGCCGGTGCCGGTCGGATCGCCGCCCTGCGCCATGAAGCCCTCGATCACGCGGTGGAACGGCGTGTTGTCGTAGAACCCCTCGGCCGCCAGGGCCTTGATCCGCTCCACATGCAGCGGTGCCAGTTCGGGCAGCAATTCGATCGTCACGGTGCCGTTGCTGAGTTCGAGCAGCAGCGTGTTCTCGGGGGCGGTTGTGCTCATCGGCGTATCCTTCGGGAAACGGGTATCAGCGAATATCGGCGGCGACGCGCATGGTGCGGATGCGGTCCGGCGGCGGCGGCACCAAGCCGTTCGGGCCACTGCCGCGCTTGATCTTGTCCACGGCGTCCATGCCCCCCGTGACGCGGCCCCAGATGGTGTATTGGCCATCCAGGCTGGAAGCCGGCGCGAACATGATGAAGAACTGGCTGTTGGCGCTGTTCGGGTTCTGCGCGCGCGCCATGCCGCAGGTGCCGCGGATGAAGCGTGCGCGCTGCGCCGGCACGAATTCCGCCGCCACGTCCGGCAGCGGCGAGCCGCCCGTGCCGGTGCCCGTCGGGTCGCCGCCCTGGGCCATGAAGCCCTCGATCACGCGATGGAAGGGCGTGTTGTCGTAGAAGTTGCGTCGCGTCAGCGCCTTGATGCGCTCGACATGCCGCGGTGCCAGGTCCGGCAGCAGCTGGATGGTGACGCGCCCATCCTTCAGCTCCATGAACAGCGTGTTCTCGGGGTCGGTCGGCGCCTGTGCGGCCGCATCGCGGCGCGTCAGCAGCACGGGTGTCGCGAGGCCGGCTGCGAGCAGACCACGGCGGCGGGACAAGGGGAACATCACTCGGCGGCTTCCTTCCTGCTGCGCACGCGGCGCAGCGTGCGTTCAAGCGTGAGCGGCGGCACGAAGCTGGCGACATCGCCGCCGAGCATCGCGATCTCCTTCACGAAGCGCGAGGAGATGAACTGGTTGGTTTCGCTGGCCATCAGGAACACGGTCTCGACCTCGGGCGCAAGCCGATGGTTCATGCCGGCCATCTGGAACTCGTAGTCGAAATCCGACACCGCGCGCAGCCCGCGCACGATCATGCGCGCGCCGATGCTCTGGGCGAAGCCCACCAGCAGGCCGTCGAAGGGCGTCACCACGATCTCGCTGCCCACGCGCGCGGCGATGGCATCGGTCTCGGCGCGGACCAGTTCGGCCCGCTCCTCGATCGGGAAAAGCGGCCCCTTGCCGGCATTCATCGCCACGCCGACCACCAGACGGTCCACCAGCGCCGCGGCCCGCGCGATGACGTCGAGATGCCCGTTGGTGACGGGGTCGAAGGTGCCGGGATACAGCCCGACCCGAAGCTCAGCCATCGCTCGCGCCCTCCGCGCTCGGGCCCTCGCCCTGCTCAGGGGCCGCAGCCTCGTCGAGGCTGGCGGGGTCCCCCTCATCCATCACCGGGAAGCAGGCCATCACCCGCTCATCGGCATCCGGCCGCGCCAGGCGCACGCCCATGGCGGTGCGGCCGGTGATGCGCACCTGGTCGGAGCGCGTGCGGATCACCTTGCCGCCATCAGTGACCAGCAGGATGTCGTCGCCCGGCTGCACGGTGAAGGTGGCCACCACCTCGCGCCCGGTGCGCCAGCCTGGCGGCCCATCCTCGCCTGGCTTGTCGTCGAATCCGATGGCGCGGATGCCCTGCCCGCCACGCCCGGTGAGGCGGTATTCGAAGGCCGAGCTCAGCTTGCCGAAGCCCTTCTCGGTGACGGCCAGCACGAGTTGGTCGGCGGCGGCCAGTTCGGCCTCTCGCTCCGGCGAGAGGGTGACGGCATCGACGGCTTCCTCGGCCTCGTCGGTGGCCGTCGCGGCGACGCCATCAGCCTCGCCATCGGTCGCATCCTCGGCCTGCCGCCGGCGCTGCGCGGCGGCGCGCAGATAGGCGCGGAACTCGCCCGCACTGCCCTCGACATGCCGCAGCACGGCCAGCGAGATCACACGGTCGTCGTTCAGCAGGCGGATGCCGCGCACGCCGCTGGAATCGCGCCCCGCGAAGACGCGCAGCTTGTCCTCATCGGCCTGGAAGCGGATGCACTTGCCCGCGCGCGTGGCGAGCATCACGTCATCGCCCTCGCGGCAGGTGGAGACGCCGATCAGGCTGTCGCCCTCGTCCAGCTTCATGGCGATGAGGCCCATGGCGCGGACATTGCGGAAATCCGACAGCTTGTTCCGCCGCACATTGCCCTGCGCGGTCGCGAAGACGAGGTGCAGGTTCTCCCATAGCGATTCGTCCTGCGGCAGCGGCAGCACGGCCGTCACCTGCTCGTCCTGCTGCAATTGCAGAACCTGGCGCAGGCTGCGGCCCTTGCCGGTGGGGCCGCCCTCGGGCAGCTGCCACACCTTCTCGCGGAAGGCGATGCCGCGGCTGGTGAAGAACAGCACCCACTGATGCGTGTGCGCCACGAAGCTGCGCACCACGATGTCGTCCTCGCGCGTCGCAGCACCGCTGCGCCCGCGCCCGCCGCGGTTCTGGCTGCGGAATGCCTCCAGGCCGGTGCGCTTGACGTAGCCATCGCGCGTCAGCGTCACCACCATGGTGCCGGGCTCGATCAGACTCTCATCGTCCTGGTCGGCCACGCCATCGACGATCTCGGTCATGCGCGGTACGGCCAGCTGCGCGCGCACGGCGCGCAGTTCCTCGGCCATCAGCTCCATACGCCGCGGGCGGGAGGAAAGGATGGCCAGCAGCTCGGCGATGGTGGAGGCCACGTCGGTCAGCTCGGCCACGATCTTCTCGCGCTCGAGCCCGGTGAGGCGCTGCAGGCGCAGCTCCAGGATGCCGCGCGCCTGCTCCTCGGTCAGCCGCACCGTGTTCTCGGCCGACATGGCGTTGCGGCTGTCATCCACCAGCGCCAGCAGCGGCGCCACATCGGCGGCCGGCCAGTCGCGCGCCATCAGCGCGGCGCGCGCGGCGGTGGCATCGGCGGCGGCGCGGATCAGTGCGATCACGTCGTCGATATTCGCCACCGCGATGGCCAGGCCGATCAGCTGGTGCCCCCGGTCGCGCGCCTTCGACAGGCGGAAGCGGCTGCGGCGGAGGATCACCTCCTCGCGGAACTTGATGAAGGCCACCAGCGCGTCGCGCAGCCCCATCTGCCGCGGCCGCCCCTCGTCCAGCGCCACGAAGTTCACGCCGAAGGAGGTCTGCAGCTGCGTGAAGCGGTACAGCTGGTTCAGCACCACCTCCGGCGTGGCATCCTTCTTCAGCTCGACGACGATGCGCAGCCCGTCGCGGTCGCTCTCGTCCCGCAGGTCCGAGATGCCCTCCACCGCCTTGGCGCGCACGAGTTCCGCGATCTTCTCGATCAGCGTGGACTTGTTCACCTGGTAGGGGATCTCGGTGACCACGATCATCGAGCGCCCGCCGCGCATGTCCTCGATCGTCGCGCGCGCGCGCAGCGGGATGGACCCACGCCCGATCTCGAAGGCCGAGCGGATGCCGCTGCGGCCGAGGATGAGGCCGCCGGTCGGGAAATCCGGCCCAGGGATGATCTTCATCAGCGCGTCGAGCGTGGTGTCGGGCTCGGCGATCAGGGCCAGCGTGGCGTCGATCACCTCTCCCGGATTGTGCGTCGGGATGTTGGTCGCCATGCCCACGGCGATGCCGCCCGCGCCGTTGACCAGCAGGTTCGGGAAGGAGGCCGGGAGCACCTTCGGCTCCTCGGCGCTTTCGTCGTAGTTCGCCTGGAAATCGACCGTGTCCTCGTCGATCCCCTGCAGCAGCGCCGCGGCCGAGCGGGCGAGGCGCACCTCAGTATAGCGCATCGCCGCCGGCGGGTCGCCGTCCATGCTGCCGAAATTGCCCTGGCCGTCGATCAGCGGCACGCGCATCGAAAAGGGCTGCGCCATGCGCACCAGCGCGTCGTAGATCGAGGCGTCGCCATGCGGGTGATACTTGCCCATCACGTCGCCGACCACGCGCGCCGATTTGCGATGCGGCTTGTCGTGGGTGTAGCCGGCCTCGTGCATGGCAAACAGGATTCGCCGGTGCACCGGCTTCAGCCCGTCCCGCGCATCCGGCAGGGCGCGCGAGACGATGACCGACATCGCGTAGTCGAGATACGAGCGCCGCATCTCGGTCTCGAGCCCGACGGGGGCCGTGTCACCGCCGAAGCGCGGCTCATCGGGGGGTGTAGTCGGCGTATCGCTCAACGCGGGATCCTCATCAGTCGCCGGGCAGACCCGGGACCGGCTGGGTGTGGATTAGGCAATTTGGCGCCGCTGCGGAAGGGTGCCGGCGGCCTCCGGGCGGCATTCCTTCCGTTCCGCTTCGCACGAAGAGCGCCATGGCCTAGCCTCGTCCGGCCCAACACGATCCATGCGGCGAAGCCAGAGGAGAAGTTGCGGCGTTGAGCCTACCCTATATCGATCAATTGCTGAAGCAGCTGGCGCGCGGCAACCCGGCGCTGGAGCAAAGCTTCGGCCGCCATATCCACTGGGGCTATTGGCCGGATCCTGGCACTGCGCGAATCGACTCGCCCGAGGATTACGGCGCGGCGGCGGAACGGCTCGGCCTGGAACTGCTCGCCATGGCCGATATCCGCCCCGGGATGCGGGTGCTGGATGCCGGCTGCGGCTTCGGCGGCACCCTGGCCAGCCTTCGGGAGAAGGTCGCGGGGCTGGATCTGGTCGGGCTCAACATCGATGCGCGGCAATTGCAGCGCGCCGCCGCGCTTGCCCGTGAGGGGTCCGGCGCGCCGCCGAGCTTCGTCGCCGCCGACGCCTGCACCCTCCCCTTCGCCGATGCCAGCTTCGACCGCGTGCTGGCGGTGGAGTGCATCTTCCACTTTCCTTCGCGCGCGGCCTTCCTGGCCGAGGTGCGCCGCGTGCTGCGGCCGGGCGGGGTGCTGGTGCTGTCGGATTTCGTGCCGGCCTCGGCCTGGGTGCCGATGGTGCGGCTTGGCATGCGGCTGGGCGCGGATCGCGTGCCGCTGTTCGGCGCCTGCGACGTCTCCTGCTCCGCCGCCGGCTACCGGCGCCTCGCCGATCAAACGGGGCTGGCGCTGGCGGCGCTGCGGGACATCACGCGCCATACGCTGCCCACCTATGCCTTCCTGGGCCGGATGCTGGGCCAGGGTGCGGGCAGCCGGCGCGCGTGGTTCGCGCGGCAGGCGGGGCCGAAGCTGCTCGAGCTGATCGGACGCGCCGGCCTGCTGCGCTACGGCCTGCTGCGCTTCGAGCGGGCTTGAGCCGCGCTCAGGCCGCGGCGGCCGGGTGGGCGTGGGGGTCGGGCAGGCCGAAGCCCGGGAAATCCCGCTGCCAAGCTTCCAGCAGCGGCCGGTCGTCCTGGTCCCAGGGGTGGAAGTCGCGCCGGAAATACGTGGTGTAGGCGGCGATCGGCAGGCTGCCGAAAAGGTCGCGCAGGCTTGGCCCCGAGACCTTCACGCCAGCCGGTTCGGCCACCTTGGGCCGACGCCGCAACGCCAGCCTGGCCTTCACCACCGTGAAGGCGACCAGCAGGCCTATGCCGCCGGAGACGGTCACCAGGACCATGGCGAAGCAGCGATGCAGCCAGGCCCAGAAACCGCGGCCGAACAGATGCTCATAGACGTCGTGGCACACGCCCTTGTGCTCGATCTCCTCGGCGGCGTGCCACAGCCACATCGCGGCGAAGGCCGGGTCCGTGCCTTCCTTGTAGAGCGAGCGCTTTGTCAGCAGGCTCGAGGCCAGCATCGCGGTGAAGTGCTCCAGCGCGCAAGTGATGGCGAGCTGCGTGGCGCGCGGCCAGATCGTCCGCGCGATCCAGAGCAGCACCTTCGCCACCGTCTCGAGCTGCGCACCCAGCACATTGGCCTGGCGCAGCGCCACGTTGGAGCGGGCGTGCTCCCGCGAGTGGTTGGCTTCCTGGTGGATGAAGCGCTCGGCCTGCTCGCGCAGCACCGGGTCCGTGATCCGCGGCAGGTAATGCGCCACCGAGCGGCAGAAGAAGGCCTCGCCCAGCGGAAACAGGAAGGAGATGGCGTTGAACCCATCCTCGGTGCGGCGGGGCAGGCGCGTCCAGGCGCGCGCCGCCACGGCGTCGTAGGTCAGCCGCACGCGGCGGCGGATGATCTCGACAGCGCCGATGCGGGCCTGGGTGGTTTCGCCTGACATGCCCCGGAGGTGGTGTGGAAGGCCGTCAAGACAAGCACTTGGCGTGCGCGGCGCCCTGCGCGTCAGAATGGAATATCGTCGTCGAGGTCGCTGCCGCCCTTGGGGGGCGCGCTGCGGCCGCCCCCGGAGGAGCGGGCAGCCCCACCGCCGCTTCCGCCATTGTCCCAGCCGCCCGACGAACGGCCGCCGCCGCGGCTCTCGCCACCGGAATAGCCGCCGCCCTCGCCGCCCTCGGCACCGCCGGCGCGCCCGCCCAGCAGGGCGATCTCGCCGCGGAACTGGCGCAGCACCACCTCGGTCGAATACCGCTCCTGCCCGTCCTTCTCGTATTTGCGGGTCTCGAGCTGGCCCTCGATGTAAACCTCGGAGCCCTTGCGCAGGTATTTCTCGGCGATCTCGCCCAGCTTCTCGTTGAAGATCGCCACCGAATGCCACTCGGTGCGCTCCTGCTGGTTGCCCTCGCGGTCCTTGTAGCGCTCGGAGGTCGCCAAGCGCAGGTTCACCACGCGGCCGCCATTCTGGAAGTTCCGCACCTCGGGGTCCTTCCCCAGGCGGCCGACCAGGATCACCTTGTTCACACCGGCCATGCTGCCGAATCCCCTGTCCTTGAGCGGCAAATCTACCCGCCCTGCCTGGGGTGGCGAAACCCCTTCCCGCCCCACCTATATGATGGCATTACCCCAAGAACACAATGCGAACGTCACGCCCCTGCCCGTGGGCGGCGCGGCCTCGCCCTGACTGATCGGTGACAGGCATGAGCGGCATGATCCGCGTGCGCGGTGCGCGCGAGCACAATCTCAAGAATGTTGATATCGACATCCCGCGGGATACGCTGACGGTCGTCACCGGACTGTCGGGCAGCGGCAAATCCTCCCTCGCCTTCGATACCATCTATGCCGAGGGGCAGCGGCGCTACGTCGAATCGCTCAGCGCCTATGCGCGGCAGTTCCTGCAGCTGATGCAGAAGCCCGATGTGGATTCCATCGAGGGCCTCTCCCCGGCCATCTCCATCGAGCAGAAGACCACCAGCCACAACCCGCGCTCCACCGTCGGCACGGTGACCGAGATCCATGACTACATGCGCCTGCTGTGGGCGCGCGTCGGCGTGCCCTATTCGCCCGCCACGGGCCTGCCGATCGAGGCGCAGACCGTCAGCCAGATGGTGGATCGCATCCTGGCCATGCCGGAGGGCACGCGGCTGCTGCTGCTCGCACCCGTGGCCCGCGGCAAGAAGGGCGAATTCAAGAAGGAACTGCAGGAATTCCAGCGCCGCGGCTTCGAGCGCGTGAAGGTGAACGGCACGCTCCACCCCATCGCCGAGGCCCCCGCCTTCAACAAGAAGCTGAAATACGACATCGAGGTGGTGGTGGACCGCATCGTGGTGCGCGGCGACATCGCCGCCCGCCTGGCGGACAGCCTGGAGACCGCGCTCGCCCTCGCCGATGGCGTGGCCTATGCCGAACACGCCGACACGCAGGAAAGAACGGTCTTCAGTCAGAAATTCGCCTGCCCCGTCTCCGGCTTCTCGATCGAGGAGATCGAGCCTCGGCTGTTCAGCTTCAACAGCCCGCAGGGCGCCTGCCCGGTCTGCGACGGGCTCGGCACGCAAAGCTTCTTCGACCCGCAGCTGGTGGTGCCCGACGATTCGAAAAGCCTGAAGGACGGCGCGGTGCAGCCCTGGGCCGGCGCCTCCTCGCCCTATTACGACCAGACGCTGGAAAGCCTGGCTCGGCACTTCAAGGTGCCGATGACCATGCCCTGGGGCGACCTGCCGAAGCCCTTCCGCGAGGCGGTGATGACCGGCACCGGCAGCGACATAGTGACGCTGAAATACAAGGACGGGCTGCGCGCCTATGACGTGAAGAAGCCCTTCGAGGGCGTCATCCCCAACCTCGAGCGCCGCTACCGCGAAACCGACAACCCCTGGGTGCGCGAGGACCTCTCCCGCTACCAGGCCGACCGCCCCTGCCCGGCCTGCAACGGCCATCGCCTGAAGCCGCAATCACTGTCGGTGAGGGTCGCGGATTGCCACATCGGCCAGGTGAACGAACTGTCGATCCGCAAGGCGCGCGCCTGGTTCGCCGGCGTGATGCCGACGCTGACGCCCCAGCGCGCCGAGATCGCGCGCCGCATCCTGCGCGAAATCGAGGACCGCCTGCAGTTCCTGGTGGATGTGGGGCTGGACTACCTCTCGCTCGGCCGCGCCTCGGCCACGCTCTCGGGCGGCGAATCGCAGCGCATCCGCCTCGCCTCGCAGATCGGCAGCGGCCTCACCGGCGTGCTGTATGTGCTGGACGAGCCCAGCATCGGCCTGCACCAGCGCGACAACGAACGCCTGCTCAAGACGCTGCGGCGGCTGCGCGACATCGGCAACACGGTGCTGGTGGTGGAGCATGACGAGGACGCGATCCGCAGCGCCGACCACCTGATCGATATCGGCCCCGCCGCCGGCAAGGGCGGCGGGCGCATCATCGCCCAGGGCACGCCGGCCGAGGTGGAGGCCAACCCCGAGAGCATCACCGGCCAATACCTCTCCGGCGCGCGCCGCATCCCGATGCCGCCTTCGCGCCGGCCGGCCGACCCGAAGCGGATGCTGCGGCTGGTGGGCGCGCGCGGCAACAACCTCAAGGACGTGACGGCGGAAATCCCACTCGGCACCTTCTGCTGCATCACCGGCGTCTCCGGCGGCGGCAAGTCCACGCTGATCGTGGAGACGCTGTTCAAGGCCGCCTCGCGCCGCCTGATGGGCAGCGGCGAGGTGCCGGCGCCGCATGAGCGCATCGAGGGCCTGGAACACCTCGACAAGATCATCGACATCGACCAGTCGCCCATCGGCCGCACGCCACGCAGCAACCCCGCCACCTATACCGGCCTGTTCGCGCCGATCCGCGACTGGTTCGCCGAGATGCCGGATGCCCGCGCGCGCGGCTACGCCCCCGGGCGCTTCAGCTTCAACGTCAAGGGCGGGCGCTGCGAGGCCTGCCAGGGCGACGGCGTGCTGAAGATCGAGATGCACTTCCTGCCCGACGTCTACGTCACCTGCGACACCTGCAAGGGCAAGCGGTACAACCGCGAGACGCTGGAGGTGAAGTTCCGCGGCAAGTCCATCGCCGATGTGCTCGACATGACGGTGGATGAGGGGGTGGAGTTCTTCTCCGCCGTGCCGGCCATCCGCGAGAAGCTGGTGGTGCTGCGCGATGTCGGCCTCGGCTACATCCATCTCGGCCAGCAGGCCACCACGCTGTCGGGCGGCGAGGCGCAGCGCATCAAGCTGAGCAAGGAGCTGTCGCGCCGCTCCACCGGCCGCACCCTCTACATCCTCGACGAGCCGACGACGGGCCTGCATTTCGAGGATGTGCGCAAGCTGCTGGAGGTGCTGCAGGCCCTCGTAAGCCAGGGCAACACGGTGGTGGTGATCGAGCACAATCTGGAGGTCATCAAGACCGCCGACTGGATCCTCGATCTCGGCCCCGAAGGTGGCGAAGGCGGCGGGCGCATCGTGGCGCAGGGCACGCCGGAGCAGGTGGCTGCGGTGGCGGAGAGCCACACCGGGCGCTTCCTGGGGCCCATCCTGGCGCGCGATGTCGGCGTGGCGCCGCCGGTGGTGGTGAAGAAGCGCAAGCGGGCTTGAACGGCCGCTTTACCTGACGTCGTCCACCCCGATCTCGACCACCGGGACCGACAACGCAAGCCGCGCCACGCGCCACGACACCATCAGCTGCGCCCCAATACCCCGGCCCAGGCCACCGCCGCCCTGTCGGCCAACCCGCGCGGGTTCGGCACTGGCTGGCCCGCCGCCATGCGCCGCAGGTCGCGCCGTGCCAGCCGCGCCATCAGCGCCACGGGCAGCGCTGATCGCGGCAGGGGTTCGGCCAGGCCGGCCAGCGCCTCCTCGGCCAGGGCGCGGCGCAGCGGCTCGGCCAGCGCCGCATCGGCGATCACCGCCTCGACCGAAAGCCCCGCCTCGGCCAGCACATCGCGCGGCAGCAGGCAGCGCCCCTGCGCCGCGTGGGCCGCGATGCTGCGCAGCACGCCGGCCAGGCCCTGGAAGGCGCCAAGACGCTGCAGCGCGGGCAGCGCCGCCTGCTCCACGCCCAGCACGCCACCCATCGCCACCGTCAACCCGCCAGCACTCGCCCTCAGATAGGCACCGAAGCTCTGCCGCGTCGGGATACCCTCCTCCTCCGCCTCGATCTCGCGCGCATCCACCAGGCCCAGCAGGTCGCGCGGCGACAGCGCGCCGGACACGATTGCGGCATGCAGCGGCCCCGCCACCTCGTGCCGGCGGGCGGGCGCGCCCGCTGCAGCCTCCTCCACGGCATCGCGCCACCATTGCAGGCGGATCAGCGCGGCGATGGGGTTGCTCGTCACTTCCCGGGCGCGGGCAAGCTCATGGTTGAAGGCCAGCAGCGCGAACAGCGCCGGGCGGGCCGCGGCGGGTGCGAACAGGGCGCAAAGGAAGCGGTCCGGGTCGTGCTTGCGGATGAAGGGGGCAAGGTCGGGCGCGTCCATCGCCTGCAGATGACGGTCCCGCGCGCCGGCCGCAAGCGCGGTTGACGCTCCCCCCGTCGCCCCCTAGGTCACGCACGGCCGCATCCGTGCCCTCGGGAGAGATCCATATGCCCTTCACCCTGCCGTCTTTGCCCTATGCCACCAGCGCGCTCGCCGCGCAGGGCATGTGCCAGGAGACGCTCGAACTGCATCACGGCAAGCACCACAACGCCTATGTCACGGCGCTGAACGGCATGATCGAGGCCAAGGGCCTGGCCGGAAAGTCGCTGGAGACCATCGTGGCCGAGGCCGGCAAGGCGGGCGCCGATGGCCTGCCCGTGCTGAACCAGGCCGGCCAGCACTGGAACCACGCGCTGTTCTGGCAGGTGATGTCGCCCTCCGGCGGCGGCGACAAGCTGCCGGCCGCGCTCGCCGCCAAGATCGACAGCGACCTCGGTGGCCTCGCCGCCTTCAAGGAGGCCTTCAAGCAGGCCGGCGTGACGCAGTTCGGCTCCGGCTGGGCGTGGCTGATCGTGAAGGCGGACGGCAAGCTCGCCGTCACCAAGACGCCCAACGGCGCCAACCCGGTCTCCACCGGCGAAGGCACGCCGATCCTGGGCTGCGACGTGTGGGAACACGCCTACTACCTGGATTTCCGCAACGTCCGCCCGAACTACCTGCAGAACTTCCTCGACAAGCTCGTGGATTGGAGCGTGGTCGAGGCCCTGATGCTCAAGGGCGGCCTGAGCACCGGCCAGACGGCCTGACGGGCCAGGGGGCGGGAGGGCACCTGCCCTCCCGCCTGCCGCTCAGCTCTTTGCCGCGTCCGCGGGCTTGGCGTCGTTCGCCGGCTCCGGCGGCTTGATCACGCTGCCGATCGTGCCGCGCACCACGGTCACGCGCACGCCGGCGGCGATCTCCACCTCCACCTCGTCGCTGTCGTCGCGCACCTTCGTCACGGTGCCGAGGATGCCGCCGGCCGTGATGACGCGGTCGTTGCGCTTCAACGCCGACAGCATCGTGCGGTGCTCCTTCATCTTCTTCTGCTGCGGGCGGATCAGCAGGAAGTAGAAGACCGCGAAGATGAGGATCAGCGGCAGAAGCTGCATGATGACGGCGCCGGTGCCGCCGGCGGCGGCGTCCTGCGCATAGGCGGGGGAAATCCACATGGGGTGCGATCCGGCTTTCGTTGGTGGGGCGTGGGTTGCTTGCGTCCGGCGCGCAACCTAGCTTCCGCCCCCCTGCCGTCAATACGCGTCCTGCTAGCGCGCCCCGGGAAACCCTCCGTGACCGAAGCCCACCCCCTTCTGCCCACCCTGCTGCGCATCGCCGAGGCGCTCGAACGGCTGGCCCCGCCGGCCCCGCCCACGCCCGATCTGGACGCCGCCGACGCCTTCACCTGGCACCCCGGCCCGGTGCCGCGCCTCGCCCCCGTGCCGCGCGTGGCGGCGGTGGAGATGGCGCTGCTTCAGGGCGTGGAGCGGCAGAAGGCGATCCTGGCGGAGAATACGCTGCGTTTCGCGCGCGGCCTGCCGGCCAACAACGCCATGCTTTGGGGCGCCCGCGGCATGGGCAAATCCTCGCTGGTGAAGGCCGCGCATGCCAGCGCGAACGAGGCGCTGCCGCACGCGCTGGCACTGATCGAGATACACCGCGAGGACATCCGCACCCTGCCGGAATTGCTGAACATCCTGCGCCAGCAGGCCCGCCGCTGCCTGGTGTTCTGCGACGACCTCTCCTTCGAGCGCGAGGACGCCGACTACAAGGCGCTGAAATCCGTGCTCGATGGCGGCATCGAGGGGCGTCCGGCGAATGTGCTGTTCTACGCGACGTCCAACCGCCGCCACCTGATGCCGCGCGACATGATCGAGAATGAAAGCCGCGGCGCCATTCACGGCCAGGAGGCGGTGGAGGAGAAGGTCTCGCTGAGCGATCGCTTCGGCCTGTGGATCGGCTTCCACAATTGCGATCAGGACACCTTCTTCGCGATGATCGATGGCTACGCCGCGCGCTTCGCCCTGCCGATCGCGCAGGAGGAGTTGCGCAAGGCGGCCGTCGAATGGTCGGTCACACGTGGCGCGCGCTCCGGCCGCGTGGCCTGGCAATTCGTGCAGGAGATGGCCGGACGGCTCGGCGTGCGCATCCCGGCATAAGGCACCGCGTTGCGCACGGGTGAATTCGCGGACGGATTCCCCGGCGTCGATTGCGTGGCGCGGCCAATGCGCCGAGCCTTGCGGCGCGCGACACCGGCCGCCCCGCCTTGGGGTGTGGGGGTCTCCCGCTCTGTGGCGAAGGATTTCCCATGCGTGCGATGTTCGGTCTGGCGCTTGCGCCTTTCACAATGGGCTGGGCCCTGCTCGAGGCTCACATCTGGCTCTCGATCGCCGCGTTCACGGCGCTGACGGCGGCGGCCTGGATGACCGGCAACTACCAGACCACCTGCGTCCTCGCCGCCGTCACGGCAACGCTGCTGATGCGCGTCGATGCGGTCACCGCGGCAGCCCTGCGCCCGGCCGAATAGAACACGCTACCCCGGCGGGGCGAGGCGCTCGAGCCCGCCCATGCCGGGGCGCAGCACCTCGGGGATGGTCATGGACCCATCCTCGTTCTGGTGCGTCTCCATCACCGCGATCAGCGCACGCCCCACAGCCACGCCGCTGCCGTTCAGCGTGTGCAGGAATTCGGTGCCCTTGGCGCCGGCGGGCCGGAACCGCGCCTCCATGCGCCGGGCCTGGAAATCCCGGCAATTGGAGCAGGAGGAAATCTCGCGCCAGGCCTGCTGGCCGGGCAGCCACACCTCAAGATCATAGGTCTTGGCCGCGCCGAAGCCGGTATCGCCGGCGCAGAGCATCACGCGCCGCCAGGTCAGGCCGAGCTCGGTCAGCACGCGCTCGGCGCAGCGCGCCATGCGCTCATGCTCCTCGGCCGATTGCGCGGGCGTGGTGATGGAAACCAGCTCCACCTTCTGGAACTGATGCTGGCGCAGCATGCCGCGCGTATCGCGCCCGGCGGAGCCCGCCTCGCTGCGGAAGCACGGGCTGAGCGCGATGAGGCGCAGCGGCAGGGCCGATTCGGCCAGGATTTCCTCGCGCACGAAATTCGTCAGCGGCACCTCGGCCGTGGGGATCAGGAAGCGTCCGTCCCGCGTCTCGAACAGGTCTTCCTTGAATTTCGGCAGCTGGCCCGTGCCGTACATGGTAGCCTCGTTCACCAGCAGCGGCACGGCGCATTCGGTGTAGCCGTGCTGCTCCGTATGCAGGTTCAGCATCCATTGGCCGAGCGCGCGTTCGAGGCGCGCGAGCGGGCCGCGCAGGATGGTGAAGCGGCTGCCCGCCAGCCTGGCCGCGGTGGCGAAATCCATGCCCATTGCCTCGCCGAGCTCGAAATGCTGGCGCGGGGTGAAGGGGAAGTTGCGCGGCGCGCCGTGGGTGTGGAGCACGACATTCGCGGTTTCGTCGCGGCCGTCGGGGACGTCGGGATCGAGGATGTTGGGCAGGGTGGCGAGCAGCGCATCGCGCGCCGTCTCGTGCGCCTCGGGCGTGGCGGCCGCCGCAGCGTCCATGGCCGCCTTCACCGCGGCCTTAAGCCGCTCGGCCTCCTCGGCATGGCCCGCCTTCATCGCGGCGCCGATCTGGCGTGAGAGTTCGTTGCGGGTGGTTTGCGCGTCCTGGGTCAACCGCACCGCGGCGATGCGCAGATCATCCAACCGCAACGCCTCGGCCGCTGCCGGCGGCACGCCGCGCCGCGCCAACTCAGCGTCGAACGCTGCAGGATCGGCGCGGATGATCTTGATGTCGTGCATGTCCAGAACCCACCCTGGCCCGGCAGCATGCCAGGCACGGCGCAGTGCCGCTAAGGCAGCTTGGCGAGCCCGTCAATGAAGAGGCTCACCCCATCGCGCGTCCAGAGAGCACCGTTCTCCCAGTAGTCGAGCAGTGCGGCCCGGTTGGCCTCGGCCCAGGACACCGCCTTGCGTTCGCCCCGGCGCGCGATCGGCGCCGGCAGGCCCAACTTGATGACGAGCGGCGGGTGCTCCAACGTGATGAGAGGCATGGGCCATCCCGTTCCGGCCGCCCAGGGAACCAGTTGATGCGCGGCCCATGCGCCGCAAGCCGCGTGGAGGCGAAGATCGTTCCCTCCGCAGCCGTATCGCGCCCAAGCAGATTGACCACGTCCACGATCTCGTCGCGCGACGCATCATAGGCGCCGTCGCCTCGGTCGGTGGCAGGACCGTGTCAATGGGCAGAAAACAAGCGGAGGCACGCCGAAACCCAACACGTTCCAAGGGTCAGGTCGTGGTGGCCTCCCCCTTGGGCTTCCGCTGCATCCAGGCTGCGGCAAGGATCGATATCTCGTAGAGAAGGATCAGCGGCACGGCCAAGCCGATCTGGCTGATGATGTCGGGCGGCGTGATGATGGCAGCCACCACGAACATCGCCACGATCGCGTAGCGCCGGCCCTTGCGCAGCCCTTCCACGGTGACGATGCCGACCTTGGCCATCAGCGTCAGCGCGACGGGCAGCTGGAACGCCACGCCGAAGGCCAGGATCATGTGCATGACCAGCGAGAGATACTCGCTGACCTTGGCTTCCAGCTGGATCGCCACCGTGTCGGCGCCGCCCGGCGTCTCGAAGCTGATGAAGAAGCTCCAGGCCAGCGGGAAGATGAAGTAGTAGGCCAGCGCCGCGCCGAGCACGAACAGGAAGGGCGAGGCGATCAGGAAGGGCATGATCGCGTTCTTCTCGCTGCGATACAGGCCCGGCGCGATGAACAGCCACAGCTGCGTCGCCCACATCGGGAAGGAGAAGAAGGTGGCGCCGAAGAAGGCGACCTTCAGGTAGGTGAAGAAGGCCTCGTACAGCGCGGTGAAGATCATCCGCCGCTCGCCCATGCCCTGCTTCTGCAGGATGTCGGCCAGCGGCGCGGCCAGGAAGCCGTAGATCTGCGTCGAGAAGTAGTAGCAGATCGCGAAGGCGATGATGAAGGCGCCGACGGACCACAGCAGCCGCGTGCGCAGCTCCATCAGATGCTCGATCAACGGCATCGGCTTGTCGTCGATCTGGTCGTTCGGGTCGCGGGGCACGGTGCGCTATGCTCTCAGGCGACGGTGTTGCTGGTGCCCGGCGCGGGCGGGGCGCCAGGGCTGGGCGGCGGGCTTGCGGCGCTGGGTGCGGGCGGCACGAAGGCAGGCGGCACGCTGGGCAGCGGCGCCTCGGCGAAGGTGGGCGCCGGCGGCGGCACCATGCCGGGAGGCACGAAGGCGGGCGCCTCCGGCATCGGGCTGGCGGCCGGCGGGGGCGTCACCACCGCGCCGCCTGTCGCGGGCGCGGGGTTGCTGTCCCAGGCTTCCTTCAGCGGGTTGCCGATCGGATCCTCGGTGAAGGTCTTGCGCAGCGCGCCGTCCTTGTCGATTTCCTTCTCGACCACGCTCTTGAAGTCGAAATTGCGAATCTCGTTGATCTGGTTGCGCACGTCGTCGAGCTTGGCCTCGCGCACCACCTCGTCCACCTGGCCCTGGAACTCCCCGGCCATGCGACGCAGCTTCTGGATGCCCTTGGCGACACCGCGCACGGCCTCAGGCAGGTCCTTCGGGCCGATGACGACCACGGCAACCACCGCAATCAGCGCCAGTTCGCTCCAATCGAGACCGAGCATGCTTCCCCATCCCCGGCGCCGGTTGGAAGGGCGGCACGCGGGCCGATCCCGTTAGCAGGATCGCCGCCCCCCGCCAATCCGGCGCCCAATTGCAATGCGCCTTATCTAGGTAGCCTCGGCCGGGAATACGAAGGCGCGTTGCGGGTCCATCGCCACGGAAACGCGTTCGCCGCGGGTCAGCCACACGCCGGGCGGAAGGCGGGCATGCAGGTGCAGCAGCCCACCCTGCCCGTCCGGCACCGCCAGATGCACCAGGGTGGTGGCGCCCAGCAGCCGGCAGGCCTCCACCTCGGCCACCGCGCCGCAGCCCGAAAGCCCGCCATCCAGCGCCACCGCCGCGCCATCCGCCGAGGGCGCGGCCAGCACGCGCAGCCCTTCCGGGCGCAGCAGCACCTCGGCCAGCGCACCCTCCTCCATCGGCAGGCCGGGCACGGCGGCGGTGCCGATGGGCGTCTCCGCCCGCCCGCCCCGCACCCGCGCCGGCAGCCGGTTCACCTCGCCCAGGAAGGTGGCGACGAAGCGGGTGGCGGGGGTGAGGTACAAAGCGGCGGGCGTGCCCAGCTGCTCGATCCGCCCTTCGTTCATCAGCGCGATGCGGTCGGCCATGAACATCGCCTCCTCGGCGTCATGGGTGACGATCAGCGTGGCGATCCCGGCCTCCTGCAGCACATGCAGCGTGTCGTCGCGCACCTGCTCGCGCAGCCTTGCATCGAGGCTGGCGAAGGCCTCGTCCAGCAGTAGCACGGCCGGGCGCGGCGCCAGGGCACGGGCCAGCGCCACGCGCTGCTGCTGCCCGCCCGAGAGCATGTGCGGCCAGGCGCTGGCGAAGGCCTCCAGCCCGACGCGGGCCAGCGCGTCCATGATCCGCCATTTGCGCTGGCCGCGCGGCACGAAGCGCAGCCCGAAGGCCACGTTGTCCTCCACCGTCAGGTGCGGGAACAGCGCGTAGTCCTGGAACACGAAGCCCACGCCCCGGGCTTCCGGCGGCACTTCCCGCCCCGGCTCGGCGATCACCTGCCCGCCCAGCGTGATGCGCCCGGCCTGCAGCGGCTCCAGCCCCGCGGCCAGGCGCAGCAGCGTGGTCTTGCCGCAGCCCGAGGGGCCGAGCAGGCACAAGATCTCGCCCGGCCCGGCCGCCAGATCCAGCCCGCGCAACACCTCGCCCCGTTCCGGGTAGCTGTGGCGGATGCCCTCGAAGGCGATGCTCAAGGTGCCGGGTCTTCGGCCGAAGGCACGGGGTCTTCGCTCGGCGGCGCGGCCGATGCCTCAGCCGGGGAGGCGAACAGCGGCGAGGCAGCGTCGGCGCTGACCAGTTCCTCACGCTTCGGAAGGTCGCGCAGCGAGGTGAGCCCGAACTGTTCCAGGAAGCGCGGCGTGGTGCCCCACAGCGTCGGGCGGCCCGGCACTTCCTTCTGCCCCCGCGGCGCCACCAGGCCGTGCTCCAGCAGCGCCTCCAGCGTGGTCTGGCTGAGGCTCGCGCCGCGGATTACCTCGATCTCGGCGCGCGTCACCGGCTGATGCCAGGCGATCACCGCCAAGGCCTCCATCGCCGCGCGCGGCAGGCGCTTGGGCACCTCCACCACGCGGGTCAGCAGCGGCGCGAGGTCCGGCGCGGTGCGCAGCGCCACGCCGCCGGGTGCTGCCACCAGCTGCACCCCCCGGCCTGCAAGGCGCTCGGCGAGCGCGGCCAGCACCGCCTCGGCCTCCTGGCCCGGCGGCAGCACGGATTGCAGGCGCGACGGCGCCACCGGCCGGTCGGAGGCGAACAGCAGTGCCTCGGCAATGCGCAACGCCTCGTCGGACACGGCCACCAGGGCGGGGTCCGAATCCGCGGTGGCGGCGGGCGGCGCCGGGGTTTCCGGCTCCTCAGGCGGCGCGCACATCTCCCATATCCTCCGCCGGCTCGGCGCGGCGCAGCAGGATGGGGCCGAAGGCCCTGTCCTGCCGGAGCTCCACCGCCCCGCCGCGGGCCATCTCCAAGCCTGCAATCAGCGTGCTGGCAAGGGCCGCCCGGCGCTCCACCGGATCCAGCGCGGGGTCTTCCGGCATGAAGCGCTGCAGCACCGCCCAGGAGGGCAGCTCACCCAGCACCCGGCCGAGGCGGGCGATGGCGTCCTGCACCGTCCACAATTTCCGCGGCTTCGGCCGGTAGGGCCGGCGCGCCAGGGCGCGACGCCGCGCGCCGACATAGGCCTGGCACAGCGCCGCCAGATCCGCGCGGAGGCCAGAGCGGTCCTCCACCGTCAGGCTCTCCGGCGCGCCCCGGCCGAACACGTCGCGGCCCAGTTGCGGCTGCCGCAGCAGCCAGGCGGCGCCGGCGCGCGCCTGCTCGAGCGCGGCGAGGCGCTCGGTGAGGCGCGTGGCGATCGCCTCCGGGTCCTCCTGCTCGGCGGTCTCGGCGGCGGGCAGCAGCAAGCGGGATTTCAGCCAGGCGAGCCAGGCGGCCATCACCAGCCAATCGGCCTGGATCTCCAGCCGCAGGCCGCGGGCATGCTCGATCACCGCCAGATACTGGTCCACCAGCGACACGATGGAGATACCGGCGAGGTCCAGCTTCTGCGACCGCGCGAGGTCCAGCAGCAGGTCCAGCGGGCCTTCATAGCCATCGAGGCGCAGATGCAGCACAGGGTCGGTCATGGTGTCCTCGCGGCCCGCAGCAGGTTCAGTGCCCGGTCAGGGTGAAGATCGCCCGCACCACCGGCAGCGCCACGTCGCGCACCAGCCAGCCCAGCGCGTCGAAGCCCGGCACGGCGTAGGGCACCAGGAAGATCACGCCGATGACGATCAGCAGGCCGAAGCGCTCGGTGCGCGCTACCACCCGCGCCAGCGGCGCCGGCAGCACCCCCACCAGGATGCGCCCGCCATCCAGCGGCGGCAGCGGCAACAGGTTGAAGCAGGCGAGAATCACGTTGTACAGGATGCTCAGCCCGATGAAGCGCAGCAGCCAATCGGTCATCTCCAGCGGCAGCGAATCGGCCAGTGCCGTCACCCCATGGGCGGCGAGGCCGAAGCCGAGCGCAAGGGCGAAGTTGATCGCCGGGCCCGCCGCCGCCACCAGCACCATGCCCCAGCGCGGGTTGCGCAGCCGCCAGATGTCCACCGGCACCGGCTTGGCCCAGCCGAACATCGCCTCCACCCGCCCGATAGTCAGAAGCTGTGTCGCCAGCAGCAGGCCCGGCAGCAGCAGCGTGCCGAAGGGGTCCACATGCCGCAGCGGGTTCAGCGACACCCGCCCGAGCCGCGCCGCCGTGTCATCGCCCAGCGCCCGCGCGGCATAGCCATGCGCGGCCTCGTGCAGGGTGATGGCCAGGATCGCCGCCAACGCGATGGCGACGATCTCGGCAATCCAGGCGGCGCTCACGCGGCGAGCAGACGGTCGCGCCGCGCGGCGAGCAAGGGGGCCTCCAGCGGGTGCCGCGCCGCATCGCGCGCCGCGCGGGCGGCCGCCAGCCGGCGCGTCGCGGCCTCCGACAGCGCCGGGCAGGCCGCCAGCAGCGCAGCGGTTTCGGCCAGCACGCCGGTGCAATGCAGCACCACGTCGCAGCCCGCGCCGATCGCCGCCTCGGCGAGGTTGGGCGAGAGCCCGGCCATGGCGCCCATGGCGAGGTCGTCGGAGACCAGCACGCCATCGAAGCCGATGGCGCCGCGGATCACGCGCCCGATCACCTGGGGCGAAAGCGTTGCCGGTAGCGCCGCGTCCCAGGCGGTGTAGAGGATATGTGCCGTCATCGCCCAGGCGCCCATGCCGGCCAGGGCGCGGAACGGCGCGATGTCGTCTGCCAGTTCCGCCTCGCTTGCCTCCACGCGCGGCAGCCCCTCATGGCTATCCACCAGCGCCCTTCCATGGCCGGGAATGTGCTTCAGCACCGGGATGCAGCCCGCTGATTGCAGCCCGCGCGTCCAGGCCGCGCCCAGCCGCGCCACCTCGGCCGGGTCGGCCGAGAAGGCGCGGTCGCCGATCACGTCATGCGCGCCGGGCAGGCGCAGGTCGAGCACCGGCGCGCAGACCACGTCGAACCCGGCCGCGGCGCAGGCCATACCGAGCAGCGCGGCATTGGCCTCGGCCGCCGCGGCGTCGCGCCCCTCGAAGCGGGCGGCGGGCGGGTGCTCGGCCCAATGCGGCGGGCGCAGCCGCGCCACGCGGCCACCCTCCTGGTCCACCAGGATCGGCGTAGCATCGCCCAGTTGCTCGCGCAGCGCCGCGCACAGCGCGGCCAGCTGCGCAGGGCTTTCGACGTTGCGGCGGAACAGGATGGCGCCGAGCGGCCGATGGCTGCGGAACAGCGCCGCCTCCTCGGCCGACAGCGTGGTGCCGGCAATGCCGATGATGGCCGCGCGCGGTATGCTCACCGCAGGGGCACGCAGGCGCCGCCGCGGCTGCGCGCCTGTTCGCAGAATTGCCGCGCCGCCTCCAGGTCGGCGAAGCCGCCCGTGCGCAGGCGGAACAGTGGTGTCTGCCCTTCCCGGTCGAAGCGCACCACCTGCGGGCTGCGGCCCTGGAACAGTTCCGGCGCCTGGCGGGCCAGGCGAGCCCATTCCGCGCGCGCCGCCTCCTCGCTGACCAAGGCGCCGAGTTGCACTTGCACGCGCCCGGCGGCCGGGCGCGCCGGGGCGGTGGCCGTGGAGGGGGCAGCGGCCGTGGCGGGCACAGGCGGCGGCGCGGCCTGGGTCGCAGGGGTTGCCTGCTGCGGCGCCGGGGCCGGGGCCGGGCGGGCGGGTGCCGGCGGGGGCGCCACGGCGGCGCGCAGGCCCCCGATATTGGGCGATTCGGCTTCCGGGGCCACGGCCGCGGGGCGGCCCGCCTGCGCCGCCGCCTGGCTGCGCTGGCCCGGGCGTTCAAGCACAAGCTCCGTCTGGTTGGGCACGCGCAGCCCGCCGGGGTCGCCCGGGCGCACCTTGAAGGGGCGCGGATCGGCCTCCACCACCGGCACGCTGCGGGCGCTGAGTGCTTGCCAGCCCCACCAGCCCGCACCCGCGGCAGCGATCACGGCCAGCACGGCGCCGGCCGTGGCCAGCATGCGCCACGGGATGCCTGATTCCTGTCGTGCCGGCCGCCAGGACGGCACCATTGCGTCGCTCATCGCATCTCCTCGACGGGTTCGACCCCCATCACCGCGAGGCCCGAGCGGATCACGGTGGCGGTGGCCGCCACGAGCGCCAGCCGCGCCCGGGTTGCCACCGGCTCCTCCGCCCGGATGAAGCGCAAGGTGGAATCGTCGCGCCCCCTGTTCCACAATACATGAAAGTCGCTTGCCAAGTCTTGGAGAAAGAACGCGATCCGGTGCGGCTCCCGCGCTGCAGCAGCGGCTTCCACCGTGCGCGGCCAGGCCGCCATCCGGCGGATCAGCGCAAGCTCCGCCGCATCCGTCAGCGAATCGAGCGGCGCTGCGGCCAGCTCGGCCACCGCGGGGTCGCCCGCCTGGCGCAGCACGGACCGGCAGCGGGCATGCGCGTAGTTCACGTAGAAGACCGGGTTGTCCCGGCTCTGCTCGATCACCTTGTCGAGGTCGAACTCCATCTGCGCATCGGCCTTGCGCGTCAGCATGGTGAAGCGCACCGCATCGCGCCCGACCTCGTCGATCAGGTCGCGCAGCGTCACATAGGTGCCGGCGCGCTTGCTCATGCGCACCGGCTCGCCGTTCTTCACCACATGGACGATCTGCGTCAGCACCACGTCGAGCGAAACCTGCCGGTCGGACAGCGCGGCGACGGCGGCCTGCATGCGCTTCACATAGCCGCCATGGTCGGCGCCCCACACCTGCACCAGCTGCGGGAAGCCGCGTTCGATCTTGGCCAGGTGGTTGGCCACGTCATTGGCGAAATAGGTCCCGCTGCCGTCGGATTTGCGCAACGGCCGGTCCACATCGTCGCCATACTGCGTGGCGCGGAACAGCACCTGCGGCCGCGGCTCCCAATCCTCGGGCGTCTTGCCCTTGGGCGGCTCCAGCACGCCCGTATAGATCAGCTGCTTGTCGGCGAGCCGCGCCTCGGCCTTCTCCAGCCAGCCTTCCTCCACCACCTGCCGCTCGCTGACGAAGACGTCGTGCTGCACGCCGAGTGCGGCGAGATCCTCGCGGATCGCGCCCATCATCGCCTCAACCGTGAAGTCGCGCACGGTGTCCAGCCAATGGCCTGGCCCAGCCGGCAGGGCACCCGGCTCGGCCAAAGTTTCTTTGAAGATCTGCCGCAGCGCGGCGCCGACGGGCACCAGGTATTCGCCGCGATACTGCAGCCCGCCCGGGATGGATTGCGCGTACTCATCCTCGCTCAGAGGCGTGCCGAGCGCCTGCAGGTACCGCCAATAGGCCGCATAGGCCAAGGCCAGCACCTGCGCGCCGGCGTCGTTCACGTAGTACTCGCGCGTCACGTCGAAGCCGGCCTTGCGCAGCAGCAGCGCCAGCGCGTCGCCCACCACCGCACCCCGGCAATGGCCGACATGCATCGGCCCGGTCGGGTTGGCCGAGACATATTCGACATTCACCGCCCCGCCCGAGCGTGCCGGCCCGTCGCCATAGGCCTCGCCCAGCGCCAGCACCGTTGGCACGACGCCGCGCACGAAGCCATCGCGCAGCTTGATGTTGACGAAGCCCGGCCCGGCCGGCGTGGCGGCCTCCACCATCGGCAGCGCGGCGAGGCGCTCGCACAGCATCGCAGCCAGCTTCGGTGGTGGCAGCTTCGCCACCTTCGCCACCACCATCGCCGCATTCGTCGCCATGTCGCCATGCGCGGCCTCGCGCGGGGGTTCCACCAGCACGCGGGCGAAGGCCTCCGCCGGCACGTCCGGCAGCAGCGCCGCCAGCGCCTCCACGACATGAAGGCGCAGCGTGGCGAACAGATCGGCAGTCGGGGTCATGCGGGCGGCTTCCAGAACGGCGCGGGAGAGGCAATCAGCCGGGGATGGTCGGGTCGGTGAGGCGCTTGTGCTCCTCGAGCGCGTAGCGGTCGGTCATGCCGGCCAGGTAGTCGCACACGGCGCGCGCGGCGGCGACGCTGCCGGCCTCGCCCGCCTTGGCCTGCCACCAGGGCGGCAGCAGCCTTGGCTCGCCATGCAGCAGGCTGAACAGCACCTGCAGCGCGCGCTTGCATTTCTGCGTGGTGCGGTTGACGCGCCAGTGGCGGTACATGCGCTGGAACAGGAAGGCGCGCAATTCGTTGTTCGCCTCCATCATGGCATCCGAGAACGCCACCACCGGCCGGTCATGCGCGCGAATGTCGGCGGCGCTGCGCGGCGCGAGGGTGGCGATGCGCGCGCGCGTCTCGGCCACCACGTCGTTCACCATGGCGTTGATCACGCGGCGCACCACCTCGCCCGTCGCGCGGTCCCGCGGCAGGTTGGGGTGTTCGTGGCGCGCCTGCTCATGCGCCGCGCGCACCAGCGGCAGCGTGGCCGCTTCCTCCAGTGTGAACAGGCCGGCGCGCACGCCATCGTCCAGGTCGTGGTTGTTGTAGGCGATGTCGTCGGCGAGTGCGGCCACCTGCGCCTCGGCGCTGGCATGGGTGGTCAGGTCCAGCGGGTGCAGCCGGTCGTATTCCACGATGTAGGGTGTGGGCCGCCGCACCGGGCCGTTGTGCTTAGCCAGCCCCTCCAGCGTCTCCCAGGTGAGGTTCAGCCCGTCGAAGCCGGCGTAGCGCGTCTCCAGCAGCGTAACCGCCTTCAGGCTCTGCGCGTTGTGGTCGAAGCCGCCGAAGGGCTTCATGGCGGAATCCAGCGCATCCTCGCCGCCATGGCCGAAGGGCGGGTGGCCGAGGTCATGCGCGAGCGCCAGCGCCTCGGCCAGATCCTCCTCCAGCGCCAATTCGCGCGCGATGGAGCGCGCGATCTGCGCCACCTCCAGGCTGTGCGTCAGCCGCGTGCGGAAATGATCGCCCTCGTGATAGACGAAGACCTGCGTCTTGTACTGCAGGCGGCGGAAGGCCGTGGCGTGGATGATGCGGTCGCGGTCGCGCTGATAGGGCGAGCGTGCGCCGCCGCCGGCCTCGGCATGCAGCCTGCCGCGCGATTCGCTGGCCCGCACCGCCCAGGGCGCGAGGCCGTCCGGAAGCCTGCTGGGGTCCATCCGCTGGCCGTAGCACCGCCGCCCGCGGCGCCGCAACCGCTGGCGGAAGTGGAAAGCCGCCCGGTTCCGCACTATCTTCCCTGCCAAGGAGTATCCGCCCGCCATGGACACCAACGTGGTCACCCCCTTCCGCGTCACGCCGCGCGCCGCCGCCCAGGTGGCCGAGATCGCCGCCCGCGAGGGCAAGCCCGAGGCCGGGCTGCGCCTCGCGGTCGATGCCGGCGGCTGTTCGGGCTTCCAGTACCGATTCGGGCTGGAGGATGCGCCGGCCGAGGATGACCTGGTGGTGGCGCACGGCCCCGGCCGCGTCTTCATCGACCCGGTGAGCCTGGAATTGCTGGCCGGCGCCGAGCTCGACTGGGCGGAGGAGTTGATCGGCGCGCATTTCGCCGTGCGCAACCCGCAGGCCGTCAGCGCCTGCGGCTGCGGCACCAGCTTCGCGGTCGGGTAGCCAAGGCGCGGGCGGCGCGGCAGGCTGCCGCGGCATGCTCCGACTCGCCACCTTCAACGTGAATTCGGTGCGCAAGCGGGCCCCGCACCTGCTGCGCTTCCTGGCACGCGAGCAGCCGGACCTGCTGTTCCTGCAGGAGCTGAAGTGCCGCACCGAGGAGTTCCCCGCGCTGGAACTCTCGGCCTCCGGCTACCAGCTGCACGCCATCGGCCAGCAGGGCGGGCGCAACGGCGTGGCGGTATTGGCGCGCATCCCCTTCGAGGTCGTGGCCGAGCGCCTGCCCGGCGACGAGGCCGACGCCCAGGCCCGCTACATCGAGGTGAAGGCCGGTGGGCTGCACGCGGCCGGCATCTATCTGCCGAACGGCAATTCCGGCGGCGACGAGGGCTATGCCTACAAGCTGGCCTGGATGGAGCGGTTGCGCCGCCTGGCCGCCGCGCGGTTGGACAGCTTCACCCCCTTCGCCATCCTCGGCGATTTCAACGTGGCCCCGACGGAACAGGACCTCGCACCCGACACGCTGGCGCCCACCGATGCGCTGGTGCGGCCCGAGACCCGCGCTGCCTGGCGCGCCCTGGAGCATCTCGGCCTGGCCGACGCGCTGCGCGCCCTGCACCCGGCCGAGCGGCTTTACACCTACTGGGACTACGGCAGCGCCTTCGAGCGCAATGCCGGGCTGCGCATCGACCACGCGCTGCTCAGCCCCGAGTTGGCCGAGCGCCTTGCCGCCGCGCGGGTGGATGTGGCGCCGCGCGCCGAGGAAAGCCCCTCGGACCACACGCCGGTGATCTTCGACCTCACGCCATAGGCCTCAGCGCCAGTAGCGCGGACCCTCGCCCCAGCCCCGGGGGCGGCCATACCCATAGCCCGCGTAGGGCCGGGGAGCCTGATAGTACACGGGCGGCGGCGGGTAGTATGGGCGATAGACCGGCGGCGCGTAGTAGCGCGGCGGCGGCGCGCGGTAGGGCTGCGCATAGGCGTAGCCCCCCGGCGCCGCATAGCCGCCGGCCACCACGCAGCCGGGCGCCAGCGCCAAGGTCGCCAGCAGCAGCAGAACCGATCGGAGGCGTCGCATGGCGGGACTCCCGCGCGGCGCGAGAGCGCCGCTTGCGGGTGTTCTGCGCCTGCACTGCGCCCCTCCTCCGGCGGGATCGGGGCGCCGCGAAGGCGAACCGGGCGGGATCGTGGCGGCTCCGCCCGCCCGGCGATTGTGCGACCCTGCCCGCCCGGCGCTGCTGCGGCCGCGACCGCCCGGCGCTACTGGTCGGCGTAGACGTGGCTTTCGCCGGCCGCGCCCGGATGCGTCACCGCGCCCAGCGCCGCGGGGCCCACCGTCTGCGCGTATTTCCACAGCGCGCCGGAGGTGTATTGCGTGGCGCGCGGCGCCCAGGCGGCGCGGCGCTTCGCCAGCTCGGCCTCGTCCACCAGCACGTCGATCGTGCCCTTGTCGGCGTCGATGACGATCTTGTCGCCATTCTTCAGCAACGCGATCGGCCCGCCCACCGCGGCCTCCGGCCCCACATGGCCGATGCAGAAGCCGCGCGTGGCGCCGCTGAAGCGCCCATCGGTGATCAGCGCCACCTTGTCGCCCATGCCCTGGCCGTAGATGGCGCTGGTGGTGCTCAGCATCTCGCGCATCCCGGGGCCACCCTTCGGGCCCTCGTAGCGGATGATGATGACATCGCCCGGCTTGTAGGCGCGCTGGTCGACGGCGGCGAAGGCATCCTCCTCGCAGTCGAAGCACAGCGCCGTGCCCTCGAAGCGCAGCTGCTTCATGCCGGCGATCTTCACGATGGCCCCTTCCGGCGCCAGCGTGCCCTTCAGCGACACCACGCCGCCGATCGGCGACACGGGGTCGGAGGTGGGGCGCACCACGTCCTGGTCCTTCGGCACGATCACCTCGCGGTGGTTCTCCGCGAGCGACTTGCCGGTCACGGTCAGCGCATCGCCGCGCAGATAGCCGCCATCCAGCAGCGCGCGGATGATGGTCGGCACGCCGCCCACGTTGAACACGTCGAGTGCGACGTATTTCCCGCCCGGCTTGAGGTCCGCGATATGCGGCGTGGCGCGCATGATCTCGGCCACATCGTGGATGTCGAACCTGATGCCGGCCTCATGCGCGATGGCGGGCAGGTGCAGCGCGGCGTTGGTGGAACCGCCGGTGGCGCCCACGATGGCGGCGGCGTTGAACAGCGCATCCTTCGTCACGATGTCGCGCGGGCGGAGGTTACGGCGGATCAGCTCCACCACCGCCTTGCCCGATTCCACCGCCCAATGGTCGCGCCGCTGGTCGGGCGCCGGTGCGCCGGCGGAGCCGGGCAGCGCGAGGCCGATCACCTCGCTGATGCACGCCATGGTGTTGGCGGTGAACTGGCCGCCGCAGGCGCCCGCACCCGGGCAGGCATGCTGCTCGAGCTCCAGCAGCTCCTCGTCGCTCATGTTGCCGGCGGCGTGCTGGCCCACCGCCTCGAACACGTCGAGCACCGTCACGTCGCGCCCGCGATGCCGGCCCGGCATGATGGAGCCGCCATACATGAACACACTCGGCACGTTGAGGCGCACCATCGCCATCATCAGGCCAGGCAGCGTCTTGTCGCAGCCGCCGAGGCCCACCAGCGCGTCATAGCAATGCCCGCGCATGGTGAGTTCCACGCTGTCGGCGATCACGTCGCGCGAGGCGAGCGAGGATTTCATCGACTGGTGGCCCATGGCGATGCCGTCGGTCACCGTGATGGTCGTGAATTCGCGCGGCGTGGCGCCGGCGTCCTTGACGCCGATCTTCACGCTCTGCGCCTGGCGGGAGAGCGCGATGTTGCAAGGCGCGGCCTCGTTCCAGCAGGTGGCGACGCCAACGAAGGGCTGCTCGATCTCCTCCTTCGTCAGGCCCATCGCGTAGTAGTAGCTGCGGTGCGGCGCACGCTCCGGCCCCACCGTGGTGTGGCGGCTCGGCAGCTTCGATTTGTCCCACTTGGTCATTCTATCGCCCCTCCCAGGGCATGCATGTGGCAGGCATCACCCCACCGCGTAGAGAAACCCGATTCCGATGGCGAGGCCAACCACCGCGCCCGCCGCCTGCGCCTGCGGCCGCGTCAGCCGGCGTCCGGCGATGACGCGCCGCGGCAGAATCTCGGCGGCCAGCAGCACGGGCGCCGAGAACAGCACGATGGCGACCAGCAGCTTGACCGTGCCGGGATCGAACACGCTTCTAGCCCGCGATCCGCGCCAGCGCGGCGTCGAGGCGCGTCATCTCGGCCTCGGCGGCGGCGAGGCGTTCGCGATTCTCCTCCACCACCTCCTCCGGCGCGCGGGCGACGAAATCGGCGTTGCCGAGCTTGCCCGCGATCTTCTTCGCCTCGGCCTCGGCGGCGGCGCGCGCCTTGCCCAGCCGGGCGCGCTCGGCGGCGAAATCGATCACGTCGGCCAGCGGCAGCATCACCGTCGCCTCGCCCACCACCACCTGCGCCACGCCGCGCGGCGCGGCCTCCTGCAACGCGCGCACCTCGGTGGCGCGGGCGAAGCGGCGGATGGCGTCGATCCAGCGTTCGGCGCGCGCCAGCGTGGCGTCGGAGGCGCCTTGCAGCAGCAGCGGCACGGTGATCGAAGGCGGCACGTTCATTTCGGCGCGCACGCCGCGCACCTCGGTGATCAGACGCACCACCCAGTCGAGTTCGTCGCGCGCCGCCTCGGCGCCCGGCACCGCAACCGGCGCCGGCCAGGCCTCGCGGATCAGCGAGCATTCCGGGCCGTAGCCGAACAGGTGCCACAGCTCCTCGGTGATGAAGGGCATGGCGGGGTGCAGCACGCGCAGGATGGTGCCGAACACATGCTGCGCGGCGCCCTTCACCTCGGCCTTCGCGGCCTCGTCCTCGCCGAACAGCACGGGCTTGGCGAATTCCAGGAACCAGTCGCAATAGCTGCCCCAGACGAAGCGATAGGCGCCCGCGGCGTATTCGTCGAAGCGATAGGCCTCCAGCGCCTGCGTGCATTCCGCCAGCGCGCGGTTTGCGCCATCGAGGATCCAGCGCGCGAGCGGCGAGGTGGCCGAGGCCGGGTCGTAGCCCGGGTCCGCCGCCACGCCGTGCATCTCGAGAAACCGCGCCGCATTCCAAAGCTTCGTGCCGAACGACCGAAAGTCCTCGACGCGCTTGCGGCCCAGCTTCACGTCACGGCCGGGGCCGGTGAGCGAGGCGATGGTGAAGCGCAGCGCATCGGTGCCGTAGGCGTCGATCAGCTCCAGGGGGTCCATCACATTGCCCTTGGACTTCGACATCTTCTGGCCGCGCTCGTCGCGCACCAGGCCGTGGATGTAGACCTGCCGGAACGGCACTTCGCCCATGAAGTGGATGCCCATCATCATCATCCGGGCGACCCAGAAGAAGATGATGTCGAAGCCCGTCACCAGCACGTCGCCGGGGTAGTATTTTCCCAGTTCCGGCGTCTTCTGCGGCCAACCGAGCGTGCTGAAGGGCCACAGCGCGCTGCTGAACCAGGTGTCCAGCACGTCCGGGTCGCGGATCAGCGTCACCTCGCGCCCATACTGCGCGCGCGCCGCGGCGGTGGCCTCCGCCTCGGTTCGGGCGACGAACACCGCGCCATCCGGCCCGTACCAGGCCGGGATCTGGTGGCCCCACCACAATTGCCGCGAGACGCACCAGGGCTGGATGTCGCGCATCCAGGCAAAGAAGGTGTTCTCCCACTGCCGCGGCACGAACACCGTCTGCCCCGTCTCCACCGCGCGGATCGCGGGCTGCGCCAGGGTATGGGCATCGACATACCATTGCATCGTCAGCCGCGGCTCGATCGGCACGCCGCTGCGGTCGCCATGCGGCACCTGGTGGGTGTGCGGCTCGGTCTTTTCGAGCAGGCCGAGCTCCTCCAGCTTCGCCACGATGGCCTTGCGCGCCGCGAAGCGATCCATCCCCTCCAGGCTGCGCAGGAAGTCGGCTTCCGCCCAGTCATTCGACCCACCGGCGCCGGCAATCTCAGCCAGAGTCACCTTCGCATCGGCGTCGAGCACCGAGGGCATGGCGAGGTTGTGCCGCTTGCCCACCTCGAAATCGTTGAAGTCGTGCGCCGGGGTGATCTTCACCGCGCCGGTGCCCTTCTCGGGGTCGGAATAGGCATCCGCCACCACGGGAATGCGCCGGCCCGTCAGCGGCAGCACCAGGTGCCGGCCGATGAGGTCGGCGAAGCGCGCATCCTCGGGGTGCACGGCCACCGCGGTGTCGCCCAGCATGGTCTCGGGCCGCGTCGTCGCCACCATCAGGAAGCGGCCGGGCTCATCCGCCACCGGGTATTTCAGATACCACAGGCTGCCCTTCACCTCCCGCGCCTCGACCTCGAGGTCGCTAATCGCGGTCTGGAACACCGGGTCCCAGTTCACCAGGCGCCGGTCGCGGTACAGCAGGCCCTGGCTGTGCAGCGTGACGAACACCTCGCGCACCGCCTCGGAGAGGCCCTCATCCATGGTGAAGCGCTCGCGCGGCCAATCCAGGCTGGCGCCGAGGCGGCGCAGCTGGCGCGTGATGGTGCCGCCCGATTGCGCCTTCCACTCCCACACGTGCTTCAGGAAGGCCTCGCGCCCCATTGCGCGGCGGTCCAGCCCCTGGCTGCCGAGCAGGCGTTCCACCACCATCTGGGTGGCGATGCCGGCATGGTCGGTGCCCGGCTGCCACAGCGCGTCGCGCCCCTGCATGCGCCGCCAGCGCGTCAGCAAATCCTGCACCGTCATGGTCAGCGCATGGCCGATATGCAGGCTGCCCGTGACGTTGGGCGGCGGGATCATGATGGTGAAGGGCGGACGGGCCGAGGCCGGATCGGCGGCGAAGGCGCCGGCGGCCTCCCACCCCGCATAGAGGCGTGCTTCCACCGAGGCGGGATCGAAGGATTTGTCGAGCATGCCGGCATCCCTTCCCCGCCGGCCGGGTTCCGTCAAGGGCCGGGGTCCGTCAACCGGTCGTCACGGCAGGGCGCGGCCCACCACGCGCTCGATCTCCACGCGCACCAGGCGCTCGACCAGCGGCGGCAGGTGCTGGTCCAGCCATTCCTTGAGCAGCGGGCGCAGCTCCTCGCGGACCACATCCTCGATGGTGGGGCCGCCGCGATGCACCGGCGCGCTGCGCTCGGCCGCCACGGTGCGCAGCAGCTGGCCGAGGGCGGCGGTGGTGGCCGCCGCCACGGCGGGCGCCACGAGGCCGTCCAGCGCAGGCATGGCCAGGATGGACGAGGCAGGGGTGGGCGAGGCAGGCGCTGGGGGCGGGGCCGGCGCCGGCTCGGCGGCGGGCTCCACCATCGCGGCCGGCGCGGCGGGCGACATCTCCACCGCCACGCTCATCATCGTGCGCGCCTCCGGCGGCGGCGGCGTGACCAGCATGGCCTCGGTCAGCTCCAGCGGTTCGGAGGCGTCGGGCATCGCCGCGGCAGGCGCAGGCGCGGCGGCCGGGGCTGGTGCCGGCGTGGCGCCCGGGGCGCCCTCATCCTCGTTCAGGATGCGGCGGATGGAGGCCAGGATGTCGTCCATGGCCGGGTCGCCCGGCGTGCCGGGTGGCTTCGCGTCGGGTCCGGTTGCCGCGCCGCTCATGCCTCAGCGCCCCTGCTGGGCGTAGTCGCCCCAGCCGGCCCAGCGGTTCCGCACGGCGTTGTAGTAGGCCTCCATGTCGTAGATCTGCACCGGCAGGTTCAGGTCCCGCGCCGTCAGGCGGCCCACCGAGGCGGCGACATTGTGCGAGGCGATGATCACCGCGGCCAGCGAACGCACCAGGCTGACGCGGGCGTTCAGCAGTTCCTGCTCGGCGTTCAGCACGTCGAGCGTGGTGCGGCTGCCGACGATGGCCTCGCGCTGCACGCCATCCAGCGCGATCTCGGCGGCGCGGATCTGCGCTCGCACCGCATCCACGGCGGCGCGGGCGGCCACGAGGGTCTCGAAGGCCTGGGTGGCCTGCTGCGTCGCGGCGCGGCGCTGTTCCTCCACCACCTGGCGCGCCTGCTGCGCCGATTGCCGCGCCTGGCGCACCGCGGCGTATTCCGAACCGCCCTGGTACAACGGCATGGTGAGGTTCGCCGTCACCTGGCTGCCGGTGCTGCGCGTGTCGGCGGTGGCGGCGTTGTCGTTGCGGAAGGTGCTGGCGTTCAGGCTGACCTGCGGCATCAGCGCCGAGAAGTTCACATCCACCAGGTCGCGCGCCGCGGCCTCGTCGAACAGCGCGGCGACCACGCCCGGGTTGTTCCGCCCGGCCAGCAGCCCGGCCTCGCGCGAATTGGGCACAGGCGTGCGCAGCGGCTGCGGCGCCACCAGGCGCTCCGGTGGCTGGCCGACCACGCGGGTGAAGGTGGCGCGCGCCTGCTGCAGGCGGCCTTCGGAATCGGCGCGGGTGGCGATGGCGCCGGCCAGCCGGCTTTCCGCCTGCGCCACGTCGGTGCGGGTGATCTCACCCACCCGGAAGCGCTCATTGGTGGCCTGCAGCTGGCGCGTCAGCACCTGCACGTTGTTGATGTTCAGCCGCACCTCTTCCTGCAGCTGGATCACCTGGACGTAGGCGTTGACCGTATCGGTCAGCACCTGCTGCTCCACCGCCATCAGGCGCGCGCGCTGCGACAGCACCTGGTTTTCGGCGCGGCGGGTGGAGGCCACGGTGCGGCCGCCGCGGAAGATCGGCTGCGAAACGCTGGCCTGGGCCGAAAGCGGCTCGCGGTCGTTGTTGGTGCGGCCATTGGGCTGGGAGCGCGGGCCGGTGAGCGTGGTGTTGCCGTTCACATTGCCGGCGCTGCCGGTGACCTGCACGGTCGGCCGCCAGCCGGCCAGCGCCTGGGGCACGTTCTCATCCACCGCGCGCAGCTGGGCGCGGGCGGCCTGCAGCGAGGGGTTGTTGGAATAGGCCATGGCCAGCGCCTCCTGCAGCGTCTGCGCCGCGGCGGGGGCCACCGAGACAATCTGCGCCGCCGGGGCCAGAAGAAAGGCCGTGAGCGCAAGCGCCGTGCGGGAAGGCGTCATCGATCATCGTCTCCTAGGTCGCGGCCGGGGCCGTGGCGGCATGGCCGGGGGCGGGCCGTTGCCGCCGCGCCTGCCGCCGCTGGCCCCATGGTATCAGAACACGAAAGCCGGTGCCGGCTGGAATGCAGGCAGCGGCGCGGTTGCGCAATCGAAAGCGTCAGCCAGGCTGAAGCTGCCGCCGGCGCGGCGGCCCAGCACAGCGCGGGGGCCGCGGCCACGCGCGCCCGGGCCAATGACCGTGGCCAGCCTACCACCATCGGCCAGCTGCGCCGCGATGGCGGGCGGCACGGCCGGCACCAGCCCCTCGATCAGGATTGCGTCATAGGGCGCCTCGGCCGGATAGCCCTCGGCCAGCGGGCCCTCGACCAGGCGAAGCGACTCGGCCGGCAGAAGCCCCGGCAGAACGCGCCGCGCCTGGGCCAGCAGCCCGGCATCCTCCTCCAGCGCCAGCACGCGGGCGCCGCAGCGCGCGGCCACCGCCGCGCCATAGCCGCTGCCCGCGCCGATCACCAGCAGCCGGTCGCCATCGCGCAGCGCCAGCAGCTGGATCAGCCGCGCGATCGCCATGGGCTGCAACATCGCCCGGCCGCCGGGCAGGCGCAGATCCTCATCCGCATGCGCGCGGGCCGCCAAGGAAGGCGGCACGAAGCGCTCGCGCGGCAGGTCCAGCATCGCGGCCAGCAGCAGCGGGTCGTTCACCCGGTTGGGGCGAAGCTGCCCATCCACCATGCGCCGCCGCGCCTCGGCCATATTGGTGTCCATGCTCGCCGTCTCGTGCATGGCACCCGTTATAGGTGCCGCCCGCCGCCGGGCCAAGCACCGCCGCCACACGGCCATGCGCCGGCCGCAAGGCTCCGTGCTTGACCGGCGCGGCGCCCTGCCGGATAGAAGCGGCACTCTCCGGCCCCGTGGCAGAGTGGTGATGCAGCGGACTGCAAATCCGTATATGCCGGTTCGATTCCGGCCGGGGCCTTTCCCCTGGGCCGGTGTAGGCGCCACGGCGCGCTGCGCCGGCGCCAAGGGGGCTTCACCGCGGGCGGCCCAGTTGCTATAGCCCGCCGCCTTGGCTGATCCGGCGTGGCGCAGCGGTAGCGCAGCGGACTGTTAATCCGTTGGTCGTTGGTTCGAATCCAACCGCCGGAGCCAACCTCTCCCTACCCCCTCCACGACGATGCCGTTGCGTGGCCTCCCCCGCCGCACGCAGCTTTGTGGCTTGCCGAGCCTCTGACGCCGCCGCCGCGGGGCTGCGTTGGCCTTTCGCAGCGCCTTGACGCAAACTGCACGGCATCGCTGTCCGAGTGACCATCCCGCCCCATGTCCTCCCACCTGCCCACCGCGCCGCGCCTGGTGCTGTTCGACTTCGACGGGACCCTGGCCGACAGCCGAGCCTGGGCGCTGCACGCGCTGAACGCGGCGGCCGCACGCTTCGGCTTCCGGCCGCTGGATGCGGGCCAGGCCGAGGCACTGCGCCACACCGGCACGGCGGACCTGCTGCGCGCGCTCGATGTGCGACTGTGGCAGGTGCCCCGCATCGCGCGCCACCTGCGCGCCGAGGCCGCCGCCGCCCCGGCGCCGCCGCTGTTCCCCGGCACGCAGGACATGCTGCGCCAGTTGCATGAGGCCGGCATCCGCCTCGCCCTCGTCACCTCCAATGCGGAGGCCAATGTGCGCCGTGCGCTGGGCCCGGCCGCTGCCGCCTGCATCGCGCATTGGGCCTGCGACGTGGCGCTGATGGGCAAGGCGTCGCGCTTCCGCGCCGTGCTGCGCACGGCCCGCGTGGAACCCGCCGCGGCTTTCGCCATCGGCGACGAGTTGCGCGACATCGCGGCGGCGCGCGCCGTCGGCGTGCCGGTGGGCGCGGTGGCCTGGGGCTATGCGGCGCCCGAGGCGCTCTCGGCCGCCGCCCCCGACACGCTGTTCCGCCAGATGGGCGACATCCCGGCCCGCTTCGGCCTCTGAACTCAGGCCGAAAGGCGCGCCGCACCCTCAGGCGACACCCAGGCGAGCCGCCCGGCGGCGAAGGTGGCCACTGGCGCGCGCCGCGCCGCATCCACCACCACCAGGTCGCCCCGCAGACCCGGCGCGATCCGCCCGCGATCCGCGAGCCCCGCCGCAGCCGCCGGGTTGGCCGAGACCAGCGCCCAGGCGCGCGGCAGGTCCAGCACGCCGCGCGCCACCATCACGAAGGCCGCCTCCAGCATCGCCGGCCAGTAGTAGTCGGAGGCCAGCACCGTCACGAGGCCGCGCTCGGCAAGCGGCGCGGCGGCGGACCAGCCCATATGGCTGCCGCCGCGCACCACGTTGGGTGCGCCCATCACCACGGCCTCGCCCGCGGCCCTCGCCGCCTCGGCCACCGATTCGGACATCGGGAATTCGCAGATGGCGGCACCCAGCGCGCGGAAGGCTGCGCGCATCGCCGGCGTCGCATCGTCATGGCTCAGCATCGGGATGCCCGCCGCGCGCGCCGCCGCCGCGAGGCGCGCCTGCGCCGCCGGCACCTCCGGCCGCCGCGCCGCGACGCGCGCCGCCAGCGCCACGAAGGCCTCGGCCGGCATGCCGGCCCGCGCCGCGTATTTCGCCGCCTGCGCCGGATCGGCGATGCGCTTCACGATGCCGGGCGTGTGGTCGTTATAGGCCAGCAACGCGACGCGCCCGGCCGCGATATCGGCCAGCACCTCCTCCAGCGCATCGAGGTTGTCGGCCTCGAAGCGGCAATGGATCCGCAGGTCGCAGGTGCTGTGCGGGCGCTGGGCCTCAACGGCGGCCAGCGTGGCGCGCCAGGCCTCGATGCCGCGCAGCCCCGGCTCCCACGACAGGGTGACGCCGAGGAAGGCGGTGGTGATGCCCGCGGCCAGCAGCTGCGCCGCGCTGTCGCGCATCGCCAGCGCCGCGGGAAAGCCAATGCCCGGGCGCGGCTGCATCTGGCGCTCATGCGCATCGCCATGGATGTCCACCAGCCCAGGCAGCACCAGCAGGCCCGCGGCATCGAAGCGCGCCGCACCTGCCGGCGCCGATGGCGCGATCACGCCATCCGCCAGCGCCACATCGGCAGCCGCAAGGCCGCCCTCCAGCAGGGCGTCGCCGCCCGCCACCAGCCAGGCCATGCGCGTCAGGACTCCACCACCAGCTGCACCCGCCCGGCGGCGTAGCGCGCGAAGGTGACATCCACCACCTCGCCCGCCGGGTCGGTGTTCACCGCCTCGGTCACCAGCAGCGGGCGGTTGCGCGATTGCTGCAGCGTCTCGGCTTCCTCCGGCGTGGGCAGGCGGGCGGTGATGCGCGTGACGCGGCGGCGATAATCCGGCACGCCGCAGGCCACGAGCGCGGCGGTGATCGAGGCGTTCTCCGCCAGCAGCGCCGGCAGCCTCGCGAAGCGCGCGGCCGGGAAGTGATGCGCGCCGATGACGATGGGACGGCCATCGGCCAGGGCAAGCCGCTCCACGAGTATGATGGGCCGGCCGCGGCGAATGCCCAGCAGCTCGGCCAGTGTGGCCTCGGCCGCCATCTCCACGACGCGCAGGATGCGCCCGGCGGGCTCGCGGTTCTGCCGGCGGATGATCTCGGAGAAGCGCGTACGCGGGCCCAGGCTGTAGTCCAGCACATCCTCGGCCACGAAGCTGCCGCGCCCCTGCTCGATCCGTACAAGGCCTCGGCCCTCGAGCTCCTCCATCGCGCGGCGGACGGTGTGGCGGTTGACGCCGAAGCGCGCCGAGAGCTCGGCCTCGGTGGGCAGCCGCTCGCCCGGGCGATGCGCGCCGCCGGCGATGTCGCGCTCCATCTGCCCCGCGATCTGGCGCCACAGCGAAACGCCCTGCCCGCGCGAGAGCGGGGCGGCCGGGGCATCCCTCATCGGCGGCGCTCCGTCATGGAAAGTTCAACCTCCGGCAGCCTGCGGCGTGGCAGTTTCGCTTGACCTTATATGGGCAGATGACTAGTCGTCTAGATAAATCATGAGCAGCCCCCTGCCCCCGCCCGCGCCCCCACCGGCCGATCCGCAGCAGCGCCGCCGCTGGATGAGCGTGCTGGCCCGCGCCAGCGCCGCCGAGATCGCCGATCGCCTCGCCGCCCTGCCGCCCGCGCCGCCGCATCGCCGCCTGCGCGGGCCAGAGACCGGCCTGGTGATGGTGCGCGGCCGCGCCGGCGGCGACGGCGCGCCCTTCAACCTCGGCGAGATGACCGTCACGCGCTGCTCCGTGCGGCTGGCCGACGGCACCGTGGGCCATGCCTACGTCGCCGGCCGCGATGCCCGGCAGGCGGAGCTCGCCGCCCTGGTCGATGCGCTGCTGCAGGATGCCGCGCAGCGCGCCACGCTCGAACAGGCGGTGATCTTCCCGCTCGCCGAAGCGCAGGCTGCCGCGCGCGCCGCCGAGGCCCGCCGCGCCGCCGCCACGCGGGTGGAGTTCTTCACCATGACGCAGATGCGCTGATGCCCACCGCGACCGCCACAGCACCGGGCACCGCCCTGGCCGGCTTCGCCGACCCGGTGCGCGACGCGCAGGCCTGCTTCCGCGCCGTGCTGGAAGCAATGAGCCGCCCCGGCCGCGTGCAGCGCCTCGCCTGCCCGCCGGAGGTGCCGCCCGGCCTCTCGCCCGCCGCCGCCGCGCTGCTGCTGACGCTGGTCGATGCCGACACGCGCCTCGCCTTGGCCGCCGGCCCCGCCGCCGAGGCCTGGGTGCGCTTCCATTGCGGCGCCGCCCTGGTGCCGCCCGCCGAGGCCGGCTTCGTGCTGGACGCCGCCGCATCGCTGCCCTCGCTCGATCCCGGCACGGAGGAGGAGCCCGAGCGCGGCGCCACCCTGCTGATCGAGGTCGTGTCCCTGGCCGAAGCGCCTGGCTGGCGGCTGACCGGCCCCGGCATCCGCGACGCGCACAACCTCCGCGTCGTCGGCGCGCCGCCCGGCTTCCTCGCCGATTGGGCCGCCAGCCGCGCCCGCTTCCCGCGCGGCATCGATGTGATCCTCTGCGCCGGGGAGCACATCGCCGCGCTGCCCCGCGGCGTCGGCATCGAGGGGGGCTGAGCGATGTATGTCGCGACCAAGGGCGGCGAGCGCGCCATCGGCGCCGCCCATGCCTGGCTCGGCGCCGAGCGCCGGGGCGACCCTGCGCTGCCCGAACTCACCGCGCCGCAGCTCGAGCAGCAGCTGGGCCTGGCGGTGGACCGCGTGATGGCCGAGGGCTCCTGCCACGATCGCGGGCTGGCGGCGCTGGCGGTGAAGCAGGCGCGGGGCGACCTGATCGAGGCCGCATTCCTGCTGCGCGCCTACCGCACCACCCTGCCCCGCTTCGGCGCCAGCCAGCCGATCGAGACCGATGCGATGCAGCTGCGCCGCCGCATCAGCGCCACCTACAAGGACCTGCCGGGCGGGCAGGTGCTGGGCCCGACCTTCGACTACACCCACCGGCTGCTGGATTTTTGTCTGGCTGCCGCGGGCGAGGCGCCGCCGCCGCCGCCGGAAGCCCAGCCCGTCGGCGAGGCCACGCCGCGCGTCACCGAATTGCTGGCGCGCGAGGGGCTGATGCAACGCGAAGCGCCAGACGAAGCCGAGCCCGGCGACCTGACGCGCGAACCGCTGGCCTTCCCCGCCGCCCGCCCGCTGCGCCTGCAGGCGCTGGCGCGGGGCGACGAGGGCTTCCTGCTGGGCCTCGGCTACTCCACGCAGCGCGGCTATGGCGGCAGCCATCCCTTCGTCGGTGAAATCCGCGTCGGCGCCGTGGCGGTGGAGTTCACGCCGCCGGAACTCGGCTTCGCCATCGAGCTCGGTGACATCGGCATCACCGAATGCCAGATGGTGAACCAGTTCAAGGGCAGCCGCACCGAGCCGCCGCAATTCACCCGCGGCTACGGCCTGGTCTTCGGCCATGGCGAGCGCCGCGCCATGGCCATGGCGCTGGTCGATCGCAGCCTGCGCGCCGCGGAGCTCGGCGAGGCTGCGGAGGCGCCGGCGCAGCTGCAGGAATTCGTGCTGTCGCATTGCGACAATGTGGAGGCCACCGGCTTCGTCGAGCACCTCAAGCTGCCGCACTACGTCGACTTCCAGAGCGAATTGGAGAATGTGCGCACCATGCGCGCCTCCGTGGCTGCTGCCCTGCAGGGCGATGCCGCATGACGCAGGATGCCGGCTACAACTTCGCCTACCTCGATGAATCGACGAAGCGGATGATCCGCCGCGCCATCCTCAAGGCCGTCGCGATCCCGGGCCACCAGGTGCCCTTCGGCTCGCGCGAGATGCCGCTGCCCTATGGCTGGGGCACCGGCGGCATCCAGGTGACGGCCGCGGTGCTCGGCCCCGCCGACGTGCTGAAGGTGATCGACCAGGGCGCAGACGACACCACGAACGCTGTCTCCATCCGCGCCTTCTTCCGCCGCGTCGCCGGCGTGGCCACAACCGAGCGCACGGCGGAGGCGACAATCATCCAGACCCGCCACCGCATCCCCGAACGCGCACTGACCGAGGGGCAGATCCTGGTCTACCAAGTGCCGATCCCTGAGCCGCTGTCGCGCCTGGAGCCGCGCATCGCCGAGACGCGCCGCATGCACGCGCTGGCCGATTACGGCCTGATGCATGTGAAGCTGTACGAGGACATCGCCCGGCACGGCCACATCGCCACCAGCTACAGCTACCCGGTGATGGTAAATGAGCGCTACCTGATGTCGCCCTCGCCCATCCCCGCCTTCGACAATCCGAAGATGCACCGCATGCCGGCGCTGCAATTGTTCGGCGCGGGGCGCGAAAAGCGCATCTACGCCGTGCCGCCCTACACCGCGGTGCGCAGCCTGGATTTCGAGGACCACCCCTTCCGCCCGATCCGCGCCCCGCATGCCTGCGAATTGTGCGGCAGCACCGACACCTATCTCGACGAGGTGCTGACCGACGATCACGGCGGGCGCATCTTCGTCTGCTCCGACACCGATCACTGCGCCGAGCGCCAGGCGCTGCGCGAGGCCGCCGAATGAACGCCCCGCCCTTGCTTTCGGCGCGCGAGCTGACGCTGCGCTTCGGCCGCGTCGCGGCGCTGGATGGCGTCGATCTCGACATCTGGCCGGGCGAGGTCGTCGCCATCGTCGGCGAGAGCGGCAGCGGAAAAACCACGCTGCTGCGCGTGCTGTCCGGCCTGATGCGGCCCGATTCCGGCACCGTGGCCTATGGCGGGCGCGACGTGCTGGGCATGGCGGAAGCCGCGCGGCGGCAGCTGATGCGCACCGAATGGGGCTTCGTGCACCAGAACCCGCGCGACGGGCTGCGCATGGCGGTCTCGGCCGGTGGCAATATCGGCGAACGCCTGATGGCTGTCGGCGCGCGCCACTATGGCGGCATCCGCGAGCAGGCAGCATCCTGGCTGGCGCGCGTCGAGATCGATGCGGCGCGCATCGACGACGTGCCGCAGAAATTCTCGGGCGGCATGCAGCAGCGCCTGCAGATCGCCCGCGTGCTGGTGACGCATCCCCGTCTGGTCTTCATGGACGAGCCCACCGGCGGCCTCGACGTCTCGGTGCAGGCGCGGCTGCTGGACCTGATCCGCGCGCTGGTGGCCGATCTCGGCCTCGCGGTGCTGATCGTGACGCATGACATCGCGGCGGCACGGCTGCTGGCGCACCGCATGCTGGTGATGCGCGAGGGCCGCGTGGTGGAACAGGGGCTGACCGACCGCGTGCTGGACGACCCGCAGCACCCCTACACGCAGCTTCTCGTCAGCTCGGTACTGGCGGCATGAACTGGTCCATCAAGGCCGAGGGCGTCGGCAAGGACTTCCTGCTGCACCTGCAGGGGGGCGTGCGCATTCCCGTGCTGCACGACCTGTCGCTGGCCGTCGCACCCGGCGAATGCGTGGCGCTGGCCGGCCCCTCGGGCGCCGGCAAATCGACGCTTATGCGCTGCCTCTACGGCAATTACGGCGCCGGCGCCGGGCACATCCTGCTGCGCCATGCCGGCGGCGTGGTGGACCTCGTAGCCGCCGATGCGCGGCTGATGCGCGCGGTGCGGCGCGACACGCTGGGCTATGTCAGCCAGTTCCTGCGCGTCATCCCGCGAATCGGCGCGCGCGACATCGTGGCCGAGCCGCTGATGGCGCGCGGCGTGGCCCGCGCGGAGGCAGTGGAGCGCGCCGGCGCGCTGCTCGCCCGCCTCAACCTGCCGCCGCGGCTGCACGGCCTGCCCCCCGCCACCTTCTCGGGCGGCGAACAGCAGCGCATCAACCTTGCCCGCGGCTTCGCGGCCGATTATCCCGTGCTGCTGCTGGACGAGCCCACCGCCAGCCTGGACGCCGCGAACCGCGAGGTGGTGGTTGCGCTGATCACCGAGGCCAAGGCGCGCGGCGCGGCCATCGTCGGCATCTTCCACGACACCGAGGTGCGCGACCGGGTGGCAGACCGCCTGTTCGACGTATTCCCCATCCAGGACGCCGCATGACCTCCGACACCATCCTGACCAACGCATTGCTGGTGCTGCCGAATGAGGTGCTGGCCGGCACCGTGGTGCTGCGCGGCGCGCAGATCATCGAAGTGCAGCCTGGCCGCAGCCACGCCGCCGGCGCCGAGGATCTGGGGGGCGACCACCTGATTCCCGGCGTCGTCGACGTGCACACCGACAATCTGGAACGCCAGGTGCAGCCGCGCGCCACTGCGCGCTGGCCCTCGCGATCGGCCATGCTGGCGCATGACACGCAGACGGCGGCGGCCGGCGTCACCACCGTGCTGGATGCGCTCTGCCTCGGCGATCTCGGCTTCGACACCGGCCGCACCCAGACCTTCCGCGAGGGCGTGGCGGACCTCGACGCGCTGGCCCATACAGGCTTGCTGAAAAGCGAGCACTTCCTGCACCTGCGCTGCGAACTGCCCGCCGCCGACATGCCGGAGCTGGTGGATGGCGTGGCCGACCACCCGTTGGTGCGCATGGTGAGCTTCATGGACCACTCGCCGGGCGTCGGTCAGTACCGCGACATCGCGCGCTATCGCGCCATGCGCATCCGCCAGCAGAGCCTTTCGCCCGAGCTGGTGGACCGGCGCATCGCGGAGCTGCTGGAACAGCGCACCCTGCTGCGCGAGAAGCAGCGCCACTGGCTGCTGGAGCGCGTGCGTCACCGCCATTTGCCGCTCGCCAGCCACGATGACGCGACGCCGGAGGAGATCGCCGCCAACGCGGCCGATGGCATCATGATCAGCGAATTCCCGGTGGCGATCGAGGCCGCGGAACACGCCCGACGCCTCGGCGTCGCGGTGATCGCGGGCGCGCCGAACATCGTCCGCGGCGGCAGCCATTCCGGCAATGTCGCGGCGGCCGATCTCGTGCGCGCCGGCGCCGTGGACGTGCTGGCGAGCGACTACGTGCCCCCTGCCATGATCGAGGCCGCCTGGCTCAGCGCCGCCAGCGGCGCCATCACCCTGCCGCAGGCCGTGGCCATGATCACCGACCATGCGGCGCGCATGGCGGGCTTCGACGATCGCGGGCGCATCGAGGCCGGGCTGCGCGCCGACCTCGTGCAGGTGCGCCCGCATGAAGGCCATGCGGTGGTGCGTCGCGTCTGGCGGGCGGGCGAGAGGGTCGCTTGATGCGCGTCGCCGCCTATTGGGCGCCGCGGCTGGAAGACCCGCTGCACCGGCTCGGCTCGCAATGGCTCGGCCGCGATGCCGAGACCGGCGCCACGGTGGCGCAGCCGGCCCTAACCGGTATGGACCTCGCCGAGATCACCGCCGAGGCGCGGCGCTATGGCCTGCATGCCACGCTGAAGCCGCCCTTCCGCCTGGCCACCAGCTGGGCCGCGCTGCGCGCCGATGCGCAGGCGCTGGCGCTGCGCACGCGCCCCTTCGCGATGCCGAAGCTGCGCCTCGCCGAGCATCACGGCTTCCTCGCACTGCTGGTGGCCGAGAAATCAGCCGAGTTGCAGGCCTTCTGCGATGCCTGCGTTGCCGGCCTCGATGCCCATCGCGCCCCACCCAGCAACGCCGAGATCGCTCGCCGTCGGCCAGAGCGCATGACAGCACCGCAGCGCGAGAACCTGATGCGCTGGGGCTATCACTACGTCTTCGCGGAATGGTGGTTCCACGTCACGCTCTCGCGCCGCCTGACGGAGGCCGAGCGCGCCGTGGTGCAGCCCGCGCTCGCCGCTCATCTGGGCGCCGCGCCGGCCGCGCCGCGCCGCGTGAGCGAGCTGTGCCTGTTCACCCAGGCGGCGGAGGACCAGCCCTTTCTGGTGGCCGAGCGTCTGCCGCTGCTCGGCTGAGCGCCTCCAGCACGCGCTGCACGCCCAACTCCACCGCGCCGTCATTCTGCACGGTGACGACATCGAGCCCCGGCGGCAACGCAGCTTCGCGCGCCAATCGCGCGGCGATATCCGCCGCATCCTCGCGTCCGCGGCCCGCCAGCCGCGCTGCCAGCACGGGCACGGGCGCGGTGATGTTCAGCACGCGCAGCCGATACCGCGCCGCCGCCTCCGCCAGCACCCCGCGCGAGAGGTTGACGATGACGACGCGGCCCTCGGTGAGCGCAGCCTCGATGCCGCGCGGTATGCCGTAGAGCAGGCCATGCGCCTCCCACCACAGCGCGAAGCCGCCGGAGTCCCGCAGCGCCGCGAAGGCCGCGCGCGTCATTGGCAGATGCGCCTCGCCCCCGGCCTCGGCGGCGCGGGTGACGTGGCGGCGCGTGAAGAGGAAGCGCGCATCGCCCGCCAGCGCGGCGCGCGCGCCTCCCATCAGCGTATCCTTGCCCGCGCCCGAAGGCCCCACCACCGCGACCAGCATCCGCGATCCGCAATATTGACCAGCGTCCTTCTGCCTGCGCCAATCGCCGGCCTCAAGCGGATGAGCGAGACCGACATCGGATGTTCACGACACGGCCCGAGATTGCCGGCACCTTCGGTGTCGTCGCCTCCACCCACTGGATCGCCAGCCAGGTGGGCATGGCGGTGCTGGAGCGCGGCGGCAACGCCTTCGATGCGGCCGTCGCCGCCGGCTTCACGCTGCAGGTGGCCGAGCCGCACCTGAACGGCCCGGGCGGCGATTGCCCCATCATCCTGCACGATGCCAAGGCCGGCGCGCAGCGCGTGATCTGCGGCCAGGGCGTCGCCCCGGCCGGTCTTTCCGTGGCGCATGTGAAGGGCGAGCTCGGCCTCGACCTGGTGCCCGGCACCGGCTTCCTGCCCGCCATGGTGCCCGGCGCCTTCGACGCCTGGGCGCTGATGCTGCGCGACTGGGGCACCTGGTCTCTGCGCGACGTCATGTCCTACGCCATCGGCTATGCGCGGCGCGGCATCCACTACGTGCCGCGCGTGATCGCCACGCTGGAGACGGTGCGGCCGCTGTTCGAGGCCGAGTGGACGACGTCCGCCGAGCTCTGGCTGCGCGGCGGCGGGCCGGTAGCCGGCGGCCTCTGGGCCAACCCGACCCTGGCCGATACCTGGGAACGCCTGCTGCGCGAGGCCGAGGCCGCGGGGCATGACCGCGTGGCGCAGATCGAGGCGGCGCGCCGCGCCTGGTATTCCGGCTTCATCGCCGAAGCGATCGGCGATTTCTTCGCGAAGAACGCCGTGCTCGACACCTCCGGCCGGCGGCATCGCGGCGTGCTGACAGCCGACGACATGGCGCGCTGGCAGGCCACCATCGAGGCACCGCTGCGGCGCGACTACCGCGGCCACAGCGTGCTGAAATGCGGCGTCTGGAGCCAGGGCCCGGCCATGCTGATGACGCTGGCCTTGCTGGAAGGCTTCGACATCGCGGCGATGGACCCGCTGGGCGAACGCTTCGTCCACACCGTGGTGGAATGCCTGAAGCTCGGCTTCGCCGACCGCGAGGCCTTCTGCGGCGATCCGGATTTCTGCACCGTCCCCATCGCGCACCTGCTGTCCGATGCCTACGCCGCCGAGCGCCGCAAGCTGGTGACGGAGGACGCCTCCATGGCGCTGCGCCCCGGCACGGTGCCCGGCATGGCAACGCCGTGGGTGGACCATGCGGCGGCGGCGCGGGCCGAGATGCTCGCGCGCGCGCCCGGTGCGGGGGAGCCCACCGTTTCGCGGCTCGGCGCCTCGGGCGGCGATACCTGCCACGTCGACGTGATCGATTCCGCGGGCAACATGGTGAGCGCCACGCCCTCCGGCGGCTGGCTGCAATCCTCGCCGGCCGTGCCGGGGCTCGGCTTCTGCCTCGGCACGCGCGGGCAGATGTTCTGGCTGGATGAGTCGCTGCCCAACGGGCTCAAGCCCGGCAAGCGGCCGCGCACCACGCTCTCACCTTCGATGGTGCTGCGCGAGGGCCGCCCCTGGCTCAGCTTCGGCACGCCGGGCGGCGAGCAGCAGGACCAGTGGCAGCCCATCATGCTGGCGCGCATGGTGGACCACGCGCTGGGCATCCAGCAGGCGATCGACGCGCCCTCCTTCCACACCGAGCATTGGCCCAGCAGCTTCTGGCCGCGCATCGCGAAGCCCGGGAAGGTGGTGCTGGAAGGCCGCTACGCGCCCGATGTGGCGCCCGCTTTGGCAGCGCGCGGGCATCTGGTGGAGACCGGGGGCGAGTGGTCCGAAGGCCGCCTCACCGGCGCGCGGCAGGAGGCCGACGGGCAATTATTCGCCGGCGCCAATCCGCGCGGCATGCAGGGCTACGCCGTCGGGCGTTGACGCCCGCGGAGATGAAGCGCGTTGACGCCCGCGGAGGTGACGGGCGTTGACGCGCGCCGAGGCGATACGCGAGGGTTACGTTTAAACCCACGGTTATCGCCATGCTGCGCCGCGCCCTGCTCACCACCCTGCTCCCGGGCCTGCTGGCCTTGCCCGCCAAGGCCCAGGACGCCGCGCTGCGCGACTGGGCGGCCCTGACGCGCGAGGAACGGCGCCTGGCGCTGCGGCGCCTGCGCGCCGGGCAGAAGGCGCGGGAAACGGCACCGCCCGCCGGCCTCGGCGCGCGCTGGGACGCGATGAGCCCGACGCAGCGGGCCGAATTGCTGCTGCCGCCCTCGCGCCGCATGTAGGCCGGGGCACCCAGCCCCGCCTCGGAACGCTTCTTGCTGTGCCTGCTTTGCCGGCACCCGAATCGGTGCGGCCGCTGTCATGCTGCTTTTCAACGCGGCGCCGGGCATCGGATCGATCCGCAGGGCTTGATCCGCGCCCCACCCGCCTTCCTTCGGAGACGCCAGGATGATCCGCCGCCGCGCCCTGCCCGCCCTCGCCACCGGCCTGCTCGCCGCACCGGCCCTCGCCCAGGATGGCACCGGCGGATGGCCCGCCCGGCCCATCCGCCTCGTGGTGCCGCTGCCGCCCGGCGGCGCGGCGGATCTGCTCGGCCGCGTGCAGGCGCAGGTGCTGTCCGACGGGCTCGGCGTGCCGGTGGTGGTGGACAACCGCCCCGGCGCCGGCAGCACGCTCGGCACCGCGCAGGTCGCGGCCGCGGCGCCGGATGGCTACACCATCATGCTCGCCAGCCCCTCATCGCATATCGGCGCGCCGCTGCTGATCCGCACGCCGGGCTATGAGGGCGTGGATGACTTCACGCAGATCGCCGGCTTCTCGGCCGGCACCGCGCTGGTTTGCGTCAACCCGCGCCTGCCGATCCATACGGTACAGGATTTGATCACGCAGGCGCGCGCCAATCCGGGCGGGTTGAACTACGGCTCGGCCGGCGCGGGTGGCGCCAACCACATGCTCGGCGTGCTGTTCATGCAGCGCACCGGCGTGGAGTTCACGCATGTGCCCTATCGCGGCGGCGCGCCGGCGCTGGCGGACCTCATCGCGGGGAACATCCAGCTGGTCTTCGACAGCTTCGCCGGCATCATCGGCGCAGTGCGGGCGGGCCAGGTGCGCGCCATCGCCATCACCAGCCCGCGCCGCTGGCCGCTGGCGCCGGAATTCCCGACGGTGCAGGAGCAGGGCGTCGCGGATTACGACCTGCCGAGCTTCTCCGCCGTGGTCGGCCCGAAGGGCATCCCGGAGCCGATCGTCCGCCGCATGAACGCGGTGATCAACCGCGGCCTGCAGAACCCGCAGGTGCTGGAACGCCTGGCACCGCTCGGCGCCATCCCGATGCCGGGCACGCCGGAGGACCTCACCGCGCTGATGCGCGCCCAGCGCGCCAATTGGCAGACGCTGGTGCGCGCCATCGGGCTGCAGCCCGAATAGAATCAGCCCTTCGCGGCCGCCGCGCGCAGCTCGGCGATGGTGGCGCGGTTCGTCACCTGCTCGGGGTTGGTGCGCAGCTCGATGATGGCGGGCTTGCCGCTGGCGCGGGCCCGCTGGAAGGCGGGCACCAGCTGCTCGGTCGTTTCCACCACCTCGCCATGGCCGCCGAAGCTCTCGATGAACAGGCGGAAATCGGGGTTGGTCAGCGCGGTGCCGGAGACGCGGCCGGGATAGATGCGCTCCTGATACATGCGGATGGTGCCGTACATGCCGTTGTTGAACACAATCACGATGGGCGCGGCGCCGTGGTGGAAGGCGGTGGCGATTTCCTGCCCCGTCATCAGCGCGCCGCCATCGCCCACGAAGCACAGCACGCAGCGCCCGGGATGCGTGATGGCCGCGCCGATCGCCGCCGGCACGCCATAGCCCATGGCGCCGTTGGTGGGGCCCAGGAAATCCTGCCCCTCGCGCAGATGCGTGAAGCGCGTCGGCCAGGTGGCGAAGTTGCCGGCATCGGTGGTGAAGATCGTGTCGGCGGGGAGAACCTTCTCAAGCTCCTGCAAGGCCACGGCGAGGTTCAGCGGCCCTTCGTAGTTCGGCGCCTTGGCCTGCGCCTCGCGCGCCGCGCGCACGCCCTGGCGCCAGGCGCCCCAGCGCGGCGCCGCGATGCGCGGCATGGCCGCCGCCGCCAGAGCGAAGGCGTTCACATCGGCGACGATGCCGAGCGCCACGCGGTGCACGCGCCCGATTTCGCTCTGCTCCTGGTGCACATGCACGATGGGCTGGCGGCCGGCGAGGTCAAACAGCGTGTAGCCCTGGCTCACCGGCTCGCCGAGCCGGGTGCCGATGGCCAGGATCAGGTCGCTCTCCCGCGCCTTGGCCACCAGCCCCGTATCGGCGCCCACGCCGAGATCGCCCGCGTAATGGGCCGAGGTCCCGTCGAACAGGCCCTGGCGGCGGAACGAGACCGCCACGGGGATGTCGTTGCCCACCAGGAAATCGCGGATCGCCGAGCGCCCCGCCGCTGTCCAGCCGCTGCCGCCAAGGATGGCCAGCGGACGCTCGGCCTTCTCCAGCATCGCCAGCAGGCGCGGCAGGGCTTCAGGCGCGGGATGCGCCGGCAGCACCGGCCCGGGCCCGATATCCGGCACGCGTGCCAGGTGCTTCTGCATCTCCTCGCTGAGCGCCACCACCACCGGGCCAGGCCGCCCGCTGGTGGCGACATCGAAGGCATGCGCCATCAGTTCGGGAATGCGCGACGCCTCGTCGATCTGCGTCACCCATTTCGCGATGGGCGAGAAGAAGCGGCGGTAATCCACTTCCTGGAAGCTCTCGCGGTCGGTCTCGCCCTGCGGAATCTGGCCGACCAGCAGCACCAGCGGCGTGCTGTCCTGCTGCGCCACATGCACGCCGATGGCAGCATGGCACGCACCCGGCCCGCGGGTGACGACGGCCACGCCCGGGCGGCCCGTCAACTTGCCATGTGCCTCAGCCATGTGCACGGCGCCGGCCTCGAAGCGGCAGGTGACGAGTTCGATGCGGTTCCGCTGCGCATAGAGCCCGTCCAGCAGGTCGAGGTAGCTCTCGCCCGGTACCGCGAACACATGCGTCGCACCGTTCGCAACCAGCGCATCGGCCAGCAACTGCCCGCCGGTCCGCGCCTCGGCACTCGCCACACTCGTCATGATAGCCCCTCCGCCCCTCGCTGGACGGAGGATTTAGCGCGGCGCTGCCGGCGCGGCTACTCGGCGGGCGCGGGATGCGGCGCGGGCTGGCGCTTCTCGAGTTCGGTCAGCCTGGCCGCCACCGCGCCGATCGGCTTGGTGAAGGGTGCGAGCAGCAGATACAGCGCCGGCACGGCATAGAGCGTGAGGAAGGTGGAGAAGGTGACGCCACCCACGATGACCACGCCCAGCGCCTGCCGGCTTTCTGCGCCCGCGCCCGTGGCCATGGCCAGCGGCACGGCGCCGAACACGGTTGCGATGGAGGTCATGAGGATGGGCCGCAGCCGCACCACCGAGGCCTCCAGTACCGCGTCATGCACGCTCATGCCGCGGTCACGAAGCTGGTTGGCGAACTCCACCACCAGGATGCCGTTCTTCGCCATCAGGCCGATCAGCAACACCATGCCGATCTGGCTGAACACGTTGAGCGTACCGCCGGTGAAGTGCAGCGCCAGCAATCCGCCCGTCACGGCCAGCGGCGTGGAGAGCAGGATGATGAAGGGATGGATGAAGCTTTCGAACTGCGCCGCCAGCACCAGAAACACCACCAGCAGCGCCAGCGCGAAGGTGACATACAGCGCCGAGGAGCTCTCCTTGAACTCAAGGCTCTGCCCGCGATAGCTGATTCGCGCCTCGGTGGGCAGCACGTCGCGCGCCGTCGCCTCCATGAAGCCCAGCGCCTCACCCAGCGTGTAGCCCGGCGCCAGCGAGGCGGTGATGGTGATGGCGCGCACGCGGTCCTCGCGCGCCAGGGACTGCGGCCGGGCGCGTTCGCTCAACGTGACCACGTTGGTCAGCGGCACCAGCTGCCCCTGCGCCGAGCCTGCGCCGGCGATGAGGCCAAGCTGCCCGCCGGAGCTGGTGCGGACGAAGATGTTCTCCAGGTCATAGGGCGTGGCGCGGTCCTGCTCGCGCGCCTGGATGATCACCTTGTACTCGTCGCCGCCATCGACATAGGTGCCGACCTCGCGCGAGCCGAGCATCGTCTCGATGGTGCGGCCCAGCGCCTGGATCGAGATGCCGAGCTCGGCCGCCTTGCGGCGATCGATCTCCACGCGGATCTCGGGCTTGGTCTCGCGGTAGTTGCTGTCGAGGTTCAGCAGGCGCGGGTTCTGCCGCGCGCGCTCCAGGAACAGGTCTCGCCACTGCACCAGCGAATTGTAGTCTGGCCCGCCGATGACGAACTGCACCGGCGGCTGGAAGCCGCGCTGGCCGAGCGAGGGCGGGTTCAGCGCGAAGGCGCGCACGCCCGGGATGGCCAGCAGGCCGGGCATCAGCTGGGCCGCGATCTCCTGCTGCTTGCGCGTCCGCTGGTCCCACGGCGCGAGGCGCATGAAGATGTTCGCCACATTGCCCTGCGCCGGGCGCTGGAAGCCGCCGATGGTGCCGAACAGCGAGGCCACCTCGCCGGATTCGACGAAGGGCTGCACCACGCGCTCCACCCGCAGCACCTGCTCGCGCGTGTAGGCGAAGCTCGCGCCCTCGGGGCCGGTGGTGGGGATGATGATGGTGCCGCGGTCCTCGGTCGGCGCGAATTCCTTCGGCACGATCGCGAACAGGATGAGCGCCAGGCCCGAAATCGCGCCCATGAAGGCCAGGGTGATGATCGGCGCCGCCATGGCTTTGCGCAGCGTGACGCGCAGCAGCCAGTTCATGCCCAGGAAGAACGGCTCGGTCTTGCGGATCAGCCAGCTCTCGCCGTCATGCGCCTTGAGCAGCTTGGAGCACATCATCGGCGTCAGCGTCAGCGCGATGAAGCCCGAGAACACCACCGAGGCCGCCAGAGCGAAGCCGAACTCGGTGAACAGCCGCCCGGTGTTGCCGCCCATGAAGGACAGCGGCACGAAGACCGAGACCAGCACCAGCGTGGTGGCGATGACCGCGAAGGCGATCTCGCGCGAACCGCGCAGCGACGCCAGCAGCGGCTCCTCCCCCTCCTCGATGCGGCGGTGCACGTTCTCCAGCACCACGATGGCGTCGTCCACCACCAGGCCGATGGCCAGCACCAGGCCCAGCAGCGTCAGCACGTTGATCGAGAAGCCCAGCGCCGCCAGCGCGATGAAGGAGGCGATCAGCGAAACCGGGATCGCGACCGCCGGGATGATGGTGGCGCGGAAGCTGCGCAGGAAGAAGAAGATGACAATCACCACCAGCACCAGGGCGGTGACCAGCGCGTGCTCCACCTCGTAGATGGATTGCGAGATGAACAGGCTTTCGTCGTAGCCCACCACAACCTCGATGCCATCGGGCACCGAGCCGCGGATGCGCTCCACCTCCGCCTTCACGCCGGCGGCGACCGACAGCGTATTCGCGGTGGATTGCCTGAGCACGCCGAGGCCGATGCCGGGGCGCCCGTTGATGCGGTATTCGCCGCGCGTGTCCTCCGGCGCCACCTCCACCTCGGCGACGTGGCCGAGCAGCACCTGCGCGCCGCCGCTGCGCGCCAGCACCAGGCTGCGGAACTGCTCCGGCCTGTTCATGCGCGTGTCGGTGCGCACCGTCAGTTCGCGCGCCTGGCTCTCGATGCGCCCGCCCGGCAGCTCGACATTCTCGCGGCGGATCGCGTCCTCCACGTCCTGCACGGTGAGCCCGCGGGAGGCCAGCGCCTGGCGATCCAGCCAGATGCGCATGGACGGCTTGCGCTCACCCAACACCAGCACCTGCGCCACGCCATCGACGATGGCCAGGCGGTCGGCGAAGCGGCGGCGGGCCACCTCGGTCAGTTCCATCGGCGAAAGCTGGTCGGAGACGAGCGCAACCCACAGGATCGGGCGCGCATCGCCATCCACCTTCTGCACCACCGGCGTGTCGGCCTGTTCCGGCAGGCGCGCCAGGGCGCGGGCCACGCGGTCACGCACGTCGTTGGAGGCGGCGTCCACATCCCGTGTCAGGCGGAATTCCAGCGTCACCTGGCTGCGCTCGTCGCGCGACTGGCTGGTGATGATCTTCACGCCCTCGATGCCCGCGACCGCGGCCTCGATGATCTCGGTGATCTGCGTGTCCACCACCGCGGCCGAGGCGCCGCGATAGGTGGTGGTGACGGAGACCACCGGCGGATCGATGGCGGGGTATTCGCGGATCGGCAGCTTGGAGAGGGATGCGATGCCAAGCACGATCAGCATCAAGCTGAGCACGGTCGCGAAGACCGGCCGCTTGATCGAGATGTCGGACAAAACCATGGCCGGGTTTCCCGTTCTTCAGCCGGTCAGGAGGTCGGGCGGGTGAGTGTCTCGGTGACCCGCACCGGCGCATCATTGCGCAGCCGCTGGATGCCGCGCACCACCACCGGCTCCCCGGCGCGCACGCCGGAAAGCACCTCCACCTCGCCCTGCAGGCGCTGGCCGAGACGCACCTCCACGCGGCGGGCGCGGTTTTCGCGGATCACATAGACGAAGTTGCGGTCGCCCAGCGGGTCCAGCGCCTCCTCGGCCACCAGCAGCGCGTCGTCACGGCGCTGCAGCACCAGCTCCACCGACATGAACAGGCCGGGCTTCAGCGCCTCGTCGGTGTTGTCGAACTCGCTGATCACGCGGACGGTGCGCGTGGTGGTGTCGATGCGGGTATCCACCACGGCGACGGTCCCGGTGAAGCGTCGGTCGCCGAAGGCCTGGCTGCGCGCCTGCACCGGGCTGCCGGCCTGCACACGCGCCAGGAAGATCTCCGGCACCGCAAACTCCACCCGCACCTTCGAGATGTCGTCCAGCGTGGTCACCGCGGTGCCGGGCTGCACCAGCGCGCCGACGCTCACCTGCCGCAGGCCGACGCGGCCGCTGAAGGGCGCGGCGATGCGCAGCTCCTCCAGCCGCGCCTGCGCCTGGCGGACGCGGCCCTCGGCCTGGCGCGTCAGCGCTTCCAGCGTCTCGAGGCGCTGCGCCGCGATGCTCTGGCCGGGCTGCAGCTGGCGCGCGCGCTGCACCTGGCTGCGCGCGTCGTCGAACAATGCGCGCGCCTGGTCGAGCTCCGCGCGCAGGGCGTTGGCCTCCAACTCCACCAGCTGCTCGCCCTCGCGCACGCGCTGTCCCTCGCTGAAGCGGATGGCGGTGACGATGCCGTTGACGCGGGCGGTGATGGTGACGGAGTCGCGCGCCCGGACGGTGCCGACGGATTCAGCGCGGTCGATCACCGTGCCCTGGCGCACCGGCGAGACCACGACTCCCACCGGCCCGCCACCGCCGCCCCGCGCCTGCTGCGCCGGGGCCGCGGCCTCCAGCCCGACCAGCGCCAGCGGGCGCGGCAGGCCGACCTGCTCGCCATAGATGTGCCACGCCGCGCCAAGGCCCCCGATGAGGCCCAGGACGGCAAGCTGGGAAATGGTTCGCATGGTATCCCAGTTCTCGCCTGTCTGTTCGCGTCAGCCCGGAACGGGCCGACGTGGAATTCTTGACCGTCCTCAACCCTGGAGACCGTCCGTTCCGGCGGCCGAGACAGATTGCTCAATCCCACGCAGCCCCTGCCAAGGCAAGCAAAGCTTGTGCCGGGCTACGCGATCCCATCCACGTCGCCGCCGCCCTTCCCGCCTGCCGCATCCCGCGGCAAGCTGCGGCGAGTGCCGGGGGCGAGAGCGATGCGCGCGATCTTCGTGATGATCAAATGCGAAATGGGGCAGGCCTATCGCGTGGCAAGGCAGATGGCCGATTCCATAGATGAACTTTCGGAAATGCATTCCATCAGCGGTCAATACGACCTGCTCGGCAAATTCTATCTGGAGCCCGAGCAGGATATCGGCCTGTTCGTGGTGGAACGCGTGCAGGGCGTGGACGGCGTGAAGGACACCTACACCCTGCAGACCTTCAACGCCTTCTCAGGCGGGCGCGGGTAGTCACGCCCAGCTGCGGAAGCCCGGCATGCCCGCGATGGGCGGTGCGGCGGTGAGTGCCGCGATGTCGGGCACCGGCCGGCGCAGCGTCGCATCACCCGCCACCGCCGCCTCGATGGCCGCCGCCACGGCCAGCACCAGAGCATCGCCGCCGCGCGGGCCCACGATCTGCAAACCGAAGGGCATGCCGGCCTGATCGACGCCCAGCGGCAGGCTCAGCGCCGGGTGGCCCACCAGCGTCACCGCATAGGCCAGCGCCAGCCAGTGGAAGTAGCTGCGCGTCGGCTGCCCGTCGATCTCGGCGGGGTACAGCTCGCTCCAGGGGCGCGGGCTGATGGTGATGGCGGGGCTGATCAGCACGTCATGGTCGCGGAAGAAGTCCTGCCAGGCGCGGTAGATGCGCGTCTGCTCGCTGGCCGCGCGGGCATAGTCTGCCAGGCTGTAGCGCAGCCCCTCCTCGACATTGGCGCGCACATTGGGGCCGACATCCTGCGGCCGCTGCTGCACCTTCTCCAGATGGCTGCTGAGGAAGCCGGCCGCGCGCAGCACCTCGAAGCTTTCATCGGTGCCGCGGCAATCGGGGCTCGCCTCCTCCACCCGGCCGAACAGCGGCGCCAGCGCGGCGACGCGCGCGGCGAACACGGCGCGGATGGCGCGCTCGGTGGGGGCGAAGCCGAAATCCGGCGTAGCGGCCACGCGCAGCGCGGCGAGGTCCACCGCCATCGGCGGGAACAGGTCACGGTCGCCGCGCCGCACCGCGCGGCCCGGCAGCGTGTAGGCAAGCGGGTCCATCGCATCGTCATCCGCCATGGCCGAGAGCAGCAGCGCGCAATCCGCCGCGCTGCGCGCCATGGGGCCCAGCACCGACAGCGCTGACCAGCCATGGCCGCGGCGCTCGGCCGGCACCAGCCCCGGCGAGGGGCGGAAGCCCACGATGCCGTTGAAGGCCGCCGGGTTGCGCAGGCTGCCGCCGGTGTCGCTGCCCGAGGCGATGGGCACCATGCCGGTGGCCAGCGCCACCGCCGACCCGCCGGAGGAGCCGGCGGCCGAGCGCGCGGGGTCGAAGGCATTGCCCGTGGCGCCATAGACCAGGTTACGCGTATTCGCCCCGGCGCCGAACTCCGGCGTGTTGGTCTTGCCCAGCACGATGGCACCGGCCGCCCGCAGATTGCTCACCATCCCCTCGTCGCGCGTCGGGATGTGCTCGGCGAAGATCGGGCTGCCCCAGGTGGTGCGCAGGCCCTCGGTCTCCTCCAGGTCCTTGATGCCGATCGGCAGGCCGTGCAGCGCGGGCAGCGCATCGCCGCGCATCACGGTGGCCTCGGCAGCGCGCGCCGCCGCCTCGGCGCGCTCGGTGTCGAGCGCCACCATGGCGTTCACCGCCGGGTTCACCGCGGCGATGCGCGCCTGGCAACTGCGCAGCAACTCCACCGGCGAAAGCCGCCGCGTGCCGATCAGGCGCCGCGCTTCCACGGCAGAGAGGTCGCAGGCATCGGTCATCGGGCCAGTCCCTGTTGCGTTGGGGTTTGCGCGCGCTTAGGCCTCAATAGCCCAGCGCGCAGCCATCCTTGCGCGGGTCCGACCCGCCGACGAGGCAGCCGCGCGCGCGATCGATCAGGATGGCCTGGCCGCCGCCATGCGGCTTGTCCACCAGCGCGCAGTCATGGCCCAGGCGATTCAGCCGATCGATCACCGCGGTGGGAATGCCCTGCTCCACCTGCACCTTGCCCTCGCGCGGGAACAGCCGCGGCGCGTCCAGCGCCTCCTGCACGTCCAGGCCGTATTCGAAGTGGTTGGCCAGGAACAGCGTCTGCCCCATCGGCTGGAAATGCCCGCCCATGACGCCGAAGGGCATGATGGGCTGGCCGCCCTGCATCACCATGCCCGGGATGATGGTGTGCATCGGGCGCTTGTCGGGCGCGATGCAGTTCGGGTGGCCTTCCTGCAGGCGGAAGCCGTAGCCGCGGTTCTGCAGCATCACACCCGATTGCTCGGCCAGCAGGCCGCTGCCGAAGCCCTCGAAAAGCGAGTTGATAAAGGAACACGCATTGCCGTCGCGATCGACGACGCAGAGATACACCGTGTCCTTGTGTCGCGCCCAATCGGCGCTGCCCGCCGCCGGCAGTTCCGCCATCGCGCGGTCATCGGCGATGAGGCCGGCGAGGTCGGCGAGGTAGGCGTCGGCGGTCAGCTTCCCAACGGGCACCTCCACCTGCGAGGGGTCCGCGAGGAAGGCGTCGCGGTCCCGATACGCCAGGCGCGCGGCCTCGATGTGGCGGTGGAAGCGCTCGGGCGAGAGGAAGCCGCCCTCAGCCGTGCCCAGCTTCTCGATCATGCCGAGGATCATCAGCACCAGCAGGCCCGATCCGTTGGGCGGGCATTGGAACACCTCCAGCCCACGCCAGGCGCGGCTGATCGGCGTGACGAACTCGGCCACCGTGGCGCCGCGCGCGAAATCCTCGGGCGTGTGCGTGCCGCCGGCCGCGCGCAGCGCCGCCACCATGTCGGCGGCCACCGCGCCCTCGTAGAAGGCCTTGGCGCCGCCCTTGCCGATGGCGCGCAGCGTCCTCGCCAGGGCCGGCTGCACGAAGCGGTCGCCCAGCGCGAAGGCCTCGCCCCCCTTCAAGAAGTGCCGCGAAGCCGCCTCCTGGATCGAAAGCTTCGCGACCGAGCCTTCCCAGTCGCTCGCCACGCGCGCCGAGAGGAAGAAGCCCTCCTCGGCGGAGCGGATGGCCGGCTGCAGCAACTCGTCGAGCGACTTGCGCCCATGCGCGGCGTTCAGCGCCGCCCAGGCCGAGACCGCGCCCGGCACCGTCACGCTGTGCGCCGAGGTGGGGTGCATCGCGCTCAGCCCGGCCGCGCGCAGCGCCGCGGGCGTCGCGCCGCGCGGCGCGCGGCCCGATCCGTTCATCGCGATCACCTGGCCGGTGCCCGCCGGAGCATAGAGGCAGAAGCAGTCGCCGCCGATGCCTGTGGATTGCGGCTCCACCACCGCCAGAACGGCCGCGGCCGCGATCGCGCCATCCAGCGCATTGCCGCCTGCGCGCAGCACGTCCAGCGCGGCCAGCGTGGCCTGCGGCATGGAGGTGGCGGCCATGCCGTTGGCGGCATAGACGGCGCTGCGGCCGGGGGCGTGGAAGTCGCGCTTCATCGGGGCTGGTCCTTGGTGGGGAAGTGCGGCGGCGCTGCGGCGCGGCCGGCGGGGCGAATCATTGCGTCAGGAAGCCGCCATCGATCACGAGGCTGACGCCGCTGATCATGGCGCTGGCGGGTGCCGCGAGGAACACGATGGCGCCCATGATGTCATCCACCGTCATGATGCGGCCGAGCGGCATGCGCCGCACATGGCTGTCGCGGAATCTCGCATCGGCCAGCAGCGGCGCCGTCAGCGGCGTTTCCACGAAGCTCGGGGCGATGGCGTTCACGCGGATGCCATGCGGGCCGAGTTCGGCCGCCATCGCCTTGGTCATGCCCTCCACCGCGTGCTTGGTAGCGGTGTAGACGCTGCGGTTGATGCCGGCGACATGGCCATTGACCGAGGAGAGGTTGATGATGCTGCCGCCATGGCCCACGCCGTTTGGGCCCGCGCCGCGCGCCACCATCCCCTGGGCCACCGCCTGCGCCACCGTGAAGGCGGCGCGGATGTTGAGATCCAGCAGCGCATCCACGGCGCTGTCGCTGGCCTCGAGGAAGGGCTCGCGGATGTTCGTGCCGGCGTTGTTCAGCAGAATGTCGAAGGGGCCCGAAGCCTCGACCAGCGCGCGCACCGCCACGCGGTCCGTCACATCCAGCTGCGCGGCGCGGCTGGCATGGCCGGCCTCGCCCAGCGCCGTCGCGGTCTCCTCCAGCTCGTCGAGGCTGCGCGCCGCCATCACCACCTCGGCGCCGGCGGCGGCCAAAGCCACCGCGCCGGCGCGCCCGATGCCCTTGCTCGCGCCCGTCACCAGGGCGCGCAGGCCATCGAGGCGAAAGCTGGGGGTGGTGGGCAGCATGGCGGGCGAACCTTCGGCACGCGGAGTTTCCGGCGCAAGGTCCATGCGCCGGGCGCGGGGCCAAGGCAAGGGGCAGCCCCCGCATCTTCCCCCCGCGCCGCACCCGCGCTAGATCGCCCTATGGCCGAGATCGACATCGCCCAATTCGAACAGGTGGAGGTGCGCGTCGGCACCATCGTGGACGCGCAGCCCTTCCCCGAGGCGCGCAAGCCGGCGATCCGCCTGTGGGTGGATTTTGGCGGCGCACTCGGCGTGCGGCAATCCTCGGCCCAGGTCACCGCCCACTACGCGCCGGACCGCCTGATCGGCAGGCAGGTGCTGGCCGTGGTGAACTTCCCGCCGCGGCGCATCGCAGGCTTCGAAAGCCAGGTGCTGGTGCTCGGCGTGCCCGACGAGAATGGCGAAGTGGTGCTGCTGCGGCCCGATATCCGGGTGCCCGATGGCGGCCGGATGTATTGAGGAGGCCCGGATGGCGCCGCGCTACTACACCGTCACCTGGGACCAGCTGCACCGCGATGCCAAGGCGCTCGCCTGGCGCCTGGTAGAGCGCGGCCCCTGGGTCGGCATGGTCTCGATCACCCGCGGCGGGCTGATCCCCTCCGCGATCGTGGCGCGCGAGCTCGATTGCCGGCTGATCGAGACCGTCTCCGTGGTGACCTATGACGAGGAGGAGCGCGGGCAGCCGCGCGTGGTGAAGCCGCCCCAGGCCGCGCTCGACAGCAAGGGCGAAGGCTGGCTGCTGATCGACGATCTGGTGGATACCGGCACAACCGCGCGCGTCGTGCGCGCCATCCTGCCGAAGGCGCATTTCGCGACCGTCTACGCCAAGCCCGGCGGCAAGCCCACGGTGGACACCTTCATCACCGAGGTCAGCCAGGACACCTGGATCCTGTTCCCCTGGGATACCGAGCCGCAGTTCATCGCCCCCATCGCCAAGGCGCATTCCAACGGCGGCTGAGCGCAGCGCGCCGCGTCAATCGTCGCGCTGGCGATAGCCGCGGTTGTTGTAGCTGTTGTTGTTGTAGTTCCGGCCGTTGTTGTAGTTGCGGCTGTTGCCGCGATACTGCCGATTCGATTGCTGCGACTGGTCGTACAGGTAGCCGCCGGCACCGCCGACGCCCGCGCCCAGCAGCGCGCCCAGCCCCGCATTGCCGCTGAAGGATCCGATGACGCCGCCGATGGCGCCGCCGCCGAGCGCGCCAGTGGCGGTGCGCTGCTGCGTCTGGTTGAGGCCGCCACAGGCCGAGACGCTGATGGCAAGCAGGAGGGGGATGGCAATTCGCGACGGGCGCATCTTCGCCTCCTTCTCAGCGTGCGGTGCGCGCGGCGCGGGCCGGCGGCGCGGGTTGCGGGCAGGGAAATCGCGCCTGCGCCCAGCGCAGGAACCCATCCAGCGCGGGCGACTGAGCCTCGCGCGAATTGTCGCGCGACCAGGCGGCGAAGCTCAGCCCCGCCTCGGCGATGCTCGGCCCGGGCGTTGGCACGCAGAACAGCGGCCGGGCCGGGCCGCCGGCCGGGTAGAGCAGCGCGTGATACTGCCCGGCGCTGGTCAGGAAGCCCTGGCAATACGCGATTGCCTCCAGCCGCGGGACGCCACTCCAGGACGGGTCGCACACCGCGGCAAGGTCGGCGGTTGTGACGACATGGTCGATCAGGCGGGGCGGCGTGGCGGCGGGCGCCGGCGCCTGGGCGGAGGCCGCGCCGGCACCGATCAGCGCCAGCATGGCCGCTGTGGTCAGGATACGCATCTCGGCTTCCTTTGTTGTGCTTCCGTGTTCGGCAAGTCGATGCGGCGCCGCCGGATCGTCAGATCCGGCCCAGCACCATCAGCACCACCACCACGATCAGCACGACGCCCAGCACACCCACGCCGGTGTGCCCGAAGCCGTAGCCATAGCCGCCGAAGCGGCCGCTGAAGCCGCCCAGCAGGAAGATCACCAGCAGGACGACGAGGATGGTTCCGAGCGACATGGCGTCTTTCCCCCGGGCGCCCCATCACCGTTGTGGGAACGCCCATGCAGGATCAACGCCGGCGGGGCGCGGCAGTTGCAGCCCCGTGCCGGGTTAATGCGGCCCCGCCGTCACGCCGCGCCGCCGGACTCCTCGCGCACCGCCAACACCTTGTCGACGCGCCGGCCATCCATGTCGACGATCTCGAAGCGCCAGCCTGCCCAGGCGATGCGGTCGCCCTCCCGCGGCACGCGCTGCAGCAGCGCCAGCATCAGCCCGGCGACGGTGTGATAGGTGCCCTCCTTCGGCAGGTCGGGCAATTCGAGCCGCGCCTTCAACTCGTCCGAGGCCATCATGCCATCCAGCAGCAGCGAGCCATCGTGCCGCCGCACGGCCGGGCGGGATTCCGCCGCCGGCGCCGGCCCCAATTCGCCGACGATCGCCTCCAGCAGGTCGGAGGCCGTGACCACGCCCTCGAAGCTGCCGTATTCATCCATCACCAGCGCCATCCCGATGGGATCGCCGCGCAGGCGTTCCAGCGCATCCAGCGCTGAGAGCGTGTCGGGCAGCACGCGCGGCTGGCGCAGCGCGCCCGCCACCGACAGCGGCGCGCCTTCCAGCAGTTGGTCCAGCAGGTCTTTCGCCGCCACCACGCCCACCACATTGTCGATGCGCCCATCCGCGACGACGAAGCGCGTGACGCCGGAGGCACGCAGCCGCGCCGCCACGTCCTGCGGCGCCGCCGTGCGGTCGATCCACTCCAGGTCGTTGCGCGGCGTCATCAGCGCGCGCACCGGCTTGTCCGCCAGGCGCAGCACACGCTCGATCATGTGCCGCTCCTCGGTCTCGATGGCACCGGAGGTCGCACCCTCGGCCACCACCGCCTTCACCTCCTCCTCCGTCACGGATCCATCGGGCGCGGTGTGCCGGCCGAACAGCCGCAGCACCAGCGCCGAGGAATTCGACAACAGCCAGATCATCGGCGCCGTCACGCGCGCCAGCGCGGTCAGCGGCCGCGCCACCACCACCGCGATGGCCTCCGGGTTGCGCAGCGCCAACTGCTTGGGAACCAGTTCGCCAAGGATCAGCGACAGGTAGGTGATCAGCACCACCACCAGCGCGAAGGCCACCTCGGCCGCGAAGGGTGCCAGGAAGGGGATCAGCGCGATGCCGTCATCCAGCAGCGCCGCCAGCCGCGCGCCGCCGAAGGCGCCGGCCAGCACGCCCACCATGGTGATGCCCACCTGCACCGTCGGCAGGAAGCGCTGCGGATCATCGGCCAGCGCCAGCGCGGCGGCAGCGCCCTCGCTGCCGCGCCGCTGCATCGCCATCAGCCGGGCCCGGCGGGCCGAGACGATGGCCAGTTCGCTCATCGCGAAGGCCCCGTTCAGCAGCACCAGCAGCAGGATCAGCAGAAGTTCGAAGGCGATGTCCATCCGTGGCGGGTCCGATGCCGTGAAGCGGCCGATGTAGCGTCGCAAGGCCCCGGTTGAAACCACCGGCAGGCTTGCGCCCGCGCCGCAGGTCGCGAGACTGGCGCGATGGACCGCCCGCTTCCGCCCCTCGCCCTCTGGCTCGGCCTCTCCGGCCTGCTGCCCTTTCTCGCCCTGTCGCTGGCCGTGCTGCTGGGCTGGACCGGCTGGGCCGGCTTCGCGCTGCTGGCCTATGGCGCCACCATCCTGGCCTTCCTCGGCGCCGTGCATTGGGGCCTCGCGCTGCGCGCGGCGCCGGAGGAGGCGCTGGCCGAGCCCGGGCGGCTGGTGCTTGGCGTCGCGCCCTCGCTGGTGGCGTGGGTGGCGCTTCTGCTGCCGGTGAAGCTCGGCCTGCTGCTGCTGGCGGCGGCCATCCTGGCGGCGGCGGTGGTGGAGACACTGGCGGGCCGGGCGGGGCTGGTGCCCACCGGCTACCTGCGGTTGCGCTGGGCGCTGTCCCTCGGCGCGGTGCTGAGCCTGGGTGCGGCCGGCCTGGCCGGCTGAGCGCAAAGGCGCTTGTCTTGTTCCTGAGACGTGTTTAGGTTTCAGTAATAACCTCGTGATGCCACAAAACTGGCCGCCGCGACCATGGGAGCAACGCCAATGGCGTCACCCTCTATCCAGGCTGCCATCCTGGATTTTCCCCAATCCCCCGAGGCGCGGCTGCGTGTCGCGCTACGACAACTCGACGCCGCCCTGGCCGAGCAGCGCGAGGCCATCGCCGCCTTCCGGGCGCAAATCACCAGCCTCGGCGACGCCGTCTCCGGCCTCGAGGGCAGCGCCGCGACCCTGCGCGAAAGCCTGAGCGAGGCCGCCGCCGAGACCGAGCGCGCACAGCAGGCGGCCGGCACGCTGATGGCCACCGCCGAGGCGATGCAGCGCCACCTGTAGCGGCCGCTTGCCAGCCCTGTATCTCGCGTGATGTAGTAGCACTACAAGGCGGAGGAAACGGTGCGCGACAGGATCGCGACAATGCTCGACCGGCTGAGCCCGGCCGAGCGCAAGGTTGCCGATCTCGTCGCCGCCGACCCGGCCGGCGCCATGGGCGGCACCCTGGCGACCCTCGCGAAATCCGCCGGCGTCTCCGAACCCACCGTGGTGCGTTTCTGCCGCTCGCTCGGCCTCGACGGCTTCGCCGATCTGCGCCTGGCCATCGCGCGCGCCGAGGGCAGCGGCGGTGCGCGCATGCACCGGCGCATCCACGCCGGCACGCCGGTGGCCGAGGCCGCCGGCGCGGTGTTCGACACCGCCATCACCGCCCTGTCCGACATCCGCCATACGCTCGATCCCGTGGCCATCGAGCGCACGGCGCTGGCCCTGGTGCGGGCCGCGCGCGTCGAGATCTGGGGCTTCGGCGCCTCGGCGGCGGTGGCCGAGGATTTGGCGCACAAGCTGTTCCGCGTGTGCCGCGGCGTGGTGGCGCGGCACGACCCGCACATGCAGGCCATGGCCGCGGCCACGCTGGATGGCGATGCGGTGGCGCTGTGCATCTCCCACACCGGCCGCTCGAAGGAGTTGGTGGAGGTCGCGGCGCTGGCCGCGCAATCGGGCGCCACGGTGGTGGCCATCACCCGCCCCGGCTCGCCGCTCGCCGCCGCGGCCACGTTGCTGCTGGCCTGCGCCGTGGAGGAAGACACCGAGCTGCACACGCCCATGGTCTCGCGCCTCGCGCATCTGGTGCTGGGCGATGCGCTGGCCGTGGCGGCCGCGCTGCTCTCCCCGCCCGCGGCCGAGGAGCGGCTCGGGCGCATGAAGCGCGCGCTGCGTGCGAGGCGCACCGATGGCTGAGCGGCTGGAGCGCGGCTTCCTTTTCGTCAATCGCCTGGCCTGCGGCCTGCTGCTGGCAGCCTCCTGCACGCTGGTCTTCGCCAATGTAGTGCTGCGCTACGGCTTCGGCGTCTCACTCGCCTGGGCCGAGGAGGTCAGCCGCTACATGATGATCTGGCTGGCGCTGCTCGCCTCGGGCCTCGCGTTGCGCGAAGGCGCGCATATCGCGGTGGAGACGCTGCCCGACAGCCTGCCGCGCGCGCTCGCGGTGCCGCTGCGCGGCCTCGCCGTGCTGCTGGTGGCGGGCTTCCTGGCGCTGATGCTCTGGCTCGGCTGGTACTACGCGCAATTCGCCATGATGCAGCGCACGCCGGTGCTGCGCCTGCCCGTCGGCATGATCTACCTCGCCATACCCATCGGCATGGGGCTGATGTTGCTGCACCTGCTGCTGATCGCCCGCCGCCTGGTTCTGGCCGAGCGCAGCGACGCCGAGCGTATGCGTGCCATGGAGGCGGGCTCGCTGTGACGCTGCTGCTGCTCGTCTTCCTCGTTACCATGGCGCTCGGCGTGCCCATCGCGCTGACCATGGGCATGGCGGGCTTCGCGGTGATCTGGTGGGAGGACTTGGCAGACCCGATGCTGGTGCCGCAGCAGGTGTTCGCCGGCCTCGACTCCTTCCCGCTGCTCGCCATCCCCTTCTTCATCCTGGCCGCCGAGCTGATGACCGGCGGGCGCCTCACCGAGGTGCTGCTGCGCTTCGCCATGGCCTGCGTCGGCCGCGCCCGCGGCGGCCTCGGCCACACCAACATCATCACGCTGACGCTGTTCTCCGGCATCTCCGGCAGCGCGCTGGCCGATGCGGCAGGGCCGGGCGCGGTGATCCAGAAGATGATGCGCCAGGGCGGCTACGCACCGGCCTATGGCGCGGCGCTGACGGCCGCCACCGCCATCGTCGGGCCGATCATCCCGCCCTCGATCATCATGGTGGTCTACGCGCTGACCGACAATTCGGTGACGGTGAACGGCCTGTTCCTGGCCGGCGTGGTGCCCGGGCTGCTGATCGCCGTCGTGCTGCTCGGCGTGAACCACGCCATCAGCCTCAGGCGAGGCTATCGTGGCCTGGATGCGCGGCCCGCGCTGCCGCAATTCCTGCTGATCATGCTGCAGGCGGCGCCGGCGCTGCTGCTGCCCGTCATCATCATCGGCGGCATCCATGGCGGCGTCTTCACGCCGACCGAGGCCAGTGCCGTCGCGGTGTTCTACGCGCTGTTCGCCGGCATGCTGATCTACCGCAGCCTCACCTTCGCGATGATCCCGGGCATCCTGGTGCGCAGCTGCATGATGACCGCGGCCGTCATGCTGATCATCGGCATGAGCAACGTGTTCGGCTATGTGCTGACGGTGCTGCAGGTGCCGCAGGCGGTGGGTGCGTGGATCGGCGAGATGGGCCTCTCGCCCCTGATGTTCCTGCTGGCGGTCAACGTCTTCCTGTTGCTGTTCGGCATCTTCATCGAACCCCTGCCCGGCGTGATGATCCTGGTGCCCATCCTGGCGCCGCTCGCCTCCGCCATGGGCGTCGATGGGCTGCACTTCGCGATCATCGTCATCGTCAACCTGACGCTCGGCATGATCACGCCCCCGGTGGGCGGGCTGCTGTTCGTCACGCAGATCGTCAGCGGCCAGCGCATGGGCGCCATCGTGCGCGAGCTGTGGCCCTTCCTCGGCGCGCAGATCGCCGTGCTGCTGCTGCTGACCTTCGTCCCGGCGCTTTCGACCGCATTGCCGAATGCGCTCGGCTATTCCAAGTGAACCGCAAGGAGGAAAACGAAATGTCCATCTCCCGTCGCAACCTGGCGCTGCTCGGCGCCGCCGGCGCCGCCGCCCTCGCCATGCCATCGGTGGTGCGCGCGCAGGCGCCGCGCGTGATCCGCTACACGCATTTCCAGCCAGGCCGGCTGGACCAGCCGAAGCACGCCGCGGCGCTGGCCTTCAAGAGCACGGTGGAGGGCCTCACCGGCGGGCGCATGCGCATCGATATCTTCCCCGCCGGCCAGATCGCGCCCGCGCCGCAGGTGATGGAGCAGTTGCGCCTCGGTAGCCTAGAGATGGCGGTGGTGCATGATGGCGGCATGTCCGGCACCTACGCGCCCTACCAGGTCTTCTCGCTGCCCTTCGTGTGGGAGAACCAGGCCATCGCCTGGAAGGTGCTGGACGGCGCCTTCGGCAACGAGATGGCCGAGGACATGCGCCGCCGCGCCAATATCCGCCTGCTGGCCCATGCCGACAACGGCGTGCGCCACTTCACCAACAACCGCCGCCCCATCGTGACGCCCGACGACCTGCGCGGCCTCAAGATCCGCGTGCAGCCCTCGCCCGTCTTCATCCGCCTTGTCGAGAGCCTGGGCGCCAGCGCCTCCGCCATCGACTGGGGCGAATTGCCGGCGGCCCTCGCGCAGGGCACGGTGGATGGGCAGGAGAACGGCGTGACGAACATCCTCGCCGGCTCGCTCTACCAGCACCAGCGCCACGTGACGCTGGATGGGCACGTCTACTCGCTGCACGCCTACCTGATGTCGGACCGCTTCTGGAACCGCCTCGGCGCCGAGGAACGCCAGGCGGTGATGCAGGGCACCGAGATCGCCAAGGTGATTCATCGCGGCATGACCACGGCGCAGGACGCCAATGCCGAGACCATCCTGCGCGAGAAGGGCATGACGGTGCAGCGCCTCACCGGCCCGCAGATCGACGCCTTCCGCCAGCGCGCGCAGCCCGCCGTGCGCGAATGGCTGGAGCGCGAGATCGGCCGCGAATGGGTGGAGAAGCTGCTGGCCGCCACGCGCGCCGCGCAGCCAGCATGAGGGTGCGCGCCGAACGGCCGCTCGCGCCGCAGGCGCGCGCATGAGAGTCGTCATCCTCGACGACGGCTACGACCACTACGATGCCGAGCGGGCCATCCTGGCACCGCTCGGCGTCAGCCTCACGCTGCTGCCCTGTCGCGGTGAGGCCGCCGCGGTGCGGGGCGCGATGGCGGATGCCGATGCGGCGCTGGTGCGCGAAAGCCCGATCGATGCCGCGGCGCTGGCGGCCGCGCCCCGCCTGCGCGGCATCGTCCGCTACGGCGTCGGGGTGGACAATATCGCCCTCGACGCCGCGGCAGCGCGGCGCATCCCCGTGTGCAACGTGCCCGACTATGGCGTCGAGGAAGTCTCCGACCACGCGCTGGCCTTGCTGCTGGCGGTGGCGCGGCGCCTGCCGGAAGCCGATGCGCGGGTGCGCGCCGGCGGCTGGGGCGTGCCCCGCACCCGCCCGGTACAGCGCCTGGCCGGCGGCACGCTGGGGCTGATCGGCTTCGGCCGCATCGGCGCCGCGCTGCTGCGCAAGGCTCGCGGCCTCGGCTTCGCGCGGATCCTCATCGCCGATCCGGCGCTGCACGAGGCGCCTGCCGGCTGCACCCTGGCCGATGCCATGACCATCGCGGCCGAGGCAGATGCCATCAGCCTGCACGCCCCCGCCACCCCCGCCACGCGCCACATCATCGGCGCGGGTTTCCTGGCGCGCGTGAAGCCCAATGCCGTGCTCATCAACACCAGCCGCGGCGCGCTGGTGGACGAGGGCGCGCTGGCCGATGCGCTGGAAGCCGGCCGGCTGATGGGTGCGGGGCTCGACGTGTTCGAGGCCGAGCCGCTGCCCGCTCACAGCCGGCTGCGCAGCCTGACCAACGTGATCCTCACCGACCACGCCGCGTGGTATTCCGAAGCCGCGATCCTCGACCTGCAGCGCAAGGCCGCGGAGGAGATCGCGCGCCTGTTGACCGGCTCGGCCCCGTTGCACCAGGTGAACCGATGGACCTGAACGAAACGCTCCTGCCGCGGCTGCGCGCCGCGCGCGTCATTCCCGTGGTGCGTACAGGCAGCACATTGCTCGCCGCGCGCGCCGTGGAGTGGCTGCGCGGTATGGGCCTCACCGTCTTCGAGATCACCATGACGGTGCCCGACGCGCCGGCGCTGATCCGCGACCTGGCGCGCGACCCCGCGCTGCTGGTCGGCGCCGGCACGGTGCCGGACCGCGCGACGGCCGAGGCCTGCCTCGCCGCCGGCGCACGCTTCCTCGTCGCGCCGTGGATCGACGCCGATCTCGCCACCGCCGCGCACCAGGCCGGGGCCTGCGCCATGCTCGGCGCGATGACGCCGAGCGAAGTGCGCGCCGCGCGCGCCGCCGGCGCCGATGTGGTGAAGATCTTCCCCGCCAGCTCCGCCGGCGGGCCCGCGCACATCAAGGCTCTGCGCAGCGTCTTCCCCGACGTCACCTTTTGCCCCACCGGCGGCGTCGATGCGCGCAACGCGCCGGATTACCTCGCCGCCGGGGCCGCCTTTGTCGGCATCGGCGGGCGCCTGGTGGATGAACGATTGCTCGAGCGCGGCGACCGCGCGGCCATCGAGGCCGCAGCGCGCGACGTGCTCGGCCTCATGCAAGCCTGAAGGACAGCGACGCCATGCTCACCCCCGAGATCATCGACGGCTTCCGCACCGTCGCCATCGCCTCGATCGCGGATTCGATCGACAAGGTCGCCGGCCGGCGCGGCTACCTCCACCACGGCGTGAAGAACCGCATCAACGCCCGGCGCATGGTAGGCCCGGCGGTCACCACGCTGCACGCGCCGACGCATGAATTCCTGCCGCCGCTCGCCGCCCTCGACCTGATCGAGGACAGCCCGGCCGGCAGCGTGATCGTCATCGGCTGCCATGGCGACAACGACCTCGCCTTCTGGGGCGGCATCATGTCGGCCGGCGCCTTCGCCCGCGGCCATGCCGGCGCGCTGCTGGATGGCGGCGTGCGCGACGTGCAGGAAATCCAGCGCGACTACGACCTGCCGGTCTTCGCCCCGCATGTCTCGCCGGGCACCAGCCTCGGCCGCACCGCCACCATCGCGGCCAACATCCCTGTCACCGTCGGCGGCATCGTGATCCATCCGGGCGACCTGGTGGTGGGCGATGTGGATGGCGTGTGCATCATCCGCCCGCAGCACGCCGCCGCGGTGCTGGCCATGGCGCGCGAGATCGATGCGCGCGAGGCCGAGCAGGCGCGGCTGATCGTGGAGGCGAAGTCCCTCAAGCAGGGCCTCGCCAAATACGGGCGGATCTGACGCCCATGGCCGATATCCTCTGCCTCGGCGAGCCGATGCTGGAGTTCAACCAACAGCCTGTCGGCGCCGATGGAAGGCGCCTGTATCTCGAAGGGCATGGCGGCGATACCTCCAACGCCGCCATCGCCGCGGCGCGCAGCGGCGCCTCGGCCGGCATGATCACCGCGCTGGGCGAGGATGCGGCCGGCGAAAGCTTCCGCGCGCTGTGGCAGGCCGAGGGCGTGGACGCCACGCATGCGCGGCGCGATGCGGATGCCCCCACCGGCATCTACTTCGTCACGCATGACCAGGCGGGCCACCACTTCACCTTCTACCGCCGCGGCAGCGCCGCCAGCCGGATGCGCCCGGCCGACATGCCCGAGGCCGCGATCCGCAACGCCCGCGCGCTGCACCTCTCGGGCATCACGCTCGGCATCTCCGACACCGCCTGCGATGCCGGCTTCCGCGCCATGGAGATAGCCCGCGCCGGCGGTACGCTGGTGAGCTTCGACACCAACCTGCGCACGCGGCTGTGGCCGCTGCACCGCGCCGCGGCGGTGATTCATGCCGCGCTGCGCCTCGCCGACATCGCCTTTCCCTCGCTCGACGATGCGCGCGCACTGACCGGCCTGCAGGAGGCCGACGCCATCGCCGATTTCTACCTCGGCCTCTGCCCCGTCGTGCTGCTCAAGCTGGGCGGAGCCGGCCTGATGCTGGCCACACGGAGCGGGCGCGAGACCATCGCCGGGCACCGCGTGGCGGCGGTGGATGCCACCGGCGCGGGCGATACGCTGGCCGGCGCCTTCCTGGCCCGCACCGTGGCTGGTGACGATGCCGCCACGGCCGCGCGCTACGCCAATGCGGCCGCGGCACTCTCCACACGGGCCTATGGCGCGGTGGCGCCCATTCCGAGAAGGGACGAGGTGATGGCCTTCCTCGCCGCCGCGCCGTAGCGCGCTACAGCGGCCGCACATGCGTGGCGGAGGCTTCGCCCACCGCGCGCAGGAAGCCGCAGCGCTCGTAGAAGGCGTGCGCCGAGGCCGGCGAGCGCACGCGCAGCCGCGGATAGCCGCTGCGCGCCGCCTCCTCCGCCACGGCATCCACCAGCGCGCGGCCGACGCCCGCCCGCCGTGCCGCGCGCAGCACATACAGCCGCCGCACGCGCCCCACCGCCGCCGCCTGCACATAGGGGTCGCGCGTCAGTCCGCACAGGCCGAGCAGCGCGTCGCCCAGATGCGCCGCGAACAGCGCCTCGCCCCAGCCATCGAAGCGCAGCGTGCCGGCGGCCCAATCCTCCTGCAGCACGTCGAGCATGCGCGCGCCATCCGCTGTCGCATCCGCGGCCAACTCGCCCAGGCCCTCGGGCAGCTGCACGATGCGCTCCAGGCGGAGCGCACCGCGCGGCGCGCGGATGGTCGGGTCTGATCGCCCTGGCCGAAGCAAACTGACAAATCCTTCCGGGTGGCGCGGCGCGCACGGGGTCGCTGGCCCATCCTGGGCCGGTGATCGCGAACATGGGGGCGGCGCTTCGCCCGCGCCAGACCATCCGCGCCCGCATGGAACACGCTTCCGCGCGCCATGTCACGGCCGGATGTGGCGCCGTGCCGCTCAGCCGAAGCTGCGATTGTCGCCCGGCCGCAGCCGCAGGCCCGGCCGCAGCCGCTGGAAGGGCAGCGTCGCGGGGTCCGCCACCACCGGCCCAGGCGCGGCCACCACCAGCACGGCTTCGGCGATCGGCTGGAAATCGGCGCGGAAATGCACGCTGGATTTCAGCGCCAGGATGCGCTGCGAAGCGGGTTCGATGCCGACATGGCGGAACAGCGCCTGGTCATAGGCCTGCATCTTGCGCGAGGTCACGATCACGCGAAGGCCCGGTGCCGGGCTGATCAGCGCGGTCGGGCCCAGATCCGCGGCGTTGCCGCCGGCCATCGGCCCGGTGCAGACGAAGCGCCCATCGGTCACCCGCAGCACCCGCGCCGTGACGGCCAGCGGCGCGCCATCCGAACGCCCGCCGAGGCTCAGCGCCACCTGCGCCCCCTCACCCGCCGCGTGGCAGGCCGCGGCGCTCTCGGCATCGTTGATCAGCGCCAGCACCGCGCCATCCGCACCCTGGCGGATCAATTCGGCCAGCAACCCGGTGGTATCGCCATGGCCGCCGCCGCCGGGGTTGTCCTGCGTATCGGCCAGCACGACGGGTCGGCTCGCCTTGGCGCCCAGCTTTATGGCGCGCGCCACGCCGGCCTCCGCACTCAGCACATCGGGCACGAAGGCGGCCTCGCGCGCCTTGAGGTCCGCGATCATCCCCTCCGCCGCCGCATCGGCACGCACCTGGTCCTCGGCGAAGGCCGCGACGGCGGCGCCGCAATCCGGAAAATCGGCATAGGGAAAGCCGAAGCACAGCGCGAGCTCCGCCACCGCGGTGCGGGAGGCGAGCGCGGTGCGCGCCGCCATCGCATCCGCCATGGGTGGCACCAGCGTGCATTGGCCGGTGATCGGGATCAGGTAGTCCAGCTGCCGGAACGCCTTGCCAAAGGGCCGGCCCAGCTTGATGCGCGCCAGCAGCAGCGCGATGGCGCGCGCCCCGGCCTCCTTCATGTCCACATGCGGATAGGTGCGGAAGGGTGCCAGCGCATCGGCATGCTGCACCATCGCGGCGGTCAGGTTGCAATGCGGATCGAGGCTCGCCGTGATCGGCACGTCGGCGCCGAGGATGGCGCGCGCACGCCGCAGCAACTCGCCCTCCGCATCGGGGAAATGCTCGGCCACCATGGCGCCATGCAGGTCGAGGTAGAGGCCATCCAGCGGCCCCTCATCCAGCGCCGCCTGCAAATCGTGGAAGATCAGCGCCGCCAGCCGCTCAAAGGCCTCGGCGGTGACCGGCCCGGCTGGGTTGGCGAAGCCCCAGCTGAGCGGCACCAGCGTAGCACCCGCTTCCTCCGCCGCACGGATGGCGCCCGCCGCCGGCACCGCCGTGCCGCGCAGCGCCGCCAGCAGCGTCGCCGGCCGCTGCACCGCGGGCCAGCCGCCGGGCTCCAGGAAGTCCTGCCAAATCGTCGGGCGCGGCGCGAAGGAGTGGCTTTCGTGCAGGAAGCCACCGATGGCGATGCGCATGCGCTACTCTCCAGCAATGCCAGCGGTGGCGAGCACCGCATCGGCCAGCACCAGCAGCCCGGCCTCGGCCCATTCCGGGGTGATGCTCTCCGCCTCGTTGTGGCTGATGCCGCCATGGCAGGGCACGAAGAGCATCACGCTCGGCACGCGACGCGCGCAGTACACCGCGTCATGGCCGATGGCGGTCGGCATCTCCTGGTGCTTCACGCCGCGCGCCTTGGCCGCCACGCGCAGCGCCTGCACCAGCGTCGGGTCGAAGGGCGTGGCGGGCGAGATCCAGAAATCCTCGATGGCGATGGCCACGCCGCGCCGCGCACCGATGGCAGCGGCCTCGGCGCGCAGCGTGGCGGCGAGCGCCGCGAGGTCGTTCTCATGGTCGTGGCGCGTGTCGAGGCTGAACCACACGCGGCCCGGCACCACGTTACGGCTGTCGGGGTGCAGCGTGGCGCGGCCCACCGTGGCGCGCGCGCCGGCGGCCAGCGCGGCGCGCTCGATGGCCAGCATCATCTCGGCCGCCGCCATCATCGCATCGCGCCGCCCCGCCATGGCGCTGCCGCCATGCGCCTCGTCGCCGGTGACGGTCACCTCGAACCAGTGCTGCGCCAGCGCGTGGGTGACGATGCCGAGGTCCAGCCCCGCGCGCTCCAGCGCCGGCCCCTGCTCGATATGCAGTTCGAAATAGGCGCCGAGGCGCTGCAGCGAAGCGGGATCGGCTGTGCCGGCCCAGCCGATGCGCGCGAGTTCCGCGCCGAACACCGCGCCGGCGCTGTCGGTCTTGGCCAGCACCTCGGCTTCGGTGAACAGGCCCATCGCCGCGCCGCTGCCCATCATCGGCGGCGAGAAGCGCGCGCCTTCCTCGTTGGTCCAGTTCACCAGCGTCACGGGCGCCTCGGTCTCGATCCCGGCTTCCTCCAGCGCGCGCAGGATCTCGAGCCCCGCGAGCACGCCGAGCACGCCATCGAAGCGCCCGCCGGTCGGCTGCGTGTCGAGGTGGCTGCCGATCGCCACGGGCGCGCGCGCGGCATCGCGCCCCGGGCGCGTCAGCACCATGTTGCCCAGGCGGTCGAGCGTGAGCGTGGCGCCAGCCGCCTCCGCCTGGCGGCGCAGCAGCGCGCGCGCCTCGCCATCCAGATCGGTCAGCGTCTGGCGGTTGCAGCCGCCCTTCGCCGTGGCGCCGATCGCGGCGTATTCCATCAGGCTGGCCCAGAGCCTGGCGCCGGAGGGCCGGAAATTCGTCATGCAGCCTCCACCCCGCACCATTCCGCCATGGTCAGTGCGATGGTCCGCGTGATGTCGTGCATGCTGTCCATCCCCACATTCTCATCGATGCCGTGGATGTCCTGCGCATCCGGCCCGAAGCATGCGACCGGCGTGCCCTGGTACAGCGCGAAGTGCCGCCCATCGGTCAGCCCCGTCGCGGGATAGCCGCGCAATTCCTGGCCCGAGACGTCGGCAAAGCGGCGCCTCGCCAGTTGCACGATCGCGGCCTCGGTGTCGAACACGCAGGGATCGGCCATGAAGCCCTTGAACTCCACCTTCACCTTGGCACCCTTCAGGCTGGCATCCTCGCGCGCCTGCTGCACGATGCGCTCGATATCCGCGCGCACCTGAAGCGCCGTGTTGCCCATCATGACGCCGACGCGGATGCCGATGCGCGCGCGCGTCGGCACCGAGGAATTCCACTCGCCGCCCTCGAAGGTGCCGAGGTTGACGTTCACCGGGTGGTTCACGCCGTGGAAGGCCGGGTGGATGCGCTCGCCGCGGTTCATGTCGTTCTCATAGTCGTGGAAGCGCGCCGCGACGGCCATCGCCGCCTCCACCGCATTCACGCCGGCCAGCTTATCGCGCACATGCGCGGGCCGGCCCGTGACGGTGATCCACGCCCACACCACGCCGACCTCGGCCGTGTACAGCGCCGGCACGCCGGGGCCTGGCTCCGGGATGATCACCGCATCAGCCTTGGGCATCGCCAGCATCACGGCCAGCGCGCCATTGCCGGTGCATTCCTCCTCGATCACCGATTGCATCTGCACCTCCGCCGCCGGCTGCAGCCCGGCCAGGCGCAGCGCGCGGAAGGCGGTGACGGCGCTGATGATGCCGGCCTTCATGTCGCCCGCGCCGCGGCCATACATCCGCCCGCCGCGGACCTCCGGCAGGAAGGGCGGCGTGGTCCACTCATCCTCCGCACCCTCCGGCACCACATCCACATGGCCCTGCAGCACCAGGCTGCGGCCGGTGGCCACGCGCGGGCGATGCACGGCCACCACATTGTCGCGCCCCTCATAGCCGATGAGCGGCGGCGAGAAGCCGGGATGGCCTTCCAGTGCGGCGACCTCCACCGGCACCTTCCGCGGCGCGAGGCCCAGCCCTTGGTAGATGCGCGCCATCTCCGCCAGCGCGGCGTGCTCGTTGCCGAGGGTGGACGGGCAGCGCACGAGGCGCCCCAGCATCGCGACGCTGTCGGCGCGCAGCGCGTCGCAGGCTTCGAGAATGGCGCGCCGTGCGCCGGGGTCGAGTGGGGTCATGCGCCATCCGCAGGTTCCGCCCTTTCCATCAGGGCCGCCTAAATCCTAACCTGCACCGGATGAAGGTCTTCGCCCACCCTGCCGAGGCGCGGCACGACCCACGCTTCTTCCTGATGCGCGGCCGCGTCCGGCCCAATTTCGAGGTGCCTACCCGTGCCGCCGCCCTGCGCGAGGCGGTGGCCGCGCTCGGCCTCGTGCCGGAGGTGCCGGCCGAGGCGCCGCATGCTGCGCTGCTGCGCGCGCATGAGCCGCGCTACCTGGACTTCCTGCGCGACGCCGCCGCCGAATGGGCCACGCTGCCCGATCCCGGGCCCGAGGTGGTCGGCAATGTCCATCCGACGCCGGAAATGATCGCGCAGGGCGCGAAGCTTCCATCTGGCCTGGTCGGGCGGGTCGGCTGGTTCACCGCGGACGCCGCCTGCCCGATCGGCCCCGGCACCTGGGAGGCAGCCATCGGCGCCGCCGCCTGCGCCCTCGCCGCGGCCGGGGAGGCGGCGCAGGGTCGCAGCGCCTATGCGCTCTGCCGCCCGCCGGGGCACCACGCCTATGCCGGGCGGGCGGGCGGGCATTGCTACATCAACAACGCCGCCGTCGCAGCCGAGGCGCTGCGCGTGGCGGGTGCCAAGCGCGTCGCCGTGCTCGACATCGACAGCCATCACGGCAACGGCACGCAGGGCATCTTCTGGGACCGCGCCGATGTGCTGACGGTCTCGGTGCATGGCGATCCCGATCGCTACTATCCCTGGTTCGTCGGCCACGCCGGCGAGCGCGGCGGGCCGGGCGCCGAGGGCTGCAACCTCAACCTGCCTCTCGCCTTCGGCACCGGCGATGCCGGCTGGCTCGCCGCCATCGACCAGGGCCTCGCCGCCATCCGCGCCTTCGGCGCCGAGGCGCTGGTGGTGCCGCTCGGCTTCGATGCCTCCGAGCACGAGCCCCTGAATGCGCTGATGGTGACGCAGGATGGCTTCGCCCGCGCCGGCGCGCTGATCCGCGCCGCCGGACTGCCCTGCTGCATCACGCAGGAGGGCGGCTACAACGTGCAGCTCATCGGCACGCTGCTGCAGCGCTTCCTGCACGGCTTTGGCGATTGATCTGAGGCGCAAAACAATCAACCCTGGGTTCCGTGAGCAGCATCGCGCGGATCCAGACCTTCGCCTTCAGCGGCATCGAGGCCGTGCCGATCGAGGTGCAGGTGCAGATCGCACCCGGCCTGCCGGCCTTCCTGGTGGTGGGCCTACCGGACAAGGCGGTGGGCGAATCGCGTGAGCGCGTGCGCGCCGCACTCACCGCCATCGGCCTCTCGCTGCCGCCGAAGCGCGTGCTGGTGAACCTCGCACCGGCCGACCTGCTGAAGGAGGGCAGCCATTTCGACCTGCCCATCGCGCTCGGCGTGCTGGCGGCGATGGAGGTGCTACCGGCCGGCGAGGTGGCGGAGTTCGCGGCGCTTGGCGAATTGGCGCTGGATGGCACGCTGGCGCCGGTCGCCGGCGTGCTGCCCGCCGCCCTGGCCGCGAGTGCGCGCGAACTCGGCCTGATCTGCCCCGGCCCGCAGGGCGGCGAGGCCGCCTGGGCCGGCCAGGTGGAGGTGCTGGCCCCGCCCGACCTGCCGGCGCTGATCAACCATTTCGCCGGGCTGCAATTGCTGGCGGCCCCCACCCTGCCGGCCATGGAAGCCACACCCTGGCACGGCCCCTGCCTCGCCGAGGTGAAGGGCCAGGAGAGTGCGAAGCGCGCGCTGGAGATCGCCGCTGCCGGCGGCCACAACCTGCTGATGATGGGCCCGCCAGGTGCGGGCAAATCCATGCTCGCCGCGCGCCTGCCCGGCCTGCTGCCGAACCTGACGCCGGCCGAGGCGCTGGAGGTTTCACTGGTGCATTCGGTGGCCGGCATGCTCACCGAGGGCAAGCTGCTGCGCCGCCCGCCCTTCCGCGAGCCGCACCACTCGGCCTCGGTCGCCGCGCTGGTGGGTGGCGGGCATCGCGCGCGGCCGGGCGAGATCTCGCTCGCGCATCTCGGCGTGCTTTTCCTCGACGAATGGCCGGAATTCCCGCGCCCGGCGCTGGAAGCGCTGCGCCAGCCCATGGAGACCGGCCGCACCACCATCAGCCGCGCCAACGCGCATGTGACCTACCCGGCGCGCTTCCAGTGCATCGCCGCGATGAACCCCTGCCGCTGCGGCTATCTCGGCGATGCCACGCGCGAATGCGCCCGCGCGCCCGGCTGCGGGCAGGACTACCAGATGCGCCTGTCCGGCCCGCTGCTCGACCGCATGGACCTCACCATCGAGGTGCAGCCCCTCGCCCCCGCCGAGCTCACCCGCGCGCCGGCCGGCGAGCCCACCGCCAGCGTCGCCGCACGCGTCGCCGCGGCGCGCGAACGCCAGCGCGCGCGCGGCGGCGCGCGCTGCAATGCCGAGGCCGAGTGGGGCCCGCTGCGCGACACGGCGGAGGCCGAGGCGCTCGCCCTGCTGGAAACCGCCGCCACGCGCCTCAGGCTTTCCACCCGCGGCCAGGTGCGCGCGCTGCGCGTCGCGCGCACAATCGCGGACCTCGCCGCCCTGCCCCGCGTGGCGCGCGCGCATGTCGCCGAAAGCCTCGCCTTCCGGCACCGCATGCCCGGCCGCGCCGGATAGCCTCAGAGCACGATCCATCCAGTTGGATGGATCTCGTGCTCTGATCCCGGATGAGCCTACAGCACCATCCGATGACACTGAAACAGTGTCATCGGATGGTGCTGTCGCGCGATCGCGACGCGACAGCGCCGCGCGCCACCGCTAGGGTCCGCGCCATGCACTTGCAGGACGCGTCATGAGCACCGGGTTGATTGCGCTGCTGGACGATGTGGCGGCCATCGCCAAGGTGGCCGCCGCGCAGTTGGATGACGTGGCGGCGCAGGCCGGCAAGGCCGGCGCCAAGGCGGCCGGCGTCGTCATCGACGATGCCGCCGTCACGCCGCGCTACGTGGTGGGCTTCGCAGCCAGCCGCGAATTACCCATCGTGGCGCGCATCGCCGCGGGCTCGCTGAAGAACAAGCTGCTGTTCCTGCTGCCCGCCGCACTGCTGCTGAGCGTGCTGGCACCCTTCCTCATCACGCCGCTGCTGATGCTGGGCGGCGCCTATCTCTGCTACGAGGGCGCCGAGAAGGTGGTGGGCGCGCTGTGGCCGCATGCCGCGCACGCGCCGACCGCCGCCGAAGGCGAGGCGCCGCAGGATGCGCAGGCGCTGGAGGATGCGAAGGTGCGCAGCGCCATCCAGACCGATTTCATCCTCTCCGCCGAGATCATGGCCATCACGCTGGGCTCCATGCCCGAGGCCGGGTTCTGGATGCAGGCCGTGGTGCTGGCGGTGGTGGGCCTGGGCATCACCGTGATCGTCTATGGCGCGGTGGCGCTGATCGTGAAGGCCGATGACGCCGGCCTCGCGCTGGCGCGGCAGCCCAACGCGGCCTTGCGGGCGCTAGGCCGTGGCCTGGTGCGCGGCATGCCGGTGCTGCTGCGAATACTGGCCTTGGTCGGCACCGCGGCCATGGTGTGGGTGGGCGGCGGCATCATCCTGCACGGGCTCGAGGAGTTCGGCCTCGGCGCGCCGGCGCATCTGCTGCATGACGCCGCCGTTGCGGTGGCGCAGGCGCTGGCCGTGCTGCCGGCGGTGTCGGCGTGGCTGGTGGGCGCGTCCGGTGCCGGCCTGTTCGGCCTGCTCATCGGCGCCGCGCTGATCCCGCTGGTCGCGCGCGGCACGGCGGTGTGGCGCCGGCTGCGCGGTGCGCCGGCCGCGCCGCACTGACGCGCGCCGCAGCCCCCCCTACTACTCCTGCCGGAAGGCGTCCTTCACCCGCCGTACCTGCCCCGCCGCATCCACAAGCAGCACGTCGAACCGCACGCCCGCTGCGCCATGGCCCGGATGCTCCGCCATCCAGCATTCCGCCGCCGCCAGCAGCCGCGCGCGCTGCCGCGGGCCGAGCGCGAAGGCGGCGTCCAGCAGGCTCGCCCGCGCCTTCACCTCGACGAAGACCAGCAGGCCCGCCTTCTCCACCACCAGGTCGATCTCGCCCGCCGGCGTGCGGCTCCGCCGCGCCAGCAGGGCGAAGCCATCGGCGGCGAGCGCCGCCAGGGCGCGATCCTCGGCGAAGCGCCCGCGCGCCTCCGCCGCCTCCCGCATGACGCGCCGCTGCTCCATGCCCTAAGCTAACCCGGACTCACCGGAGAGCGACATGCCCCGCCTGATCCTGCTCCTGTTGCTGCTCGCGCTGCCCGCCGCCGCGCAGCCCGCGCAGCGCCACATGGTGGCCTCGGCCAGCGCGCCCGCCAGCGAGGCCGGCCGCCAAGTGCTGCGCGAGGGCGGCAGCGCGCTGGATGCCGCCATCGCCATGGCCGTCATGATGACGCTGACCGAACCGCAGGCCAGCGGCATCGGCGGCGGCGCGCTGATGCTGCATTTCGATGGCGAGAGCCGCGCTATCCAGGCCTGGGACGGGCGCGAGACCGCCCCCGCCGCCGCCACGCCGCGGCTGTTCCTGCGCGAGGATGGCGCCCCCCAGGGAAGCCCGATGCCCTTCGCCGCGGCGATGGAGGGCGGGCGCAGCGTCGGCGTGCCCGGCCTGCTGCGCATGCTGGAGGCCGCGCATCGCGAGCATGGCCGCTTGCCCTGGGCGCGCCTCGTCGCCCCCGCCATCGCGCTGTCCGAACAGGGCTTCGCCATCTCGCCCCGCCTCGCTGCCGCCATCGCCGGCAACGCCGATGCGCTGCGCCGCGATCCCGGTGCGCGCGACTACTTCTTCAGCCCCGACGGCACGCCCCTGCCCGCCGGCCACCTGCTGCGCAACCCCGCGCTGGCCGAGACGCTGCGCCGCATTGCCGCCGAGGGGGCGGACGCGCTGCATCGCGGCCCGATCGCCGCCGAGATCAGCGCCGCCGTGCGCAACCACCGCAACCCCGGCGGCATGACGGAGCAGGACCTGGCGGACTACGCGCCGCGCAACCGCGCGCCGGTCTGCGCGCCCTACCGCGCCTTTCGCGTCTGCGGCTTCGGCCCGCCGAGCTCGGGCGGCGTCGCTGTGGGGCAGATCCTCGGCGTGCTCGAGCATTTCGACCTGCGCGGCCTCGACCCGCGCGGCGTCGATGCCGCGCATCTGCTGGGCGAGGCCGGGCGCCTCGCCTTCGCCGACCGTAACGCCTACCTCGCCGACGAGGATTTCGTGCGGGTCCCGCTGCGTGGGCTGCTGGAGCCCGCCTACATCACCCAGCGCGCGCAGCTGGTGGACCGCAGCCGCGCCATGGCGCCACCGCGCGCGGGCAACCCGAACTGGCGTGAAGGCGCGCTGGCGCCGCATGAGGTCGAGTTCGGCACCGGCACCACGCACATCACGGCGATCGATGGCTGGGGCGATGCGGTGTCGATGACCTCCACCGTCGAAGCCGTGATGGCCAGCCGCATCCTCGTGCGCGGCTTCCTGCTGAACAACCAGCTGACGGATTTCAGCTTCGTGCCGGAGGCCGAGGGCCGCGCCGTCGCGAATCGCGTTGAGGCCGGCAAGCGGCCGCGCTCCTCCATGTCGCCGTCCATCGTGCTGGATGCCGAGGGGCGGCCCGCGCTGTTGGTGGGCTCGGCCGGCGGGGCGCGCATCATCGGCCATGTCGCGCAGACCATCGTGGCGGTGCTGGACTGGAACCTCGACCCGGCCGGGGCCGTGGCGCTGCCGCGCGTCGGCGTTGTCGGCACCGCCGGCATCGAGCTGGAGGCCGGCACGGCCGCCGCCGCGCTGGCGCCGGCGCTGGAGGCGCGCGGCCATCGCGTGGATGTGCGCGAGATCAACTCCGGCCTGACCGCCATTCGCATCACCCCGCAGGGTATGCTGGGCGCCGCCGATCCGCGCCGCGAAGGCACGGCGCTGGGCGATTGAGGAGTCCGAGGATGATCTGGTTTCGCGCCCTGCTGCTGCTCGGCCTCGCCACCCCCGCGCTCGCGCAGGAGACGCGCGAGATCGGCCATGTGAACACCGCCATCACCAATCTCGGCCTCACGCGCAGCCACCGCGTGGTCGTGGAGCGCTTCGAGGACCCCGAGGTGCGCGGCATCTCCTGCTACATCAGCCAGGCCCGCACCGGCGGCTTCTCCGGCATGCTCGGCGTGGCGGAAGATCCGGCGCGCTTCGCCATCACATGCGCGGCCACCGGCCCCATCCAGGTGCTGCCCGGCGCACGCCGCGGCGAACGCGGCGAGCAGGTGTACGAAAGCGGCACCAGCCTGTTCTTCAAGGAAACCCGCGTGCACCGCTTCATCGACGAGGAACGCAACGCGGTGGTCTACCTCGCCTGGTCCACCCGGCTGATCGATGGCAGCCCGTTCAACGCCGTGGCCGTTGTACCCGTGCGCTGAATCTCAGCGCTCACGCCGCGGCATCCCGGCCGGGTTGGCGCGGATTTCCTCCGTCGTGCGGCGCCACGCCGCCAGGCGTTCCGGCCCCGCCGGATGGCTGTCGAGCAGCGCCGTGGTGCCCTTGCCCGACAGATGCGTCAGCTTCGCCCACAGCGCGCCGGCGCGATCGAGGTCGAAGCCCGCGCGCGCCATGATGTAGGCGCCGAGGTAGTCGGCCTCCCGCTCATCCGCCTTGGAATAGGCCAGCCGCCCGGCCTGCGCGCCGGCCTGGGCACCCAGCCGGCCAAGGCCGAGATCAACCCCCAGCGCCTCGGTTGCCGCGGCACCCAGCGCCGCGCCGGCCAGCGCGCCGGCCTGGGTGCGCCAGGTCCCTTCGGCGATGTGCTCGGCGATGTGATGCGCGAATTCATGCGCCACCACCGCGGCCAGTTCATCCTCGTTTTCCAGCAGGCGCATCATGCCCGTGGTCACCGCCACCTCGTTGCGGCCGGAGGCGAAGGCGTTGGCCTGCTCCGAGGGCACCAGAGCCACGCGGAAGCTGCAGGCGCGGCCAAGCTCGGCCTGGCAGAAGGGCTGCGCCGCCTGCGCCAGACGCGTGGCGACGCGCCCGAGCATCGCCTGGTCGGCGGCCAAGCCGCGGTCCTGCGGACGCGGCGGCGGGGTGGCGGCAATCTCGCGCTGCGCGGCAGCGACGGCGCTGCGCTCGGGCTGCGGCGGCGCCAGGGGATCATCGCAGGCGGCCAGCAGCAACGCCAACAGCGCCACCCCGCCCCGAACCCAGCCCCGCATCGAACCCTGCCCTCCGGCCCCGCCGGCGGGATGCCGGCGCGCGGTCGTTACAAGGTGGCTGCGATGACCTGGGACAAGGGGGTGCCGGCGGCGTCGCGCCCCTCCTCCACCGCGTGGCAGGCCACTTGCGTCTCGGGCGTGCCGCGGGCCGCCTGCAACTCCGGCCGGTCGGTGATGCAGCGGTCATTCGCCAGCGGGCAGCGCGGATGGAAGGGGCAGCCGGAGGGCGGGCTGATCGGGCTCGGCACCTCGCCCCCCACCGGGATGCGCTGCCGCCCGGTCATCTCCAGATCTGGGATCGCCTCCATCAGCGCGCGCGTGTAGGGGTGGCGCGGCGAGTTGAACAGCGTCTCCGCCGGGGCGAGTTCCACCAGCCGGCCGAGGTACATCACGCCGACACGGTCGCTCACCTGCCGCACCACGGCGAGGTTGTGCGAGATGAACAGGAAGGTCAGGCCAAGCCGCGCCTGCAGGTCCTTCATCAGGTTCAGGATCTGCGCCTGCACCGAGACGTCGAGCGCGGATGTCGGCTCGTCGCACACCAGGAATTCCGGGTTGGAGGACAGCGCGCGCGCGATCGAGATGCGCTGGCGCTGCCCGCCGGAGAATTCATGCGGGAATTTCTGGCCATCCAGCGGCGAGAGGCCCACCTGCGTCAGCAGCTCCGCCACCCGCGCCAGGATCTCGGCCTTGTCCTGCATCAGGCCGAAGGCGCGGATCGGCTCGGCGATGATGTCGGCCACGCGCCAGCGCGGGTTGAGGCTGGCGTAAGGGTCCTGGAAGATCATCTGCATGCGCCGGCGCTGCGTGGAATCCGCCCGCGCCTCCGCCAGATCCTGCCCATCGAAGATCACCGAGCCGCGCGTCGGCGCATAGAGGCCCACCACAAGCCGCGCGACGGTGGATTTGCCACAACCGCTCTCACCCACCAGCGACAGCGTGGTGCCCTTCTCGATGGCGAAGGAGATGCCATCCACCGCGCGCAGCATGCGCTTGCCCTCGCCCGCCAGCACGCGCTGCACCAGCGGGCGGGAGACGTCGAAGAAGCGCGCAACGTCGATGGTCTCCAGCATCGGCGTGCCGGGCGGGGCCGCTGCGTCACGCATGGCTCACGCTCTCCCGGTCGTACAGCCAGCAGGCGGCGCTGGTGGCGCCGGCGGGCATCAACTCCGGCCGCTCCTCGCGACAGCGCGCGAAGACCTGCGGGCAGCGGGGGTTGTAGGCGCAGCCCTTCGGGATGGCGGAAAGCCGCGGCATCGAGCCATCGATCTGCTGCATGCGCTCCAGCCGCTGCCCCACCGGCGGGATCGAGCCCATGAGGCCCGCCGAATAGGGGTGCGAGGCTTCCTTCACCACGCTGCGCACCGCGCCGATCTCCACGATGCGCCCGGCATACATCACCGCCACGCGGTCCGCCGTCTCGGCGATCACGCCCATGTCGTGGGTGACGAGCATCATCGACGTGCCCTTCTCCCGCGCGAGCCGCTTCAACAGCGCGATGACCTGCGCCTGGATCGAGACGTCGAGCGCCGTCGTCGGCTCATCCGCCACGATCAGCTTGGGCTCGGCGCACAGCGCCAGCGCGATCACCACGCGCTGGCGCATGCCGCCCGAGAATTCATGCGGGTAGCTGTCGATGCGCTGCGCCGCGGCGGGAATGCCCACCAGCTCCAGCCACTCGATCGCCTTCGCCCGCGCCTGCGCGGGGTTCAGCGGCAAATGCGTGGTCATCGTCTCCACCAGCTGCCGGCCGATGGTGTACAGCGGGTTCAGCGTCGTCAGGGGATCCTGGAAGATGGCGCCGATCTCGCGCCCGCGGATCTTCCGCAGCTCGGCATAGGGCAGGTTGTCGATGCGTCGCCCGGCCAGCAGGATCTGCCCGCCCGCGATGCGCCCCGGCGGCTCCAGCAGCCCGATGATGGCAGCCCCGGTCATGGATTTGCCGGCGCCGCTCTCGCCCACCACGCCCAGCACCTCGCCGGGCTGGATCGAGAAGGACACGTCGTTCAGCGCCACCAGGGTGCCGCGCCGCGTGGGGAACTCGACGCGCAGGTTGCGCACTTCGAGGATGGGTTGCGTGTTGGACATCAGCGCAGCTTCGGGTTCAGGGCGTCGCGCAGCCAATCGCCCAGCAGGTTGACGGACAGCACCAGCAGGATCAGCGCGATGCCCGGGAAGATGGTGATCCACCACTCGCCGCTGAACAGGAAGTCGTTCCCGATTCGGATCAGCGTGCCGAGCGAAGGCTGCGTCGGCGGCACGCCGACGCCCAGGAACGAGAGCGTGGCCTCGGTCAGCACCGCGAAGCCCAGCTGCAGCGTCGCGATGACGAAGACCGGGCCCAGCACGTTGGGCAGCACGTGGCTGACCATGATGCGCGCGCGCGACAGGCCGATGACGCGCGCCGCCTGCACGTACTCCTTGTTGCGCTCCACCATGGTGGAGCCGCGCACCGTGCGCGCGAAGGAGGGCCAGTTGGAGATGCCGATGGCGAAGATCACCACATACAGCGCGATCTGGTCATGCGTCTCGCGCGGCAGGGCGGCGCGCGCGATGCCGTCCACCAGCAGCGCGATCAGGATGGTGGGGAAGGTCAGCTTGATATCGGCGATGCGCATCAGCACCGCATCCACCGTGCCGCCGAGATAGCCCGCCGCCAGCCCCGCCGCGATGCCGATGGTGACCGACATCACGACCGCGCAGAAGCCAACCAGCAGCGAGACGCGCGCGCCGTACATGATGGCCGACAGCACGTCGCGCCCCTGGTCGTCGGTGCCGAGCAGATACAGGGGATCGCCCTCGGCCGACCAGGCCGGCGGCTTGAAGGCGTCCATCAACTGCAGGCTGGCGAGGTCGAAGGGGTTGTGTGGCGCGATCCACGGCGCCAGCACCGCGCCGCCGACGCAGATCAGCGCCACGATGGCGGAAGCGACCGTGACCGGCGACCGGGTGAAGGACCACCAGATGTCGCTGTCGAAGAAGCGTTGCACGGCGGCCGCCATCTCAATGCCCTCCCTTGCCGCGGCCGATGCGCAGCCGCGGATCGACGGCGTAGTACAGCAGATCGACGATCAGGTTGATGGTCACGAACATCAGCGCGATCAGCAGCAGGTAGGCCGACATCACGGGAATGTCGGCCGCCCCCACGCTCTGGATGAACAGCAGGCCCATGCCCGGCCACTGGAACACCGTCTCGGTCACGATGGCGAAGGCGATGATCGCACCCAGCTGCAGCCCCGTGATGGTGATCACCGGCACCAGCGTGTTCTTCAGCGCATGGCCGAAATGCACCGCGCGGTTGGTCAGCCCCCGGGCGCGGGCGAACTTGATGTAGTCGGTGCGCAGCACCTCCAGCATCTCGGCGCGCACCAGACGCATGATGAGCGTGAGTTGCAGCAGCCCCAGCGTCAGCGACGGCAGGATCAGCGCCTTGATGCCAGACCATGTGGCAAGCCCGGTGTTCCACCAGCCGAAGCGCACCGTATCGCCGCGCCCGAAGCTCGGCAGCCAGCCCAGCCACACCGAGAAGGTGAGAATCAGCAGGATGCCGATCAGGAAGGTGGGCAGCGAAACGCCGATCAGGCTGAAGGTCAGGAAGAAGCGGCTGAGCCAGGAGTTGCGATACAGCCCCGTATAGACGCCCATCGGCACGCCGATCAGCAGCGCGAGCGCCGCGGCGCAGAAGGCCAGCTCCAGCGTCGCCGGCGCGCGCTCCGCGATGAGCTGCGCCACCGGGCGCGACAGCCGGTAGGACAGGCCGAATTCGCCCTGCGCGGCATTGGCCACGAATTTGAAGAACTGCACGAAGAAGGGCTGGTCCAGGCCGAGATCGGCCACCAGCGCGTCGCGCTGCGCCTGCGTGTAGTCCTGGCCCAGCATGATGGCCACAGGGTCGCCCACATAGGCGAACATGGCGAAGGACAGCAGCGCCACCGTCAGCATGACGGGCAGCGCCTGCAGCACGCGGCTGACGATGAAGGCGAACAAGGGGCGGTTTATCCTTCAGGGGCGCGGGCGGCAGGGAACCCTTCCCCGGCCGCCCGCGGCCGTTTCAGTCGATGCGCGCGAAGCGGAAATAGGGCTGGTTGTTCGCCGCATGCGGCACATGCACGTTGCTGCGCATCGCCCAGGGGATCATCTGGTGGTGCAGCGGGATGTGCGGCACGTCCTCGCGATAGATGCGCAGCGCCTCATGGATGGCGGCGGTGCGCGAGTCACCCGTCTCGGTCTTCATGCGCGTGATCAGCGCATCCATCCGCGGGTTGGAGTAGCGGCCATAGTTCCAGATGCCGTCGCCCTGCGCGCCGTTGCGCGTGGCCACCAGCGACTGGAAGGAATACAGCGCATCCAGCGCCGGCACGCCCCAGCCCAGCAGATACACGCTCACATCGTCGCGCTGGATCTGCGCGAAGAAGGGTGCGAGCGGCTGCGCGCGCACCGAGGTGCGCACGCCCACGCGCGCCCACATCGCCGCGATCGCCTGGCAGATCTGCTCGTCATTGATGTAGCGGTTGTTCGGGCAATCCAGCGTGATGCCGAACCCGTTGGGGAAGCCCGCCTCGGCCAGCAGCGCGCGGGCGCGGGCGGGGTCGAAGGGCAGGCGCACATCCTCGGCCGCGGTGTAGCCATTGACCTGCGGCGGGAAGAAGGTGCCCGTCGGCACCGAGTAGCCGCGCATCGTGGTGCGATGGATCGCCTGGATGTCGATCGCGTGGTACAGCGCCTGCCGCACGCGCAGATCCTTCATCGGGTTGCGGCCGCGCACGTCGCTGTAGAGAAGCTCGTCGCGATAGGTGTCCATCGCGATGAAGATGGTGCGGATCTCAGGCCCCTCCACCACGCGGATGTTCGGCGCGGCGCGCAGGCGCGTGAGGTCCTGCAGCGGCGGGTCCAGCACGAAATCCACCTCGCCCGACAGCAGAGCAGCGATGCGCGTGGCGTCCGAGGCGATCGGGCGGAACACCAGTTCGTTCACATTGGCCTGGGTGCTGCCTTCCTCGCGCCAGCCGAACCACTCGTCGTTGCGGCGCATCACCGTGCGCACATCGCCCTCGCGCGAGACCAGTCGGAACGCGCCGGTGCCGTTGGCGTTGCGGACAGTGTGCATCTCCTCCCGCGCGCGGGTGTTCTGCGGGCGCGTCGCGTTATGCTTCTCGGCCCAGGATTGCGACATGATGTACACCGACGCCAGCTTGTTCGGCAGGATCGGGTCCGGGATCTTCAGGATGATGTCCACGGTCAGGTCATCGACCTTCACCGCGCGCTCCACCGTATCGACGAAGATGCCGTAGTTCGAGGTGGGCGCCAGCGCGCGGTTGATGCTGAACACCACGTCATCCGCGGTGAAGGCCTCGCCCTCGTGGAAGCGCACGCCCGGGCGCAGCGTGAAGCGCCAGCGCGTCGGCTCCTCCGCCGTCCAGGCCGAGGCAAGGCCGGGGCGGATCGACAGGTCGGCGTTGCGCGTGATCAGCGTGTCGTACATCTGCTGCAGGATCATCGCGACGGTGCCGATGTTCTGGCTGTGCGGGTCCAGCGTGTTGGCATCGCCGCTCGCCGCCCACCTGATGGTGCGGTTCTGCGCCTGCGCATCGCCCGCCCCGGCCACGCCAAACCCCACGATCGCGGCCGCGGCCGCCATCAGCATCCTGCGCAACATTCCGCCGATCTCCCGATCCTCAGCGGCGGGTCGTTCTGCCCGCCTCCGTGAAGCCCCTGCTGTCATTATCCCGCCACGCCCCCCCGGGAAAGCCCGCCTTTCAGGCCGCGGCGCCCGGCGATGGCGGCTTCGGGCCATCCGCTGCCCAATCGCGCAGCAGCGTATAGCCGACTGCGAGCAGGACGGGCCCCAGGAACAGGCCGAGGAAGCCGAAGCCGATCACCCCCCCGATCGCCCCCAGCAGCGTCAGCAGCAACGGCAGATCCGCACCGCGGCTGATCAGCCAGGGCCGGATGATGTTGTCCACCGAGGAGATGCCGCCCGCGCCGTAGACCAGCATGAACAGGCCCCAGCCGGTCTGGCCCTGGGTGAATAGCCAGATCGTCGCCGGAATCCACACCAGCGGCGCCCCCACCGGCAGGATGGAGATGACGCCCGCCACCACGCCCAGCAGCACCGGCTGCGGCACGCCCGCGATCCACAAGCCGAAGGTGGTCATCACGCCCTGCACCAGCGCGGTGCCCAGCAGGCCGTACACCACGCCGCGCGTCACATCGCCCGTCAGCTGCAGCAGCCGCCGCGTGCGGTCCCCGGCCAGCTTCTCCATCACCCGCTCGGCCAGCGCCACCATGGCCGGGCCGTCGCGATAGAAGAAGAACGCCAGGCAGATCGCCAGCAGCAGCTCGGCCAGGCCCGAAAGCACGGCCAGCAGCACCGAAAGCGCGTTCTGCGCGATCGAGCCCGCATAGGGCCGCACCGCGCCGAACAGCCCCTGCAGGGTGGTGTCGAGACCGGCGATCCAGCCGCCGATCCACGGCCCCACCAGCGGCAGCCCGCTCAGCCACTGTGCAAAATCCGGCACGCCACTCACCAGCATGCGCTCGACACCCGCGCGCAGCGCCTCGATCTCCTCGCGTGAGGTCGGCGTGGCCAGCGCGATGGGCAGGCCGATCAGCAGGAACTCGGCGATCACCATCACTAGCGCCGCCCAGCTGGCCGAAAGCCCGGTGCGCTCGCGCAGCAGCCGGAAGGCGGGCCAGGTGGTGTAGGACAGGATTAGCGCCCAGAGCAGCGCGGAGATGAAGGGCTGCAGCACCAGGAAACAGCCGATCACTAGCACGCCGAGGACGATCCATCCGATCACGCGGGCGGGGCTCAGCGGGTCCGGCGTCATGGGCAACCTCGTCTTGCGATCCGCAGCCATAGCCCAGCCGGGGGCGCGGTGCATCCGCGCGCGGGCTTGCCCCGGCCGGCGGCGCAAGGCACATGCGCCCTGGGAAGGAGACCCGTCGCATGCCCCGCTTCGCCGCCAACGTCTCGATGATGTTCACCGAGCTGCCCTTCCTCGATCGCTTCGAGGCCGCCGCCAAGGCCGGCTTCAAGGCCGTCGAGTTCCTGTTCCCCTATGATTTCCCGGCCGCCGAGATCGCCGCGCGGCTCAAGGCCAACGGCCTGTCGCAGGTGCTGTTCAACGCGCCGCCGGGCGATTGGGCCAAGGGCGAGCGCGGCCAGGCCGCCCTGCCCGGCCGCCAAGCGGAATTCCGCGAGGGGTTCAAGAAGGCGCTCGATTACGCCGCCGCGCTGGGCTGCCCGCGCATCCATGTGATGTCCGGCCTCGCCCCCGCCGGCTTGGCGCATGACACGATGACCGGCGTGCTCGCCGCCAACCTCGCCTGGGCGGCCGAGCTCTCCACGCCGGCCGGCGTGAAATGCGTGATCGAGCCGATCAACCACCGCGACATCCCCGGCTTCTTCCTGAACACCACGGACCAGGCCGCCGCCATCATCGCCGCCGTGGGGCCCGAGGCCGTGGGCATGCAGTTCGACCTGTACCACTGCCAGATCACCGAGGGTGACCTGGTGAAGCGCGTCGAGAAGCACCTGCCGCTGATTGCGCACATGCAGGTGGCCGACAATCCCGGCCGCAACGAGCCCGGCACCGGCGAGGTCAACTGGCCCTTCGTCTTCGCCAAGATCGATGCGCTGGGCTTCCGCGGCTGGATCGGCTGCGAATACCGCCCGGCGGGCGAGACGGTGGCCGGCCTTGGCTGGTTCGCACCCTACAAGCACTGAACAGCCCCCACAGCAGCAGCACAGGACAACGCGCATGGCAAAGATCGGCTTCATCGGCCTCGGCATCATGGGCCGCCCGATGGCGGGGCACCTCAAGGCGGCCGGGCATGAGGTGAGCGTGGTGGACCGCAAGTCCCTCACCGCCGAGGACCGCGCGGCCTTCGCCGTGCTGCCCACGGCCAAGGCGGTGGCCGCGGCGGCCGAGGTGATCATCACCATGGTGCCCGACACCCCCGATGTCGAAGCCGTGCTGTTCGGCGCCGAGGGCGTGGCGGCCGGGCTCTCGGCCGGCAAGCTGGTGATCGACATGTCCTCGATCAGCCCCACCGCGACCAAGGATTTCGCCGCGAAGATCAACGCGCTGGGCTGCGAATACCTCGATGCCCCGGTCTCCGGCGGCGAGGTGGGTGCGAAGAACGCGGCGCTGACCATCATGGTGGGCGGCACCGAGGCCGGCTTCGCCCGCGCCCTGCCGATCTTCGAGAAGATGGGGAAGAACATCACGCTGGTCGGCCCCAACGGCGCCGGCCAGACCACCAAGGTGGCGAACCAGATCATCGTCGCCCTCACCATCGAGGCGGTGGGCGAGGCCCTGGTCTTCGCCTCCAAGGCGGGGGCGGACCCGGCCAAGGTGCGCCAGGCGCTGATGGGCGGGCTTGCCACCTCCCGCATCCTGGAACTGCATGGCGAGCGCATGATCAAGCGCACCTTCGCGCCCGGCTTCCGGATCGAACTGCACCAGAAGGACCTGAACCTGGCGCTGCAGGCCGGCCGCGAGCTGGGCGTGGCACTGCCGAACACCGCCTCGGCGGCGCAGCTTTTCGCCTCCTGCGCGGCGCTGGGCGGCAAGGCCTGGGATCACTCGGCGATGGTGAAGGCGCTGGAGGCGATGGCCGCGCACAAGGTGGCGCCGGACGCCTGAAGCCTTCGCGGGCAGTCCGGGCCGACCACACCCGCATCGGTTGTGGTCGGCCTCGCCCGCACTCCTATCGGCGCGAGGACGGCCTGCCGGGCCACCGACGCCCCGCCGCGGCCCCACCGCGCACGCCGTGTTGATGCGCATCCCGGCCTGACCCAAGAAGCTTGCGCCGCCGGCCGTTCCGGGCCGTTATGGCTGACTTCGGCCCGCTGCCTGCCGCCACGAAAAAATGGCCGTTCCGGGCGAAACCAGTGAGGCGAAATTACAGGTCATTTTTCGCGTTGCAGTCGGCGCGATTGTCCCGCATTTTAGTGCTCGCCACCAACCGGTGAGATTCTGTCTCTGGTCTCACGGTTGTATCTGATTCAGGCGACCAATGGGGGATTGCATGCGTTTCGCCGATATCGGTCAGCAGTTGCGGGCCTATCGCCTGGAATCCGGCCTGCGCGCGGAAGAGATCGCCGCGCGCCTCGGCGTCTCCCGCGCCGCCCTCTACCGCTACGAGAAGGGCGAGGTCATCAAGCTCGACACCATCCGTCGCCTCGCCGAGCTGCTGAAGATCTCGCCCCTGTCGCTGCTGGGCATCGGCGTGGAGTATTTCGCCCGCCCCCTCGCCTTCCAGGAACGCGTGCGCCAGGTGGAGGAACAGGCCGACCAGATCCTCATGGTCGGCGGCGCCTTTTGCTACCAGACCACCACCGATGCCTTCGACGGCGCCGTGGGTGAGGCCTGGACGGAGGCCGCCGACGCCTCGCCCGAGCGCCTGCAGGCCCGCGCCAGCGCCGACCAGGCGCTGGGCCTTCTTGCCGCGCGCAAGCGGCTGCACCAATCCCGCCGCCCCACCATCATCGCCATCCTCGGCGAGGGCGCGCTGCGCCGCTTCCTGAAGGAAGGCGTGGCCGCCGGCGTGCCGGTGCCCGAGCGCACACGCCAGCGCTGCCTCGCCGCCGCGGTGACCGAGGCCGAGGCGATCGCCGCCATGATGGAAAGCGTGCCCATCGGCGTGCAGCTCGGCCTCGCGTCCGGCGTGGAGCCCTCCGGCGGCTTCATGGTGCTGCGCGGCCGTGAGCGCGCGCATGTCATCGCCTCGCCCTTCCCGGCTGATACGCCCCCGAACGGCGGCCTCGGCGTCGGCTCCATCACCGCGGCGGATGAGGCCGTGGCCGCGCACCAGCGCGTGGCCGAGACCGCGTGGCGCAACGCGCTGAAGGGTGCCGCCGGTGCCGCGCGGGTGCGGGAACTGATCAAGGAAGCCGGCTGAAGCCACCCCTCACCCAGCGGGCGCCACCGCGGCCACGGCGCGGCGCACCTCGAACACGTCGTCATCCTCCGGGCTGCGGCGTAGCGTGAAGCCGAGGTGCTTCACGAAGGCCAGCATCGGCGCGTTGTCCGCCAGCACCTGACCGACTACCGTCGTGATGCCGGCCTCCGGCGCCCAGTCGAACAGGCGCTGCATGAGGTGCCCGCCGAGGCCCTGCCCCTTCATGCCCTGGTCCACGATCACGGCGAATTCGCCGGTCTCGCCATCCGCCTCGCGGATCAGGCGCGACACGCCGAGCAGTTCCTCGCGCCCATCCTCCAGCATGCGCACCGCCACGAAGGCCATCTCGCGGTCGTAGTCGATCTGCGTCAGGCGGGCCACCTGGACGGGTGGCAATTGCTTGATCTGGCTGAAGAAGCGGAAGCGGATATCCTCCGGCGTCAGGCGCTGGATGAAGGCGCCATGGGCCTCGGCATCCTCCGGGCGGATCGGGCGGATGCGCAGCACCTCGCCCGAGCGCGCGGTCCAGCGCGTCACCCATTCCTCGGGATAGGGCGGAATCGCCAGCAGCCCACACACGCCATCGAGGCGCAGCGCGCAGGCGGCATCGGCGGCCAGCACGCCGTCGGCATCGGCGAACAGCGGATTGATGCCGAAGGAGGCCACTTCGGGGAAATCCACCGCGATCTGCGACAGCCGCAGCAGCGCCTCGGCCACCGCCTCGCTCGCAGCAGGCGCGTGGTCGCGGTAGCCGGCCAGCAGCCGCGCCGCCCGGGTGCGCGCGATCAGCCCCTGCGCCAGCGCGAGATTCAGCGGCGGCAGGTCATACCCCGCATCGCCCAGTAATTCTGCTGCGGTGCCGCCCAGGCCGAAGCCGATATAGGGGCCGAACATCGCGTCATCGGCCAGCCACAGTCGCAGCTCCAGCGCGCGCGCGGCCTGGCGCTGCACAAGGAAGCCATCGAGGCGCGCCGCCGGGCGCAGCCGCGCCGCGCGCGCCGCCATGGCCAGTGCCGCGGCGCGCACCTCGGCCGCGCTGCGCAGCCCCAGCGCCACGCCGCCCACCTCCGTCTTGCGGGTGATGTCTGCGCTGCGCAGCTTTAGCACCACCGGAAAGCCGAGCATCGCGGCGGCATCCGCGGCTTCCTCGGGCCCGGCGGCGACGCGGCCCGGCACCACCGGCATGCCATAGGCCGCCAGCACTGCCAGCGCCTCGTCCTCGGTCAGCGCCTGGCGGCCATCGGCGCGCACCGCCCCGAACAGCCGCGCCACCGCCGCGCGGTCCGGCGCCAGGGCCAGCACATGCCGGCCCGGCAGCTCGGCCGCCGCGGCGCGGTTGCGCCGATCCTCCAGCAGGTGCAGCGCGCCATGCACCGCGGCCTCCGGCGTGGCGAACACGGCCAGCCCCGCGGCGGCCAGCGCCGCGCGCTGCGGCCCGGCCGTCGCCTGCCCGGCCCAGCACAGCAGGATCGGCGCCGCGCGCGTCGCCCGCGCGGCCGCGGTCAGCGACGCGGCGATGGTGGCGGCATCCTCGCCCGCCACCGGGGCATGCACCGCGATCACCGCATCCACCTCCGGCACGCCGGCCAGCAGCACTGCCGCCTCGCCCAGCGCCGTGCCCGCCTGCGGCCCCAGCGTGATCGGATTGCGCCCCGCCCAGCCGGGGGGGAGGGCGATGGTGAGGCCGGCTAGGGCGGATTCGGACAAAGTCGTCAGCTGCCCGCCGCCCGCCAGCACGGCATCGCCAGCCAATTGCCCCAGCCCGGTGCCATTGGCCACCACCGCGAGTCCCGCGCCGCCGCCGCGCGGCGAGAGCTTCACCCGCGCCAGCGTCTCGGCCGCCGAGAGCAGCTCCTCCAGCCCATTGAGGTGCAGCACGCCGGCGCGGCGCAGCGCCGCCTCCATCACCGCATCGGCGGTGCCCGAGGGGTCCGCCACCCGCCCGCCGGCGCGGATCGCCAGCACCGGGCGCATCCGCGCCGCCGCGCGCGCGGCCGAGATGAACATGCGGCGGTTCTTGATGCGGCGCAGATCCAGCAGGATTGCGCCCGTCCCGGCATCGCGCGACAGCCAGTCCAGAGCATGCGCGAAGCCGAGTTCGGCATTGCCGCCGATGCCGATCACATGGCTGAAGCCCACGCTTTCGCTCTCCGCCCAGTCCAGCACCGCCCGCGCCAGGGCGGAGGATTGGCACACCAGCGCCAGCCGCCCGGCCCGCGGCTTCAGGTGGCTCAGCGAAGCGTTCAGCCCGATGCCCGGCACGCAGATGCCGAAGCTGCCCTGCCCCAGCGCGCGCATGCCGGTGCGCGCCGTGATGCCCGCGAGGTCCGGCGCCGGCCCCGGCACCACCGCGGCCAGGCAGCCGCGTGCCGCCAGCGCCGCCATGGCGGGCTCCAGCGCGGCTTCCGGCAGCGCCAGCACGGCGAGGTCCGGCGTTTCGGCCAGCGCGGCGATGTCCGGGAAGGGCTGCAGCCCCTCCGCCTCCATGCCCACCACCGACAGCCCGCCCTGGAATCCGCCCGCGGCCAGGTTACGCGCCAGCAGCCCGGCGATGGGCAGCGCCGGGTCCGCCACCAGCACCACCTGGCGCGGGCGGTAAAGAGCAGCTTCGCGGAACCGTCCGGGGCGGAGGGGAGTCGAGGGGATCATGTCCATTGTGCAGTGCAACATGGCGGCTGGGATGGCCGCCTGCAATTGAACATCGCATGATCGTCGCACCCTTGCAGCGCGAGACCCGCCATGCCCGCCCCCGATCCCCGCTGGGACCCCGAGATGCTCGCCTTCAGCGCGATGATGGAGGAAGAGGGCGCGAAGCACCCGCCCATCACACTCGCGTTGCCGCTTGACTCGGCGCGCGCCACCACCGAGGCGCTGAACCTGCCGCTGTGTGCCGGCGGTGCCAGCATGGCCGAAAGCAGCGACCGCTGGCTGCCGATCCGCGGCCGCCGCCTGCAATGCCGCCTGCACCGCCCCGCCGCCGGCAAGCTGCCGGTGCTCATCTACATCCATGGCGGCGGCTGGGTGTGGAACAGCATCGACACGCATGACCGACTGATGCGCGACTACGCGTCCGGCGGCGGCTGCGCCGTACTCGGGCCGGATTACGCGCTGAGCCCGGAGGCGCCCTTCCCGCAGGCGCTGGAGGAATGCGCCGCGGTGGTGCGCTGGGTGGCGCGGGAGGGCGCGGCCTGGGGGCTGGACCCCACGCGCATCCTTCTGGGCGGCGACAGCGCCGGGGCCAACCTGGCGATGGGCGTGGCGCTGCTGCTGCGGGAGACGGACCCGGCCCTCAAGCTGCAGGGATTATTGTTGAATTACGGTGTGTTCGACGCCGATCTTGATTCGCCGTCCTATCGCGAATTCGCTGATGGCTACTTCCTGACGCGCGAGAAGATGCGCTTCTACTGGGAGTGCTACGCGCCCCGCCCGGCCGATCGGCTGAACCCGCTGGCGGCACCGCTGCGCGCCGATCTCAAGGGCTTGCCGCCCGTCCTGCTGCATGTGGCGGAACTCGACCCCCTGGCCGCCGAGAATCACGCCATGGCTGCCCGCCTGCGTGAGGCCGGCGTGCCGGTGCGCTTCGAATTGTTCCCCGGCACCGCACATGGCTTCCTGCGCGCACTGAACCATGTGGCCGAGGCCCGCCGCGCCGTGACCCTGGCGGGCGCGTGGCTGCGCGAACGGCTCGGCTGACTCACACCCAGGGGCGGCGGCCCCACATCGCCCGCAGCTCGGCCTCCATGGCCAGCGCCTCGGCACGGAAATCGGCGCCGATCGCCGGGCGCAGCGGCATGCCCAGGCGCTCAGCCTCGCGCAGGAAGGCGGGGTCGGCCAGCATGGTGCGGAAGGCGGCCAGCAGGCGTTCCGTGACCTCCGCCGGCATGCCCGCCGGGCCGATGAAGCCGCGTGCCGCGCTGCCCAGCACGTCGAAGCCCTGCTCGCGATAGGTCGGCACATCGGGCAGCGAGGCCCAGCGCGCCGGCGCGGCCTGCGCCAGCCCGCGCAGCCGGCCATCGCGGATGAAGGGCAGCCCCTCGCTCACATTCATCGCCGCGATATCGACATTGCCGGCGAAGACCTGCGGCAGCATCTGCCCGATTCCCGGGAAGGGCACATGCGTCAGCTTCGCGCCCGTCGCTGCCTCCAGGCGGAACATCGTCAGGTGGTCGTCGCTGCCCACGCCGGTGAGGCCATAGGTGATGCGCTCCGGCGCCGCCTGCGCCGCGGCCACGAGGTCGGCCAGGCTGCGATGCGGGCTGTCGGGCCGCACGAACAGCCCGCAGGGGTCATCCACGACATTGGCAAGGTAGGTGAGGTCCGCCAGGCGATAGCGCACCGCGCGCTCCACCGGGTGGGAGACCAGCCCCGGCATCGTCGAGGCGCCGAGGGCGAAGCCGTCGGCCGCGGCATTGGCCGCCGCCTCATGCCCCAGCTGGCCGCCCGCGCCGGGGCGGTTGACGATGACGAAGCGCGCGCCGGGCAGCAGCGTGGTGAGAAAAGGGGCAACCGCGCGCGCCATCACGTCCACGCCGCCGCCCGGGGAGAAGCCCACGAAGATCTCGATCGGCCGGGCCGTGGGCCAGGCCGCCTGCGCGGCGGCCGGGCGCGCGAGCAGCAGGGCGGGCAGGGCAAGGGTGGCGCGGCGGCTGGGCATCGCAGGGCTCCGGCGGGAATGACGCCCCGGTCATGCAACTTCCATGCAAGAAGGCGCGTGCCGAAGCCTCAGCGCCCGGCCAGCGCGCGCTTCGCCACCTCGGCCAGGAAGCCGCTGGCCACCGGCAGGATAGCGTCGTTGAAGTCATAGGCCGGGTTGTGCAGCTCCCGCCCGCCCTCGGCCGGGCCGTTGCCGATCCACACGAAGGCGCCCGGCACCTCCTTGAGGAACCAGGAGTAGTCCTCGCCCGTCATCGCCGGCGTCTCGTGCAGCCGCGTCGGCGCCACCGCCTGCGCCGCGGCGGCGGCGATGTCGCGCTCGGCCGGGCTGTTGGCCGTCACCTCCACGCCCTGTCGCCAGCCCACCGCGGCGGCGACGCCGAAGGTGGCGGCGATGCCCTGGCCGATGCGGTGGATGCCCTCGCGGATCGCCTCCCCGGCCTCGTCCTTCAGCCAGCGCGCGGTGCCCTTCAGCACCACGCGGGCGGGGATCTGGTTCTGCACCTCGCCGCCCTCGACCATGGTGACGCTGACCACCCCGCCCGCCAGCGGGTCGAGGTTGCGCGCCACCACGCTCTGCAGCGCCACGATGCAGTGCCCAGCCGCCAGCATCGGGTCCCGCGACAGGTGCGGCAGCGCGGCATGCGCGGCGTGGCCGTCGAAGGTCACGTCGAAGCGGCAGCCCGCCGCCATCACCGGCCCGTCATGCACTGCGATAGTGCCGGCCGGCAGGCCGGGCCAGTTGTGCCAGCCGAAGATGCGCTCCATCGGGAAGCGCTGGAACAGCCCCTCGGCCACCATCCGCCGGGCGCCGCCGCCGCCCTCCTCGGCCGGCTGGAACACCAGGTGCACGGTGCCCGTCCAGCCCTTGTCCTCCAGCAGCAGCCGCGCCGCGCCGAGCAGCGCGGTGGTGTGGCCGTCATGCCCGCACGCATGCATGACGCCCGGGATGGTGCTGCGATGCGCCAGCCCCTCGTTCATCTCCTGGATCGGCAGCGCGTCCATGTCGCCGCGCAGGCCGACGCTGCGGTTACCGCCGCCGCGCCGCAGCGTTGCCACCACGCCATGCCCGCCAAACCCCTCGACGACGTCCGTCACCCCCATCTCGCGCAGCCGCGCGGCCACGAAGGCGGCGGTATCCTGCTCGTGCAGCGTCAGCCCGGGGTTGGCGTGCAGGTGGCGGCGCCACCGGGTGAGGGTCTCGGCGAAGGCGGTGTCCATGCAATAATGGTAGCCGGTCCGCGCCGCCCCCTCCATCCCCGCGAGGCCCGATCGGCCACCGGCATGGGAAAACGCCAGGCATTGCCACCGAAGCCGCGCCTTCCGCCCCTGCTGCTGTTGGCCCTGCTGCTGTTGGCCGTGCTCGGGCCCGGCCTGGCCGCCGCGCAGCCGGCGCCGCTGCGCTATGCCGCCACGCTGCAGCCCAGCGGCGAAGCGCGGCTGGATGCGACGCTCGCCGACACCTCCCGCCTGCTGCGGCTCGCCACCGAGGCGCCGGTGGATGGCTTCGGCCTGGTCGCCCGCGCCGAGGCAGAGATACCGCTGCTGCAGGAGGTGCTGCGCGCCGAGGGCTATTGGGCCGGCCGCGTCACGGTGCGCATCGCCGGGCAGGATGCCAACGCGCCAGCGCTTGCCGAGCGGCTGGAGGGCAGCGCCGAGCCCGTGCCGGTGGAGATCCAGGTGGCGCCCGGCCCGCGCTACACAATGCGCCGCATCGCGCTGCGCCCGGATGACGCGGCCGATGCCGCCGCCGTGGCGGCCCTGGGCGCGCCGCCCGGCCTCGCCGTGGGTGATCCCGCCGCAGCCGGCCCGGTGCTGGATGCCGAGGCCGGGCTGCTGGATCGCCTGCGCCGCGATGGCTACCCGCTGGCCGCCATCGTGGACCGCGAGGTGCTGGTGGACCACGCCGCCCAGGCCATGGACGTGACCTGGACCATCGCCCCCGGCCCCGCCGCGCGCTTCGCGACGCCAGAGGTGGCCGGCACCGACCGAGTGAACCAGGCGCTGCTGGACCGAATCGCCGGGCGCCTGACCGACCAGCCCTATTCGCCCGCCCGGCTGGAACGCACGCGGCGCGACCTGCTGGCGCTGGGCGCCTTCGACAGCGTGCGCGCCCGCGCCGGCCAGCGGCTGGATGCGGCGGGCCGCCTGCCCGTGACCTTCGCGGTGGCGGACCGGCCGCGCAACGCCTTCGGCGTGAACCTGGCCTATGAGACCAATTTCGGCATCTCCGGGCGCATCTACTTCGAACGCCGCAACGTCTTCGGCAATGCCGAGCGGCTGCGGCTGGAGGCCGAGCTCTCGCGCATCGGCGAAAGCCAGGGCGATGGCTTCGGCCGCGTAGCACTCAGCTTCCGCCGCCCGGCGCTGTTCGATGGCCGCACCACGCTGCTGGCCGAGATCGCCGGCATCCGCGAGCGCACCGACGCCTATGATCGCAACGCCTTCGTGGCCTCGCTGCTGCTGGAGCGGCCCTTCGGCGAGGCCTGGGTGCTGCAGGCCGGGCCGGTGTTCGAGACCGGGCGCATCGGCCGCGACGACTCACTCAGCCCCTACACGCTGGCCGGCCTCGTCATGGCCGCGCGCTATGACAGCACCGACAGCGTGCTGGACCCGCGCCGCGGCATCCGCCTCAGCCTCGCGGCCACGCCCTATCTCGGGCTGCAGGAGGAAAGCGGCGGCTTCCTGCGCGCCATCGGCAGCCTGCGCAGCTATTTCGACATCACCGGCGATGGCCGCAGCGTGCTGGCGCTGCGCGGCACGCTGGGCAGCGTGCTGGGCGCCGAGGGTGCGGTGCCGCTCGACAAGCTGTTCTACGCCGGCGGCGGCGGCTCGGTGCGCGGCTACGGCTTCCAGAAGATCGGCCCGCGCGACGCCCAGGGCCGCCCGCTGGGCGGGCTCAGCCTGGTGGAGGGCTCGGTGGAGTGGCGTCAGGCCGTGCGCGGGCCCTTCGGGCTGGTGGCCTTCGTCGATGCCGGCTCGGTCGGCGAGAGCGAGACGCCGGATTTCCGCGACATCCAGCTCGGCGTCGGCCTCGGTCTGCGCTACGCCACCGGCATCGGCCCGCTGCGGCTGGACGTGGCGGTTCCGCTTGACCAGCGCAGCGGCGACCCCGCCTATGGCGTCTATGTCGGCATCGGTCAGGCCTTCTGAGCCGCCGCCCGCTGCGGCGAAGCCCGCGCGAGGCCCGCGCCGCCGCTGGCTGCGCGCGGTGCTGGGTGGGCTGCTCGTGGCGGTGCTGCTGCCGCCCTTGCTGCTCGCGGGCGGGCTCTTCTGGGCCAACAGCGAGTCCGGCCGCGCCACCCTCGCCCGGCTGATCGCCACGCAGGTGCCGGGCCTGACCCTGGCCGGCCTCGAGGGCCCCCTGCCCGGCCGCATCGCCGTGGCGCGACTCGCCCTGGCCGATACGCAGGGCGTGTGGCTGGAGATCGAGGGCGCGACCTTCGACTGGGACCCCTGGGCGCTGGCGCGGCGGACGCTACGGGTGGAGGCGCTGACGGCGGATCGGCTGCGGTTGCACCGGCTGCCTACCCCCGGGGCCGAGTCGCCGCCCGGCCCGCCCGGCCCGCTGCTACCGCACCTGCCCGAATTGCCGCTGGCCGTGCAACTGGACCGGCTGGCGGTGGCCGAGATCGAGCTCGGCGCCGCGCTGGCCGGCCAGCCCATGGCGCTGCGCGCCGAGGGCCGCGGTCGGCTGGACCCCTGGGGCCTGACCGCGGCGCTCGACCTCGGCGCCGAGGATGGCGAGACCGCACTGGCGCTCACCGCCTCGCTGCGCCCCGGCACCGGGCGGCTGCTCGCCGAAGTGGCGCTGCGCGACCGCGCCAACGGGCCGGTGATGCGCCTGCTGGGGCTGGCGGACCGCGCCGGGCAGCTGGACCTGACGGTGAACGGCCCGACCGAGGGCGCCGCCTTCCGCGCCCAGGCCAGCGCCGGGCCGGGGCTCGATCTCGCGCTGGAAGGCACGCTGCGCGCGCCGGACCTCACGCGCCTCGGCGCCGAACTCAACGGGCGGATCGAGGCTGGGGCGCTGCTGCCCGCGCCGCTCGCCGGGCCGCTCGAAGTGGTGCTGGAAGCCGGGGCGATGCCGGATGGCGCGATCGACGTGCGCCGCCTCAGCCTGGCCGGCGCGATAGGCCAGGTTCAGGCCAGCGGCCGTATCGCCGAGCAGCGCATGGCGCTGCGCGTGCAGGCCAGCCTGCCGGACTCCGCCACCCTCGGCGCGCTGCTGCCCGCCGAGACAGCCGGCTGGGCCGCGCTGCAGGCCAACGCGACGCTGGAGGGCGCGCTGGCTGCGCCACGGGTGCAGCTCACCTTGGCGCCCGAGGGCTTCCGCAGCGGCATCGCGCCGCTGGCCGCGCTGCTCGGCCCCGCGCCGCGCCTCACCCTCGATGCCACTTCCCCGGACCGGATCGAGCGACTCCATCTGGCCGGCGCCGCCCTGACGGCCACGCTGCAGGGCCGCGCGGGGGCGGAGCTCGACCTCGGCTTCGACGCAGAGATAGCGACCGCAAATGGCGCCGTCCCGGGGCTCGCCGGCGCCTTCCGCCTGAGCGGCACCGCGCGCGGCCCGGCCGGGGACCCGGCGGTGACGCTGCAGGCCGCGAGCGACCGGCTGGAGGCGGGCGGCGAGGTGCTGGAAGCCTTCACGCTGCAGGCCCGCATCGCCACCCCGGCCTCGGCGCCCAGCGTCACGGCGCAGATGGCCGGGCGGCTGCAGGGCCTGCCCCTGGCGCTCGACCTGCGCGGCAGCACCGCCGCCGATGGCTGGCTGGCGCTGCAGGAAGCCACCGCGCGACTCGGCCCCGCCGCGCTGTCGGCCAACGGCCGCATCGAACCCCGCGCCGGGCTGTTCGACGGCAGCGTGTCGCTTGCAGTGCCGGACCTCGCGCCGCTTTCGCCGCTGCTGCGCCGGCCCGTCGCCGGCGCGCTCAAGCTGGAGGCCAGGCTGGCCCCGCGCGAGGGAAGGCAGCAGGGCAGCGGCAAGCTGGAGGCGCCGCGCCTGATGGTGGGCGGGATCGATGCGCGCGACCTGGTGCTGGAGGCCAGCGGCGGGCTGGCGGCGCTGGAGCTGCGCGTCGCCGGGCGCGCTGCCGAGATCGAGGCGGAGCTGCGCGCGCGGCTGAGCGAGGCCGAGGCCGGCGCCCGGCGACTCGATATCGCGAGCTTCCGCGCCGCCGGCTTCGGTGAGACGCTGCGCCTCGCCGCGCCGGCACGCCTCACGCTGCGCGCCGATGGCGGGGTAGAGGTGGCGCCGCTGACGCTCACCGGCAGCCGCGGCAACGCGCTGCGCGCCGAGGGGCGCTGGGGGCCGGAGCGCGCGGATCTGCGGGCCACCATCCCTGGCCTGGCCCTTGCCCCCTTCGCGGCCCTGCTGCCCGAGGTGCAGCCGGGCGGCACGCTCTCGGCCGAGCTGCGCGTGACGGGGCCGGTGGCCGCCCCGGACATCCAGGCCACGCTGCGCGGCACGCAGCTGCGCGCCAACGCCGCCTGGGCGCGCGGTCTGCCGGCGGGGGAGCTGCGCGCGGAAGCGCGGCGCGCCGGCGATGGCGCGCTCACCGGCCGCGCCGACCTCACCATCGGCGCCGCCACGAGGCTGGCCGCCACGGCGCGGCTGCCTGGCGGGCCGGCTGGGCCCGTGGAGGCGGCGGTCGACGGCAATGCCGACCTCGCGGCGCTGCTCGGCCCGCTGCTGGCGGTGGGAGCGGACCGCGTGACCGGCCGGCTGGCGCTGGGGCTGCGCCTGACCGGCACGCTGGCCGCGCCGGTGTTCGGCGGCGAGGCGCGGCTGGCCGGCGGCACCTACCGCAACGCCCTCTACGGCGCCGCCCTGACCGACCTTGCCGGCACGCTGCGCGCCGAGGGCGAGCGGCTGCGCGCCGACATCGCCGGGCGCACCGCGGGCGGCGGGCGGGTGACGCTGGCCGGCACCATCGCGCCGCTGGCGCCGGGCCTGCCGGTGGACATGCTGTTGAGCGCCATCGAGGCGCGGCCGGTCTCCTCCGACCTCGCGAGCGGGGTGCTGGATGCGGAGCTGCGCCTGGCTGGCGCGCTCGGCACCGGGGCCGTGCTGTCGGGGCCGATCCGGCTGCGCCGCGTCGATATCCGCGTGCCGGAGCGGCTGCCGGCCTCGGTGCGCACGCTGGGCCCGGTCGTGGAGCGCGGCACCCCGCCCGGCCGCGCCCCCCGCCCGACGCGGCCGGCACAGACCCCGGCGCCAGCCTCGGCGGGCCCGCCGATCACGCTGGCGGTGCAGGTGGAGGCGCCGCGCAACGTCTTCGTGCGCGGCCGCGGGCTGGATGCCGAGCTCGGCGGCACGGTGGCGGTGACGGGCCCGCTCGCCGCGCCGCAGGTCGGCGGCGAATTCGCCATGCGGCGCGGCGACGTGCAGGTCCTGGCGCGGCGCCTCACCTTCGATCGCGGGCGCCTCGTCTTCGACGGGCCGCTGATGCCCGACCTCGATTTCCGCGCCACCAGCCAGACCGGCGGCACCACGGTTGCCGTGGAGATCACCGGCCCGGCCGATGCGCCGGTCTTCGCCTTCACCTCCACCCCCGAATTGCCGCCGGACGAGGTGCTGGCGCGGCTGCTGTTCGACCGCCCGACGAACGAGCTTTCGCCCTTCGAGCTGGCTCAGATCGCCGAGGCCATCGCCGGCGCCACCGGCCTGCCGAGCGTTGGCACCGCCGGCATCCTCGAGCGCATCCGCCGCACTTTGGCGCTGGATCGCCTCGCGGTGGGCGGCGGCGGCGAGACCGCCTCGCGCAGCTCATCCCAGGAGGAACGCCGCGGCGCCACGCTGGAAGCCGGGCGCTACATCGCGGAGGGCGTGTATGTCGGCGTGCGCCAGGGCACCGAGACCGGCTCGGCGCGCGTCAGCGTGCGGGTGGAGCTGACGCCGCGGCTGCGCGTCGAGGTCGAAACCGGCGACCGCGAGGCGGGCGAGCGCGTCGGCATCTCCTGGGAGCGCCAATGGGGACGCTGATCGGCGTGGGTTTCCCTCACACCCGCATCCACCCCAGCCAGTCCCACCAGGTGGCCGCCAGCAGCAGGATGACGCCGTAGCCCGCCAGCGTGATCACCACGCCCGAGCGCGTGAATTCCCGCCCCGTGAAGGCGCCCGTGCCATAGGCCACCAGATTCTGCGGCGCGTTCACCACCAGCATGAAGCCGAAGGAGACGGCGAATTGCAGGATCATGGTGACGCCCAGCACGTTCACCGGCACGCCGGCGCGCGAGACCTCCTGCAGCACCGCGATGACGATGGGGATGAAGGCCGAGGCCAGCGCGGTGGCCGAGGCGAAGCCGAGATGCACCACGATCAGGAAGGCCGCCATCACCGCCACGATGACGAAGGGCGTGGCGGCGCGCAGGCCGAACAGATCGACGATCAGCGCCGCCAGCCACGGCGCGCCGCGCGTGGTGACCAGCACTGTGCCCAGCGCCACGCCAACGCCGAACAGCACCAGCGTGCCCCAGGGCACCGCCGCCTGCGCCTGCTTCCAGCTCATCACGCCGATGCGCGGCAGCAGCAGCACGGCGATGGCAATGATGGTGGTGCTGGCGGTGTCCAGCGGATGCAGCCGCCCCTCGGTGGACCACAGGAACAGCAACGCCGCGCCGGCCAGCAGCGTGCGCCATTCCGGCCCGCTCACCGGGCCCAGCTTGGCAAGGTCAGCCTGGATGCGCGCCCCGCCGCCCTCGATGCGCTCCACCTCCGGCCGGTGGAAGCGCCACAGGATCAGGTACAGCAGCGGCGCCATGATCAGCCAGAAGGGCAGCGCGGCGATGAACCAGTCGAGCCAGGTCACGCTCGTGCCCAGCGCGCGCTGCGTGAAGCCCAGCATGGTCACGTTCTGCGCCGCCGCCGTCAGCACGCCCACATTCATCACCGAGCAGATCTGCGCCGAGCCGATCAACAGCAGCGCGGCGAAGCGCGAATCCCGCCTGATGCCGAAGGCGGCGATGATGCCGAGCACGATGGGCACCACGGCCGAAACGCGCGCCGTGGCCGAGGGCACCAGGAAGGCCAGCAGGATGCCCACCGCCAGCGTGCCCGCCAGCACCGCCCGCGTCTCGGACCCCACGCGCGACAGCACCGCCAGCGCGATGCGCCGGTCGAGCCCCGTGGCCCCCACCGCGCCGGCGAACACCAGCGCCGCGCCCACCAGCACCACCGCGTTGTTGGCGAAACCGCCGATCGCCCAGTCCCGCGCGCGGGCGATGCCGATGCTCTTCGTGGGGTCGGCCAGGTCTGGCGCGGTGCCCACCAGCAGGATGATCGCCACCGTGATCAGCACGGCGCTGACGGTGGTGTCCACCGCCTCGGTCACCCAGAGGATCACCGCGAAGACCAGGATGGCGATGGCGCGCTGCCCGGCCACCGGCAGGCCCGCGAAGGGCGGCAGCAGGCAGATGCCGGCCAGAACCGCCAGCGCCACCGCCAAGCTGACCAGCGGTCGGCCCGATGCCGCGGGCGGTGCCTCCGCCGCCGTCACACTCGTCCCCATGGCATCACCTCCCACCTGCGGGAGGCGACGCTAGACTGGCCGCGAGGCCGTCGCCTTGCGGCGCATCAAGCGCCGATGGCCGGCACGCGCTTCAGTAGCGCGGCATCCAGCGCGGCGCGGCGCGCCCACAGCGCGCGGTACCATGCGAGGCGCGGCGCCACCTGCCGGTGCAGCAGGCGCTCGGCCTGCACCCAGCCACGCGCCGCCTCCGCCATGGCGAGGGCGCGCGCGGGCGCGGCCAGCAGGGCGCGGAGTTCGGCCGCGAATTGCTCCGGCCCGGGCACCAGCAGCCCGGTTTCGCCATGCCGCAGGCTCTCGCCATAGACCACCGGGCTGGCCAGGCTGCAAAGGCGGTGCCCACCCGCCTCCACCGCCTTCAGGTCCGACTTCATGCGGTTGAAGCGGGTATCGGCCAGCGGCAGGAAGGCCAGCTCGCAGCGCGCCAGCACGGCGCGGTAGCCGGCGTAATCGGTGGTGGGCGTGAAGTGCTTGTGCGGCGTGTCCAGCGCGTCGAAGCTGCGCCTGTCATGCACCACCGCCACCGCCAGCCGGCCCTCGGCCTCGGCCAGCACGGCGTTCAGAGCGGGCAGGAAGGGGGCGATGTCGGCCTCGCGGTTCAGCGCCCCGAAGAACAGCGTCAGCCGCGCCGGGTCCTGGAAGTTGCGCGGCGGCGGCAGCGCGGCCAGCGCGTTCGGGAAGACGCCGATTTCGTCGTTGAAGGGCGAAAGCAGCGCGCGCAGCGGCGCGGTGGAGGTCTGCACCGCATGCACGCCGCGGAAGGCGAGATGGTCGGTGCGCGCGATCGAGGGCCAATGCGCCGGGTCGTCGTCGAATTCCTGCACCAGCACCGCGCCGGTGGCGCGCAGCGCTCGCAGATAGGCGGGGCTGTCGGCGCTGTCGAGCAGGCGGCGATGCAGCACCATCACGCGCGGCACATCGGGCTCGGTCTTCGGCAGCTCGGCATTCTGCCCGGCCATGATCAGCACGCCCGGGCGCGTGGAGAGCGCGGCGAAGGGCTCGATGATGCGCACGTCGTTGACGCCGCCGACCGGCTTGAGGGTGCGCGCCACCAGCACCATCGGCGCCGGTTTCCGGCGCACCGCGCGCCAGACATATTGCAGCGGCGCGCTGCGGCGGAACCAATCATCCGGCGTCACGCCAAGCGCCTTCAGCGCCGGGGTGATCTGGTGCGCGAAGGCCTCGGCCTTCTCGCGCCCGAAGATTCGCGGCGCGGCCTCCAGCGGCACCAGCCCGGCCTGGTCCAGCGCCTGCTTCATGCCATCGCGCGTGAACCAGCGCAGATGCGTCTCGTCGAACAGGCCCATCTTCTCGTAGCGCCAGGTGCCGGTCAGCAGCCGCGCGACGAAGGACCAATGCTCGATGTTCGGCACGCAGGCCAGCAGCACGCCCTCCTCGGCCAGCAGCGCGGCGTCGCGCTTCAGCACCGCCCAGGGGTCGCGCAGATGCTCCAGCACGTCGCCGAACACCAGCGCATCGAGGCTGCCGGGCGGCAGCGGCGGCGGCGTGGTCTCTATGTCGATCCGCAGCACCTGCTCGTAATGCGGCGCGGCGGCCTCGGCCAGCGTGGCGTCGGGCTCGATGCCGATCAGCCGCGTGGCGGGGTTGCGCAGGCGGAAGGCGGCACCGAGGCCGCCGGCACCGCACCCCACATCGAGCACCATCCGCGCATCCAGCGGAATGCGCGAGAGCAGGTCCGGGTTCGCCTGCGCCCCGTAGGTGGTGGCGGGATCGAGAGCGGTCACGGGCGGGGCATCGCCCCCGGCGCCACGGCCAGCGGGCGAGGACGCATGGCAATTCTCCTGTGCATGGCGGCAGATGGTGCACGCCCGGTCGCGCTTATCAAGCCGCGGCGGCTTGACGGCGGGCGCCCGGGCACGCCACTCCGGGCGCCATGGCCCAACCCCCGCTGCTGCACCTGCGCGACATCCGCCTGCAACTCGGCTCCACGCAGCTGCTCGATGGCGCCGAGCTCGCCGTGGGGCGGGGCGAGCGCCTTGCCTTGGTGGGGCGCAACGGCAGCGGCAAATCCACCCTGCTGAAGATCGCTGCCAGCGTCATCGAGGCCGATGCCGGCACGCGCTTCCTGCAGCCCGGCGCCACGGTGCGCTATTTGCCGCAGGAGCCCGACCTGGCCGGCTACGCCACCACCGGCGCCTATGTGGCCGCCGGCCTCGGCCCGGGCGATGATCCGCACCGCGCGCGCCGGCTGATGCAGGGCCTGGGCCTGACCGGCGAGGAAGCGCCCGCGCGGCTGTCCGGCGGCGAGGCGCGGCGTGCCGCCCTGGCCCGCGCGCTGGCACCCGAGCCCGACATCCTGCTGCTGGACGAGCCCACCAACCACCTCGACCTGCCGGCCATCGAATGGCTGGAGGCCGAGCTCGCGGGCCTCGACAGCGCGCTGGTGCTGATCAGCCACGACCGCCGCTTCCTGCAGCGCCTGTCGCGCGCGATGGTGTGGCTCGACCGCGGCACGACGCGGCGGCTGGAGCAGGGCTTCGGCCAGTTCGAGACCTGGCGCGACCAGGTGCTGGAGGAGGAGGAGACGCAGGCCCACAAGCTGGCGCGCAAGATCGTGCGCGAGGAGCACTGGCTGCGCTACGGCGTCACCGCGCGACGCAAGCGCAACGTCAAGCGCCTCGCCGGGCTGCAGGAGCTGCGCAAGCGCCGGAAGGAGCGCGTCTCCGCGCCCGGCACGGTGCGCATGGCGGCCAGCGAGGGCGATGCCTCCGGCACGCTGGTGATGGCGGCCGAGGGTGTTTCGAAGGCCTGGGACGGGCGCGTCGTGGTGCACGAATTCTCCACGCGCATTCTGCGCGGCGACCGCGTGGGCATCATCGGCCCGAACGGCGCGGGCAAGACCACGCTGCTGAACATGCTGACAGGCGTGCTGGCGCCCGATTCCGGCAGCGTGCGGCTGGGCAGCAACCTCGCCATGGTGACGCTCGACCAGAAGCGCGAAAGCCTCGATCCCGCGCTGACGCTGCAACAGGCGCTGACAGGCGGCAGCGGCGATACGGTGCGCGTCGGCGGCCAGCCGCGCCATGTGGTGGGCTACATGAAGGACTTCCTGTTCGTCTCGGAACAGGCGCGCACGCCGGTGGCGGCCCTTTCGGGCGGCGAGCGCGGGCGGCTGATGCTGGCGCGCGCGCTGGCCACGCCCTCGAACCTGTTGGTGCTGGACGAACCCACCAACGACCTCGACCTCGAGACGCTGGACCTGCTGCAGGAACTGCTGTCCGACTACGAGGGCACGGTGCTCGTGGTGAGCCATGACCGCGATTTCCTCGACCGCGTCGCCACCAATGTGATCGTCTCCGAAGGCGATGGGCGCTGGCAGGATTATGCCGGCGGCTACAGCGACATGGTGGCGCAGCGCGGCCGCGGCGTGGAGGCGCGGGCCATCGCCGCACAGGCGCGGGTCGCCGAGGCCGGCGCGGCGCAAACCGCCGAGGCCGGCGAGGCACCGGCCGCCGAGGCGCCGCGCCTCGCCGCGCGGGCGCGCATGAGCTTCAAGGACAAGCACGCGCTGGAGACGCTGCCCGCGCGCATCGCCACACTGGAGCGCGAGATCGCCAGCCTGCAGGCGGCGCTGGCCGATGCCGGGCTCTATGCGCGCGATCCCGCCGGCTTCGCCGCGCGCGGCAGCCTTCTGGCGAAGAAACAGGCCGAGCGCGAGGCGGCGGAGGAGGAGTGGCTGCGCCTGGAATTGCTGCGCGAGGAAATCGAGGGCTGACCGGCGCGGCCGCGCATGCTTTACCGGCCCCGCGGCACCAGGAGAACAAGGCATGACGATCGGCGTGGGCGGCTCGGATTTCGCGACCGAACTGGCGGGCATCCGCAACGCGCGGGATGCGGTGCCGCCGATCGGCGCCGAGGAGCACGCGCGCCGCGTGGCGGCCGCACAGGCGCGCATGCGCGAACTCGGCATCGCCGCACTCTGGCTGGATGGCACCACCAACCTCGCCTGGCTGACCGGCATGAAGCACGGGCAGAGCGAGCGGCCCTTCGGCGCCGTGCTGCCGGCCGAGGGCAACCTCACCTACCTTTGCCCGCAGTTCGAGGTGGAGAAGGCGCGCACCCTGCTGCTGATCCCCGGCGAAATCCGCGGCTGGGAGGAGGATGAGGACCCCTACGCGCTGTTCACCGACATCCTGCGCGGTGCTGACGTGGCCGGCGGCACCGTGGCGATCGACGACTTTGCCCGAGTCTTCCTCGCTGAAGGCTTGAGGAATTCGCTGCCCAACCATCGCTTCGTGGCCAGCGGGCCCGTCACCTCCCACCTGCGCGAACGAAAGACCGAGCACGAAGTCGCGCTGCTGCGCCAGGCCATGGGCATGACGCTGCAGATCCAGGCCGCCGCGGCGCGCGCGCTCTCGCCCGGCGTGACGACGGTGGAGGTGACGGAGTTCCTCGCCGCCGCACATCGCAAGGCCGGCTTCGACGCCGGGCCCGCCTTCTCCATCGTGCTGTTCGGCGAACCCAGCGCCTATCCGCATGGCGTGCCCTATCCGCAGACGCTGGCCGAGGGCGACGTGGTGCTGGTGGATGTCGGCGGCGTGCTGCACGGCTATGTCAGCGACATCACGCGCAGCTACGTGTTCGGCGAGCCCACTGCGCGGCAGCGCGAGATCTGGAACCTGTCGCACCGCGCGCAGGCGGCGGGCTTCGCCGCGGCGCGGCCCGGCGCGCCCTGCGGGGCCATCGACGATGCCTGCCGCGCCGAGGTGGTGAAGGCCGGCTTCGGCCCGGGCTACAAGACGCCCGGCCTGCCGCACCGCACCGGCCATGGCGTCGGCATGGATGTGCACGAGGCGCCGTATTTCGTGGGCTCCAACCGCGCGCCGCTCGCCATCGGCAACACCGGCAGCATCGAGCCGACCATCGCCATCTACGGCGAATTCGGCATACGGCTGGAAGACCACATCGTGATCACCGAGACGGGCGCGGCATGGCTGACGCCGCCGGCGAAATCCGTCGATGAACCATTCGCGGGGGTGTGAGGCATGCTGACCATCTATGGCGTCTATCGTTCGCGCGCGCTGCGCAATATCTGGCTTCTGGAGGAGATGGGCCAGCCCTTCCGGCACGTGCCGGTGATCCAGAATTTCCGCCCCGGCGCGGCTGCCGCGGCGATGCATTCGCGCGCGCCCGAATTCCTCGCCATCAGCCCCAATGGCGGCATTCCGGCGATGCAGGATGGCGACCTCGTGCTGTCCGAATCGCTCGCCATCAACCTCTACATCGCGCGGAAGTTCGGCGGCCCGTTGGCGCCGGCCGACCTGCCGGAGGAAGGCCAGGTGGCGCAGTGGACGCTGTTCGGCGCAACCGAGATCGAGCCGCGCTCCATCCAGATCCTCTACAACCGCGTGCAGTTGCCGCCCGAACAGCGCAGCGAGGCCAAGGTGGCCGAGGCCATCGCCGCGCTGCGCACGCCCCTCGCCGCGGTAGATGCGGCGCTGGCCGCCACCGGCTTCCTCGTCGGCGGGCGCTTCACCGTGGCCGACATCAACATGGCCGAGGTGGTGCGCTACGCCCTGCCCGCGCCCGAGGTGCTGGATGCCGCGCCGCGGGTGAAGGCCTGGCTCGCCGCCTGCCACGCGCGGTCGGCCTGGAAGAAGATCATGGCGCGCCGCGAGGAGGAACCCGCGCTGTAGCGGCGCTGGGCGAAAAACGCCGCGATTCTGGGCTTCTGCCTGAAAATAAGGCGACGCCGATGCGCCGCGCTGCGCCCCCCGACGCGCCCTGCCGTGGCGCGCCTCTGGCAAGCGTGGCACGCCTCTGGCATCAGCGGCGCGCTTCGCCACAACCAAGACCGGGACGAAAAGATGCATCGCCGCCACCTGTTGACGAGCGCCACCGCGCTCGCCCTGCCGCTTATCCTGCCCGCGGGCGCGCGCGCCCAGGGCGCCTTTCCGAACCGGCCGATCCGCATCGTCAGCCCCTTCGCGCCCGGCGGCACCTCGGATGGCGTGGTCCGCCTGCTGAGCCCGACGCTGGAGCGCGTGCTGGGCCAGCCCGTGGTGCTCGACAACCGCGCCGGCGCCGGCGGCACGGTGGGCACGGCGCACATCGCCGCCGAGCGGCCGGATGGCTATTCGCTGGTGCTGGCCAATGCCGGGCCCATGGCCATCGCGCAGACGCTGTTCCCCAACCTGGCCTATGACGTGCGCCGCAGCTTCTCCTACGTGATGCTGGTGGGCGGTGCGCCGATGGTGGTCGGCGTGCGGCCCGGCGGGCCCATCACCTCCATGGCCGATTACCTCGCCGCCGCACGCGTGCGGCCGGAGGCGATGACCTATGGCAGCGCGGGCATCGGCTCGGTCGGGCATCTCGCGGGCATGCTGTGGGCGCGCGAGGCGGGCGTGCAGCTGCTGCACGTGCCCTTCCGCGGCGGCGGCGAGGCCGAGCAGCAGGTGCTCGGCGGCAGCCTCGGCTCGCTGTGGAACACGCTCGGCGCGCATGCCGGCAGCGTGCGCGGCGGCACGCTGCGCGCGCTGGCCATCACCGGCGGCGAGCGCATGTCCACCTTCCCGGAGGTGCCGACCATCGTCGAAGCCGGCTTCCCCAACGCCACCGCCATCAACTGGTTCGTGCTGGCGGGCCCCGGCGGCATGCCCGAGGCCGCGATGGCGCGCATCCGCGAGGCCTTCACCATCGCCATCGCCGAGCCCGGCATGAAGGAGCGCATCGCCGGCCTCGGCGTGCTGACCATGACGGATGGTGGCTCGGCCGATGTGCAGGCCTTCGTCTCGCGCGAGGTCGATCGCTGGGCGCCCATCGTGCGCGCCAGCGGCGCAACGCCGAGCTGACGGAGTGGCTGCGCCTACGCCATCACGCTGAGCAGCCCGGGCACCGCCAGTGCGGCGAAATGCCGTGCTGCGGGAATGTCGGCCTCGGTGTACCAGTTCGCGTGGTGCAGCAGGTTGAGGGTGCCGATGCTGCCGCCGTTCCAGCGCACCGGCACGTTCAGCACGCTTTCGCAGCCCAGGCTGCGGATCAGCTCGTGGTCGAAGAACACGTCGGCAATGTCCTCGTAGGTGCGGCCGATATAGGGCCGCCCCTCGTCGAGCACCGAGCGGAACCAGTGCGTCTTGTTGATCGGCTTGCGCCCGCCCACCGGGTATTCGCGCGGCATGTTCGAATAGTAGCGCTGGCTTTCCTGCGCGCCCGGATGGATCACCAGGATGGTGAACAGCCGGTGGCCGATGGCGTGGCCCATCGCCGCATCGAGCGCGGCGAACAGCGGCGCGGGCTGCGCGGGCTCGGCCTGCGCTTCCATCACGGCGGCCAGGTGCGGTGCGGGGTCGGATCGGCTCATGGCGTGGCCCTCGTTCGGCTGCGTTCGGGGATGAGGCCTTGCGGCCGGAAGCGGAGCAGGAGAATCAGCGTGAGCGCGATGATGCCCTCGCGCAGCGCCGCCTTCTGCACGGGCGTGACACCCGGGATTTCGGCGGCGATGAAGCGCGTGCCCTCGATCAGCGCCATCACGAACAGCGCGCCCACCACGGCGCCGCGCATCGAGCCCACGCCGCCGGCCGTCAGCGCCAGCACGATGTAGATGGTCAGCAGCGGCGCGAAGCCCTCGGGCGCGATATAGGCGTTGTAATGCGCATACAGCGCCCCGGCCGCGCCGATCACCATCGCGCCGATGACGAAGGCCCGAACCTTGAACCACAGCACCGGCTTGCCCGCCACCGCCGCCACATCCTCGTCCTCGCGGATGGAGCGCAGCACGCGGCCGAAGGGCGAATGTGAAAGCCGCGCCAGCAGCACGAAGGCGATGGCCACCGCGCCCCAGACCAGCGCCAGGAAGATCAGGTTGAAGCCCTGCGGCGAGACATCGCCGCGCCACGGGCCGGGGATGCCGCTGATGCCATCGGTGCCGTTGGTCAGCCACACCTCGTTCGAGGCAACGAGGCGGATCACCTCCGCGAAGCCCAGCGTGACGATGGCGAGGTAGTCGCCGCGCAGCCGGGCCACGATCAGCGCCATCACCCCACCCGCCGCGGCCGCCACCACCGCGCCCGCGGCCCAGCCCAGCGGCATTGGCCACAGCAGCTTCGTGGTGAGCAGCGCGGAGGCATAGGCACCCAGGCCGAAGAAGCCGACCAGGCCGAGATTGACCATCCCGGTCAGGCCCCAGATCACGTTCAGCCCCAGCGCCATCAGCGCGTAGAAGCCGGCGAAGACCAGCATCGCGACCAGGTAGGCTTCCATCAGGTCCGCGCCCCCAGCAGGCCGGAGGGGCGGAACATCAGCACCAGCAGGATGGCGAGGAAGGCAGTGACGGTGCGGTAGGCGGGCTCCAGCACCACGCCGGCCAACTCCTCGCCCACCCCCACCACCATCGCGCCCAGCGCCGCACCGGGAATGGAGCCCAGCCCACCCACCACGGCGGCGGCGAACACGCTCAGCACCACGCGGAAGCCCGTCAGCGGGTCGATCGAGGTGTCGAGGCCGATCAGCATGCCACCGAAGCCGGCCAGCCCCGCGCCGATGAACACCGCCACGCGCGCAATGCGGTCCGGGTCCACGCCCTTGATGTCGGCCAGCACCGGGTTGTCAGCGACAGCGCGCATGGCGCGCCCAAGCCGCGTGAAGGCCAACAGACAAAAAAGCGCGCCCGCGGCGGCGATGGCATAGGCTGTGTTGCTCAATTGCTGCGGGCTGACGCGGATGCCATCGAAGCGCCAGTCGCGCAGGATCGGCAGGTCATACCCCCGCAGGTCGTTGCCGAAGCTGAAGCGGATGATGTTCTCCAGCAGGATGGTCAGCGCCACCGAGGCGATCGCGACGGTGAGCGGCCCGGCCGGCCGCAACGGCTTCAGCGCCAGTTCCTCGGAGAGCAGCCCCGCCGCGCCCGCGGCCAGGAAGGCCACCAGCAGCGCCACGCCGGCCGGCATGCCCCATTGCGCATTCGCCACCCAGCCGGCGAAGGCGCCGATGGTGGCGAAGCCCGCGATGGCGAAGTTGGGATAGCGCAGGACGGCGAAGATGCAGTTGAAGCCGATGGCGGGCAGCATCAGCATGCTGCCCGCCATCACGCCATTCAGCAGGATCTGCGCAAGGTCCCGCCAGTCCTGGATCAAGTCAGTGCCATCAGCACGAAGCGCCCGTTCTCGGCGCGCTCGTAGCGGAAGCGCGTGCCGCGGATGTCGCCGCGCTCGTCGAAATCGACCGGGCCGGAGGCGCCCTCGTAGTTGATGCTCCGCCCCGCGGCCAGCAGCCGCAGCCCATCCGTCACGTTGTCCACGCGCTCGCCATCGCCGGCGGCGATGCGGCGCACATTGTCACGGATGGCCACGCCCGTGGCCTCCCCGGCCGCCGCGGCGGCAAGGATGGCGAGGCTCGCATGGTCGTTGGTCTGCGCCGAATAGGGATCGACCTCGACATTGCCGAAGCGCGTCTGCAGCCGGCGGAAGGCGCCGGATTCCACGTCCGGGCTGGGCTGCCAGGTGATGACGCCGTTGGTCACCTCATTGGGCAGCGACTGGAAGGTGCTCTGGTTCACCGCATAGGCGGGCGTGAAGCGGCGGCCCTCGAAGCCGGCGCGGAACAGCTCGCGCAGCAGGATCGTGACATCGGGCAGGTAGCCGTTGAGGAACACGGTATCGACCCGCGCGCGCATGATCTGGTCCACCTCCGAGCGGAAGGCGGTCTTGTCGCGCTCATAGACGATGAAGCCGGCCACGCTGCCGCCGGCGGCGCGGAACTTCTCCACCAGCACATCCTGGCTGGACTGCGCGAAGGGCGATTGCGCGGCGAGGTGGAAGACGCGCCGCGCACCCTGCGCCAGCAGGAAATCCGCCCCGGTCGCGATCTGCAGGCGGCTGTTGGGCTGGGTGCGGAAGATGAAGCCCTGGTGCGGCAGCAGCGTGATGGAATCGGCACCCGAGACGGTGAACAGCGGCAGCCGGTTCTCCCAGCACAGCGGCGCAACCGCGGTGGTGACCGAACTGGCCCAGGTGCCCATCAGCGCCGTCGCGCGGTCCACGTCGATCAGCTTGCGCGCGCCGCGCACGCCGGCATCGGGGTTGGTCTGGTCGTCCTCGGCGACGAGGCGGATCGGCCGGGCGCCCTGGCGCGTGGGGATGCCGCCCGCCGCATTCGCCTCATCCACCACCGCCTGGATGGCGCGCAGCATCGCCGGGCCATAGGGGCCGCCCGCGCCAGTCAGCGGCGGCAGCGCGCCGAACACCACCGGCGCGCTTTGCCCGAAGGCCTTGCCGCCGATGGCGAAGCTGGTGATGCCGGCTGCCGCGCCCAGCAGCGCGGCGCGGCGGCCGATCGTGAAGGTGGTCATGCCCGCATTCTCCCTGTTTGCGATGCCCATAGTAGCCAGCCTCAGCCGCCGAGGAACAGGCGGCGCACCTCGGGGTCGGCGGCCAGCGCGGCGGCCGGGCCGGTGCGGGCCACGCGCCCATCCACCAACACGATGCCCTCCTCCGCGATGGCCAGCGCCTCCAGCGCGTTCTGCTCCACCATCAGGATGGCGGTGCCCTCGGCGTGGATGGCGGCGATGCCGTCGAACAGCGATTCCGCGGCCTTGGGGCTGAGCCCGGCCGAGGGTTCGTCGAGCAGCAGCAGCCGCGGCTCCACCATCAGCGCCATCGCCATGGCCAGGATCTGCCGCTGCCCGCCCGACAGCGTGCGCGCCGCGCGGCGGCGCTTCTCGGCCAGGATCGGGAAGCGCGCGAACAGCGCCTCCACGCGCTGCACCACGCGCGCGCGCGGTTCCAGATAGCCGCCCATCTCGAGGTTCTCGCGCACCGAGAGGCTGGCGAAGATGTTCGCCTCCTGCGGCACGAAGGCCACGCCGCGCGCCGCCACGCCGCGCGGCGGCAGGCCGGTGAGCACCTCGCCGGCGAGGCGCACCTGCCCCGCCTTGGGCTTCAGCAGCCCGGCGATGGCCTTCAGCAGCGTGGATTTGCCCGCCCCGTTCGGCCCGACGATCGCCGCCATGCGCTGCGGTGCCAGCGCCACGGTGATGCCCTTCAGGATCTCATCCGCCGCGCCATAGCCGCCGACCAGGCCTTCCACCTCCAGCAGCGGGCTCATGCGTGCACCCGGCGGCCCATATAGGCTTCCTGCACCCGCGCATCGGCGGCGACGGTCGCGAAATCCCCGCTCGCCAGCAGCTGGCCCTCGGCCATCACGATCACCGGGTCGCACAGCGAGGCTACGAAATCCATGTGGTGCTCCACCACCAGCACGGTCATGCCCTCGTCGCGCAGATGCGCGATATGCGCCGCGATCTCGGCGGCGAGCGTGGGGTTCACGCCGGCCACCGGCTCATCCAGCAGCAGCAGCCGCGGCTCGGCCATCAGCGCGCGGCCGATCTCCATCAGCTTCTTCTGCCCGCCCGACAGTGCCGCCGCCTGGTTGTCGAGCACGCGCGTCAGGTTCAGCCGCGCCGCCACCGCCACGGCGCGCGCGCGCAGCGCTTCCTCGCGCGCGCGCATCGCGGCCGGGCGCAGGATGGCCGCGCCGATGCGCTCGCCGGGCTGCGCCGGGCCATACAGCAGCAGGTTCTCCAGCACCGTCAGGCGGGGAATGCCGCGCGCGATCTGGAAGCTGCGCACCAGCCCGGCGCGGGTGATGCGGTCCGAACGCTGGCCGGTGATGTCCTGGCCGGCGAAGAATACGCGCCCCTCATCGGGGCGGATGACGCCGGAGATGCACTGAAAGGCGGTGGATTTGCCGGCGCCGTTCGGGCCGATCAACGCCGTGACGCTACCCTGGCGGACCGTGAGGTCCAGGCCGTTCAGCGCCACCACCCCGCCGAAGCGCCGGACGAGGCCGCGCACCTCGAGGATCGGGGCGGTCATGCGCGCGTGACGCTACACCAGTGCCATTGCCGCGCAATCCTGCTGGACGCCGCGGGCGAGCTGCGCCAGGAAGCGCCGGCGCGCCAGCCCGGGCAGAACAGGGCGGCGCGCACCGGGAGATCGAAGCATGACCTTGCCATCCTTGCCGCGCCGCGGGCTCGGCGTGCTTGCCCTCGGCCTGATGGCCGCCCCCCAGGCCGCGCACGCACAGCCCGCCTGGCCGGAGCGGCCGGTGCGCCTGATCGTGCCCTTCGCGCCCGGCGGTGCCTTCGACGTGGTGGCCCGCGCCATGGCGGTGCAGTTCCCGCGCTTCGCCCAGGGCCAGGCGCTGCAGGTGGACAACCGCCCCGGCGCCGGCGGCACCATCGCCGGCGCGCTGACGGCGCGTGAGCGGCCCGATGGCGGCACCTTCATGCTGGCCGACCTCGCGCCCAACGTGGTGGGGCAGGAGATGTTCCAGGGCCTGTCCTACGATCCGCGCACCGCCTTCATGCCGATCATCCACGCGGTGAACATCCCGACGGTGCTGGTGGCACGCCCCGGCTTCGCGCCGCGCGACACGGCGGCGGTGCTGGCCGCGGCGCGCGCCGAGCCCGGGCGCCTCACCTACTCCACGCCCGGTGCCGGCAATGCGGTGCAGTTCATGATGGAGCACCTGCAGCGGCTGACCGGCACGCGCATGACGCATGTGCCCTATCGCAGCGGCGCCGAGGCGGCGACGGCGCTGGTACGCGGCGATGTGGACCTCTCCTTCACCTCGATCAGCTCCGCCCTGCCCTTCCTGCAGGATGGCCGCGCGCGGCCGATCGCGGTCAGCACCGCCAGCCGCGTGGCGCAGCTGCCCGATGTGCCGGCGATCGCGGAGGTGGTGCCGGGCTTCGATGTCGCGGTCTGGACCGGCGTGGTCGCACCCGCCGGCATGGCGCCCGATCTGGTGGCCGTGGCGAATCGCGTCTTCGGCCAGGTGCTGGCGGTGCCGGAACTGCGGGAGCACCTGGCACGCGTGCAGGGTGCGGAGGTGGTGGGCGGCACGCCGGAAGAATTCGCCGCGCATATCGCCAGCGCCCGCGCGCGCTGGACGCCGATCATCCGCGAGTTGGGGATCCGGCTGGAATAGCGGCGCGTTGCGGCGCCTCGGCCGGCTTGGGCGCGCCGTTCGTCGCGCCGGCCTGCGGCCTCTGATCCTTCGGCGGCGCCCGATATTCATCAGGCATCCGTAACAGTCCCGAGGCGAGCATCTGCTCGCGCCGGAACGCCTGCTGGTCCATGGCAAACCTCCCCAAGTCGCCAATGCAGCCACGCGAATCGCCAAGCAGGACCAGGCAGCTTCCCGGGCCATGGCCAAGGGCATGACGCGTGGCCTTGGCAGGCCACCGGCATCAAACCAGCCAGGGATTAGGGAAGTGTGATCGCGGCTTGTGAAATTGCGGGGCCTGGACGCTCCAGTTGAGTCTCAACGCCTCGCTACGCGGTTAGGTAGCACCAGCCGCGGCGCCGCGACAACCGCCTATCCGGCCCAACCATGCGGCGCGCCCGCCAGCCAGCGGCGGCCCGCTTCGTACAGCGCCTGCACCCGCTCGCCCTTCAGGCCGGGCATGTCGGTCTTCACATCGTAGCCTATCTGCGTCTGCAGGTAGGCGAGGTGCCGGTAGCCCTCGGGGAAACGCGCCAGCAGCGCGGCATCCAGTTCCAGCCGCGCCGCCGGGTCCACCGGGTCCATGCGGTCCTTCTCGTAGATCGGCTGGCGCAGCACGATGCCCCAGCGGGGGCCACCGGGGCATTCGCGCTCCTCGATGAAATCGTGGAAGCGGCCGGTGCACACCACATCCACTAGCACGCCATGCACGCTGGCGCGCTGGCTGATCGTCATCTTCGTCTGCGCGATGGCGCGCGCACCGGCGAGGTCCACCGAGCAGCCGCCGAGGAAATGCAGGATCGACACGCCCTTGGCCCAGCCGGCCTTCGAGGCCTCGATGAACTGCGCCGCCGGCGCCTGGCACCAGGTGGCCATCATGTGCCCATCGGCGTGCCAGCAGCTGGCGAAGCGGTCCCAGTCGCCGGCGTCGCGCCAGACGGCCCAGTTCTGCACGAGCTCGGTCACCTGCAGGCGGCGGAGCTGAAGGGTGTCGGTCATGCGCGGTCTCCGGGATCGTGGCGGGGCGCTTATCCCGGGCCGGGCGGGGCGGCAAGCGCCGCTTGACGCGTGTTGCGCTTGGCGTAGAGGGGGCGACACAAACGATTGCAGGCCAACGGGGGAACGAGACCATGACGCTGACGCGACGCACCGCGCTGGGCGCTGCCCTGTTGCTGCCCTCGGTGGCGCGCGCGCAACCACGGCCGGTGTGGCCCGATCGACCCGTGCGGCTGCTGCAGGGCTTCGCCGCCGGCGGGGGCACCGACATCCTCGCCCGCCTCGTCGCACCGCAGCTGGCCGCAGCCTTCGGCCAGCCCGTGGTGGTGGAAAGCCGCCCCGGCGCCGGCGGCACGCTGGCCGCCGAGGCGCTGGCCCGCGCCACCGATGGCCACACGCTGATGATGCTCAACAACGGCTTCGCCGTCTCCGCCGCGCTGTATCGCCGCCTGCCCTACGACCCGCGCGCGGACATCGCGCCGATCGCCATGGTGGCCAGCACCGGCCTGGTGCTGCTCGCCGCCACCGGCGGCGATGCCCCGCGCGACCTCGCCGACCTCATCGCCCGCGCCAGGGCCCGGCCGGAGGCGCTGAACCTCGCCACCGTCGGCGTCGGCAGCACGCAGCATTTCGTGGCCGAGGCGGTGCAGGCGGCGGGCGGCTTCCGGCTGACGCATGTGCCCTATCGCGGCACGCCGGCCGCGCTGGTGGCGCTGCGCAACGGCGAGGTGCAGGTGGTGGCTGAGGTCGCCGCCGCCGTGCTCGGCCAGATCCGCGACGGCGAGGTGCGCGCCCTGGCCATCACCTCGCCGCGGCGCTCGGCGCTGCTGCCCGACGTGCCGACGGTGGCCGAATTGCTGAACCTGCCGGATTTCGACATCGAGACCTGGTACGCGCTCGGCGCGCCCGCCAGCGTGCCCGCCTTCGTCGCCGAGCGCATCGCCGAGGCGGCGCGCGGCCTCGCCGGCAACGCCGAATACCGCACCCGCCTCGCCGCCCTCGGCCTGACGCCGCGCGATGCCGGCACGCCCGCCAGCACGCGCGCCGCCGTCCTGGCCGAGATGGACCGCTGGGCCGAGGTGGTGGAACGCACCCGCATGGAACGGCAATAGGCCGCCCGCCCCCTTCCCGCTCCCGAAAGGACCACGATGACCGACCGCACGGCGCCCACCGCCCACCCGATCCACGCGCTGATGGCCGCGCGCTGGAGCCCGCGCAGCTTCACCGACGCGCCGGTGACCGCCGCCGAGGCCGCCAGCCTGCTGGAAGCCGGGCGCTGGGCGGCCTCCTGCGTCAACGACCAGCCCTGGTATTTCCTGGTCGCGCGGCGCGATGCCGATGCGGCGGGCTTCGCCGCGCTGCTCGGCCTGCTGACGCCCAACAACCAGGGCTGGGCCGGCCGCGCGGGGCTGCTGATGATCACGGTGGCGCGGCTGCGCTTCGCCGCCAACGGCAACCCCAACGCCGTGGCGCTGTACGATCTCGGCCAGGCGGCGGCGCAGATCAGCCTGCAGGCCACGGCAATGGGGCTGCAGGCGCACCAGATGCGCGGCTTCGATGTGGAGCGTGCGCGCGTGGAACTCGGCGTGCCCGCCGACCACGACCCCGTCTCGGCCATCGCCATCGGCCATGTCGGCGCGCCCAGCCTGCTGCCCGAGGCGCTGGCGGCACGCGAGGTTGCGCCGCGCAGCCGCAAGGCGATCGGCGAATTCGCCTACGCGGCGGGCTGGAGCAAGCCGCTCGGGCTTTAGTCGCGCAGCAGGGGGCCGCGCAGCGCGAGGAATTCGTCCACCGCCTCGACGAAGCCCGCGCGCTCCACCTCGCCCACCATCAGCGACAGCGCCACCATGCCGCGCCGCGCGATGTACCAGCCGCGCTCCAGCAGGTCGAGGAACAGCAATTCCTTCATCGCCTGGTTCGCGGCCGCCGCATCGGCGGCGTCGCGCGGCGGCGCGGCGCAGAAATGGAACGCCATCATGCTGCCGCGCCCGGTCACCTGCACCGGCAGGCCGCGCGCGGCGATGGCGGCGTTGAGCGCCGCGCGCAGCGCATCGCCGCGCGCATTGTGCGCCTCCGCCACCGCCGGCGTGTAGACCTCCGACAGCGCGGCGATGCCCGCGCTCATCGTCAGCGTGTTGTTGTTGAAGGTGCCGGCATGCGGCACCGAATCGCTGCGCCGCGGATCGAAATGCGCCATCAGCGCCGCGCGCCCGCCCAGCGCGCCGAAGGACATGCCGCCGCCGACATACTTGCCCAGCGTCGCGAGGTCCGGCGTGATGCCGCTCGCTTGCTGCAGGCCGCCCGGCGCCAACCGGCTCGTCATCACCTCGTCGAACACCAACAGCGCGCCGGTCTCCGCCGCCACGTCGCGCAGCGCCTCGAGGAAGCCGGCCTCGGCGGGAATGCAGCCGCCGCCGCCCAGCATCGGCTCCAGGATGATCGCCGCGAGGTCCCCGGCATGCGCGCGCGCCAGCGCCACGGCGCCGGCGGTATCGTTGTAGCGGCCGAGCACCACCGCATGCGGCACGTTCACAGGGTTGGGGCCGGCGGCGAAGGTCAGCAGGCTGCCGTGATAGCCGCCCTCGAAGGCGAGGATGGTGTTGCGCCCCGTCGCCACGCGCGCCAGGGACAGCGCCAGCAGGTTCGCCTCGGTGCCGGAATTGGTGAAGCGCACCTGCTCGATCGCCGGGAAACGCGCGCACACCAGCCGCGCGAAGCGGGCCTCGAAGGCGTTGTGTCCGGTCAGGTTCAGCCCGGCATCGAGGCCGCGCAGCACCGCGGCGCGGATGGCCGGATGCGAATGGCCGAACAGCCCCGCCGTGTATTCGCCGATCATCGAGACATAGGTCAGGCCATCCGCATCGGTGATGCGGCAGCCCTCGCCATGCTCGACGCGGAACGGGAACGGGCCGTGGAACAGCACGCTGCGCGTGTTGCCGCCGGGCATCACCTCGGCCGCCTCCCGGTGGTGCGCGGCGCTGGCCGGCCGGCGCCGCGCATAGGTCTCGCGCGCTTCCTCCAGCGCATCGGTCAACTCGGCGTTGCGCATGCGGTCCTCCGGCGCGCGGCCTTCGCCCGGCCCCGCATCTTCGGCATCATGCGGCCATCGAGCGGGAGGTGGCCAGATGGGCATGCTGTCGGGACGGGTTGCGGTGGTGACGGGTGCGGCCCGCGGCCTGGGCGCTGCCATCGCCGCGCGCCTGGCGCAGGAGGGTGCCGTGGTTCACGGGCTCGATCTGCCCGATTGCGACGTGACGGAGGAAGCGCAGCTGGCCGCCGCTATGGCGCGCCTGCCGCGCATCGACATCCTCGTCGCCAACGCCGGGCTGGTGCCGCCCTGGCGCGCCGTGGATGCGCTGGACCTTGCGGAATGGGACCGCGTCTTCGCGGTGAATGTGCGCGGCGCCGCCGCCAGCATGAAACACGCCGTGCCGCGCATGCCGCGCGGTGGCGCCATTCTCGCCATGGCCAGCATCAATGCGGAGGTCGCGGCCGCCAGCCAGGCGCTCTACACCGCCAGCAAGCACGCCGTGCTGGGCCTGGTGCGCGCCGCGGCGCTGGACCTCGGCCCGCGCGGCATCCGCGTGAATGCGCTCGCACCCGGGCCGATCGCCACGGAGGCGCTGCAGGCCCGCATCGCCGCGCGCCATGCGGGTGGCGGCCTCGCACCCACGGCCGCGCTGGCCGCCGAGGCCGCGCGCACGCCGCTCGGCCGCATCGCCACCGAGCAGGACGTGGCAAACACCGCGCTGTTCCTGGTCTCCGACCTCGCGGCCGCGATAACCGGGCGGATGCTGCGCGTCGATGCCGGGCTGCCGTGATCAGTGGCGGCCCTGCGCCGCCGCGCGACGATCGAGGTAGAAGGCGTAGCTCCTCGGCAGCACGCTGGCGGGCGCGGCCAGGCCCAGCTCGCGCGCGGCGCGATAGGCCCAGTTCGGGTCGGCGATCATCTCCCGCGCCAGCGCCACGCAATCGGCGCGTCCCTCGGCGAGAATCGCCTCCGCCAGCACGGGTTCGGTGATCAGCCCCACCGCCATGCTGGGCATGCCGCAATCGCGCTTCACGGCCTCGGCCAGCGGCACCTGGAAGCCGTGCTCCTGCCGATTCACCATCAGCGACACCGGCGCGCCGATGCCGCCCGCCGAGCAATCCACCATGTCCACGCCGCGCGGCTTCAATTCGCGCACCAGCGGCAGCGTATCCGCCAGCGTCAGACCGTCCGGCGCATTGTCCTGCAGCGAGGAACGCCACAGCAGCGGCATGCCCGGCGGAATCGCCGCGCGCACCGCCTCGGCCACGCGCAGAGAAAGGCGCATGCGCCCCGCCGCATCGCCGCCATAGCTGTCGGTGCGGCGGTTGCTGATCGGCGAGAGAAAGGCGTGCAGCAGGTAACCATGCGCGCCGTGCAGTTCGATGGCGTCGAAGCCGGCGCGCACCGCGCGCGCCGCGGCGGCGGCGAAGGCCTGCACCACCTCGTCAAGCTCGGCCACCGTGGCCTCGCGCGGGGCACGCCAGCCCTGGCGCATCGGAATGGCGGAGGGGCCGATCGTCTCCCAGAAGGGCTCCGGCCCGTCCGCCGCCAGCGCGCCATTGCCATCCCAGGGGCGCTCCGTGGCGCCCTTCGCGCCGGCATGGTTCAGCTGGATGGCCGAGACCACGCCATGCGCGCGATGGAAGCTGGTGATCTCGCGCCACGCCGCCACCTGAGCGTCGTTCCACAGCCCGGTGCAGCCGGGCGAGATGCGGCCATCGCGCGTCACGCCGGTGGCCTCGGCGATCACCATGCCGACGCCACCCAACGCGAAGCGGGCATGGTGGCCGCGATGCCACGCATCGGGAATGCCTTCCGTGGCGTAGTACTGGCACATCGGCGCCACGACGACGCGGTTGCGCAGAGTCACGTCGCGCAGCGACAAGGGCTCGAACAGCTTCGGCGTGGCGGCCATGTCAGCGGCCACCCGGGCGCTTCTCCCACCCATGCGCGGCCAGGATGTCGTGGCTCGCCGCAAGGTCGCCATCCGGGTCGGTGCCGGGCTGCGCGGCGTCGGTGATGATCTCCAGCACCGTGAAGCCGCTGTAGCCGATCTCGCGCAGCGCCGCCGCCGCGGGGCCGGGCTCGACGATGCCGGTGCCCAGGCGATCATGCTTGAAGTCGCCATAGCCGGTGTCGCTGATGTGCACGTTCTTGATGCGCGCGCCCAGCATTCGGATGGCCGCCACCACATCCTCCTTGATGTAGGCGCTGTTGCAGATGTCGAAATTGATGCCGACGGAGGGATCGATGTCGTTCGCGACATCCAGCATGTCCTTCGCCGTGGGCAGGAAGGTGAAGGGCACGTTCTCGAGGATGATCTCGGTGCCGCTGCCCTTGGCATGCGCCACAAGCTCCTTCCCCCCCTCGACGAACCAGTCGCGCATCCACGCCACCGGCGGGTTGATGAGGGAATTCACCGGGCCCGGAATGGCGCAGACGACGGGGCAGCCCCAGTCGGCCGCCAGGTCGATGGCCTCCTTGTAGCGGTCCAGCGTGTAGCGCCGCATGATCGGGCAGACGCTGTTCGGGTTGTTGTCCAGCAGCGGATAGCAGAAGGAGGTGATGGCATTGCCCTCGCCATTCAGCCAGGTCTTCACCTCGCGCTTCTCCGCCGGCGTCATCGAGGAGGGCCACAGATGCGGCGGGAAGATCATCATCTCGAAATTCCGGTAGCCCTGGCTGGCCAGGTGCTTCAGCGCGCCCAGGCCGGAATGCGAATACAGGAACGGGAAGGTCGAGGCGGCGACGCGGAAATCGGGCATGTCGGTTCTCCTCACAGGGTCGATTCAAGACGCGTGTTGACGATCATTTCCGCCACATGCGCCTGCGCCGGCAGGCGCAGCAGCAGGCTGACGATCTCGGCGATGGTCCCAGGGTTCAGGCGCCCGGGCCCGGGTGTGACGCCGGGCAAATTCGCAACCAGTTCGGTGTCGATCGCGCCGGGGCACAGCGCGGTGGCGCGCAGGCCCTCGGCATGGCCGGCGAAGCGCGTGGCATGCGTCAGCGCCACCAGCGCATGCTTCGACATGGCATAGCCCAGCGTCACCGCCACGTCGCGGATGCGCTTGCCGTCGGTGGAGGCGATGTTCACCACGCGGCCATGGCCGCTGGCGCGCAGATGCGGCAGGGCGGCGCGCGTGACGCGCAGCGGCGCCTTGACGTTCACCTCCCACATCGCATCCAGCGCCGCCTCGTCCTCGTCGTCGAAGGTGACGCGGGCCAGGATGCCGGCATTGTTCACCAGCGCATCCAGCGCGCCATGCGCGGCGATGGTGGCCTCGATCCAGGCCCGCGCATCCTCGCGCCGCGTCGCATCGAAGCGGTGGAAGGTGACGCGCGGCGAAGCGCCCAGCGCGAGGCGCGCGTCCGCCGCCTTCGGATCGCGTACGCCGAGCGACAGCGCGAAGCCATCCGCATGCAGCCGCCGCGCGATGGCGGCACCCAGGCCCCGCCCCGCGCCGGACAGCGCGACGACGCGGCCGGCGGCGGGCAGCATCGCATCCGTCATCAGAACAGGCCCTGATACACGCCGCCATCGTTGACGATGTTCTGCGCACTCATGAAGCCGGCCTGCGCGCTGGACAGGAAGGCCACCAGGTCGCCGCACTCCATCGGGTCCGCGAAGCGGCCGGCGGGGCAGGTCTTCAGCCGGTCCTGCACGATCTCCTCATAGGTCACGCCGCCGCGCTTCGCATGGCCGTGCAGGTTGGTGCGCAGCGCGTCGGTGTCGAACAGGCCCGGGCAGACGCTGTTGATGGTGACGTTGTGGGGAAGCAGCTCACGCGAGAAGGAGGCGATGGCCGCCGCCAGCCCCGCCCGCGCCGAATGGCTGTGCGCGAAGCCCACCTGCGGGAACTTGATGAAGCTGACCGAGATGTTCACCACGCGGCCGAATTTCCGCTCGCACATGCCCGGCGTGGTACGGCGGATGAGGTCCACCGCCGAGAAGAAATGCTCGTCCCACCAGCGCCGCCACTCGGCCTCGTCCCATTGCCGGAAATCGCCGGGCACCTGGCGCGTTCCAGGGCTGGTCACCAGGATGTCGGGCGAGGGGCAGGCGGCGAGCAGCGCATCGCGCCCCGCCGCGGTGTTCACATCGGCCGCCACGGTGGTGGCGCGGACCCCGTGCTTCGCCATGATTTCCGCCGCGGCCTGCGCCAACGGCTCGGGCGAGCGCGCGATCAGCGTCACGTCGCAGCCCTCGCGCGCCAGGCTTTCGGCGCAGGCGCGGCCCAGCCCCTTGCTGGCGGCGCAGATGATGGCCTTGCGGCCGCGGATGCCGAGATCCATCGTTCAGCGCCCGATCCCGAGTGCCGCGAGGCCGTGCTTTAGCCCCTCCAGCGGCTCGCCCACGCAGGGCTGCAGCGGCGGTCGCGGCACACCGCCGCCGGGGAAGCCCAGATGGTCCATCGCCGCCTTGGTGGCGGGGTACAGCGTTCGGCCGCCGGTGACGAACAGGTCCGTCAGGCGCCGGCAGGTGGCCTGCAGCGCCTCCGCCTCCGCCATTCGGCCCTGATGCGCCGCGTGGTAGAGATCGGTGCAGCCCTTCCACACATTCGGGAAGCAATCCACCGTGCCATCGGCGCCGAGCGTCACCGCCGGCACGCCGAACACCGAGGACGGGCCGCAGAACACGCGCAGCCGGTCCTTCACCGCGATCAGCGTGGCGTAGAAGTTGTTCCAGTCGCCACTGCTCTCCTTGATCGCCACCACCTTCTCGAGGCCCGCCAGCCGATCGGCCAGCGCGGGCGATATCGCGTTCACCGCATTGCCGGGGATGTTGTAAGCCATGATCGGCAGGGGCGAGGCCGCGGAGACGGCGGCGAAATGCGCGAAGATCTCGTCATCGGTCAGTTTCACGAAATAGGGCGGCAGCACCAGCACGCCATCCGCGCCGGCATCGGCGGCGAGCTTCGCCAGCGCGATGGTATCCGCCGCGCCGACGCAGCCGACGCCGACGATGGCCGTGCCGCGGCCGCGCGTGGCCGCCACCGCATCGGCATAGAGCGCGCCGCGCTCCGCCACCGAAAGCGACCAGAACTCGCCGGTGCAGCCGCAGGCGACGACGCCGGTGGCGCCTTCATCCAGCAGGCGCGCGACATTGGCGCGGAAGCCCTCGCGATCGACGCGGCCCGCCGCATCGAAGGGTGTCGTGACTGCGGGCATCGGCCCCGACCAGTTGACGCTGTTGCGGTCCATCTCGTGTGTCTTTCCTCACTCGCAGGGCGCGCGGCTCAGGCCGCCGCCGCCTCGGCCATCATTACCGGCAGGCGCTGCCCGCCGGTTGCGTCGAACAGGTGCAGGCGCGCGGTGCGCACGCCCCAGGCCAGCGCCTCGCCGGCACGCAAAGCCATATCGGGTGCCGCACGCGCCGTCATCGCCGCGCCGCCCGGAAGCTCCAGTGCCACGATCTGCTCATGCCCCGTGGGCTCGACCAGGCGGATGCGCGCCGTGAACGGCCCGTGGCCCAGCGTCACATCCTCCGGCCGGATGCCGAGCACCACCTGCCGCGCCCCGGGCGGCGCCGCGAAGGGCAGCGTCATCGCGGGATGCACGAAGGCGCCACCCACCACATCGCCCTGCAGCAGCGTCATGGCGGGCGAGCCGATGAAGCCCGCCACGAACAGGTTCGCCGGCTGGTTGTACACCTCGGAGGGCGTGCCGAATTGCTGCAGCACCCCCTCATGCATCACCGCGATGCGGTCCGACATCGTCATCGCTTCCAGCTGGTCATGCGTCACATAGACGAAGGTGCGGCGGATACGGCGGTGCAGCTCGATCAGTTCGGCGCGCATATGGCTGCGCAGCTTGGCGTCCAGGTTCGAAAGCGGCTCGTCCAGCAGGAACACGCGCGGGTCGCGCACCAGCGCGCGGCCCAGCGCCACGCGCTGCTGCTGCCCGCCCGAAAGCTGCCGCGGCTTGCGCGCCAGCAGCGCGCCCAGCTGCAGCGTCTCGGCCACCTGCTGCACGCGCACCGCGCGCTCGGCCTTCGCTACGCCGCGCTTCTTCAGCGGATAGGCGATGTTCTCCGCCACCGTCATGTGCGGATAAAGCGCGTAGGACTGGAACACCATGGCGATGTCGCGCGCGCCCGGCGCCACCTCGTTCACCACGCGCCCGCCGATCGAGATCGTGCCGTCGGTCGGAAATTCGAGGCCGGCCAGCATGCGCAGCGTGGTGGTCTTGCCGCAGCCGGAAGGGCCCAGCAAGCTGACGAACTCGCCGCCCTGGATCACAAGATCCAGGTCCCGCACCGCCACGGCGCTGCCGAAGGCCTTGCGCACCCTCGCGAAGCGAACCTCGAACTGCGAAGCGCTCACCCCTTGACGCCTCCTGCCCCGAAGCCCCTGGTCAGGAATTTCTGCAGGAAGGCGAAGATGATGATCAGCGGAATGCTCATCATGACGGAGGCGGCCATCAGCAGGGACCATTCGATGTTGAAGGCGCTGACCAGCATCGACATCACGCCCGTGGTCAGCGGCCGCGCGGCGTCGGTGTTCACCAGCACCAGCGCGTAGAGATACTCGTTCCAGGACAGGATGAAGGTGAACAGCGACGTGCTGATGATGCCCGGCAGCGCCTGCGGTAGGATGACGTCGAAGAAGGCCTCCATGCGCGTCGCACCATCCACCAGCGCCGCCGCCTCCAGATCGTCCGGGATGCCCTGCATGAAGCTGCGCAAAAGCCACAGCGCATAGGGCAGCGCGAAGGTGGTGTAGGCGATCACCAGCGAGAACAGCGAATTCGCCACGCCGATCCACACCATCATCAGATACAGCGGCAGCAGCAGCACCACCGAGGGCAGAAGGTAGGTGAACAGCACCAGCTGCGCCAGCGCCTCGCGCCCGCGGTAGCGGAAGCGCACCAGGCTGTGCGCGCCGAGGGTCGCCACCGCCACCACCAGCACCGTCGTCGCACTCGACAGCACCAGCGAGTTGCGCATGTAGGTCAGGAACGGCGTCTCGAACAGCAGGCGTGCGTAGTGCTCGAAGGTGATCTGCTCGGGCCAGAAGGTGGGCGGGATGCGGAACAGCTCGAACTGCGGCTTCACCGAGGTGATCACCATCCACACCAGCGGGAAGGCGACGATGAACACGACCGACCAGGCCAGCAGGTTGAAGGCGATGGTGCCGAGGATGCCGCGCCTCATCGCTGCCGCTCCGCGCGGTTGGCGCGCAGATAAAGCAGCATGAAGATCAGCATCACCAGCATCATCGCAACCGCCACCGCGCTGGCCCGGCCCATGTCGTTCAGGCCGAAGGCCTCCTTGTAGACCATCAGCGGCAGCGTCTGCGTGGCGATCACGGGGCCGCCGCCGGTCAGCAGGTAGATCAGGTCGAATTCCTTGAAGTCCCAGATCGCGCGCAGCAGAACCACCACCACCAGCACGTCGCGCAGCTGCGGCAGCGTCACGTCGGTGAAGCGCGCCCAGGCGCCGGCGCCGTCGATCCGTGCGGCCTCATACAGAGCCTCCGGAATTGTCTGCAGCCGCGCCAGTACCGCGATGACCACGAAGGGGAAGTATTTCCAAGCGCCCACCAGCACGATGCTGACCATCGCATTGGGCATCGAGCCGAGCCAATCGAGCGGCATGTTCAGGATGCCTGCCCACATCGCGGCGTGGTTGAGGATGCCGTAGAGGTCGTTGAACAGCCACCGCCACACCAGCACCGCCACCACGGTGGAGACGAAGTAGGGGAACAGGATCAGGCTGCGCGCCAGGCTGCGGAACAGCATGGCCTGGTTCAGCATCATCGCGGCAGCGATGCCGAACACCATCTGCAGCGTCAGCGTCAGCACCGTCCAGATGAAGGTGTTGGCCAGCGAGCGCCAGAATTCCGGCGATGCCGCCAGCTCGGCATAGTTCGATAGGCCGACGAAGCTGCCCTGCAGCGTCGGCGTGAAGATCTTGAACAGGCTGAGATACAGCGCGCTGACCAGCGGATAGACGATGACGGCGCAGAAGATCAGCACCGTCGGCGCGATCAGCATGATGCCAAGCAGCGCGTCGCGGCGGTCGAGCGGGTTCGCCCGCGCGCCCGCCGCTTCCTGCTGCCCGGCCATGCGGATTGCTCAGGCCCGCATCAGCTGCTCGAGCCGCTGCGCCGTGGTGCTCACCACCTGCGCCATCGGCTCGTTGTTGATGACGAAGCGCTGCACCGCCTCGGAGATCACGTGGCTGGCGATGATCTGGCCCGCCTTGGTGTTCGGCCGATGGCGGGGGCTTTCCCAGCCCAGGTTGTGCCCGGCCGCGGCCATCGTGCTCATCAGGTCCACCGCCGCGCGGTTCGCCTGGATCAGCGGGTTCGCCTGGTATTCCGGCATGGCCGAGATGGTCTTCAACACCGGCAGCACATGGCCCGGTGCTGCATGCAGCTGGCGGATGTAGCCATCGGCGCGGAACAGGTGCGCCGCGAAGCGCTTGGCCAGCGGCACGTTCGGCGCCACCCGCGGAATCATCACCGAGGGGAAGTCGTTGAACGTCCAGTGCGGCACGCTGGCCGAGATGGTCGGGTATTCATGCGCGGTGATGAAGGGCGCGATGCGGGGGTTCTGCGCCGCCGCATTGGCCAGCACGCGGCCGGTGTAGATGCCCGTCGCCGTGGCGCCAGAGACGAAGGCCGTCAGGCTCTCGCCCCAGGAATAGCTGGTGGCGCCCGGCGGCGCGAGCTCGCGCATCGACTTATAGAATTCCAGCGCGTTGCGGAAGGCGTCGCTGTCCACCGCCACCTGCAGGTCCGGCGTAAAGATCTGCCCGCCCGCGCCGTGCACGAAGCAGATGAACACCAGGCTGGTCATCGAGTTGCGCCCATAGGGCAGCGGCGCGCCGAACACGCCGCCCCCCTGCATGCGGCGGCAGGCGTCGCGCAGCTGGTCGAAGGTGCGCGGCGTGGCGGTGATGTTCGCGCGCTCCATCAGGTCGCGCCGCAGCCACATCGTGTTGGCCGCCGAATTGCCGATGCCGGTGCCGGCGAACTGGCCGGGCGTGATCTCGTAGATGCGGTTGGCGCCGTCGTAGAAATTCTGCGGGCCGATCATGTCGATCACGTCGTTGAACGGCTCCAGCAGCCCCGCCTGCCAGTAGGAGGACACGGCGAAGGAGGGCAGGTGCGTCACCACCGAGGGCACCTGGCCGGAGGCGAAGGCGGCGGCCATCTGCGCCGGATAGCCCTCGTCGCTGGTCGCCTCGAACACCACGCGCACGCCGGGGTTCGCTTCCTCGAAGGTGCGGATCTGGAAGTTGTAGGCCTCGCGCTGAGCCGGCGCGGTCTGCGGTGACCACCAGCGCAGCGTCGTCGGCGCCTGCGCGCGCGCCACGCCTGGCGCGCCGATGGCCGCCGCGGCGGCAAGCCCGCCCAGCGTGCGGCGCGTGACGCCACCCTGATTGACGATGGACATGCCCTGCTCTCCCCGATTCGCGCCGCCTGCGGTAGCGCCGACTTGCGAACAACCGTCGCAGAGTGAACAGGAAGCGCCGCGCAGCGGCAAGTGGCCCCGCGCGCACAGCGGCCCAACTCGGCCGATCTTGTTCGCAGGACGAACACGACGCAGGATGCGTCCCGCACCCGGAAGCATCGCAGCATGGACCATCCCCACCCCGTCCTCGATACCCCCATCGCGCAATCCGCCCAGGCCGACGCCACGCCGGGCCGCGCGCCGGACCGCGAGATCGTGCATTCGGTCCTGCGCCTGTTCGAGGTGCTGCGCGCCTTCAGCCGCGCCCGCCCGCGCATGACGTTGACCGAGGTGGCGGAGTTCACTGGCCTGACGCGGGCCAGCGCGCGCCGCTTCCTGCTGACGCTGGTGCAGGCCGGCTATGCCGAGACAGATGGCAAGCGCTTCGCGCTGACGCCCAAGCTGCTCGAGCTCGGCCATTCGGTGCTGGCGCCGGCGCGCATCTGGGACGTGGCGCGCCCCATCCTCGCGCAGGTCTCCGACCGCCTGGGCGAAAGCTGCTACGGCGCGGTGCTGGACGGCGCGGAGGTGCTCTACGTGTTGCACATCCCCTCGGCCCGGCACCTGGTGAATGTCGATCTGCGCGTCGGCAGCCGCACGCCGGCCTATTGTAGCTCGGTCGGCCGCGTGCTGCTGGCGGGCCTCACGCCGGAGGCGGTGGAGCGCGTGCTGGAGGCGATACGGCCCGAGGCGCGCACGCCGCGCACCATCACCGCGAAGGCGAAGCTGCGCGAACAGGTGGAGCAGGCGCGCCGCCAGGGCTGGGCCGTGGTGGATGAGGAACTGGAGCTCGGCCTGCGAAGCCTCTCGGTGCCGCTGCGCGGGCGCGATGGTATGACGCTCGGCGCCATCAATGTCTGTGGCCCCACCAGCCGCGTGCCGATCGAGGAACTGCGAACGCGCTTCGTGGTGGAGATGCTGGACGCCGCATCACGCATCCAGGCCGCGCTGGATTGATCAGGCGAAGCGCGCCGCGCTGAAGCGCGCGATGCCGAAGCCGCCGTCGCGGCCGAGCATCGCCGCCGCGGCGAGGCGGGCCACCAGCGGGCCGAGCGTGTAGCCCGCATCGCCCGGCACCGCGAAGAACACGCCGCGCTGCCCCGGCGCCTCGCCCAGGATGCACTGGCCATCGGCGGTGGTGTTCACCCCCGCCCAGCTGCGCAACAGCCGCAGCCGCCCCACCTTGGGCACGAGGTGCTGCGCCAGGCCGAGATTGCCGAACAGGCTGCCGGGCACCACTTCCGGATGGCCATCGCCGCCGGCCAGCCGCGCCGGCCAGCCGCCACCGATCACCACCTGCCCGGCCGCCAGCTGCTTCATCGTGATCATGCGCTCGGCATGCTGCACGAGGTGGCCGATCAGCGGCGCCGTGGCCTCCGTGACGTTCATGTGCAGCGGCTCCGCCACCGTCGGCACGCGCAGCCCGAGCAGCGCGGCAAGCGCGCCCGTGCCCGCGCCGGCGGCCAGCAGCACGCGCCCGGCGCGCAGCGCGCCGCCGGCCATCGCCACGCGCCAGCCATGGCCCTCCGCAGCGAGGCCCGTCACGCGCGTCTCCGGCGCGTGCACCGCGCCGGCGGCGAGTGCGGCGCGCCGCACCGCCTGGTTGGCCAGCAGCGGGTTCAGCTTGCCCTCATGCTCGCACAGCTCCGCGCCGATGACGGCGGGGCCGAGATAGGGGGCAATGCGCTCCAGCTCCGCGCGCCGCAGCATGTGGACCCGCAACCCGAGCGCCGCCTCACGCGCACATTTGCGGGCGAGGAAATCGAAGGCCGTCTCATCCTCGGCCACCATCAGCCCGCCGCTGGCGCGCAGCTCGAAATCCTCGCCGAGCTCCTGCGCCAGGCCGGCCCACAGCGCGGCAGCCGCGACATACATCGGCAGCGAGGCTTCCAGCCCCGGCACCTGGTCCGGATACATGCGGATGAAGCGGCTTTGCATCTGCACATGCAGGCTGCCCGCATTCGCGGTGGTGCCGCTGTGCCGCCCGTCATCCAGCACCACCACGCCCCGCCCCGCGCGCGCCAGTTCCAGCGCGGCACACAGGCCCACGATGCCGCCGCCGATGATGGCGATATCCGTCTCGCGCGGGATCACGGGCGGTCGAAGGCGACCAAATCCGCGATCGCGATGGGCTTCACCGGCGCGCGCGGCGCGAACATCGCCATGGCATCCAGCGGGCGGCCCTGCGCCTCGGCCAGCCACTCGGCCAGCACCGGCGCGCAGTAGCGCCCCTGGCAGCGGCCCATGCCGCAGCGCGTGCGGCGCTTCACCTCGCCGATCGAGGGCGCGCCATCCTGCAGCACGGCGGCGATCTCGCCCTTCGTCACCTCCTCGCAGCGGCAGATCAGCGTCGTGTCCTCCGCCAGCGCGAGGCCCGCGGGCGGCGCCGCGAACAGCCCCCACAGCGCATCCTGGAAGCGGCGATGGCGTTCGAGGCGCTGCCGCGCGGCGGCGAGATCCTGCGCCATCGCGTCGGGCACGGCGCGCCCCAGGCGCCGTGCGGCCGCGATGGCGGCGATCACGCCATCCTCGCGCGCCGCCGGCGCGCCGCCAAGGCCCGCGCAATCGCCAATGGCATACACGCCGGGCAGGCTGGTCATCGCATCGGCATCGCGCTGGATCACCAGGTGGCCGCGCCGCGCATCGTGCAGCGCCGCGGCGCCGAGCGCGCGCAGCACCTCATTGGCCGGCAGGAAGCCATAGCCCATCAGCACGGCGTCCACGGCGAAGCCCTGCTCGCCGCGCGCATCGCGCAGTGTCGCATGCAGCGCGCCATCCTGCTGTGCCACGCGGACCAGCTGCGCGCCGCGCCGCAGCGGAATGCGCCGGCGCAACAGCTGCGCGATGTAACCCACGCCGCGCATCGCCAGCGCCGGATCAGTGCGCAGCATGGCCAGCGCTGCGCCCGGCGATGCCATCGGCGCGGCCTCGGCCACCGCCACCACGGTGCAGCCCGCCGCCGCCAATTCGCAGGCCACCTGAAGGTTCAGCGGGCCGTTGCCGGCCACAAGCACGCGCTGCCCCGGCGTCACGCGATAGCTGCGCCACAGCGTCTGCGCCGCGCCCACCGTCATCACACCGGGCAGCGTCCAGCCGGGCAGCGGCAGGCCGCGTTCCTGCGCGCCCGTCGCCACGATCAGCGCGCGCGGCGCCAGCAGCCGCGTGCGCGTCCCGTCGAAGATGGCGATGCTGTCGGCCGCGAAGGCGCCCCAGATCTCGGCGCCGTGCAGGATGCGCGCGCCGGAGGCCACGGCCTCGGCCACCAGCGCCGCGCCTTCCTGCTGCTGCGCATCCAGCGGCGCGGCGGCAAGCCCCGGCGCGGCCTGCTTGTAGTATTGCCCGCCGGCGCCGGCGCGCTCATCCACCAGCAGCACATCCAGCCCGCAGCGCCGCGCCGTGATGGCGGCAGTCAGGCCCGCCGCGCCGCCGCCCAGGATCAGCAGGTCAAGGTGCTCGATGGCCGGCATGGCGGGTGCGTCGCCCGGCGGCGTCGCGGCTTCCGCGGGCAGCTGCGCATCACCAGGAAAGCGCTGCCGCGCCGCATGCAGGCCGGGCTGCGCCTTCGTCATGCAGGCACGGCGATTGGGCTCGCCTTCCACCGTCACCAGGCAGTCCTGGCACACGCCCATGCCGCAGAACACGCCGCGGCCCGGGCCCTCGCGCCGCGTTTCGCGCAGGCTCAGGATGCCTGCAGCGGTCAGCGCAGCCGCGATGGTCTGGCCCTCGCGGAAGGCGATGGCGCGAGGCTGCGCGCCATCGTCCCACTCGATGGTGCTCACTCGGCGGCTTGCCGCGCCGCGTCGCCGTGCTTGCGCTGGAAGGCGCGCCAGGTGGTGGCCCAGCGCGCAGGGTCCTCGCAGCCCTCGGCCAGCACCTTGCCGATGGCGGCGTGGTGCGGCGCGTTCTTCACGAGGTCAGGGTCCGCATAGGCTTCCTCGCAGCATTTCGCGACGACCGCGACCCAGGTGTCGATATCCTCCTTCGACCACAGCTCGCCCGCCTCCGGCGTGAAGGGCTCCGGCACCACCCAGGGCTCGTGCGACAGCCAGGGCGCATCCACGCCGTAATCGGTCATGCGATTGCCGAGCTCGATCACGCCGATGCCCGTATCCTGCTTCAGCGGGCCGACGCCATAGCGCGTCATCTCCATGCGCGGCGCCGTGACGTCGGGGTTGGAGACAGCGACGCCGCGGATCGCCGAAAGCCCCTTCTGCATGTAGTTGTTGGCCAGCACCGAGATGTCCGACGCCTCGTTGATGCCCTGCGCACCCATGCCGCGCGCCCAGGCATAGGCACGCATGACGATGTGCACATTACCGAGGAATTCGCGCACCTTGCCCACGCTGTGCGCCGGCACGTCGAGGCCGAAGCTGCCATCCGCGCGCTGGCTCACCAGCGGCTTTGGCAGGAAGGGCTCGAGTTCGGCCGAGCAGCCATAGGCGCCCACCGCCGGCCCGCCGCCGCCCTTCGGGCCGCCGAAGGTCTTGTGCAGCATGAACATGCAGGCGTCGAAGCCGAGGTCGCGGGCGCGAATCTTGCCCATCACGCCGTTGAAATTCGCGTGGTCGTAGAAGGCCAGCCCGCCGGCTTCCTTGGTCAGGCGCACCCATTCACGCATCTCGGGGTTGTAGATGCCCATGTCGTCAGGGTTGTTGATCATCAGCGCCGCCGTGCGCGGGCCGAGTGCCGCCTTCAGCGCGCCGAGCGAGGGATAGCCGCCCTCCTCCAGCGGCAGCGTGATCACCTTGAAGCCCGCCGCCGCCGCCGTGGCGGGGTTGCAGGGATGCGCCTGGATCGAGGTGACGATCTCGTCGCGCACGCCAAGCTCGCCGCGCGCCGCCAGCCAGCCGCGTGTGACGCAGACATGCGTGTAGGCCGCATCGGCGCCGCCGGCCGCCTGGAAGGTGAAGCGATCCATGCCCGACAGCGCGCGCAGGATCTGGTCGAAGTTCCACAGGATCTCCAGCACGCCCTGCAGCGTGGAAGGATCCTGCAGCGGGTGCAGCTCCGCCATCTGCGGGCGCAGGCCTAACGCCTCCGACAGGCGCGGGTTGTATTTCATGGTGCAGGTGCCGAACAGGCTGATGCCGACCATGCCGAGGATCTGCTGCGACAGCCGCAGATAGTGGCGCAGCGTGTCGTGCTCGGTCATCTCGGGCAGCGCCGGCGCGGCGCGGCGGCGCATCCCGGCCGGCACCAGCGAGGCCACGTTGCCGGCGGCGGCCACCTCGGCCTCGGCCTGCGGAAACAGGATGCCGCGGCGGCCCGGCGCGCCGATCTGCATCACCACGGGCTCGTGCCAGCTGGCCTGGCGGTAGAGTTGCGGCGCGCTGCTCATGCCACGATCTCCTTCAGCGCGCCCACCAGGCGCTGCACATCCTCGGCGGTATGGATCTCGGTGAAGGCGTAGAGCGCCGACTGCCCGAATTGCGGGAACTCCGGCGACAGGTCGCGCCCGCCGAAGATGCCGCGCGCCAGCAGCGCCGCGTTGATCGTCGCCACGCTGCGCCCGGTTGCGGTGAAATCCACCACCAGCTCCTTGAACACGCCCTTGGTGTAGCGCACGCGCACACCGGGCACGCTGCCCAGCGCCGCGGCCGCATGCGCGGTGCGCTGCAGAATGCGCTCGCCCACCTCGAAGAAGCCCTGCGGGCCCAGCAGCGTCATGTAGGCGCTGGCCGCGACGGCGTTGAGATAGACGGAATTGCCCGTCCAGTCCTTGCCTTCCTCGCGCATGCCGTAGCTCGATTGATGCGCAAGGCTCAGCGCGAAGCCCCATTCCCCGGCATTCACCGTGGGCGCGATCGAGATGTTCAGCGTCGGGTATTCGCGCGCGTAGCGTTCCTCGTCGCGCGAGGCGATGAAGCCGCCCGCGCCGCCGCCGCAGCTCATATGCACGCCCAGCGTCTGGATGGTGCCCACCACCATGTCGGCGCCGTATTCGCCAGGTGGGGCCAGCACGCCGAGCGAGATGGGATCGACGCCCACGATGCACTCGGCGCCTACGGCGCGTGCCGCCGCCGCGATGGCCGCGCCCTGCGTCTCGATCACACCGAGGAAGCCGGGATTTTCGAAATACACCGCGGTGCTGCGCGTTGAGAGCTTTGCCTTCAGGTCCGCCAGGTCGAGCAGGCCGGTCGCCGGATCGCAGGCCACGCTCACCACCGCGATATGCCCGCCCGAGCCCTCGGGCTCGCAGTACTGGCGCAGCACGTCGAGCCGCTCGGGGTCCATCGTCGCGGGCACCAGCACCTCGCGCCGCCCGTTCAGCCGCGCCGCCATGCGCACCGCGTAGCCGATGGCGCAGCCCCAGGAATAGACGGGCAGGCCCACGAATTCGAGGCCCACCAGCTCGCCCAGCTGGCTGCAGAATTCGAACCAGGCCTGGTTGCGCCCGTGGTCGGACATCGGCGTGCCCCAGACATTCGTCAGGAACTCGCTGCGCCCCGCGATCTCATCCACCACCGCCGGCACATGGTGCTGCCAGATGCCGGCGCCGAGGAAGGACAGGTTCTGCTCGCAATCCTGGTTCTTCTTCAGCAGGCCCAGCATGTGCCGCTTCAGCGCCGCCTCCGAGGCCAGCGCCGGCGGCAGTTCGAGCGTGCCGGTGAAGCGGTGCTCGGCCGGGATCTGGCTGAACAGGCTCTCGATGCTCGGCGCGCCGATCGCGCGCAGCATCGCCGCCTTTGCCTCCGGCGTCGAATTCGCCATCCAAGGATGCGCGCCTTCGCGCGACGGATGCGCGCCTTCGCGCGACGGATGCGCACCCGCACGCATCCCCGTCCCGCCACCATCACCCGCCATCAGATCCCGCTCCCCATCTACGCCACCACCTTCATCATCATGCGCTGCCCCGGCGCGGTATGGACGCCGATATAGCCCGCCAGCATCGCGTCGACATCCGCATCGCCGCTGTCCACCCGCAGCACCGGCGGATCGAGCGCGATCAGCTTCTGCGCGCCCGTCACCACCATGATGTTCTCGCGTCCCACACGCTCCAGCACCGCGGCGCTGATCTGCTGGTTGCCACGGCCGAACAGGAAGCCCTGCCCGCCGGTGGCGCTGACCACCACCGTCGCACCCACGGCGCGCGACAGCAGCCGCAGCAGCTGCGCCTCGCTGGCGTCGGCCGCGATCAGCCGGCCGCCCAGCACCGCATCCACGCCGAGCAGCGTGCCATCGAAGCCCAGCGCCCGCTTCAGCCGCCGCGTCGTGGTGCCGCAGCCGAAGATCAGCAGCCGGTCCTGCGCCCAGCCGCGCGCCAGTTGCCGCGCCAGCGCGTCCAGCGCCACCTCGTCGGCCGGCATGGCGGGGCCCTTGCGCGCCTGCACGCCGCCGCGCTCATGCGGCACCAGCGCCGTGCCGTAGAGCTGCGCCGCCACGCGCCCCTCGCGCAGCGCCGCCTCGTCGAGGTCCATCACCTCGGCCTCGCGCAGGCGGATCGCCCCCTCGCCGTCGCGGATGAAATGCCCTGCGACATGCCCGGCGGCCTCCGGGCTGGTGCCGAAGACGGCGGAATGCATCTTCACCCCGGTCGGCACGCCGAGAATGGGCTGCCCGGCGCCCACCGCGCCCAGCACGTCGCGCGCCGTGCCATCGCCGCCCGCGAAGAGGATGAGGTCCACCCCGGCTTCCTGCATGCGTCGCGCGGCGCGCGCCGTATCCTCCGGCCCCGAGTTGTCGCCGAAGCCGCCGTCCAGCACCTCGGGCCGCAGCCCCGCCTCGGCCGCGGCGTCTTCCCCCATGGCGCCGGGTGCCGCCACCACGCGGCAGGGCCCCTCGGAAGCGAGGCGCCGCAGCGCGCGCAGGCAGCGCGCGCCGGCCAGCGGCTCGGCGCCCAGCGCCCGCGCACGGGCCAGCACCTCGGCCCCATCGGTGCCCTTGAGGCCGACCCGCCCGCCCATGCCTGCGATGGGGTTCACGATCACCCCGAGCCGCCGCTCCACGCCACTCTCCCGCGTCCGCGCCGCGAACATATGGTCGCGCCGCGCACAGTCTAGAGCCGGTGTCGCCGGGCGCAACCTCAGCTTACGGGGGGGCCGCAGCGCCTCCAGACCGGGTCGATGCTGCCATTCGCCGCCTGGGCGCGCACCATCGTATCGCCCTGCAACCGCAAATCCACGCGCCCGCCGCCGCCCGGCTCGCCCGCCGGCGCCTCGTAGGAGAAGCCGTGGCGGTCATACTGCCCCTCCATCCGCCGCCCGCCCGGCGAGACGAAGGCCGGGCCCTGGATGGTCAGCCGCAGGCCGCCCTCGGTGCACCAATGCCCGTCGATCGCATCGGCCCGCGCCGCGCCTGGCGCCAGCGCGCAGCCCAGTAGCAGCGCCGTGATGGCCGGAAGGGTGCGTGACAACGCCATGGATGTGCCTCCTGCAACGCGGGAGAGGCTAGCGCGGCCGCGCCGCGCGATGCCAGCGCGACGCGCGGTTCAGCCCCCCATGGCGGCGGCCACGCCGGCGCGCTCGGCCTCGCTCATGTGCAGGCCGAGGCGCGAGCGGCGCCACAGCACGTCCTCCGCGGTCTGGGCCCATTCCTCGCGACGCAGCCAATCCAGCTCGCGCGCCGTCAGCCCCGCGCCGAAATCCTGGCCGAGATCAGCCAGGCTGCCGGCATCGCCCAGCATCGTCCCGGTCTCCGCGCCATAGGCGCGCAGCAGCCGCCCGCGCAGCGCAGCCGGCAGCCAGGGGAAGCGCTGCGCGAAGCCGGCCTCATAGGCCGGCAGGTCCTGCCCGCCGAAATCCCCGCCCGGCAGCGCGGCGCTGGCCGTCCAGGCGGGGGCTGCCTGGTGCAGCGCACCGGCCACCTGTTCCACCGCCTCCTCCGCCAGGCGCCGATAGGTGGTGATCTTGCCGCCATAGATGGTCAGCAGCGGCGCGCCCTCGGTGTCCAGCTTCAGCACGTAGTCGCGCGTCACCGCCGAGGGGTCCGCCGCGCCGTCATCGTACAGCGGCCGCACCCCGGCATAGGACCACACGATCTCGTCCGGCGTGATCGGCCGGCGGAATTGGCGGGAGACGGCGGCGCAGAGATACGCGGCCTCCTCCGCCGTGCAATGCGCGCTCGCCGCATCGCCCTCATGCGGCACGTCGGTGGTGCCGATCAGCGAGAAGCGGCCCTGATAGGGAATCACGAACACCACGCGCCGGTCGTCATTCTGCAGGATATACGCCTGCTCGCCCTCGTAGAGCGCCGGCAGCACGATGTGGCTGCCGCGGATCAGCCGCACGCTGCCCGCCGACTTCGCATGCGCCGCGCCCTGCGCCGCCAGCACCCAGGGCCCGGCGGCGTTCACCAGCGCGCGGGCCCGCACCGTGGCCTCGCCCGCCGCGTCGCGCAGCGTGCAGACCCAGCCCTCGCCATCGCGCTCCGCGCCCACGAAGCTGGTGCGCACCCGCACCGCGGCGCCGCGCCGCGCGGCATCCTTGGCGTTCAGCACCACCAGGCGGGAATCCTCCACCCAGCAATCCGAATAGGCGAAGCCCGCGGTGATGCCGGGCGAAAGCGGCGCGCCGAAGGGATGGCTGCGGAAATCGATGCCCTCGGCGCCCTTCAGGCTGACGCGCCGCGCCAGGTGGTCGTACAGGAACAGCCCGGCGCGGATCATCCAGCGCGGCCGCATCTCCGGCCGGTGCGGCAGAACGAAGCGCATCGGCCAGACGATGTGCGGGGCGATGCGCAGCATCACCTCGCGCTCGGCCAGCGCCTCGCGCACCAGGCGGAATTCGTAGTGCTCCAGGTAGCGCAGCCCGCCATGCACCAGCTTGGAGCTGTTGGAGGAGGTGGCACCCGCCAGGTCGCCGCGCTCCACCAGGCAGGTGGCCAGCCCCCTGCCCTGCGCGTCGCGCGCGATGCCGGCGCCGTTGATGCCGCCGCCGATCACCAGAAGGTCGTAGCTGTCGTTCATATCAACCGGGCGCGGATCCGCGTGACAACGAGTTCGGCCACGATCACCACCGCCAGAATCGCCAGCAGCACCGTCGCCACGCGGTCCCACTGGAAGAAGTTGATCGCGTCGTCCAGCACCACGCCGATGCCGCCCGCGCCCACCAGCCCCAGCACCGCGCTTTCCCGCACATTGATATCCCAGCGGAAGAGCGCAATCCCCCAGAAGGCCGGCTGCACCTGCGGCCACACCGCCTTCAGCATGCGCTGCGGCCAGGCCGCCCCCGCCGCCACCAGCGCCTCCACCGGCCCGGGCTGGGTTTCCTCCAGCGCCTCGGCCAGCAGCTTGCCGACGAAGCCGATGCTGCGGAAGGCGATGGCGAAGGTGCCCGCCGCCGGGCCGGGGCCGAAGACGGCCACGAAGATCAGCGCCCAGACCAGCGAATTGACCGAGCGCGAGGCCACCAGCACCAGCTGCGCCGCGGCGTTCACCGCGCGGTTGCGGCAGATGTTGCGCGCCGCCAGCAGCGCCACCGGCACCGCCAGCACCAGCGACAGCAGCGTGCCCAGCGTGGCGATGTGCAGCGTCTCCACCATCGCCGCATGCACCGAGGGGTAGTAATGTGCCAAGTCCGGCGGCCACATCCGCACCAGCAAGTCGGCCATCTGCTCCGGCGCATCGGCCAGAAATTCGGGAATGATGTCGATGCTGCGCACCGCCCACAGCGTGGCCGCCACCACGCACAGCCACACCAGCCACCGCCCGATCGCCTCGGCCGGCGTGTGACGGTGCCATTCCCGCAGCAGCGGCTGCATCGCCGGCGTCATCGCAGCGCCGCCCGGATGCGGCCGGAGACGAGCTCGGCCACGAAGATCAGCGCGATGATGGTCAACAGGATGGCGCAGACGAAATCATAGTCGAAGCGCTTGAAGGCGGCGAACAGCGTGCCGCCGATGCCGCCCGCGCCGACGATGCCCACCAGCGTGGAATTGCGCAGGTTGGAATCCAGCTGATACAGCGAAAAACCCACGAAGCGCGAGGCCACCTGCGGCAGCACGCCATACAGCAGCACCGCGAAGGCCCCGGCGCCGGTGGCGCGGATCGCCTCCACCTGCTTCATCGAGATCTCCTCCACCGCCTCGGCGAACAGCTTCGCCACGAAGCCCATCGAGGCGATGGTCAGCGCCGCCACCCCGGCCAGCGCGCCGAAGCCGATGGCCTTCACGAAAAGGATCGCCACGATCACGTAGTGCAGGCTGCGGCACACCGCGATAAGCCCGCGCACCGGCGCGTTGACGATGGCCGGCGTCAGGTTGCGCGCCGCCAGCAGGCCAAGCGGCAGCGACACGATGATGCCCAGCACGGTGGACAGCACCGCGATCTGCAGGCTCTCCAGCATGCCCTCCAGCAGCAATTCCCAGCGCGTGAAGTTGGGCGGCACCATGCGCGCCAGGAAGCGCCCGGCCTCGCCGAAGCCCACCATCAGCCGGGCCCAGCCGAGGTCGAGCTGCGCCGTGGCATAGGCGGCATAGAGCGCCACCGCCAGCAGCCCGGCGCGGGCCTGCCAGTTCGGCCGGAAGGCGTCGCGCGCGCTGCGGGTGGCGCCGCTCACAGCCAATCCTGCCCGCCATAGATCTGGCGCAGATGGTGCGCCTGCAGCGCCGCGGGCGGCCCATCGAACACCACCGCGCCGCCCTCCATGCCGATGATGCGCCCGGCGAAGCGCTTCGCCAGCTCGACATTGTGGATGTTCACCACCACCGGCACGCCCGCCTGCGCGGTCAGCCGCGTCAGCAGCTCCATCACCTCCACCGCCGTCTTGGGATCGAGCGAGCTGGTCGGCTCGTCGGCCAGCAGCAGGGCCGGGCGCTGCATCAGCGCGCGCGCGATGCCCACGCGCTGGCGCTGCCCGCCGGACAGCGCATCGGCGCGCCGCGTCGCCTGCTCCGGCAGGCCGACGGCATCCAGAAGCTCGAAGGCGCGTGCGATGTCCTCGGCCGGGTAGCGCCGCAGCCAGGCGCGCCACAGCGGCACGTAGCCCAGCCGGCCGGAGAGCACGTTCTCCATCACGCTCAGCCGTTCCACCAGGTTGTATTCCTGGAACACCATGCCGATACGCCGCCGCGCCAGGCGCAGGGCGCGGCCGCGAATGCCGGTCAGCTTCGCGCCATCCAGCGTGATCTCGCCGCGCGTCGGCTCCACCAGGCGGTTGATGCAGCGGATCAGCGTGGATTTGCCGGTGCCGGAGGGGCCGATCACCGCGGTGATGCCCTCCGGCGCCAGGTCCAGGTCGATGCCGCGCAATACCGGCTTGCCCGGCACGTATTCCTTCACCAGCCCGCGGATCGAAAGGCCGCGGGCCGGCGGCGCGGGCACGCTCACTGCGTGCGCGGCGGCGTCGCGGGCGCCTGCTGCTGCTGCTGCTGCTGCTGGCGCTGCTGGTTGCGGCGCTGCTCGGCCTCCAGCTCGCGCCGGCTTTCGGCATCGAAGGCGGCGCGGTTGTAGGGCGCGTTCACCGCATCCGCCACGGCGCGCACCGGCGCCCAATCCTGCGCATAGGTGGCCGGCCAGAAGCGGTCATTGCCGCCCAGGTCGCGGCGCATCGCCTCGGGAAAGCGGAAATCGTAGAAGCACTGGCGGATGCGCTCGGCCAGCTCAGGCCGCAAATCGTGCGACAGCGCGAAGGAGGAGGTCGGGAACGGGTCCGACTGCCAGATCACGCGGAAATTCTCGCGCCGCACCTGGCCACGCGCCACCATGCGGTTGAACACGTCGGAGGCCACCGGCGCGGCGTCGTAGTCGCCCGAATTCACGCCCATCACGCTGCGGTCATGCCCGCCGGAATAGACCACGCGGTAGTCGGTGTCGGGCGTCAGCCCCTGGCCGGGGAAGAAGGCGCGCGGTGCGAGGTTGCCGGAGTTCGAGGTGGCGGAGGTATGCGCCACGCGCCGGCCCTTGAGGTCCGCCAGCGTCTGGAAGGGGCTGTCGGCGCGCACCAGCGTCAGCACGCGATAGCTCTCATAGGCCTCCGGCCCGCCCTTCACGGCGAAGGGCACGGCGCCAGCCAGGTTCACCGCGAAGGCCGTGGGCCCGGTGGAGAAGCCGCCGATATGCAGCCGGCCGGAGCGCATCGCCTCCACCTGCGCGGCGTTGGAGGTCACCTGGAAATACACGACGCGCTTGCCCGTGCATTGCGTCAGGTAGTCCAGCAGCGGGCGGAACTGCGTGGCATACAGCGCAGGATCCTCCACCGGGGTGTAGGCGAAGACCAGGGTCGAGGGGTCGCGCAGCCGGGCCGCATCGCGCGGCACATCGGCCACCATGTCGCGGTTCTCGTCGCAATAGGCATCGTCGAGCGAGCCACGGAAGCCGCAGGCGGCGGCCTGGCCCTGGGCGGTCTGCGACCACGGCAGGGCGGCGAGCAGCGCGGCCGCGAAGCCCGCGGCAGGCAGGAAGCGGCGGTTCATGGGGTGTTCCTCCGGTGCTGGCGCGATGGCGGGCTCTGCGGCCCCGTCATCAATCCGTCAAATTGGCGCAGGGCGCCGCGCGGGTCCAGGGCCCCGGCCCACCATCGCCCGCCAGGTCCCCCCAGGGGCCTCCCCCCCTCCCCCCGGGCGCGGCGCGTGCTAAAGCGCGCCACATGGAACTTTCTCCCGACCAGGTCCGGGCGGCCCGCGCCGCCGGCTGCACCTTCATCGCCGCAACCGCCGACCAGGTGGCACGGCTGACCATGCAGCGCCGCATCTTCATGATCGACGGGGTGGCGCATCTGGTGCGCCGCGCCGCCTCCGGCTTCTACGAAACCCAAGGCACGCTGGCGCCGCTGATCGCCGGCGCGCCGCCGCCGCCGCTGGAAACCCCGCAGGAAGCGGCCGAGGCCGATGCCTCGACGGCGCGCGAGATGGCGGCCGAGGGCAGTTCGCAGCGCGCCGGCGGTGCGAAGGTGATGCGCCGCACGCCCGGCCGCCCGCGCGGCCCGCGCATCGCCTGAGCCACGCCCCGCCGGCGTCGTCGCCGGCCCCACCGCGGGCCTCAGTGTCGCCGAACCGAAACCTTTTCGTCACAATACCGTTGCCGACGCCGCGCTAGGGCTGCGGGGTTCCTGAGAGGATCCCCCGATGCTTCGACGCGGCCTGTTCGCCCCCCTACTCGCCCCCCTTCTCGCCCTGCCCCTCGCTTTCGCGGCCGCGCCGCCCGCCGAGGCGCAGAGCCGCACGCGCCTCACCGTCTACACGGCGCTGGAGAACGAGCAGCTCGCGCCCTTCAAGCAGGCCGCCGAGGCCGCGATCCGCGACATCGAAATCGCCTGGGTGCGCGACAGCACGGGCGTGATCACCGCACGCCTGATCGCCGAGCGCGCCAATCCGCGCGCCGACCTGGTGTGGGGCCTGTCGGTCTTCTCCATCCTGCAGATGGAGGCGCTCGACATGCTGGAACCCTACACGCCGCGCGGGGCGGAGGCGCTGCGCGCCAACATGCGCAGCCCGCGCAACCCGATGACCTGGACCGGGATGGATGCCTTCGTCTCGGCCATCTGCTTCAACACCGTGGTGGCGCAGCAACGCAACCTGCCCCGCCCCACCACCTGGAACGACCTGCTGGACCCGCGCTTCCGCGGCCAGGTGGTGATGCCGAACCCGAACTCCTCCGGCACCGGCTTCCTCACCATCGCGGGCTGGATCGGCAGCCGCGGCGAGGCCGGCGCGTGGGACTTCATGACGCGCCTGCACGACAACATCCAGCAATACACCCATTCCGGCAGCGCGCCCTGCAACAACGCCGCGCGCGGCGAATTCGCCGTCGGCCTTTCCTTCGACATGCGCTCGGTGACGCTGAAGAACCAGGGCGCGCCGATCGACATCATCGTGCCGACCGATGGCGTCGGTTTCGACCTCGAAGCCACCGCCATCCTGCGTGGCACGCGCAACCTCGAAGCGGCCCGCCGTCTCGCGGATTTCACCGTCTCGCGCGCCGCAGCCGAGCTCTATGGCCGCTACTACGCCATGCTCGCTCTGCCCGGCGTGGAGCCCACGGTGCGTGGCTACCCGGCCGAGTTCGCCGCACGGCTGGTGAGTGCCGATTTCGCCGAGATCGCGGCGCAGCGCGAACGCATCCTGCGCGAATGGGCCGCGCGCTTCGATGGCAAGTCGGCCCCGCGGTAGGCCGCCCATGTCCGCCGCCCTCGACACACTGGCCGAGGGCGGCGCGCAAGCGGTGCCCTCGGCCGCCTATCTCGACATCGTCTCGGTAGGCAAGGTGTTCGGCACCTTCACGGCACTGAAGGATGTCTCGCTGACCATCCAGGAAGGCGAGTTCGTCTCCTTCGTCGGCCCCTCCGGCTGCGGGAAAACCACGCTGCTGCGCGCCATCGCGGGGCTCGATCCCGCGACCACGGGCGTGATCCGCCAGGCGGGGCGCGAGATCACCGGCCTGCCGCCGTCCGAGCGCGATTTCGGCATCGTCTTCCAATCCTACGCACTGTTCCCGAACCTCACCGTGGCCGAGAACGTGGCCTATGGCCTGCGCGGCCAGGCCTGGCCCAGGCCGCGCCGCGCGGCACGGGTGGATGAGCTGTTGCGCCTCGTGGGCCTGGCCGACCAGGCGCCGAAATACCCCGCGCAGCTCTCGGGCGGGCAGCAGCAGCGCGTGGCGCTGGCCCGGGCGCTGGCGCCCGAGCCCGGCCTGCTGCTGCTGGACGAGCCGCTCTCGGCACTCGATGCCATCGTACGGCTGCATCTGCGCCAGGAAATCCGCGCGCTGCAGCGCCGCCTCGGCGTCACCACCATCATGGTGACGCATGACCAGGAGGAGGCGATGGGCGTCTCCGACCGGCTGGTGGTGATGAGCCGCGGGCGCGTGGAACAGGTGGGCACGCCCGAGGAAGTCTACCGCCGCCCGGCCAGCGCCTTCGTCGCCGGCTTCGTCGGCCGCTCCGCCGCCTTCGACGCGGTGGTGGAGGCCACGCCCGGCATGATCGTCGCCGCCGGCCACCATCTGCCGGCCGAGGCGGCGCGTGGCCTGCTGTACGGCACCGAGTTGCGCGTCTTCGTGCGGCCGGAGGATGTCCGCCTCGGCCCCGCCGCCGCCGACATGCCCGGCGCGCTGGCGATGGAGGTGGTGCATCTCGAATATCTCGGCGCCACCTGCCGCCTCGCGCTGGAGGCACCGCGCCTGCGGCTGGAAGCGGATGCGACGCCGGATGTGGTGCAGGCGCTGGGTGCGGTGCCTGGCGCGCAGGTGATGGCCGCGGTGCCGGCGGACCGGCTGCTGGTGTTCAAGGCCGATGTCTGAGGCGGTGCTGGGCGAGCGCCTGCCGCAGCCCTTCCCGCCGCGCGGGGCCGCCGCCGGCCCGCCGGTGCGCGTCGGGCAGGCGCTCGACCAGCGCATCATGCAGGCGGGCCTCGGCCTCGCGCTGGCCTTCCTGGTGCTGGCGCTGGCGCTGCCGATGGGCGTGCTGCTGGTGCGCGCCTTCGAGGATGCGAACGGCGCCTTCGTGGGCCTCGCCAACTTCGCCACCTACGTCACCACGCCCTCGCTGGTGCGCTCGCTGTGGAACAGCGTCTGGACCGGTGCCGTCACCACCGTGCTGGTGGTGCCGCTGGCCTTCGCCTACGCCTATGCACTGACGCGCTCCTGCATCCCCTTCCGCGGCGTGTTCCGCGCAGTGATGCTGCTGCCGATCCTCGCACCCTCGCTGCTGCCGGCGCTGGCGCTGATCTACCTGTTCGGCAACCAGGGCATGCTGCGCTGGATGCTGTTCGGCGACAACATCTACGGCCCGTGGGGCATCATCGCCGCACAGGTCTTCTACACGTTTCCCTCCGCGGCCATCATCCTCTCCGTGGCTCTCGCCACCGCCGATGCGCGGCTGTACGAAGCGGCCGAGGCCTTGAAGGCCGGCCGCGCGCGCATCTTCGCCACCGTCACGCTGCCCGGCGCGCGCTTCGGCCTCGTTTCGGCCGGCGTCGTGGTGTTCACCCAGGTGGTCACCGATTTCGGCATCCCGAAGGTGATCGGCGGGCAGTTCCAGGTATTGGCCACCGATGTCTACAAGCAGGTGGTCGGGCTGCAGGATTTCAACATGGGTGCGGTGGTCGGCATCGTGCTGCTGCTGCCCGCCATCGCCGCCTTCGCGCTGCAGCGCTGGGCCGAGGGCAAGCGCAGCTTCACCCTCACCGGCCGCGCCGTGCCCTATGTGCCGCGGCCGCGCCGGGCGCGCGACGTGCCGCTGTTCCTGCTGTGCCTCGGCACCGCCTTCATGCTGGTGGGCATCGTGGCCGTGGCGGTGTGGGGCTCGCTGATCCGCTTCTGGCCCTACAACCTCACCCTCACGCTCGACAATTACGAATTCTCGCGCTTCGACAGCGCCGGCTGGGGCGCCTTCGTTACCTCGCTGGAACTCGCCTTGCTGGCCGCGTGCATCGGCACGGCGATCATCTTCTGCGTCGCCTATTGCCTGGAGCGCGGGCCGCGCACGAGCCGGGTGGCGCGGCTGCTGCGCGGCACGGTGGGGCTGCTGGCCACCGCACCGCTGGCGATTCCGGGCCTCGTGCTCGGCCTCGCCTACATCCTGTTCTTCAACCACCCGGCCAATCCGCTCGGCCTGCTCTACGGCACGCTCGCCATCCTGGTGCTGAACTCGCTGGTGCATTTCTACACCGTGGGCCACCTGACGGCGACCACCGCGATCCGCCAGCTGGACCCCGAATTCGAGGCCGTGAGCGCCAGCCTGCGCGTGCCGGTCTGGAGCACCTTCGGCCGCGTCACGGTGCCCATCTGCCTGCCCGCGATCATGGAGATCTGGGTCTACATCTTCGTCAACGCGATGACGACGGTGAGTGCGGTGATCTTCCTCTACGGCCCCGACACCAAGCCCGCCTCGGTGGCCGTGGTGCACATGGACGAGGCCGGCCAGGCCAGCGCCGCCGCGGCCATGGCCTGCATGCTGCTGGCCGCCACCACCACGGCGAAGCTGATGCAGCTGCTGCTGGCCCGCCTGACCGACCGGCGCACCCAGCGCTGGCGCCAGCGCTGACACAAGACGGTCACCGCAACGTCAAACGCCGGCAACGCCGCTTCTCTAGACGCGCCGCATCGATGCCCGAGGGAATGATGAGCATGCGCGCGATTCTGCTTTCCGCCTGCGCCGCGCTGGCGCTTTCTGTGCCGGCCATGGCCGACCAGCGTTTCGACGCCACACTCGCCGGCCACGCCATCCTGCCCGCCTTCACCATGGCGGTGCCGCCCGCCGATGCGCCACGCGATGCGCTGGTCTCGGGCAAGTTCGCCGGTCCCGGCAACACCCGCATCGACCGTCCCGGCGCCATCATGGGTGATACCGGCGCGCTGCACGGCAACCGCCAGACCGGCATCGCCTTCCCCTTCATCGGCCAGCCGGTGCAGGGCTTCTCCGGCATCAAGCCGGTGGCGAACGAGCCCGGCGCCTATTGGGTGGCAACGGACAACGGCTTCGGCAACCGCCGCAACAGCCCCGACGCGCTGCTGATGTTCCACAAGCTGCGCCCGGATTTCCGCACCGGCCAGGTGACGATCGAACAGACCACCTTCCTGCGCGATCCGCATCGCCGCGTGCCCTTCCGCATCGCCTACGAGGGCACCGCCGAGCGCTACCTCACCGGCGCCGATTTCGACCTGGAGAGCATCCAGCCCGTCGCCGACGGCTTCTGGTTCGGCGACGAATTCGGCCCCTTCCTCATCTATGTCGATGCGCAGGGCGTGGTGCAGCGCGTGGTCGAGACGCGCCTGGATGGCCAGGTGCTGATGTCGCCCGACCACCCGGCGCTGCAGGTCGCGGCTTCGCCCACGGCCGGCGTGCCCTTCCGCGCACGCCGCTCCGGTGGCTATGAGGGCATGGCGCTGACGCCCGATGGGCAGACGCTGTGGGCGATGCTGGAACAGCCGCTCTTCGCGCCGAATTCCGACCAGCCCGAGGGCCAGTTCCTGCGCGTGCTGGAATACAGCATCCCGCGCGGCGAATGGACCGGCCGCACCGTGCGTTATCGCCTCGAGGCCGGCGCCACCGCCATCGGCGACTTCAACTTCATCGACGCCACCCGCGCCCTGGTGATCGAGCGCGACAATGGCGAGGGTGACCCGGGCCTGGCCTGCGCGCAGGGCGTGCGCCCCACCGCCGCCGCGCCCTGCTTCCCGCTGCCCGCGCGCTTCAAGCGCATCTATGTGGCCGACATGGCGCAGACCGATGCCGAGGGCTTCGTGCGCAAGCTCGGCCACATCGACCTGATGGCGATCCGCGACACCGAGGGCCTGGCCCGCATCCGCGGCGACCTGCCGGCGAACGCCGCGCGCGATCGCTTCACCTTCCCCTTCTTCACCATCGAGGACGTGGCGATGGTGGATGCCGACCACATCATCGTCGGCAACGACAACAACCTGCCCTTTAGCGCCGGCCGCCACTTCTTCCAGGCCGACAACAACGAGCTGATCCTGCTGCGCGTGCCCGAACTGCTGCGCGCCCGCTGAACCGCCCGAAGAAGGACCGCCCCGATGATCACGCGCCGCACCGCGCTGCTCGCCAGCGCCGCCATGCTCGCCACGCCCGCCATCGCGCATGCCCAGGCGGATTGGCGCAGCCGCTTCCGCGAGGTCCGCTACGGCGTCATCGGCTCCGAGAACGAGCGCGATGCCATCGCGCGCCTGCAGGGCCTCTCCGCCCATGCCGAGCGCACCCTCGGCGTGCCGATGCGCATCTTCCGCGGCACCGACTACGCCGCCGTGGTCGAGGCGCTGCGCTCGGAACAGCTGGAATTCGCCCATCTCGGCCCGGCCGCCTATGCGCTGGCCCGCCGGGCCATGGGCGAGGGCGTCATCCCGCTGCTGCGCCACCAGGCCAATGACGGCGCCGAGGGCTATTTCTCGGTGATATTCGTGAAGGCCGACAGCCCGTTCCAGTCGCTCGCCGACCTGCGCGGCCGCTCCTTCGCCTTCGCCGATCCCAACTCGGCCTCGGGCTTTGCCGCGCCGAACTTCTTCATGCGCAGGGAAGGCGTCGAGCCCGCCCGCCATTTCAGCCGCACCGGCTTCTCGGGCAACCATGAGCAGAGCGTCATCGCGGTGCTGAACGGCACCTTCGATGCCGCCGCCACCTTCTGGAACAACGAGCAGTCGGGAAACATCCAGCGCATGGTCGAGAAGGGCATGATCCAGCCCGGCACCACGCGCATCATCTGGCGCAGCCCGCTGATCCCCAACTCACCCACCGTAACCCGCGCCGGCGTGCCCGAGGATCTGCGCGCCGCCTTCGTGCGGATGATGCTGAACCTGCATGTCGATGCGCCGGAGGTGCTGGCCCAGATCAGCACCAACACCGCGCGCATCGTTCCCGCCCGGCATGAGGATTATGCCGATCTCATCGCCATGACCGAGCAGAACCAGGCGCAGCGGCGCAACCGCTCTTGAGCCTGACGGCCGAGGCCATCGCCCTCCGCTGGCGGCAGGAGCGCCAGGCGGGGCGGCGGCAGACGCTGATCTGGACGCTCGCATTCCTTGGCCTCACGTGGCTGGCGGCCTGGGTTGGCCAGGTGGATGCGGCGCGGCTGTTGGCCGGCCTGCCGCGCGCGGCCGACTACATCGCGCGCACCGTGCCGGTGCTGCGGCTGGACACGCTGGGCGCCGACCTCGCCGAATGGATGTGGGGCCTCGACCTGTGGCTCGAACTGCTGCTGGACACGATCCTGATCGCCTATGTCGGCACGGTGCTGGGTGGCGCGGCCGCGCTGGTGCTGAGCTTCCCGGCCGCCGCCACCCTCGCCCCGCCCTGGGCTGTCTTGGTCGCGCGCCGCACGGCCGAATTCGCCCGCACGGTCCCCACGCTCGTCTTCGCGCTGATCTTCGTCTACGCCTTCGGGCTCGGCCCCTTCGCCGGCGTGCTGGCCGTGGCGCTGCACACCTTCGGCGCGCTCGGCAAGCTGTTCGCCGAGGTGCATGAGAATGCCGATCTGCGCAGCGTCGAGGCGGTGCGCGCCGCGGGTGGCAGCTGGGCCGAGAGCATGCGCTTCGGCGTGCTGCCGCAGTCCCTGCCCGGCGTGCTGTCATTCGGGTTGCTGCGCTTCGAGATCAACGTGCGCGAGGCCAGCGTGCTGGGCATCGTCGGCGCCGGCGGCATCGGCGAGGAACTCTACCTCGCGGTGCGCCAGTTCGAGTATCCGGACATCTCGGCGATCATCGTGCTGATCCTGGTCACCGTGACGCTGATCGATGCGCTGACCACCCGGCTGCGCCATCGGATCATCGGCGCTGAAAGCCTCAGGGCGACGTGACCCTTTCGCGCACCCAACTGTTCTTCGCCGGCGGGTTCGCGCTGCTGCTGCTGGGGCTCTGGCGCGTCGATGCCTCGCCCGCGCGCATCTGGGAGGGGATAGGCAAGCTCGGCTGGCTGGTGACGCTGATGTGGCCGCCCTCCCCCGGCGGGGCGCTGGCCGAGTTGCTGCACAGCCTGGCCGAGACGGTGGCCATGGCCTTCTTCGGCACGCTGCTGGCTGTCGTCGTGGCGCTGCCGCTGTGCTTCCTGGGTGCAGGCAATGTGGTGACCAGCACGCTGATCCGCTTCACCGTGCGGCGCAGCTACGATGGGCTGCGCGGCATCGACAGCCTGGTCTGGGCGCTGATCTTCGTCTCGGCCGTGGGCATGGGGCCTTTCGCCGGCATCCTGGCGCTGGCCGTGCCCGACATCGGCCTGCTGGCCAAGGTGTTCTCCGAGGCCCTGGAATCCGCCGACCGGCGGCAGGTGGAGGGCGTGCGCGCCAGCGGCGGGTCGCGCCTGCAGGCGATCCGCTTCGGGCTGATCCCGCAGGTCGCGCCGCTGATGCTCTCGCAGGCGCTCTACACCTTCGAAAGCAACACGCGCAGCGCCACCATCCTGGGTGTGGTGGGCGCGGGCGGCATCGGCCTCGCCCTGGGCGACCGCATCCGCCTGAACAACTGGGACGAGGCCGCCTTCATCGTGCTGCTCATCCTCGTCACCGTCGCGCTGATCGACAACCTCAGCCGCTGGATCCGCCTGCGCCTGATCCGGGCCTGAACCCCCGCCCTCGACAGCGCGGCCCCGCCATGGGAGCAGGGGCGCGGCATGACGGGCTTGGCACCAGCGGATGAAGTGGCGCGGCCGGCGCATGGCGGGCGCATTGCGGCGGCCGCGCGCCGCTTCCCGCACGCGCCCACACCGTGGCTCGACCTCTCCACAGGCATCAGCCCCTTCGCCTACCCCCTGCCCGCTCTGCCCGAGGCCTGCTTCACGCGCCTGCCGGAGCCCGAGGCGGAGGCCGCGCTGCTGGAAGCCGCCGCGCGGCGCTACGGCACCACGCCGGATCGCGTGGTGGCCGCGCCGGGCACGCAGATCCTGCTGCCGATGCTGGCCGGCCTGCCGCCGCGCGGCGTGGCGCGCGTGCTGGGCCCCACCTATGCCGAGCACCTGCAGGCCGCGCGCGATGCCGGCCATGATGCGGCGCTGGTGGCCCATCCCGCCGCGCTGGCCGGCGCCGCGCTGGCCACGGTGGTGAACCCGAACAACCCCGATGGCCGTCTGCTGCCGTGCGCCGCGCTGCGCGACATCGCCGCGCGCACCGGCCTGCTGGTGGTGGACGAGGCCTTCGCCGATGTGGCGCCGGAGGGTACCTCCATGGTGCCGCACACCTCGGAATCGCTGGTGGTGCTGCGCTCCTTCGGCAAGTTCCACGGCCTCGGCGGGCTGCGGCTCGGCTTCGCCATCGCCGGCCCCGCGCTGACTTCGCGGCTGCGCGCGCGGCTCGGCCCCTGGGCGGTGTCGGGCCCGGCTATCGCCATCGGCCGCGCCGCGCTGGCGGATGATGCCTGGGCCGCGGCTGTGCGCGCGCGCCTCGACCATGCCGCGCATGCGCTGGATGCCGTGCTGGCCGCGCGCGGGCTGCATGTGCTCGGCGGCACGTCGCTGTTCCGCTTCGTCGCCGCGCCGCCCGGCACGGCCGAGCGCCTGGCGCAGGCCGGCATCCTGGTGCGTGGCTTCGTCGAACGCCCCGATCGGCTGCGCATCGGCATCCCGCCCGATGCCGCCGCCCGCGCCCGCCTGGCCGCCGCGCTGTGACAGCGCTGACTCTGCTGCTGCTGGCCCTGCTGGCCGAGGCGGCGCTGGGCTATCCGGACCGGCTGGTGCAGCGCATCGGCCATCCGGTGATCTGGATCGGCCGGCTGATCACGGCGCTGGAGGAACGGCTGAACCGGCCGGAGAACAGTTTCGCCGCGCGCCGCCTTTTCGGCATCCTCGCGCTGCTCGGCATCGTCGCCATTCCCGGCGCCATCGGCTTCGCGGCCCAGCACGCCCTGCTGATCCTGCCCATCGGCATCGTCGTGCTCGCCCTTACCACCAGCAGCCTACTGGCCAGCCGCAGTCTGCACGACCACGTGGCGCGCGTGGCGGAGGCGCTGGAGCAGCGCGGCCTGGTGGCGGGGCGCGAGGCGGTCTCCCACATCGTGGGCCGCGATCCGGAGCAGCTGGACGAGGCCGGCGTTTCGCGCGCCGCCATCGAAAGCCTCGCCGAGAACTTCTCCGATGGCGTCGTCGCGCCGGCCTTCTGGATCGGCCTCGGCGGCCTGCCGGGCGGCGTGATCTACAAGGCGGTGAACACCGCCGACAGCATGATCGGCCACAAATCCCCGCGCTTCCACGCCTTCGGCTGGGCCGCGGCGCGGCTTGACGACCTGCTGAACCTGCCGGCCTCGCGCCTCTCGGCGCTGCTGCTGGTGCTGGCGGCGGCACTCACGCCGGGCGCCGATGCCGCCGCCGCCAGGCGCGCGGTGTGGCGCGATGCGCGGCGCCACCGCTCGCCCAATGCCGGCTGGCCCGAGGCCGCGATGGCCGGCGCGCTCGGCCTGCGCCTGGCCGGGCCGCGCGTCTATGGCGGTACGCTGGTGGAGGACGCCTTCATGGGCGATGGCCGGCGCGAGGCCTCGGCCGCCGACATCCGCCGCGGCCTCGCGCTGTTCAAGCTGGCGCATGCGCTGCTGATCGGCGGCGTCGGCGTGCTGTTCCTCGTGCTGGCTACCGGGCCAGGCTGAGCAGCCGGTCGATGTCGAGATGCGCCTCGAGATGCGCCGCCAGCGCATCCAGCGCCGCCTGCACCATCGCCGCATAGCCCAGTTGCGGCGCCCCTGCCGCGAAGCGCGCCAGCCACGCGCCGCGCTGCCGGTCATCGGCGAACAGCCCGTGCACATAGGTGCCGGCCACGCGCCCATCCGCCGAAACCGCGCCCTCGGCCGTGCCATCGGCCAGCGTGGCGAAGCGCCGCGCGCGGCCCGCACCCTCGCTCACGCCCATATGCATCTCGTAGCCGGCGAAGGGCGCGCCATCCTGCGTTACGCCGCGCGCCGGCGTCAGCCGCTTCTCGCCCGCAAGCCGCGTCGTGACGTCCAGCAGCCCAAGCCCCACCACCGCGCCGGGCGGCCCCTCGATGCCGTCGGGATCCTCAATGCGCGTGCCCAGCATCTGGTAGCCGCCGCACAGGCCCAGCACATGCCCGCCGCGGCGCAGATGCGCGGCGATGTCGATGTCGAAGCCCGCCGCGCGCAGCGCCGCGAGGTCCGCGATGGTGGTCTTGGAGCCGGGCAGGATCACCAGCTGCGCATCGCCGGGCAGCGCCTCGCCCGGGCGAACCCGCACGAGGTCCACCGCGGGCTCGGCGATCAGCGGGTCGAGGTCGTCGAAATTGGCGATGCGCGGCAGCACCGGCACGGCGATGCGCAGCGCCGCACCCGGCTTGCGCGGCAGCGCGTGGTCCAGCGCCAGCGCATCCTCGGCCGGCAGTTGCGCCGCCGCGGGCAGATGCGGCACGAGGCCCAGCGCCGCCCAGCCGGTGCGCGCGGCGATCAGCGCCATGCCATCGGCGAACAGCGCGGGGTCGCCGCGGAAGCGGTTGACGATGAAGCCCGCCACCATCGCCGCATCCGCCGCGTCCAGAACCGCCTGCGTGCCGACGAGTGCGGCGATCACGCCGCCGCGGTCGATGTCGCCGATCACCACCACCGGCACGTCGGCGGCGCGGGCGAAGCCCATATTGGCAATGTCGTTGGCGCGCAGATTCACCTCGGAGGCACTGCCCGCGCCCTCCACCAGCACGATGTCGGCCTCCTCGCGCAGCCGGGCGAAGCTCTCCAGCACGGGGGCCATCAGCGTGGCCTTGATGCGCTGGTATTCGGCGGCGCGGGCGCTGCCCACAACGCGGCCCTGCACCACGATCTGCGCGCCCACCATGCTCTGCGGCTTCAGCAGCACCGGGTTCATGTGCACGCTCGGCGCCACGCCGGCCGCCAGCGCCTGCAGCGCCTGCGCACGGCCGATCTCGCCGCCATCGGCGGTCACCGCCGCGTTGTTGCTCATGTTCTGCGGCTTGAACGGGCGCACCCGCAGGCCACGCCGCGCCAGCGCGCGCGCCAGCCCCGCCACGATCAGCGACTTGCCGACATCCGAGCCCGTGCCCTGGAACATCAGCGCGCGCGCCATGCTCAGAACTCGATGCCCTTCTGCGCCTTCACCCCGGCGGCAAAGTGGTGCTTCTGCGCGCCCATCTCGGTGACGCAATCGGCGATGGCGCACAGCTCCGGCTTCGCGTTGCGGCCGGTGGCCACCACGTGCAGCCCCTCGCGCCGCGCCGCCAGCGCCGCCACCACCGCGTCGAGGTCCAGCATCTCGTAGCGCAGCGCGATGTTCAGCTCGTCCAGCACCACCAGGTCCAGCGCCGGGTCCGCCAGCATCGCCTGCGCCATGGCCCAGGCGCGGCCGGCCGCCGCTAGGTCGCGCGCGCGGTCCTGGGTCTCCCAGGTGAAGCCCTCGCCCATGGAATGCCAGCGCACGCGCTCGCCGAACTGCGCGAAGCCATCCTGCTCGCCGGCATGCCAGGCGCCCTTGACGAACTGCACCACGCCCACGCGCCCGCCGCCGCCCAACATGCGCAGCGCGAGCCCGAAGGCGGCGGTGGATTTCCCCTTGCCCGGCCCGGTGTGGACGATCAGCAGCCCCTTCTGCGCGATGGTCTTGGAGGCCACCTCGGCATCCTGCACCGCCTTGCGCTTCTGCATCCGGGCGCGGTGCCGCGCCGCCTCGTCCTCGCTCATCCGATTCTCGAGCCACATTGCATTGACCGGAACCTGCGCCCGCTGATGGCGGGCGAGCGGCCGAATGGCCGCCGCGGCAAGTGCCGCGTAGCCAAGGCCGCGGATGCGGCCGCCCGGCGACTGAGGGACGGATCGCTCATTTCAACCTTAGGGGCAGCCCCGCCACCACCAACTCCACCTGCGAAGCCTCGGCAGCGATGCGCTGGTTCAGTCGGCCCTGCGCATCGCGGAAGCGCCGGCCGAGCGGGGTTTCCGGCACGATGCCGAAGCCCACCTCGTTGGAGACCACCACCGTCGGCGCCCGCCGTGCCGCCAGCGCCGCCGCCAGCGCGGCCACCGCGGGCTCCACGGGCCGCTCCCCGAGCATGAGGTTCGACAGCCACAGCGTCAGGCAATCCACCAGCAGCGGCGCCCCCGGCGCGGCCTCCGCCACCGCGCGCGGAAGCGCCAGCGGCGCGTCGCGCGTCACCCAGCCCTCCGGCCGGCGCGCGCGGTGCTCCGCGATGCGCTCGGCCATCTCGGCATCGAAGGCCTCGGCGGTGGCGATGTAGGTCCAGGGCGGCGGCAGGGCCTGCACCAGCGCCTCGGCGTGGCGGCTCTTGCCCGAGCGCGCCCCGCCCAGCACCAGCGCGAGGCGCGCCGCCTCAGCCACCCGGCAACACGCCGGCGGCCAGCGTCGCCACGCCGATGCCGAACACCGCCGCACCCGCCAGGCGCGGCGCGATGGGCGCGCTCGACACATCGGCCAGCGCCCGCGCCAGCAGCGCCACGCCGGCGGTGATCGCGCCCTGCACCAGCGTCAGCCCCACCAGATAGGCGATGACCGGGGTCGTCTCCGCGCCCACCACTGCCTCGCCATAGGCATAGCCATGCGCGATGCCGGCCAGCACCAGCAGCGCGCCCCAGGCCGGCAGCGCCACCGCCCGGCCGCGCGCGATCAGCCCGCCCGCCAGCACCAGCGAGGCCGCCACCAGCACCTCCACCGCCGGCAGCGGCGCCTCCGCCAGGTGCAGCGCGACGCCGACGCCGGAGGCCAGCACAAACAGCACCGGCAGCAGCGCGCCGAGCCCCGCCGTGCCGGCGGCCACGCCCACCGCAACCAGGAAGGCCAGATGGTCCAGCCCGATCACCGGATGGCCGAGGCCGGACAGCAGCCCCTCCATGGCGTTCACCGGCATCATCCCGCCGGTCGGGTGGTGCGCCGCGGCCGGCAGCGCCAGCAGCAGGGCGGGCAGCAGGGTCGAGAGGCGAAGGGCCGCACGGCGCATGAGGAAGTCTCCTGGCAATGGAATCGCCACAGGCTAGGGCCGCGCTTGCCGGTGCGGAACCCTGCAACTGGCGCCCGGTGACAACGCACGGTGACACGCGGCGTTGACAGCGCGGCCGGCGCGGTCGTCTAGTGCGGCCGCTCGATGGTCCCCGCCGGGAGGCGGGGTGAAAAGGGAACGTGGAACGGACGCGATGCGCCCGAAGCCGCGGCTGCCCCCGCAACTGTGAGCGGAGAGCCCGTGCCACTCAGCCACTGGTGGCCCCCGCAGGGGGGCGGCCGGGAAGGCGGCACCGGGCGTTGATCCGCGAGCCAGGAGACCTGCCATCAAGCGCCGACCACCGTGCCGGGCGGGGTGCCCTGGCGCGGCCGCCATCCAGGCGACGGCGTGCCCAGGCACGCCGCAACGCACCCCGCTTGCCCGGCCCCCGGCCCGGGAGGAGCGCGCTGATGCCCGTTGCGCCACCACCCGATTCGCCCGCGCCCAACGTCACGCCTGGCCCACCTCTGGCGCCAGTGACGCTGTTCGTCTGCGTCACCTGCCGCGATGCCGCCGCCCCCCCCGAGGCGACCCGCGCCGGCGCGCTGCTGGCCGCAAGCCTCGGCCCCCTGCCCGAGGGCATCCATCTCCGCCCCGTCGAGTGCCTCGCCAATTGCAAGCGCGGCCCCTCCGCCGCCATGACGCGCGCCGGCGGCTGGAGCTACGTGTTCGGCCATCTCGACCCCGCCGCCGATGGCCCCGCGCTGCTGGCCGGCGCGGCGCTGCTCGCGGCCTCGCCCGATGGGCTGATGCCCTGGCGCGGCCGGCCCGAAGCCCTGAAGCGCGGCATGCTCGCCCGCATTCCCCCCCTGCCGGAGACCGCCGCATGAGCCTCGCCCGCACGCCCTGCACCATCGTCACGGGCTTCCTCGGCGCCGGAAAAACCACGCTGATCCGCCACCTGCTGGAAAACCCGGAGGGAAGGCGCCTCGCCGTCATCGTCAACGAGTTCGGCGATGTCGGCATCGATCGCAGCATCCTGCGCGGCTGCGGCATCCCCGCCTGCGAGGAGGCCGAGATCGTCGAGCTCGCCAATGGCTGCCTCTGCTGCACCGTGGCCGATGATTTCGTGCCGGCGCTGGATGCGCTGCTGGCGCTGTCGCCGCCGCCCGACCACATCCTGATCGAGACCTCCGGCCTCGCCCTGCCCAAGCCGCTGGTGCAGGCCTTCCGCTGGCCCGCCATCCGCGGCCGCGTCACCGTAGACGCGGTGGTGACGGTGGTGGATGGCGCGGCGCTGGCCGAGGGCCGCGTCGCCGCCGACCTCGACGCGCTGGCCGCGCAGCGCGCCGCCGATGCCGCGCTCGACCACGACAACCCGGTCGAGGAAGTGTTCGAGGACCAGCTGGCCTGCGCCGACCTCGTCGTGATCAGCAAGGCCGACCTGCTGGACGCCGCCGGTGCCGCGCGCGCACAGGCCGCCGTGGCGCGCGCCCTGCCGCGCAGCGTCGGCGTGGTGGCCAGCGCCGGCGGGCGCGTCGGCGCCGATGTGCTGCTCGGCCTCGGCCTCGCCACCGAGGTCGATATCGAGAACCGCCGCACCCACCACGACAACGAGCTCGACCACGACCACGATGATTTCGACAGCATCGTGCTGCCGCTGCCGGAGGCGGCGGATGCCGCCGCGCTGGCCGCGCGCGTCGCCGCCGTGGCGGCGCTGCCGCAGGTGCTGCGCGCCAAGGGCTTCTCCGCCGTCGCCGGCAAGCCGATGCGCCTGCTGGTGCAGGCCGTGGGCCCGCGCGTGACGCACCAGTTCGACCGCGCCTGGGAAGCCGGCGAGGCGCGCGAGGGCAGGCTGGTGGTGATCGGCCTCAAGGGCTTCGACGCCGCGGCGGCCGAACGTCTGCTCGCCGCCTAGCCTTGCACATCCTCAGCACCACCACCGCGAGCCTGGAGGCGCTGGCCGAGCCGGTGGACCTGCGCCAGACGCCCGGCGACATGGTGGTGCTCTCCTTCACCGACAGCGACCTCGCCGGCCTCGCCGCCGCCTGGCAGGCCGAACGCGCGGCGCTGCCCAGCCTTCGCCTCGTGCAGCTGCGCGAGCTGCGCCACCCGATGTCGGTGGACCTGTGGCTGGACCGCACGGCAGCGCATGCGCGCGTGGTGCTGCTGCGGCTGCTGGGCGGGCTCGATTGGTGGCGCTACGGCGCCGAGCAGCTGGCCGCGCTGTGCCGCGCCCGCGGCATCGCGCTGGCCGTGCTGCCGGGCGAGGACCGCGACGACGAAGCGCTGACCGAACTCGGCACGCTGCCGCCCGCCGAGCACGCCGCGTTGCTGGGCTATTTCCGTGCCGGCGGGCACGACAATCTGCGCATGGCGCTGCGCTGCCTCGCCCGCCATGCGGGGCGCGACCTCGCCGTGGCACCGCCGCGCGCGCTGCCACTGGCCGGCGCCTGGCTGCCCGAAGCGGGCGCCGTCAGCCTCGATGCTCTGCGGGCCGGCTTGAAGCCGGGCCAGCCGGTGGTGCCGATCATCTTCTATCGCTCCATGCTGCTGGCCGAGGATGCGGCGCCCATCGCGGCGCTGGCGGCGGCGCTGGCGGAACGGGGCATCGCCGCCGCGCCGCTGTTCGTCGGCAGCATGAAGGAACCCGCCTCGGCCGCCTTCCTCGCCACGGCGCTGCCGGCGCTCGCCCCCGCCGCCATCGTCACCACCACCGCCTTCGCCGGCGCGCCGCAGGGCGACGCGCCGCTGTTCCAGGCGGTGCTGGCCACCACCGCGCGCGCCGCCTGGCGGGCCAGCCCGCGCGGCCTCGGCGCAGCCGACCTCGCCATGCATGTGGTGCTGCCGGAACTCGATGGCCGCGTGCTGGCCGGCGCGCTATCCTTCAAGGCGCCGGTGGCGGCCGAGCCGGAGCTCGGCGTCACGCGCCAGGCGAATGGCGTGGAGCCCTGCCGCGTGGCGGCCGTCGCGGCGCGCCTCGCCGCCTGGCTGCGCCTCAGCGCCACGCCGCCGGCCGAGCGCCGTGTGGTTCTGCTGCTGCCCGACTACCCCGGCGCGGGCGGGCGCACCGGCTATGCCGTGGGCCTCGACGCGCCGGCGAGCATCCTCGCTGTGCTGCAGGACCTCGCGGAAGCGGGCTATGCCATCGGCACGCCACCCGCGACGGCGCGAGACCTGCTGGCCGCGCTGGAAGCGCCCTCGGTGCATGTCCTTGCCGGCCCCACCGACCCCACGCTCACCGAAGCCTGGGGCCCGCCGGAGGCCGACCCGCTCTGGCAGAGGGGCGGCTTCGCCTTCCGCGCACTCCGCTGCGGCAACGTCACCATCGCGGTCGCGCCCGATCGCGGCCTCGGCGCCGATCGCCGCGCCACCTTCCACGACCCCGCGCTGCCGCCGCGCCACGCGCTGCTGGCCTTCGGGCAATGGCTGCGCGAGGGTCTCGATGCGCATGCCATCGTGCACATGGGCGCGCATGGCACGCTGGAATGGCTGCCCGGCAAGGCCGTCGCACTCACCGAGGGCTGCTGGCCAGAATGCGTGCTGGGCGCGCTGCCGGTGATCTATCCCTTCCTGGTCAGCAACCCCGGCGAGGCAGCGCAGGCCAAGCGGCGCATCGCCGCCGTCACGCTCGGCCACCTGCCGCCGCGCCTCGCCGGCGCTGGCCTGAGCGGCGCGGCGCGCGACCTCGAACGCCTGCTGGATGAATTCGCCGCCGCCGACGGCCTCGATGCGCGCCGCCGTGCGCGCCTTGCGCAACTCATCCGCGAGGCCGCCTCCCCCGGCCTGGTGCCCGGCCTCGCCGCCGATGCGGCGGCGGAGGATTCGCTGCGCGCCATCGATGCCTGGCTCTGCGACATCAAGGAACTCGCCATCAAGGACGGGCTGCACATCTGGGGCCGCGCCACGGCCGAGGATACGCCCGAGCGCATCGCCGCCGCCGCGGCCGAGCGCGCCGCGCTGCTCGCCGCACTCGATGGCCAGCGCATCGCCCCGGGGCCGGCCGGCGCGCCATCGCGCGGGCGGGCCGACGTGCTGCCCACCGGGCGCAACCTCACCAGCGCCGATCCGCGCGGCCTGCCCACGCCCACCGCCATGGATCTCGGCCGCCTCGCCGCCGAGGAGGCGCTGCGCCTGCACCAGCAGGAACAGGGCGAGCTGCCGCGCGCCGTGGTGATCGACCTCTGGGGCAGCGCCACGCTGCGCACCGGCGGCGAGGAGATGGCGCAGGGCCTCGCGCTGCTGGGCTGCCGCCCGCTGTGGGACGCCGCCACCGGCCGCGTCACCGGCATCGAGGTGCTGCCCCCGGCGGTGATGGGCCGGCCGCGCGTGGACGTCACCTTCCGCATCTCCGGCCTGTTCCGGGATCTGTTCCCCGCCCAGGTCGCATTGCTGGATGCCGCCGTGCGCGCCGTGGCGGCGCGCGAGGAGACGCCCGAGGAAAACCCGCTGGCCGAAGCGCGCGCGGCCGGCGCTCCACTCGCACGAATCTTCGGCGCCGCCCCCGGCGCCTATGGCGCTGGCATCGAGCAGGCGCTGGCCACCGGGCGCTGGGCCAGCCGCGATGCGCTCGGCCAGGCCTATCTGGACGCCACCTCGCACGCCTATGGCGGCGCGCTGGGCGAGGCGAGCCCGGCCGCCGGCGCCTTCGCCGCGCGCGTCGCCGCGGCCGAGCTGCTGGTGCATGTGGGCGACGATGCGGGGCGCGACCTGCTGGAGGGCGGCGCCGATGCCGCGCATCTCGGCGGCTTCGCCTCCGCCGCCGCGCTGCTCGGCGCGCAGCCGCTGCTGATCGCCCTCGACACCACCGACCCCGCCCGGCCGCGCGCCCGCACGCTGCGCGCCGCGCTGTCGCGCCTGGTGCAGGGCCGCGCGATCGATCCTGCCTTCATCGCCGGCATGCGCCGCCACGGCCCTCGCGGCGCCAGCGAATTGGCCGAGACGGTGGACCGGCTGGTGGCCTTCGCCGAGACAACCGACGCCGTGCCGGCTAGCCTGCTCGACATGCTGCACGACGCCTATCTGGGCGATGCCGAGACGCGCGCCTTCCTGCTGCGCGAGAACCCCGCCGCCGCCCGCGCCATCGCGAAGCGCCTGCAGGATGCGCTGCGCCGCGGCCTGTGGCACCCGCGCCGCAACGCCATGCCCGCCGAGCTTGCGGCGCTGCTGGCCGAGGCCGGCGCATGATCACGCCGCGCGGCGCCTGCCCCAGCCTGCTGGCCCCGATGCCCACCGGCGATGGCCTGCTGGTGCGCCTGCCCGCGCTCGGCCTGCCGCCCGCGGCCTGGGTGGGGCTGGCCAAGGTGGCGGCGGCGCATGGCAACGGGCAGATCGAGATCACCGCGCGCGGCAGCGTGCAGCTGCGCGGCCTCACCGCCGCCACGCTGGCGCCACTCGCCACCGCGCTGGCGGCGCTCGGCATCGATGGCGAGGCCAGCACACTGCTCGCCAGCAACGCTCTGGCGGGGCACGATTCCACGATGCTCGCCGATCCGCGGCCCATCACCGCCGCCATCGCCGCCGGCGCGCCGGCCGCGCATGCGCCGAAGCTTTCGGTCGTGGTCGATGGCGGCGGCGCGCTGCACCTCGATGCCGTGGCCGCCGACATCCGGCTGCGCGCGCAGCCCGGCGGCGCCTCCTGGTGGCTGTTCCTGGCCGAGGCCTACCTCGGCGCCACGCCCGCCCCAGGCGAGGCGGCGCTGCTTCTGCTCGCCTGCCTTGGCCCCACCGGCCGCGGCCGCACCCTGCCCCCGACCGAGGCTCGCGCCGCGCTCGGGCACCTGCTGCACGCCAGCCCGCCGCCGCCCGCGCGCCCGCCGGCCGAACCGCTCGGCCACCATGCCGAGGCATTCGGCGTGGCCGCCGCCTTCGGGCAGATGCGCGCCGAGACGCTCGGCGCCTTCGCCCAGGCCGCCGGCACGGCGCCGCTGCTGCGCGCCGCACCCGGCCGCGCCCTGCTCGCGATCCGCCCCGCCGATCCGCGGGCGCTGGAAGCCGCCGCGGCGGCACTCGGCCTCGTCACCGCGCCGGGTGATCCGCGCCGGGCCGTCCACGCCTGCCCCGGCGCGCCCGCCTGCGCCAGCGCCCTGATGCCCACGCGCCAACTGGCCGAAGCCTCGGCGCGGCAGGGCATCGCCGGCCTGCACGTCTCCGGCTGCGCCAAGGGCTGCGCCCATCCCGGCGCGTCACGCTTCACCCTCGTCGGCGCTCCCGGCGGCTTCGGCCTGGTGCGCGACGGCGATGCCCGCGGCACACCCGGCGAGCACCTCACCACCGCCGCGGCGCTGCCCCGCCTGCTCGCCCTGCAACAGGGGCCCCACGCCACATGAACGACTACATCCGCGATGGCGACGCCATCTATCGCAAATCCTTCGCTATCATCCGCGCCGAGGCCGACCTCACGCGCTTCGACGCGGCCGAGGCCGACATCGCGGTGCGCATGATCCATGCCTGCGGCATGGTGGAGGCCGCCGCGCATTTCGCCTTCGCGCCCGGCTTCGCCACCGCCGCGCGCGAAGCGCTGCTGGCCGGCGCGCCCATCCTCTGCGATGCCGAGATGGTGGCGCAGGGCGTCACGCGCGCGCGGCTGCCGGCCGCCAACGCCGTGCTGTGCACGCTGCGCGATGCGCGCGTGCCCGCATTGGCGGCCTCGCTCGGCACCACGCGCTCGGCCGCGGCGATGGAGCTGTGGCGCGAGCATCTGAACGGCGCCGTGGTGGCCATCGGCAACGCGCCCACCGCGCTGTTCCGCCTGCTCGAGATGCTGGCCGAGGGCGCGCCACGCCCCGCCGCCATCATCGGCATGCCGGTGGGTTTCGTCGGCGCCGCGGAATCGAAGCAGGCGCTGATGGAGGCCGAAACCGGCATCCCCTGGGCGGTGGTGCGCGGCCGGCTGGGCGGCAGCGCGATGACGGCCGCGGCGGTGAACGCGCTCGCGAGGCCGGGGCTATGAGCGGCCGGCTGTTCGGCGTCAGCGTCGGCCCCGGCGATCCCGAATTGCTGACGCTGAAGGCGGCGCGCGTGCTGGATGCGGTGCCGGTGATCGCGCATTTCGCCAAGCGCGGAAACCCCGGCAATGCGCGCGCCATCATCGCCGCCTGGCTGCGCCCGCCGGTGATCGAGCTGCCGATGCTCTACCCCGTCACCACCGAACTGCCGCGCGCGGACCCCGCCTATGCCGCGGCGCTCGATGGCTTCTACGCGGACTCCGCCGCCGCCGTCGCGCAGCACCTCGATGCCGGGCGCGACGTGGCGGTGGTCAGCGAGGGCGATGCGCTGTTCTACGGCTCCTACATGCACCTGCATGTGCGCCTCGCGCACCGCTACCCCACGCAGGTGATTCCCGGCGTGCCCGCCATGGCCGCCTGCTGGGCGATGGCCGGCGCGCCGATCGCGCAGGGCGACGACGTGCTGGAAGTACTGCCCGGCACGCTGCCGGAAGCCACGCTCGCGGCGCGACTCGCGCGTGCCGATGCGGCCGTGATCATGAAGGTGGGCCGCAACCTGCCGCGCATCCGCCGCGCGCTGCAATCCGCCGGGCGGCTCGACCGCGCCATCTATGCCGAGCATGCCGGCACGCCGCATGCGCGCTTCATGCCGCTCGCCACGCGCGACGATGCGCCGGCGCCCTATTTCTCGATCGTGCTGGTGCCAGGATGGGCACAATGAGCATGGGCACGATGAGCGGCCGCCTCAGCGTCATCGGCCTCGGTCCCGGCGATCCCGATCTCATCACGCCCGAGGCCTCCGCCGCGCTCGCCGCCGCCGAGGCGCTGTTCGGCTACGCGCCCTACCTCGCGCGGCTGCCCGCGCGCCCCGGCCAGGCGCGCCATGCCTCCGACAACCGCGAGGAGATCGCGCGCGCTCAGGCGGCGCTGGCGCTCGCCGCCGAAGGCCGGCACGTCGCCATGGTCTCGGGCGGCGATCCCGGCGTCTTCGCCATGGCGGCCGCGGTGTGCGAGGCGGTGGAGGCCGGGCCCGCGGAATGGCGTGCGCTGGACATCGCGATGCTGCCCGGCATCACCGCCATGCTGGCGCTGGCGGCGCGCATCGGCGCGCCGCTCGGACATGATTTCTGCGCCATCTCGCTCTCCGACAATCTGAAGCCCTGGCCGCTGGTGGAGCGCCGGCTGGCGGCGGCGGCGGAATGCGGCTTCGCCATCGCGCTGTACAACCCCATCAGCCGCGCCCGCCCCTGGCAGCTCGGCACCGCCTTCGCAGTGCTCGCCACCCACCTGCCGCCCGCCACGCCGGTGGTGTTCGGCCGCGCCGTGGCGCGCCCAGAGGAAGCCATCCGCGTGCTGCGCCTCGACGAAGCCGCGGCGGCTGAGGCCGACATGGCCACCTGCATCATCATCGGCACCGAGGCGACGCGCATCGTCGCACGCCCGGGCCGCGCCCCGCTCGTCTACACGCCCAGGCGCGCCGGATGATCCAGCCAGGCCAGCGCCGCCTCCGGGCTCGCCACCTCCGTCACCGCGGGCAGCACGGGCCGGCGCAGCAGCAGCACCGCCACACCGAGGCTGCGCGCCGCCGCGATCTTGCCATAGGTGGCCGCCCCACCGCTGTTCTTCGCGATGATCGCCTCGATGCCATGCGCGCGCAGCAGCGCGTGCTCGGCTTGCGCGTCGAAGGGCCCGCGCGCCAGCAGGCATTGCACCTGCGGCACCGGCAGCGGCGGCAGGATGGGATCGACGCTGCGCACCAGGTAGCGATGCTGCGGAAACGCCGCCACGCCGTGCAACTCCTGCCGCCCGAGTGCGAGGAACACCTGGCGCGGCGCGGCGCCGAGGGCGGCGAGCGCCGCCGGCACGTCCGCCACCTCCGTCCAGTCATCGCCCGGCTGCGCCACCCAGGGCGGGCGGCGCAGCGCCAACAGCGGCACGCCGGCGGCAGCGGCGGCCTCGGCCGCATGGGCCGAGATGCGCGCGGCATACGGGTGCGTCGCATCCACCAGTGCGCGGATGCCGTGCTGCTCCAGGTATTGCCCCATCCCCGCGGCGCCGCCGAAGCCGCCGATGCGCGTGGGCAGCGGCAGCGCCGCCGGGCTCAGCGTGCGCCCGGCCAGCGAGATGGTGGCGTCGGCCCCGCGCGCGGCCAGCAATTCCGCCAGCCGCCGTGCTTCCGTGGTGCCGCCGAGGATCAGGATGCGCGTCATGGCTGACACTCTGCCCTCGCCGCGCTGGCTGTGCATCATCGGCATCGGCGAGGATGGCGTCGCGGGCCTCCCGCCGCTGGCGCGCGGGCTGGTCGAGAGCGCTGAGCATGTCTTCGGCGGCGCGCGGCACCTCGGCCTCGCCGCGAAGCTGATCCGCGGCAGCGCCACCACCTGGCCCTCGCCCTTCAGCATCGCCCCGGTGCTGGCGGCGCGCGGACAGCGCGTGGTGGTGCTGGCCTCGGGCGACCCCATGCTGTGGGGCGTGGGGGCCACGCTGCTGCGCGCGGTGCCGGCCGAGGAGACGCTGGTGCTGCCCGCGCCCTCCGCCTTCAGCCTGGCCGCCGCGCGGCTCGGCTGGGCGCTGCAGGAGGTGACCACGCTCTCGCTGCATGGCCGGCCCTTAGCACTTCTGCGCCCGCACCTCGCGGATGGCGCGCGCATCCTGGCGCTGACCTCCGGCGCCGATGGCCCGGCGGAGATTGCCGCGCTGCTGGCCGATGGCTTCTCGCGCAGCCGCGTGACGACGCTGGAGGCGCTGGGCGGGCCCGACGAGCGCATCACGCAAGGCGTGCCCGCCACGCCGCAGGCGCTGAACCTGGTGGCGATCGCGGTGGGGGCCGATGCCGATGCGCGCGTGCTGCCGCGTGCCGCCGGCCTGCCCGATGCCTGGTTCGAGCATGACGGCCAGCTCACCAAGCGCGAGATCCGCGCCGTCACGCTCTCGGCGCTGGCGCCGCGGCGCGGCCAGCTGCTGTGGGATGTCGGCGCCGGGGCGGGCTCCATCGCCATCGAATGGATGCTGGCCGATCCCTCGCTGCGCGCCATCGCCATCGAGGCGCGCGCCGACCGCGCCGCGCGCATCCGCCGCAACGCGCTGGCACTCGGCACGCCGGGGCTGGTGGTGGTCGAGGGCGAGGCGCCCGCCGCGCTGGCCGGCCTGCCGCCGCCCGATGCGGTGTTCCTCGGCGGCGGCGCGAATGATGCCGGCGTGCTGGATGCGGCACTCGCCACGCTGCAGCCCGGCGGGCGCTTCGTCGCCAATGCTGTGACGCTGGAGACCGAGGCGCTGCTGCTGGCGCGCCGCGCCGCGCTGGGCGGCGAGATGCTGCGCCTCGCCGTCAGCCGCGCCGTCGCGGTGGCCAGCATGAGCGGCTGGCGCGCCGCGATGCCGGTGACGCAATGGGTGTGGGACAAGCCGCGCGGAGGTGCGGCATGATCGCCGGGCTGGGCTGCCGCCAGGGTGTTGCGGCCGATGCCGTGCTGCGCGCCATCGACGCCGCGCTGCTGGCCGCCGCGCGGTCGCGCGCCGAACTCCGCGGCCTCGCCACCGTGCCGCGGCGCGCCGGGCACGCTGGGCTGCACGGCGCGGCCGGCGCGCTCGGCCTGCCGCTGCTGCTGCCCGAAGCCGCCGCGCTGCACGAAGCCGCCGCGCGATGCATCACGCGCTCAACGGCCTCGCTCGCCGCCACCGCCCTGCCCTCCGCCGCCGAGGCCGCGGCGCTGGCGGCGGCCGGCCCCGCCTCGCGGCTGCTGGCGCCGCGCATGGCACACGATGGCGTCACCTGCGCCCTGGCCGAGGCCGCGCCATGACGGTGCATTTCATCGGCGCCGGCCCCGGCGCGGCCGACCTCATCACGCTGCGCGGGCGCGACATATTGGCCCGCTGCCCGGTGTGCCTCTATGCCGGCTCCATCGTGCCGCCCGCGCTGCTGGCGCATTGCCCGCCCGATGCGCGGCTGGTGGACACCGCGCCGCTCGACCTCGATGCGATCGAGGCCGAATACGTCGCGGCCCACGCGGCCGGGCAGGATGTGGCGCGGCTGCATTCGGGCGATCTCTCGCTGTATTCCGCGCTGGCCGAGCAGTTGCGCCGCTTGCGGCAGCGCGGCATCCCCTACAGCATCACGCCCGGCGTGCCCGCCTTCGCCGCCACCGCCGCGGCCATCGGCTGCGAGCTGACGGTGCCGGAGGTGGCGCAGAGCATCGTGCTGACGCGCATGTCCGGCCGCGCCTCCGCCATGCCGCCGGGCGAGACACTCGCCGCCTTCGGCGCCACCGGGGCGACGCTGGCCATCCACCTCGCCGTGCAGGCGCTGCCGCGCATCGTGACGGAGCTCACGCCGCTGCACGGCGCGGAATGCCCGGTGGTGGTGGCCGCGCGCATCTCCTGGCCCGACGAGGTGATCATCCGCGGCACGCTCGGCAGCATCGAGGCCCTGGTCGCCGAGGCCGGGCTCGAGCGCACCGCGCTGGTGCTGGTGGGTCGCGCCCTCGCACCCGAGGGCTTCCGCGACAGCGCGCTGTATTCGCCCGACTACCGCCGCCGCTTCCGGGGTGGCGCATGACCCAGCAGCACGCCCTCGCGGTCGAACACCAGCACCGCGACCTCCACCGGCGCATCGCCCAGCACCGCCTCCGCCGTTTCGCGCGCGCGTTCCGCCACGCGATCGCCCAGCGCCACGCCGGCCTCCCGCGCCATGCCGAAGGCCTCGGCCACGGTGTTCGCACCCTCGATCCGCGCCGCCAGCGCGGCATCGCCGGCGAGTGCGCCCAGCGCCGCCATGTCGGCCATGCCGCGTTTCGAATGCAGGTCGAGCCTGCCCTGCGCCAGCTTCGTCATCTTCGCCACGCCGCCGGCGATGCTGAGGCGCGCAACCGGGTGGCGGCGGAGGTATTTCAGCATGCCGCCGACGAAATCCCCCATCTCGATCAGCGCCACCTCGGGCAGCCCGAACAGCTTCTGCACCGCCGCCTCGCTGGCCGATCCGGTGCTGCCGGCGATGTGCGGCTCGCCCATCGCGCGCGCCACGTCGATGCCGCGATGGATGCTGTCGATCCAGGCCGCGCAGGAATAGGGCGTGACGATGCCCGTGGTGCCCAGCACCGAAAGCCCGCCGACAATACCAAGCCGCCCGTTCAACGTGCGCTCGGCCAGCGTCTCGCCGCCGGGGATGGCGATGGTCACCTCGATATCGGCATCGGGGGCGATGGCCTCGGCGATCATGCGGCGCGGCACGGGGTTGATGGCGGGCTCGCCGGGCGGAATCGGCAGGCCGGGGCGCGTCACGGTGCCCACCCCCTCGCCGGCGCGGAACACCGTACCGCTGCCCGGCGGCAGCCGGCGCAGCGTGACGCGGATCATCGCGCCATGCGTCACATCGGGATCGTCGCCGGCATCCTTGACGATGCCGACCGTGGCCGCATCGCCTTCCAGCCGCGCTTCCGCCAGGGCGAAGGCCGGCGCCTCGCCGCCCGGCAGGCGCAGGGTCACCGGGTCGGGGAAGCCCTCGCCGCGCAGCGCGGCCATCGCCGCGCGGGCCGCCGCGGCGGCGCAGGCGCCGGTGGTCCAGCCCCGGCGAAGCCCCTTCGCGTGCTCAGCATCCATGCCGCGCAACTTGGCGCGGATGCGCCCCTGCGTCATGGGGGGGCGCGATGAGCCTCGCGAAGCTCCTTGCCTCCCGCCCGCGCCTCGCCCCCGGCGAGGTCTGGCTGGCCGGCGCCGGGCCGGGCGACCCCGGCTGCCTGACGCTCGACGTGGCCGACGCGCTCGGCCAGGCCGATGTGGTGGTGCATGACGCGCTGGTGGCCGAGGCGGTGCTGGACCTCGCGGCACCGGGGGCGGAGCTGCGCTTCGTCGGCAAGCGCGGTGGCCTGCCCTCGGCGCGGCAGACCGACATCAACGCGCTGCTGGTCTCCCTCGCCCGCGCCGGCCGCCGCGTGCTGCGCCTGAAGGGGGGCGACCCGTTCATCTTCGGCCGCGGCGGCGAGGAAGCGCTGGCGCTGCGCGAGGCCGGCATCCCCTTCCGCGTGCTGCCCGGCGTCACCGCCGGCATCGGCGGGCTGGCGGCGGCCGGCATCCCAGCCACGATGCGGCGGATGAACCACGCCGTGATCCTCGCCACCGGCCACGATGCCGGCGAGGATGGCGGGCTGGATTGGCGCGCCTTGGCGCGCACCGGCCAGCCCATCGTGCTCTACATGGCCAGCCGCACCTTGCCCGCCATCGTGGCCGAGCTGCTGGCCGGCGGCCTGCCGGGCGAGACGCCGGCGGCCATCGTGGTCTCGGCCACGCTGCCCGGCCAGCGCGTGCTGGTGGCCACGCTGGCCACGCTGGTGGAACAGGCGCAGCGTGGCGGCTTCGGCGCGCCCGCCGTCATCGCCATCGGCGCCATCGTGACGATGCGCGAGCAGCTCAGCGCCCTGGCCGCCGCCGCATGCGCGTGAGGCCCGGCGCACGGAGTTCCGACCGGCGGCCCGCAGGGCCGAGCGGCCGAATGGCCGCCGCGGCTCATGCGTCATGCGGAACGCATGCCTCCGGCATGACGAAGCCAAGGCGGCCGGATGGCCGCCGCCCGGCGTCTGGGGGGCGCGAAGGCGAAGCCTTCGTGCGCTTGGAATGAACGGCCTGGTCATCGCCGCGCCGCGCTCGGGCGCGGGCAAAACCACGCTCACCCTCGGCCTGCTGGCCGCGCTGCGCCGGCGCGGCGTGGCGGTGCGCGCGGCCAAGGCCGGGCCCGACTACATCGACACCGCCTTCCACGCCGCCGCCACCGGCCGGCCTGGCTGCAACCTCGATTCCTGGGCCATGCCGCCCGCCCTGCTGGATGCACTGGCCGGCGCCGGGGGCGATGGCCTGCTGCTGGTGGAAGGGGCGATGGGCCTGTTCGACGGAATCGCCGCCCCGCCCGGCCGCAGCGGTGCGGCCGCCGATCTCTGCGGCCGCTACGGCCTGCCGGTGCTGCTGGTGCTGGATGTCTCGGGCGCGGCGCAATCCTGCGCCGCGGTGCTGCGCGGCTTCGCCACGCATGATCCGCGCGTGCGGATCGCCGGCGTGGTGCTGAACCGCGTGGGCAGCCCGCGCCACCACCGCCTGGTGGCCGAATCCATCGCACCGCTCGCAATCCCGGTGCTGGGCAGTCTCGCCAAGGACGCGCCGCCCGCCTTGCCCGAGCGCCATCTCGGCCTGGTGCAGGCCGAGGAACACCCCGCGCTGGACGCCGCCCTCGCCGCCCTGGCCGACCTGGCCGAGGCCTCGCTCGACATCGACGCGATCCTCGGCCTCGCCGCGCCGCTCGCCCTGCCCGAAGCCGCCCCGCCGCGGCCGCTGCCGCCGCCCGGCCAGCGCATCGCCCTCGCCCGCGATGCCGCCTTCAGCTTCGTCTATCCGCACCTGCTGGCCGCCTGGCGCGATGCGGGGGCCGAGCTGGTGCCCTTCTCGCCCCTGGCCGATGCGCCGCCGCCGGAGGATTGCGACGCCTGCTGGCTGCCCGGCGGCTATCCCGAGCTGCAGGGCGGCGCGCTGGCCGCCGCCAGCCGCTTCCAGGCCGGGCTGCGCCACTTCGCGGCCACGCGCCCGGTGCATGGCGAATGCGGCGGCTACATGGTGCTGGGCGCGGGCATCGAGGACGCCGCCGGCCAGCGCCACGCCATGGCGGGCCTGCTGTCCCACGCCACCACCTTCGCCCGCCGCCGCCTGCATCTGGGCTACCGCCAGGCCACGCTGCTGGGCGACACGCCCCTCGGCTCCGCCGGCACCACGCTGCGCGGCCATGAATTCCACTATGCCAGCCTCGCCGAGCCCGGCAGCGATGCGCCGCTCGCCGAACTGCGCGATGGCGAGGGCCGCGCCCTGGGCCCCGCCGGCGGCCGGCGCGGGCACGTCAGCGGCAGCTTCTTCCACGTCATCGCCGAGGCCGAGCCCGCATGATCGCCGAAGCCGCGCAGCGGCGCCTGGATTCGCTCGCCAAACCCCCGGGCAGCCTCGGGCGGCTGGAGGCGCTGGCGCTGCGCCTCGCCGTCACCCAGAGGCGCATCGACCCGGTCAGCCGGCCGCGGCGCCTCCTCATCTTCGCGGCCGACCACGGCGTGGTGGCGGCGGGGGTCGGGCTGTGGCCGCCCGAGGTCACCACCGCGATGATGCAGTTGATGGTCGCGGGCCGGTCCTCCTGCGCCGCGCTGGCGCGGGCCAGCGACACGGAGTTGCGGCTGATCGATGCAGGCTCCCGCGCGCCGGCGCTGCCGGGCGTGGCGGATTGGCGCGTGGCGCCCGGCACCGCCAACCTCGCCGAGGGCCCAGCGATGAGCCTGGCGCAGTTCGACGCCGCGCTGGCGCTCGGCGCGCGCGCCACGCGCGAGGCGGCGGCCGATGGCATCCGCGTGCTGGCGCTGGGCGAGATGGGCATCGGCAACACCACCGCCGCCGCCTGCCTCACCGGGTTGCTGACCGGCGCCGCCGAGGTGGTAGGCCCCGGCGCCGGCGCCACCGAGGCCACGCTCGCCACCAAGCGCGCCGTGGTGGCCGCCGCCATCGCCCGCGCCCGCCCGCTCGCCCCGCGCGAAGCCATGGCCGCGCTGGCCGGCTTCGAGATCGTCGCGCTGGCCGGCTGCATCATCGAGGCCGCGCGCCAGGGCATCACCGTGGTGCTGGACGGGTATGTGGTGGGCGCGGCCGCGCTGGTGGCACAGGCGCTGGAGCCCGCCGCCCTCGCCACCGCCATCGCCGCGCATCGCAGCGCCGAGCCCGGGCACGAAGCCGCGCTGGCGAAGCTCGGCCTCACGCCCTTCCTGGAGTGGCAGCTGCGCCTCGGCGAGGGCACCGGCGCGCTGCTGCTGCTGCCGCTGCTGGATGCCGCCGCGGCTTTGCTGGCCGATGTCGCCACACTCGCCGAGGTGACGGGCGCCGAGGTAACGGGCGGATGAGCGGATGGCCGTCCGCGCTGGCCACCGCGCTGCAATTCCTCACCCGTCTGCCCATCCCCGGCGGCGCCAGCGCCGACCCGGCGATCTTCCCCACGATCCTGCCGCGCGCCTTGGCGCTGTTTCCCCTGGTCGGCGCGCTGATCGGCGCCGCCACCGCCGCGGTGCTGGTCGGCGCGGCCTGGCTGTGGCCGCTGCCCATCGCGGTGCTGCTGGCCCTGGCCGTGGAGGCGCGGCTGACCGGCGCGCTGCACGAGGATGCCGTGGCCGACATGTGCGACGGGCTCGGCGGCGGGCGCGATGCCGAGCACGCGCTCGCCATCATGAAGGACAGCCGCATCGGCGCCTTCGGCGTGCTCGGTCTCGGCCTGGCCGTGGCGCTGCGCGCTTGCGCGCTGATGACGATGGCGGATGTGGCGCAGGCCGCCGTGGCGCTGGTGGTGGCGGGCGCGGTCGCGCGGCTGATGATGCTGGCCACCATGGCCGCCGTGCCGCCGATTCCCGGCCGCGAGGGGCTGGGCGGCAGCATCGCCGCCGCGGCCCGCCCGCGCGTGCTGGCGCTGGGCGGCCTCGCCGCGCTACCGGCACTGGCGCTCGGCCTGTGGTGGGATGCCGCGGCGACGCTGCTCGGCCTGCTCGGCGCCGCGCTGACCCTGGCCTGGCTGCGCCGGCTGCTGCTGCGCCGCCTCGGCGGCCTCACCGGCGATGCGCTGGGCTTCGCCGGCTACGCGGCGATGCTGGCCATGACGCTGGCCTTCGCGCTGCGCGGATGAGCCGCCGCATCCTGCTGCTGCGCCACGCCGCCGTCGCCGCGTGCTGGCAGGGGCGCTGCTACGGCGCCAGCGAGGCCGGGCTCGCCGCCGCCGGCATCGCCGCCTCGCACCGCCTCGCCGCGCAGGTGCCGCCGGGCTTCACTGCCGTGCACGCCTCCCCGCGCCGCCGCGCGCGGCTGCTCGGCGCCTTGGTCGCGCGCCGATTCGGCCTGGCGCTGCGCACCGATGCGCGCCTGGCCGAGCGCGATTTCGGCGGCTGGGAGGGCATGACCTGGGATGCGATTTACGCCGCCGAGGGCAACGCCATGGACGGCATGATCGACGCGCCCGACAGCTTCCGTCCCGGCGGCGGCGAAACCACGGCCGAACTCGCGGCGCGGGTGCTGCGCTGGTTCCACGCCTTGCCGCCCGAGGGCGATGTGGCGGCGGCCAGCCATGGCGGGCCGATTGCGGCGCTGGTCGGGAGTCTCAGGGGCGAGGCGGCGCGCGACTGGCTGGCGCATGTGCCACGGCCCGGCGAGGGCGTGTTGTTACTATCGGATGGAAGGGCGCTGCCCTGGCGGCGGGATGAGGCGGGGATGATGGTCGGAGCGGCGGGATTCGAACCCACGACCCCCAGTCCCCCAGACTGATGCGCTACCAGGCTGCGCTACGCTCCGACTGGGCCGCAGATAGCACCGCGCGCGGCGTTGCGCCAACCCCCGCGCCGGCACTTGCCGGGCCTCACCCCCGCGCGGCCAGCGCCCGCAATTCGTGGGAGAGGCGTTCCAGCGCATCCAGCGCGTCGCGCACCGGCTCCGGCGCCTCGGCATCCTCGGCGCCGGGGTCGCCCAGCGGCAGTTCCGGCGTGGCCCCGGCCTCCTCCAGCCCGCCCTCGCGCAGCAGCCGCTGCACGCCCTTGATCGTGTAGCCCTGGGTGTAGAGCAGGTCGGAGATGCGCTTCAGCAGCGCGATATCCTCCGGCCGGTAGTAGCGCCGGCCGCCGCCACGCTTCAGCGGCTTCAGCGCCGCGAATTTGGTTTCCCAGAAGCGCAGCACATGCTGCGGAATCTGCAGATCATCCGCCACTTCACTGATGGTGCGGAAGGCGGTGGGGGATTTGCGCGCGCGGGCCCGGCCGGCGTCTTCATCCGCCTCGCCGTCGCTCACGAATCGTCATCCGCGCCGGCGGGCTCGCCCGGGTTGAGCTGCGCGCGCAGCACATGCGAGGGACGGAAGGCCAGCACCTTGCGCGGCAGGATCGGCACCTCGACGCCCGTCTTGGGGTTGCGGCCGACGCGCTGGCCCTTCTGGCGCACCACGAAGCTGCCGAAGGCCGAGATCTTCACCGGCTCGCCGGCCTCGAGGGCGGCGGACATGCGCTCCAGCACGGTTTCCAGCAATGCCGCGCTCTCGTTCCGGGAGAGGCCGACTTCCGTGTAGATCGCCTCCGCCAGATGCGCCCGGGTGACCGTCTTCATGCCGCAGCGTATCCTCGCAAGTCCTTCTGGCGACAACAAAACCGGTATCGGCGAGGGCCGTCAACAGGCAGCTTTGGAAGGCTGCGCGGCACGGTTCGCGCAACAAGCCAGCCACGCCGGCCAAATAATTGAAATCAGAGCGAACTCAGAAGCGCGCCAGCGCCGCGCCCCAGGTCAGCCCGCCGCCGATCGCCTCCATCAGCACCAGGTCGCCGGGCTTGATGCGCCCGTCCCGCGTCGCCACCGCCAGCGCCAGCGGGATGGAGGCGGCCGAGGTGTTGGCGTGGCTCTCCACCGTCACCACCACGCGCTCCATCGGCAGGCCGAGCTTGCGGCCCATCGCCTCGATGATGCGGATATTGGCCTGGTGCGGCACCAGCCAGGCCACGTCGTCATGCTGCAGGCCGTTGGCCGCCAATGCCTCGTCCACCACGGCGGCCAGCTTGGTGACGGCGTGCTTGAACACGTCGCGCCCCGCCATGCGCAGCAGGCCGGTGCCGCCGGTGGAGCCCGCGCCCCCCTCCACCTGCAGGATCTCGGCGAAGCGTCCATCCGAGTGCAGATGCGTGGACAGCAGGCCCTGGTCCGGCGCCAGCCTGCCCTCGGCCTGCAGGAACACCGCCCCGGCGCCGTCGCCGAACAGCACGCAGGTGCCGCGGTCGGTCCAGTCCAGGATGCGCGAATACACCTCGGTGCCGATCACCAGCACGCCCCGCGCCTGGCCGGCACGCACCAGCGCATCCGCCATGCCCAGCGCGTAGATGAAGCCGGTGCAGGCGGCCGCGAGGTCAAAGGCGATGCCATGCGTCACGCCGATGCGCGCCTGGATCCGCGCGGCGGTGGAGGGGAAGGCGCTGTCGGGGGTGGAGGTCGCGACGATGATCGTGTCCACCGCCTCCGGCCCCACGCCGGCCTGCGCCAGCGCCGCAAGTGCCGCGGCCGCGCCCATGTCGGAGGCGGTCTCGCCCTCGGCCGCGATGTGGCGGCGGCGGATGCCCGTGCGCTCCACGATCCAGGCGTCGGAGGTCTCAAGCCCTTTCCACGCCGCCAGTTCGTCGTTGGTCAGGCTTCGCGCCGGCAGGTAGCCGCCGGTGCCCCGGATCACGGCGCGCATCGCTGTTCCCTTGCCCCTTGCGTCCGGCTCAGTGCGGCGCGGCGACGGCCGCGACGGGGGCGGCGGCGGGCTCCACGCGGTTGCGCGGCAGCAGCGCCAGGCCCTCGCGGATGCGCTCGTTGAAGCGGTGCGTCACCATGTCCATCGCTACATCCACGGCATGGGCGAAGCCCAGCGCATCCGTGCCGCCATGGCTTTTCACCACCACGCCGTTCAGCCCGATCAGCACCGCCCCGTTGTAGCGCCGCGGGTCCATCCATTCGCGCAGCCGGTCCAGCGCCGGGCGCGCCAGCAGGTAGCCCAGCCGCGCCGGCACGCTGCTGGTGAAGACCTGGCGCAGCAGGTCGCGCATCAGCTTCAGCGCGCCCTCGCCGGTCTTGAGCGCGACATTGCCGGTGAAGCCATCGGTGACGATCACGTCCACCGTGCCCGCCGCGATGTCATGCCCCTCGACGAAGCCGCGGAAATTCTTGCCGATATGGCTGTCGCGCAGCGTCTCGGCGGCCTGGCGCAGGCGCTCGTCGCCCTTCAGCTCCTCGCTGCCCACGTTCAGCAGGCCGAGCGTCGGGTTGGTCAGCCCCAGCACCGCGCGGGCGAAGGCGTCGCCCATCACAGCGAATTCCACCAGGTTGCGCGCATCGCATTGCAAATTCGCGCCGAGGTCCAGCATCACCACGTCGCCGCGCGCCGATGGCCCTATGGCCGCCAGCGCCGGCCGGTCGATCTCCGGCAGCGTCTTCACCACGATCTTGGCCAGCGCCATCAGCGCGCCGGTGTTGCCGGCCGAGACCACGCCCTCGGCCTCCCCGCCCGCCACCGCGTCGATCGCCACGCGCATCGAGGCACCGCGCAGGCGCAGCGCTGCGGTGGGCTTCATGTCGCCGGCGATGGCATCGGGCGCATGGCGAAGGCTGCACGCCTTGGCAGCGCGCGGCCGGCGTGCCAGCAGCGCGCCGAGGCGTGCCTCGTCGCCCACCAGCAGGAAGCGGGCATGCGGATGGCGCTCGGCGGCCAGTTCCAGGCCGTCCAGCACGACATCGGGCGCGTTGTCCCCACCCATCGCGTCGATCGCGAGCGCGAAGGCCCCCGCAATCCTTGCGGGGCCGGGGGCGGGAACGGTCACAGGCTTCGCCGCATCGGCGGGCACCGCGTCCTTCGCCGAATCAGACGCGGACGACACCCTTGGCCTTGTCGGCCGCCATCACCTCACGGCCATCGTAATGGCCGCAATGCGAGCAGACATGGTGCGGGCGCTTCAGCTCGCCGCAATTCGAGCACTCGACATGGGCCGATGCACTCAACGCCTCATGGCTACGGCGCATGCCGCGGCGCGAGGGCGAAACCTTCTTCTTCGGAACGGCCATGGTGCCGAGCCTTTCTCATTCACATACAGGACGGTCAGCGGAGCCGGGGGGATTACCACCGGCACCAGGGGTGCGCAAGCATCGCACAAGCGGTTGGGCGGAGGAACCCGCGCCATCACCCCCGCTTCAGCCGCGCGAGGCCCGCGAAGGGGTTGGGCCGGCGCGGTGGCTCGGGTGCGGTCTCGGCCAGGGGCTCGGCCTCGGGCGGATCGTCGAGAGCGGGCAGCGCGGCATCGGGCGCGCGCGGATAGGGATCGAGCGCCAGCGCCAGCTGCTCCGCCACCGCCTCGCCGAGGTCCACAAAGCCACCCGCACTCTCGATCTCATCCGGGCTGTCGGGGTCGTCATCGCTGGGCAGCGTGCCCTCCGGCAGGATCACGAGATCCAGCGGCGCCGCCACATCCTGCTCCACCGGCTCCAGCGTCACCACGCAGGCCTGGGTGACGCGCGCCGCGATGCTGCCGCGCGCCCGCACCGCGCCGCCCGTCTCGGGCACCAGGATGAGTTCGGCTTTCAGCGCCGCGATGCCGAGGATGGCGAAGCGCCCGGCCAGCGCCGCGCATTCCGCCGGCGTCGCCGTCAGCGTCACCCGCTTCGTCTCGGCTGGCAGGCGCACGCGGCGCGAGAATTCGGGCGTCGTCACAGCGCCGCCAGCGGCGGGAAGGCGATGCGCCCGGCCACCAGCGCCTCGAAGGGCTGCGCCGCCAGCGCTGCATCCAGCGCCACGGCGCGCGCCGCCAGCCGCTGCGCCACGCCTTCGGCCGCCGCGCCGCGCCACACATTGCGCGACAGCGCCTCGGCCAGCGCCGCCTCGTCGCCGGCATCCAGCGCCGCCTCGTATGCGGCGGCGCGGCCGTGGAAGGCCTCCCACATGCGCTTCACCCGCTTGCCGACCGAGAGGTCGCCCACGCCCATCTCGCGCAGGTTCACATCCATGTCGGCGAACATCGCGTCGAACACCGCCTGCGCCAGGTGCTTGCCGCGCGGGTCGGCATCGCGCCGCAGCCGGCGGATCAGCAGCGCCACATGCACCGAGACCAGGTCGAACCGCCCATCCAGCGTGTCGGGCACGCCGAGATCGGCGAAGAAGGGCGCCTGGCGCGCTTCCGCCACCGCGGCGGCGTAGAGCTCGAATCCGGTCCGCTCATGCGGCTTGCGGGAGAAAAGGCCGAGCAGGCCCATGCTGCACTCCGATCGATGCGCCCCTGCCCCGGCGCCGGTCCCGCGGGGCGCGGCGGCTGCGGGGCGGCGCGCGACGGCCGTTGACCGCGCCGCGCCCGGGTGGCATTGCGCCCACATGGATCGCCCTGCCCGCCCGGTCAATGTTCGCGCCCGCGCCATGCTGGGCGGCCTGGCGCTGCTTGGCCTGGCCGGCTGCTCCTCGAACTGGGCCACCGGTCTGCCCGGGCCCGACATGTTCGACGCCCCGCGCCAGGTGCGCGGCCATGCCGTGCCGGACGAGGTGCTGGCGCAGATCACCCCCGGCGTCACCGGGCGTGACGACGTGGCGGCGCTGCTCGGCTCGCCCTCGGCCAGCGCGCTGTTCGAGGACAATGAGTGGTTCTACATCACCGGCATCACGCGGCTGCGCCCCGGCCGCGTCGAATCGCTCGAGCAGCAGCAGGTGGTGGTGGTGCGCTTCGACCAGCGCGGCCTGGTGCAGGAAGTCCAGCGCCTTGGCTCCGAGGCGCGACGCGACGTCCAGTTCGTCTCGCGCGAGACGCCGACACCGGGCAATGACCGCACGCTGCTACAGCAATTGTTCGGCAATCTCGGCCGTCTTGGCGCGGGCGTGGGCGGCGCGGCCAACCAGGGCGGCCCCGGCGCGGCCACGGCCTCCGGCCGCTAACTTCAGGCAGGCTTCGCCGCCCGCCGAGGCCAAAGTGTCAGCACCAGCGCCGCGACCATGGCCGGCAGCAGCAGCATGTTGAGCACCGCCCAGCCCGCATTGGCGTGAATGGCGCCCGAGCCCAGCGCCGTGCAGGCCACGGTGCCGAACACGATGAAGTCATTGGCCGTCTGCGCCCGCACCCGCTCCTCCGGCCGGTGCGCCTCGCCCAGCAGCGCGGTGGCGCCGGTGAACATGAAGTTCCAGCCCACGCCCAGCAGCACCAGCGCCACGGTGAAGTGCCAGAAGGTCTCGTCCAGCACCGCCACGCCGACGCACAGCGCGTTCAGCAGCGCCCCCACCGCGATGATCGGCCGCGCGCCCCAGCGGCCGATCAGCCGCCCCGTCACGAAGCCGGGCGCGAACATGGCCACCGCATGCGCCTGGATCACCGTCGCACTCGCCGCCACGCCGAAGCCGCAGGCCATCATCTCCAGCGGCGTCGAGGTCATCACCAGGTTCATCGTGCCATAGGCGATGGCGCCGGTGACGGCGGCGGCCAGGAAGGCCGGGCGGCGGATGATCTCGCCGATCGGCGTCGCCACCTTGGGGCGCGGGGGCGCCGGCGGCAGGCGCACCTGCGTCAGCAGCACCGCGCAGGCCACCGGCAGCAGCGCCAGCAGCAGGTAGGTGCCCAGGAACAGGAAGGGCTCCACCATGTCCTTGCTGTGCTTCACCAGTTCCGGCCCGAAGATGGCCGACAGCACGCCGCCCGCCATCACCAGGCTGATGGCGCGCGGCCGATAGGCGGGCGAGGCCACCTCGGCCGCCGCGAAGCGGTAGTGCTGCGCGATGCCGAAGCCGATGCCCGCGGGCAGCGCGCCCAGGGTGTAGAGCCAGAAATCCGCATGCCAGATGCCCAGCGCGAAGGTCAGCGCGCCCGCGAAGGATCCCGCGGCCCCCACCAGGAAGCCGGCGCGCCGTCCCAGCCGGGCGAAGATGATGCCCGCCGGGATCGAGGCCGCCATCGTCGCCACCATCTGCAGCGCCAGCGGCAGGGTGGCGAGGCTCTTGTCGTCGGCCAGGCTGAAGCCCACCAGCGCGCCCATCGCCACCTGCCCCACCACCGAGGCGTTCATCAGCGCCTGGCAGAAGAACAGCAGCCACACATCGCGCCGCATCGCGCGGTCTGCGGCGCGTGCCGCCACGCCATCGGCGCCGTCCATCACATATGGCTCCATCCCGCGGCGGGCAGCGCCAGGGGGGCCCCGGCCGCGTCCTCGATCACCACCTCGCTGCCCGCAGTGAAGCGCCCGATGCGCGTCACCGCCACCCCCGCAGCCACGCCGGCTTCGCGCACCAGCGCTGCGTCCTGCGGCGCCGCGGCGAACAGCAATTCGTAGTCGTCGCCCCCGCCCAGGATGCGGGCGAGCAGCGCGGGGTCGGCCGCCAGCGCCGCCGCCGCCGGGGCGGAAAGCGGCACCGAAGCGGCCTGCAGCACCGCCCCGCAGCCGCCAGCCCGGCAGAGATGCCCCAGGTCCTGCGCCAGCCCGTCCGAGACATCCATCGCCGCCCGCGCCACCCCCACCAGCGCCTGCCCCAGGGCGAGGCGCGGCTCCGGCAGGCGGTAGCGGCGCGCCAGATGCGCATCCGGCGGCAGCCGCCCGGTCAGCGCCAGCAGGCCGAGCGCGCCATCGCCGATGCTGCCCGAGACCCAAAGCTCATCCCCCGGCCGTGCACCGGCGCGCCGCAGCGCCCGCCCCGGCGCCACGGTGCCGAGGATGGTGAGGGAAAAGGTGGCCGGCCCCGCGGTGCCCACGGTATCGCCGCCCAGCACCTGGATGCCGAATTCCCGCTGGTCCTCGGCCAGCCCCGCCACGAAGCCCGCGATCCAGTCCTCCGCGGTGCCATGCGGGAAGGCCGTGGTCATCAGGTAGCCGAGTGGCGCAGCACCCATCGCCGCCAGATCGGACAGGTTCACCCGCAGCAGCTTGCGCCCTATGGTCTCGGGCGGATCCTCGGGCAGGAAATGCACGCCCGCCACCATGGCATCGGCGGCCAGCACAAGGGTGCGTCCGGGCGGCGGGTCCAGCAGCGCCGCATCATCCAGCAGGTCGAGCGCGCCGGCCCCGGCCAGCGGCCGGAAATGCCGGGCGATCAGGCCGAATTCGGCGGGAAGCGACACCTATCCCCGCGGCACGGCGGGGGCGAATTCGTCGGCGCGCAGGCTGCGTGCCAGCGCGTCCAGCACGCCATTGGCGAAGCGCGGCTCGTCTCCCACGAAGAAGCCATGCGCGATGTCGAGGTATTCGTTGATCACCACGCGCGCCGGCGGCTCATGCGGCGTGGCCAATTCGCCCGCGGCGGCGCGCAGCAGCGCGCGCAGTACCGGGTCCAGCTTCTGCATCGGCCAGTCGGCGGCCAGCGTCTTCTCGATCTCGGCGTCCAGCGCCTCGATCCGCGCGGCGGTGCTGCGCACGATGCGCGCGAAAAGCCGCGCATCCGCTTCCGGGATCCGCCCCTCGGCCAGCCCATCCTCGCTGCCATCCGCGCCCAGGCGATGCCGCACGAACTGCTCGATCACGGCCTCGGGGCTCTCGCCGGCCTGCTCGCTCTGGAACAGCGCCTGCACGGCGGCCAGCCGCGCCGCGGTACGCGGGCGGAAGCCCTTGGCGGCGGGGGCGGGCTTGCGCTCGGTCATGCCGGGGCCCAGCGCCGCGCCAGCGCGATCTGGCCGAGCACGGCATGCGCCGCCTCGGCCCCCTTGTTGGCGCCATCGTCGCGCGAGCGGGCGATCGCCTGGTCGAGGCTTGCCACGGTGAGAAGGCCGAAGCCAACCGGCGCGCCGGTCTCGGCGGCCACGCCCATCACGCCGTGGCACACGGCATCGCAGATGAAGGCGTAGTGGTCGGTCTCGCCCTTCACGACGCAGCCCAGCAGCAGGAAGCCGTCCCAGGCCTCGTCCGAGAACAGCGCCATGCGCAGCGCGCCGGGCAGTTCGAAGGCGCCGGCCACGTCCACCACCTCATGCGTCGCACCCGCCGCCGCCAGCACGCGCGCGGCGCCGGCCAGCATGCCGCCCACCACATCGGTGTAGTAGGGCGCCTGGATCACCAGCAGATGCGGCGCATCGCCGCTGATCGGCCGCGCCTCGCGCGCCGGGGCGTCTTTCGTGCTCACGGAACTTCCTTCGGAATCGGTCGCGTCTCGATGACCGTGAGCCCATAGCCTTCCAGGCCCACGACCGGGCGCGGGTTGTCCGACAGGCGGATGATGTCGCGCAAGCCGAGATCGGCCAGAATCTGCGCGCCGATGCCATAGTCGCGCAATTCCGCCGAGGGCTCGCGCCGCTCGCGCTGCGCGCGCACCATCTGCGACATGCCATCCAGCCGCCAGTCGCGCAGCAGCACCACCGCGCCGCGCCCCTCGGCCGCGATCACCCGCATCGCCGCGTGCAGCACGTCATTCGCCTCGCCCACCACCAGGTCGCGCATCAGCGAGGCCGCGTGCATGCGCACCAGCACCGGCACCGGCGCCGCCAAATCGCCCTTCACCAGCGCCAGATGCTCGCCGCCATCCAGCGTCGAGGCATAGACGATCAGCCGCCAGGTGCCGCCCACCCCCTCGACGCTGCCCTCCTCCACGCGCTTCACCAGCCGCTCCGTGCGGCGGCGATGGCCGATCAGGTCCGCGATGGTGCCGAGCTTGAGGCCATGATGCTGGGCGAAGGCCACCAGGTCCGGCATCCGGGCCATGGTGCCGTCATCGTTCATGATCTCGCAGATCACGCCGGCGGGGTTGAGGCCCGCGAGGCGCGAGAAATCCACCGCCGCCTCGGTGTGCCCGGCGCGCACCAGCGTGCCGCCATCGCGCGCCACAAGCGGGAACACATGGCCTGGCGTGACGATATGCTCGCGCCCCAGCTCGGGGTTGATCGCCACCGCGATGGTGCGCGCGCGATCGGCGGCCGAGATGCCGGTGGTGACGCCGTCGCGCGCCTCGATCGAGACGGTGAAGGCCGTGCTGTGCCGCGTGCCGTTGGATTGCGCCATCAGCGGCAGGCCCAGCTGCTCCACGCGGTGCCGCGCCATCGCCAGGCAGATCAGCCCGCGCGCGTGCCGCGCCATGAAGTTCACCGCATCGGCGGTGGCGAATTGCGCGGGGATGACGAGGTCGCCCTCATTTTCGCGGTCCTCGTCATCCACCAGGATGAACATCCGCCCGCGCCGCGCCTCCTCGAGCAGTTCCTCGGTGGGGCTGATGAAATCGGCCAGGTTGGTGCGGCGGGCCTGCACGTTCATGCCGCAAACTCCCTTGTCATGGCGCCATCGATTCACGCTGCGCGCCTTGCGGCGCTTCGCGATCGAATGCGCGCATCCGCGCGACGTAGCGCGCCAGCATGTCGATCTCCAGGTTCACCGCATCGCCCACGGCAAGGAAGCCGAAGCCCGTCACCGCGGCGGTGTGCGGGATGATGTTCACCCCGAAGCTGTCCCGCGTCACCTCGTTGACGGTGAGCGAGCAGCCATCCACGCCGATGCTGCCCTTGGCCGCCACGAAGGGCGCGAGTGCGGGCGGCAGGCTGAACACCCAGCGGGTGGAAGCGTTCTCCGGCGTGGCGCCAAGCACGCGCCCCACGCCATCGACATGGCCGGAGACGAGGTGCCCGCCCAGCTCGTCGCCCAGTTTCAGCGAGCGCTCCAGGTTGATCCGCCGGCCGACGCGCCAGCTGCCGAGCGTGGTCTTGGACAGCGTCTCGGCCGAGGCCTCCACCTCGAAGCGGTCCTCGCCGAAGGCCACCGCCGTCAGGCAGCAGCCCGAGCAGGCGATGGAAGCGCCAAGCTCGGCCCCCGCCAGCCAGCCCTTCGGCGCGGCGATGGCAAGCCGCATATCCTGCCCGCTGCCCAGCGGCGTAATGGCCGCCACCTCCCCCAGCGCCGTGACGATCCCCGTGAACATTCAGCCAGCCTCGTTCTCGAATTCCGTGAGCAGGTCCGGCCCCAGCGGGCGGATCGCGATCCGGCGGAACTTGGGCGCCCCGGCCAGTTCCGGCAATGGCAGCGGATAGGCGGCCGGTATGCCGTCACCGCCGATCACCATCCCGGCGTGGAACCAGGCGAGGCGATCCACCACCCCCTCGCGCAGCAGCGCCGCCGCGATGCCCGCCCCGCCCTCCGCCAGCAGCCGCGTGATGCCCCGCGCCGCGAGCCCCGCCAGAAGCCCGCGCATCGCAAGCCCGTCCGGCCCCGCCGGCACTTCCAGGATCTCCACACCCGCCTCGCGCAGCGGCGCCAGCGCGGCCTCGGGGTGGCCGGCGAGCGTGGCGAGGATGGTCGGCACCGCCCGCGCCGTGCGCACCAGCCGCGCGCCGGGCGGGATGCGCAGCCGCGCATCCGCCACCACGCGCGGCGCCGGCACCGGCACGCCGCCCGGCAGGCGGCAAGTGAGGTCCGGATCGTCGTCGATCACGGTGCCGGAGCCCACCAGGATGGCATCGTGCCGTGCGCGCAGCGCATGCGCCGCCTGGCGCGCCTGCGGCCCGGTGATCCAGCGGCTCTGCTTCGTCGCTGTGGCGATTCGCCCATCCAGCGAGGTGGCCAGCTTCAGCGTCACCATCGGCCTGCCCTGGCGCAGCCGCGTGAGGAAGCCGCGGTTGAGGCGGGCGGCCTCCTCGGCCAGCAGCCCTTCCTCGACCATCACGCCCGCTTCGCGCAGTCGGGCGAGCCCCTGCCCGTCCATCCGCGGGTCCGGGTCGTGCATCGCCACCACAACCCGGGCAATGCCGGCGGCGACCAGCGCTTCGGTGCAGGGCGGCGTGCGCCCCCAATGGCAGCAGGGTTCCAGCGTGACATAGGCGGTCGCACCGCGCGCAGCGGCGCCGGCGCGGGCCAGCGCCTCGGCCTCGGCATGCGGCCGCCCGCCGGGCTGGGTCCAGCCCCGTCCCACCACACGCCCCTCCCGCACGATCACGCAGCCCACGGAAGGGTTGGGCCAGGTGTTGCCCAGCCCCCGCGCGGCCAGCGCCAGCGCGGTGCGCATATGCCCGGTATCCGGCACGGATGCGCTCAGCCGCCGTCGCTGCTGTTCAGGAAGGCCTGGAAATCCTTGGCCTCGCGGAAGTTCCGATAGACCGAGGCGAAGCGCACATAGGCCACCTGGTCCACGTCGCGCAGCGTCTCCAGCACCACCTCGCCGATGCGTCGGCTGGTCACCTCGCTGTCCGCCTCCACCTCCAGCCGCCGCTGGATGCCGGTGACGATGCGCTCGATCCGCTCCTCGTCGAAGGGCCGCTTGCGCAGCGCGATGCGAACGCTGCGCGCCAGCTTGTCGCGGTCGAAGGGCACGCGGCGGCCATCGGTCTTGATCACCAGCAGCTCGCGCAGCTGCACGCGCTCGAAGGTGGTGAAGCGGTTGCCGCAGGCGGGGCAGGAGCGGCGGCGGCGGATGGAGGCGCCATCCTCCGCCGGCCGGCTGTCCTTCACCTGCGTGTCCTCGTGCCCGCAGAAGGGGCAGCGCATGCCCGCTCAGTCCCGGTAGATCGGGAAGCGGCGGCACAGCTCCAGCACCCGGGCCTTCACCGCGGCCTCCACGGCGCCATTGCCATCGGCGGCATTGGCGCGGGACAGGCCATCGAGCACCTCGCCGATCATCTGCCCCACCAGGCGGAACTCGGCCTCGCCAAAGCCGCGCGTGGTGGCGGCGGGCGAGCCGAGGCGCACGCCCGAGGTCACCATCGGCTTCTCGGGGTCGAAGGGGATGGCGTTCTTGTTGCAGGTGAGGTGCGCGCGGTTCAGCGCCCCCTCGCCCGCCTTGCCGGTCAAGCGCTTCGGGCGAAGGTCCACCAGCACCAGATGGTTGTCGGTGCCGCCCGTCACGAGGTCGAGGCCCTGCGCCTTCAGCGTCTCGCCCAGCGCGCGCGCATTCGCCACCACCTGCTTCGCATAGCTGCGGAATTCCGGGCGCAGCGCCTCGCCGAAGGCCACCGCCTTGGCGGCGATCACATGCATCAGCGGCCCGCCCTGCAGGCCCGGGAAGACGGCGCTGTTGAACTTCTTCGCCAGCGCCTCGTCATTGGTGAGGATCATGCCGCCGCGCGGCCCGCGCAGCGTCTTGTGCGTGGTGGTGGTGGCCACATGCGCGTGCGGGAACGGGCTGTCATGCGCGCCCCCGGCCACCAGGCCGGCGAAATGCGCCATGTCCACCATGAAATAGGCACCCACCTCGTCGGCGATGGCGCGGAACCCTGCGAAATCCCAGGCGCGCGCATAGGCACTGCCGCCGGCGATGATCAGCTTCGGCTTGTTCTCCAGCGCGATGCGCCGCACCTCCGCCATGTCGATGCGCTGGTCCTCGCGCCGCACGGTATAGGGCACCGGCCTGAACCACTTGCCCGAGAGGTTGGCCGGCGAGCCATGCGTCAGATGCCCGCCCGCCGCCAGGTCGAGCCCCATGAAGGCGTCGCCCGGCTGCAGCAGGGCCAGGAACACCGCCTGGTTGGCCTGCGCGCCGGAATGCGGCTGCACATTGGCGAAGCCGCAGCCGAACAGCTTCGTCGCGCGGTCGATCGCCAGCGTCTCGGCCACGTCCACATATTCGCAGCCGCCATAGTAGCGCCGGCCGGGATAGCCCTCGGCGTATTTGTTGGTCATCACGCTGCCCTGGGCTTCCAGCACGGCGCGGGAGACGATGTTCTCGCTGGCGATCAGCTCGATGCCATCCTGCTGGCGCACCAGCTCGTCGCGGATGGCGGCGGCGATCTCGGGATCGGTCTCGGCGAGCGGCGCGGCGAAGAAACGGTCGGGCGTCACGGCCGGTGTGGTCTCGTTCATGGGGACGGGCTCCATCCGGGGCTGAGCTTCAGGACGCGCCGCGCATGGCGGCCGCCCTCGAAGGGGGTGGCGAGGAAGACGCGCAGCGCATCGAGCGCCACTTCGGGCCCGATCACGCGCGCGCCGAAGGCGATGATGTTGGCGTCGTTGTGCTGTCGCGCCAGCCGCGCGCCCGTCACGTCATGCACCAGGGCGCAGCGAATGGCGGGGTTGCGGTTGGCGGCGATGGAGATGCCGATACCCGTGCCGCACACCAGCACGCCGAGCCGCGCCCGGCCCTCGGCCACGGCGGCGGCCACGGCGGCGCCGAAATCCGGATAATCCACGCTCTCCGTGCCCTCGGTGCCGAGGTCGAGCGTCGCGTGGCCATCGGCTTCCAGCGCGGCGCGCAGCATGGCCTTGAGGGCGACGCCGGCGTGATCCGCGCCGAGCGCCAGCGGGGGTTCGGCGTGAGGCATGGCGCAGCAATACCACGGCCAGCGTCCCGGCGGAACGCCATCCCCCCACGGCTTGTGGTCCCCCCACCCGTGATGGTTGACACCGGGGAGGCGCCGCGACAGCACTCGGCCATGGCGAACGCCCCCGCTGCCGCCCCGCGCGGCCCCGATTTCCTGTGCATCGGCGTCACCAAGGGCGGCACCAGCTGGCTGTATGGCAACCTGCCGGACCACCCCGCCATCTGGCTGCCGCCGATCAAGGAATTGCGCTATTTCAACACCATCCACCTCGAAGGCCCGCACCAGCAGACCGATGTCGCGCATCGCGCGCAGCTGATCGAGGCGCGCCGCGCCCGGCTGCTGGCAGGCGGCGAGGCGCTTTCGCCCCGCCGGCAGCGCCTGCTGGCCTGCCTCGATGCCATGGCCGATGGCCCGCAGAGCGACGATTGGTATGGCCGCATCTTCACCTTCCGCGGCCCGCGCCAACTGGCCGGCGACATCTCGCCGCAATACGCCGTGCTGCCGGAGGCCGGCATCCGCCACGCCTTGGCGCTGAACCCGGCGCTGAAGGTCATCGCCCTGCTGCGTGAGCCCGCCGCGCGAACCCTCTCCCACATCGCCATGCATCTGGGGCCGGAGGCGACGGTGGAGCAGGTGCTGCAGGTGGCGCGCTCGCCGCGCTGGCCCGCCTATGCCCGCCATTCCGACTACGCCACCTGGCTGTCCCGCTGGCGCGACGCGCTGCCCCCGGGCGCGCTGCACATCGACACGATGGGCCGCATCGGGCGCGAGCCGCTGGCGGTGCTGGAAGGCGTCTGCGGCTTCCTCGGCGTGCCGGCCCCACCCGGCACCTTCGCCCGCGCCGCCGAGCGCGTGAATGCCGGGCGCGGCGACCGCAACCGCCTGGCCGCCGCCCTGCCCGCCCTGCGCGCCGCGCTGGCGCCGGCCTATGCAGCGCTGCAGGCCGAGTGGCCAGACCTCGCGCGCCGCCTGGCCGAGGAAGAATAGCGCGCCGCACCCCCTGCCCCGGGTGGAATCCTTCCCCCCGCAGCGCGCCGCGCAGCCGCCACAACCTTTCTCGCACCGCCCGCTTGGCCTGCCCGGCCCGGTTGTGCGACCACTGCCGCATGACGCCCCGCAACGCCGGGGCCGCGAGGGAGAAGGCCATGACCACCAGCACGAATCCGGAAACCATCGCCCTGCATGCCGGCTGGCGCGCCGACCCCACCACCGGCTCGGTCGCCGTGCCGATCCACCAGACCACCAGCTTCCAGTTCCAGGATACCGGCCACGCCCAGCGCCTGTTCGCGCTGTCCGAGCTCGGCAACATCTACACCCGCATCATGAACCCCACGGTCGACGTGCTGGAGAAGCGCGTCGCCGCGCTGGAGGGCGGCGTGGCCGCGCTCGCCGTCGGCTCCGGCCAGGCGGCCACCACCTTCGCGGTGCTGAACCTGTGCGAGGCCGGCGACAACATCGTCAGCTCCACCGATCTCTACGGCGGCACCTGGAACCTGTTCGCGAACACGCTGAAGACCTTCGGCATCGAGGTGCGCTTCGTCGATCCGAAGGACCCCGAGGCCTTCGTCCGCGCCACCGATGATCGCACCCGCTGCTGGTATGCCGAGACGCTGCCGAACCCCAAGCTGCAGGTCTTCCCCATCGCGGAAGTCGCCGCCCTCGGCCGGAAGCTCGGCGTGCCGCTGATCATGGACAACACGGCGGCACCGCTGCTGTGCAAGCCGCTGGCGCTGGGGGCCGCGGTGGTGATGCACTCCACCACCAAGTGGATCGGCGGCCACGGCACCTCGATCGGCGGCGTGGTGGTGGATGGCGGCAATTTCGACTGGGAGGCGAATGCCGCGCGCTTCCCGACGCTGAACAAGCCCGACAGCAGCTACCACGGCGCGGTGTGGACGCAGGCGGTGAAGCCGCTCGGCCCCATCGCCTACATCATCCGCATGCGCGTCATCCTGCTGCGCGACCTCGGCGCGCCGATGGCGCCGATGAACGCCTTCCTCACGCTGCAGGGCCTGGAAACACTGCCGCTGCGCATGGAACGGCACTGCGCCAACGCGCTGAAGGTGGCGGCCTGGCTGGCTGGCCACCCGGCGGTGGCCAGCGTGACCCATCCCAGCCTGATGATCGGCGAAGCCAAGCGCCGCGCCGATGCCGCGCTGCATGGCGGCTATGGCAGCCTGATGGGCTTCGAGCTGAAGGACGGTGCGGAGGCCGGCCGCAAGTTCATCGAGGCGCTGCGCCTGTTCTACCACGTCGCCAATATCGGCGATGCACGCAGCCTCGCGATCCATCCCGCCACCACCACGCACAGCCAGCTGACGGTGGCCGAACAGGCGGCGTCCGGCGTGACACCCGGCTATGTGCGGCTGTCGATCGGCATCGAGCATATCGACGACATCATCGCCGATCTCGACCAGGCGCTGGCCGCCGCCGCGCCGATGAAGGCCGCCGCCGAATGAGCGGCGGCTTCCCCGCCATCCGGCCACGGCGCAACCGCGTCGATGCCTTCACGCGCCGCCTCGTGGCCGAGAACCGCCTCTCGGTCGATGACCTGATCTGGCCGATCTTCGTCATCGAGGGCGAGGCGACGGAGACCGACGTCGCCTCCATGCCCGGCGTGAAGCGCGTGACACTCGACCGCCTGGCGCGGCACGTCGCACCCGCCGTCGCACTCGGCATCCCCGCCGTGGCGCTGTTCCCCGCCACCGCGCCGGAATGGAAGGATTCCGAGGGCAGCGAGGCCAAGAACCCCGAGAACCTGATGTGCCGGGCGGCGCGGCTGCTGAAGCACGAATACCCCGAGCTCGGCCTGATCGGCGACGTGGCGCTCGATCCCTACACCGACCACGGGCATGACGGCGTGCTGCGCGACGGCCCGGGCGGCCTCTACGTGGCGAACGACGAGACGCTGGAAGTGCTGACGGTGCAGGCGGTGATCCAGGCGGAAGCCGGCATCGACGTGATCGCGCCGTCGGACATGATGGATGGCCGCGTCGGCGCCATCCGCGCCGCACTCGATTCCCGCGGCCTGATCCACACGCGCATCATGTCCTACGCCGCGAAATACGCCTCGGCCTTCTATGGCCCGTTCCGCGATGCCGTCGGCTCGGGCGGCGCGCTGAAGGGCGGCGACAAGAAGACCTACCAGATGGACCCCGCCAATTCCGACGAGGCGCTGCGCGAGGTGGCGCTCGATCTCGCCGAGGGCGCCGACATGGTGATGGTGAAGCCCGGCATGCCCTACCTGGATATCGTGCGCCGCGTGAAGGAGCGCTTCGCGGTGCCCACCTTCGCCTACCAGGTGAGTGGCGAATACGCGATGATCCAGGCCGCCGTGCAGCGCGGCTGGCTCGACCACGACCGCGCCATGATGGAAAGCCTGCTCGGCTTCAAGCGCGCCGGCGCCGACGGCGTGCTGACCTACTTCGCCATCGCGGCAGCCGAGAAGCTGAAGGCGGGCTGAGCAGCCCGCCCTCCCGCGCCCTACTCCACCTGCATGCGCAGCTCACGCACCAGCGGCCGCACCGCGGCGATCTGCGCATGCACCGAGGCGCCGAACTCCGCCGCGGAATTGCCGCCCGGCTCCGCGCCAAGCTCGATGATACGGGTCGCCACCGCCGGATAGCGCGCCGCGGACGCGATCTCGTCGTGCAGCCGCGCCAGCACCGGCGCCGGCGTCCGTGCGGGCGCGAAGAAGCCGTTCCAGCCGAGCAACTCGGCATTCGGGAAGCCCTGCTCGCGCATCGTCGGCACCTCCGGCAGCACGCGCATCCGCGTGGCGGACAGCGTCGCGATAGGCTTCAGCGTGCCGGCGCGGATGTGCTGCAGCGAGGAGGAGAGCTGGTCGGTGCCGAGCGCGATGCGCCCGGCCAGCATCTCCTGCACCAGCGGTGCGGCGCCGCGGAAGGGCACGTGCTCCATCTGGAAGTTGCCGTCGCGCTTCAGCACCTCGATCACCAGGTTGGCCGTGCTGCCCGGCCCGGTCGAGCCGTAGAAGGCCGGCGGGTTCTGCGCCCGGGCCCAGGCGACGAACTCCGCCATGTTGCGCGCCGGCACCTGCGCGTTGACCAGCAGCACGTTCGGCACGGCGGCGCCGAGCGTGATCGGCGCGAAGTCGCGCTCGATCGAATGCGGCGCGCGGCCGACGAATTCCAGCGCCGCCGTGGTGGTCGAAAAGGTGAGGTTGTGGAACAGCAGCGTCTGCCCATCCGGCGCCGCCTTGGCCACCACATCCGCGCCGATCGATCCACCCGCGCCGCCGCGATTCTCCACCACCACGGAAACGCCCAGCGTCTCGGTCAGCCGCTGCGCGTACAGGCGCGCCAGGATGTCGGTGGTGCCGCCGGCGGGAAAGGGCACCACGATGCGCACCGGCCCGCTGGGCTGCCAGGTCTGCGCGCGGGCCAGGGATGGGGCGGCCAGCAGGGCGCCCGCGGCCAGGGCGAGGGTGCGGCGTGTCGGCATGATACTGTCATCCTCCGTGCGGCGCCGGTTCTGGCAGGGCGCTCGGCGCGAAGGGTGGGGATAGGCGCCGGCCGGCGTCAAGCGCCGGCCGCCTCAGCAAGGTGCCAGGAAATCCGCCACCAGCGCCACCTGCTCGGCGGTGGTAAGGCCGGGCGCATGGCCGATGCCCGGCAGCGTCACCCGCCGCACGCCCAGGCGCATCGCCATCTCGGCCGCCACCTCCTCCTCCAGGATGTCGCTCTCCGCGCCGCGCAGCAGCAGCACCGGCACGGTGACGCGCGCCCACACCACCGCGAGGTCCACCGCGCCGGTCGGCGCCGTTACGAAGGGCACGGCGATGGCGGGGTCGTAATGCATGCCGAATCGCCCATCGGGCAGGATCCGGTGGCTGTGCTTCGCCATGTGGCGCCAATCCGCGTCGCTCAGCGGGCCGAAGGGCGCGTGCACCTGCCGCAGATGCGCCTCCAGCGCCGCCAGGTCGTCGAAGGCCAACGACTGCTGCACATAGGTGGCAATCCGCGCCGCCGCCTCGGCCGGCACGCGGCTGCCGATGTCGTTCAGCACCAGCCGGCCGATCGGGTTGCCCTCGCCGGCCGCCACCATCATGCCGCAGATGCCGCCCAGCGAGGTGCCCACCCAATCCACCGGCCCGTCGAGCCGCGCCAGCAGATGCGCCAGCGCCACCACATAGGCGGGCGGCGTGTACAGCGCCGGCACGGCGAGCCATTCCGAGGCGCCACGCCCCGGCAGGTCCGGGCACAGCACGCGGTGCCCGCGCGCCGCCAATGCGGCCGCCAGCACGTCGAAATCCCGCGCGTTGCGCGTCAGCCCATGCACGCAGACCACGGGCGGCCCATCCTCCGGCCCCCATTCCGTCCAGGCCAGGCTGTGGAAGGCGCCGCCCAGCAGGTAGCGCAGCCGGCGCAGGCGCATGCCCGCGGCCTCAGACAACACCCTTGGCCCGCAGCGCCGCGATCTCGTCCTCGCTGAAGCCGAGCAGGCCCTGCAGCACATCCTCGGAATGCTCGCCCAGCAGCGGCGGCGCCACGCGGTAATCCGCCGGCGTGGCCGAGAGCCGCACCGGGTTCGCGATGACCGAGACGGTCTGGCCCGAGCTGTGCGGCAGTTCCACCACGCATTGCCGCGCCTGCACATGCGGGTCTGCGAACACCTCCGACAGCTTGTTGATCGGCCCGCAGCCGATCTTCAGCGCCTCCAGCGCCGCCACCCATTCGTTGGTGGTGCGCGATTGCATCACCGGCGTCAGCGTGTCGGTCACCAATTGCCGGTTCGCCACGCGCGCGGCATTGGTGGCGAAGCGGCTGTCGGCCAGCAGCGCCTCCTGCCCCGTGGCCTTGCAGAAGCGCTCGAAGGTGGGGTCGTTGCCCACCGACAGCACGATATGCCCGTCCTTGGTTGGGAACACCTGGTAGGGCACGATGTTCGGGTGCTGATTGCCCAGCCGCGCCGGGTTTTCGCCCGTCGCGAGGTAGTTCATGCCCTGGTTCGCCAGCCAGGCGACATGCGTGTCCAGCATGCCGATGTCGATCTGCTGGCCATGGCCTGTGCGCTCGCGGTGGCGCAGCGCGGCAAGGATGCCGATGCAGCCGTAAAGGCCGGCGAACAGGTCGGCCACCGGCACGCCCACCTTCTGCGGCAGCCCGTCGGGCTCGCCGGTCAGCGACATCACGCCGCCCATGGCCTGGATCAGCGAATCATAGCCCGGCCGCGGCGCGTAGGGGCCGGTCTGGCCGAAGCCGGTGATCGAGCAATAGATGAGCGCGGGGTTGGACGCCTTCAGCTGCTCGTAGCCCAGCCCATACTTGGCCAGCGCCCCCACCTTGAAGTTCTCCACCAGGATGTCGGTGCTCTCCAGCAGCCGGTGGATGATGGCCTGCCCCTCGGGCTGCGCGATATCCAGCGTCAGCGATTTCTTGTTGCGGTTGACGCCGAGGAAATACGCACTCTCCTTCGTCTCGGGCCAGAAGGGGGGCGCGAAGCCGCGCGTGTCGTCCCCCGCCTCCGGCTTCTCGATCTTGATCACCTCGGCGCCGAGGTCGCCCAGCATCTGCGTGCAGGTGGGCCCGGCCAGCACGCGTGTCAGGTCGAGCACGCGAAGCCCCTTCAGCGGGCCACTCGGCGTTTTCTCCATGGCGTGCAGCATCCTTCCGACCCGGGCAGGCGCGGCTTGCCGATTGGACAGCCGCGCCGCATTGTCGCCGGCCTTATAGGGCCCCGATCCGGCCGGAGGAAACCCATGCTCGACCTGCCCCACCCCACTCCCGAAGCGCCCACGGCCGATTGTTTCGCCCTCGCCAGGGCGCTCTCCGGCGTGCATTTCATCGGCGGCCGCTACGTCCCGGCGCGCAGCGGGGGTAGCTTCGCGGTGGTGAACCCCGCCACCGGGCAGGAGGTGGCCCGCGCCGCCGAGGGCGACGCCGCCGATGTGGACGCCGCCGTGCAATCCGCCGCCGTCGCGCAGAAGGCCTGGGCCAAGGTGCCGGCGCGCAAGCGGGGTGCCATGGTGCATGCCTGCGCCGCCGCGCTCCGCGCCCATGTGGACGAACTCGGCCGCCTCATCGCACTGGAAACCGGCAAGGCGCTGCGCACCGAAAGCCGCGTCGAGGCCAATGTGGTGGCCGACGTGTTCGAATTCTTCGGCGGCCTCGGCAGCGAGCTGAAGGGCGAGAGCGTGCCCTTCGCCCCCAACGTGCTGTCCGTGACTGTGCGTGAGCCGCTCGGCGTGGTGGGGGCCATCATCCCCTGGAACGTGCCGATGCTGCTGATGGCGCTGAAGGTGGCCCCCGCCTTGGTGGCGGGCAATTCGGTGGTGGTGAAATCGGCCGAGGAGGCGCCGCTCGCGGTGCTGCGGATCTGCGAGATCATGAACCGCATCCTGCCGCCCGGCGTGTTCAACCTGATCTCCGGCTTCGGCCCGGAATGCGGCGCGCCGCTGGTGGCGCACCCGCTGGTGCGCAAGCTGACCTTCACCGGCAGCGTCGAGACGGGGAAGATCGTCGCCAAGGCCGCGGCCGAGAAGCTGATTCCCGTGACGCTGGAGCTCGGCGGCAAGTCGCCGATGATCGTCTTCGCCGATTGCGACTTCGACAAGACCGTCTCCGGCGCGCTCACCTCCATGCGTTTCACCCGCCAGGGGCAAAGCTGCACCGCCGCCAGCCGCATCTATGTCGAGCGCCCGATCTTCGATCGCTTCGTCAAGGCGATGAAGGACGCGGTGGATGGCATGGTGATGGGCGACCCGCTGGACGAGAAGACCGACATCGGCACCATCATCAGCCAGGGCCAGTTCGACAAGGTGCAGGCCTTCATCGACGAAGGCAGCGCCACGGCGGGCGCGACCGCGCATGTCTGCAGCGCCATGCCGGCCGACCCCGCGCTGCGCAAGGGCCTGTTCATCCGCCCGGTGATCTTCACCGGCCTCGACCGCACCAGCCGCCTGGTGCGCGAGGAGATCTTCGGCCCCGTCACCGTCATCCAGCCCTTCGACGACCCCGAGGCGGTGCTGGCCGAGGCGAATGACAGCGAGTACGGCCTCGCCGCCAGCCTCTGGACCAACAACCTGAAGATCGGCCTCGACCTGGCGCACCGGCTGGAGGCCGGCCTGGTGCAGATCAACCAGAACCTCGTGGTGCAGGCGAACCTCAGCTACGGCGGCGTGAAATCCTCCGGCCTCGGCAAGGAAGCCTCGCTGGAGGCGATGCTGGAACACTTCACCCACAAGAAGACCATCATGGTGAACATGGGCTAGGTTTCATCGCCTGACCCTCTGACCGAAGGAGCAAATACGTCCGGCGTCGTATCAGGTCGGCTGACCCTGCCGCCAAAGCGCCCTGGTGCATGAGCAGAGCCTGTTCGCAATTTGCTCCGATGCGCAGCGGCTTGCAGCCGCTGGTGGGGTGAGCCCCTTCAGGCTCCTATGCGGGCGTGCCGTGCTGCAGTCGCTCCTCCATGCCTCGATGATCCGGCGCGCAGCCGCCAGGGGGCCGGGCCGAGAACCAGGGACCAGGGCGACATGCCGCCTGCGCCAGCGGCAGCGCGGTGTAGTCAGCGCCACGGGTCATCCGTACCCGGGTGCCCGGCAGACAGGGATGGCCGCCGGCATACCCATGTTCGTTGCGCAGCCGCTCGAAGATAAGCTTGGCCGTGTGCGCCTGCCTGGCAGGCGCCTCCGGCCGCTGTGGCCCACCGGGAACACGAACCGCCGGGCCTCCGCGCAGGTCTCCAACACGAACATCTCCCGCCGCTCCAGCGGCCGGCTTTCTCTCCGCCGTGCACACATGTCGAAGCCGCCTCTGGCGTCTGCCGCCCGGTCGCCGTGCGGACAGATCGGGATCACGCTGCTGGCGTGAAGCCCTCGAACAGCCAGGCGCAATCGGGCTCCGACTCCAGTTCCAGAACGCGGCGGGCATAGGCGTCGGCTGCGCCACGCGGCATCCGACCCTCGACCAGCGCAACGAACTTCGCTGCGACGTCTTCGGGCGTGAGCGGGTTCGCCGGAGAGCCCTTCGCCGCCTGCCCGGCGAGCGCGAGCGGCGGGCTGCCGTCGCGCGGGATCACCTCCAGCGCGCATTCCTCGTAGTGGCGAAACGCAGGTTCCACAGCGATCTCGACGGCCTGCATCAGCGCCTGGATCTCCGGCCGGGCCAGGTGGCGGGCAACATCGGCGCTGTGCGCCGGTGCGATCGCGTCGACGCCGGCCGCCGCCAGTGCGACGCAATACTGGGTGTGGAAGCGCGCCTCGTTCGGCGTGGCCGGCGGGTGCTGCTTCGAGATGGCGGGAATGATGTAGGCGGGCATGCGGATGCGGATCGCCGCGTCACGCAGCCGCGCTGCGCCATGCGTCCTGCGCAGCGTCGCCACCATGTCGAGCACGGCGTGGATGTAGCCGCAGCAGGCGTGCTGCTTGCGCCGCGGATTCTCCAGGTGCCACGGGCCGGGCGGCGCCAGTTCCGCCACGTCGAAGCCGCTCGCCGCGGTGCGGAAATAGCCGCGCTCGCCTTCCAGCAGCGCCAGCGGGCCCGTCAGCCCGGCAGCAGCGTAGCGGGCCGCGGTGATCGCTGTCGCCGCGGGCTGGCCGCCGAACAGCATGGGCTTCACCGTGCCACCATCACCGAAGATGACCTCGGCTGGGCACCAGCCGGCCAGCGCGCCCGATATCGCCATGGCGTGGGCCAGGCCCTCACGCCCGAGGCCGATCAGCCGTGCGGCAGCGGCGGCGGCGCCGAAACTGTTGGGAATGCCGACCGGCGCCATGCCCACGTCCGTGTAGGGCTTCATGCGGGCATAGAAGGCATCGTGGATGCGCGTGCTGATCTCGATGCCCGCGGCAGCGGCCACCAGCAGCGCAGCGCCATCAGCGCCCCGCGCCCCGCCCAAGGCGAGCACCGCGGCGACGGTGCCGATGCTGGCATGCCCGCCGATCAGGTCGTTCAACTCGAACACGTCGCCGGCGAATCCCATGACCCGCGCGGCCGCCTCCTCCGGCAAGGTGCCGGCGAAGCCTGGCAACCTGGCGCCGCCTTGTCCCACCGCGGCGCGGCGCTCCGCGGCAAGCAGCGCGGCGGCTTCCGCTGTCATGCTGCCGGCGACCATGCAGCCGATCGTGTCGAGCACGCACGCCGCGGTCTGCACGCGCACACGGGGCGGCAGGTCCTCGATCCGCAAGCGGTGCGCGAAATCGGCGAGCCCCGGGATCAGCGCGGTGGGCGAGGCGTCCTCCCCGCCCGTGGCGGCGGCAAGCGGCCTGTTCATTCTGGCGTCCTCCGGCGCGGGCCGGTCTGCCGCCGGGCGCGCCGGGCAAAGTCTAGGTGACGCGCGGCTCGCCAGTAAAGGTCAGACCATGGCGACGAGCGGCCATCGCTCACCCGGTGGATTTAGGGCGCCGCCGCGACTGGCCTGGCGTGGCGACGTTCGCCGCGCCGACCCGCGCAGGGTCCGGCGCCCAGTCGGCCGACGGGGCGAATCGTGCCCTCGGCATCTCGGTGTAGAGCCGTTCCACCCGGCGCAGGTTGCGCGCCATTTCCCGCGTCGCGGCCTCCGCGTCGCGGGCGCGCAGTGCGCGCAGGAAGCGCCGCCTTGAGAGGAAGACCGCGCGCGTCGTCTCCGAGCCCATGCGGGTGAAGTAGCTGAGGGCGCTGCCCAGACTACGCATCAGCAGCACCATCGCGGGGTTGCGCGTGGCTGCCGCCAGCACCTCGTGGAAGGCCACGACCTTCTGCGTCTTCTCGGCCAGGCGCCCGGCAGCGAACAGCGCCTCTGCCTCCCGCACATTCTGCTCCAGCGCGGCGAAGTCGGCTTCGGTCGCGCGCTCGCAGGCGACGCGGATCACTGTCTCCTCCACCCAGAGCCGCACCTCGGTGAGCTCGCTCAGGCTGAAGGCGCCGAGGCTCACCATGTCCGACATGTAGTCGGTCATCAGCGTGCCGTTGCCGCCGGTGACGAAGGCGCCCCCGCGGCGACCCTTGCGGAACTCGAGCAGCCCCGCCTTCTCGAGCGTGCGCAGCGCCTCGCGCAGGATGGGCCGGCTGACCTGAAGCTTCGCCGCGAGTTCGCGTTCAGGGGGCAGCTTGTCGCCGGGCTTCAGCTGGCCGGTGGCGATCCGCTCGCGCACATGCGCGTTGATCTCGTCTAGCGCGCGGGAAGGGCGGCGGGGCGCGGTCTCTGCCATGGGTGGCGATCCCTTTGCCCGCGCCCGGCCAGCCGCGCAAGGCGGCCGGGCGGAGACGGGCACGACGCGGGGAATGGACAGACCTTTTCAGCCGCTGCCATCCTGCCCTACGATCCGCCATGCGCCGCAACGGCGACACGCGGAAGGGTCAGGGCAAGGGAACGGATGATCAGCTTGGTACGCACACCCGTCCTGATCGTAGGCGGCGGTCCCGTCGGCCTGGCCCTGGCAGGTGACCTCGCCTGGCGCGGCCTGCCGAGCCTGCTCGTGGAGCGCGGCGACGGGCGCATCGGTCAGCCGAAGATGGACCTGGTGGGCCCGCGCACCATGGAGTTCTGCCGCCGCTGGGGCATCGTCGGCGCGGTGGAGGCCAGCCCGTACAATCGCGACCATCCGCAGGACTACGCCTGGATCTCGCAGTTCGATGGCGGCTGGGAATTCGGCCGCGAGCCCTTCCCCAGCATGCGCGAGGAGCGCGCGCCGCCGCAGAGCCCGCAGAAGCGCGAACGCTGCCCGCAGGACATGTTCGACCCGATCCTGCGCGGCTGGGCCGAGAGCCTGCCGGGAACCACGCTCCGCCACGGAACCGAACTCATCGGCTTCGAGGAAGTCGCCGACGGCGTGCGTACGACGTTGCGCGACGTCGCGACCGGCGCCGAGACGGCGGTGCAGGCCGATTATCTGATCGGCTGCGACGGCGCCGCCAGCACGGTGCGCCAGGGCCTCGGGATCACGATGTCGGGCAATGCGGCGCTGACATACACGACCAACGCGATCTTCCGCTGCCCGGATTTCTGGCAGCTGCACAGCAAGCGAAAAGGCTACCGCTTCATCCTGATCGGCCCGGAGGGTACCTGGGGGACGATTGTCGCGATCAATGGCCATGATCGCTTCCGCTTCTCCTTCGTGGGAGATGGCACGCCGCGCGCGTTGGAGGAGGCGGAGGTCCGCCGGCTGATCACCCGCGCCATGGGCAGGCCGTTCGACTTCGAGATCCTGTCCATCATGCCCTGGGTACGGCGCGAACTGGTGGCAGACAGCTATGGCACGCAGCGCGTCTTCCTGGCCGGCGACGCTGCGCACCTCACCTCGCCCACCGGCGGTTTCGGGATGAACATGGGCATCCAGGATTCGGTGGACCTCGGCTGGAAGCTGGAAGCCACGTTGCGCGGCTGGGGCGGCCCTGCGCTGCTCGCCTCCTATCAGCCGGAACGCCGGCCGGTGGCGGTGCGCAACGTGCGGGAGGCGACCGGCAACCTGCAGCGCATGCTCGCTCCGCGCAGCAAGCTTTCGCCCGAGGTCTTCGCCGAGGGGCCGGAGGGCCAGGCGGCCCGGCGCGACTTCGGCGATGCCTACACCGCGGCGATGAAGCGCGAATGGTTCACGCTGCACATCCATCTCGGCTACCGCTACGATGACAGCCCCATCGTGGTGCCGGACGGCACGCCCGAACTGCCCGAAGAGATTTCCACCTACACCCAGACCGCACGACCCGGCGCTCGCGCGCCGCACGTCTGGCTGGCGCAGGGCCGCTCGACGCTCGACATGTTCGGCCGCGGCTTCGTTCTGCTGCGCTTTGACGCGGCGGCCGCCACCGCCCGCTTCGCAGCGGCCGCGGCGGCGCGCGGCGTGCCGCTCGCTGTGGTGGATATCGACAATGCCGAGGCGCGCGCGCTGTATGCCCGCGCGCTCGTGCTGGTGCGCCCAGACGGCCATGTCGCGTGGCGCGACGACCACGAACCTGACGACGCGCTTGCCGTGATCGACCGCATCCGCGGTGCAGCGGCGCCGGCTTGCGCGCACACTCCGAAGAATTCCGCCCTGGAGAGAATGGCATGAAGCTCGCGAGCTTCGACGACGAGCGCATCGGTGTGGTGCGTGAGGACGGCATCGTGGACGTCACCGATCTTGCGCCGCTGGCCGCCGGCATCTGGCCGCCGGTCGGCATGGTGGCGCTGATCGCCGATTTCGACGCCCGCCGCCCCGCCATCGCGCAGGCGGCGCGCGAGAGGCCCGCTCGGCCGCTCGGTGCGGTGCGGCTCAACAGCCCGGTGCGCTGGCCCAACAAGCTGCTCGCCTTCCCCGCCAACTATCACAAGCACATCGAGGAGATGCGCTCGCCCAACCGCGCCGACATCAACGGCTTCTTCCTGAAGGCGAACTCTTCGATCAGCGGCCCGGCCGAGCCGATCGTGCTGCCCGACCTGCCCGATCGTGAGATCCATCACGAATGCGAGCTCGCGATCTTCATCGGCCGCGGCGGGCGGCAGATCCCGGAGGCCGAGGCGCTGGACCACATCTTCGGCTACGCCTGTCTGATGGACATGACGGTACGCGGCAAGGAGGAGCGCGTGATGCGCAAATCCTACGACAGCTTCTGCCCGATCGGCCCCTGGATCGTGACGCGCGAGGAGGTGGCGGACCCCACTTGCCTCGATCTTGAACTGTGGGTGAACCAGGAGCGCCGGCAGAAGGCCAATACGCGCGACCTGATCCTCGGGATCCGGGAGATGATCGCGCTGGCCTCCTCCGTCGCCACGCTGCACCCGGGCGACATCATCGCAACCGGCACGCCCGAAGGCGTCGGGCCGCTGCGCGATGGCGACAAGGTGACCATTAGGATCCAGTCGGTGGGCGAGATGACGGTGGACGTCGTGCAAGGCACGGGCGGGCGTAACATCGCCTTCGACCGCACGCGCCCGGCGGGTTGAGGGAGCAACGGACGATGGCAGACGCAACGCCACGCGCGGACTTCTATGACGACCTCAGGCGGCACGGCTTCATGGGCGGCTGGAACCGCCCTGAGCCCTCGCTCTGGCCCTCGCCCCGGCCGCGGCTGAAGCCGCATGTCTGGCGCTTCGCCGCGGCGCGCGCCGCGCTCGAGGAGGCCGGCGGCTTCGTGCCGATGGAGATGACAGAACGGCGCAACCTCATTCTGGTGAACCCCGCCGAGGGCAACGCCTATCCGTCGGTGCGAAACCTGGTCGCCGCCTATCAGATGATCCGCCCCGGCGAACATGCGCGCTCCCACCGCCACACGCCCAACGCGCTGCGGCTGGTCATCGAATCGACTGGCGGCTGCTACACGGTGGTGGATGGCACGCGGCTCGACATGGTCGAGGGCGACGTGCTGCTGACGCCGAACTGGGCGTGGCATGGCCATGCGCATGAGGGCAGCGCCACCGCGTATTGGATCGATTTCCTGGACGTGCCCTTCATCCAGCATATGGAGGCGATGTTTCTCGAACATCACCCGGACGGGTTCGAGCCAGTGCGCGCGGCCGCTACGCAATCGCCCTATCGCATCCCGACCGGCGCCGTGCTCGCCGGCGCGACGGGTGCGGTGCGCCGCGTTGAGATCGCAGCCGGCGTGATGCGCACCATCGGGCTGTATGTGCTGGGCCTCGCGCCCGGCGTGGCGACGCCACGGCACCGCAGCACCGCAAACAGCCTCTACGCCGTCGCCGCCGGCCGCGCCGCGATCAAGATCGAGGACGAGCCACCCATCGAGCTCGGCCTGGGCGATGTGGCAGCCGTGCCGTGCTGGCACCGCTACAGCATCACGGGCCAGACCGACGCCGTGCTGCTGCGCGTCACGGATGAGCCGTTGATGGCATCGCTCGACCTGCTCCGCACCGAGCCCGGCTGAAGGCGGCGTGATGACGCAGCTGCCTGCCTCGGCCGAGGTCATCGTCTGCGGTGCCGGGCTCGCTGGCCACTGCGCGGCGCTCGCCGCGGCCGATGCCGGGGCACAGGTGCTGCTGCTCGAGAAGACCGCGGAAGTCGGCGGAAGCTCGGTGATGGCGGCTGGGTCCTTCGCCTTCGCCGGCACCGACATGCAGCGCTCCGCCGGCGTCGACGACACGCCGGAAAAGCTGCGGGCCGACCTGCTGAAGGCCGGCGATCATCGCAACGACCCTGCGCTGGTCGATCTCTATGTGCGCGAGCAGCTGGCAACCTATGACTGGCTGCGCGCGCAGGGCGTCGTCTTCCAGCGGGTCTCGCTGAGCGGCGGCACGTCCCTGCCCCGCACCCATGCAACAAGCCCCCGCCAGGTGATGCAGGCGCTGCAGGCGCGCCTCGCCGCCACGCCGCGCATCCGCGCTGTCACCGGCGTTGCGGCGTGCCGCCTGCACCGCCCGGTGGAGGATGGGCGCGTGGCGGCGCTGGAGGTCGAGCAGGATGGCCGGGCATCGCGCATCGCGATCGGCCGCGGCGTGGTGCTCGCCACCGGCGGCTTCTCCCGCAATCGCCGGCTGCTGCAAACCTTCGCGCCCGACCTGGCGGAGGCGGTGCAACTCGGCGGCCGCGGCAACACCGGCGATGGTCTGCTGATGGCGCAGGCGCTCGGTGCAGGGCTTGCCGACATGGGCTTCGTCGCCGGCACGTTCGGCGCCTCGCTGGCGGGCTATCCAGACCCGCCGCCGGAGGCGATGGAGCCGATCATCCTGATGGCGATGTACCGCGGCGCGATCATGGTGAACCGCGAAGGCCGGCGCTTCGCCGACGAATCGCAGAGCTACAAGGTGCTCGGCAAGGCCTGCGCGCAGCAACCCGGCGCAGTCGCGATCCAGGTCTTCGACCAGCGCACGATGGAGCAATCCGCCTCGGCGCCGACGGTGAACGACTTCGAGGGCGGTCTGGCCCGTGGCCTGGTGAAGCAGGCGCCAACGCTCGCCGCGCTCGCGCCGCTGGTCGCGCTCGATCCGGCGAAGCTGGAAGCGACGGTGGCACGCTACAACGCCGACGTGGCCGCAGGGCCGGACAGGGAGTTCGGGCGTACCGGGCTGGGCAACGGCTTCGGCGCGCTGCACGCGCTGGCGATGCCGCCCTTCTACGCCTATCCCTGTGGCATAGCGGTCTCCTCCACGTATGCCGGGCTGACGGTGGATGCCGGCATGCGCGTGCTGGACGTGTTCGGCCAGCCGATCGCCGGGCTGTTCGCCGCCGGGGAACTGGTTGGCGGCTTCCATGGCAGGACCTATCTGAGCGGCTCCTCGCTCGGAAAGGCGGCGATCTCGGGCCGCGTCGCCGGCGCGGCGGCTTCCCGCGCGGGCTGACCCGCGCAGCACTCGATCGCAAGGCGCGACATGCAGGACTATCCGACGATCCGCTTCCTGCTCCGCCATCGCGCGGTGGTGCCACCGCTGGCCGCCGCGCTCTGCGTGCTCGGCGGGGTCTGGGCGATGGTGCGTACGGGTGTGCCGGAGGCGGCGCTGGCCGGTGCGCTGCTTGGCGCTGTGGCCTTCGTCGCGGTGCGCGCCGCACTCGAGTTGGTCCATCTGATCTCGGACACGCTGATGCCGCGCTGATCGGATCGGCCATCAGCGGCCGGAGGTGACGTCCTCCGGCCGTTTGCCGCCGGGCAGGATGGGCATCGCGGCGATCTGCGCCCAGGCGACCGGCGCGCCAGCGCGTTCCGCCGCCTGTCCGGCAGGCACCGACGCGTCCCAGTTCGCCGCCAGAAAGCGCCGCGCGGTGACGGACGCCGCGGCATCCGACACCAGCCACAGCAGCGGCGCGACCATCACCTCCGGCTGCAGCATCGCATTGCGGTCGAAGATGCCGGCATCGCCGATCAGGCTGGTGTTGGTAACGCCGCCAGGCACCAGGACGTTCACCGTCACGCCGCTGTCCTTGAGGTCGGCCGCCATCACCGCCGCCAGCGACTCCATCGCTGCCTTGGACGCGCCATAGGGCGCATTGCCCTCGCGCAGCATGGTGCCGAGGCTGGTGGTGACGTTGACGATGCGCCCCCACCCGGCCTCGCGCATCGCCGGTACCGCGGCGCGGGCGAGATGGAAGGCGATCGAGCTGTTCACGTCGAGGAAGCGCTGCCATTGCTCCGGCGTCACCTCCCAGAAGCGCACCGGGCGGCGCCAGTGGTCGGCGCGCAGCGAGGGCATGCCGATGCCGGCATTGTTCACCAGGATGTCGAGCGTGCCGAAGCGCGTGCGCGTGGCCGCCACCGCCGCTTCCGCACCGCCCGGCGCGGTCAGGTCGCCGGGCAGGGCCAGCAGCGGCGCGCCGGGATGTGCCTCGACCAGCGCCTGGAGCGCGTCGCCATCGGCATCCGCCGCCGCCACTGCATGGCCGGCGCCGAGCAGCCCCCGCACCAGCGCGGCGCCGATGCCCTTGCCGCCGCCACTGACCAGCGCAGTGCGCACAGCGCCGCCACTCATTCGAAGCGGAGTTGCGCCGAGCGCGCGACGGCGGTGTAGCGCTCGATATCGGCACGCATGAAGGCGGTGAGTTCCTCCGGCGTACCGATCGCGATCTCGGCGCCGGTCTGCTCGAAGCGGTCGCGAACGGTCTGCGGCTGCGCGGCCTCGCGCAGGGCACCGTTCAGCCTCGCGATGATGTCGGGCGGCGTGCCGGCAGGGGCGAACATCGCGATCCAGGCCACCGCCTCGTAGCCGGGCAACACCGTCTCGGCGATGGTCGGCACATCCGGCAGGGCCCGCGCGCGGCGCGATCCGGTGACTGCAAGGGCCCGCGCGGCGCCGGAGCGCAGAACGGGGAAGATCGGGCTGGCATCCATCATGCCGAGCTTCACATGGCCCGCCGCCAGATCCGCGATGGCCGGCGCAGCGCCGCGATAGGGAGCGATGGTGACATCGAGCTGCAGGTTCGCCTTGAGGATCTCCGCGGCGAAACGGCCCGAGGAGGTCGGGCCGGCGGTGGCGATCGCGGTGCCCGGATTGGCACGCATCCAGGCGATCAGTTCGTCCATGGTGCGAGCCGGGACGGAGCTGTGCGCCACGAGGATGTTCGGGATCACGCTGGTCAGCGCGATCGGCGCGAAGTCGCGCACCGGGTCATAGGGCAAGCCTGGCATCGCCACGACGGAAACGGAATGGCTCGCCGAACTGCCCATCACCAGCGTGTAGCCATCGGGCGCCGAGCGCGCGACATGCTCCGAACCCGTCACGCCGCTAGCACCGGTGCGGTTCTCCACCACCACGTTCTGCCCGAATATGCGTTGCATTTCGGCACCAAGCACGCGGGACTGGATGTCGGCACCGCCGCCAGGCGCATAGGGCGCGACGATGCGGATGGTGCGGTTGGGAAAGGCCGCGGCGCCTTGCGCGCGGGCACCTGGCATGGCCGGCAGCGTCGCAGCCGCCGCTGCGCCGAGCAGAATCGATCGGCGCGTAACGCTACTGTCCATGGTGCGTTCCTTCCCTCTGGTGGCGTCGCTCTCCGCTGCCGTGCCGCGCATTTCCGTGCCCGGCCCGCAGCGGCGGACGCCTTGACGCGAGTATGTCTTTGGTTAGACCATTCGTCCAGCGCCGTTGTAGTGCGCGCAACGAACACGGCGCGCCGCGACAAACGCCGCGCGATGGGGGAAGCGGAAATGGGCACGCAGCTTCCGGCGGAATGCGACGTCGCCGTGGTCGGCGGTGGGCTCGGCGGCCTGACGGCCGCGTTGCGCGCGGCCCAGGGTGGACGTCGCGTCATCGTATTGGAAAAATCGCCCGAGGAACGCTACGTCAACAACACGCGCGTCTGCGGCGGCGTCTTCCACGTCGCGCTCTCCGACATCTCGCTGGCCGAGAACGTGCTGCTGGAACGCATCATGCGCGTCACGGGCGGTGCGGCGGAGGAGGCGCAGGCGCGCATCGTGGCGCGTGACGCGCGCCGCGCCGTGCGCTGGCTGCAGGACCAGGGCGTGCGCTTTGTGCGCGGCAGCCCGGAACCGCATCACAACTTCGTCCTGGCCCCGCCGGCGCTGGTGCGCGTCGGGCTGCAATGGGAAGGCCGTGCGGGCGATGTGCTGATGCGCACGCTTGAGGCCGCGCTGGTGGCCGCAGGCGGGCGGGTGGCGCGCGGCTGCCTGGTGGATGAGTTGCTGCGCGGCCCCGGCGGTGTCGGTTGCGGCGGCGTCGCGGGAAGCAGTGGCGCGGGCGGTTTCCGGCTCGCCGCGCGCGCCGTGGTTCTCGCCGATGGTGGCTTCGCGACCGACCCCGAACTGCTCCGCCGCCACGTCTCGCCGGCGCCGGAGAGGCTCCTGCAGCGAAACCTGCGCAAGGGCGATGGCGCCGGCATTCGCCTCGCCGCCGCGCTCGGCGCCGCCACTTCGCGCCGGATGGACGGCTTCTATGGCCATGTCCAGGCCCGCGCCGCGATGCACAGCGACCGGCTGTGGCCCTATCCCTGGCTTGATGAGGTGGCGACCAGCGGCATCGTTGTCGGGCCCGACGGCCACCGCTTCTGCGATGAGGGGCTGGCCGGGCCGCACATCGCCAACCGCATCGCGGCGCTGCCCGATCCGCTTTCCGCCATCGTGCTGTTCGACGCCTCGATCTGGGAAGAAGGCGGCCGCGGCCGCTTCTTCCCGGCCAATCCGAAACTCGAGGAACTCGGCGGCGAGTTGTACCGCGCGCCGAACCTCGCGGCCCTCGCCGCCACGGCGGGCCTGCCGGCTGACGCGCTGGCGGCAGAGGTCGCAGGCTACAACGCAGCGCATGCAGCCGATGCGCTTGGCGCACTGACGCCGCCGCGCTCATCGCATCGCATCGCGCCACGGCCGCTGCTGCGCGCGCCCTTCTTCGCGGCGCCAGCCTGCGCAGGCATCACCTACACCTTCGGCGGTCTCGCTGCGGATGACGCCTGCCGTGTGCTGGACGGCGCCGGCACCGCGATCGCCGGCCTCTACGCCGCCGGCACGACCGTCGGCGGGCTCGAGGGCGGCGACCCCACCGGCTATGTCGGCGGCCTGGCCAAGACAGCGGTCACCGGGCTGCGTGCCGCGGAACACATCCTCGGCGTCCTCCCGGTCTGACGCGCCGCGCGATGTCACTCGCCTGCGACGTGCTGGTGCTGGGCGGCGGGCTCGCGGGACACTGCGCCGCACTGGCCGCCGCGGCGGCGGGGGCCGAGGCGCTGCTGCTGGAGAAGGAGGAAACGCCCGGGGGCAGCACGGCCATGAGCGGCGGTTCCTTCGCCTTCGCCGGCACCGTCCTGCAGGCCGCGCACGGCATCGAGGACGACGAGGCGGCGCTGCGCGACGACCTGCTGCGCATCGGCGAGTGCGCAAACGACCCGGACCTCGTCGATCTCTTTGTCACCCGCCAGGTGGCGACCTTCGAATGGCTGCGCGGGCTCGGCGTGGTCTTCGACGCCCCGACACTCAGCAGCGGCCAGTCGCGGCCGCGCACTCATTCGACCAACCCGGCCCGGCTGCTGGCCACGCTGGCCGCCCGGCTGGCGGAGGAACCGCGCATCCGCCTGCTGCCCGGCGTCACGGCGGAACGACTGCGCCGGGAGGGCGGGCGCGTTGTCGGCGCCTCGGTCCGCCGCGACGGCTTCCCGGAGGAGGTGGAGGCGCGGCGCGGCGTGGTGCTGGCGACCGGCGGCTTCAGCCGCAACGCACGAATGATCGCGACCTTCGTGCCGCAGTTGGCGCGCGCGGCGCCGCTCGGCGGGCCAGGCAATGACGGTGCGGGGCTGCGCATGGCGATGGCGCTCGGCGCCGACCTCGCCGACATGGGGCATGTGAAGGGCACCTTCGGCGTCGCCGCGGCCGATCCCCCAGCCGGGCGGCCCGAGCCGGGCGGCGTGCTGCTCATGGCGCTCTACCGCGGCGCGGTGATCGTGAACCGCGGCGCGCGCCGCTTCACCGACGAATCGATCTCCTACAAGAAGATCGGCGACCTCTGCCTGCGCCAGGCTGGCGCTCTGGGCTTCCAGGTCTTCGATGCGCGCATCATGGCGCAGACGCGGCCCGACGTGCCGGTGAACGACTTCCGTGGCGGCCTGGAGCGCGGCTTCGTCCACGCCGGCGCGACGCTGGCCGAGGTGGCGCGCGCGGCCGGCCTCGACCCCGCGACGCTGGAAGCGACGATCGCGCGCTACAATGCCGGCGTGCGGGCCGGACGGGACGAGGAGTTCGGCCGCGACTCGCTCGGCGACGGCTATGGCAGGCCTGTCGAGATCGCCGAGCCGCCCTTCTATATCTTCCCCTGCACCACCGGCGTCGTCGCAACCTATGCCGGGCTGTGCGTCGATGCGCGCATGCGCGTGCGCGACGTGTTCGGCGCCCCGATCGCCGGGCTGTATGCGGCAGGCGAGATCGTTGGCGGCCTGCACGGCGCCGGCTACATGAGCGGATCATCGCTGACCAAATCGGCGTTGTTCGGCCGCATTGCCGGCCAGGACGCAGGCTGCGCGCACAACCGGGAAGGGGAAGGATAAGCATGCTGGGCTCGATAGGCCGACGCGGCCTGCTGGCGGCCGGTGCCGCGGCGGCGGCGGGACAAGCCCGCGCGCAGGCGCCGGACGCCGCCTTCCCCGATCGCCCGCCGCGGATGATCGTCCCCTGGCCGCCGGGCGCGACCAACGACATCGTCGCGCGCCTGATCGCGGACGCGATGTCCCGCCCACTCGGCCAGTCCGTGGTGGTGGAGAACCGCCCCGGCGGGGCCGGCATTCCAGGCACGATGCTCGTCGCCCGCGCGCGGCCCGATGGCTACACGCTGCTGATGGGCAACACGTCGCTGCTGGCGATCAATGCCAGCCTCCGCCGAGGTAGCCTGCCCTATGACCCGCAGAGTGATTTCGAGCCGGTCTCGCTGGTTGCCACCTCGCCGAGCGTGCTGGTCGTGCAGCCTGCGCTCGGCGTCGCGACGGTGCCGGAACTGGTGGAACTGATGCGCGCCCGCGGCAGCGCGATGAACTACGGCTCGGGCGGCGTCGGCACGCCGATGCATCTCTCCGGCGCGCTCTTCGCGATGCAGACAGGCACGCAGCCCGTCCATGTGCCCTATCAGGGCTCAGCGCCCGCCATCACCGACATGCTCGGGGGGCGGCTGAACATGATGTTCGACAACATCCCCTCCATCCTGCCGCATATCCGCTCCGGCGCACTTCGCGCGGTGGTCACCACCGGGCCCTCGCGGTTGGCACTGCTGCCGGATGTGCCCACGGTGGCAGAGGCCGGGCTTGCGGCGGCGGAATCGGAATCGTTCTTCGCTCTGGTCGCTCCGCGCGGCACGCCGGGCGCAATAGTGGAGCGGCTGAGCGCCGCCGTGCGCGCCGCCGCGCAGGAACCCGCCTTCGTCGCGCGCTGCATCGAGCTTGGCGCCATCGCGCGCGCTTCCACGCAGGCGGAACTGCGCGACTACCTTCGCGATCAAATCGCGCTCTGGGGCCGCGTGGTGGATGCCTCTGGCGCGCGGCTGGAGTGACGCCGGCCATCCAGCGGTGGGAAACCTTTGCTCCGCAACTCTCATTTGCGCCGCAGATGGGGGTCACCGGCAATGCCGACGTCATGGCAGCCGAACGCGGCCAGAGCACACCGCGTTCGCCTGAACGCAGCTCGTGCTCTAGAAGTCATTCGATCTGGGGCAAGCAATGCGTTCAGATGATTCCCCCGGAACGCATGTTTCTCTAGCTGTCGTTGCCAATCACAGTGTCCCTGTTGATGCGGCTGATGGGTGCGCTCCGTTCAGGGCTGAGTGCGGCCTTGCGGTGTTGTAGTGGTGCAGCCAGGGATGCATGGCACGGGTGCGCTCGGCAGAGGCTGGAAGGGCGTGCCAAAGGCCCATTCGCGGATGCTGGTCTGGATGAAACGCTCTGCCTTGCCATCGGTCCTTGGCGCGTAAGGCCGGGTGCGCTTGTGCTTCAGGTGATGCGCCGGCAAGACCTGCGGCGTGACCTGGCTGGTGCCACCCGGCATGGTCTCGGCGTTCATGCCGCCAGCTCCTGCGACAACGCGGTGTCGTCGGGGCCCAACGCGCGGCACGGAACGCCGGACAGCATCGGGCGAAGGCGATGCACGCTTGCCGGACCCGGCAGGCGCGCACCGGGCCGGTCCTGCGGGAGGAGGACTCCGCTCAAGATCCCTCCATCCTTCAGGCCGCCGCGATCGAAGCCTTGTTTTCTATCGGGTGCTCCAAGCTTCAGCGGCCAGCGGGCAGGATGTCCAGCAGATAGGTCTCGTTGCCGATGCCGGTGACGCGCGAGGCGACGGTGAAGCCGGGCAGGTCCAGCATCCACAGCACCGAACTGCCAGGTCCGGTCTTCTTGCCGCCGCTGATGGCCGCCCAACGGCCATCGGCGCTGATCGCAACGCCGCGCGGCCGCGCCGGCCCACCATTCGGATCGACCAGGTGCAACCGCTTCACCTCCCGCGCGCTGCCGACATGCACCAGCGAAACCGTGTCGGAAGCAAAACACGTCACGATCAGATGCGCGCCATCCGGCGTGAAGGCGGCGACGAAGGGGCGCGTGCCGTGGCCGGGATCATCCGTGCCCACCTGAATGCGGGCGCTTTCGACCCGGCCTTCGATATCGATCAGGCTGATCGTGTTGCCATAAGCCCCGCTGCGCATGCTCTCCCTGGCCGCCACCGCCGCGATGCGCTGGTCGGGCGAGATGCTGATCCCGAAGCCGCCGGATTGGATCGGAATACGCGCCACCTCCGCCGCTTCATCGCCCGCCAGTGCGCGAGCGAGGTCGATGATCGAGACATCATCCGTGCCGCCATTCGCACTCAGCAGCCATCCCGTGCCGAGCGCGCCCACCGCGATGCCGTTGGGGTTGGGGAAGCGGCCGAAATCACCGTGTGGACTGTCGAGGAAGCAGGGCTTTCCCCCCGCATCACGCAGCCGGATGCGCCGCGCCACCCTGTGCGTCGCGCGATCGATGGCCGTGATCTCGACGCCACCATCCTCCGCCCCCGCGGCTTCGGCCGAGGCCACCAGCAGATGCGCGCCATCCGGCGTGATCGCCGACCCGACGGGCCCGCAGGTGCCGGTCTCGATGATCCCGGCCATCGCGGCGCTCGTGCCACTCGCGCCCGGGTCGCGCAGCCTGGTCAGGTCGAGCAGCGTGATGCTGCCCGGATGGCCGTGCTGATAGCCCCCGGCCGCGGCCGCCGAGACGATGCCGGAATGGTTCACCACATAGCCATGCGGCCCGCTTGGCGGGACCAGCACGCTGACTGGTTGCCCGGAGGCCGGCGCACCATTCACGTCCGGCGTCACGCGCGGGCGGGACAGCACCGCGCGGTCCGTTGCGTCATTCGTCGGATCGCGCGCGGCGGCGGCATCGATCACCGCGACATTGTTGTCCCACCGCCCGCTTGCGATGATCAGCGTGCCATTCATGTCCAGCGACTCCGCGACTTGCGCCAAACCACCATGCAGATCGGAACGATGAACGCCAGCGCCGCGCAGGCGAGCAGCCCGGCCGAGAGCGGGCGCGCCACGAAGATCGTCGGATCACCCAGGCTCAAGGTCAGCGACTGACGCATCGACGTCTCGAACAATGGCGAGAGGACAAGGCCCAGGATCATCGGCGGCATCGGCCAGTCATGGCGCTTCATCAGCCAGCCCAGTGCACCGAAGCCGACCAGCAGCCAGGCATCCTCGACGCTGTTGGATTGCGAATACACGCCCGCGATGCACAGCGCGAGGATGGGCGGATACAGCCACGAATAGGGCACGCTCAGCAGCTTCGCGAACAGCCCGGCCAGCGGCAGGTTCATGATCAGCAGCAGCAGGTTGCCGATCAGCATCGAGGCGATCAGCGCCCAGACCAGATCGGCATTCGTGGTGAACATCTCCGGCCCCGGGCGCACGCCGAACATGATCAGCGCGCCCAGGATCACCGCCGTGGTGCCCGAACCTGGCACGCCCAGGCTCAGCATCGGCACCATCGCGCCCGCGGCGGCCGCGTTGTTCGAGGCTTCCGGGCCTGCCACGCCCTCGATGGCGCCCTTGCCGAAACGCGAGGGGTCCCGGGACAATTTCTTCTCGACGATGTAGGCGATGAAGGAGGCGATGGTGGCGCCCGTGGCGGGCAGCACGCCGATCAGGAAGCCGATGACGCTGCCGCGCAGGATGGGCATGCGCGACTGCCGCCACTCGGCGCGCGAGGGCAGCACATTCATCACCTTCGCCACCGGCCGCGCGACGCCGGCGTTGCACCCGCCCAGCACCTCGCCGAGTCCGAACAGCGCCACGGTGAGCACGATGAACTCGATGCCGTCCAGCAGCCAGACTTGGCCGAAATCATAGCGCGGGATGCCGACCTGCGGATCGATGCCCATGGTGCCGAGGGCCAGGCCCGCGAGGCCCGCAACCAGCCCCTTCACCAGCGATCCGCCAACCGCCGCCAGTGCCATCAGCCCCAGCAGCACCAGCGAGAAATACTCGGGCGGCCCGAAGGCCAGGGCCATCTTCGCAAGGGGCGGGGCGATCAGGATCAGCCCAATCGTGCCGATGGTGCCAGCGATGAAGCTGCCGATGGCGGCGATGCCCAGCGCCACGCCCGCGCGCCCCTGCAAGGCCATCTGGTAGCCATCGATGGCCGTCATCACGGTGGAACTCTCGCCGGGAACCGAGATCAATACCGAGGTCAGCGTGCCGCCATACTGGCTACCGTAGTAGATGCCGGCGAACATGATGATGGCACCGGTGGCATCCATGCCGAAGGTGATCGGCAGCAGCAGCGCGATGGCCGCTGCCGGTCCGATCCCCGGCAGCACGCCTACGATCTGGCCCAGCAGCACGCCCAGGAAGCACATGGCGATGTGGGTGGGCGTCAGCGCTGCCGCGAAGCCGGCCATCAGGGAGGCAAGCGCATCCATGCGTCGTCAGCTTCCAAACGGGCCGGTCGGCAGCGGCACGGCAAGCCAGACTGCGAAGATGACGTGCAGCGCCCCCGTCACCGCCGCCGCCGCAAGCAGCGACGCCAGCGGGGGCTTGCGCTCCACAAGCGCATACAGCGCCAGCAGCATGGCGAAGATGGTCAGCACGAAGCCGGCCATCTCCAGCGCCGTGACGGCGAGTGCCGTGATCAGCAGCACCAGCAGCGGCTTGCGCATGCTGCCCTGGTCTTGCGCGGGTGCGGCCGGGGCGAAGATGGCCTGCGCACCCGCCAGCCCCGCAAGGCCCAGCAGCAGCACGCCAAAGACCAACGGCAGGAAACCCGGCCCCGGCGTTTCGCGGTCCCAGCGCGGCAGTTCGGCCGCGCCCATCACCCAGACCAGACCGAGCCCCGCAAACACCGCCGACAGCAGCAGGTCGCCGCCGTCGATGCGCCGCCTCATGCCGGGCGGCCGAGCAATTCCCGGTAAAGCCGCTCCTGTGCCGCAAGGAAGGCCACGAAATCGGCGCCGACGATCGTCGCGGCACTTGCCACGTTGTCGCTGAGGTATTTCTTCCAGGCATCGGTCGCGACCACGCGCTGCATCACCTCGGTCCAATAGGCGGCGGCCGCATCGGGCACCTGGCGCGGCACGGCGACGCCGCGCCACATCTGGAAGTTCTCGGCGGCGATGCCCTGTTCCTTCATGGTCGGCACGTTGGGAAGGTCGGTGAAGCGCGTGTCGCGGAACACGCCGATGGCGCGCACCGCGCCCGAATTCAGGTGCCCCATGAACTCCAGCGGATTGCCGATCGAGGCCTGCACATGTCCGCCCAGCAGCGCCGTCAGCGCCTCGCCGCCCGAATTGAAGTTCACCATGTTGAGTTCGGCGCCGATGGCACGGCCGAAGACGGTGATCGCCATCTGGTCGGTGGTGCCGCCGGTGGAGAAGTTCACGCTGCGCGCCGGCGCGCTGCGGGCCGCGCCGGCGAAGGCCGCTGCCGTCCGGTGCGGGCTGTCGGCGCGCACAAACAGCAGAAAATCATCCAGCATCACGTTCACGATGGGCCGCACTTCGGTCAGCGTGCGGACATTCGGCACCATGATCGGCGTAATCTGCGTCGTGCCGTTGATCAGCACCAGCGTATGCGGATCGGTCCGCCGGCTGGCCGCGACATAGGCGATGCCCACGGCTCCGCCGCCGCCCGGACGATTCACCGGATTGACGGCAACCGGCACCAGACGTTCATCGGTGATGATCTTCTGGATGACGCGTGCCATCAGGTCGGCGCCGCCGCCTACAGCGAAGGGAATGACGAACTCGACATCGCGTGTCGGCCGCCAGGCCTGGGCGAACGCAGGCCGGCCCAGGGCAAGGGGGCCCAGACCGGCGACCAGCGCGGTTCTGCGAGTAAGGCGCATGATACGTTTCCCCGATCGTGTTCTTGTTCGCGCATCATCGTAACTTGGCGCGCGCAGGACAACAATCGGTTGCAGCGCGCTATGACAGCGTCAACCGCCACGACGGGCGCCGCGAAGCTGTGACCGGCCGTGGCTGCGCCTTCGGCGTTGGATCGCGATATGGCCCTGCGGCGCCGTCGCGCCCCCGCCTGCGGGCGCGGATGATCGCTGCAGGACAAGGGCGCTCGGACCTTCGCTCGGCGCGGTATCGCCGCCGCCGCGGATCAACGGCGCGCTCGCGGCGCAATGGCGCGCGCCCGCCTGATCGGGCGGCCAGCAGTCAGGGTGCGATGTCGAACAGCCTGCCCCAGCCGCGCACCACGCAGGGTGCGACGCCCGCCTGCCGCAGCGCGCCCCACAGCGCCGTCGCGCAGGTGTCGAGCACCGGCACGCCGGCCTCTGCCTCGACCAGCACGGCCGGCCGCGCGCCCCGCAGGTTGGTCGAGACGATCGCGACCGCCTCGACACCTGGCGCGCGCGCAACCTCCCGCGTCAGCTCCGTGACATGTTCCTCGGTGAAGCGCGCGAAGGAGAAATTGCCGGGATCGTTCAGGTGGCGTTCGGCCACCACCTCGACACCTTCCTCGGCCAGCACGGCGATGGTTGCGTCCTGCACATCGTGCAGGAAGGGCGTGACGAGGCCGATGCGGCGCGCACCCAGCGCACCGAGCAGGTCGAGCAGCGCGAGCATCGCCGTATCGGCTGCGATCCCACGCGCGCGCAGCGCCGCAACCAGCGCGCGGTCGTGCCGCATGCCGGTGTAGCAGGACGCCGTCGCGTTCAGGCAGACCGCATCCATCTTCGCATCCATCAGCAGGTCGGCCGCGGCCAGCAGCGGATCGGCCTGGAACTGCGCCAGCGCCTCGGCCGAGGTGTCTAGCCGCGTGACACGGAAGCGCGTGACATGCAGGTCCACGCCCGCCACATCGGCCAGCATCGCGGCTGCCGCAGGCTCGGCGACCGTGTTGCTGGACGGCACCATCATCCCGATGCGCTTCGCCAGATGCGTCGCATCCATGCCTGATTCCCCCGAGTGATTCACGCGCCGAGCGGTAGCGTGAGCGGCATGAGTTCGTCCACAGGCGTCCCCTGCGGATCGTGCCGCGCGACGCCGGCCGCGATGCGACCCTGCTCGGCCTGCAAGGCGCGGGCGGCCGCGGGCTGGTCGATGGTCAGCACGCGGCCCTGCTCGACCACCTGCCGCCCGTCCACCCATACATCGCGCACGGCACGCTCGGCCGCCGCATGGATCAGGTTCCGCAGCGGATCGCGCAGCGGCTGCATGGCAGGGTGATCGAGCGCGCAGCACACCAGATCCGCCCGCGCCCCCGCCACCAGGCGGCCGATGTCGTCACGGCCCAACACCTCGGCCGCGCCGATGGTTGCGGCGTGGAAGATGCGCGCCGTGTCGCAGCGGTGTCGCGCGCCCGCGGCAGCGCGCGCCAGCAGTTCCGCCGCGCGCATTTCCTCCAGCAGGTTCTGCGGATGCGTGTCGGTGCCGATCGCGATGCGGATGCCCGCTTCCATGTAGGTGCCGAGGTCGTGCAGCAGCGTGCCGTCGCGCAGGAACACCAGCGGGCAATGCGCCACCGCGGTGCCGCTTTCCGCCAGCAACCGCAGGTCGTCGCGCCCGGGCCAGACGATCCAGGGATGCGCATCGGTGAACACCGCATGGCCGAGGATGGTGCGCGGCCCGAGGAAGCCGAGCCGGTGCAGCCAGGCGACCGGTGTCATCGCGTGGCGGCGCGTCATGCCGGCGAATTCCGCGAAGCTCTGTGCCGCATGGGTGTGCAGCGGGCGTCCCGTGCGGCGCGCGAGATCAGCGCTGCGCGCAAGCAGCTCCGGCGTGCAGGTATCGACCTGCGCCGGCGAGACCATCGCGGACAGCCGCCCGCTTGGGTGGCGTTCCGCGGCGTCCATCGCCGCCACGGCTTCGGCGAAGGCCGCCTCGCCGAGGTCGGGCGCCCAATCATACTGCGTCTCCTGCCCGGTCTCGGTGTACCAGGCGGCGGAGCGAAACATCGGCGCCGCGACGGCACGCAGCCCGCTCGACGCCAACAGGTCGAGCCAGCCGGGATAGGCGTGGCTGAGATCGACCGCGGTCGTCACGCCGCCCGCCAGCAACTCCGCCAGGCCCATGCGTGCCGCGGCAAGCTGCGCCTCCGCATCGGGCAGGAAGGATTGCCGGAAGCGGTGGCGGCCGGAATTGAACAGGCGCGGGTTGCCGAATTCCTCGACGAAGCCGCGGAACAGCGGCGATTGTGCCGGGTGGCAATGGATGTTGATGAGGCCCGGAATCACCAGCAGCGCGCTGCCGTCGATCTCCCGCGCCGCAACGCCATTCCAATGGGCACCGACCTGGATCAGCGTGTCGCCGGCAAAGGCGATGTCGGCGTCGCGCAGATAGACGTGCCGCCCCGCCGCCGCGTCCCAGGCAACGACCCAGGCGGCGCGGCGGATGCAGGTGACGGGCGCGGTCATGCCACGTCCGTCCGCGTGATGTGGATCAGCGGATCGCCATGCCGCGCGCGCGGCCGACGGTCTCGTTCCAGGTCTGCGCACAGGTCGGGAAGGCGCGGTTGCAGCGCTGCGCCCATTCCGAGAGGATCACCTCCTCCGAGATGCGACGGACGCGCGCCTTGTCGGCCTCGCTCACCTCGACCAGCGTCATGGTGTAGGGCTGGTGCACGGTGCGCAGGCAATCGGGCCGGCCGATGCTGCAATTCGTCGCGTCCTGGTTCGTGGTGCGCGCCAGGTCCCACAGTTCATTCTCCAGGCGCTGGAACTGCGCGGTCATGGTCTCGCGCTGCGCCGCCGTCAGGCGGTTCCACCACGCGAGGTTCACCAGATGCGCCTGCACCGCGCCCGAGACGGAGATCGGCAGGATGTGCGTCGTCACCTCCGGCCATTTGCCGGTATTGGCCGAGGTCGGCGAGGTGATCCCGCAGGAGGCAACGCCGCGCTGCAGCGCCGGGTAGACCTCGGGGAAGGACAGCGTCACCGGCGTCGCGCCCAGCCGCTCAAGCAGCGAGGACATCGATGCGGTGAAGGACCGCACGCGCAGCCCGCGCAGATCGTCGAGCGTGCGGATCGGCTGGTTGCAAAACAGCACCTGCGTGCCGAACGGCCAGATCGCCAGCACCTTCGCGCCGAAGCGCGACTGGATGCGCTGGTCGAAGACCTCGCGGAAGGCGTTGACCGCCGTGCGCAGCTCGACGATGTCGGTGGAGACGCCGATCAGGTCGATGCCCTCCAGGAAGGGATCGTCGCGCGAGGCAAGCCCCACCTGCGTCGACACGATGTCGAAGGTGCCCTGCCGCACCAGGCGCAGCGCATCGGCCATGTTCAGGCCGAGCGTCTGGAACTCGCTGCGCTCGATTCGCAGGTTGGCCGCGGGCGCCATGCGCTCCATTGCCGCCATCTCGATGGGATATTGTGTGCTGATCTGCTGCGACTGGCTGAGCCAGCGCACGGGCGTCTGCGCCACGGCCATGCTGGCCGAAAGCGCCACCGCGGCCGCGGCGGCGATAAGGGGACGGAAGTTGCGCATGGGCAGCGGCCTCTGGTGACGTTTCCAGCCTGATTACGTGACAGCGCGCGGCATCGCGCAAGCGCAGAATCGGCAGATGCCACACCGACGGCCAAGCGCATCTGCCCGCCAAGGGTGCATCGCGGTGCCGGCCTGACCAGGTTCCGGGCAGCGCGACAGGTGCCGCGGCTGCCGCCATACTGCCCCACCCTGCCCTTGATGGATCTCATCGCCATGCGCCTGCTTGTCGCCAACCCCAACACCACGCCCCAGGTCACCGAGCTCTGCGCCCGTGCCGCGCGCGCGGCCGCTGCCCCGGGGACGGAAATCGTGCCACTGACCGGCCGCTTCGGCGCGAACATCATCAACTCCCGCGCCGAGAACGCCATCGCTGGGCATGCGATGCTCGAGATGCTGGCTGAGAACATCGCGGGCGCCGATGCCGTGCTGCTGGCGGTCTCCTACGACACCGCCCTGCTCGCCGCACGCGAGATCCTGCCGGTGCCGGTGGTCGGCATGACGGAGGCCTCGATGCACGCCGCCTGCCTGCTCGGCACGCGCTTTGGCCTGGTTACCTTCGGCACGCCCTCGGTGTATCGGGAATTGGCGGCGCAGCAGGGGCTGACCGGCCGGCTCGCGGGCATCCGCAGCATCGTCGCCTCGCCGGTCGATGCCTACGCCAACCCCGCGACCGTGGACGCGCTGGTGGCCGAGGCCGCGGCCGCGCTGGTGGCGGAGGTGGATGCCGAAGTTGTCGTGCTGTGCGGCGCCGCGATGGCAGGCATGCCTGCGCGCATCGCGGATCGCGTGCCGGTGCCGGTGATCGACGGCATCGCAGCCGGCGTCGGGATGTGCGAGATGCTGGTGCGCCTGAAGCCCGCCAAGGCGCGCAGCGGCAGCCTGGCGCATCCGGGCGCGCGGCCGACAACCGGGCTTTCGGCGCCGCTCGCCGCACTGCTGAAGGGCAGCTAGATCGCCCGCGCCGGGTCTGCGTGGATGAAGGCCGCGATGTCGGCGGCGCGCGTCATCCAGAACTCGCCGGAACGCGCGCGGAGGTGGTCCAGCGCGCGCGCCAGCTGACGGCGGCGGAAGGGCTGGCCCATGATGTTGGTGTGCAGCGCGATGCCGAAGGCCAGCGGCGGGCTTGCCGGGTCGCGCGCATCCTCGATCATCTGCTCCACCTGGTCGATGATCATGTCGGCGAAATCGGCGGCGCTGACCTGGCGGCCCATGATCGCGGCGCTGTCATTCACCTCCTGCGAATAGGGCAGCGCGAGCAGCGGGCCGGCAGCGGTGCGCAACCAGATCGGCTGGTCGTCGGCGCACCAATCCAGGATGTAGCGATAGCCGGCTGCGCGGATCAGCTCCGGCGTGCGCTCGGTCTCGGCGAGCCACGGGCCAAGCCAGCCCGCAGGTGCCGCACCTTCCTCCTGCGTGATGCGCTGCGTCGCCGCGGCGATCAGCGCGCGCTCCGCATCTTCGTCGAGCCCGCCTTGGCTCTCGGAGTTGGTGCGGCCGTGGCAGGAGATCTCGTGGCCGAGCCCGCGGCATGCTGCGATCAGCTCCGGCGCGTGGTCGTACATCGCGCTGTTGAGCAGGATGGTGAGCGGCAGTCCGCGCGCCTCGAACATCCTGAGCAGCCGCCAGGCGCCCACGCGCGTGCCGTATTCGCGCCACGACGAGTTCAGCACGTCGGGCTGCGGCATGCCGGGCACGAGGTCCTCCACCAACCCCTCGCCGAAGGCGTAGTGCTCCACGTTCAGCGCCACATACACGGCGAGGCCCTTGCCGCCGGGCCAGCGGAAGCGCGGCCGCTCCTCGATCGAACGATAGGCGAAGCGCCCGTGGCTCTTGAGCATGGCAATCCTCAGACGGTTGTGGCGAGCGCGGGACAGGCGCACTGAGGGCCGTGCAGCGCCACGGCGTTCCAGCACGCCAGTAGGCCGCCGCGCGGCTGGGGCTGGTCAGGCTGCGCCCGCTGCGGCCAGGATGCACTCATGTCCCTGCTCATCCGCAACGCCCGGATCCTCACCTTCGAAAACGGCCTTGCCTGGCCGGAGGCCGACATCCTGATCGCCGAGGGCCGCATCCTGGCCATCGGCCCTGCCCTCTGTCCAGCAACGCCGCCCGAGCGCGTGATCGAGGCGCGCGGCATGCTCGCGATGCCAGGCCTGATCAACGCGCACTTCCATTCACCGGGAAATCTCCTGCGCGGCATGGTCGATGGCCTGCCGCTCGAGGTCTTCATGCTCTACGAGGTGCCGCCGCTTGCAACCGGCGTGCCGGTGAAGCGCCTCAACTATGTCCGCACCATGCTCGGCGCGGTCGAGATGCTGCGGCATGGCGTGACCAGCGTGATGGACGATGCCTTCCACGTCCCGGTGGCCTCGGCCGATGGCATCGACGCCATCGCCGAGGCCTATCGCGACAGCGGCATCCGCGCGCGACTGGCGATCGACCAGCCCAACGTCATCGAATACGAGAAATACCCCTTCCTGGCCGAACTGCTGCCGCCCGATCTCCGCGCCGGCATGGCAGCCGCGCCGATCCAGCCGGCCGCCGAGCTGCTCGCTCTCTACGACCACCTGATCACGCGCTGGGATGGCGCGGCGGGCGGGCGGATCGGCGCCGCGCTGTCCTGCTCGGCGCCGCAGCGCGTGACGACCGGGTATCTCCACGCGCTTTCGGCGCTTTCGGCGAAGCACGACCTGCCCTTCAACTGCCACATCCTGGAGACCAAGCTGCAGCGCGTGCTGGGCGAGGAGAAATACGGCAAGAGCCTGGTGCGCCTGGTGCACGACCTCGGCGTACTCGACGAGCGGATGGTGGTGATCCATGCCATCTGGATCGACGAGGACGACATCGCGCTGCTCGCCAGATCCGGCGCGACGGTGGCGCACAACCCGCTCTGCAACCTGCGGCTGGGCAGCGGCGTGATGCCGTTCCGCGTGCTGCGCGATGCCGGCGTGCCTGTGTGCATCGGCACCGACGAGGCCGTCGCGGATGACGCGATCAACCCCTGGGCCGCGTTGAAGATGGCGGGCCTCGTGCACACGCTGGCCGATGTGGATTATCGCCGCTGGCCGAGCGCGCCCGAGATCCTGGAGTGCATGATGCAGGGCGGCGCGCGGGCACTGCGCTGGCCCGATATCGGCCGCCTCGCGCCCGGCGCGCGCGCGGATATCGCGCTGCTCGACCTCGACACCCTGCCCTTCACGCCGCTGAATGATGTGCACCGCCAGTTGGTGTTCTGCGAGCCCGCGGGCTCGGTCCGCATCACCATCGTCGATGGCCGCGTGGTGTTCGAGGATGGGCGCATCACCACCGTCGACGAGGCCGCATTGCGACAGGAAGCGCGCGAACTCACGGCCGGCTATCGCGAATCCTTCGCCCCGGCCATGGCGGAGGCGCGGCGGCTCGAGCCGTATTATCGCGCGATGTATCTGCGCGCCCATGCGCGCGACGTCGGCCTGCAGCGGCGCCTGACCAAGTGAGGGGCAGCGCGTGCCGGAACCTGCCCACGGGGCATGCAGATGCCGGCCTGCGGGCGAGATTCTGGCGCCTGTTCGATGGAACGCCCTCGACCCGGCCTCTAGGCTTGGCAGTGTGAGAATGCATCGCCAACCGGGCGTATCTTCCGTGCCGGCCGAGGAGCGCCCCACATGACTGGTGACGAGAACCCCCTGGTGCGTTGGCTCGGCCCGCCGACGCGCGTGCTCGTGCTGCTGGGCGGCTGGTGGCTGCTGCTGCTGTGCTTCGTGACCTGCTTCGAGATCCTGGGCCGCAAGCTGTTCGGCTTCTCGCTGCAGGGCATCGACGAGGTCGGCGCCTACACCACGGCGGTGTTCTCGGCGCTCGCCTTCGGCTGGGGGCTGGTCACCAAGTCGCACACGCGCGTTGATTTCCTGCTGGTGAAGATGCCCGACTGGCTGCGCGCCGTGCTCAACGCCATGGCCTATGCGCTGCTCGCCGGGCTCGCCGCCTTCGCGACCTGGCGCGGCTGGGCCGTGCTGGACGAGACGCTGCTGTTCGATGCCCGCGCCATCACGCCGCTCGGCACGCCGCTATGGATCCCGCAGTCGCTCTGGCTGACGGGCCTCGCCGTCTTCGCGGTGGTCGCGGCGATCTACGCGCTGCATGCGCTGTGGTTGCTGCTGGCGGATCGCGCGCGGCTCAACCGCCTCTATGGTCCGGTCACACTCGATGAGGAGGTGGCGATGGAAGCCTCGGCGGTCGTCGCGCGCACCGGCGGCAAGGATGCGATGTCGTGATCGGCGTCATCGAGACCGCGATCGGCTTCGTGCTGCTCGTCGGGCTGCTGTTCCTCGGCCTGCACGTCGCGACCGCGATGTTCCTGATCGCGGGGCTCGGCGCGATGCTCTACCTCAGCCCCGCGCTGGTGAACACGGCGGGGATGCAGTTCTGGTCGTCGATGGAGGACTACACGCTTCTCGCCATCCCGCTGTGTATCCTGCTCGGCGAGATCCTGGTGCGCAGCGGCAGCACCGACCGCCTGTACCGCAGCCTGTCGGACTGGCTGAACCCGCTGCCCGGCGGGCTGCTGCACACCAATGTGGGAGCGAGCGCGATCTTCTCCGCCGTCTCCGGATCGTCGGTCGCGACCGCGGCGACGGTCGCGACCGTCGCGCTGCCATCCTTCCGGAAGCGCAAATACGACGATCGGCTGGTGCTCGGTTCGATCGCGGCCGGCGCTTCGCTCGGCAACCTGATCCCGCCGGGCATCGCGCTCATCGTCTATGGCGCACTGACCAACACCTCGGTCGGGCAGCTCTATGCGGCGGCGGTGATTCCGGGCTTGTTGATGACGCTGCTGTTCATGCTGACCATCATCATCATGGCCCTCGCGAAGCCCGAATGGGTGCGGCAGAAGGAGGCGCTGGATCCACTGCTCGAACGGCTGAAGCGCCTGGTGGACCTGCTGCCGCCGCTGGTCATCTTCACCATCATCATGGGCTCGATCTACACCGGCTGGGCGACGGTCACGGAAAGCGCGGCGCTCGCCGTGGTCGCAGCCCTGCCGATCGCGGCCTTCTACGGCAAGCTGAATGTGCGGATGCTGCACGACTGCTTCATTGCAACGGCGCAGCTGACGGCCATGAGCATGCTGGTGCTGGCCTGCGCCTTCTACCTGAACTTCGTGCTGGGCCTGCTCGGCGTCACGCCGGCGCTCGGCAAGTTCGTGACCGAGCTGGGCGCGACCCAGCTGCAGTTGCTGATCGCGCTGGCGGTGTTCTACCTGCTGCTCGGCATCTTCTTCGAATCACTGCCGATGATGGTCGGCACGGTCCCGGTCGTGTTCCCGGTGGTGGTGGCCGCCGGCATCGACCCGGTCTGGTTCGGCGTCTTCATGGTCCTGATGTGCGAGATTTCGCTGCTGTCGCCGCCTGTCGGCATGACGCTCTATGTCATCCAGGCCGTGCGGCGCGAGGGCACGATCGCGGACGTCTTCGTAGGCACCATCCCCTTCTTCGCGGCGATGGTGGTGATGACGGCGCTGCTCGTCGCCTTCCCCGAAATCGCGCTTTGGTTGCCGCGGCTGCTGTTCACGCCCTGAACGCGGCGCGTCGCACGGCCAGGCGGATCGCCGCCGGCACCGGTTCGATCAAAGGCACGGCGAAGCGCGGGCGCAGCGCCGCGGCCGCTTCCGCCAGCGGGCCGCCGCCGATGATGACAGCATCCGGCGCAACGGCCGCGATTGCCTCCGCCACCGCATCGCCAAGGGCGGCTTCCAGCCGGCCTGGATCGGCCATCACCGCGGCGGCATCGCCGCGCGTCAGCCAGGTGCCGAGGTGGCTGGCGCCGTAGCCGTAGGATGCGGCGCGCGCCTCGATGGCGGCGACCAGGTTGCGCGTTGTCGTCGCGATCACGAAGCGCCCGAGGGCTGCGGCTTCCGCCATTGCAGCCTCGGCGATGCCGGTAACCGGCACGGGCGAGATGGCGCGGCAGGCTTCAAGGCCGGGGTCGCCGAAGGCGGCGACGATCACGCCCCCGAACGATGCAAGATCCGTCGCCGCGATCAGCTCCTGCGTCGCGGCGGCGCCGATGGCGAGTTGCGCCTCATCGGCAAGCAGCGGCGCGCCACGCGCCACCGTCGCGCCTTCGACCAGCACGCCATCCGGCGCGGCGCGGCGGGCGATTCGCAGCATGGTCGCGGTCGTCGCGGCGTTGGTATTCGGATTGACCAGCAGCAACCGCATCCCGACCCCTCCGCGGTCGCGCCCCGACAACGTCGCGGCCGCCCCCGCCGCGCCGCATATCCGCAACCGATGGGCGGCGCAATCGGCGCTCGCTTGTCGCTGACCCTGCCCCCTGTGTGTCCGCATTCATGCGCAGAGTCTGTTTCCCGGCTTGATCTGACGATCGACGACCTGGCGTGGCGCGTGCCCGCCGGGTCGAAGCTTTCAGGCGCCACGGGTCATGCAGCCACGCTGATCTGCTGGTGCCCGGGCGCGAGGGGGCGGCCGAGGCGAGGCCTATGCCGCCCGCACCGCACCGGGAACCGTTTCCAAGCCGATGTCCAGGAAGGCAAGGCCGGCCCTTGCATCTGGCCACCGGCCCCCTCGCGCGGCGCCGTCGCCCGTCTGCCCTCCGGTTGCAACCGTGGGAGAGCTCTGGGACCGGGTCCCGCCCCGTCACGCATGGCCGGACAGTCGCCTGATTGCCCCTCGCAATGACAAGGCAGGTTACCGTGACAGCCATCCTCTACAGCCATCCTTTGTGGAGTTGACGTCTCCTCGACGCATCTCGATGCCGAACCGCGCGCCGACAACCCCGTCCGGGCCCACTTCCCCAATGCCCACGACGGCATCGCCAGCCTGGCCGACCATTGCCGCGAGCACGCCGTCGGCCTCGTCGTCATGGAGACCACCGGCGGCCATGAACGTCTCCCCTTCGTCACGCTCTGGGCCGCACTCGATGCCGCCTTCCGCTCGATCAAAGGCGTCGCCAGCCGCACCACCGCCCGCCTCATGGCCGAACTGCCGGCGATCAGCACCCGCTCCAGCAAGGCCATCGCCAAGCTGGCCGGCCTCGCCCCCATCGCCCGCGACAGTGGCAAGGCCAATGGACGACGCGCCATCCGCGGTGGCCGTGAGGGCGTCCGATCCATCCTCTTCGTCGTCGCCGAAATCGTCCGACGTCACCACCCGGACTTCCGCGACGTCCGCGGCACCATCCACCAACAAGCCGCTTGACCAAACAGACAGTCGCTCTCCACCGATGGTGGGAGAGGGTTCACCACGATGAACCAACCGGCGACGCGCGGCGGGACGCGGGCTTCGGCGACGGCGGCGCGCTGGCGTTCGGCGATGGCGGCTTCGGATAAGTCCGAGACCAGTTCCATGAACAGCCGGTGCCAATTGGCCTGCGCCTTGGGGCGGAAGAAGACGCTGCCGATGAAGGCTGCGCTGCCCCCACCACCCTGCCCTCTCCCCGTGTTGGCGACGAAGCTCGACCGGCCGTGCGGGTTGGCCCGGCAGCATGACGGTTCTGCGCGATCAGCCGGCTCTTCTCCTCCTGCAGATCGATGGATGCTCGATGCGCGCCAACCATTCGACGAAGGCGGGGCGTGCCTGTTCCATCAGCAGCGCGTGCGCCATCTGGCCGGCCTGCTGCGCACTCACCACCTCGTCAACCAGCGGCACGGTGCGTGCCTCGGTCTCCTGGATGGAGGCCAGGATGGGTTGCTCGGCGGCGGTCACCTCGGCGCCGCTGGCCATCATCGCGGCCAGACGGGCGATGTCGGCCAGCGCGGCGTCGCGGTCGGCCGGCACCGCTGGACGCGTTCCAGGCACCGTCGCGCCGGCCGTGTGCCCTCCCAACCGTGCCCCGCACAGGCATGCAACGTCGCAAACAGCCGCGAGCCCACCGCACGGCCCGCGCCCCCCTTCCCCGTGGGGAACCTCGTCGCGCGGCCCGATCTGCGCTAAGGCACTCTGAGGCGTCCCGGCCTCGCGCCGGGGCGACGCAAGATGACCATGGGCCGGCCGTTCCCGGCCCCGCGCAACCGCGCAGACAACCTCCAGAACCAGCGGAGCGCAACACGATGGACTTCACCAGCAAGACCCCGGCCGAATTGAAGACGCTGCGCGAGAATGCCGAGCGCGTGCTGGCCGACCCGAAGCGCAAGGCGCAGCACGCCCGCGCCAGCGCCATGCTCGAGCAGATCCCCGTCATCGCCGCCACGCCGCGGCGCAGCCACGACGCCTCGCGCATCGCCACCGCCACCACCGATGCCGTGTCGAAGCTCGCCGCCCTCGCCCCGGTGCTGCTGCGCGATTTCGACCTCTCGCCACCCGCCGGCACGCGCCAGCCGCATGGCCTGACCGCCGCCGACGGCACGCCCAAGGTGGGCGGCCGGCAGCGCTCGCGGGAGGTGGCGGCGGACCGGTATCTGTCGCACAAGCGGGGCGATCGCATCGCCGCCATCGGCTGGCTGCGCCACCACGAGGAGGATGCGGTGGCCGGCGGCGGCTGGTACGTCACCCAGGGCGGCGCGCCGCCGACCAAGGCCGAGGGCTACGACGCCGCGGTTGCGGCCTTCCTGGCGGAACTCGCCGCCATCGGCGCGCCGCGCCGTTGACCTGACAGGTTGCCGAAAAACACCGCCGGAACCCTCTCCACCCGCAGGGGGGAGAGGGCAGGGTGAGGGGGGCGCAGCGCCTCGTTCAGCGCGACGGCGTGCCGGGCACCTGATCCTCCACATCCTCCCCCAACTCGTCCTCCTCGTCCTCGTCCTCCTCCTCGTCACCGTCTTCCATGTCGCGGTCGCCATCCACAGCGCGCAGGCATTCCGCATAGGTGTCGAGGATCCAGTCCCGCCCCGCATCCTGCCAGGCGCCCTCGCCATCCAGCTTGCCCTCGGCCTCCGCCACCATGTGCAGAAGCGCCAGCGCCACCGCCTCGGCCGAATCACCCTCGATCTCGATCTTCACGGGCCAACGCCCTCCCTCGCATGCATGCCGCATCAACGCGCGGCGCGGCGTCAGGCGCATGGCGGGCCGATGAACCTTCCGCGATCCGGCGCATGGCTTCCCAAGGCGCCGGCGCGGTGCCATGTGCGCAGCCATGCGCGCACTCCTTCGCTTTTCCGGACGCCTCCTGGCCTTCGTCGCCATCCTCGGCGTGCTCGCCATCGGCTTCGCGCTCGCGCTGGTCTTCACCACGCTGCCCGATGCGCGCGAGGAACTGGCCATCCCGGGCCTCTCCGCGCCGGTCACCATCACGCTCGACGACCACGCCATCCCGCGCATCGCCGCGGCGAATGAGCGCGATGCGGCGGTGGCGCTGGGCTTCCTGCATGCGCGCGACCGCATGTTCCAGATGGACGCCATGCGCCGCGGCGCGCAGGGCCGGCTGGCCGAGATCGCCGGCGCGCCGGCGCTGCGCCTCGATCGTTTCACCCGCACCCTCGGCCTGGCACAGAGCGCCGCGGCCGATTTCGCGGCCCTCAGCCCCGAGGCGCGCGACATGCTGGAAGCCTATGCCACCGGCGTGAACGCGCTGATCGCCCAGCGCGGCCGCCTCGCCTCGCCGGAATTCCTGGTGATCGGCGAGCCTGAGCCCTGGCAGCCCGAACACTCCCTGCTCTGGGCCAAGGTCATGGGCCTGTGGCTCTCCGGCAATTGGCGGCGCGAGCTCGAGATGGCGCGCCTCGCCACGCTGCTGCCGCCCGAGCGGCTGCGCCTGCTGTGGCCCGAGGATACCAGCCCCGGCCGCGCCGATCGCGCCGCCGCCGCCGGGCTGGATGCCGCGCAGCTCGCCGGCCTGCTGCAACGCCTGCCGGTGTTCGGCGAGGATGCCCCCCTGCCCGCCTCCGCCTCCAACGCCTGGGCGGTGAGTGCTGCGCGCAGCGCCTCCGGCGCGCCGCTGCTGGCCTCGGACCCGCACCTCGGCTTCCAGGCGCCGATCATGTGGTACCTCGCGCGCATCGAGCTGCCCGGCGGGCGCTTCCGCGCCGGCGCCAGCGCACCGGGGGTGCCCGGCATCGTCATCGGCCGCAACGAGCGCATCGCCTGGGGCTTCACCACCACCCACAGCGACACCCAGGACGTCTTCGTCGAGCGCCTCGCCGGCCCGGATTCCTACGCGACGCCGGATGGCCCGCGCCGCTTCGTCACGCGCGAGGAACGCATCGCCGTGCGCGGCCAGGATGCCCCCGAGATCCTGCAGGTGCGCGAAACGCGGCACGGCCCAGTGATCTCCGGCCTCGATCCTGCGGCCCCGGCGCGCCCCGACACCGTGCTGGCCGTGGCCATGGCCAACCTCGCCCCGGCCGACAGCTCGGCCGCGGGGCTGCTCGCGCTCAACCGCGCCACCAGCCTCGCCGAGGCGCGCGCGGCGGCCGCGCTGCTCAGCAGCCCGCCGCAGAACCTCATGGTGGCCGATGCGGCCGGCGGCATCGCCGTGTACCTCGTCGGCCGCACGCCCATCCGCCGCGGCGGCGATGGCGCGCTGCCCGCGCGCGGCTGGGATGGCAGCCAGGACTGGACGGGCTTCGTGCCCTTCGACGCCATGCCGCATGTCGAGAACCCGGCCAGCGGCGTGCTCGCCAACGCCAACAGCCGCCCCGCCCCGCCGGACCACCCGGTGTTCCTCGGCCGCGACTGGTATGGCGATTGGCGCCTGCGCCGCATCTTCGAATTGCTCGCCGAGCGCCCGCGCCATGGCGCCGCGCAATTCGCCGCCATGCAGAACGACACCGTCTCGCTCTTCGCGCGTGAGGTGCTGCCCGTGCTGCGCGCCGTCACGCCCGGCAGCGCCGGTGCGCGCGCCCAAGCCCTGTTGCGCGACTGGAACGGCGAGATGGTGGCCGATGCGCCGCAGCCGCTGGTCTTCCACGCCTGGATGCGCGCCTTCCGCCGCGCCGCCCTGGCCCAGGCCAATGCCGAGGAGGCCGCGGGCGTGGCCGGCCCGGAATTCCTGCGGCTGCTGCTGCACCCCGATGGGCGCGGCCGCGCCTGGTGCGGCCCGGCCGGCTGCACGCCCCTGCTGGCGCCCGCGCTGGACGCGGCAGTGGCCGAGTTGGCCGAGGCGCAGGGCAGCAACCCCGCCGCCTGGCGCTGGGGCAGCGTGCATGTCGCCGCCTTCGAACACCCGCTGCTGCGCTTCGTGCCCCTGCTGCGCGACCTGACGCGGCTGGAGGCCGCAACCGGCGGCGATGGCGAGACGCTGGCGCGCGGCGGCATGCGCGGCGACGGGCCGCGTTCCTTCGCGCATCTGCACGGCGCGGGTTTCCGCGGCGTGTTCGACCTCGCCGACCCGGACGGCGTGCTGGTGATGATCGCCACCGGCCAGTCCGGCAACCTGATCTCGGATCGCTGGGGCGATCTGCTGCCCCGCTGGCAGGCCGGCGAGATGCTGCGCCTCACCCGCGAACCGGAGCGCGAGACGGGGCGCATCGCGCTGGTGCCGCAGGCGCGGCCCGACGCGCCGGCCGAGGCGCGGGGCCGGATGCGGCCATGACGCGCGGAAGGGTTGATTCGCCGCCCGCCAGCGTTGAGACTGCAAGACGCACCATGCTCGCCCGCACCGCACGCCGCCCGCAATTCTTCTACACCACCGCGCCCCTGCCCTGCCCCTATCTGCCGGGCAGGACGGAGCGGAAGATCGTGACCGAACTGGCCGGCGCCGAGGCCGAGCCGCTGCACGACAGGCTCTCCCGCGCCGGTTTCCGCCGCAGCCACAACATCGCCTATTCGCCGGTCTGCCCCGGCTGCCGCGCCTGCATCCCCATCCGCATCGTCGCCGACGCCTTCATGCCGGACCGCACGCAGCGCAAGGTGTCGCGGTTGAACGCCGACCTGATGGTCACCGAGGCGCCGGCGCGCGCCAGCGCCGAGCAATTCGCCCTGTTCCAGCGCTACCAGGCGGCGCGGCACGGCGATGGCGACATGGCGGCGATGGGCTTCTACGACTATCGCGCGATGGTCGAGGACACGCCCATCACCACCGGCCTCGTCGAATTCCGCGACCCCGCCGGCCGGCTGGTCGGCGCCTGCCTCACCGATTGGCTGTCGGATGGCCTCTCGGCCGTCTATTCCTTCTTCGAGCCCGGCGAGACGCGCCGCAGCCTCGGCACCTTCGCCATCCTGTGGCTGGTCTCGCGCGCCCGAGCCCTCGGCCTGCCCTATGTCTATCTGGGCTACTGGGTGCCGCAGAGCCCCAAGATGGCCTACAAATCCCGCTTCCGGCCCAGCGAGGCGCTGGCCGGCGGCGTCTGGCGCGTGCTGCCCGAGGACGCCGCCGCCGCCCCCGAAGCCACGCCTGCGGAGCCCGACAAGGTGACCGTCACGGGCTGAACCGCCCGGTGCTGGTGGCCTACCCCTCGAAGCGGTTGTTGCGCGGGAAGCCCTGCGGCGGGGTCTTGCCCGCGCCTGCGCGGTTGCCGCGCCATTCGCGCAGCTCGGTTTCTGTGCGGAAGCCGCCGCCATGCTTCCAGCGCAGCCCCACCTTGCGGTCGAACACCTGCAAATCGGCCAGCCCGCCGCCCTTGTAGGCCTGCAGCTGCACGCCGCGGCCGCGCGCCATCTCCGGCACCTGCTCCAGCGGGAAGACCAGCAGCTTCCGGTTCTCGCCGATCACCGCCACCATGTCGCCCTCGACGGGCACGCAGATGGCGGCCTCGCGCCCCGCATCCATCACCAGCACCTGCTTGCCGGTGCGCTTCTCGGCCAGCAGATCCTCGGCCTTCACGGAGAAGCCCTTGCCCTCCTGCGAGGCAATCACGTAGCGCACGCCATCCTTGTGGACGAACATCGTCACCACGTCGTCCTCGTTGGTCATGTCCAGCATCAGGCGCACCGGCTGGCCATCGCCGCGGCCGCGCGGAATGGCATCGGCCTTCAGCGTGAAGGCGCGCCCGTTGGTGGCGATCAGCACGATGCGGTCGGTGGTCTCGGCGTGCAGCGCGCCCTTGAGGGCGTCGCCCTCCTTGAAGCGCAGCTCGGCGTCCGCCGGCAGGTGGCCCTTCTGCGCGCGGATCCAGCCCTTCTCCGAGAGGATGACGGTGATCGGCTCGCGCTCCACGAAGGCGCTGTCATCCACCGCCACCTCGGCCAGCGGCTCGCCCGGCACGGTGCGCCGCTTGCCCAGCGCCGTCGCCTCGCCGAAGGCCTTGCGCGTCTCCTCGATCTCGGCCTCGATCGCGGCCCAGCGCTGCGCCTCGGATTTCAGCAGCCCCTGCAGCCGCTTCTGCTCCGCCGAGAGCTTCCTGTGCTCCTTGCGGATCTCCATCTCCTCGAGGCGCCGCAGCGCGCGCAGCCGCATGTCGAGGATGGCGTTGGCCTGCACCTCGCTCAGCGAGAAGGCGGCCATCAGCGCCTCCTTCGGCTTGTCCTCCTCGCGCACGATGCGGATCACCTCATCGAGGTTGAGATAGACAATCAGGTAGCCGTCCAGGATCTCAAGCCGCCGCGCGATCGCCGCCAGCCGATGCTCCGAGCGCCGCACCAGCACCACATGCCGGTGGTCCAGCCAGGCGCGCAGCACGTCGCGCAGCCCCATCACGCGCGGCGTGCGCTCGGCATCCAGCACGTTCATGTTCAGCGGGAAGCGGGTTTCCAGCGCGGTGGCGCGGAACAGCGTCTCCATCATCATGCGCGCATCGACGGCGCGCGACTTCGGCTCCAGCACCAGGCGCACCACATCGGTGCTCTCGTCGCGCACATCGCCCAGCAGCGGCAGCTTCTTCTCCTCCATCAGCGCGGCGATCTGCTCGATGAGGCGGGATTTCTGCACCTGGTAGGGGATCTCGGTGACGACGATCTGCCAGCCGCCGCCCTTCAGCTTCTCCTCGCTCCATTGCGCGCGCAGCCGGAAGCCGCCGCGGCCCGTGGCATAGGCCTCGCGCATCGATTCCTTCGATTCCACCAGCAGCCCGCCGGTCGGAAAATCCGGCCCGCGCACATGCGTCAGCAGCTCGTCCACCGTGGCGTCGGGGTTGCGGATCAGCGCGATGGCCGCACCGCACAACTCGCCCGCATTGTGCGGCGGGATCGAGGTCGCCATCCCCACCGCGATGCCTGCCGCGCCATTGGCCAGAAGGTTCGGGAAGGCCGCCGGCAGCACCACCGGCTCGCGCTCCTCGCCATCATAGGTGGTGCGGAAATCGACGGCGTTCTCCTCGATGCCCTCCAGCAGCGCCTGCGCCACATCGGTCAGCCGCGCCTCGGTGTAGCGCATGGCCGCGGCGTTATCGCCGTCGATGTTGCCGAAATTGCCCTGGCCTTCCACCAGCGGGTAGCGCGCCGCGAAATCCTGCGCCTGGCGCACCAGCGCCTCGTAGATGCTGGAATCGCCATGCGGATGGTACTTGCCCATCACGTCGCCGACGATGCGCGCGCATTTCTTGAACCCCGCCGCGGGGTCCAGCTTCAGCTGGTGCATCGCGTAGACCAGCCGCCGATGCACCGGCTTCAGCCCGTCGCGCACATCGGGCAGCGAACGGCTGACGATGGTGGACATGGCGTAGGCGAGGTAGCGCTCGCTCAGCGCATCGGCCAGGCCGGTGTCGCGCGAATTGCCGCCCTCGTCGGGCAGCTTCGTGATGTCGTCGGGCATCGCTGTTCTTTATTCGTTCCTGCCCTTCCGTTCTAGCAGCCCGAGACCCGAAAGGCCAGCGGGCGCCGCACTGCCCTAGAGCACTATCCGTCCTGTCGGACGGATTTCGTGCTCCATAACGTATTATTCCTAGAGCAAGAATTCCGATCAGATGATTCCATCTGATCGGAAATTGCTCTAGGCCGCGCGGCGCCCGCCCTGCCTCACGCCACCAGCAGGAAGTCGCTCGCCAGCAGCGTCGTGCCGGGGTCGAGCGTCGCGATGGTCAGCGCACCGCGCGCGCCGGTGCCGTCCACATCCCACAGCAGCACGCCCGTGGTGCCTTCATACAGGAACTGCCCGCGCGCCGCGGTCGCCGTGCTGCCCAGCACGAAGCGACCGGTGGCGTCGAGGTCCATCCCCTCGGCCAGCCCGCCGCGGAAGCCCGAGGCGTCGATCCACAGCCGGTCCTCGCCCGAGGCGAAGCCCTGGATGGTGTCGCGCCCCTCGGCCGCCAGGTCGTAGCGGAACAGATCGGCGCCGAGCCCGCCATTCAGCACGTCGCGCCCCGCGCCGCCCACCAGGAAGTCGTCGCCGCCGAAGCCGAACAGCCGGTCATTCCCGCCCGAGCCGACCAGCACGTCGCCGTTGCGGCTGCCGCGCAGCACGTCGTTGCCGGCATCGCCATCCATCACCACGGCGAAGGCCGACAAATTGGCGCTGAGCGAATCATTGAGCGCGCCGCCGGTGAAGGACACCGCCTCGATGTTGGTGGCCGTGGCCGTCACCACCCCGCCATTGGTCACGGTCCAGGCCCCGCCCGCGGCGGAGGTCAGCACGATGGCCGCGGTGCCGCCCGAGAAGCTCATCATCAGGCTGTCGATACCCGTGCCGCCGTCGATCACGTCACCGCCGCCGCTGGCATAGATCCAGTCCGCACCCTCGCCGCCCTGCAGCGTATCGGAATCCGACGCCACGAAGCTCGCGCGCGGCGGCGAAGCGCCGGCCAGGGCGGGCTGCTGCTCATGGTCGGTCAGGATGTCGTCGCCCGCACCACCCACCAGCGAATCGGCACCCGCCCCACCCACCAGCGTGTCGTTGCCCGCGCGGCCATCCAGCGCGTCGTTGCCGCCGACGCCGCGCAGGATGTTGCCCAGCGTGTCGCCGGAGATCGCATCGGCCGAGTTGCTGCCATTCACATTCTCGATCTGGAACAGGAAGTCGAAGCCGACCGGCTGATAGCCATCCGCCGCGATGCCCGCCTCGAGGTCCACATTCACGCCGGCGGCGTCGAAATAGCTCACCGTGTCGCTGCCCAGGCCGCCGAACAGGTCGTCGTCGCCCGCCTGCCCCTCCAGCAGGTCGTCGCCATCGCCGCCCTCCAGGCGGTTGTTCCCGGCATCGCCCACCAGCGTGTCGTTGAAGGAGGAGCCGATCAGCCCCTCGATCCCGACATACACGTCGCCCGCCGCATCGCCGGTGTTCAGCTGCGGCGCGAACAGCGCGGCATAGACACCCGCACCCCCGGCATAGGAGGCGAGGTCGTAATTGGCGCCGCCATCCAGGTAGTCGGCGCCGGCGCCGCCCAGCAGCGTGTCGTTGCCGGCCTCGCCATAGAGGCCGTCATTGCCCGCGCCGCCGCCCATCAGGTCGTTGCCCGCCGCGCCGAACAGCGCGTCATCCGGCCCGGGGCCGGTGAAGATGACGGTGACGCCGGGCGAAACCGGCCCGCCCTCCGCGAAGATGGTGTCGTTGCCGGCCGTGCCGTCGAACAAGCGTGCCATGGAAATCTCCCTCCGTTGGTGGCGGGTGGAGAAGGCCAGAACGACGCCCGCGGCGTCCCGAAGCCGGGCCGAAGCTTTTCCGAAGCCGTGCCGCTTAGCCGGGCTCCGCCGCCGCCAGCCGGTCGGCCAGCAGCAGCCGCGCGGCGGGCAGGCCGCGGTGCTGCGTGCCGAACACGTCGCGCGCCAGGAAATGCCCGGTCAGCCGCAGCCCCGCCGCGCAATCCGCCAGCGTCGCCGCCGCGCCGCCCAGCAGGAAGGCCGGCAGCGGCAACAGCCGCTCCGCCCAGGCGCCGGCGCCCTCGGCCGAGACGGCGCGGCCCGATCGCGGCGAGACATAGGCCAGCCCCTCCGCGCTGCCCGTCACCGCGCAGCACGCCAGATCCAGCCCGTAGCCGAGGTCGGCCAGCAGCGCCGCCTCCCAGCGCACCAGCTCGGGCAGCGCCGCCTGCGCATCGCCCGCCAGCGCCGCCACCAGCCCCACCAGGCCGCGGAACAGGCGGGGGTGCGGCTCGCGCTCCGGCAGCGCGCCCTCGGCCACCGCGCAGGCGGCGCGCAGCGTGGCCAGCGCCAGCGCATCCTCCATCGCCAGCGCGGCGGCCGCGTGCACCATCTCGCCGCTCAGCGCGCCCAGCTGCTCAGGCAGCCGCGCCACCCAGCGCGCCTCCACCAAATTCCCCGCCTGCCACAGCGCCGCCTGCGCGCGCGATGCGCCGCCCTTCACGAGGCCCGCATGGCGCCCATGCGCCTCGGTCAGCAGCGTCACCACGGCGCCGCCCTCGCCGAAGGGGCGGGCGTCAAGGACCACAGCCGGCGCGTGCCAATCGGTGCTCATGCTGCGACAATGGGGGCGCCCATCGGCAAGGAGAAGGGTCGCATGATCGGCAGGCTGGCGCTGACGCCCGTCACCGGCTCGATCGTCGTGCTGATCGTGGCGAACCTCGTGCCGCTCGCCGGCGCGCTGTTCGGCGGCTGGTCGGTCTATGAGGTTGTGCTGCTGTACTGGGCCGAGAACGTCGTCATCGGCCTCTACCAGATCGCGCGGATGATGGCGGTGATGGTGCTGCGGCGCGAGGGCGTGATGCTGCTGCTGGCCGCCTTCTTCGTGCTCCACTACGGCGTGTTCACCATGGTGCACGGGCATTTCGTGGTGGGCATGCTGGGGCCCGATCCGGCCGCGGGACTCGAATCCGCCGTGGCGCTGCTGCTGGCGCCGGAGGGGCTGCTGCTGGCGTTGCTGGCGCTGCTGGCCAGCCACGGCTTCGCCTTCACCGTCCACTTCCTGCGCGGCGGCGAATGGCGCGATGCCGGGCTGAAGGAGCTGATGGTGGCGCCCTATGCACGGATCGTGGTGCTGCACCTCGTGATCCTGGGCGGCGGGCTGCTGCTGGTGACGATGGGCGAACCCGTGGCCGCGCTGGCGCTGATGGTGGTGCTGAAGATCGGCATCGAGATCATCGCGCATGTGCGCGAGCATCGCGGGTAGCCCAGCAGGCCTGCTCCGCTACCCCGGGTCGTCCAGGCCGAGCGCGCGGATGCGCCCGCCTTCCTCGTCCCAGCCGCCGCGTTCCTTCACGTTGAGGAACAGGTGCACGCGCCGTTCCAGCAGCTGCTCCAGCTCGGCCCGCGCGCGGCGGCCGATCTCCTTGATCTTCGCACCGCCATCGCCGATCAGGATGCCCTTCTGCGTGGCGCGGGAGACATAGATCGTCACCTCGATCCGCGCGCTGCCGTCCTTGCGCTCCTCCCACGTCTCGGTCTCCACCGTCGCGTGGTGCGGCACTTCCTCATGCGTCTGGCGCAGCACCTGCTCGCGCACCAGCTCGGCCGCGAGCATGCGCTGCGGCAGGTCGGAAAGGTCGTCCTCCGGGAACAGCCAATGGCCTTCCGGCAACCGGTCCGCCAGCACGTCCAGCACGCGGTCGAGGCCCTTCGCCTTCAGCGCGCTCACCATGAAGGTCTCGGTGAAGGGCAGCATCTCGTTCAGTGATTTCGCCAGCGGCAGCAGCCGCGGCGGCTCCACCAGGTCGGCCTTGTTCAGCAGCAGCATGGCCGGGCGGCCGCCGCGCTGCAGCCCCTCGACGATGGCGCGCACCTCATCGGTCAGCCCCGCGCGCGCATCGACGATCAGCATCGCCACGTCGGCATCCTGTGCACCGCCCCAGGCCGCCGCCACCATGGCGCGGTCCAGCCGGCGGCGCGGGCGGAAGATGCCCGGCGTGTCCACCAGGATGATCTGGCTGGCGCCGCGCATCACCACGGCGCGGATGCGAAAGCGCGTGGTCTGCGGCTTGGGCGAGACGATCGTCACCTTGGTGCCGGCCAGCGCGTTCACCAACGTGGATTTGCCCGCATTGGGCGCGCCGACGATGGCAACCAGCCCGCAGCGATGCGCCTGTGCCTGGCTCATTCGCCAAGCTCCGCCAGCAGCCGCTCGGCCGCCGCCTGCTCGGCCGCGCGCTTGTTCTCGCCGCTGCCCTCGGCGTCACGCCCCGCGGCCAGCACGCGCACTACGAAGACCGGGTGGTGCGATGGCCCGGTGGCCGAAACGGCCATGTATTCCGGCAAGCCAAGACCGCGCCCCAGCGTCCATTCCTGCAGCCGAGTCTTGGGGCTGACGGGCGGGCGCACCGGTGCCTCCAGCATGGCGTCCCATTCGCGCCGCACCAGCGCGCGCGCCGCCGGCAGCCCGCCGTCGAGGTACAGCGCGCCCAGCAGCGCCTCCAGCGCATCCGCCAGCACGCTGGCGCGCGCGCGCACGCCGGCGCGCTCCTCGTTCGGCGGCAGGCGCAGCGCATCGCCGATGCCCAGCGCCACCGCCACGCGTGCCAGGCTGTCCTGCGCCACCAGCACGGCCAGCCGCTTGCCCAGGTCGCCCTCGCGCTCCTGCGGGAAGCGCTCGGCCAGCCATTCCGCCATGATCAGCGCCAGCACGCGGTCGCCCACGAATTCCAGGCGCTCGTTGCTGTCCAGCATCTGCCGGCGCGGATCGGCGGCCGAGCGATGCGTCAGCGCGTGGTGCAGCAGAGCGGGGTTGGCGAAGCGGTGCGGCAGCCGCGCGGCCAGCCGTTCCAGCGCATCCGGGCCGGTGACTTGTGCCGTCACCGGACCGCGCTGAACAGGCGCGACCAGCGGATCGCCATCGGCCAGGCCCACACTTCCCACCAGCGTGCCGAGCCATCGACCGAGAAGAAGATGAACTCCGCCCGGCCCACCAAATTCTCGATCGGGATGAAGCCCACGGCGTTCTGCGCGCGGCTGTCCAGGCTGTTGTCGCGGTTGTCGCCCATGGCGAAGACATGGCCCTCCGGCACGCGGAACTCGGCCGTGTTGTCGAAGGGCTGGTCGTCCGACATCTCCAGGATGTAGTGCGCGTGCGGCACGATGCCGGGCTGCGGCGGCAGGATTTCGCGATACTGCCGCACCACCAGGCGCGGGCCATCGCCCTCCACCGTGAAGGGCCCCACCAATTCGCGCCGCACCGGCTGGCCGTTGAGGTGCAGGATGCCCGCGCGCACCTGGATGCGGTCGCCCGGCAGGCCGATGATGCGCTTGATGTAGTCGGTGGCGTTGTCGCGCGGCAGCTTGAACACCGCCACGTCGCCGCGCTCCGGCAGGCTGCCGAAGATGCGCCCCTGGAACAGGTTGGGGCTGAACGGCATGGAGTGCCGCGAATAGCCGTAGGAGAATTTCGAGACGAACAGGTAGTCGCCCACCAGCAGCGTCGGGATCATGCTGCCGGAGGGAATGTTGAAGGGCTCGAACGCCACGGTGCGGATGCCGATGGCGATCAGCGCTGCATAGACGACAGTCTTGATGCTTTCGAGCCAGCCGCCCGACTTCTGTTTCGCCATGGGGGGGAGTTTCACGGACATCCTATCGGCCGGCCCGGCCTTCGGGTCCGTCGTCTCGGTTGGCGTTAGAACCCGCGGCCCGCCGCACTGTCAAGGAACGGCGCCGCGCCCGCCCCCTGGTGCGCCCCCTGGCGCGGCGTGCAGCGCAGCCTGGGGCAGCGGCACGGCGGTGATCACCACCATCGCCTGCGCATAGGGGAATTCATCCGTCATGGTCAGCGCCACCTGCGCCGCATGGCCCGCCGGCGTGATCGCCGCGAGCCGCGCCGCCGCACCGCCCGTCAGCCGCAGCGTCGGCTGGCCGGAGGAGAGGTTCACCACGCCAAGGTCGCGCCAGAACACGCCGGCGCGAAAGCCGGTGCCGAGCGCCTTCGAGGCCGCCTCCTTCGCCGCGAAGCGCTTGGCGTAGGTGGCCGCGCGGATCGCCGGCGTGCGCCGGTCGGCCTTGGCGCGCTCGGCCGGGGTGAAGACGCGTTCGATGAAGCGCTCGCCATGCCGCGCCAGCACCTGCTCGATGCGGCGGATGTCGATGATGTCGCTGCCCAGGCCCAGAATCATGTTCCCTCAGCCCTTCGAACGCTCGACCTGCGCCACGCCCTGCAGCCCGCGCAGGGCCGCGATGATGTTCGACAGATGGCGCAGATCCGTCACCTCCACATCCACCGCCACCTCCTGGAAATCCGGCCCGCGATGCACGATGCGCAGATTGTCGATGGCCCCGTCCTGCCGCGCGATCGCATCCGTCACCGCCGAGAGCGCGCCGCGCTCGTTGGATGTGATCACGTCGATCCGCCCGACATGCCCCGCACCCGCACCGCCGGAATAGTCCCAGTCGATGTCGATGAAGCGCTCCGGGCTGTCGGCGAAGGCCGAGAGGTTGTGGCAATCGGTCTTGTGCACGGTCACACCCTTGCCCGTGGTGACGATGCCCAGGATGCGATCGCCCGGCAGCGGGTGGCAGCAGCCCGCGAAGCTCACCTGCATGCCGGCCACGAGGCCGGTGACGCCCATCGCCACGTCGCGCCGCCCGCCCTTGCCCGGCACCAGCGGCACGGCGCGCGGGCGCGAACGCGCGATGGGCAGCGGGTCGGCCGCGCGCGAGGGGCCGCGCAACTCGGGATAGGCGGCATAGACCACGTCCTTGCCCGAGATCGCGCCGGAGGCGACGACGATGCACAGCTCCTCGAAGGAGGCCTGCTTCAGCACCTTCAGCGCGGGCTCCGCGCTGCGCTCGGTGAAGTCGAGCCCCTCCTGGCGGAACGCCTTGGCGATGGCGGCGCGGCCTTCCTGCTGCTGCGTCTTGCGCGTCTCCGCATGCACGAAGCGGCGGATGCGCGCGCGCGCCTTGCCGGTGACCACGAAGCGGTCCCATTGCGGGTTCGGCGTGCCGCCGCGCGCGGTGATGATCTCCACCTGGTCGCCGTTTTCCAGCGGCGTGCGCAGCGGCTTGATCTGCCCGTTGATCTTCGCACCCACGCACTGGTCGCCCACCTGGCTGTGCACCTGGTAGGCGAAATCGACGCAGGTGGAACCGCGCGGCAGCGCGATCAGGTCGCCCTTCGGGGTGAAGCAGAACACCTGGTCGCGGTGCAGTTCGAGGCGCGTGGCGTCGAGGAATTCCTGCGGCTCGGCCGCCTGTTCCAGGATGTCCAGCAGCGCCTTCACCCAGGGGAACTTGCCGCTGTCGCGCGCCGCCTGGCCGCCTTGCTTGTAGATCCAATGCGCGGCCACGCCGTATTCGGCAACCTCATGCATCTCCTTCGTGCGGATCTGCACCTCGATCTTGGCGTTGCGCTTCTCGGGCACCGTGACACCGGTGTGGATGCACTGGTAGCCATTGGGCTTGGGCGTCGAGATGTAGTCCTTGAACCGCCCGGGCACCACGCGATAGGCCGAGTGCACCGCGCCCAGCGCCGCGTAGCAGGCAGCCTTGTCCGGCACGATGACGCGAAACGCCATGATGTCGGAAAGCTGCTCGAACTCCACCTTCTTGCCGTGCATCTTGAGCCAGATCGAATAGGGCGATTTCTCGCGCCCCGTCAGCTCCTGGATCGGCACGCCCGCCTCCGCCATCACGCGCGCGAGGTCGATGCGGATTTCCTCGATCAGGTCCGCACCCTGCCCGTACAGGAACGCGCGGCGCGCGGCGATGGTCTGGAAGGCGTCGGGGTCCAGCTCGCGGAAGGACAGCGTCTCCAGCTCGGTCTTCAGCGCATCCATGCCGATGCGCTCGGCGAGCGGGGCGAAGATGTCCATCGTCTCGCGCGCGGTCTTCCGGCGGCGGGCCTCCTGCGGCACGAAATGCAGCGTGCGCATGTTGTGCAGCCGGTCGGCCAGCTTCACCAGCAGCACGCGGATATCTTCCGACATCGCCAGCACCAGCTTGCGGAAATTCTCCGCCTGCTTGGTGCGCTCGGATTGCAGCTCGAGGCGCGTCAGCTTCGTGACGCCATCCACCAGCCGCGCCACCTCCTTGCCGAAGCGGCGCTCGAGCTCGGCGAGGCCGGTCTTGGTGTCCTCGGCCACGTCGTGCAGCAGCGCCGTCACCACCGAGGCGGTGTCCAGCCGGTACTGCGCCAGGATCTGCGCCACTGCCACCGGATGTGTAATGTAGGGGTCACCATTGTCGCGCAGCTGCCCGGCATGCGCCGCGGCGGCCACGGCGTAGGCGCGCTCGATCAGCGCGACATCGACACGCGGGTCATAGGCCGCGACAAGCCGGGCAAGGTCGCGCCCCGTGTGGTCGACGACGGTGTTGTCCACCGCGGGCGGGATGTCGGGCAGGCCGCCCAACGGCAGGCCTTCCGGGGCGGCGGGCGCGTTCATGCGCGGCCCGCCCGGGCCGTTCGGGCGGTGGCGGGGGAAGCGCCCCCGCCTCGGCCCGCCTCGCTCAGCGCTTCCCGCCGAGTTCGGCGGCGATCGCCGCCTCGATGTCGTCGGGCGAGAGGTCCTCGAGGCCGGCGCCGTCGCCGATCTGCTCCTCGTTCACATCCATCACGCCGAAGATGTTCTCGTCCGTCGCGATGAGGTCAAGCACCTCCTCCTCGGCGGGCTCGGGCTCCGGCGCGCGCTGCAGCGACTTCACGAGGTCGGCCTCCAGCGCCGGCAGCTCCACAGTGTCGTCCGCGATCTCGCGCAGCGCCACCACCGGGTTCTTGTCGTTGTCGCGGTCGAGGGTCAGTTCCTCACCGCGGCTGATGTTGCGCGCCCGCTGCGCCGCGTAGAGCACCAGCTCAAAGCGGTTCGGCACCTTCAGAATGCAGTCTTCGACCGTGACGCGGGCCATGGCGGCTCCAATCCCGATAACCGGCGGGGGAAAGCGCGGCCCGGCCGCGCCGACGCGCGGAAGGGCCTCTCCCCACCTCTGGTGAACCGCTCATGTAGCCAGGGGCGCGCCGCGATGCAAGGTTCCCCGCCTCAAAGCGGCCGCACCCCCTGGGCATCCACCCCCGCCAGCAGCGCCCCGGCCGCCTGCCCCAGCACGGGGTGCACCCAGCCCGGCGCCACCTCGCACAGCGGCGCCAGCACGAAGGCGCGCAGATGCATGCGCGGATGCGGCAGGATCGGGTCCGGCGCCGCCCGCACCAGCCCGCCCATCGCGATGATGTCCAGGTCCAGCGTCCGCGGCGCATCCGGGTATGGGCGGGTTCGTCCGAACCGCGCCTCGATGCCCTGCAACGCCGCCAGCAGTGCCGAGGGGTCCGGCCGCGTCCCGCTTGGCGCCAGCAGCGCCACGCCGTTCACGTAATCGGGCACGCCGGGCACCGGCGGCACCGGCGCTGTCGCCCACCAGCGCGACAGCGCCCGCAGCCGCAGCCCCGCCAGCCCATCCAGCGCCACCGCCGCCCGCCGACAGGTCTCGATCGCCGGCGCGCCATCCAGCCCGGGCAGGTTCGCGCCAAGCGCCACCAGGATCACGCACCCACCCCCTTGCCGCGAATCAGCCCCGCCGGGTTACTGCCTGCCCGCCCGGAGCGCCACCATGAGCCTCGAACCCGACCATGACTGCCCGCTCTGCCCGCGCCTGGTCGCCTATCGCCAGGCGAACCGGCAGGCCTGGCCCGAATGGCACAACGGCCCGGTGCCCTGCTGGGGCCCGCGCGAGGCACCGCTGCTGATCCTCGGCCTCGCCCCCGGGGTGAAGGGGGCGAACCGCACCGGCCGGCCCTTCACCGGCGACCATGCCGGCAAGCTGCTGTATGCGACGCTGCTGAAATACGGCCTGGCCGAGGGCGCCTATCGCGAGGACCCGGCCGATGGCATGGCGCTGCGCGGCGTGCGCATCGCCAACGCCGTGCGCTGCGTGCCGCCCGCGAACCTGCCCACCCCCGCCGAGATCGCCACCTGCAACCGCTTCCTGCAGGCCGAGCGCGCCGCCATGCCGGGGCTGCGCGCGGTGCTCGCACTCGGCCTCGTGGCGCACAACGCGTTGCTGAAGAACCTCGGCATTCCCGCCGCGCGCCACAAATTCGCCCATGGCGCCGTGCACGCGCTGCCCGATGGCCTGCTGCTGGCCGACAGCTACCATGTCAGCCGCTACAACACGAACACCGGCCGGCTCACCACCGAGATGTTCGAGGCCGTGGTGCAGGATTTGCTGACCCGCATCGCGTGACGCGGCGCGCTGGCGCGCCCGGAGGGAGGCCACATGCCCGCAGAACAGCCTGGCGCCGGCGTTGCGCACGCGCCGGTCTTCGGCCCCACCATCGATGCGCTGCTGCGCGAGATCGAGGCCCGGGGCGATGCGGCGGAGCGCGAGGCGTTGCGTCACCTCACCGAAACCTGGCCGCGCGCCGAGGACGGCGCGCCGCGCGACCCCGACGCCCTGTTCCATCGCCTCGCCGCACTCCGCGATACCCTGCCCGCCGCGCCGCCACCGCCCGGGCCGCGCCGGGGCTCGCGGGCCGCGGCGCTGCTCGGCCTGCTCGTCGGCGGCGTGGTGGGGCTGCCGCTCGGCTTCCTGGCCTATGCGGTGGCGCGCGAGACGCTGCTGCCCACCAGCCTGTGGTCCTCCGACGCCGTGATGTGGGCGATTGTCGCGGCGGTGACGCTGGCCTGCGCCGCCAGCGGCGCGCGGCAGGGCGCGCGGCCCACCCGGCGCGGCCATGCGCTGCGCCGTGCGCTGCTCGGCCTCCTGCTCGGCGCCATCCTCGGCGGGCTCGCCATCGGCGCGGCAGCGCTTGTCATCGGCGAGGTCCTGGGCGTTTCGCAGCGCGAGGGCGCCTTCGCCATGGGCGTGGCGTTCTTCATCGTCCCGCTCTCGGGGCTGCTATGCGGCGTGGCGACGGCCATCTGGATGGGCCGTCGGGCCGCACGCAACTGGGACGCCGCCGCGGCTTCGCCAGCACCCGGCGAAGCGACGCCGCGCCCGCCCGGCACCCGCCTCAGCTGAGCGCCCGCCCCTCCAGCGCCGCCTCGACGGCACGCAGCATCACCGCGCTCTCGGGCTCGGTCGCGGTCGGGAAGGCGCGCACCGCCAGGCCATCGCGCGCCACCAAATACTTGTGGAAGTTCCAGCGCGGCGGCCCGCCGGCCCGCGCCGCCAGCCAGGCGAACAGCGGATGCGCCTGCGCGCCGCGCACCGTGGTCAGCCCCGCCATCGGGAAGTCGATGCCATAGACCGTCTCGCAGAACTGCCGGATGCGCGCGGCATCCCGGCTTTCCTGGTTGAAGTCGTTGGAGGGCACGCCGATCACGCTGAAGCCGCGCGCCTCGAAGCGGTCATGCAGCCGCTGCAGCGCGGCGTATTGCGGGGTGTAGCCGCAGAAGCTCGCCGTGTTCACCACCAGCAGCGCCTTGCCGCGAAAATCGGCGAGGTTGAGCTCGCCCCCCTCCAGCGCCGTCAGGCGGAAGCCGAAGGCCGTCTGCGACGGGGCGGCGGCCATCAGCAGCGGGCTCGCCAGCAGCAGGTTGCGCCTAAGCATAACGTTCCTCCGTCCACGGATCGCCCCGGTTGCTGTAGCCGCGCACCTCCCAGAAGCCGGGCCGGTCCTCGCGCAGCAATTCGATGCGGGTCACCCATTTCGGGCTCTTCCAGAAATACAGATGCGGCACCACCAGGCGCACCGGCCCGCCATGGATGCGCTCCAGCGGCGCGCCCGCCCAGCTATGGGCGAACAGGTTCTCGTTGCGGGCGAAATCCTCGATGGCGAGGTTCGTCGTGTAGCCGTCATAGCTGGTCAGCGCCACGAAGCGCGCCTCGTCCTTCGGCCGAGCCAGCGCCAGCAGCACATGCACCGGCACGCCATGCCAGATGTTGTCGTAGCGGCTCCACTGCGTCACGCAGTGGATGTCGTTCACGTGCTCCGCCTGGGGCAGCGCCAGGAATTCGTCCAGCGTCAGGCGCAGCGGCGCGGCACACAGCCCCTCGATGCGCAGCCGCCAATTCTCGCGGTTCACATCGGGCTGCACGCCGAGGTCGAGCACCGGGAAATCCGTCACCAGCCGCTGGCCCGGCGGCAGGCGGTCCGCCGCGGGGTCGCCATGGGTGCCGGTCAGCAGCCGGCCATCCCGCGCCCAGCCCTGCTTCGTTTCCACCAGCTTCCGGCGGATTTCGCCGCGCACCGGCACGTCATCCTCGCCCGTCATCGCAACCCCCTTCGCCCACCATAGGTGCGACGCAGGCGCCCGGATGCAAGGTGGCGCTCAGCGCGCGCCATTCATCCGGTAGAAGGGCTCGGACACGTCCAGATGCGTCAGCATCTGCGCGTGCCAGGCGTGGAAATGCGGCTTGAGCCGGCGGATCATCGCCACCTTCCGCGGGTCCGCCGCCGCATCCTCGTGCTTGCCCACCCAGGCGCGGATCTCGGCGTGCAGCGCCGGCACGTCCATGGTGGTGATGTGCCGGTCGCGCATCACCACGCGCCCATCCACCACCACATGCTTCGTGTGCACGCCCTTGGCGCGCTGCACGATCAGATCCGGGATCGCAAGCCGCGTGCTGGTCCAGGGGTCGCGCAGCATTTCCGCCGTGTCGAGCACCACCGCATCCGCGAGCATCCCGGGGGCGAGCGTGCCCAGGCTGCCGCCGAAACCCAGCGTGCGTGCTGCGTTCACCGTGCCCATCGCCAGAACCTCCTGCGCAGTGAGCTGCGCGGTGCTGGCCAGTTCGAAACCGGGCGTGCGCGCCAGCATGGAGATCATGCGCAGCTCCATGAAGGGGTCGTCATCGTCGTTGATCGACTTGTCGTCGATCCCCATCGCCACATTCACCCCCGCGCGCACCATCGGCTGCACCGGCGCGATGCCGTTGCGCACATGCAGGTTGCAGGAGGCGTGGTGCGTGGTGCTGGCCCCGCGCGCCGCCAGCAGCGCGATATCCGCCTCGCTCAGCCACACCGCATGGCCCAGCGTGGTGTTGGGGCCGAGCAGGCCGAGGTCATCCAGATACGCCGCCAGCGACTTGCCATGCGCCTTCAGCCCATAGGCGCGCTGGTGCGGCGTCTGCAGCGTGTGGATATGGATCGGCAGGCCGCCCCGCGCCGCCGCATCGTCGCGGATGCGCGCGAAGAACTTCTCCGTCGTGCCATGCGCCCAGGAGGGGCCGTGGAAGATGCGCGTCATCGGCGCGTCGAATTCGGCGTGCAGCGCCGCGAACTGCGCCATGTAGCCATCCTCGATGGCATCGGCGTCATAGGCCGTGAAGGGCCGCACGAAATCCGCCAGCTCGGCCGGCAGCGTCGCCAGGAAGCCCTGCTCGTCCACGCAGAACTTGTTGCGGTTGCGCACCGCCGGGCTGTAGGCGAGGCGGATGCCCCATGCGCGATAAGCATGGATGGCCTTGCGCGCCTCCTCCGTCGCGCGCGGGCCCTCGTCGTTCCAGCCGGTGTGGTGGATGGTGGTGCAGCCGTAGCGCAGGTGCCGCTCGGCCGACAGCGCGGCGCACAGTTCGTTCGGCAGATAGGCCATCGCCGTCCAGTCGAGGAAGGCGTTCTCCAGGTAGTCGTAGGTCATGCCCTTCTGGATCGGGCTGAGGCCGCGCCCATGGCTGTGCGCGTCGATCAGCCCGGGCATCACGATGTCCTCGGGCCCGCCCAGCACCTCCGCGCCGGGATAGCGCCGCATGAGGTCGGCCGCATCGCCAATCTCGGCCACGAAATTGCCGACGATGCGCAGCGCCGCGTCGCGATGCACCTCGCCCTTCGCCGGATCGCCCAGCACCCAGCCACCACGGAGGATCAACATGCGCGAGAGTGTCCCATCGGCCCCAGCATGGCAGGATCGGCGGGGATGAAGGTGCCGGCAAGACCGCGGCGGCGCCATCATTTCGATGTTGCGAGGCAGGGCCGCCACGGGCACGCTTCCAACCCGGACCGAGGGACACCGCCATGCCAACATCACCGCGCCGCGCCCTGCTGCTCGGCGCCCCCGCGCTGTTGCTGGCGGGCTGCCAGACCGATGCCGGCGCGCCGCCGGCCACGGGCGGTGCCGCCGCGCCCGCCAACCCCGCCGCGCGCATGCCGCCGGGCATCGCCGTCACCTATGTCGGCGCGCCCGATTGCGTCTGGTGCCGCAACTGGCACGCCGCCTTCTATTCCTCATGGCAGGCCTCGCCGGAGCGCCGCCAGGTGGCCTGGCTCGAGCGCCAGGTGCCCACGCTGAACGCCATCGGCCGCGCCTCCGCCTGGCCCGAGGATGTGCGCTGGATCAACGAGGAAATGCGCCGCCGCGGCACCCGCATCGCAGCACCCGCCTTCGCGCTCAGCGAGGGCGACACCCTCATCGCCGCCGGCAGCGGCATGAATGCGTGGGACCGCACCATCATCCCCGCGCTGCGCCAGCGCCTGGCCCAGGCATGAGGGCGCCTGCCCTCGCCGTGGCGCTGCTGCTGCCGGCGGGCGCGCTCGCCCAGCCCGCCTGCCCGGATGCCGAGGCCACCCGCCCCACCCGCCAGGCGCTGCTGGCGCAGGAGGATGGCCTCGGGGTGGCCCTGGCCGGCCCGGGGCTGCTGCTGCTGGCGCTGTCGGGCGGCAGCAAGCTCAGCGCCGAGGCCGGCATCCTCGTCACCTTCCTGGATGGCACGGAATGCGCCGCGCGCGTGCCCGGCGGCGATGCGCCGGCGCTGCGCCTCGCGCTGCCCGCCGCGCGCGTCGCGGCGGTGGAGGCCGGGGTGTGCGACGCCGCCGATGGCAGCTGCGTGCCGGCGCGCGTCACGCTGCCGCGCCGGTGATCGCCTATCCGCGATCGCGCATCAGCCGCGCCTTGTCGCGCGCCCAGTCGCGCTCGGCGATGGCGGCGCGCTTGTCGTGCTTCTTCTTGCCCTCGCCCACGCCCAGCAGCACCTTCGCCACGCCGCGCTCGTTGAAATGGATCTGCATCGGCACCAGCGTGATGCCCTCGCGCGCGATGCTCGCCGACAATTCGCGCACCTGCTTGCGGTGCAGCAACAGCTTGCGCGGGCGCCGCGGCTCGAAATTCGCAACGAAACTGCCGGCCTGCCATTCGGGGATATAGGCGTTGAACAGCCACAGCTCGCCATTGCGCTCGCCCGCCCAGGCCTCGCTCAGCGTCGCGCGGCCGGCGCGAAGCGACTTCACCTCGGGGCCCACCAGCATCATGCCGGCCTCGATCGTGTCGCCGATCTTGTAGTCGAAGCGCGCCTTGCGGTTCTGCGAGGCGATGCCGTGGCTGATCAGCCCCTTCTTGCGCGGTTCGGCCATCGTGCTGTTCAGCCTCGAAAAATGGCGGCCTGCCGCACTTCCGGCAGGCCGAGCCGCCGAATGGCGGCCGCGACAAGTGTCGCGCAGCCAAGCGGCCGGAGGCCGCGCCCGGCGATTGAGGGCAAAAGCATCAGTTCAACAAACCGGCGCCGGCCATGGCCGCGCGCACGCGCGCCTGCGTCGTCGCGGCCACCGGCGCCATCGGCAGGCGGCAATGCGCCGTGCCCCGGCCCAGCAGGCTCGCGGCGAACTTCACCGGGCCGGGCGAGGTCTCGCAGAACATCGCGTCATGCACCGGCACCAGCCGCGCCTGGATGGCCTGCGCCGTGGCGATGTCGCCCGCCGCCCAGGCATCATGCATCTGCCGGCACAGCCGCGGCGCGATATTGGCGGTGACGCTGATGCAGCCATGCCCACCGGCCGCGAGGAAGGCCAGCGCCGTGTGGTCCTCGCCGGAGAGCTGGCAGAAATCGTCGCCGCAGGCGGCCGTGGTGTGCAGCGGGCGCGTCAGGTTCGCCGTCGCATCCTTCACGCCGACGATGTTCGGGTGTTTCGCGAGGCGCGCCATCGTCTCCACGCTCATGTCCACCACGCTGCGCGGCGGGATGTTGTAGATGATGATCGGCAGGTCCACCGCATTGGCGATGGCCATGAAGTGCAGGTACAGCCCCTCCTGCGTCGGCTTGTTGTAATAGGGCGTCACCACCAGCGCGGCATCGGCGCCGGCTTCCTTGGCGTGGCGCGTCAGATCCACCGCCTCGGCCGTGCTGTTGCTGCCCGTGCCGGCGATCACCGGCACGCGCCCCGCCGCGGCGGCGATGCACAGATCCACCACCTCATGGTGCTCGGCATGGCTCAGCGTCGGGCTCTCGCCGGTGGTGCCCACCGGGATCAGCCCCTGCGTGCCCTCGGCGATCTGCCACTGCACGAAATCCGTGAAGGCCTTGCTGTCCAGCCGGCCATCCGCCTGCATCGGCGTGACCAGCGCCACCAGCGATCCCCTGAACATGCCTGCCCGTCTTTCGTGCCGCGATTGGGGGGGCGAAACTAGTGATCCGCAGGGCCTGCGACAAGGGCGCGCGGCCGGCGCGGGAATCGCCCTATACTCCGCCCGATGCGCACCCTGCTCCTGCTGCTTCCCCTTCTGCTTTCCGCGCCGGCGGCGCTGGCGCAACCCTGGGCCAGCGAGGCGGCGCGCGCCGCCGGCCGCCAGGCGCTGGCCGCCGCGCAGCAGAACCGCTTCGCCGAGGCCGAGTCCCTGGCCGCCACGGCCGATCCGCTGGCCCGCAAGCTGGTCACCTGGTCGCGCCTGCAGGCCCGCGGCAGCGGCGCCAGCGCGGCCGAGCTCGTCGGCTGGCTGGATGCCAACCCGGATTGGCCGCTGCCCGAGACCCTCGCCCGCCGCGCCGAGGAAGCCCTGCTGGCCGAGCCCGACGATGCGCTGGCGCTGCGCCAGTTCACCCGCAGCGCGCCGCGCACGCTGGATGGCGCGCAGCGCTTCGCCGATGCCCTCACCCGCGCCGGCCGCACGCGCGAGGCTCAGGCCGCGGTCCAGGCCGGCTGGCGCCAGGGCGCCCCCGATGCCGCCGCCGAGGGCAGCTTCCTGGCCCGCAACGCCGCCTCCCTCACCGCCGAGGACCACGCCCGCCGCTTCGACCGGCTGATGTGGGAGGGCCAGCCCGCCGCCGCCGGGCGCGTGCTGCCGCGCCTCGATGGCCAGCGCCGCACCGTGGCCGAGGCCCGCCTCGGCCTGCGCGACGACCGCGCGGCGGCCGAGCCCGGCCTGCCCGCCGCGCGCGACATCGGCCTCGCGCATGACCGCGCCCGCTTCCTCCGCCGGCGCGACCGCGATGCCGAGGCCGCGGCCGTCTGGGCCGCCGCCGAGCCCCTGCAGCAGAACCTCTCGCCCGAGGCCGCCCGCGCCATCTGGACCGAGCGCCAGGTGCTGGCGCGCAAGCTGCTGCGCCTTGGCCAGGCACAGCTCGCCTATCGCGTCGCCGCCGGCCACGGCCAGGCCGAGCCCGGCGAGCCGCGGCAGGAGGGCGAGTTCCTCGCCGGCTTCATCGCGCTGCGCCGGCTGAACGATGCCGCCGCCGCGCAGCGCCATTTCGTGCGCGTCGGCGAGGGCAGCAGCAGTGTCATCACCCGCGCCCGCAGCGCCTATTGGGAGGGGCTGGCGCTGGCCGCGCAGGGCCGGCCCGCCGAGGCGCGCGCCCGCTTCCAGGCCGCCGCCGGATTTCCCACCGCCTTCTACGGCCAGCTCGGCAGCCTCGCCCTCGGCGAGGCGCCGGGGCAGCTCTCCGCCCGCATTCTTGCCACCGCCCTGCCCACGCCCTCCAACGCGGTCGCGCACGCCTTCGGCCAGCGCGACCTGGCGCGCGCCGCCGTCACGCTGGCCGATCTCGGCCAGTCCGACCGGTCGCGCCTGTTCCTGCTGCGCATGGAGGATGTCTCGCCCGACGCCGCCGATCGCTGGCTGATCGCGCGCCTCGCCGTGCTGATGGGCCGGCCCGACCACGCCGTCTGGGTGGCGCGCCGCGCCGGCGCCGATGGCGTGGTTCTGCTGGAGGATGGCTGGCCCACGCCCTATGCCGCGCCCGCCGATGGCGCGGAGGCCGCGCTGGTCTTCGCCATCACGCGCCAGGAAAGCAATTTCGAGCTCGCGGCCGTCTCCTCCGCCAATGCGCGCGGGCCCATGCAGCTGCTGCCCGCCACCGCGCAGCAGGTGGCGCGCCGCCTCGGCATTCCGCACGCCACGCCGATGCTCACCACCGATGCCGCGCACAACCTCCGCCTGGGCTCGGCCTATATCAACGACATGCTGGCGCGCTACGCCGGCCCCGTGCCGCTGGCCGCCGCGGCGTACAATGCCGGACCCGGGCGCGTGGATGAATGGCTCGGCACCTATGGCGATCCGCGCCTGCCCTCGGGGCCCGACATCCGCGACTGGATCGAGCAGATCCCCTTCACCGAGACGCGCAACTACGTGCAGCGCGTGATCGAGAACATGGTCGTCTACCGCGCGCGCAACCCGGCCACGGCCAACCTGCCGCACCCGCTCGCGAACCTGCTGGAAGGACGGCCATGATCCGCCACTTCTCCGCGCGCGACGGGCTCAGCCTCGCCGCGCGCGACCAGCCGGGGCCGGAGGACCGCACGCCCATCCTCTGCCTGCCCGGCCTCACGCGCAGCGCCGCCGATTTCGCGGACCTCGCCGCCCGCCATGCCGGCCGGCGGCGCGTGCTGGCGCTCGATCACGTCGGCCATGGCGAAAGCGCGCCCGCCCCCGAGATCGCGCGCTACCGCATCGAGGAAAGCCTGCGCGACGTGCTGGACGCGATGGCCGCGCTGCACTGCCCGCGCGCCGTCATCGTCGGCACCAGCTATGGCGGCATCCTGGCCATGGTGCTGGCGGTGCTGCGCCCCACCGCGCTGGCCGGCGTGGTGCTGAACGATGTCGGCCCGCGGATCGAGCCGATCGGCCTCGACCATGTGCAGAACTTCGTGGGGCACGACCCGGCGCTGCACAGCCTCGCCGCCTGTGTGGAGCATCTCCAGGCCAGGCTGGCACCGATGACGCTCGACGCCGCCGGCTGGGCGCGCTTCGCCGCCAACACCTTCAAGGCCGACAAGGACGGCGTGTGGCGCCCGCGCTGGGATACGCGCATCGCCCAGGCGATGCAGGGCGGCGCCATGCCCGATTTGTGGCCCGCCTTCGGCGCGCTGGCGCATGTGCCGCTGCTGCTGCTGCGCGGGGAGCTTTCGGAGCTGCTCTCAGCCGAAACAGCGTCGCGCATGCGGCACGAGCGGCCGGACATGGGCTTCGTCGCCGTGCCCGAGACCGGCCATTGCCCGACGCTGGAGGAACCCCTCGCCGTCGCCGCGCTCGATCGCTTCCTGGATTCCATTCCGTGAACGCGGCTCTGCTGGTCGCCACGCTCGGCGGCGCCGGGCGGCTGCGCCCGGGCCCCGGCACCTGGGGCTCGGCGGTGGTGCTGCCGCTCGTTCTCGCGGGGCCGCTGGCCTGCCTCGCGCTCGCCGGCCTCTTCGCCATCGCCGGCTGGTGGGCCGCCGGCCGCGTGCTGCAGGACGGCGGCGAGGATCCCGGCTGGTTCGTCGCCGACGAAGGTGCCGGCATGCTGCTGGCGCTCGCCGCCCTGCCCGGCCCCTCCTGGGCCGGCGTGGCGCTGGCCTTCGCGCTGTTCCGCGTGCTCGACATCGCCAAGCCCTGGCCGGTCTCCTGGGCCGATCGCCAGCCCGGCGCGCTCGGCGTGATGCTGGACGACATCCTGGCCGGCGGCATCGCCGCTTGCCTGCTGCTGCTGTTCGGGGCGCTGCTGCCCGGAGTGCTGCGCTGATGCTGTCGAAATCCACCCTCGATGAGGCCGCCACGCTGCTCGCCACGCTGCAGGCGCAGGGCCTCACCCTCGCCACGGCGGAAAGCTGCACCGGCGGGCTGATCGCCGCCGCACTCACCGCCATCCCGGGCTCCTCCGCCACGGTGCTGGCCGGCTACGTCACCTACTCCAACGCCGCCAAGATGCGGATGCTGGGCGTGGACGCCGCAAGCATCGAGAGCCTCGGCGCGGTGAGCGAGGCGGTGGCGCGGCAGATGGCCGAGGGCGCGCTGCGCGAGGCCGAGGCCGATCTCGCCCTCTCCTGCACCGGCATCGCCGGCCCCGGCGGCGCCACGCCCGGCAAGCCGGTGGGCCTCGTCTTCATCGGCTGCGCCCGCCGCGGCGGCGAGCCCCTGGTGGAGCGCCACGTCTTCCCCGGCGACCGCACGGCCGTGCGCGCCGCCACCGTCGCCGCCGCCTTCGCCCTGGCCCGCCGCGCGCTCTCCCTCAGATAAATCCCTTGGCCAGCTTGCGCACGCCGGAGGAGGCTGCGCGCCGTCCCTCGCCGGCGTAGTCCTCGTGGTATTCCTCGATCTTCGCGGGGTCGTAGAGGTAGTTCACCATCACCGCGAAGGCCTCGCGGAAGCCCTTGTCCGAGACATCGCCGCGCCAGTTGAGGCGCTCCACCCGCGCGCCGTTGGACAGGTGGAAATGCGCCACCGGGTCGCGCGCCCGCGCACCGCGCCCGCCCTTCTCCACCAGCAGATAGCGCGCGGCAGCGCGCAGCAGGATGGGCTCCAGCAGCCGCGCCGGCACCTCCTCCCGCGCCCAGCCGCGCCGTCCCAGCACGCGGTCCAGCGTCTGCGCCGCTGTCTCCGCCACGCCGGGCGCGGCCGGCACCGCCGCGCGCAGCGCCACGGCCTCCTCCTCGCCCAGCAGCGTGGCGTCGGCCTGCGCCAGGCGTTCCTCCACCCAGCGGCGGAAGCCCGGCATGGGCGAGAGCGTCGCGAAGGTCTTGAGGTTGCTGAACTCCGCCGAGAGCAGCGAGACCACGCGCTTGATCAGGAAATTGCCGAAGGAGATGCCATCCAGCCCGCGCTGGCAGTTGTTGATCGAGTAGAACACCGCCGTGTCGGCCGCGCGCGCATCCTGCACCGGCGCCTTCTCGTCCAGCAGCCGCTGCACGCTGTCGGCCATGCCCTTCACCAGCGCCACCTCGACGAAGATCAGCGGCTCGTCGGGCATGCGCGGGTGGAAGAAGGCGTAGCAGCGGCGGTCGGAATCCAGCCGGTTCTTCAGGTCGCGCCAGCCGCGGATGCGGTGCACCGCCTCATAGCCCACCAGCTTTTCCAGCAGCGCCGCCGGCGAGGACCAGTCGACGCGGCGCAGCTCCAGGAAGCCCACATCGAACCAGCTGGCCAGCAGCGCCCGCAGATCGGCCTCCAGCGCCTGCAGCAGCGCATCGCCCTGCATCAGCGTCAGCAATTCGGCGCGCAGATCCACCAGGAACTTCACGCCATCGGGGATGCCGGTGAACTGCGTCAGCAGCCGCAGTCGCGGCGGCTCCAGCGCCCGGCGCAGCCGCGCCTTGGCGGTGGCGCGCTCCATCGGCGTCGTCGCCTCGGCCACCTTGGCCCAGGCGGCGGAAGCCGCGTCGAGGTCGGAATCGAAGCCGGCCAGGCTGCGCAGGAAGGCCGCCCGGCCGGCCGTGTCGAGGCCGAGATAGGCCTGCGCCAGCCCCGCCGCGCGGCCGCGCGCCGAAACCTCGCCGCCGCGGCCATCGAGGCAGGCGCGCATCTGCGCATCCAGCGCCTCCGCCGGCTCGCTGCCCGCCACGTCGCGCCACAGCGCGGTCACGCGCTTCAGCGCGCGGTCGAGAAGCCCTGCGCTGTCGGCGGCATCCGGCATCACGGATCCTTTCGGCGTGTTGCAGGCAGCTTGCCAGAAGGGGGTGGGTTCAGTCGAGCGACTCGCGGTGCAACCGCGCAATCAAATCCTCGGCGATCAACCCGGGCCCGGCGCCGCGGGCCGCCGCACCATGCCGATATGCTGCCGCGGCGGCGGCCTCGAAGGGCGCCATGCCCTGCGCCAGCAGCCCGGCGATGATCCCCGCCAGCACATCGCCGCTGCCCGCCGTGGCCAGGCTCGGCGGCGCGTTGTGGTTGATCGCGGCGCGGCCATCCGGCGCGGCGATCACCGTGTCCGCACCCTTCAGCAGCGCCACCGCGCCGGTCTCGCGCGCCGCGCGCCGCGCCGCCGCCAGCCGGTCCTCGCCGATCGGGCCGAAGACGGCGGCGAATTCGCCCGCATGCGGCGTCACCACCGCCGCGCCGCGCAGGCCAGCGGCGCTGCCGGCCGCGACCAGCGCCCCGGCATCCGCCACCACCTGCCGCCCCGCCGCCACCACCTGGCGCAAAGCCGCGGCCGTGCCCTCGCTTGGCGGCAGGCCGGGGCCGATCAGCCACACGCCCAGCCGCGCATCGTCCAGCAGGCTCGCCACCGCCGCCTCGCTGACCAGCAGGCCGGGATCGCCAGCGCGCAAGACCGCGGCGGTGGCGGCATCGGGCGCGTGCAGCGTGACCAGCCCCGCGCCCGCCCGCCGCGCCGCCGCCGCGGCCAGCCGCGCCGCCCCCGTCATGGCCGGCCCAGCCAACACCACGGCATGGCCGCGCCGGAATTTGTGATCCTCGGCCGCGGGGCGCGGCAGGCGCCACAGCGCCGGGCCATTGGCGAAGGTCGCCGGCGCGATCGCGCCCAGCACCGCGCCCGGCAGCCCGATATCGGCCAGCACCACGTCGCCGCACAGGCCGCGCCCGGGGAACAGCAGGTGCCCGGGCTTCAGGCGGAAGAAGGTCACGCTCAGCGCCGCCGGCGCCACCCGGCCGCGCGCCGCGCCGGTTGCGCCATCCACGCCGGAGGGCACATCCACCGCCACCACCGGCCCGCCCGCGGCAGCCAGCGTTTCAGCCACCAGCCCCTCCACCGGCCGCACGAGGCCCGCGCCGAACACCGCATCAATCACCAGCCCCGCGCGCGCCGCCTCGGCCGGCGCGAAGGCCACCATCGGCCCGCGCCAGGCGGCGGCGGCCCGCGCCGCATCGCCGCCCGGCCGCGGCGGGCCGAGCGCCGCCACTGCCACCGGCCAGCCCGCCTGCTCCAGCAGCCGCGCGGCGACATAGCCATCGCCGCCATTGTTGCCCGGCCCGGCCAGCACCAGCGTGCGCACCGGCCGGAAGCGCCGCGCCACCGCGCGCGCCACCGCGCGCCCCGCCGCCTGCATCAGGGTGAACCCCGCCACGCCGCCCGCGATGGCCGCCGCATCGGCGCGGCCCATCTCCTCGGGCGTCAGCAGCTCCACCGGCCATTCCATCCCGGCAGGCTAGCGCCGCCGCCGCGCCGCAGCCTAGGGCGCGCCGCGCGCTGTGCTACGGTTGCGCCGCAACAACGCGCCCCGGAGTCGCACGCCCCATGGCCTTCGTCGTCGCCATCGCCCAGCGCAAGGGAGGGGCCGGCAAATCCACGCTCGCCGCGAACCTCGCTGCGGCGGCGGCCGGCACCGGGCTCAGCGTCGCCCTCCTCGACACCGACCCGCAGCAGACACTCACACGCTGGGCCGCCCTGCGCGCCAAGGCCGGGCCACGCGCCAACGTGCTGGATTTCGAGGCCCCGGCCGGCTGGCGCGTGCCGGCGCAGCTCGACAAGCTGCGCCGCAGCCATGACATGGTGTTCATCGACACCCCGCCCCATGCCGACACCGATGCCCGCATCGCCATCCGCGGCGCTGACCTCGTGCTGGTGCCGCTGCAGCCCTCGCATGCCGATCTCTGGGCGATGGACGCCACGCTGGAACTCGCCGCCGGCGAGAAGCGGCGCGCCGTGGTGGTGCTCAACCGCGCCCCCGCGCAGGGCAAGCTGCTGGCGCAGATCGTGGCGGAACTCCAGCGCCGCGGCCTCGCCGTGCTGGAGCCCGCGCTGGGCAACCGCACCGGCATCGCCACCGCCTTCGCCGCCGGCCTGGGCGTAACGGAAGCCGCGCCGCGCTCGGTGGCCGCGGCCGAGGTGCATGGCCTGGCCGCCGCGCTGCGCGCGCTCGAGAAGCCGAAGCGCGCATGAAAGACGGCTCGGGCATCGAGATCGTCGAGGACGCCTTCCCGGAACTCGACGCCGTGGCCGCCATCCAGCGCGGCCTGCACGCCTTCAACCAGGACATGGGCGGGCCGTACGACCGCGAACCCGTCACCCTGCTGGCCCGCGGGCCGGATGGCGCGGCGCGCGGCGGGCTGCTCGGCCTCACCTTCTGGGGCTGGCTGTTCATCGATTGGCTGTGGCTGTCGCGCGAGCTGCGCGGCAAGGGCGTGGGCTCGGAACTGCTGAAGCGCGCCGAGGCCATCGCACGCGAACGCGGCTGCCAGCACGCCTACACCGATACCTTCAGCTTCCAGGCGCCGGAATTCTGGCAGCGCAACGGCTATGCCGAATTCGGCCGTCTGGATGGCATGCCCACGGGCCATGCACGGATCTGGTTCAGGAAGGCCCTGTAAACGAAGGCTCTGTAAACCCAGGCACTGTAAACTCCGCCGTCACTTCGCCGCGCCCGGCCGTTGCGCTATAGGGCGATTTCGTCACGGACCCGTCACATGTCGAAACCCGGCCTCGTCCTGCATATCGGCCAGTCGAAGACCGGCACCTCCTCCATCCAGCGCGTGCTCGGCGCCCGGCGGAATGAGCTTGCGGCCGAGGGCGTCTGCTATCCCACCTCCCCCGGCTACGCCAATCACGGCCTGCTGCCGGCCTCGCTGGTGCCGGTGGCGGAGCTCGGCCATTTCAACCCGATCCTGTGGGAGGGCGTGGGGCCGGAGGTGCGCCTCGCCCGCTTCCGCCGCGAATTCGCCGAGGAAATGGCGGCACTTCCCGCCAACACGCGCCTTGTCGTCATCTCCGCCGAGCAATGCTCCGGCCTGCTGACCACGCCCGAGGAGATCGCCGCGCTGCGCGACCTGCTCGCACCCCATGTCGGCGCGATCCGCGTGGTGATGTATCTCCGCCGCCAGGACAGCCACTTCGCCAGCGGCTACACCCAGGGCCTGCGCGTGGCGCAGATCGCGCCCCCCATGCTGCCCCAGGCCGGGCCCGAGCGGTTGCGCCACTACGACTACGCATCGCTGCTCGATGCCTGGGCGCAGGTCTTCGGCGAGGCCGCGATCGAGCCCCGCATCTTCGAGGCCGCGAGCCTGCTGAACCAGGACGCGGTGGATGATTTCCTGGCGCTGTGCGGCATCGCGCTGGAGGTGCCGAAGGACGACCCGGACCGGCAGAGCAACCTCTCCCTCACCCCCGGCGGCATCGATCTGGTGCGCGCCGTGGGCGAGCGCATGCGCGCCTCGCCGACCGGCCTCTCGGCCAGTTCGCTGCTCTGGCGCCGCTTCGTCGCCGCGGCGAACGAGGCGCTGCCCGGCCGCGGCTGGCGCGCCCGGCCGGAGGATGCCGCCGCCTTCCTCGCCCGCTTCGAGGCCGTGAACGAGGCCGTGCGCCGCCGCTGGTTCCCCGACCGGCCGCGCCTCTTCGCCGATGCGCCCGCCGCCGAGCCCGCCGCCCGCCCTGGCCCGCCGCCGCCGATCGATGCGCCGGCCGCGCTGGAGGCCGCCACCGAATTGCTGCTGTTCGACCTCGAGGCCGCCGCCGCGCGCGAGGCCGCGCTGCACGCCCAGGTCGGCCGCCTGCACGACCGCCTGCGTGAGCCCGAGGCCGCCCGCGCCGCCTGGCGCGCCGCGCTGCGCGCCGTGCCCGACTACCCGCAGGCGCATCAGCGCCTCGGCGAAGGCGCGCTCACCGCCGGCGACCGCATGACAGCCGAGGCCCACCTCGCCGTGCTGCTCCGCGCCCATCCCGACCACCCGCTGACGCAGCGCCTGCAGCGCGAGATGCAGAAGGCGAAGCCGCCCGCCGCCTGACAGAGTCCTACGGCCCGAACCGCCCCGGCCCGTAGCCGCGGCGCAGCCAATCCACCACCGGCAGCGGCCGCGGCCGCGGCAGGCGCGCCGCCTGGCGCCGCGCATGGATCTCCTGCAGCAGCACGGCGCCGCCGGCCTCGCGCTGCAGCGTCAGGCGCCGGTCGAAGAAGTCGGGCGAGCCCGGATGCCGGCCGATCAGCAGGATGCCGGCGTGCGGCAGCGCCTCGGCCAGCGCCCGCATCAGCGCATCCGCCGCCGCCGGGTCCAACGCGTCGGCCGCATCGCCCAGCACGATCCAATCCGGCCGGTGCACCGCGAGCCGCGCGAAGGACAGGCGCTGCAGTTCCGCCGCGCTCAGCAGACGCGCCCAATCGGCCTCCTCGTCCAGCCGCGGCGCCAGATACGCCAGCCCGAAGCGGCCCAGCGCCTCGGCCAGCGCGGCATCCTGCTGCTCCTGCGCCGGCTGCGGGAAGGTCAGCGCCCGGCGCAGCCGGCCCTCGGGCAGGAAGGGCTGCCGGCCCACCGCCATCATCGCCGCATCGCCCGGCAGGTCCACATGGCCGCTGCCCCAGGGCCAGATGCCGGCCACGACGCGGAACAGCGCCGCGGCGGCCTCGGCATCGCCATCCACCAGCACGCGCTCGCCCGGCGCCAGTTGCAGCGTCAGGCCCGAGAGCATGGCGGTGCCATCCGGCGCGGCCACCGCCAGGGCGCGCACGCCCAGCGTGCCAGGGGCGCTGCGCTCGAGGTTCAGCGCCGTCTCGCCGCTGCGCGCCGCCTCGGCCGCCACCGTCTGCACCGCATCCTCCAGCGCCAGCACGCGCTCCACCGAGGCGCGCCATTCGGCGATGCGCGGCAGGTTGTCCACCGGCCAGGAGAGCGCGGCCGTCACCTGCTGAAAGGCCTGCGCCGATTGCATCAGCCCGCCGAGCGAGAGCGTGCCCGCCAGGAATCGCGGCGTGCCCACCAGCAGCGGCAGCACCGCCGCCACCGCGATGTAGCCCGACGAGAACGCCAGCAGCCGCGCCAGGCCAACGGATTGCGCGGCCCAGGACGGCGCGATGCCCTCGAACCCGGAACCGAGCCGCGCCCGTTCCGTGGCCTCGCCGCGCGCCAGCGCGATCGGCTCGGCGCTTTCGCGCGCCCGCACCAGGGCGAAGCGGAAATCGGCCTCCTTGTCCTGCCGCGTGTCGGTGGCGCGCACCAGCGGCCGGCCGAGCATGAAGGCCACCGCCGCGCCCGCGCCGGCATAGACGAAGGCCAGCACCACCAGATGCCCCGGGATCGCCACCTCGCCCAGCCGCACCACGCCCGACAGCGACCACAGGATGCCCACGAAGGTGACCAGCAGCAGCACGCAGTACAGCAGCGTGCTGGCCAGATCGATCGCCGCCTCGGTGGCGATGCGCACATCCTCGGCGATGCGGCCATCGGGGTTGCCGTGGTCGCCGGCGATCTCCCCGGCCTGGTAGTGCCGCGCATCCGCCATCCAGTCACCGATCACGCGCAGCGTCAGCCAGCGGCGCCAATCCAGCTGCAACTGCCGCCGCACCACCAGATGCGCGGTGTTCGCCGCCAAGGTGCCAAGCACGATCAGCACGAAGATGCCGATCTGGGCCATGGCACGGTCGGTCGAGCGGCGCTCCAGCGCGTCGAACAGGTCGGCGCTCCACAGGTTCAGCCGGATCGCCAGCGCCACCTGCACGACCACCAGCAGGATCATCAGCCCCGCCAGCAGCCGCGGCCGCCAGCGCCCCGGCGCTGTCCAATAGGCGCCGGAGAGGCGGAGGAAGCCGCGCAGGAACCCCGTCGAATGGCCTTCGCCCGCAGCGCCGCCGCTCATTGACCCTCCGCCATCCGCGCGCGTCCCCGCGCGAGGTTAGCGCCGCGGCGCAAGCTGCGTCTCGCGCCACCAGATGAACAGCCCGGCACCCACCAGCACGGCGAAGCCCAGCAGGTCCCACCCGTCGGGCCACTCCGCCCAGATCACGATGCCGAGCAGCGCCGTCCACACCAGGCCCGAATACTCGAAGGGTGCCAACAAGGCGGTCTCGCCCCGCCGATAGGCCGCCGTCATCAGCAGCTGCGCCACGGTGGAGACCGCGCCGATGCCCAGCAGCAGCGCCAGCTGCCGCGCATCCGGGCTCACCCACACCGGCACCGTCGCCAGGCCCGAGACCACCGCGGCACCGATGGCGAACCATATCACGATGGAAACGCCGCTCTCGCCCGCATCGCCCAGCCGGCGGATCGCCATCATCGCCATCGCCCAGGCCAGCGCGCCATACAGCGTCAGCGCCACCGCCACGCCATCCAGCCCGCCCTCCGTGGTGGCGCCGAAGGGCCGCACGATCAGCAGCACGCCGCAGAACCCCACCGCCACCGCGCTCCAGCGCCGCCAGCCCACGCGCTCGCGCAGCAGCACCACCGACAGCGCCGTCAGGAACAGCGGCATTGTGAAGCCCAGCGCCGTCGCCACCGCCAGCGGCAGGTGCGTGTAGCCGTAGAAGGCGCCCGACATGCCCCCCAGGCCCCAGAAGATGCGCGCCGCGTGGAAGCGGAAGGGCACGCGCGGCCGCAGCGCGGCGATGCCGCCCTCGCGCAGCACCAGCAGCAGCAGCAGCGGCAGCGCGAAGAGGTTGCGGAACAGGATCACCTGCGCCAGCGGCAGCGTGCCGCCCAGCGCCTTCACCGATGCCGCCGCGAGCGTGAAGGTGCCCGCCGCGCCGAGCACGAGCAGGATGGCACGGCGTCGGTCGGCGAGCGGGGCGGGTTCGGGGGTCATGGACCTGGCGTTTGGGCGAGGGTAGGTTTCGCCGCGCATGAGCGCCAGCCCGCCTCGCCATCCCAAGGCACCCCCCATCCCGCCCTATCCCGGCCTTGCGGTGGAGTCTGACGAGGTCGTGTTCGGCCAGCGCTTCGCGCTGCAGCAGGTGCGCTTCCGCTACACCCGCTTCGACGGCAGCCTCTCTGGCCCGCTCACCTGGGAATTGTGGCGGCGCGGCCGCGGCGTCTTGATCCTGCCCTATGATCCCGTCACCGACCGCGTCGCGCTGATCGAGCAGTTCCGCCTGCCCGCACTCGCCGCCGGGCTGCGCCCGGTGATGCTGGAATGCCCCGCCGGCCTGCTGGAAGCGGGGGAGGAGCCCGAGGCCTCGGCCCGGCGCGAATTGCGCGAGGAAACCGGCCTCACCGCCCACGCCCTGGCGCCGATCGGCCGGCACATGCTGATGCAGGGCGGCTGCGACGAATTGCTGTTCTTCTGGTGCGCGCAGGTCGATCTCGCCGAGGCCGCCGGCGCCACCCATGGCCTGGCGAGCGAGCATGAGGAAACCCGCCTCGTCGTGCTGCCCGCCGAGGAAGCCTTCGAACGCGTCGCCGACAACCGCATCGAGAACGCACCCGCCGCCCTCGCCCTGCTGTGGCTGCAGGTGAACCGCGCGCGGCTGCGCGCCGAATGGAACGCGCCCTGATGGATGGCATGATGACCACCGAACCCCTGTTCACCGCGGATGCCTATGCCCGCGAATGCACCGCGCGCGTCATCGCGCTGGATGAGCGCGGCGTGGTGCTGGACCGCAGCGTGTTCTACGCCCGCAGCGGCGGCCAGCCGGGCGATTCCGGCACGCTGCGCTGGGAAGGCGGCGAAGCGATTGTCGTCGAGGCCATCAAGGGCGAGGCCGGCCTCATCCTGCACACGCTGGCGCCCGGCGCCGCGGCCCCGCCCGTGGGTGCGGAGGTGACGGCCACGCTCGATTGGGCGCGCCGCCACCGGCACATGCGCATGCACACCACGCTGCACCTGCTGTGCAGCATCGTCCCCGGCATCTTCGCCACCGGCAACCAGATCGGCGCCGAGAAGTCGCGCCTGGATTTCGACCTGCCGGAACCTCCGCCCAAGGAGTGGTTCACCGAGCGGCTGAACGCGCTGGTTGCCGCCAACCACCTCACCGGCACGCGCTGGATCACCGAGGCCGAGCTCGACGCCAACCCGCAGATGGTGCGCACGCTCTCGGTGCAGCCGCCGCGCGGCGCGGGCCGCGTGCGGCTGGTGCGCATCGGGCCGGAGGATGCGCCGGTGGATCTCCAGCCCTGCGGCGGCACGCATGTGCGCAGCACCGGCGAGATCGGGCGCGTCGAGGTGACCAAGCTGGAAAGCAAGGGCCGGCAGAACCGCCGCGTCCACATCGTGCTGCCGGAGTGACCCCGATGGATCTGCTGGTCTCCACCGAATGGCTCGCGGGCGAACTCGGCAAGCCCGACCTCGTGGTGCTGGATTGCACCACCTTCCTGCCGACCGAGCCTGGCAACGCGCCGGATGGCTTCCGCGCCGCGCATATCCCCGGCGCGCGGCTGTTCGGGATCGACGCCATCGCCGACCCGCACACCGACCTGCCGCACATGGTGCCCACGCCCGCGCTGTTCGCGAAGCTGGTCGGCGCGCTCGGCGTGTCCAACGCTTCGCGCGTGGTGTTCTACGACCAGCACGGGCTGCGCGCCTCGCCGCGCGGCTGGTGGATGATGCGGCTGTTCGGGCATGAGCGCGCGGCGGTGCTGGATGGCGGCCTGCCGAAATGGCGCCGCGAGGGCCGCGCCATCGAGACCGGCGACGCCCCGGCCCCGCCGCCCGCGCATTTCGTGGCCGATCTGAACGCCGCGCGGCTGGCCGGCATCGGCGATGTGAAGCGCATCGTTCGCCAGGGCGGCGGCGGCGCGCTGATCCTCGATGCGCGCGCGCGCGGCCGCTTCGACGGCACCGCGCCCGAACCGCGCCCCGGCCTGCCCTCCGGCCACATGCCGGGCGCGGCCAGCCTGCCCGCCGCCGACCTCGTCGGCCCCGATGGCACGATGAAGGACGCCGCGACGCTGCGCGCCATGTTCGCCGCCGCCGGTGCCGATGGCGAAAGGCCCATCGTCACCTCCTGCGGCACCGGCGTCACCGCCTGCGTGCTGGCACTCGGCGCGCTGCGCGCCGGGCTGCCCGAACCCGCGGTCTATGACGGCTCCTGGACCGAATGGGCCGGCCGCCCCGAAACGCCGAAACAGACGAGCACCCGCTGATGCCCGACGACGCCAACGGCCCCCACCCCGACGCCCAAGGCCAGAAGACCGCCGCATCGCACGGCTTCGCCACGCGCATGTCGCATGCCGGGCGCGCGCCCGTGCGCAGCCACGGCTTCGTCAACCCGCCGGTGCATCGCGGCTCCACCGTGCTGTCGCCCTCCTGCGAGGCGCGGCGCGAGAATGCGAAGCAGCGCTTCAACCGGGTGATGACCTACGGCACCCAGGGCGGCCCCACGAACTGGACGCTCGAGGATGTGGTGGCCGAGATCGAGGGCGGCACGCGCTGCACCGTAGTGGGCACCGGCCTCGCCGCCGTCGCGGTGCCGCTGCTCGCCTATCTCAAGGCCGGCGATCGCTGCCTGATGCCCGACAGCGCCTATGGCCCGGCGCGCAACCTGGCCGAGGGGCTGATGGTGGGCTGGGGCATCGAGACGGTGTTCTACGACCCCACCATCGACGCCGCCGGGCTGGAGGCGCTGTGGACGCCCAACACCCGCGTGCTCTACCTCGAAAGCCCCGGCAGCCACACCTTCGAGGTGCAGGACGTGCCGGCACTCACCGCCGTGGCGCGCGCGCATGGCGCCACCTCGATGATCGACAACACCTGGGGCATCCACAGTTTCCAGCCCTTCGCGCATGGCTGCGACGTGTCGATTCAGGCGCTGACGAAATATGTCGGCGGCCATTCCGACATCCTGCTCGGCTCCATCACCACCAACACCGAGGAGGACTACGTGCGGGTGCGCGCCGCCGCCGTGGCCATGGGCCACTACGCCAGCCCCGATGATTGCTGGCTGGCGCTGCGCGGCGTGCGCACCATGCCGGTGCGCCTCGCAACCCAGTTCGAGGCCTCGCTGGAGATGGCGCGCTGGCTGGCCGCGCGGCCGGAGATCGCGGAGGTGCGCCACCCGGCCCTGCCCGGCGCGCCGGGCCACGACATCTGGAAGCGCGATTTCGACGGCGGCTGCAGCCTGTTCGGCGTGGTGTTCCAGCCCCGCTACACCGAGGCCGAGATCTTCGCCTTCGTCGATGGCCTCAAGCTGTTCGGCATCGGCGCCAGCTGGGGCGGCTATGAAAGCCTCGCTTTGCCCACCAACCACGGCCTGGTGCGCCGCGTCTCCGGCCCGCTGGCCGGCCAGGCGGTGCGGCTGCACATCGGCCTGGAATCCGTGCCGGACCTGATCGCCGACCTCGCGCAGTCGCTGGACCGGCTGCCGGGCTAAACCGTTGCCGTCGCGGCGCCGGTGGCCCGAAAGGCCGTCAGCGCATCGACATAGCCCTGGAAGGCGGCGAAGCCGGCCGCGCTCATCACGTACATCTGCGTCTTGCCGACGCGCCGGCCGGGCTGCAGCGTGCGCGCATCCAGCAGCCGCTTCAGGACCAGCCGCACGGTGGGGCCGCTGTACTGCGTGGCGTCGGCGATCTGGTCCACCGAAAGCGCATGGTCCGGCGCCCGCGCCGCGGCCTCGTAGAACAGCAGCGCGATGTCGAAGGCGATGCGGCTATTCTTCACGCCGACCCGCGAATCCACCTGGCGCAGCGCCTTCAACAATTCGATGGCGGCGACTCGCTCGTCCACCGCGCCGCTTCCATGCCGCATCCTGGCCTTCTGCCAGACCGCCCGGGAGTTGCAACGTCGCAAAGAAAACGATGTTTCGAGTGGTAACGCATCCGTGAGGCTCACCCCGCGGCGCAGCGCGCGCAGAGGCCCTCCACCTCCACCGTGGTCCGCTGCGGCGCGAAGCCGATGCGCGAGGCCGCCGCCGCCACCGCAGCCGCCACCGCATCGTCGCAGATCTCGGCCGTGCTGCCGCAGTTGCCGCAGATGAGGAACTGGTGCGGATGGTCATGCCCATGCGCTTCGCCATGATGGCTGTGCTCGCAGCCGATGAAGGCGTTCAGCCGCTCCAGCCGATGGATCAGCCCATGGTCCCTGAGGAAATCCAGCGCCCGGTACACGGTGGGCGGCGCGGCACCCGGGCGCGCCGCGCGCAGCCGGTCCAGCAGCGCATAGGCGCCGATCGGCTGCTCGGCCTCCAGCACCAGGCGCAGCACCTGCCGGCGCAGCGCCGTCAGCTGCCCGCCGCGGACGAGGCAGGCCGCCGCCGCCCGGTCCAGCGCCGCCTCCAGATCATCCCGCCCGCCGGCCACCGCCATTCCCGCCCCCGACATTGGACCATCCGACCTGTTGATATAGTATAACGCCATGCCGGAGACAGGCCCGATGCCCGAAACCCCCGCCCCCACTCACAGAGCCGCCGCCCAGGCCCGCTTCATCGACGCATTGCGCTTCGATGCCCAGGGCCTCGTCGCCTGCGTGGCACAGCAGCATGACACGGGCGAGGTGCTGATGCTCGCCTGGATGAACCGCGACGCCGTGGCCGAGACGCTCGCCACCGGCCGCGTCACCTACTGGTCGCGCTCCCGCGCCGCGCTGTGGCGCAAGGGCGAAACCTCCGGCCAGGTGCAGCACCTCGTGGAGCTCCGCCTGGATTGCGACGGCGATGCGCTGCTCGCGCTGGTCGACCAGCATGGCGTGGCCTGCCACACCGGCCGGCGCAGCTGCTTCTCCTGGGCGCTGCGCGACGGCGCGGTTTCCGCCATCGCCGCGCCGCTGGCCGATCCCGGCGCGCTGTATCGCGCATGATTCCCGTCACGCTGCTCACCGGCTTCCTCGGCGCCGGCAAGACCACGCTGCTGAACGCGCTGCTGCAGCGCCCCGAACTCGCCAACACCGCCGTTCTGATCAACGAGTTCGGCGAGGTCGGCCTCGACCACCTGCTGGTCGAGCGGCTGGATGGCGAGACGGTGCTGCTCAACGCCGGCTGCCTGTGCTGCACCGTGCGCGGTGACCTCGTGGTGGCGCTGGAGGCGCTGTGGGCGCGCGTGCAGGCCGGCCAGGCCGTGGCGCGCGTGGTGATCGAGACCACCGGCCTCGCCGACCCCGCGCCCATCCTGCACACGCTGATGGGCGAGCCGCGCCTCACATCGCGCTTCGTGCTGGATGGCGTGGTGACGCTGGTGGATGCCGCCACCGGCGCCGCCAGCCTCGACAGCCAGGATGAGGCGCTGCGCCAGGCCGCCGTGGCCGACCGCATCGTGCTGACCAAGACCGACATCGCGCCCCCCGATGCCGTGGCAGCGTTGACGGCGCGGCTCAGCGCACTCAACCCCGCCGCACCCCTCCTCGTCGCCGTGGCGGGCGCGGTGGAGCCCGCCGCGCTGCTCGGCGTCGGCCCCTACGATCCCGCGACGCGCGCCCCCGATGTCGCCGGCTGGATCGGCGCCGCCGCCCCACACCACCACCATCACGACCACCACCACCACGCGCACGACCCCAACCGCCACGGCGCGCACATCCAGGCGCTCTGCCTGGAATTCGATACGCCCCTGCCCTGGGACGGCCTCGCCACCTGGCTCGAGATGCTGGCAATGACGCGCGGGCCCGCCGTGCTGCGCATGAAGGGCGTGCTGGACCTCGTGGGCGAGAGCCTGCCGGTGGTGGTGCATGGCGTGCAGCACGTCTTCCACCCGCCGCGCCGCCTGCCCGCATGGCCGCCCGGCCCGCGCCGCTCGCGCCTGGTGTTCGTGCTGCGCGACCTCGACCCCCGGGTGGTGCGCGAGGGCCTCGACGCCTTCCTCCTCGCCGCCCGCCAGCGCGACGCAATAGCCGCCGGCGGCTGAGCTGCTCGCGGCTTCGCGCGTTGACACGTTCGGGCGCCGGGGCTTCGCTCGTCCCCGCGCAATTTACGGAACGCCGCCATGACGTTGACACTGCCGGAGGAGCTTCTGCTCCTCATGCTCGATGACGAAAGCGGCCGGCTGCAGGAACGCGCCGCGCCCTCCGGCGACTACGCCCTGGCCGGCGCCGTGCTGGCCGAACTCACCCTCGCCGGGCGCATCGTCACCGATCCCGATCGCCTGCGCCTTGTCGATCCCACGCCCACCGGCGACGCCGTGCAGGACCGCGCGCTGGCCGCCATCGCCGCCGCCCCCGCCCCCGCCGACACCCGCCAGTGGATCGAGACGCTGGCCGGCGACGCCGAGACTGACCGCGATGCGCTGTTCGCCCGCCTGGTCGGCCGCGGCATTCTCAAGCCGGTGGATGACCGCTTCCTCTGGGTCTTCCCCGAGCGCCGCTACCCCATGGTCTCCGAGACGGAGGAGCGCGAGGTGAAGGCGCGCATCATGGACGTGCTTTTCCACGACACCGCGCCGAGCCACCGCGACGCGCTGCTGATCGGCCTGTGCCGCGCCGCCGGCCTCTTCCCCCTGCTGCTCTCGGGGCAGGAGCTGGACCACCTGAGTGCGCGCATCGACCGCGTGGCCGACCCCGAGGAGATCAACCGCAGCCTCGCCGACGCCATCCGCGAGATCTACCTGCAGATCGCCCGCTACGCCCCGATGATCTGAAGGAAGCGCCTACCCCCGCGCCTCACCCGTGGCGCAGCTTCACCACCAGGATCGACAGCGCCAGCGGCAGCGTCACCACATTCGCCACGATCAGCCCCACCGAGCCGATCAGCGCGCCATAGGCCAGCCACAGCACCACGCCGCTGCACAGCAGCACCAGCATCGGCAGGCTGAAATCCTGCGCCGAGCGGGTGCGCACCGTCTTCACCGCCTGCGGCACGAAGGCGCTGGTCGAAAGCACGCCCGCCACGACGCCCAGCAGTTCCAGCCCGTCCACCCGCGATCCCCTTCCCCACCTCAACGCCGCGCCCTATGCATCGGCTGATGCCCCCCGTCCACCTGACGTTCGCCACACTCGCCGGCCCGGCCCTGCTGCCGCTGCTGCCCGAACTCGCGCGGCTGCGCATCACGGTCTTCGCCGAATGGCCGTACCTCTACCAGGGCGACGACGCCTACGAACGCCAATACCTGCGCGCCTATGCGCAGGCCCCCGGCGCCGCCGTGGTGGTGTGCCGCGATGGCGACGCGGTCGTCGGCGCCGCCACCTGCGAGCCGATGGTGCAAGGCCACGCCCCGGTGCGCGAGGCCTTCGCCACCGCCGGGCTCGATCCCGCGCGCTTCTGCTACTTCGGCGAGTCTGTCCTGCTGCCGGCCTATCGCGGCCAGGGCGCGGGCGTGCGCTTCTTCACCGCGCGCGAGGCCCATGCCCGTGCGCTCGGCCTGCCGCAGGCCGCCTTCTGCGCCGTGCTCCGCGACCCCGCCGACCCGCGCCGCCCCCCCGGCTACACGCCGCTCGACAGCTTCTGGCGCAACCGCGGCTACACGCCCCGCCCCGACCTGCGCGTCCGCTTCGAGTGGCGCGAGACCGGCGCCCCCGAAGCCACCCCGCACGACCTCTCCTTCTGGCTGAAAACCCTGTGATACCCCCCGCCCACCCGCTCCGCCTCGGCCTGCTGCAATACCCCGTCGAGCGCCCGGATTCCGTCGCCGCCTTCGCCCAAAAACTCGACAACTGGCTCGCCCAGGCGCGCGGCCATGCCGATCTCTGCGTGCTGCCCGAATACGCCTGCGTCGAGCTCGGCGCCGCGCTCTCCGGCGCCAGCCCCGCCGAGGAGGCCGCCGAGCTCGCCGCCATGGTCGCCCATGCCGAGCCCATCCTCGCCGCCATGCGCGCGGCCGCGATGCGCGCCGGGCTGTGGCTGCTGCCCGGCACCCTGCCGATGCGCCAGGGTGCCACGGTGGTGAACCTCGCCCCCCTGATCGCCCCCGATGGCCGCATGGCCTTCCAGGCCAAGCGCATCATGACGCGCTTCGAGGCCGAGCGCTGGGGCATCGCCCCCGGCGCGCCGCCGCAGGTCTTCGACACGCCTTGGGGGCGCATCGGCATCTCGATCTGCTACGACGTCGAATTCCCCAAACACGCGCGCGCCCAGGTCGAGGCCGGCGCCTGGCTGATCCTCGCCCCCAGCTGCACCGACACCGCCCAGGGCTTCGCCCGCGTGCGCATCGGTGCCGCCGCCCGCGCGCTGGAGAACCAGTGCTTCGTCGCCATCACCCCCACCGTGGGCGAGGCCCCCTGGTCCGCCGCCCTCGACGAGAACCACGGCCAGGCCGCCATCCTCGCCCCGCCGGATCGCGGCCTGCCGGAGGATGGCGTGCTGGCCGCCGGCGCCATGGACACGCCCGGCTGGGTCTTCGCCACGCTCGACCCCGCGCTGATCGCCCATGTCCGCGAGCACGGCGCCGTGCGCAACCACCGCGATTTCCCGCGCGGCCCCATGGCCCCCCCTCGCCCCGCCGCCTTCGCATGAGCCTCGTCTACATCGTCGCCGGCGAGGCTTCGGGCGATGTGCTGGGCGCGCGCCTTGTCGCGGCTTTGCGCGCCCGCGCCCCCGCCACAACCTTCGCCGGCATCGGCGGCGAGCGGCTGGCCGAGCAGGGCATGCCCAGCCTCTTCCCGATGCGCGAATTGGCGCTGATGGGCCTCATCGAGGTGCTGCCCAACATCCGCCGCCTCGCCCGCCGCCTCGCCGAGACCACCGCCGACATCACCGCCCGCCGCCCGGATGTGATCGTCACCATCGACAGCCCCGGCTTCACGCTCCGCCTCGCCGAGCGTGTGCGCCCGCTCGGCATCCCCATCGTGCACTACGTGGCGCCGCAGATCTGGGCCTGGCGCCCGGGGCGCATCGCCAAGATCAAGGCGCGGGTGGACCACATCCTCTGCCTGCTGCCCTTCGAGCCCGTGCTGTTCGAGGCCGCCGGCATCCCCGCCACCTTCGTCGGCCACCCGGTGCTGGAAAGCGGTGCCGATGCCGGCGACGCCGCGCGCTTCCGCGCCGCCCATGGCCTGGCCGAGTCCGAGCGCGTGCTGATCGTCATGCCCGGCAGCCGCCGCATGGAGGCGCGACGCCTGCTGCCGGTATTCGGCGCCGCACTGCGCCTGCTCGGCCCCCGCGTGCCCGGCCTGCGCCCCGTGGTGCCGGTGGGCGCGGTGGTGGCCGATGCGGTGCGCGCGGCCACCGCCGATTGGCCGATGCGCCCGATCCTGCTCACCGACATCGCGGCCAAGCACGATGCCTTCGCCGCCGCGGCCGCGGGCGGGGCGGGGCTGATCAAATCCGGCACCTCCAGCCTGGAGATGGCGGTGGCCGGCGTGCCGCACCTCATCGCCTACAAGGTGAACCCCATCACCGCCGCCATCATCCAACGCCTGGTGCGCGTGCCCTTCGCCAGCCTGGTGAACCTGCTGGCCGAGCGCGCCGTGGTGCCCGAATTCCTGCAGCACCACGCAACGCCCGAGGCCCTGGCCGCGACGCTGGAAACCCTGCTCTCCGACAGCCCCGCCGCCGCCGCCCAGCGCGCCGGCTTCGTGCAGGTGCTGGACCACCTCCACCCCCCCGGCCTCGCCCCCAGCGAGGCCGCGGCCGAGGCGGTGCTGCGGGTGCTCGCGGCGCGCGGGGGCTAAACAACCCCGCTATCGACGCCCTCGATTATGCTCGACCGCACCACCCGGCCGCGGTTGGATCACGCGCCGCAATGACCACCGACCCCACATGCAAGGCGCCATGAGGAACCCCATCGCCGCCCCCCTCCCCGCTGCGCGGCGCCTGCTTCTCGCCGGCGCGCTCGCCCTGCTGGCCGGCTGCGCGGGGGCGGCGGACCCGGCGCGGGGCCTGACGGGCCGGCAGGTCGCCGACCGCCTGGCGGCGATCATCGCCGATGATGCCCTGCCGGACCTTGAACGCGTGAAACGCGACCTCGGCCTGCGCGAGCAATCGCGGGATCAATGGTCCTACCTTGAGCGCACCGGGTTCTCGGCCAACCTCGTTGGCGTCTCACCGGCAGCGCCTTTCGCCTCCGGGATGTGGACGACCAGTGATCAATTCGTGGCGGTAAGCCCACTCGGGGTCCGGCTTCAGGATCTGCGGCTTGAGACGCGAGAACCGGCGGCCGGGATCGGCGATGTGTGCATCACCCGGGCCGACCTGCGTCGCCATTTCGGGGACCGAGCCGGCGTTTACACGAGTGAGTTCCGCCACCAACGGCCAAGGGATCGGGCGAACCCCAGCGGCCTCGTCTACTTGATCGGTCGTTACCGATTGCTGTTGGAATTCGCGGCGACTCCCTGCGTTCTCGCGCTCGGGCTGGAACGCTACCAGGCCAATCTGGAGCCGGTGCGCTAGCCTGCGCGCCACGCGCTGAACCGCAGGGCATCATGACACACCCCATCGCCGCCCCCCTCCCCGCTGCGCGGCGCCTGCTTCTCGCCGGCGCGCTCGCCCTGCTGGCCGGCTGCGCTGGGGCGGCGGACCCGGCGCGGGGCCTGACGGGCCGGCAGGTTGCCGACCGCCTGGCGGCGATCATCGCCGATGATGCCCTGCCCGACCTCGAACGCGTGAAGCGCGACCTCGGCCTGCGCGAGCAATCGCGGGATCAATGGTCCCGCCCTGAGCGCACCGGGTTCTCGGCCAATTTCGTGGGCGTCTCACCGGCAGCGCCGTTCGCCTCCGGCAGGTGGACGACCAGTCTTCCATTCGTGGCGTCAAGCGCCCTCGGGCTCCAGCTCCAGGCTCTGCGGCTTTGGACGCGAGAACCGGCGGCCGGGATCGGCGATGTGTGCATCACCCTGGCCGACCTGCGTCGCCATTTCGGGGACCGAGCCGGCGTTTACGCGAGTGAGTTCCGCCACCAACGGCCAAGGGATTGGGCGAACCCCAGCGGCCGCGTCTACGTGATCGGTCGTTACCGGCTGGACGTGGATTTCGCGTTGACACCCTGCGTTCTCGCGCTCGGGCTGGAACGCTACCAGGCCAATCTGGAGCCGCTCCGTTAGCCCGCGCCCCGCGCGCCGCCGCGCCGGCGTATTCCGCTGGCTTTTCGCCACCGCTTCCGCCTATACATAGGAATTAAAGCGGCATCCACCCCGGCGCCGCCCGCTCCTTGAAGCCGCACATCCGCCCCCATCCCCACCCGGCACCGGGCTCAAGCCGGATTTGTCCGAAACCGGCACGCGCCATTTCCGCCCCATCCGGGGTTTGTCCGAAACCGACACCCGCCATCGCGCGCCATCCAGGCTTTGTCCGAAACCGACACGCGCGCCAAAAAAAACCCTCAGCCGATCGCCGCCTCCACCGCCAGCGCCACGCGCAGCGCGCGGATGCCGGCCTCGGCCCCCACAACCGGCGCCACGCCATCCAGGCACGCCGCCGCGAAGCCCGCCTGCTCGGCCTCCAGGCTGTCCACATCCACCCAGGTCGCGCGGTCCAGCCCGAAGCCGGGCATCGTCGCCACCGCCTCGGCGCCGCCGCGCCGCAGCACCGCCAGGCTGCGGGCCAGGAAATCCACGCTCGTCTCGCCCTCGGTGCCAAGCACCCGCAGCCGCCGCTCCATCGCGATCGAGACGCGCGATGCCGTGATGCTGGCCGCCCGCCCATCGGCGAAGCTCAGCCGCGCCACCGCGAAATCCGGGTGGTCGGAGACCACGCGCGCCCCCACCGCCTGCACCGCCACCGGCGCCTCCCCGGCCAGCGCCAGCACCAGGTCGATGTCATGGATCATCAGGTCCAGCACCACCGAGACGTCCAGCGAGCGCGGCCGGAAGGGCGCGGCGCGCACCGCCTCCCAATGCAGCGCCCGCCCGCCCGCAGGCGCGGCCAGCACGGCGCGGAAGGCGGCCGAGAAGCGCTCGATATGCCCCACCTGCAGCACAAGCCCGCGCGCGGCGGCCAGCCCGGCCAGGGCCTCGGCCTCGGCCAGCGTGCCGGCAATCGGCTTTTCCATGAACAGGTGCCGCCCGGCCTCCAGCACCTGCCGGCCGAGCCCCGCATGGAAGCGCGTGGGTGCCGCCACGATCACCGCCTCGGCGGCGGCGATGGCCTCGGCCACCCCCAGCGCCGGCGCGCCCACCTCGGCCGCCACCGCGGCGGCGCGCGCCGGATCGGCGTCATGGATCGCCACCAGCCGCAGCCGCGGCCCGGCCGCCGCCTTCAGCGCGTGGAACCGCCCGAAATGGCCCACGCCGAGCACCGCCACGCGCAATTCCATGCCCAACCATCCCCCTGCCTCGCCGCCAGCCTCATACAGGGCCGCACGCGGGCTTGCATCGGGGGGGGCCGCCGCGCATGTTCCGGCCGCGATGGCCGCCGCAGTCAGGGCGCGCCACGGACACGGATTCAGGGTCTGTTCGTTCCATGATGTATTTCGCCCGCTGGAAGGCGCTCGCGGTCATCGGCGTGTGCCTTTTGGGCGTGCTGCTCTCGGTGCCGAATCTCCTGCCCAAGGCGTCGCTGCCCAGCTGGGCGCGGCAGATCAGCCTCGGCCTCGATCTGCGCGGCGGCAGCTACCTGCTGCTGGAGGTCGATACCAGCCAGATGGTGCGCGAACGGCTTGAGGCGCTGGTGGACAGCGTGCGCCGCGGCACCGCCGCCGCCAACCCGCGCATCCTCTACACCGGCCTCAACGCCAACGCCGCCGAGCGCCGCGTCAGCCTGCGCGTCTCCGACCCCGCCCGCGCCGCCGATGTGGCGCGCCTGCTGCGCGAGGCCGCGATCAGCGTGCCCACCGGCGGCGGCGCGCAGCAGCCCGACATCGAGGTGACCACCAGCCCCGACGGCACCGTCTCCGCCACCCTCACCGAGGTTGCGCTGCGCGCCAAATCCTCCAGCGCGGTCGAACAGTCCCTGGAAATCGTGCGCCGCCGCGTGGACGAGACCGGCGTGGCCGAGGCGCTGATCGCCCGCCAGGGCCAGAACCGCATCCTGGTGCAGCTGCCCGGCATCGAGGACCCGGCCCGCATCAAGGACCTGCTGGGCCGCACCGCGCGCATGACCTTCCATCTGCTGGACGAGGCCGCGAATTTGCAGGCGGCCACCCCGCCGCCCGGCACCATGTTCCTCCCCGGCGACCGCGGCCAGGAACGCTTCGCGGTGCGCCGCCGCGTCGAGGTGGACGGCGCCAACCTCAACGACGCCCGCGCCGGCCAGGATGGCCGCACCGGCGAGTGGGTGGTGAACTTCACCTTCGATTCCGTGGGCACCCGCCGCTTCGCCGAGATCACCCGCGCGAACACCGGCCGCCCCTTCGCCATCGTGCTGGACGAGCGCGTGATCACCGCCCCCGTGATCCGCGAGCCCATCACCGGCGGCCGCGGGCAGATCTCGGGCAGCTTCGATGCCCGCAGCGCCAATGACCTGTCGGTGCTGCTGCGCGCCGGCGCCCTGCCCGCCCCGCTGACCGTGGTGGAGGAACGCACCGTGGGCCCGGAGCTGGGCGCGGATGCGATCCGCGCCGGGCTGATCTCGCTCGCGGTCGGCACCAGCTTCGTGTTCCTCTACATGGGCCTCGCCTACGGCTTCTTCGGCTGGCTGGCGAACATCGCGCTGCTGGCCAACGTCGTCATCATGATCGGCATCCTCAGCGTGCTGGGCGCCACGCTGACGCTGCCCGGCATCGCCGGCATCGTGCTGACGCTGGGCACCGCGCTCGACGCCAACGTGCTGATCAACGAACGAATACGCGAGGAATCGCGCAACGGACGTCCCCCGATCAGCGCGCTGGAAGCAGGCTTCAGCAAGGCCTCGGGCACCATCCTGGACAGCAACCTGACGAACCTGATCGCCATGGCCTGCCTCTATGCCTTCGGCAGCGGCCCGGTGAAGGGCTTCGCCGTCACGGTGGCCATCGGCACCATCGTGCAGATGTTCACCGCCACCGTGGTGGTGCGCCTGATGGTCGCCAGCTGGTACCGCCGGCGCCGCCCCCAGACGCTGCCGATCTGAGGGAAGCCGCCATGTTCCGCATGCTCTCCCGCCCGCTGTTCCGCCTGGTGCCCGATGGCACCACCATCCCCTTCATGCGCGGCGCGGTGATCGGGCTGATCGTCTCCGCCGTGCTGTCCACCGCCTCGGTCATCCTGGCCTTCTATCCCGGGCTCGAGCGCGGGATCGACTTCAAGGGCGGCATCGTGATGGAGGTGCGCACCCCCGGCCCGGCCGATCTCGGCCGGCTGCGCGCCGCCGTCGCCACGCTGAACCTCGGCGATGTCGGCGCGCAGGAATTCGGCGCCCCCGACCAGGTGCTGATCCGCCTGCCCGTGCAGGGCGACGAGGCCGGCACGCAGCGCGCCGTGAACGCGGTGCGCGCCACCCTCGAACAGGCGGCACCCGGCACCCGCGTGCTGCGCGTGGAGGCCGTGGGCAACCGCATCTCGGCCGAGCTGTTCCAGGGCGGCATGATCGCACTGGGCATCAGCATGCTGGCGATGCTGCTCTACATCTGGTTCCGCTTCGAATGGCAGTTCGGCATCGCCGCCATCATCACGCTGATCCTGGACGCCACGAAGGTGGTGGGCTTCCTCGCCCTCACCCAGATCGAGTTCAACCTGCAGACCGTCGCGGCGATCCTCACCATCATCGGCTTCTCGGCCAACGACAAGGTGGTGGTGTTCGACCGGATGCGGGAAAACCTACGCAAATACAAGCAGATGCCGCTGCGCCAGCTGGTCGATCTCTCGATCAACGAGACGCTGAACCGCAGCCTCGGCACCTCCGCCACGCTGTTCCTCTCGGCGGTGCCGCTGGCGCTGTTCGGCGGCGATGCGCTGGGCGGCTTCGCCTGGACGATGCTGTTCGGCATCCTGGTCAGCGCCGCGTCCTCGGTGTTCATCGCCGCGCCGATCGTGCTGTTCACCGGCGCCAAGGCGCTGCGGCGCGACACCGCGGCGGCACCCGCGCCGCAGCCCGCACGATGATGCATCGCCGCGCCCTGCTCGCGCTGCCGCTGGCGCTGGGCGCCGGCGGCACGGCGCAGGCCAAGCGGCGCAACACGATTGACCTGCTGGTGGGCGCACCGGCCGGCACACCACCCGACCTCTGGGCGCGCTCCGTCGCCCCCTTCCTGGAGCGTCACTGGCGGCGCGTCGCGGTGGGCGTGCGCAACCATCCCGGCCGCGGCGGGCTGGAGGCGCTGACCCTGCTGGCCGCGGCCCCGCCGGACCACAAGCTGATCGGCGTGGTCACCGCGCCGCTGCTGCTCGCCCGCGCCATCGAATCCGGCGAGGTCTCGCCGATTGAGCGCGTCCTGCCGCTGGCCGCGGTGCTGGAGGAGAGCATGGTGCTGGTCGGCCCGCCGACCGGCCCGGCCGACCTGCCGGCGCTGCGGGCCGGCGCCGCCGGTGGGCCGCTGGGCACGCCACCGCCGGGCAGCGCGGGCCATGTGGCGGCGCTGCGCCTCGATGGCCGGCTCGATTTGCCGGTGCTGGCCTTCCCCTCCGGTGCGGCGGCGCGCCAGGCGGCACTGTCGGGCCATGTGGCCGCGGCCATGCTTTCGCTGCCCGACGCCATCGCGGCGCTGCGCGAGGGGCGGCTGGTGGGCCTCGGCATCGCCGCGGCGCGGCGCAGCACCCTGCTGCCCGAACTGCCGACGCTGCGCGAACAGGGCATCGACCTCGTGGCCTCGGCCCAGCGCGGCTTCGCGCTGCCGCCGGGCGTCGGCGATGCCGAGCGCGACGCCCTGCTGGCGGGGCTGGAAGCCGTCGTGGCCGACCCGGATTTCGTGGCCCAGGCCGCGGCGCAGGGGCAGACGGCGCGCTTCCTCGGCCCGGCCGCGTGGGTGCGCCTGCTCAGCCGCGTGGATGCCGAGTTGCGACGGCGCTGGCAGGAGGAGGCATGGCTGCCTCGGCGCGCCTAGAGATTGCCTCAAAAGAAGAGATGCAACTGAAAATAACTGTGCCTACGTTATAAGGCTTCGCGTATTGAGACGGTCGTTGCGCCCGGGCGCCGTTCGGCCTATGCTCCGCTCCGCTGCGCCACTCTACTGGGCGTTGCATTGAATCGCGGGCGCCTCCAGGGTGTGCCCAGACTGGGAGCGTGCATCAGATGGTCAGGCGCTCACTGCGCGCCTTGTCGGGCCCCGGCACCGTGTTGCTCGTCGCCAGCGATCCGCTGGTGATCGCGGCGGCGCGCGACGCCGCGCGGCGCCTGTCCGGCCAGCCACCGGTGCACGTCACATCCGGCGCCGACGCGCTGACCCAGCTTGTCGGGCCGGGCCTCGCGCCCCGCCACCTGGTGCTGGAGGGCGGCGCCATGGAAGCCGCCGGCCCTGCCCTGCTGACCGCCGCGCGGGACCGTTTCAGCGGCACGGGCGTGGTGGTGGTGACGCGCCCCGGCGTCTCCGCCCCAGCCGGGCTGCGCAGCGTGCAGCCCGATGCCAGCCGCCTTGCCGCCGCACTCAGTGCCAGCGCCGGTGCAGGCCCCTGCCCCGAAAGCGGCCCCGCCGCGCTGGAAGCCGGGCTCAGCCGCGGCGAGATCACGGTGCGATTCCAGCCGATCGTGCGCATGGCCGATCGCCGTCCCGTGCTGCTGGAGGCGCTGGCGCGCTGGGAACGGCCGGAGGCCGCGCTCGGTGCCGGCGCCTTCATCCCGATGGCCGAGGCCGCAGGGCTCGGCGCCGCGCTGACGCTGGCCGTGGCGCGCCGCGCGCTGGCCGAACTGGCCGCGCTGCCCGCCGCGCAGCGGCTGCGCATGTCCTTCAACATCCCGCTCGACGTGCTGCTGCACCCGGATTTGCCGAGCTGGCTGGCCGAAGCCGCCGCCGCGGCGGGCCTCGGCCCCGACAACCTGCTGTTGGAACTCACCGAGAGCACCGCGGTGCGCGACCTCTCGGCGCTGCGCCGCGCGCTGCTGCGCCTCAGCCGCCGCGGCTTCGGCGTGATGCTGGACGACCTCGCGCTGCATGACGGGCGGCGCCGCCTGCTGACCCTGCCCTTCGCCGGCGTGAAGCTGGACCGCGGCCTGGTGCTGGCCATGCCCGCCAGCCTGCGCGCCCGCGCCGAGGTGCGGCTGATCGTGCGCGAGGCTTCGCGCCGCGGCATGGTGGTGATCGCCGAGGGCGTGACGGACCCGCATGTCTGGCGCGCCGCCGCCACGGCCGGCTGCGACCTCGCGCAGGGCTTCGGCATCGGCCGCCCGTTGCCGGCCTCCGCCCTCACCGCCTGGATGGCCGCCTGGCACGACGTCGCGCTGCGATAGGCCCAAATCCCGCGGAGCGTGACCGCTCCGCCCTCAGTCGCCGGCGCGCGCATCCGCGCGCTTGGCTGCGCGCCACTTGGCGCGGCGGCCGTTCGGCCGCTCGCCCGCTTGCCGCGGGCGCAGGTTCCGCACAATTGGAGACGGCATAAGCCGGCGCCGCCTCACCCGCGCTACCCCCCGGCATAGACCTCGGCATACAGCGCCTCGATCTGCGCGGCGTCGGGCACGGCCGGGTTGTTGCCCGGGCTGCCGGAGGCCAGCGCCTGCGCCGCCATGGTGGGTGCCGCCGCCGCCCATTGCGCGGCGTCGATGCCCCAGGCAGCGGGGCTGGGCACGGCCAGGTCGCGGTTCAGCGCGCGCAGCTCCTCCACCAGCTTCGCCGCGGCGGATTGATCGCCCTCCGCGTCGCTCGCGATGCCCATGATGCGCGCCGCCTCGGCATAGCGCGCGCGTCCGGCCTCCAGGCCGAAGGCCGTGACGGCGGGCAGCAGCATGGCGTTGGAAAGCCCGTGCGGCACGTGGAAATGCGCCCCCACCGGGCGGCTCATGCCATGCACCAGCGCGACGGAGGCATTGCTGAAGGCGAGGCCGGCGAGTGTCGCGCCGCGCATCATCGCCTCGCGCGCCGCACCATCGCCGGGCGCGGCCCAGACGCGGCGGAGGTTGGGCGCGATGAGGCGCATCGCCGCGCGCGCATACTCGTCGGAGACCGGGTTGGCGCGCCGGCTGACGAAGGCCTCCAGCGCATGCGTCAGGCTGTCGATGCCGGTATCGGCGGTGATGCGCGGCGGCAGGCCGAAGGTGAGCTCATGGTCCACCACCGCGGCGAGCGGCAGCGCGCCGAGCCCCGCGATCAGCATCTTCTCGTCGCGCTCGGTGTCGGTGATGACGGTGAAGCGCGTGGCCTCGCTGCCGGTGCCCGCGGTGGTCGGCACGCAGATCACGGGCAGCGCGGCGACGTTGGCCTGCGCGGGCACCTTGAAGGCGCGGATATGCGTGCCCGGCGGCGCCGCGGCGAGAATCGCCATGGCCTTCGCCGTGTCCATCGGGCTGCCGCCGCCGAAGCCGATCAGGCAGTCGAACTGCCCCGCCTTCAGCACGGCAACGCCGGCCTCGATCACCGTGTCGGTCGGGTCGGGCACGGTGTCGGCGAAGACCGCCGCCTCGATCCCCGCCGCGCGCAACGGGCCGAGCGCGCGCTCCAGCAGCCCGGAGGAGACCATGAAGGGATCGGTGACGACGAGCGGGCGCGAGAGGCCGAGCTGCGCCAGCGCCTCGGCCAGCTTCGCCACCGCGCCACCGCCCATCACCATCAGCCGTGGCGCCACCAGCGATACGACCATTCCTTGCGCGCTCCGTGCCTGTGCTTGCGGCGAATCCTAGGCTGTCGCGCCGAAAGCGGCCAGAGCGGCGCTTGGCGCGGCCCGAAGCCGCGGTCTAGGCTCGGCCCACACGCGAGGATGGAAGCCGTGCCGCGAGAGGCTGGGGCGACAGGCGGGGGCATGGCGGCGCTGATGCTGGCGCCGGCGGCAGCGCTGTTCCTGCTGTTCTTCGCCGTGCCCTTCGCCGTGATGGCGGCGATGAGCGTGCTGACCGCCAACCCGCTGCTGCGCCCGGATGCCAACTTCACGCTGCGCCACTACGAACGCATCGCCGGCGACATCTACTACGCCGAGGTGTTGTGGCAGACGCTGTGGCTCGGCCTGCAGACCACGGCGCTGTCGCTGCTGATGGGCTACCCGCTGGCCTTCCTGATCGCGCGCGCGACCCGGCCGGCGGTGCGCACGCTGCTGCTGATGGCGGTGATCGCGCCGATGGTGATGGGCCTCGTGGTGCGCACCTATGCGTGGCTCGGCATGTTCTCGAACCAGGGGGTGATCAACGGCACGCTGCTGCGCCTGGGCGTGATCGCCGAGCCCATCCCGATACTGGGCAGCGAGGCCGCGGTGGTGGTGGCGCTGTGCCACATCTACGTGCCCTTCATGATCCTGACGCTGACCGGCGTGATTGCGCGCATCGACCCGAAGCTGGAGGAGGCGGCGCGCGGCCTTGGCGCATCGCGCACCAAGGCCTTCCTGGAGGTGACGCTGCCGCTCTCGGCGCCGGGCATCCTGGCGGGCTCGCTGCTGGTCTTCGCGCTGGCCATCAGCGCCTATGTCACGCCGATCGTGATCGGCGGGTATGAGGTGCTGACGCTGCCGATGCTGATCTTCCAGCAGGTCTCGGCCACCTTCAACCTGGGCTTCGCGGGCGCGCTGGGCGTGGTGCTGCTGGCGGTGGCGCTGGTGCTGGTGTGGGCCTATGGGCGCGCGATGCGCCGCGTGACGCGGGGTGCGGTGTGATGCGCGCAGCCTTCCTGACCCTGTGCGGCCTGGTGCTGGCCTTCCTGCTGCTGCCGGTGGCGATCGTGCTGTGCTTCGCGGTGAACCCGGAGCCCTTCCTGGCCTTCCCGCCCAGCGGCGTCTCGCTGCGCTGGTTCCAGAAATTCTTCACGAGCCGGGACTTCATGGCGGCGTTCTGGCTTTCGCTGTCGCTCGGCCTCGCCACGGTGGTGATCGCGGGCAGCATCGGCACGCTGGCGGCGCTGGCCCTCGCGCGCGGGCGCTTCCGCGGCCGGGCGGCGCTGGTGCAGCTGTTCCTCTCGCCCATCGTGCTGCCCAGCATCCTCACCGGCTTCGCGCTGTTCCAGCTGGCGATGGTGGCGGGGCTGGGGCGCAACACCTGGCTGCTGCTGGCCGGCCACCTGGTGGTGGCCACGCCCTACGTGCTGCGCACCGTGCTGGCCGTTCTGGCGAATTTCGACCGCAGCCTGGAGGAGGCGGCGCGCGGGCTTGGCGCCAGCCCCGCCGCGGCCTTCCGCGAGGTGACGCTGCCGCTGATCCGCCCCGGCGTCATCGCCGGCGCGCTGTTCGCCTTCATCGTCAGCTTCGACCAGTTCCCGGTCAGCCTGTTCCTGGTGGCGCCGGGGCAGGAGACGCTGCCGATCGCGATGTTCAACTATCTCCGCTTCGATTTCGACGGCACCATCGCAGCGGCCAGCTGCGTCTCGATCCTGCTGGCGGTGACGCTGGTGCTGGGCATCGAGCGGACCATCGGTTTGCAGGAATACGCGAAGCTCTGAACAGGAGGACACCATGCTCGAACGACGCACGCTGCTTGCCGCCACCGCGGCAACCCTCGCCAGCCCCGCCATCGTCGGCGCGCAGGCGGCCAACACGCTGCGCATCACGGGCTGGGGCGGCCGCTGGGGCGAGCTGTCGCGGCAGGAGCTGGTGCCCGCCTTCGAGCGGCAGTTCAACTGCCGCGTCGAGGTGGACACCGCCTTCCCCTTCGTGCCGAAGCTGATGGCCAGCCCGCGCGGACGGCCCGTGTACGACGTGCTGCACACCAACAGCAACGAGCAGTGGTCGGTGTTCGAGCAGGGTCTGGTGGAGCGCCGGCCGGACCTGTCGAAGATTCCCAACGCCGCGGCGCTGTACCCCTATGCGACGTCGGATGAGATCGTGGGCATCTGCATGTTCACCTCCGCCATCGGCCTGGCCTGGCGGCGCGACCGCATCCAGCAGGGACCGGTGGGCTGGGGCGACCTGTGGGATGCGCGCTTCAGCGGCCAGCGCGGCGCCTATGTGATTCCCGCCAACAGCCTGGGCCAGGTGCTGTTCATGATGGCGGGGCGCATCTACGGCAGCGGCTATCGCGACCTCGACGCCAGCTTCCGCGCCATGGAACGCATCCGCCCGATCCGCCTGTTCGACTTCACCGGCGGCATGGAGAACGCGCTGCTGGCCGCCGAGCTGTCGATCGGCGTGCTGCACGACACCGCGGCCTATCGCCACCAGGACCGCGTGCCGATCGAATTCACCGCGCCGCGCGAGGGCGTGGTGGCGCTGGAGCAGGTGCTGTCGGTGACGCGCGGCACGCCGATGACCGAGCTGGCGCATGCGTGGATCAACCACATGCTGTCCGTGGATGTGCAGAAGCGCATGGCGGAGGATCTGTGGTTCAGCCCGGTGCGCCGCGACATGGTTCTGGAAGAGCGCTTCCGCGGCAAGCTGCTGACCACGCCGGAACAGGTGCGCGGGCTGATCCAGATGCCCTGGCAGTGGTACAACAGCCAGAAGGAACGCATCGACGACCGCGTGAACCGCATCTTCCGGGGCTGATCGCGCGACATGGCCGGCGTGCTGCTCGAGAACGTCACGAAGATCTTCCCGGGCGGCACGCGCGCGGTGGACGACATCAGCATCGCGATCGCGGAGGGCGAGTTCTTCTCGCTGCTCGGCCCCTCGGGCTGCGGCAAGACCACCACGCTGCGCATGCTGGCCGGGTTCGAGACACCCGATGCGGGGCGTATCAGCGTGGCGGCGCGCGATGTCACGGCGCTGCCGCCCGAGAAGCGCGACATGGGGATGGTGTTCCAGAACTACGCGCTGTTCCCGCACCGCAGCGTTGCCGAGAATGTGGGCTTCGGCCTGAAGATGCGCGGCGTGCCGAAGGAGGATGCGGCGAAGCGCGTGCGCCAGGCGCTGGAGATGGTGCGCCTCGCGGGGCTGGAGGAACGCCGGCCCGCGCAGCTCTCCGGCGGCCAGCAGCAACGCGTGGCGCTGGCGCGCGCCATCGTGGTGAACCCCGCGGTGCTGCTGTGCGACGAGCCGCTGGGCGCGCTCGACAAGAAGCTGCGGCAGGCGATGCAGTTCGAGCTGAAGGCGCTGCACGCGCGCCTCGGCCTGACGCTGGTGTATGTGACGCACGACCAGGAGGAGGCGCTGACGATGAGCGACCGCATCGCGGTGATGCGGGCCGGGCGCATCGCGCAGCTGGGCGCGCCGCGCGCCATCTATGACAACCCCACCAGCCGCTTCGTGGCCGATTTCATCGGCGACACCAACATCCTGGAGGGTGTGGCCGAAGGCGCGGCGCTGCGGCTGCCCGCCGGCTGGCTCTGCCCGCTGCCCCAGCCGCTGCCGCCCGGCGCCGCCGCCGTGGCGCTGCGGCCCGAGCGCGTGCGCCCGGTGCCGGCCGGCACCGGACTTGTCGATGCGACGGTGGAGGTGACGAATTTCCTGGGCGATTCCGTGCTGCTGAAGCTGCTGCTGCCCGATGGCGTGCCGCTGCTGTGCCGCGCGGCGCGCGATGCCGACCCGGCGCTGCTGACGCCCGGCGCGACAATCGGCGTGACATGGCTGGCGGCCGACCCGGTGCCGCTCGACGCATGACGATGCCGGCCGCGAGCTTTCGCGAACTGACGGCCGAGGACATCGAGGCGCTGGCCGTGGGCGCCTGGGTGCTGGGCACCGGCGGCGGCGGCTCGCCCTATCTCGGCCTGCTGAACATGCGGCGCCTCTACGCCGAGGGGCATCGCGTGCAGCTGATGCCGCCCGAGGCGCTGGCGGATGACGATTTGGTGGCTGTCGTGTCGAACATGGGCGCGCCGCTGGTCGGCCAGGAACGGCTGACGGACAGCCACAGCATCGCGCGCGCCGTGACGCTGATGGAGGAATACATCGGGCGCGAATTCCGCGCGGTGATGAGCGTGGAGATCGGCGGCAACAACGGCGTGCAGCCGCTGATGGCGGCGGCGCATCTCGGCAAGCCGGTGGTGGATGCCGATGCGATGGGCCGCGCCTACCCCGAGGCGCAGATGACGAGCTTCGCGGTGGGCGACCTGCAGCCTTGGCCGCTGACGATGGTGGACCCGCGCGGCGTCGAGGGCATCGTCGCACGCGTGCCGAGCTGGAAGTGGATGGAGCGCATGTCGCGCAAGATGTGCGTCGAGCTGGGCTCCACCGCAGCCACCTGCAAGGCGCCGCGCAGCGGTGCGGAGGTGAAGCGCTGGGGCATTCCGCACACCACGACGCAGGCCATCGCGCTGGGCCAGGCTATCCGCCTGGCGCAGCGCGAGCATCGCGACCCGATCGAGGCCATCCTGCAGGCCGAGGATGGGCGGCTGCTGTTCCGCGGCAAGGTGGTGGACCTTGCGCGACGCACCACGGAGGGCTTCCTGCGCGGCACTGCCAGCCTCGAGGGCCTCGACGATTGGCGCGGCCGTCGCTTCGACCTCGCCTTCCAGAACGAGTGGACCGTGGGCTGGCTGGATGGCACGCCGGCGGTGATGACGCCCGACCTGATCTGCGTGCTGGACAGCGCCAGCGGCGAGGCGATCGGCACCGAGACGCTGCGCTATGGCCAGCGCGCCACGGTGATCGCGCTGCGCGCGCCGGCGGTGTTTCTCTCGCCGCGCGGGCTGGATTTCGTTGGCCCGCGCGCCTTCGGCCACGACCTCGATTTCGTGAGCGTCTTCGCATGAGGCGGCGCATCGGCATCGATGTGGGCGGCACCAACACCGATGCGGTGCTGCTGCAGGACGAGCAGGTGCTGCACGCGCTGAAGACGCCGACGACGGATGACGTGATGTCGGGCGTTGCCGCCGCGCTGCGCGGCGTGGCCGAAGCGGGCGGCGCGGCGGGCGTGCAGGCGGTGATGATCGGCACCACGCATTTCGTCAACGCGGTGGTGCAGCGGCGCGACCTGTCGCGCGTCGGCGCGCTGCGCATCGGCCTGCCGGTGGCGCGCAGCCTGCCGCCGTTCTGCGACTGGCCGGCGGATCTCGCCGCGCTGGTGCGCGGCCAGGTGCACATGGTGGAGGGCGGGCTGGACTATGACGGCCGGCCGATCATGCCGCTCGACGAGCGCGGCGTGGCTGCGGCGGGCCGCGCGATGCGCGATGCAGGGCTGGAGGCTGTCGCAGTGTGCAGCATCTTCTCGCCGCTCGACGCCGCGATGGAGCAGCGCGCGGCGGAGATATTGCGGCAGGAGATGCCGGACGCCTCCATCACCCTGTCGCGCGACCTCGGGCGCATCGGGCTGCTGGAGCGCGAGAACGTGGCGCTGCTGAACGCGAGCCTCGCCGCGCTGGCGCGCCGCACCGTGGATGCCTTCGAGGCGGCGATGCGGCAGGCGGGCATCGCGGCGCCGCTGTTCGTCACGCAGAATGACGGCACGGTGATCCGCGCCGAGCTCGCCGCGCGCTTTCCCGTGCTGTCCTTCGCCTCCGGCCCCACCAACTCCATGCGCGGCGCGGCCTTCCTGACCGGCGTGAAGGACGCGCTGGTGGTGGATGTGGGCGGCACCACCAGCGATGTCGGCGCGCTGCGCCACGGCTTCCCGCGCGAGGCGAATGCGGTGGTGCAGGTGGGCGGCGTGCGCACGCTGTTCCGCATGCCCGACCTGTTCTCCTTCGGCCTCGGCGGCGGTTCGCGCGTGCGCGTGGACGGTGCGGGGCGCATCGCCATCGGGCCGGACAGCGTCGGCTTCCGCCTGCCGCAGCTGTCGCGCATCTTCGGTGGCGCGGAGCTCACCACCAGCGACATCGCGGTGGCTGCGGGGCTGCTGGCGCTGGGCGATGCATCGCGCCTGCGCGACATCACGCCGACCTACGCCGCCGCGGTGCTGGCCGAAGCGGCGCGCATGCTGGAGGAGGGCGTGGACCGGATGAAGGCCGATGCCGCGCCGGTGCCGCTTCTGGCCGTCGGCGGCGGCGCCTTCCTGGTGCCCGACACATTGCCGGGTGTCTCCGAGGTGCTGCGCCCGGCCAACGCCGCGGTGGCGAATGCCGTCGGCGCCGCCATCGCGCAGGTGAGCGGCGAGGCTGACCAGGTGTTCCAGGGCCTCTCCCGGCACGAGGCGCTGGCCGAGGCCGAGCGCATCGCGCGCGGCCGCGCCATCGAGGCCGGCGCCGATGCGGCGACGCTCGCGCTGGTGGATGTCGAGGATTTGCCGCTGGCCTATCTGCCCGGCGGCGCGCTGCGCGTGCGGGCGCGCGTCGTGGGCGAGATCGCGGCGTGACTGATCCGCTGGCCGCCTGGTACGCCGCCATCCGGGCTGGCGACGCAGCCGCCCTCGAACGCGCCGCGACGCCGGATCTGCGGATCGCCTATCGCGGCCGGCCCGGCCTGCTGCCTTGGAGCGGCACCTGGCAGGGGATCGCGGCGGCGCGCGACTTCTTCGCCCGCGTCGCCGCGAATCTCGAGGTGCTGGACGTCACGCCGCTGCGCCGGATCGATGCCGGTGAGACGGTTGTCATCGTGCTCTCAGGGCGCTGGCGCGCGCGTCGCACGGGGCGCGAAGTGGCGGCCGAGGTCGTGAACATCTTCACGCTGCGCGATGGCCGTGTCGCTGCCTATGAGGTGTTCCACGACACCGCGGCGCTATGGGAGGCGCTGCAGGACCAGACGTTAGGCGACGCCTGACGCGCGCCGCGCCTTCGCCGCCGCATACAGCGCCAGGCGCTGCGCGGCCACGGCCGAGAGGCCACCCTCCGCGACCGCCGAATAAGCCGGGAGCCTGTCCGCGAAGTGGCAGGCGGCGCTGTGACCGGGCGCCCATTCGGTGAGCGCTGGCGCCTGGGCGCTGCAGATCGGCGCGGCATGCGGGCAGCGCGTGTGGAAGCGGCAGCCAGATGGCGGGTTCATCGGGCTCGGCACGTCGCCGCCAAGCGGCTTCACCTGGCCGCGCCGGCGCGGATCAGGGTGCGGAATGGCGCTGAGCAGCGCGCGCGTATAGGGGTGGCGCGGGGTGGCGAACAGCGCGTGCTTCGGCGCCGTCTCGACGATTTCGCCCAGATACATCACCGCCACGCGGTCCGCCATGTGGCGCACCACGGCGAGGTCATGCGCGATGAACAGGTAGGACAGGCCGAAGCGGCGCTGCAGATCCTTCAGCAGGTTCACCACCTGCGCCTGGATCGAGACGTCGAGCGCGCTGACCGGCTCGTCACACACGATCAGGTCCGGCTGCACGGCGAGGGCGCGCGCGATGCCGATGCGCTGGCGCTGGCCGCCGGAGAATTCATGCGGGTAGCGCTCGGCCTGGTAGGGCGCGAGGCCGACGAGGCCGAGTAGCTCGCGCACGCGCGCGGCGCGCGAGGCGGCATCGCCGATGCCATGCACCTCCATCGGCTCGGCGATGGTGGCGCCGACGCGCAGCCTCGGGTTGAGGCTGGCGTAGGGATCCTGGAACACTACCTGCACGCGGCGGCGCAGCGTGCGCAGCGCAGCCCCCGCAACCTCCACGCCATCGAATCGCACCGTGCCGGCGGTGGGCTCGATGAGGCGCAGCACGAGGCGCGCGGTGGTGGACTTGCCGCAGCCGCTCTCGCCCACCAGCGCGAGCGTCTCGCCGCGATCGATGCGGAAGGACACGCCATCCACCGCGCGCACCACGCCGACCTGGCGCGCGAGCAGCACGCCCTTGCGCACCGGGTAGTGCTTCGCGAGGCCCTGCACCTCCAGCAGGCTCATGCCGCGACATCCATCGATTGTTCGAGCGGCGCACGGAGGCAGGCGGCGAAGTGCTGCGGCGCCACCTCCGCCAGCGCGGGCTGCGCGGCAGTGCAGGCCTCGATGGAGAAGGGGCAGCGCGGGTGGAAGCGGCAGCCCTGCGGCAGCGCGAAGGGCGGCGGCACCGTGCCCTCGATGGCCAGCAGGCGGTCGCGGTCCTCATCCAGGCGCGGGATGGAGCCGAGCAGGCCGAGCGTGTAGGGGTGCTGCGGATCGGCGAACAGCGCCGCGGCGCTGCTGCGCTCTGCGATGCGGCCGGCATACATAACCGCCACCTCGTCGGCCATCTCCGCCACCACGCCGAGGTCATGCGTGATGAGGATGATGGCCATGCCGGTCTCGGCCTGCAGGTCGCGCAGCAGGTCGAGGATCTGCGCCTGCACCGTGACGTCGAGCGCGGTGGTGGGCTCGTCCGCGATCAGCAGCTTCGGCCGGCACGCCAGCGCCATGGCGATCATGACGCGCTGGCGCATGCCGCCCGAGAGCTGGTGCGGATACTCCTCGAACCGCCGCGCCGGCGCCGGTATGCGCACGCGGTCCAGTGCGGCGACGGCGCGTTCGCGCAGTTCGCGCGGACCTGCCTTCGGATCATGCGCGCGCATCGCCTCGGTGATCTGCAGGCCGATGCTGTGCACCGGGTTCAGGCTGGTCATCGGTTCCTGGAAGATCATCGCCACCTGGCCGCCGCGCAGTTGGCGCATGCGCGCCGCGGAGACGGCCAGCAGATCCTCGCCCTCCAGCAGCACCCGGCCGGCGGCGACGCGGCCGGGCGGCGGCACCAGGCGCATGATGGAGAGCGAGAGCATGGACTTGCCGCAGCCGCTCTCGCCCACGATCCCTAGCGTGCGGCCGCGCGCCACCTCGAGGTCCACGCCATCCACCGCCGCGATGTCGCCGGAGGCGCTGCGGAAGACGGTGCGCAGCCCCTCGATGCGCAGCAGCGCGTTCACGACCAGCGGAAGGTGGGCGGCGAGGTCTGCTCCACCGGGCGATGCGCCCAATCCTGCTCCGGCGCGCGCGCGATGATGCGCTTCTGCGCCTCGTGCAGATGCGCGGCGGCGGCGCGGTAGTCCATCGTCACCACCTCGCCATCCGCCACCACCTTGCGGCCATCCACGACCACGTCCTTCACCGCGCGGTCACCCGCCGCATAGACCAGGCTGCGCACCGGGTCGCGCCCCGGGCGCATCATGGGGTGGGTGACGTCCACCAGCACGAAATCGGCGCGGCAGCCCGCGGCGAGCCGGCCGATATCCTCGCGCCCGAGGGCCTTGGCGCCGCCGACGGTGGCGGCATCGAACAGCTCGGTCGTGGTCATGCTGCGGGGGTCGTTCGCCTGGGTGCGCGCGAGGTAGGCGACGAGGCGCATCTCGTCGAGCATGTTGTGCGGATAGGTGTCGGTGCCGAGGCCCATGTTCACGCCGGCGCGCTTGTAGCGGCCGAAATGCTTCAGCGTGATGCCGCGGCGCGCGAACACCGTGGGGCAATGCGCCACGGTGGTGCCGGTCTCGGCCAGGCGCTTCATGTCGGTATCCGTCCACCACTTCGTGGAGGGATGATCGTCGAGGAAGATGCCATGGCCGATGATGCTGCGATCGCCCAGCAGGCCCATGGAATCCAGCCAACCGATCGGCGTGCGGCCTGTGCGGCGCGTGATCTCGTGGAACTCCACCACGGATTGCGCGGCGTGGATCTGCCAGGTGAGGCCGCGCTTCGCGGCTTCCTGGTGGCTCTCCTTCAGCAGCGTGTCGGTGCAGGTATCGATCTGCGCCGGCACCACCATGCCGAACAGCCGGCCGCTTTCGTGCTGCTCGGCGCGCTCGATGAGGGCGAGCGCCTCGCCCATCGCCTTCTCGCCCGCCGCCTCGTCCCACTCGTATTCGACGACATGGCCGTTCTTCGTGAACCACTTCGCCGATTTGAACATGGGTGCCACGCAGACGCGCATGCCCGATTCCGCCAGCAGGTCGAGCCAGCCCGGATGCGCCATCGAGAGATCAGCCACCGTGGTGACGCCCGAGAGCAGCAATTCCGAAAGTGCCACGCGCACGCAGGAGGGCACGGCCTCCGCATCCGCGCGGAAGATCGGCATGAATTCGTAGAGCGAGGAGTTGTAGAGGCCGGGCGAGCCGATCTCGTCGATCAGCCCCTTGTTCATCGGCTCGCTGGAGGGGTGCGAGTGGATGTTGACGAGGCCGGGCATCACCATCAGGCCGCGGCCGCTGATCTCCTCCTCCGCCGGCCCCTTGTAGCCGCGGCCGACGAAGGTGAGCGCGCCGCCTTCGTAGGCGACGTCGGCATCGGGCATGTAGATGTGGCTGCGCGTGGCGGCGTCCCACGCGACGACGAGCTCCGCATTGCGGATGACGGTTGCCATGGCTGCGCGCCCCCTACCGCACGATCCGCATGTCGAGCGCCTTGTAGACGCCGATCCCGTAGAGGCCGTGCGCGCGGATGCCGGTGACGCGGTTGGAGGCGGCGACGTACAGGTTCTCGCGCGCCGTGGTCAGCCAGGGCGCTTCCTCGGCCAGCTGGCGCTGCACATTGGCCAGCGCGCGCGCGCGCACCGCCGGGTCGGTGGCGGTCTGCGCCTCCTCCAGCCAGGCGTCGGTCTGCGGGTCGTTCCAGTTCATGCGGTTGGGCGTCGGGCGCGCGCGGGAGTGCCAGTAGAGGTTCAGCGCGTCGCCCGCCGAGAAGTAGGGGTAGCTGAGGAACAGCGCATCGAATTCCTGCGTCGCCATGCGGCCCCAGGCGACCGTCGCGTCGAACAGCTGGATGCGCATCTCGATGCCCACACGGCGCAGCGCCTGCTGGATGATCTCGCCCTGGCGCTGGTTCTCCAGCGTGTTGATGCCGTAGGTGAGGAAGGAGGCGCGCAGCCCGTCCTTCACGCGCACGCCGTCGGGGCCCATGCGCCAGCCGGCCTCGTCCAGCGTGCGCTGCGCGGCCGCGACATCGAAGCGCGGCACCATAGCGTCGCTCTGGGCGTCATAGTCCAGCGTGTTGGGATTGACGATGTTGAGCGCGGGCTGGGCGTGACCGAACCACACGGCGCGCACCAGCGCGGCGCGGTCCACCGCCTGGTGCACGGCGCGGCGCAGCGCGCGGTCATTGACCACGGGCTTGTCCACCTTGAAGCCGAGATAGTAGTCCCAGAAGTAGTTCGGCTGGGTGGAGACGGTGACGCTCGGCACGCGGCGGATGCTGTCGATGGCGACGGTCGGGATGTATTGCGTGACGTCGGCTTGGCCGGTCTGCAGCGCGGCGAGGCGCGCCGTGGGTTCCGGCACCACGCGCCAGACGATGCGCTCGACATGCGCGGGGCCGCGATTCTCGTACATCGGCGGGCCCCAGCGGTAGTTGGGGTGGCGCGTCAGCACCAGCTCGCTGCGCGGCGTCCAGGAGGACCAGCAATAGGGGCCGGTGCCGTTGAAGCCCTGGCTGCCGAAATTGGCGCCGAGGCGCTCCACCGTCGCGCGGTCGATGATGCCGGCGAAGAACAGCGTGAGCTGCGACAGCAACTCGCTGAAGGGCGCGGTCAGCTCGTACTCCACGGTGTAGGCATCGCGCGCGCGGATTTCCTTCACCGGGCCGGCGCGCCAGGCGACGGGGCTGCGGGTTTCCGCGGCGCGCCAGCGGTTGATGGAATACACCACGTCTTCCGCCGTCATCGGCTTGCCGTCGCAGAAGGTGACGTCGCGGCGCAGGTGGAAGGTGTAGAGGCGGCCATCGGGCGAGACCTCCCACCGCTCGGCGAGGCCCGGGCGGATGGTGCGGCCGTCGTAATCCATGCTGACCAGCGTGTCGGTCATCATCGTCACCACCTCGCCGGCGCCGCGCGCGGTGCTGCGGTGCAGGTCGTAGCGGTCGGCGTCGATCTCGCGCAGGAACACCGCGGTGTTACGTGCGGTCTGCGCGGTGGCGGGCAGCGCGACCGCCGCCAGGGCCAGCGCGGCGGCGCCGAACAGCGCGCGGTTCAGGATGCGGTCTCGCATGTTTCTCTCCTTGCGAATGATCAGATGCGCAGCCGGGGATCGAGCGCGTCGCGCAGCGAATCCCCCAGCACGTTGAAGGCCAGCACGACGACGAAGATGAGGGCGCAGGGCAGCACGGAGATGTGCGGCGCGAAGAACAGGAAGGTGCGGCCCTGCGACGCCATGGCACCGAGTTCCGCCACTGGCGGCTGCGCGCCGAGGCCAAGGAAGGACAGCGCGGAGCCCAGCAGGATCACCTGCCCGAAGCGCAGCGTGGCGAAGACCAGGATGGGCGAGAGGCAGTTGGGGGCGAGGTGCCGCCAGATCAGCCGCGCATCGCCCATGCCCTGCGCGCGCGCCGCCTCGATGTAGTCCAGCCCCAGCACCACAAGCGCGGTGGAGCGCGCGATGCGCGCCATCAGCGGGATGGTGGCAACCGACAGCGCGATCACCACGGCGGTGACGCCGGGGCCGAAGATGGCGGCGATGGCGAGGCCGAAGAGGATGGCGGGGAAGGATAGCATGATGTCGACCAGGCGCATCAGCACGCCGTCGAGGCGCCGGTAGTACGCGGCGCAGAAGCCCATCAGCACGCCGATGCTGCCGCCGATGGCGAGGCTGAGCGCGCCCATCGCCAGCGTCACGCGCAGGCCAAACAGCATGCGCGAGAGCATGTCCCGCCCCTGCCCGTCCGTGCCCAGCCAGTATTCGCCGCCGGGCGGCTGCATGATGGCCATCAGGTTGGTGTCGAAGGGATCGTGCGGCGCCAGAAGCGGGGCGAGGACCGCCAGCAGGATGCTGAGCGCGACGATGCCGAAGGACAGCGCCGCGCCGACATCGCGCAGTAGGAGGCGCAGCGTGGAGGGGCGCGAAGGCGCGGCGATCGGGGCGACGCTGGCGCTCATGCCGCGCGCACCCGCGGATCCAGCACGCCATACAGCAGGTCGACCACCAGATTCACCACGATGAAGCCCATGGACAGCACGATGATGGTGCCCTGCGCCATCGGGAAATCCGACGAGGTGATCGCACCCACCGCCAGCCGCCCGACGCCGGGCCAGGAGAAGACCTGCTCGGTCACCACCGCGCCGCCCAGCAGGAAGCCGATCTGCAGCCCGATCAGCGTCACCACCGGCACCATCGCGTTGCGCAGCGCGTGGCGCAGCACCACGACGCGTTCCGGCAGGCCCTTGGCGCGCGCGGTGCGCACATGGTCGGCGCCCAGCACGTCCAGCACCGCCGTGCGCGTCATGCGCGCGATGGGGCCCACGAAGACGCCGCCCAGCGTGATGGCGGGCAGCGCCACGGCGCGCAGGCCCTGCAGCGTCCATAGCGGCCCCTCGCGGCCGGTGAAGGGCAGCCACTGCCACTGGAAGCCGACGAACCAGATCAGCACCAGACCGAGGAAGAACACCGGGATGGAGACGCCGGCGACGCTGAAGGCCATCACCAGCCGGTCGAGCCAGCTGCCGCGCAGATAGGCGGCGATGGTGCCGAGCGCGATGCCGAGCGGGATGGACCAGATCAGGCTCGCGGCCATCAGCTCCAGCGTCGGGCCGATGGTGGCGCGCAACTCCTGCGCCACGGGCACGTTGTTGATGATGGAGACGCCGAGATCGCCCTGCAGCAGGCGCCACAGATACAGCGCGAACTGCACCGGCAGCGGCTGGTCCAGCCCCAGGTCGCGGCGGATCTCGGCGATGATTTCGGCGCTGGCATTGGGGCCGGCGCGCACCACGGCGGGGTCGGTCGGCACCACCTGCATGAGCAGGAAACCCACCAGCAGCACGCCGAACATCACCGGCACCGCCAGCATCAGCCGCTGCACGGCGTGGCGCAGCATTAGGCGAGCACCCCGTGCCGGTCGAAGATGGGCACGCCGTCGCGCAGCGTGAGGTCGGCGCGGGTGTCGCGCAGGATCTCCTGCGGCGTGCTGGCGAAGATGTCGCGCGAGAGCACGGCGATGTCGGCCAGCATGCCGGGCTCGATCGTGCCGCGGCGATCCTCGGCGAATTGCGTGTAGGCGCCGCACCAGGTCTGGCAATGCACGGCCTGCTCGGCGTTCAGCGCCTCGGTGGCGCCGAGCACGGTGCCGCGGTTGGTCTGGCGCGTCAGCATGGTGAAGATGTTGATGAAGGGATCGACGCTGGAGACCGGGCAATCGGAGGAAGCCGCCGGGTGGTGCCCTTCCTCGAGCCAGGTCCGCATCGGGTAGGAGGCCTCGCTGCGCGGCAGGCCGAGGTTGCGGATATAGAGGTCGCCGAATTCATACAGGAACACCGGCTGCGGCACGGGCAGGATGCCGCGCGCCTTCATGCGCGCGCGTTGGCCGGGGGTCACGAAGCCGCAATGCTCGATGCGGTGGCGCCGTCCCGTGAAGGGGTGCGCGGGGCTGTCGGCTTCCTCCATGCCGCGCAGCACCTGCTCGATCGCGGCGTCGCCGATGGCGTGGATATCCAGCTGCCAGCCCTGTTCGTGATAGTGCCGTAGCAGCGCGTGGATGGTCTCGTCGGGAAAGGTGAACACGCCGGTGCCACCGCCCGCGCGCGGCAGGTAGGGATCAAAGAAGGCGGCCGTCAGGCCACCCGCGCTGCCATCGGCGAACACCTTCACCGCGCCCCAGCGCAGCCTGTCGTCGCCATCCTGCGGGCGCAGGCCGGAATCCCAGGCCTGCTGCGCGATGCCCTCCGGGTTGCCGGCCAGCACGTTCCACATTCGCAGTGGCATGCGCCCGGCGGCCTGCGCGGCGCGATAGGCGGCGACCTCGGCCATCCCCGCCGTCATGCCAACATTCATGTCGGTGGCGGCGGCGAAGCCGAGGCTGGCGAGGTGCTCGCAGGCGCGTTCGATGGCGGTGACCATCGCGGCCTCGTCCGGCGGCGGCACCACGTCGCGCACCAGGCGCATGGCGCGTTCCTGGAACAGGCCGGTGAGGCGCCCGCCGCGCCGCTCGATCACGCCGCCCTCGGGATCGGGCGTGTTGTGGCCCACGCCCGCCGCACGCAGCGCCGCACTGTTCGCCACGCCCATATGGCCGCAGGTGCGCACGATGAACACCGGGTTGTCCGGTGCGGCGGCATCCAGCTCCTCCGCCGTGGGGTGGCGGCCGATATCGAGTTCGGCGTGGTCGTAGCCGCGGCCGAGCACCCATTCGCCTTTCGCCGCCACGCGCGCCGCTTCGCGGATGCGGGCCAGCAGCGCATCCAGGCTGCGCACCTCCTCGGCGCGCAGATTCACCCCGGCCAAGGCGAGGCCGTAGGGCAGCAGGTGCATATGCGCCTCGTTGAAGGCGGGGATGGCGACGCGCCCGGCGAGGTCGAGCCGCCGCGCTTTGGGGGCCGCCGCCGCCACCTCGGCCAGCGTGCCGACGGCCAGCACGCGGCCGCCCCGCAGCGCGCAGGCCTCGGCGAAGCCGCCGGCGAGGCCGCGGAAGATGCGCCCCCCGGCCAGGATCAAGCCGTCGTCCAACCCCTGCCGTCCTTCACGATGGTGATGATCGCATGACGGGATGGTCAGCGTCGCGCCACGTCGCGTCAAGCAGGCGCGGGGCGCGGCCGGCTTTGAAACAGGTGACACAGGGCGGCGGCTGCCCATGAAACATCCTGGACATGCTGCCGGCCTAGGCTGCTTCCGGCATGGCCGCCCCCCTCACCATCCGCGCCGCGCGGCCCGACGAGTTGGAGCCGCTGCTGGCGCTGCAGCTGCGCAGCCTGCGCGCGCTCTCCGCCAGCGCCTATGCGCCGGAGGTGATCGAGGCCGCACTGGCCGAGATGCTCACCATGGATCCGCGCCTGATCGGCGATGGCACGCTGCTGGTGGCCGAGGCGGAGGGCCAGCTGGCCGGCTGCATCGGCTGGACGTTGCGCCGCCCAATCTATGCGCGGCTGGTGCAGCAGAGCCTGCCGACCCCGCCGCCCGGCACCGCGACGCTGCGCAGCCTGTATGTGGAGCCGCTGGCGGCGCAGCGCGGCATCGGCCGGGCGCTGCTGCAGGCCGCGGAAGCGCGCCTGCGCGCGGCCGGGCTGGCGCAGGCGGAGATCATCGTAGCGCTCTCCGCCGTCGCCTTCTGCGTGGCGCAGGGCTACCAGGAAGTCTCGCGCCACACCCTGCGCTTCGCCGGCGGCATCGAATTCCCCATCATCCGCCTGCGCCGCAGGCTGGATGGCGGCGTGCTCAATCCCGGTACTCCGGCTGCTCCCGATCCAGCTTCCGCCTGAGCGCCTGCCAGGGCAGCCAGCCCTTGGTGGGCCCGGTGCTGAATTGCAGCTTGGTGCGCGCCACCACCTCGGCCGGCGCGACGGCGAGCGGCGCGCCGGAGGATTGCGCGGCGAGCTGGATGCGGCAGGCCTGCTCGAGATACCACATCCAGTAGAAGGCCTCGGCCACGGTGTGCCCCACCGTCAGCAGGCCGTGATGGCGCAGGATCATGCAGGGCTTGTCGCCGAGGTCGCGCACCAGGCGATCGCGCTCGTCGAGGTTGTCGTCGGCGGCCACACCTTCGTAGTCGTGCAGCGCGACGCGGCCGTCGAATTCCATCATCATCTGGTTCAGCGGCAGCAGGCCCCCCTGCTGCGCGGCAACCGCCATGCCGGCCAGCGTGTGCGTGTGCATCACGCAGGCGGCGTTGGGATGGCCGCGATGCACGGCGGAGTGGATGACAAAGCCGGCCGGGTTCACCGGCCAGCTCGTCGGCTGCTGCGGCGCGCCCTCGGCATCCACCAGCACCAGGCTGCTCGCGGTGATCTCCTCGAACAGCAGGCCATAGGGGTTCACCAGGAAGCGATGCCCCTCGCCCGGGACGCGCACCGACAGATGCGTGAAGACGAGGTCCGTCATGCCGTGCAGCGCGATGAGGCGATAGGCGGCGGCGAGGTCTTCGCGCAGCTCGCGCTCGGTGGGCACATGCGCGGGGTCGGGGCGGACGGGCGGCGGGGGCAAGGGCATGTCAGTAGCCTCGCGCATGGTCATAGAGGTTGGGCAGCGGCGCGCCGGCCTCGTGCAGCGCGATGCCGCGCGCCACATGCTGCGCGCGCTCGCGCCGCGAGGGCAGGCTGGCGAGGTGCGGCGTGACAAGGATTTTCGGATGCGCCCAGGCCGGGTGGGTGGGCGGTAGCGGCTCGTGCTCGAACACGTCGAGCAGCGCGCCGGAGAGCTTGCCGGAGTCGAGGGCCGCGAGGATGTCGTCGAAATTCTGGTGGCTGCCGCGGCCGACATTGATCAGCCCCGCGCCATCCGGCAGGCGGGCCAGCAGCGGTGCCGCGATCAGCCCGCGCGTCTCGGCGGTGGAGGGCAGCAGGCACACCAGGATGCGCGCGCGCGCCAGGAAGGCATCGCGCTCGGCCTCGCCGGCGAAGCTCTCCACGCCGGGCAGCTGCTTGCGCGTGCGCGACCAGCCGAGCACAGGAAAGCCCATGGCCTGCAGCATGATGGCCGCGCGGCTGCCCATGTGGCCGAGGCCCATGATGCCGATGGGCGTCTCCGGCGCGGTGTGCTCGGGCTCGAAGTATTCCCAGCGCGACGCCGCCTGGTTCATGCCGATGCGCCGCGCCCCCTTCAGCAGCGACAGCGCGGCCCAGCAGACGAATTCGCCCATGCGCTGCGCGGCACCCGGCGTCGCCATGCGCATCAGCGGCACATGCCGGGGCAGCGCGGGGTCGGCGGTGATGAAATCCACGCCCGCGCCGCTGCCGAAGATGACGCGCAGGTTTGGCATGGCGGCGAGGCGCCCGGGCTCGGGATCCCAGACCAGCACGTAGTGCACCGAGGCGGGATCGACGCCGGCATCGCCCCACCAGCGCACCTCGACCTGCGGCGCGCATTCGGCGAACAGGCGCTGCCATTCGGCCATCGCGGCCTCGCCGCCGGATTTCACGAGAAGGATCGGTTTCGGCACGCGGCCCCCGGAACGCTGTGGCAGGGCACCAGATGCCCCGGCGCCGATGCGCCGTCCACCCTCGCCCGGCCGCCACGTTGACGCCCCGCCGCATTGCGGGCTTCCTCCGATGCGCCGGCGATGGCCTGCCGGCGCCAGAGGAACGAAGAGGGGAACGAAGGATCAGGCCCGCAATGACGCCGAAGCCTGTCCTCGCCCCCTCGGCCATCGCGCTGGTGGTGCTGCTGTGCGCCAGCTGGGGGCTGGCGCAGGTGCTGATGAAGGTGGCGGGCGAGGCGATCTCGCCGCTGGTGCATGCGGGCCTGCGTTCGACGCTGGCGGTGCCGGTGCTGCTGGCCTGGTGCCACTGGCGCGGCGTGGTGGTGTTCGTGCGCGACGGCAGCCTGCCGGCGGGGCTGTTGGCCGGCGCGCTGTTCGCCGCCGAATTCTGGGCGCTGTATGCGGCGCTCGGCCTCACCACCGCATCGCGCGCCGGCGTGCTGCTGTATACCGCGCCGTTCTTCGCCGTGCTCGGCGCGCATCTGTTCGTGCCGGGCGACCGGCTGACGCTGCGCAAGTTCGGCGGCCTGGTGCTGGCCTTCCTCGGCCTGCTGCTGGCCTTCGCGGACCGGCTGGGCGGGGGCGAGCAGGCGGCGCTGCTGGGCGACCTGCTGGCGCTGCTGGCGGGGCTGCTGTGGGGCGCCACCATCGCCACCATCAAGGCCACGCGGCTGACGCGCATCGCGCCGGAGCGCACGCTGCTCTACCAGCTGGCGGTCTCGGCGCTGCTGCTGCCGCTGGGCTTCGCGCTGGGCGAGCGCGGCATCGAGGGTGCGACGGCCATCACCTGGATCTCGCTGGCCTACCAGGTGGTGGGCGTGGCGGTGGCGAGCTACGCGGCGTGGTTCTGGCTGGTCTCGCGCCACCCGGCCTCGCTGCTGGCGCCCTTCCTGTTCCTGACGCCGGTGTTCGGCGTCTCGCTCGGCGCGCTGTTGCTGGGCGAGCCGGTGACATGGGCGCTGCTGGGCGCGCTGGTGCTGATCGGCGCGGGGATCGTGGTGGTCAACCGCGCCTGAGGGTGAGGCGCTGCGGCGCCTCATCCACGCGCGCGGCGGCGAAGCGTTCGAGGACGTCGCCCGGCCAGGGTGCGACGCGGCGCGTCGTCAGATCGACGCAGAGGAACAGCAGCTCGTTCTCGGCGGCCAGCCAGCCGGCCTCGGCATGCAGCAGGCGGTGGCGCAGCAGCAGGCGCTTGGCATCGAAGGCCAGCACCGCGCTCTCGGCCGCCAGCGGCGCATCGAGCAGCACCTCGCGCCGGTAGCCCTGCCAGGATTCCACCGCGAAGGTGCCAAGCCCCTGCGCGCGGAAACCCTCGCCAAGGTTGAGCGAGGGCCACAGCGCGTCCGTCGCCATGTCGAAGGCGACGAGGTAGTAGGCGAGGTTCATGTGGCCGTAATGGTCCACCCATTCCGGGCGGACGCGGCACAGCGGCGGGCGCATCAGCGCCGTGGCGCGGCCGGCATCAATGGATCTCGTCGGTGCGCGCGATCGCCTCGCGCAGCTTCGCCACGCTGAAGGCGGGGTCCTTGCAGAGATCGAGGATCACCTTCTCGCGCCGCGCGCCGAGCTCGATGGCGGCGGGAATCTTGCGCACCGCATCGGCGGGAATCACCACCGCGCCGTGGCGGTCGGCATGGATCACGTCCTCATGCGCCACATGCATGCCGTGCACGGCCACCTCCTGCCCGAAGGCGACGAGGTGGACGTAGGCGTGGCTGGGGTTCACCACGCCGGCCAGCAGCTGGAAGCCGGGGGCGAGCATGTCGAGATCGCGGATCGAGCCGTTGGTCACCACGCCCTGCGCGCCCAGCGCCTTGTGCACGGCGGAATGCACCTCGCCCCAGAAGGCGCCGGTGCCGGGCGTGTCGTCGAGGTCCTGCAGCACCACCACGGTGGGCAGCGCGGCCTTGGCGACGTAGTCGTACCAGCCCAGGCGCACCGCGCGGTCCACCTCCTTCGGGCGGCCGGAGGGCTGCGAGGCGCGGATGGTGCCGGTGCGCGCAAGGCCGCAGATGGGCGGCAGCGAGGGGTGGCCTGCGACCAGCGGGCGCACCGTGAAGCCATGGCCGCGGCGCTGCGGCACGGCGATCTCGAGCGCGTTGCAGATGGTCGGCGTGTCCCATTGGCGAAGGAACTCAAGATCCTCCGCCGTGAACGGATGCTCGGCCATGCTGCTTTCCCCTTATGCCGTGACGCGTGGCGCAACCGTCCTTCGCGCCCGCTCGGCCTGTCCAGACCCGGCGGGCGCGGCAGGGCGCCTCAGGCCGGCGGCATGATGAAGCCGCTGGTGACGTGATACACGCCATCGCTGGCCAGCACGTCGGCGCGGGTGATGGTCACCGGCGCGCGGCCGGGCTGCACGGGCGAGCCTTCGCGGACCAGGTTGGCGGTGCGCGGGCCCAGCTGGGTCACCTGCAGGCGGGCGCGGTCCCAGGTGACGATTCGGCCGTTGCGCGGCGCGATGTCCTGCAACCGCAGCAGCCCCCAGGCGGCGTTGGCCTGCACCAGCGCCACCAGGGCAGCGCGCTGCGCCGCGGAGGGCTGGACCGGCGGGCGATCCAGCAGCGCGAGCGTCTCGGCGGGCAGGCTGTTCAGCGCGTCGTTGGTGGGCACGAACAGCGTGACGGCGCCATTGGCGCGGCCGACGCGGCTGGCCAGGCCGCTGCCCTGCAGCGCCGCCAGGTAGCGGCTGTGTTCGGGCTTGGAGCGGAGAAGGGCCAGCAGGTCGATCGTGCCGTCCTCCGGCACGGCGCGCGTTCCGGGCGCGGCCTGGCAGCCAGCAAACAACAGCGTCAGGCCAGCGGCCATCAGCGCGTGGCGTCGGGAGGTCACGGGCAAGTCCTTCCTGTCATACACCGGGGGGAACGGCCCAACCGGCATCGGGCGAAGCGGCTTAGCCTCGCCGGGCGGGGGCGTCCAGCGTCGGCGCGGGGGTGGGCTGACCTATTGCCCCGCAAGCGCCCGCCAGACCCGCTCGGGCGTCAGCGGCATGTCGATATGGGCCACGCCCAGCGCCTCGCAGGCGGCGCTGACGATGGCCGGCGGCGCGCCGCAGGCCCCGCCCTCGCCCGCACCCTTCACGCCGAGCTCGTTGATCGGGGTCGGGACGATGTTGAAATCGATCTCCAGGTGCGGCAGGTCGTCGGCGCGGGGCATCGCGTAGTCCTGGAAGGTGGCGGTCTGCAGCTGCCCGGAGTCGCCATCATAGACGGCCTGCTCCAGCACCGCCTGGCCGAGGCCCTGGGCGATGCCGCCATGCGACTGGCCATGCACGAGCATCGGGTTGATCACGTTGCCGACATCATCGACGGCGGCATAGCGCACCACGGTGAGGCGCCCTGTCTCGGGGTCGATCTCCACCTCGGCCACGTGGCAGCCATTGGGGAAGTTGCATTCGGTGCTGCGCTTGTAGAGCACGCGCTCGTCCAGCCCAGGCGCCTCGCCGGGCGGCAGCTTGCCGCCATGCGCCGCGGCGGCCACCTGCGCCCAGTTCACCGCGAGGTCGGTGCCGGCCACGGCGAAGCGGCCGGCGTGGAATTCGATGTCGGCCACGCCGGCCTCCAGCAGATGCGCCGCGATGCGCTTCGCCTTGGCCAGCACCGCCTCAGACGCACGGGAAGTGGCCACGCCGCCCATCTGCGAGGAGCGGCTGCCGCCGGTGCCGAAGCCCTGCTCCACCGTGTCGGTATCGCCCTGCACCAGCTCGATCGCCTCGAAGGGAATGCCGAGCCGCGCATGCACGATCTGCGCGAAGGCCGTCTCATGCCCCTGGCCGTGGCTGAAGGTGCCCACGTGCAGCCGCGCCGTGCCATCCGCCGCCATGTCGAGCCGCGCCCATTCCTGCGGCTGGCCGCCCGAGGCCTCGATGAAATAGCCGATGCCGATGCCACGCCGGCGGCCGCGCGCTTCGGCCTCGGCGCGCCGCGCGGGGAAGCCTTCCCAATCGGCGAGTTGCAATGCGAGGGCCTGCGTGCCGGCGAAATCGCCGCTGTCCAGCACGTTGCCGACGCAGTTGGTGTAGGGCATCTGGTCGCCGCGGATGTAGTTGCGGCGGCGGATCTCGTCCTTTGTCAGGCCGAGCTCGGCGGCGCCGATATCGAGGAGCCGCTCGATCGTGTAGGCGATCTCGGGGCGGCCGGCGCCGCGATAGGCATCGGTCGGCACGGTGTTGGTGAAGACGCAGCGCACCTGCAGGTTCACCGCCTGCAGGTCGTACACCGTGCCGGCGATGCGCGCGCCCGCCACGGTGGGGATGCGCGGGCCGAAATCCAACAGGTAGGCGCCCATCGCCGCGGTGGTGCGCGCGCGCAGGCCCAGCGCCTTGCCGCTGGCATCGAAGGCCATCTCAGCCTCGGTCACGTGGTCGCGGCCATGCGGGTCCGACAGGAAGGTCTCGGTGCGGTCGGCCAGCCACTTCACCGGCCGGCCGAGCTTCTTCGCCGCCCAGAGCACCATCGCGCTTTCGGGGAAGTTCTTGCCGCGCAGGCCGAAGCCGCCGCCCACCTCGCGCGAGACCACGCGCAGCTTCTCCAGCGGCACCTTCAGGATGAACTTGGCGAGCGATTCGCGCACGCGGATCACGCCCTGGCTCGGGCTGTGCAGCTCGTAGCGGTCCTGCGCCACGTCGAAGCGGCCGATGGCGACGCGCGGCTCCATCGGGTTGCCGACCACGCGGTTCTGCACCAGGCGGATTCGCGCCACATGCGCTGCGGCGGCGAAGGCGGCATCGGCCTCCGCACCGCGGCCATTCGTCCAGTGGACGCAGAGGTTGCTGCCATGCTCGGGCCAGATCACCGGCGCATCGGCATCCAGCGCATGCGCGGTATCGGTGATGGCGGGCAGCGGCTCGTAGTCGATGGCGACCAGCTCCAGCGCATCCTGCGCCTGCGCCCGCGTCTGCGCGACGATGGCCACCACGGGGTCGCCCACGAAGCGCACCGCCGCGGTCTGCAGGATGCTGCGCGGCGGGCAGAACATCGGCGGCGTGCCGGGCATGTTCGGCACCTCCACCATCACCGGGAACAGCCCGATGCCATCCGCCGCGGCGTCATGCCCCGTCAGCACCAGCAGCACGCCGGGGGCCGCGCGCGCGGCCGCGACATCGAGCGACAGGATGCGCGCATGCGCGTGCGGCGAGCGCAGGATGGCCATATGCGCCTGGCCGGGCAGGTTCATGTCGTCGGTGTAGGTGCCGCGGCCGGTCAGCAGCCGCGCATCCTCCTTCCGCCGCACCGGCTGGCCGATGCCGAACTGGTCGTCCACCTGCTTCGCGAGCTGATCCATGCTGCCCTGCCCCTATCGCGCCACGGAAGCGGCCGCGCGCCCTGCAATTCGCCCGAGTGTCACCGCCGTCAGCAGCCCGTTGCCGGAGAGATAGCCCGAGGCCTCCGGCCCGCTGACGCCGCAGGCCGCACCGCCGGCGGCGAAGAGATTCGGCACGATCCCCCCCGCCGCAAGGCGCACCCGTGCCTGTTCATCCACCACGATGCCGCCCTGGCTGTGGAACAGCGCGCCGGTGACGCGCACGGCGCAGAAGGGCGCAGTGAGCGCGACGACGCCCCGCCAGTTGCGACCGAAGGCATCGGTGGCGCCTTCGCGCTTCATGGCTTCCACCGAAGCGAAGCTCTCGGCCAGCGCGGCCTCCGGCAGCTTGGCGAGGCGCGCCAGCGCCTCGATGGAGTCCGCGCGCAGGATGGCGCCGGAAGCCTCGGCCTGGCGGAAATCCTCGAATTGCCGCGCGATGCCGGCGATGCGGGCGTCGAAGATGTCCCAGGCCACGCGCTCGGGCTGGCCCATCACCGCAACGCCGGCCTCGGAATAACCGCTGCTCTCGTTCCAGAAGCGCCGGCCGGCGAGGTTCACCTGGAAGCCGCCCTCCATGATGACGGCCCAGGACACCAGGATGCCCTGCGGATGCGCCACCGAGCCGTGCCCCTGGTGCCCGGTCATGTCGCGCAGCGCGGCACCCAGCTGCTCGCCCCAGGACAGGGCCTCGCCCTCATTGCCGGGATGGCCAAAATAGACGGCCTCCGCGAGATCGGGGATGTAGCGCCGCACCAGCGCCTTGTTGCCGGCGTAGCCGCAGCAGGCCAGCACGATGGCGGCTGCGCCGATACGCTCCACGCTGCCATCCGGGCGCTCGGCCACCAGGCCGCGCAGGCGCCCGGTGGCATCGGTGACCAGCGTGCGGACGCGCGCCTCGGTCAGCAGCGGGATGGCGGCGGCCTCGGCGGCACTGCGCAGCCGGTCCACCAGCTCGGCGCCGCTGCGGCTGGGCAGGCCGTGCATGCGCCGATGCGTGTGGCCGGGATAGTCGAAATCATGAACCACGGTGAAGGGCAGGCCGTGCGCCTCGGCCAGCCATTCGATGGCGGGCGCGGCCTCACGCGAGACGGTCTCGACCAGGCCGGGCTCGGCGCTGCCATGCGCCTTGCGCTGGATGTCGGCGGCGAAGGTGGCAGCATCGTCGGCGATGCCGTGGGCGCGCTGGAAGCGCGTGCCGGCGGCCGGGATCAGCCCGGCGGAGAGGCTGGTGGAGCCGCGCGGCACGGCATCACGCTCCAGCAGCAGCGGCTCGACCCCCGCGGCGCGGCAGGCCAGCGCGGCGGTGAGGCCGGCCGCCCCGGCGCCGATGATGGCCACCGGCACGTCGATGTCGAAGGCGGGATCGGCCTCGACGAGGATGCGCGCTTCGTTCATCCGAGCTTCGCGAGCTCCTCGGCGATGGTGCTGATCTCGGCCACCGGGCGCAGCGCCTCGATGGCGGTCTCGTGCAGCTGCGGCGTAAAGGCGCCGCAGCCGTCGCGCAGCACCGTCACCGCGAATTCGCGCACATGCGCGCCGCGCACGGTGGAGGCGACGCCGCCATTGGTGACGATGCCCGCCACCAGCAGGCGGCGGATGCCGGCCTTGCGCAGCAGCCATTCCAGCCGCGTCTGGTAGAAGGCGTCATAGCCCACCTTCTCCACCGGCAGGTCGGAGGGTGCGAGTTCGTCCACCACCGCATGGCCCCAGCCACCCTGCACGAAATCGCCCTTCTTCAGGAAGGGGCGCATCGCGCGCAGATGCGGGTCGATGAAGGGCTCGCCGCCGCGGCCGGTGAACAGCGTGAAATGGGTGGACGCGATCCATCCGCCCTTGGCGCGCATGGCATGCGCAAGTGGGGCGAGGCGCGCGGGGATGGCGGCGATCTCGGCCGCCCCCTGCCCGGCCCTTCCATAGGCGCCTTCGGGGTGCAGGAAATCGTTCTGCAGGTCGCACAACAGCAGGGCGGTCTCGCCGACCGGGATGGGCAACTGCGCCATGCTGTTCACTCCCGCTCGATGATGAGGTTGCCGAAGCGATCGACGCGCGCGACCAGGTCGGGGTCCACCACCACGGTGGCGTCGGGTTGTTCGAGGATGGCGGGGCCGTGCACGCGCGCACCCACCGGCAGGTCGAGCCGCGACCACAGCGTGGCGGTGTGCCAGGCGCCGTCGAACCACACCGGCCGCGCGCCGCGCGCCGCGGCTTCCACCGTGGCATCGGCGGGTGGTGCCAGCGCCGCGAGGTCGAAATCCGGGCGGATGCCGATGGCGGCGGTGCGCAGCGTGACGATGCGGATGGCAAGCCCCGGCAGCAGGCGCGAGAAGGCAGTCTGGTAGGCGGCCTCGAAGGCCGAACGGATGATGGCTTCCGAAACGCCGGTGCTGCCGCCGATGACATGCAGCGGCAGCGGCACGCCCACCGTGTGCGTCTGGCCGGCATAGTGCATGTCGAGCTCGAAGCGGATCTCGATGCGCTCCACCGGCAGGCCGGCGGCCTCCACCACGGCGCGCGCGGCGGCGGCTTCCTCCACCATGCGGCGGTCGAGTGCCGCGGCATCCACGCGATCGAGCGCGAGGTTCAGCGTGCGCACCTGGTCGTGCCGCACATCGGCGATGACGCAGCCCAGTGCGCTGGTGACGCCGGGAAAGCGCGGCACCAGCGCGGCCTGCAGGCCGACCTCCTTGATCAGCGCGCCGACATGCAGCGCGCCGCCGCCGCCGAAAGGCAGGGCCACGAATTTCTGCGGGTCGTGCCCACGCTCGATGGAGACGAGGCGGATGGCGCCGGCCATCTTCGCATTGGCCACGCGCACCACGGCTTCCGCCGCCTGCATCGCATCCAGCCCGAGTGGCTGGCCCACATGCGCCAGCAGCGCGGCCTTCGCGCCTTCAACGTCGAGGCGCGACAACGCGCCGCCGATCGGCTTGTCGGCATTGATGCGGCCGAGCACGACATTCGCATCCGTCAGCGTCGGGCGCGTGTTGCCCTGGCCGTAGCAGACCGGCCCGGGGCGGCTGCCGGCACTCTCGGGCCCCACCTGCAGCAGCCCGCCGCGATCGACCTGCGCGATGGAACCGCCGCCGGCGCCGATGGTGGTGATCTCGATCATCGGGCTGCGGACGACCAGGCCGAAATCGATGGTGGCCTGCGCCGCCAGCGCCATCTCGCCGCGTGCCACCAGCGACACGTCGAAGGAGGTGCCGCCGAGGTCGCAGGTGATGGCGTTCTCGAAGCCGGCGGCGCGCGCGATGGCCGCCGCGGCGATCACACCCGCCGCCGGGCCCGACAGCGCGGTGCGCGCGGGCACGCCGCGCGCCGTGGCGGTGGACATGATGCCGCCATTCGACTGCACGATGTGGAAGCGCCCGCCGAAGCCGGCCTCGGCCAGCGCGCCTTCCAGCTTGCCGAGGTAGCTGGCCACGCCGGGCTGCAGATAGGCGTTCAGCGCGGTGGTGGAGGCGCGTTCGAATTCGCGGATCTCGGGCAGGATCTCACTGCTGACGGAGACATGCGGGTTGGGCCAGATGGCGCGCACCGCCGCCGCCGCCGCGCGTTCATTGGCGGCGTTGGCGTAGCTGTTGATGAAGACGATGGCGCAGGCCTCCGCACCGCGCGCCAGCAGCGCGCGCGCCGCGGCCTCGACCGCCGCGATGTCCACCGCCTCGCGCACCGTGCCGTCGGCCAGCACGCGCTCGGGCACCTCCAGGCGCAGGTCGCGCTCCGTGATGGGGAAGAACTCGCCCCACAGGCCCCAGGTGTTGCGGCGATCGCGCCGGCGCATCTCCAGCACGTCGCGGAAGCCGGCGGTGGTGATCACGCCGAGCTTCGCACCCTTGCGTTCCAGCAGCGCGTTGGTGCCCACGGTGGTGCCATGCACGATCGCCTCGAAGCCGGCCGGGCCGCCGAGGGCGCGCAGGCCCGCCATGAAGCCCACCGCCTCGTCGCCGCGGTTGGAGGGCACCTTCGCGGTGCGGAAGGCGTGCGCCGCGGGATCGAACAGGAACAGGTCGGTGAAGGTGCCGCCGACATCGACACCCACGATAGGCTTGCTGGTCATGCGGAGTATCCATAGTCACGCGCCGCGCTCTCGGCGCTGACGAAGCCGAGGCGGATATCGCGCGCCACCGCATCACGGGGGCGCTGATGCGCGTCGCCCCAGCCGCCGCCGCCCGGCGATTCCAGGCGCAGGCGCTGCCCCGCCGCGATCTTCACGCCGACGATCTTGCTGGCCATGGGCGGCGTGTTCCAGCCGGCCTCGCCTTGCCAGGCGAAGGTGTTGAGCGCGCCGGGCGCACCACCCGAGACGCCGAAGGGCGGGAAGCGGCCACGCTCGCCGAGCAGCGCCACCTCGGTGATTCCGGGCGAGAGCGCCTCGATCTCGTACACCGCGCCGACGCCGCCGCGATGCAGCCCGGCGCCGCCGGAATCCGGCCGCAGCGCCCATTGCGTGAACAGCACGGGATAGGCCGCCTCCATGATCTCCGCCGGCGGGATGGTGGCGGTGGAGATGGGGTTGTTGGCGTGGTGCAGGCCATCGCTCTCCGGGTTGCCGCCGAGCCCACCACCGAAGAAGGAGAACATCACCCAGCGCGTGCCATCGCCCCGCTGGCCCGACAGCGACAGCGCGTTGATGGTGCCGAAGGGTGCGGCGGTGGCGCGCTCCGGCACCGCCTTGCCGAGCGCGCCAAAGATGACGCCGATGAGGCGCAGGATGGTCTCGGTGTAGCCCGCCACCGGCCGCGGCGGGCCCACACCCAGCAGCGAGGTTTCGGGGATCACGAAGCGGATGGGCCGCAGCACGCCGGCATTGGCAGGCACGTCCGGGAAGGCGTGCTTCAGCGCGACGTAGCAGGCGGCCACCGTGGTGGCGGTGCTGATGTTGATCGGGCCGAGGCAGGCGGCGGATGAGCGCGAGAAATCCAGCAGCATCGTGCCGTCGTGCACGCGCATGTCGAGCGCGATGGTGAGGCGCTCATCCACCACGCCGTCATTGTCGAGGTAGTCCTCGAAGGCGTAGTCGCCCTCCGGCAGGGCGGCGATCTCGGCCGCCATCAGCGCCGCCGCGCGATCGGCCAGCGCGGCGAAGGCGGTGGCCACCGTGGCCTCGCCGGACTCGTCGAGCAGCGCGTGCAGCCGCCGCTCGCCGAGATCCAGCGCGTTGAGCTGGCCGTTCAGGTCGCCCCAGTTGGATTGCGGCACGCGCGAATTGGCCGCGAGGATATCCAGGATGTCCTGCTGCATCACGCCGGCGCGGATCAGCTTCACCGGCGGGAAGCGCACGCCCTCCTGGTGGCTTTCCGTGGCGCGCGGATTGTAGTTGCCGGGCACGTTGCCGCCGATGTCGAGCCAGTGGCCCACGCTCGCCAGCCAGCAGAACAGCGCGCCATCGCGGAACACCGGCCGCACCAGGCGGAAATCGTTGAGATGCGTGCCGCCCTCATAGGGGTCATTGAAGATGAAGGTATCGCCGGGTTCCAGCCCGGCGCCGGCTTCCACGCGACGGATCACCGCCTGCACGGCGAAGGACATGGCGCCGACGAAGATCGGCAGGCCCTTGGTGCCCTGCACCAGCGTGGCACCGGTCTGCGCGTGGTAAAGGCCGTGGCAGGCATCGCGCGCCTCGGCGATGATCGGGTTGAAGGCGCTACGGTAGAGCGTCGCGTCCATCTCGTCGGCGATCTGCTCGAGACGACCCTTCAGGACGGCGAGGGTGACGGGGTCCAGACTCATGGGGCGAGCAGTTCCACCAGCGCGCTGGCCTCGCTGTGCGGCGCCAGCGCCAGCACCGCCTCCTCGATCGCGGTCGCGCGCGCGGCGCCGAAGACGGGCTCGGCCAGTTCGTGGAATTTCTGCCGCACCTCGGCCTCGGTGAAGGGGTCCTCGATGTCGCCGCGGTTGGTGGTGACCTCGGCGGCGTGGACGCTGCCATCGGCGAGCGTGACGCGCACGCGCGCCGGGCGCAGGCCGGGCAGCATGGCGGTGAGTGCGGCGTCTTCATCGACCGTCACGCGCGCGGCCAGCGCCTGGATGGCGGCATCGGCGCGCGCCGGGCCGCGGAAGGCCGGCACGGTGGCTGCGCCATGCGCAAGGAAGGTGGCGAGCGCGAAGGGAATGCTGAACTTCGCCGCCAGCATGTTGGGCGCGGCGGGGCTGTCGAGCTGCGCGGCCCAGACATAGGTCTCCACCGCGATGGCGCGCACCTGCTCCGGCCGCAGCGGACCTGTGCGCGCGACGATCTGCGCCAGCGCGTCCAGCGCACCATGGGTGTAGCGGCAGGCGGCGTGGCGCTTGAAGTAGTTGCGGGCGATTTCCCAGCGCGTGCCGAGGCCCTGCAGCATTTCGGCAGGCTGGAAATCGCTGGCGCTGACATGGCCGAAGATCGTCGCCACGCCGTCGCGCTCGCCCTCGAAGCCCGCACGCACCAGATCCCAGCAGGTCAGGCCGAGCATGTTGGAGACGCCGGCGTAGGTGTTGCGCACCGTGCCGCCCTCCAGCATCGTCCTGCGCGAGGTGGCGAGGCCGAGCGTGCTGGCCATGGTGATGGCCTGCGCGAATTCGGCTTGCGTCGCGCCATGCAGCTTGGCGACGCCGATCGCAGCACCCAGCGTGCCCCAGGTGCCGTGCGGATGCATCGCGACGTTCAGCTTGCTCGCGATGCCGACTCGCGCGCCGATCTCGTAGCCGAGGCACAGTGCCGTCAGCATCGCCGCGCCATCGCCGCGCGGCGCGGCCAGCAACGCCGGCACCACATGGATGGCCGGGTGGCCGCGCGCATACTGGTTGCCCTCGTCCAGTTCCAGCATCGTGCCCGCGGTGCCGTTGAGGAAGGCCGCGGTGCCCGGCCGCGCGCCGCCGGCCAAGCCGATCAGCGGCGCATCGCCGCCGCCTTCGCGCGCGATCATGCGCGTGGCCAGCGCCTGCACCTCGGCCTCCTGCGCGCCTGCAGCGATGGCGCCGATGCAATCCAGCAGCACCAGGCGCGCATGCGCGGCGACTTCGGCCGGGATGTCGGCGAAGCGCAGGCGCGCGGCGAAGCCGGCCCATTCGGCCAGCCAGGCCGAGGGCGGCGCCGCGAGCAGGGCGGAAGCGGGTGCTACGCCCGCAGTCACGATGGCCATGGCGTTCCCCTCACAATCCCAGATAGGCCCGCTTCAGCTGCGGGTCCTCGCGCACAGTGGCGGCGGGGCCCGACAGGGCGAAGCCGCCATGCTCCAGCACATAGGCACGATCGGCGATGTCGAGCGACTGCGCGACATTCTGCTCGACCAGCATGATCGAAAGCCCGTCAGCGTGCAGCCGGCCGATCAGGGCGAACATCTCCTCCACCAGCAGCGGCGAGAGGCCGAGCGAGGGCTCGTCCAGAATCAGCAGCAGCGGCTCGGCCATCATGCCGCGGCCGATCGCCAACATCTGCTGCTCGCCGCCCGACAGCGTGCCGGCGGCCTGCGCGGCGCGTTCGCGCAGCCGCGGGAAGGTGGCGAAGACGCGTTCCAGATTGCGCGCGCGGTTGGCCCTGGCGCGGCGATAGGAGCCGAGCTCGAGGTTCTCGCGCACGCTGAGGTTGGGGAAGATCTTGCGCCCCTCCGGCACCTGGATGAGGCCCTGCGCCATGATCTGCGCCGGCCGCAGGCCGGTGATGCGTTCGCCGGCGAAGCGCACCTCGCCGGCGCGCGGCTGCAGCAGGCCGCTGATCGCCATGTTCAGCGTGGTCTTGCCCGCGCCGTTGGAGCCGAGCACGGCCACCACCTCGCCGGCCGCGACATGCAGGGAGACGCCCTCCAGCACGCGGGTGAGGCCGTAGCCCACCACGAGGTCCCGCACCTCAAGCATGGGCGCCGCCCGCCAGGCGCGTGGCGGCGCCATGGCCGAGATAGGCCTCGATCACCGAGGGCTCGGCCACCACTTCGGCCGGCGTGCCGCTGGCGATGATGCGGCCCTGCGCCAGAACATGCACCGCCTCACACAGGTTCATCACCGCCTGCATCACATGCTCGATCATCAGCACGGTGATGCCGGAATCGCGGATGGCGCGCACCACGGGCACGATGTCGCGCACCTCGCTCGGGTTCAGCCCGGCCAGCACCTCGTCCAGCAGCAGCAGCTTCGGCGCGGTGGCCAGCGCCTTGGCGAGCTCCACGCGCTTGCGCCCGGCCACGGTGAGGGCGGCGGCGGGCTTGTCGAGCTCCTCCGTCAGGCCGACGCGCGCTGCCACCTGCTCGGCCGCCGCGATGGCCTCGGCTCGCCGGCGGTGGCGCAGGAAGGCGCCGACGGCGATGTTCTCGCGCACCGAGAGGCCGGCGAAGGGCTGCACGATCTGGAAGGTGCGCGCGATGCCGGCCTGCGCCAGCAGGTGCGGCGCGCGGCCGGTGATGGCCTCGCCGCGCCACAGCACCTGCCCCGTGGTGGGCTTCTCGAAGCCGGAGACGATGGCGAACAGCGTGGTCTTGCCCGCGCCGTTCGGCCCGATCAGGCCGGTGATGCTGCCCTCGGCCACGGCGAAGCTGGCATCGGAGACGGCGAGCAGCCCGCCGAAGCGCTTCGAGACGTTGTTCACGGCGAGGAAGCTCATCGCTTCCTCCAGCCGCGCAGCAGGCCCGGCAGGTCGCGCGGCGGGAAGCGCACGACGAGGATCAGCAGCACGCCGAAGATCACGAGATCCACGCCCGGGATGCGCCCGACCAGCGACTTCGTGAACTCGCTGAGGCTGTGCAGGATGATGCCGCCCAGCACCGGGCCGAACACCGTGCCGGCACCGCCGATGATCGGCGCCAGCAGCGCCTCCACGCTGATCCAGGTGCCATAGGCGATGGTGCTGTCGAGGTAGAGGAAATACTGCGCATAGAGCGCGCCGGCCGCGCCGGTGATGCCGGCGGAAAGCGCGATGGCGGAGAGCTTCACGCGGAACACGTCCACGCCCAGCGCGCGCGCCGCGTTCTCGTTCTCCCGCACCGCGACAAGCTGCGCGCCGAGGCGCGAACGCTCCAGCGCGCGCGTCAGCAGCAGCGCCACCGTGACCAGGCCGAGCGCGATCCAGTAGAACACGGCACGCGAGGCGAACTGGAAATTCTCCGGCCGCACATCGAGCTTGATGAGCAGCCCGGCCGCGCCGCCGGTGATCTCGGCCGCATTCGCCACCACGCGGAACACCTCGGCGAAGGCCAGCGTGACGAGGGCGAAGTAGCTGCCGCGCAGGCCGGAGCGGAAGGAGAGGAAGCCGATGATCCAGCCCACCAGCGCCGCCGCCGCGATGCCGGCGAGGAAGCCCGGATAGGGGTTCACGCCGTAGCGCGTCTGCAGGATGGCCGCCACATAGGCGCCGGTGCCGAAGAAGGCCGCGTGGCCGAAGCTGTACTGCCCGCCATAGCCGCCAAGGATGTTCCAGCCCTGCGCGGCGAGGCAGAGGATCAGCGTGAACACCGCGAAGTTCAGCCAGGTGCCCGCCGTGACGAAGCCGGGCAGCACCGCGGCGATGGCGGCGAAGGCCAGGATCGGCATTGCGTCGCGCGGCGTCACGCCTTGGCCCCGAACAGGCCGGTGGGGCGGAACAGCAGCACCAGGATGAAGATCACGAAGATGCCGAGCTGCCCCAGGCTGTCGCCGAAATACAGGCCCGACAGGCTCTCCACCACGCCGATCACGAGGCCGCCCAGCAGCGCGCCCGGCACGCTGCCCATGCCGCCCAGCACGACGATGGTGAAGGCCACCAGCACGAAGGCGTTGCCGACGCGCGGGTTGACGTAGAAGGAGGGCAGCAGCAGGCAGGCCGCCACGGCGAGGCAGGCAGCGCCGATGCCGAAGGTCACGGCATAGACGTGGTTCACATCGATGCCGACCAGCGCCGCACCGGTGCGTTCCTTCGCCACGGCGCGGATGGCGCGCCCGGTGTCGGTCATGGTCAGCACCACGAACAGCACCGCCGCCACCACGAAGGCCACGCCGAAGCCCACCACGCGCGGGAAGGACAGCAGCATGGGCCCCGCCTCGATCACCTCCATCGCGTAGGGCACCTGCACCGACAGCGTGTCGGAGCGGAACACCGCCAGCATGGTGTTCTCCAGCACGATGGAGAGGCCGAGCGTCACCAGCAGGATGTTGCTGTCATCGCCGCGGCTGGCGGGGCCGATGACGAAGCGCTGCACCGCGTAGCCCAGCGCGAAGAACATCGGCACCAGCGGCAGGATGGCCACATAGGGGTCGAGCCCGAAGGCGCTCCAGGCCACCCAGGCCGCGTACATGGCGAGCGTCAGCAGCGCGCCATGCGCGAAGTTGATGATGTGCAGCACGCCGTAGACCAGCGTGAGGCCGAGCGCCACCAGCCCATAGACGGCCCCGGTGAGGAGGCCGTTCGCCACGGCCTCCAGCACGATCTCCGGCGGAAACGACCTCATCCGGCAGGGCGCATTTCAGCCCTGCCGAGCGGCCGAACGGCCGCCGCGCCAAGTGGCGCGAAGCCAAGCGGCACGGATGTGCGGCGCCCGGCGTCTGAGGGGCATGAATGCAGCGCATTCATGCACGGCATCAAGCCGGCCAGGGGAAGACGGGGCGTGCATCGGCGAAGTCGGCCGGGAAGATCACCTTGATGTCGTTGTCGATCACCTGCGTGTTCACCGCCTGCGCCGACTGGTTCTGGCCGTTCTCGAAGCGCGTCGGGCCATAGGGCATGATGTGGCGCGTGAAGGCGCCGCCGGTGGCGGCCAACGCCGTGATCACCGCGTTGCGGTCGGCCCGGCCGGCGCGTTCCAGCGCATCGGCAACCAGCATCACCGCCGAGTAGTTCAGCGGCGTGTTGTAGAGCCAGAAGCGGTTCTGAGCCTCCACCACGCGGCGCAGCTCGGCCGTCTTGGGCTTGCGCGGATCGGCCCAGTGGTTGACGTCCATCACCAAATTCGCCGCTTCGGGGAATTCGCGCACGAAGCGGAAGTTGGAGGCCGCGCCGTTCAGCACGCAGTAGATGCCCTTGGGGCGGATGCGGCGCTGCTGCAGCGTGCGCGAGAGCAGCACGAACTCGGCATAGTAGCTGGAGGGGATGATGAGGTCCGGGTTCAGCGAGCGGATGCGCAGCGCGATGTTCGACATGTCGCGCGCCGGGGTCGGGTGGCTGATGGTCTCCAGCACCTCGAAGCCGCGCCCGGGCAGCTCGGCGTTCATCAGCCGCGCCATGCCAGCGCCGAACAGCCCGTCCTCATGCACCACCACGACGGTGCGCGCGGGGCGGCCGGCGGCATTGTTCAGCGTGACGAGGTTGTCGAGTGCGGCGCGCGTCACCGCGCCGAAGCCGGGGCCGAAGCGGAAGGTGTTGCGCAGCCCGCGCGTGACGATGGCGTCCGAGACGCCGACATCCACCACATAGGGCAGGTCATAGCGCGAGGCGGCCTGCGAGGCGGCGAGGCAGATCGGGCTGGCGAAGCCGCCGACCACGGCCACCACGCCCTCGCCATTCATGCGCTCCACTTCCGCGGTGCCGCCTTCCGGGTTCGAGCGCGCATCGCCGAACACCATCTGGATCGGCGCGCCGCCCATCGAGCGGATGCCGCCGGTGGCGTTGATCTCGGCGATGGCGAGCTCAGCGCCGAGGCGGCCATATTCGCCATCCTGCGCCAGCGCGCCGGTGACGGGCTGCAGGATGCCAAGGCGCACCGGCGCGGGCTGCGCCCGCAGCACGGCCGGCGCAGCGAGCGCGCCGGCGGCACCGAGCAGCATCGCGCGGCGCGAGGGGGTGAAGGCGGTCGGCATCGGTCCTGTTCTCCCGTTCGTCCCTGAGCCCGCTAGATGCGCCGGGCGGGGATTTTGGGCAAGACGTTGTCCGGACAAACGCCCCGGCTACTCCGCGCGGATGTTGGCCGCGCGGATGATGCCGCCGAGTTTCGTGCGCTCGGCCTCCAGGAAGGCGGCGAAGCCGGCCGGGCCACCGCTGCCGGCGACCACGCCCTGCGCCACCAGCCGCCCGCCCGCCTCGGGATCGGCCATCGCGGCCTCGGTGGCGGCGGCGAGGCGCGCCACGATGGCGCCCGGCGTGCCGGCCGGCGCGGCCAGGCCGAACCAGCCGGCGATATCGAAGCCGGGCAGCCCGGCCTCGGCCGCGCTCGGCACGTCGGGCAGCTGCGGCACGCGCCGCGGCTCGGCCGTGGCCAGCGCGCGCACCGTGCCGGCGGCGAGCTGCGCGCCGATATTCGCCACCGTGTCGATGATCATGTCGATCTGCCCGGCCACGAGGTCCGTCACCGCGGGCGCGGCGCCGCGATAGGGCACGTGCGTGACCTCGACATTCGCGGCGCGGTTGAACATGGCGAGTGCGATGTGCAGCGCCGAGCCCGCGCCGGCCGAGCCCGCGGTGATGCGCCCGGGCGCGGCGCGCGCGGCGGCGATCAGCGCCTCCAGCGTGCGCCAGGGGCGCTGCGCGTTGACGCAGACCACCATCGGCGTGGTGGCGATGAGCGCGATGGGGGCGAAGGCGGTCGCGGCATCGAAGGGCATGCGCTCATACAGGAAGGCGTTGGCCGCGAGCGTGCCGAGCGAGCCGAGCAGCAGCGTGTAGCCGTCAGGCGCCGCCTTGGCGACGAGGTCGGCACCGATATTGCCGCCGGCGCCGGCGAGGTTCTCCACCACCACGGGTTGGCCGAAGCTGGCCTGGATGCGCGCGGCGACGGGCCGGCCCAGCACATCGGCGATGCCGCCCGGCGGGAAGGGCACGATCAGGCGGATGGGGCGCGAGGGCCATTCCGCCTGTGCGCGCGCGGCCGGTGCGGCGAGCAGCGCGGGCAGCGCGAACAGGGTGCGGCGCGGCAGGGTCATCGCCCTCACTCCGCGCGGATGGCGTTGCGCCGGATCACGGGTTCGAGCTGCGCGCGCGTGGTCTCGATCAGCGCGCTGAGCCGCTGCGGGCCGCCGCCGCCGAGCTCCGAGCCCTGCGCGGCGAAGCGGACGCCGATCTCGGGATCGGCCAGCATCGAATCCACCTGCCCGCTGAGCAGGCCGATGGCGCGTTCCGGCGTGCCCGCCGGCGCCATCAGGCAGAACCAGGCGCCGAACACCAGCGGCTTGAGGCCGGCCTCGGCGAAGGTGGGCACATCGGCCAGTTGCGGCAGGCGCGTGGCCGTCATGGTGGCGATGGGCCGCACCTCGCCGCCGCGGATCTGGCCGAGGATGTTCGGCACGTTGTCGATGATCATGTCGAGCCGCCCGGCGATGACATCCAGCACCGCAAGCTGCGCGCCGCGATAGGGCACATGCGTCACCTGCACGCCCTCGGATTCGTTGAACAGCGCGAGCGCGAGGTGCAGGGAGGAGCCATTGCCGGCCGAGCCCGCCGTGAGGCGCCCGGGCTCGGCCCGCGCGGCGGCCACCACATCCGCGCCCGTGCGCCAGGGCCGCGCATTCGGCACGCAGAGCACCTTGGGCGTGTTCACCAGCAGCGCGATGGGCGCGAAGGCGGTGCGCGGGTTGAAGGGCAGCGCGGGGAACAGGAACTCGTTCACCACCATCGGGCCGATCGAGCCGAACAGCAGCGTGTGGCCGTCCGGCGCGCTCTTCGCCACGAGGTCGGCGCCCACATTGCCGCCGGCGCCGACGCGGTTCTCCACCACCACCGGCTGGCCGTACGCCGATTGCACGCGCTGCGCGAAGGGCCGCGCGAGGCTGTCCACCAGGCCGCCGGCCGGGAACGGCACCACCATGCGGATCGGCCGGCTCGGCCATTCGGATTGCGCGCGCGCGGGCGGTGCCAGTGCGAGGGCCGGCAGGGCGAGCGCCGCGCGGCGGGTGATCTGCGTCATGTTTGCTTTGTTCCCTCCCAGTCGAGACAGGTTACTCGGCGGCAAGTCGTTCCTCCGCCGCGCCGCGCCGTGCGGCGATGGCGGCCAAGGTGCGATCGAGGGCATCGCCCTCGGGATCCTTCAGCGCGGCCAGGCGCGCCTGCAGCAGCGCATCGGCCAGCATATCGCGCGGCAGCGCGCCAGCCAGCGCGGGTGCGACGATTTCGCGCATCAGGCGCGCCCAGTGCTGCCGGCCACGCGCATCGGTGGCGGCGTAGCCCTTCACGAGGCGCGCGGTTTCCGCCACCTCGCGCGCGGCATCGGCGCCGAGCGGCAGCACGCGCTCGATCAGGGCGAGCCATTCCGCCACCCAGGCGCGTTCCTCGGCGTGCTTCAGGCTGCGCGGGCGCCACCAGCGCAGCCCCGCCAGCAGCCGCAGCCGCAGGAAACCGAGCGGGCGCGTGGGCGAGACGTTGAGCGGGATGGATTTCTCCATCCAGCCGCGCCGCGCGCACAGCGCCAGCGCCGGGCGCGCGAGCCGCGGCGGCAGCAACGAGAGCACCTCGGCCGGGCCCGGCTTCATGAATTCGACGACGTGCACGATATCGCCGGGCCGCGCCTTCGCCTCGGCAGCGAGGCGCGGGCGGCGTGCGTCGCGCAGCTTGAGCTGCGCCACGCGGATCACATCCTCGCCACTCATGCGCAGCGCCAGGTGGCGCGCCAGCGCGGCGAGCAAGGGGCCATCGGCGCCGGGCAGAACAGCGAAGCGGCCGAGTGTGGCGCGATATTCGGCGGCCAGCGCGGCGTCCTGGTAGTCGGCCAGGCGCTTCATGCCCTCGGCCGCGAGGGTGCGCGCGGCCTCGGGCAGGAAGGACAGGTCATCGGGCGTGGCCGGCGGGGTGGGCGCGACGGGCGGTGCCGGCGCGGCGCCACTGAAGCCGGCCTCGAAGCCGGCGAGGTTGCTCGCGGCCGCCTTGCCGGCGCGGATCGCGGCGCGGAAGGCCTCGGCGGGAATCGGCAGCGCGTTGCTGGCCGCTAGCGCGCCGAGCATCACGGCGTTGAGCGGCGCGCCGGCCTGCCGCGCCAGCGCGTCGAAATCCTCGATGCGCGCCTGCCGCGCGGTGGCGCGGATGGCGGCTTCCAGCTTCGCATCGTCCAGCCGCCCGTCGCCGCCCGCCGATTTCTCGGCCACGGTGAAGGAGCGCCGATGCGCCACCAGCGCGAAGCTGCGGTCCGGCGTCACGAAGCCGGCCTCGGCGCGGCGCGCGGCTTCCAGCAGCTCGGTGCCGATGAACACATCGACGCGCCCCGGCGCGGCGTTGAGGCCGAGCACCGGCGCGGGGTCGCCGGGGGCGGCCGCCATCACCTCCACATAGTAGGTCGTGGCGCCGGTGCGTTGCGCGACGCCGGGGATGGAGGTGCGGCTGGCATGCAGCCCGGCGCCGAGTGCGGCGCGGGTGATCCAATCCACCAGCACGCCGCCGCCCTCGCCGCCCAGGGCCGCGATCAGCACGCGCGTCGGCTCGCGCTGCTGCGGGCTCATTCGGCGGGGGCCGGCATGGGGGCGCGGCTCGGCGCCGGCGACGCATCGGGCAGTGGCAGCGGGAGCCCGCCGAGCAGGCGGAGGAACCAGTTGCCGATGCGGTGCTGCAGCAGGTCCAGGCGGCTGGGGTTGCGGATCACGTCGAGGCGGTAGAAGGAGGGGCAGAGCTGCGCCGCATGCGCCACCTCGCCGCACAGACCGCAGCCGACGCAATCATTGTTCACATGCGCGACGGGATCGTCCTTCAGCAGGTCACCCGAGGGCTTGAGGGTGAGCGAGGGGCAGCCATTCAGGCGGATGCAGCTGTGGTCGCCGGTGCAGACCTCGGGATCGATGCCGAAGCGGCTTTGCACCACGCGCTGGCCGGCCGCGATGGCGCGGGCCTGCGCCGGCCTGATGCGCTTCTGCCGCGCCAGCATGCACTCGCCACGCGCGACGATGACCTTAAGCCCCTTCACCGGGTCGCTCAGCGCATCCTTCAAGGCGCGCATCACGCCGCGCACGTCGTAGGTGTGCACGGTGCGCACCCAGCTGGCGCCGACGCCGCGGATGGCCTGTTCCACCGGCACGCCCTTGCCACGCCCCTCGCCGGCGGTGCGCTTCTCGCGCGAGGAGGGGATGTCCTGCAGGCCGGTGGCGCTGGAATAGCCGTTGTCCATCACCACCAGCACCGCGTCGTCGCGGTTGAACACGGCGCCGGCCACGCCGGTGTTGAGGCCGTTGTGCCAGAAGCCGCCATCGCCCATCACCGCCACGGGGCGCTTCTGGTTTGTGCCCGCCACCGCCGCAGCGCTGGCCAGCGACATGCCATAGCCCAGGATGGTGTTGCCCTGGTTGAAGGGGGCGAAGGTGGCCAGCGCGTGGCAGCCGATATCGGCGGCGACATGCACCGGCCCGGTTTCCTGCCGCAGCAGCTTCATGGCGCTGAACACTGGCCGCTCCGGGCAGCCGGTGCAGAAGGTGGGCGGCCGCGCGGGCAGCGCCTCGCCGATGGCCTGCCTCGCCGCCGCCGCAGCCTGCGGGCCGAGCGCGGAGAGCGCATGCACCCGGCGGCCGAAGCGCTCAAGGAACTGGCGCAGCCCGGCCTCCAGCACCGGCGGCGTGTATTCGCCGGCCATCGGCAGCACATCCTTGCCGTGCAGCGCGGTGTTGAGATCGGCCTTGCGCAGGATCTGCCCTATGGCCTGCTCCAGGTAGTCCGGCGCGCCTTCCTCCACCACCAGCACGCCACGCCGGCCGGCACAGAAGCCGGCGATCTGCTCGGGCACCAGCGGGTGGGTGACGTTCAGCACCAGCACCGGCAGGCCGACGCGGCCGAAGGCGTCCGACAGGCCCAGCGCCGCAAGCTCGGCGTTCAGCGCGTTGAACAGCCCGCCCTGCACGATGATGCCGATCTCGCCTTCATGCGGGCCCAGCACGTCGTTCAGCCCGTGTTCGAGGATGTAGCGTCGCGCGGCCGGCAGGCGGCGCGCCATCTTGTCGGCCTCGTGCGGGAAGGTGACGGGCGGGTGCGCCAGGCGGCCATAGTCGAAGCGCGCGGGCATCGGCGGGTTGCGGAAGCTGACCTCGGCAGGGCGGTTGTCGCGCGCCACGAAGCTGCCGAACACATGGCAGGCGCGGATGCGCAGCTCCAGCATCGCGGGCGTGTTCGAGGCCTCCGACATGCCGAAGCCGTGTTCCACCATGCGCACGATGGTCGGCAGGTCCGGCCGCGGATCGAGCAGCAGCAGCGAGGATTTCATGGCGTAGGCGTGGCTGCGTTCCTGCGCCACCGAGGCGCCCTCGCCGTAATCCTCGCCCACCACGATCAGCGCACCGCCGATCACGCCTGGCGAGGACAGGTTGCTCAGCGCATCGGCCGCCACATTGGTGCCGACGATGGCCTTCCACGTCACCGCGCCGCGCATGGGATAGGCCACCGAGGCGCCGAGCATGGCCGCCGCCGCGGCCTCGCCGGTGCAGGTCTGCAGGTGCACGCCGAGCTCGGCCAGCAGGTCGTCCGCCTGCACCAGCACATCCATCAGGTGGCTGACCGGCGCGCCCTGGTAGCCGCCCACGTAGCTGACGCCCGATTGCAGCAGCGCCTTGGTGACCGCGAGGATGCCCTCGCCCTGGAACACCTGGCCTTGGCCGAGCCGCAGATTCGCGATCTCTTCCCGGAACGAGACTTCCACGCCGCCCCTCCCCGCCCCGCGGCCCCTTTGCGGAACCGCCCGGCAATGTCGTAGTGACGATATCCGCCAAGGATGGTTGGACTGTCAAACAATATGCCCGAAGCCCCACCAGGCCGCATTGCCGATGTCGATTTCGGGCCCCTGCCCGGCTATCTCGGCTATCTGCTGCGGCGCGCGCAGGGCCGCGTATTCCAGGATTTCTCGGACGCGCTGGGCGATGCGGTCAGCCCCGGCGAATTCGGCCTGCTGGTGCTGATCGCGGCCAATCCGGGCATCACGCAGGTGCGGCTTGCCGCCGCGGTGGGGCTGGATAAATCCACCCTCAGCCCGGCGCTGACGCGCCTGACCCGCCGCGGGTTGGTGCGGCGCGAGGCGCTGGCGGCGGATCGCCGGCTGCAGGCGCTGCGCCTGGCACCCGGCGCCGCGGCCGCGCTGGATGCGATGCGCGCCGAGGTGGAAGCGCACGAGGCGCGCATCGCCGCGAAGCTCACCGAGGCCGAGCGGCAGGAGCTGATGCGCCTGCTGCGGCTTGTGATCGTGGGCTGACGCCGCGGCGCGTTGACGCGCGCGCGCCATCCCCCTAACCCGGGTGCAACACAACCCAGCCGGGAGGGATTTCACGATGCGCTCGCATGAGGGCCAGTTCTCCGACAACCGCCCGATCCGCCGCAGCCCGCAGGAGAAGAAGCGCCTGCTGCAGGAGCTGAAGGAGACGCTGGCCGGCATCAAGCCGCACAACTCGCCCACGCTGCGCACCACGCTACTGGCGCGGATCAAGGAGCTGGAGGCGGAGCTGGCACAGGAGCGCCGCTGAAGCACCCGGCGGCGTGAAGCGGGCGGCATGAGCCCAGCGCCCCCGGCCGAGGCCGCGCGCCAGCGCGCGCTGGCCGGCATGGGCCTGATGCTGTTGTGCTGCCTGCTCTTCGCCGCGATGGGTGCGTGCTATCGCGGCGCCATGCTGGAAGGGCTGCCGGTGCCGCTGGTGCCCTTCGCGCGCGGCCTGATCACAACGCTGGTGATGCTGCCCTGGGTGCTGCGCGCCGGGCCGGGTGCCCTGGCCACGCGCCGGCCCGGGGCGCATCTGTTCCGCTGCACCGCCGGGCTGGTGGGCTTCCTGATGCACATGCTGGCGATCCTGTGGCTGCCGCTGGCGGATGCGGTTGCCATCCTGCATGCGCGGCCGCTCTGGGCGCTGCCGCTGGCCTTCCTGCTGCTGGGCGAGCGCATCGGCTGGGACCGCGCCATCGCCGCCGCGGTGGGCTTCGCGGGCGTCATCGTCATTGCCGTGCCGCAGGGTGCCTTCCAGGGCGCGCCCTCGCCGGGGCTGCTGGCGGCGCTGGCCGGCGGCTGCACGGGCGCATTGGTGCTGATCGCGGTCAAGTCGCTGTCGTCTACCGAGCCGCCGGCACGGGTGGTGGTGTGGTATGCGCTGGCAAGCGTGGTGGTGTGGGGGCCGGTCTCCGCCTTCGTGTGGCAGACGCCCTCCGGCTTCGCGCTGCTGCTGCTGGCGGCGGGCTCGGTGTTCGCCATCCTGGGCGATTTCTGCGCCTCCTGGGCGGCGCGGCGGGCGCCGGTGGGGCTGCTGGCGCCGATCGAATACGTGCAGATCCCGGCCTCGGCGCTGATCGGCTTCGTCGCCTTCCACGAGGCGCCGGGCTGGGCGCTGCTGTGGGGCACGCTGATCATGGTGGCGGCCACGCTGTATCTGGCGCGCGGCGCCGGGCGGTGACAGGCGGCGATTCCGCGCTATGGTTCGGCTTCGCGCCCGCCTCCCTCGATGCGCTGGAGAATACCCGATGATCGCACGCCGCATGCTGCTCGCCGCCGGGGCCTCGGGCCTGGCGCTGCCTGCCATCCGCACCGCGCAGGCGCAGACGCCGCTGCGCTTCTCGCTGGACTGGGCGCTGCAGGGCAACCACGCCATGTGGGCTCTGGCCGAGGATCGCGGCATCTTCCGCCGCGAACAGCTGGCGGTGCGCATGGATCGCGGCTTCGGCTCGGGCGATACGCTGGTGAAGGTGGGCTCGGGCGCCTACGACATCGGCTTCGCGGATTTCTCGGGCGCGGTGAAGTTCAACGCCGATAACCCGTCAGCGCGCCTCGTGATGCTCTATCCGGTGTTCGACCGCACGGCAGCGGCCATCGTCACGCTGCGCGGGCGCAACATCAACCGTCCGCAGGACGTGGCGGGCCGCAACCTTGGCGCGCCGGAGGGCGAGGGCTCGCGCCTGCTGTTCCCGGCCTTCGCGCGCGCCGCCGGCATCGACGCCGCGCGCGTGCGCTGGACGTCCATGGCCGCGAACCTGCGCGACACCATGCTGCGCACCAACCAGGTGGATGCCGTCACCGGCTTCCTGTTCACCGTGCATTTCAACCTGGTCGGCCTCGGCATCGCGGAGGACCAGATCCTGTCCTGGCCCTATGCCGAGAACGGGCTTGATCTGCTGGGCTCGGGCGTGTTCGTCCGCGCCGAGTGGCTGGAGCGAAACCAGGAGGCCGCTGCGCGCTTCGTGAAGGCCTCGATCGAGGGGCTGAAGCTGCTGCTGAACGATGTGCCCGGCGGCATGGCCGCGCTGAAGCGCCGCGAGCCGCTGTTCGACGAGGCGCTGGAAGCGCGCCGCTTCGCCATGACGCGCGACCGCTCGATCATCACGCCGAACAGCCGCGCCGGCGGCCTCGGCGTGCTGGACATGGCGCGCGCCGAGCAGCTGGTGCAGGTGAATGCCGAGGCGCTCGGCGTGGCCAACCCGCCCGCGGCCTCCAGCATGTTCACCGACCGCTTCCTGCCGCCGCGCGCCGAGCGGATGATCTGAGCCACGCGAGCAGTGGAGGTCTCACGCGCATGGCCGTGACAACCCGTATGCTGGTGACCGGTGCGAGGGTACTGGCGCCGGACGCGCTCTCCGCCCCGCTGGCCGAGGTGCTGATCGAGGATGGCGCCATCGCCGCGCTGTTGCCGCCCGGCACGGTGGTGGAGGATGCCGCGCGGCATGATGCGCGCGACCGGCTGATCATCCCCGGCCTGGTCAACGGCCACACGCACAGCCATGGCGGCCTGGCCAAGGGCAGCGGCGACAAATGGGACCTGCCGCTGCTGCTGACGCATGGCGGCTGGATCTCGGGTGGGCGTGTGCTGGACGACAAGCGCCTGTCCACCACGCTCAACGCCGTGGAGAACCTCAAGAAGGGCTGCACCGCGGTCTATGACCTGCCGGCCGAACTGCCCGCGCCGACGGTGGAAGGCCTCGACGCCATGGCGGAAGCCTATGCGGCGGTGGGGCTGCGCGCCGTGCTGGCGCCGATGGTGGCCGACCTCACCTTCTTCCAGGCCACGCCCGGGCTGATCGAGGCGCTGCCGGAGCCCTTCCGCGCACGCGCCGAGGCGATGCGTACGGCGCCGATGCAGGCCACCCTGGATGCCATCGCCGCCGCCGCGCGCGGCTGGTCGCATGAGGGGCGCGGCATCACGCTGGGCTGCGCGCCGACCATCCCGCTGCACGGCACGGATGAGTTCCTCAAGGCCTGCCGCGCGCTCGCCTTCGACTACGACCTGCCGATGCAATCGCATGTCGGCGAAAGCCGCTTCCAGGCGGGCGGCGGCGAGATCCGCTACGGTGGTGCCACGCTGCTGGAGCACATGGACAAGCTCGGCCTGGTCGGCCCCTGGTTCAGCGTGGCGCATGGCGTGTGGCTGACGGATAGTGACCTCGCGCTGCTGGCCGAGCGTGGCGGCGGCATCTCGCACAATCCGGGCGCCAATATGCGCCTTGCCTCCGGCATCGCGCCGGTGCGCCGCGCCATCAAGGCCGGCGTGACGGTGGGCATCGGCACCGATGGCTCCTCCTCCTCCGACAACCAGAACATGTTCGAGGCGATGCGCCTGGCCGCCTTCGCATCGCGCCTGTGGGAGGATGCCGAGGAGGAGGAGTGGCTCGGCACCGCCGAGACGGTGCGCCTCGCCACGCAGGGCTCCTCGAAGCTGCTGGGCCTGGCGGGCGGGACGATCGAGGTGGGCAAGCCCGCGGACCTCGCGCTGCTCGACCTCGGGCATGTGAACTGGGCGCCGCTGAACGATGCCGCCAACCAGCTGGTCTGGACCGAGGATGGCAGCGCCGTGACCGACGTGATGGTGGGCGGCGCGTGGAAGCTGCGCGAGCGGCGCGTGCTGGGCGTGGACGAGGCGAAGCTGGCGCGCGAGGCCAATGCGGCGGCCGAGCGGCTGCGCGGCGTGAATGCCGAGGCGAAGGCCTGGGCGCATGAGGTCGCGCCGCATGTGGCCTGCCATTGCCGGGCGCTGGCGCGCGGCTGGACGCGTTCGAAGCGCCTGCTGCGCGCCGAGTAGGAGACGGGGTTCGATGCTGCTGAAGGATCGCGTGGCGGTGGTGACCGGCCCCGCCAAGGGCATGGGTGCGGCCTGCACGAGGCTGCTGGCCGAACATGGCGCGGACCTCGCGCTGGTCGGGCGCGACACCGCGGCGATCGAGCCGGTCGCCGCCGAGGTTCGTGCCATGGGTCGGCGCGCCGAGATTTTCGGGTGTGACCTGATGCAGTCGGCAAGCGTCGATGCCATGGCGGCGGCAGTGCTTGCGCGCTTCGGCCGCTGCGATGCGCTGGTGAACATCGCAGGCGGCCGCGGCCCGCTGGGCAAGACCTTCTGGGAAACCACACCGGAGGAATTCGACGAAATTCTCCGCCTGAACGTCACCGGCTGCTTCCTGACGATGCGCGCCTTCGCGCCCGGCATGATCGCCGCGGGTTCGGGCAAGATCGTGAATGTCGGCGGCACCTTCGGCATGCGCGGCCGTGCCGGGCGCTCAGCCTATTCCGCCAGCAAATGGGGGCTGCGCGGCCTCACCAAATCGGCGGCGCTGGAGCTCGGCCCGCACAACATAAACGTGAATTGCGTCGCACCCGGCATGGTCGAGGGAGACCGCTTCGACAATGTGCTGGCCACCATGGCGCGCAAGGAAGGCATCGACATCGCCGCCGCGCGCACCAAGCACGCATCCGAATACGCGCTGCGGCGCATCAGCACGGATGTGGATGTGGCGAATGCAGTACTGTTCTTCGCCTCCGACCTTTCGCGCCAGACCACGGGGCAGGATTTCACCGTCGATGGCGGCTGGGTGATTTGAAGATGAGCGACACGCCTTTCATCGCAGACCTCCTGATCACCGGCGGCACGGTGGTGAACGAGACGGGCCGCTTCGTCGCCGACGTCGCGGTAAAGGACGGGGTGATCGTCTTCGTTGGCCACCCCGCGGCCGCTCCGAAATCGCGAGCCACGATCGATGGCTCGAACAAATTCGTCCTTCCCGGCGCGATCGACGTGCACACGCATATCCGCGAACCCGGCATGACGCAGAAGGAGGATTGGACCACCGGCACCCGCGCTGCCGCGGCCGGTGGCATCACCACCGTCTTCGACATGCCTAACACCGAACCGGCGATCGCCACGGTCGAGGCGCTGGAGGCGAAGAAGCAGGCCGCCGCGCGGCAGGCGCATGTGAATTACGGCCTCTACGGCATCCTCGACGAACGCTCGCTCAGCCATCTGGGCGCGCTGGCCGAGGCCGGCGTCATCGGCTTCAAGCTGTTCCTCGGCAACACCACCGGCAACAACCCCGCGCCCAATGACGGCGCGGTGCTGGAGGGTTTCGAGATCCTCGCCGAGCTCGGCCTGCGCTGCTCGATCCATGCCGAGAACTCGCCCATGCTGTTCTGGCGCGAGAACCGCATGAAGGCCGCCGGGCGCGACGATGCCTTCGCGCATCTCTCGGCGCGCGCCGACATCGTGGCGATCGAGAGCCTCAACCGCTCCATCGTGCTCAGCGAATGGACCGGCGCGCGCATCCACATCGTGCATGAAAGTTGCATGCGCTCCATTCCCATCATCCGCGATGCCAAGGCGCGCGGCGTGCCGATGACGGTGGAGACCTGCCCGCAATACGTGCTGATCGCGGCCGAGGACCTCACCGGCGACAAGGGCCGCATCGCGCGCCTCAACCCGCCGATCCGCGAGGGCCGCCAACGCGAGCCCATCCTGCAGGCGCTGCTGGATGGCACCATCGACATCCTCGGCACCGACCACGCGCCGCACGCGATGGCGGAGAAGCAGCGCCCCTCCTTCTGGGACAATGCCTGCGGCTTCCCGGGCGTGGAGACCTCCATGCGCCTGATGCTGACGCTGGTGCATGAGGGGCGGATGACGCTGGAGCAGTATGTGCGCATGGCCAGCGCCGCGCCGGCCCGCGCCTTCGGCCTGTTCCCGCGCAAGGGCGTGGTGCAGCCCGGTGCGGATGGCGACCTGGTGGTGGTGGATGCCGCCCTGCGCGGCACCATCCGCGGCGCGGAGCTGCATAGCGAACGCAGCCGCTTCACCCCCTTCGAGGGGATGGAAACCGTGGGCCGGCCGGTGGCCACCGTGGTGCGCGGCCGCGTGGTGATGCAGGACGGCGTGGTTCTGGACGCGCCGGGCTGGGGCCGCCTGGAACGCCCGGCGATGCCCAAGCCCGAGCCGCGCAACCTGGCCACGACCACGCGCGCGATCCTGCGCCCGGACGCCCTTCCCTGGTGAGTTTCGCGGGGTGATTTCCGGGCGGCGCCACGGTAGTGTCGCGCATTCGTCACGATCGTCGGAGCCCCCCCATGCCCCTTCTTCGCCGCGCCCTTGTCATGGCCGCCGCGCTTGCCCCCTTCGCCGCGCACGCCCAGGCGCCTGCCCCCGCCACCCCTGCCCCCGCCATGCCGGAGCGCGGTCGCCGCGCCTGGGCGGCGCAGATCCCGCAGCTGCGCATCGGCGTGCTGGGCGGCGAGAACGAGGCCGACCGCATGGGCCGCTATGGCGGCTATGCCCGGCTGATCGAGGAGACCTTCGGCGTGCCGGTGCGGCTGTTCCAGGCGGCCGACTATTCCGGCGTGGTGCAGGCCTTCGCCGGCCGGCACATCGAGATGGCGAGCATGTCGCCCGCCGCCTATGCCGCGAGCTGGATGGAATCGAACGGCAATGTCGAGCCCATCCTGGTGACGCAGGAGGCCGATGGCAGCACCAGCTACATCGCCGCGATGTATGTGCGCGCCGATTCCGGCATCACCACGCTGGAGCAGATGCGCGGCCGCAGCATGGCCTGGGCCGACCCGAACAGCGCCTCGGGCTTCCTGATCCCGCGCGCCGCGCTGCGCGCCGCCGGCATCAACCCGGAGACCTTCTTCGGCCGCACCGGCTTTGCCGGCGGGCATGAGCAGGCCATCGTCGCGGTGCTGGGCCGGCAATTCGATGGCGGCGTCACCTGGGCGTCCGGCGTGGGCGACCCCGCGGAGGGCTTCAGCCGCGGCATGCTGCGCGCCACCGCCGAGAAGGGGCTGCTCAACATGCGCGACATCCGCATCATCTGGCGGTCCGGGCCCATCCAGAACGGCCCGATCGTGGTGCGCAAGGACACGCCGGACGCCTTCAAGCAGGACATGATCGCCTTCCACCTGGCGCTGCCGCGCGCCGCGCCGGAGATCCACCGCGCGGTGGAGCGCGGCAACGTCATCGGCTGGGTGCCGACGCGGCACGAGGAGTATGAGCTGTTCATCCAGATGCGGCGCGAGGAGGCCGACCAGCGCCGCCGCCGCACCTGATCGCGCGCGGGCTGGAGGGCGGCGGCCAAGGGGCCGCCGCCGCCGCTGCTCAATCCACCGTGGCGCCGGCGCTGCGCACCACCTCGCCCCAGCGCTGCACGTCGCGTTCCTGCACGGCGCGGAACTCGGCCGGGGTGGTCACGGTGGGGGGCTCGATGCCCTGGTCCTGGACCAGCCAGGTGCGGAATTCGGGTGCGGAGATGATGCGCACGATCTCCTCATTCAGCCGGCGCGTGATGGGCGCGGGCAGGTTCGCGGGGCCGAAGATGCCGTACCAGGTGGTGCTCTCGAAGCCCGGCAGGCCGCAGGCCTCGGCCACCGTCGGCACGTCGGGCAGTGCGGGCACGCGCGTGCGCGTGGTGACGGCGAGACCCCGCACCTGGCCCTGCTGGATCATCGGGATGGCCGGGCCGGTCTGGTTGAAGAAGAAGTCGATCTGCCCGCCGAGCTGCGCCGTGACCACGCCCGCCTGGCCGGTGAAGGGCACATGCACCACATCCAGCCCCGCCGCCACGGCGAAGCGCACCCCGGCGAGGTGCGTGGAGGCGCCATTGCCGGTGCTGCCGTAGTTCAGCGCGCCGGGCCGCGCCCGGGCATCGGCGATCACATCCATGCAGGTGCGGTATTGCGGCCGGCGCTCGATGGCCGTGGTCAGGATGTTCGGCACGTCGCCCAGATGCGCGATCGGCGTGAAATCGTTCAGCACGTTGAAGGACAGGCGGCGGTACAGCGTCTGGTTTATGGCGTGCGTGCCGGCCGTGCCGAACAGGATGACATAGCCATCCGGCCGCGCCCGCGCGACGAATTCGGACGCCACGTTGCCGCCCGCCCCGGTGCGCGGGTTCACCACCACCGTCTGGCCCAGCGCGCGGCCCAGCGGCTCGGCCAGCCGGCGCGCGTAGATGCCCACGCCGGAGCTGTTCGGGAAGCCGATCACCATCTCGATCGGGCGCGAGGGCCAGGCCTCGGCCGGCGCCTGCGCTTGCGCCCGGGTGGGGGCCGAGGGGGCAGCCAGCAGGGCGATCAGCGGAAGCAGCAGGGGGCCGAGGCGGCGCATGGGGCGGTCCTTCGCGATGTGCTGCCGCCAGGAAAGCCGGCCCGGCGCCCCCAGCGCAACCCCCATGGCGCAAGCGCGCCGCGCGGTCAGCCGCGCGGGAACATCGCCGCCTCCACCATCGCGCAGATGGCGTGGCCCAGCACCTCGTGGCCTTCCTGGATGCGTGGCGTGATGGCCGAGGGCACGCAGATCATCACGTCGCACAGCGCCGCCATGCTGCCCGGCCCTAGCCCCTGCCCTTGGCCGGTGAAGCCCACGGTCGCGATGCCGCGCGCCCGCGCCGCCTCCAGCGCCGCCAGGATGTTGGGCGAGCGGCCGGAGGTGGAGATGGCGAACAGCACGTCGCCCTCCTGGCCCAGCGCCTCCACCTGGCGGGCGAAGACACGCTCATAGCCGTAGTCGTTGCCGATCGCCGTCATGATGGAGCTGTCGGTGGTCAGCGCGATGGCGGCCAGCCCCGGGCGATCGTAGTGGAAGCGTGAGACCAGTTCGCCCGCCCAGTGCTGGGCGTCGGCCGCACTGCCGCCATTGCCGCAGATCATCAGCTTGCGCCCGGCGCGCAGCGCGGCGGTGACGCGCGCCACCGCCTCGGCCGTCGCGGCGCACAGCGCGGCATCGGCGGCCATGGCCTGCATCAGGCGCGCGGTCTCGCCGATGGCCGCCGCCACGGCATCGGCCGGCGCCATCATGGTGCGGCCCCGCCGGCGCGGCGCGCGATCTCGGCCTCGAAGAGCGCCACGGCGCGGCGGGCATTGCCGGCCCAGGTGAGGTCCCGCGCCAGCACCTCGGCGCGCGCCGCGGCACCCAGCCGGGCGCGCAGCGCGGGGTCCTGCGCCAGGCGCTGCACGGCCTCCCACAGCGCGCCGGGGGCCGCGGGATCGAACAGCAGGGCGGTGGCGTCATGCGCCAGCACCTCGCGCAGGTTCGGCTGGTCCGGCGCCACGATGGCGCGGCCGGCGGCCATGTATTCGAACACCTTCAGCGGCGAGGCATAGGGCACCGAGGCCGGCTGCAGCGCGATGTCGAAGCTGGCCACCAGGCCAGGGACGGCATCGCGCTTCACGAGGCCGGTGAAGCGCACGCGCTCGGCGATGCCGAGCTCGGTGGCCAGCGCCTCCAGCCCTGGCCGCGCCGGCCCCTCGCCCACCACCAGCAGCGACAGCCGCGGCGTGCCCTGCCAGGCGGCGATGGCGCGCACCACGTGATCGAGGCCGTGCCAGTCCCGCACGAAGCCGACGAAGCCCAGCGTGAGCTCCGGCTTGTGCAGCGTGGGGTCGGCGGCGGGGGTCTCGGCGAATTCGGCGAGGTCGATGCCGTTGGGCACCACCTCGATCCGCCCGGGATCGACGCCGGCGGCGATCACATGCTCGCCCAGCACGCGCGTCACGGGCAGCACGCGGTCGGCCCGGCGCCAGACGAAGGCCTCGGTCCAGCGCGCCAGGGCGCCGAGTGCGAGGCCGCCGAAGCGGCTGCGCTCCTCCGCCAGGGGGGCGTTGACCTCGACCAGGAAGGGCAGGTTGCGGCCGCGGGCCAGCAGCGCGCCGGAGAGGTAGAACAGGTTGTAGCGCTCATACACGGCATCGGGGCGGAACTCGTCCGCCGCGCGCTTCAGGCGCAGATAGGCGGGGATGCTGTAGGCGAGTTCGGCGAGCTCGGCGGCGAAGCGCGGCAGCGCGCGGCGCAGCGTGTCGGTCAGCTTGCTGCTGCCGCCGAATTCCGCCTTCTCATAGGCCGAGGGGCCGGCCACGCGCACCTCATGCCCGGCGGCGCGCATGGCGGCCACCATGGCGTCGAGGTGCACGCCCTGCCCGTCGCGCGACTGGATGCGATGGCTGTAGAGGATTTTCATCGGCGGGCGCTGCCCGCAACGCCGCAACGCGACCGTTCCACACGACCCTCCTTCATCCCGACGCGCGCTGCGCGGGCACCCCGGCGCGCGCCGCGCGGGTGGAGGCGGGGCGGACGCAAAAAGGCGCGGCACGCATTACCGCGTGCCGCGCCGCCTGTCGTCCCCCCCAAAGGGCGCTTGCGGGCCCCGGGTTGGCTGTTCAGGCCGCCTTGCGGCGCACCAGGCCGAGGCCCAACAGGCCGATGCCGAACAGCGCCAGCGCCGCGGGGGCGGGCACCGGGGTGGGGTCAATGCCACCGCCGCCGCTGGTGTTGGTGGCGCGGAGATTGGCCACGAACACGCCGCTGTCGAAGCGCGTGTCCTGGGTATCGGCGATGCCGATCAGGATAGTGTGGGTGGTGAGGTTGGTGTTCAGCAGGCCGGTGAGGCTCAGCACCCGCGACAGGCCGTTGTACTGCGTGGCGTAGAGGCCCGCGCCGATCGGGTTGGAGATGAAGTTCGTCGGGTTGCCCGGCGTGTTGGAGATCAGGTCGCCGCTGGCGAAGCGGGCGTAGTTCACGCCATCGACGAAGACGCCGAAGATGTCGGTCACGTTCTGCGTCGGGAATTCCTCGGTGCTGAACTGGAAGTCCAGCTGGATGGCGTTGTTCCCCGGCGCCACGGTGAAGGTGTATTCCAGCGCATTGGCGTTGAAGGTGGTGCGGCCTGACAGCGTGCTCAGCGCGGCAAGACCGCCATTGCCGGTGTTGAATGTGGTCTCGTTGGCGTTGTTGACCGAGCCGATATTGGCGCGGCCGGTGGACAGTGCCACGCCATTGCCCAGCGTCAGCGTGGGCGAGGAGCCCGAGGACGGCGCCAGGTTGAAGCCGGTGTATGTACCCTGCTGCGCGGAATTGCCGCTGGTCAGGCTGCTGGTGCCGATGGTGATGCCGGAGCCTGGCGCCAGCAGCGCATTGGTCAGCGTCGCGACGCTGGTGGTGGTGGTAATGGTCAGCGCGGCGGCCTGCCCGGCGCCAAGTGCCAGGGCGGCGGCGGCGACCGTGCCCAGAAGAAGTTGTCTCATCCATTTCTCTCCGCTGCGGTGGAACGCCGCAGGCTGCGGCGCCCCTACCTCCGGCTAGAGCAAGCGGGGTGCCACGCCCTAAGCGATTGCAACAGGACCCCACTTTTTCGTGAATAGCATGCGATTGTAAAATTTCTCGACAGTTTCGGATCGCCGGATCCTATTTCGTCACTGTATTGTTGCGGGCTTCATCCGTGCCTGGCGCGCCCTTGGGCCCTCCGTGTCGCCATGGCATAAGCCCGCCGTCACCTTCGAGAGCAGGGCGATTGTGGGCAGGTATCTCGTCACCGGCGGTTGCGGCTTCATCGGCTCGCACCTCTCGGCCGCGCTGATCGGCGCGGGCCATGGCGTAGTGGTGCTGGACGACCTCTCCACTGGCGCCACCGCCAACCTCGCCCCCGGCGCCACCCTCATCACCGGCGACGTGGCGGAGCCCGCGACGGTGCGCGAGGCGATGCAGGGCGTGGATGGCTGCTTCCACCTCGCCGCCATCGCCTCGGTGGAGCGCGGCGTGCAGGACTGGCTGGGCACGCACCGCGTCAACCTCGGCGGCACCATCGCGGTGTTCGATGCGGCGCGGGCGGGGCGCATCCCGGTGGTCTATGCCTCCTCCGCCGCCGTCTATGGTGACCAGGCGGTGCTGCCGATCACCGAGGAGGCGCCGCGACGGCCGCTTTCGGCCTATGGCGCCGACAAGCTGGGCTGCGAGCAGCATGCGCGCGTCGGCGGCGTGGTGCATGGCGTGCCGAGCTGCGGCTTCCGCTTCTTCAACGTGTTCGGGCCGCGGCAGGACCCGCGCTCGCCCTATTCGGGCGTCATCTCCATCTTCTGCGACCGGCTGAGCCGGGGCGATGCAGTCGATGTGTTCGGCGATGGCGGGCAGACGCGGGATTTCGTCTATGTGGCCGACGTGGTCGCGGCCCTGCTGGCCGGCCTCAGGGAGGCATCCACGGCGGCGCCCGTGTTCAACGTGTGCACCGGCCGGCCGACTTCCGTGCTGGAATTGGCGCGCGTGATCGCGGAGCTGTGCGGCGTGGCCGCCGATATCCGCCACAAGCCGCCGCGGGAGGGCGAGATCCGCCATTCGGTGGGCGACCCGACGCGGGTCCAGGCTGCGCTGGGTTTGCCGACGCCACGCGGGCTACGCGAGGGACTCGGCGATGTTGTGGCGTGGCTGCGCGCGGGGCGCCCCGGCTTGGCCTGATGCGGGTGGCCTGACGCTGGATGGTCTGACCGGCGATCAGCCGGTGACGGCTGAGATCGCCGCGATGATCAGCGTCCAGAGGCCGACAGCGATCAGGCCGATCAGCAGCGCGGCGAACGGCCAGGGCAAGCGGTCCGGCAGCCGCGCCGCGGGAAAGCGCTCGGATGCGACGCGCGCCGGCACGCGGTCGATCTCCTCGGGTGTGATCGCGCGGGTCTTGTCAGCAGACCGACGCAACACCGAATGCTCCTCCATGCCAGTCTCCATATCGGGGGCCCTTGCCCCGGGAAGAGAAGCCGTCTGACGCGCCCTGACTGCGCGCCCGTCTTGTATAGGCACCGCGGGAACACCAATGCAAGGTTGCATATGTGTCCCCGTAATACAGCCGTTAGTCGTCTCCCTTGTCGGCCGAATACCGAAACGTCCTCGGCGGCGATCGACATGTTCCGCCAAAGCTGCAGACCATGTCCGGACGACGCGGAGTCACGGTGGGCCGACACGTGGCATGTCGTCCCCTTACCAGCGGTTGTCAAGCTTTCGTGATGCACGCGCCAGATCCGCCATGCGGCGGCCACAATCCCGCCTTGCGCGCAGAAAAGGACATAGAATGACGCTGGAGGCCAAGCCGCCAGCAACGCTGGCACAGTCACGGGCGCGGTCAGGCGGGCACGGGACGTTGTGAGTCCATGCTGTCAATCCACGGGGACGCGGCGCCCGTTTTCGCCAATAAGTTGAATTTTTGGTGTCATCATGAACACCCAAAAGATACGACGCCTTGGCGCGCAGTAACCGCACGTCAACGAATCGGCCCGATCATGTGAGGTTCATGTCAGGGGCACGTCTGGGCGCCGACTTGGCGCGGGCCGAGATGGGAAAAACGCGATGTGGCGGCTGCCGCGGCAGTCACCGGCGCAAGACCCCCGGGTGGAAAGCAAGAAATCCAGTCAGTCGATTTCTTCTGAACCCAGCATCGTCGGCGATATCGCCGGCTGACACGCGACCCGCGTCAGCCGGCTTCCTGCCGATAACTCCCCGTCCTGCGCTACCGCCCGGCGCGCAGCTCGGCCAGCAGGCGTTCGGCGTCGGCCCGCTCGGGGAAGGTCGGGTTCGCGGCCAGCAGCGGCTCGACCAGCCGCTGCGCCTCCTCCCGCGCGCCGCTGGCGCGCAGCGCCCAGGCCAGGCGGTAGGTCATGCCGGGGTCGGCCGTGCCCGCCGCATTGGCGGACACCGCCTGGCGCAGCAACGGCACCGCGGCCGCGGGGTTGCCGCCGCGCGCCATGATCCAGCCCAGCGTGTCCGCCACCTCGGCGGTGGGCGAGAGGAAGAAGGCGCGCTCGGCCAGCATGCGGGCCCGCGCCAGAGCCTCGGCGTTGTCGCGCTTCTGCAGCAGCCAGGCCAGGTTGTTGAGGGCCACGGCATTCGCCGGCGAACGCTCCACCACCGTGTTCAGCATCGGCTCGGCCACGGAATCGCGCCCGGCGGCCAGTTCCAGCTGCGCCAGGGTGGCGAGCGCGCCCATATCCGTGGGCTCGCGCTGCACCCAGGCGCGCAACGCCGCCAGGGCCTCATTCGGCTGTCCGGCCGCTTGCAGCGCCAGCGCGTGGCGCAGCGCCAGGCCCGAGGAGGGCGCCTGCGCCAGCATCGCGGCATAGGCCTGCGCGGCGTCGGCCGGGCGCTGCGCGCCGATCAGCAGGTCGCCGCGCAAGGTGGCGGCGGCCGGCATCGCACCCTGCCGGCGCGTCAGGCGATCGGCCGCTTGCAGCGCGGCGTCCAGGCCGCCGGCCTGCTGCGCCACCGCCACCAGCGCGCCCTGCAGCATGGTGTCGTCGGGGCGGGTGCGCAGCCCGTCCTCCAGCACGAAGTCGGCCGCCCGCGTGTCGCCGCGCCGGGCCAGCAGCAGCGCCAGCTGGGCGCGCGCCGTGGAGGAGGTGGGCAGCTCGGCCAGCGCGGTGCGCAGCAGCGCCTCGGCTTGGGGAATCTGGTTCTGCGCCGTGCGTGCCTCGGCCGCCACCAGCAGCAGGCCGATGCCCTGCCGGCCGGACATGGTGGCCGGCGCCTCCAGCAGCGCCGAAGCGCCGGGTGCATCGTTCAGGCGTAGCAGCACGCTGGCCATGGTCAGCGCCAGCTGCTGGTTGGTGGGTGCTGCCGCCTGCGCGCTGCGCAGCAGCGCCAGCGCGCCGGGCGCGCGCGGCCCGCCGGACAGCGCCGTGGCGGCAAGTCGCCCTGCGGCTTCGGAATTGCCGGGATCGCGGCTCAGCACCTCGGCCAGCAGGCGCTCGGCCTCATCCGGCTTGCCCTCCGTGGTGGCGACGCGCGCCAAGCCGAGGCGGGCCGGCACCGAGGCGGGGGTATCGCGCAGCGCCGTCTCGAAGGCGGCGCGCGCACCGGGCACGTCGAAGCGGATCAGCTTGATGGTGCCCTCGACGACGCGGCCGATCTCGCCCTGCCGCGAGGCCTGGTCCAGCCGGCCGAGCTCGGCCTCCGCCGCCGCGAGGTCGCCGCGGCCGAGCGCGGCCACTGCCAGCATCTGCCGCGCCGCCGGGCCGGCGGCGTCCAGCCGCAGCGATTCCTCGGCCGCCTGCGTCATGCCGGCGACATCGCCGGAGGCGAAGCGCGTGGCGGCGAGGCGCGCGCGCAGCGCGGCGTCGTTGGGCGCGCGCTCCACCGCCTGGGCGTAGGCTTCCGCGGCCTCGCGCGGGCGGCCGGCGGCCACATGGGCGCGGCCGAGCATGTCGAAGGCCTCCGCATCGGCGGCGCCGCGCTGTGCCAGACGCGTCAGCGTGCCGGCCGCGGCATCGGGGCGGTTGCCGGCCATCTCCATGCCGGCCAGCAGCTTGGCGCCGCGCGGATCCTGCGGGTTGCGCGCCACATGGCGCTGCGCCGCATCCTCGGCCTGCGCCGTCTGGCCCAGCGCCTGCTTGGTGGTGGCCAGCAGCAGCAGGCCATCGGGCAGGTTCGCCACCTGCGAACCCAGGCGCTGCAGCGTCTCGTCCGCCGCGCGCCACTCGCGCGCGCGCACCTGCATCACCGCGCGCAGATAGGTGCCGGGAATGTTGCCGGGCGCGATGCGCAGCGCGGCATCGATATCGGCGCGCGCGCCGGCATCGTCGCCCAGCCGCAGCAGCGCCTCGGCGCGCTGCAGCCGCACGCCCACCTGCGCCGGCGCGGCGGTGATGGCGCGGGTCAGCGTATCGGCGGCGCCGCGGAAATCGCCGCGTTCGAACTGGAAGGCGCTCTTGCGCGAGAGTGCGTCGGTGGAGGTGGCATCGGCCGCCACGGCGCGGTCCACCGCCGCCTCGGCCGCCGCGCGGTCGCCCTCGGCCAGCGCCACGAAGGCGGCGGCCATGTTGGTCTCGACCACATTGGGGGCGAGGCGCACGGCGGTGGCGGCCGAGGCCTTGGCCTCGTCGCGCTGGTTCAGCGACAGCTGCGCGATGGCGCGCGCCGCCGCCACCTGCCCGGCCACGGCCGGGGGCGCGTTGTCGGCGGGGGCCGGGAATTCGCGCAGCAGCTGCTCCGCCCGGCCGAGCGCGAGGTAGGAGCGCAGCAGCAGCGCGGTGCCCTGCGCTGGGTCGAAGCCGCGCTCCAGCGCGGCGCGGGCCTCCTTCTCGGCGGTGTCGCCATCGCCGAGGTCGAGGCTGGCGCGGGCCAGCGCGGCGCGTAGCGCGCCCGAATTGGGATCGGCCCGCACGGCGTTGCGAAGCTCGATCTGCGCGGTGCGCAGGTCGCCGCGCGCCTGGGCGGCACGGGCGCGCTCCAGCGTGGCATGCGCCGGCCAGGCGGCGAGCAGCGCGGCCGAGAGCAGCAGCGCCAGCTTGAGGCGCGGGGTACGGCGCGACGTACGGGGCGGGGTCTGGGGCGGACGAAGGGCGGTCATGGTCTGTCTCCGCTCAACTGGCGTGAAGGGGGCGCGCGGCGGGGGCCGCGCTGGCCGGAAGGGTGGGCTTCGCAAGGGAAACATGGTGAGGCGAAGCGGGCGCTGCCACGGGCGTCATGGCGCCTCGGCCCCCATGCGCGGCACGGCGAGGGCGTGGGTCTCGAGCAGGCCATACAGCGTCGGCCGGCTGACGCCGAGCAGTCGCGCCGCCGCCGAGAGGCTGCCATTGCAGCGCGAGAGCGCGCGCTCGATCGTCTCGCGCTCGGCGCGCAGCCGCGCGGTGCGCAGATCGAGGTCGGTCTCCTCGCTGGGCGCGGGGGGCGTCAATTCGAGATCCGAGGCGGTGATGAGCGGCCCCTCGGCCATCAGCACGGCGCGGCGCACGCGGTTTTCGAGCTCGCGCACATTGCCCGGCCAGGCATAGGCGGCCATGGCCTCCACCGCCTGGGGGTCGAAGCCGCGCAGCTTGCGGCTGAATTCGCGCGCCTGGCGGGCCAGGAAATAGCGCGCCAGCAACGCGATGTCGTCGCCGCGCTCGCGCAGCGGCGGGATGCGCACGGTCATGGAATTGAGGCGGTACAGCAGGTCGCCGCGGAAGCGCCCGGTTTCCGATTGCTCGTCCAGCGGCTGGTTGGTGGCCGAGACGATGCGCACATCGACGCGGATCTGCTGCCGGCCGCCCACACGCTCGATCACCTGGTCCTGCAGGAAGCGCAGCAGCTTGGATTGCAGCGCGATCGGCATCTCGCCGATCTCGTCGAGGAACAGCGTGCCGCCATTGGCCATCTCGATCTTGCCGATCAACTGGCGGACGGCGCCGGTGAAGGCCCCTTTCTCGTGGCCGAACAGCTCGCTTTCCAGAAGGTTCTCGGGGATGGCGGCGCAGTTGATGGCGACGAAGGGCTTCGGCGCGCGCGGGCCCATGTCGTGCAGGGCGCGGGCCAGCGCCTCCTTGCCGGTGCCGCTCTCGCCCAGCAGCAGCACCGAGACCGAGACCGAGCCCAGCCGCTCCACCGTGCGGCACACCTTCAGCATGCCCTCATCGGCGGTGACGATGCCCTGCACCGGCGAGGCCTTCGGCGCCACGGCGGCCAGGCGCTGGTTCTCCTCCTCCAGGTCGCGCAGCCGCAGCGCGCGCTCGAGGATGGTGCGCAGCACCGCGGGGTCCACCGGCTTCTCGTGGAAATCATAGGCGCCGAGCGCAATGGCGCGAAGCGCGTTCTGCCGCTGGCCCTGGCCGGAGGCCACCACCACGGGCAGGTTCGGGTGTTCGCGCCGCAGCGCCTCCAGCGTGGCGAAGCCCTCGGCCACGCCCTCGGCATCGGGCGGCAGGCCGAGGTCGAGCAGCACCACGGAGGGCTGTTCCCGGCGCGCCGCCTGCTCGGCCTGCGCGCGGTCATTGGCCAGGGTCACGCGGAATTCGGGGAAGGCCCAGCGGTATTGCGCGCAGAGCCCGGGATCGTCCTCGACGACCAGCAGCTTCGGCTTGCTCATGCCTCAGCCGCCTTGGCCGGCACAAGGGCGGGCGCCCCGGCCATGGCCTGGCGCGCGCTGCCCGGCACCGCGGGCAGGATGATGCGCATGGTGGTGCCCTGCCCCGGCCGGCTGGTGACCTCGAGGTCGCCACCCGCCTGGCGCAGCAACTCGCGCGCCTGCCAGGCGCCGATGCCGTTGCCTTCGGGCTTGGAGGTGCGCAGCGGGCGGAACAGCGCGTCGCGAATGAACTCGGCTGTCATGCCATGGCCCGTGTCGATGATGTCCACAACGGTGCGCATGGCCTCGCCCCGCACGCGGATACGCACCAGCGCATCGGCGGCCGAGGCCTCCACCGCATTGTCCAGCAGATGCGTGACCACCGCGTCGAAGGCCTCCGGCGCCATGGCGGCGAGGCCGGGCGGCGCCCCCTCGTCCACCACCTGCACCGGGTGGGTGCGCGCGCGCGCCAGGGCGCGCAGCCGCGCCACGGGCTCGACGGTGCCGCCTGTGGCCGAAGGGGCCAGCGCCTCGCGCGCCTCGTCCTGCCTCAGGCGCGCGATCAGCGTGTCGATGCGGCTGGCGGAGGCGCGCACGGTGAGCAGCATGTCGCTCTGGAACTCCGGGTCCTGCAGGTTCTGCTCGGCATTGGCCAGCAGCATGGTGAGCTGGCTCGACACCGTCTTCACGTCATGCGCCACGAAGGCGAAGCGCTTCGCGTAGTCCTGCAGCCGGCGGCCATCCACCAGGCGCTCGGCGGCGCGGCGCTCGGCCAGGAACATCGCCACCTCGCGGCCCAGGGTGCGCAGCAGGTCGAACACCTCCTGGTCCAGCGGGAAGGGCGCGCGGGCGGGCGAAAGCAGCACGGCGCCGATCAGCCCGTCGCGGTGATGCAACAGCGGCACGGCCAGCCATAGCGGGCCGTAGGCGGCGGTCAGCGCAGGCGGCGCCGTCTGCGCGCCCTCGAAGGCCAGCACGCGGCAGCCGGCGCCCAGGCTGGCCAGCAGCGGATGATCGGCGCCAAGCGCCATGGGTTCGTCCGGCAGGTTCCACGACCCCGCCCAGCGCAGCGGCGCCGGCCCCTCCTCCTCCGGGTCGCGCAGCAGCAGCAGGCCGGAGGGCGCGTCGACGGCATCGGCGATGGCGCGCACGGCGCGCACCGGCGCCGTCGCCTCGCTGTCGGGCACCGAGAGGATGGCCACGCAATGCAGCCATTCGCGGCGGTAGTCGTAGCGCGCGGTGAAGAAGTGATCGACCACGAGGCGGCGCATGCGCGAGCGGACCGAGCGCGACGCCGCGGCCACCGCCACGGCCATCAGCGCGCCGGCCAGCAGGCTGGTCTGCACCGTGCCGGCCCAGCCGAGGTCGAGTCGGCGCAGCACCTCGCCGATGGCGCCGACACCGAGCAGGAAGGCGCCGGCCATCATCAGGGTGGCGCTGTGGAACACCACGTCGCGCGAGACCGGCGGCTCCCGCCGCCAGCGGCGGTCGCGCACCGCGGCGACGGCCAGCAGCGGCATGGCAAGGGCAGTGAGTGCCGCGCGGGCATCGAGCAGGGCGGTGGCGAAGGCGCCCGACAGCGCCGCATGGGCGTAGAGCACCACGTCGAAGGCGGCGAGGCCGCCGAGCGCGATGCACACCATGTTCACATGCCAGGCCACCGCCTCGTCGGCGTTGCGCAGCAGGTTCTCGGCCAGCAGCACCACCAGCAGCGCCAGGCCGAGGCGCGCCAGCAGCGCGGGCGAGCCGAAATGCGGCAGCGCCAGCGCCATGGAGGCGGCCGGCAGCACGGTGGGCAGGGCGAGCAGCACGGCGACGACGCCGGCAATGGCGAAGCGGCGCTCCAGCAGCCGGGCGCGCGGGCCGCCGACGCGGCGATGCAGCACCACCAGCAGCGCGATCCAGATGCCGGCGCGCAGGATTTCCAGGATGCCGGCCCAGCCGAGCAGCGGCTCCTCCGGCTGCAACGCCACGGCGCCGGCCCACAGCGCACTGGCTAGGCAGGCTGCTGCCGGCAGCAGCGCGCCACGCTCGCGCCCGGCGGCCAGGATCAGCGCGGTCCAGACCAGGCAGACCAGCGCGCAACCCGCATAGAGCCCGGCCGAGGCCATCCGCGTCAGCCCTTCGCCATCGGCCGGGCCCGCATCAGCGCGAGCCTTCCTGGAACAGCACCACGCGCACCGTGGCGATCAGGATCAGCAGGTCGAGGAACAGGCTGCGGCGGCGCACATAGTAGAGATCGTAGGAGAGCTTCACCCAGGAATCCTCGATCGAGGCGCCATAGGGGTAGTTCACCTGCGCCCAGCCGGTGATGCCGGGCTTCACTGCCTCGCGCGCATCGTAGTGCGGGATGGCGGCGCGCAGCTGCTCGACGATGGCCGGGCGCTCGGGCCGCGGGCCGACGAAGGCCATGTCTCCGCGCAGCACGTTCAGCACCTGCGGGATCTCGTCGATGCGCGTCAGGCGGATGAAGCGGCCGACGCGGGTGACACGGTTGTCGCGCTGCGTCGCCCAGACGGGCACGCCGCCAACCTCGGCATCCACCACCATGCTGCGCAGCTTGAACAGGGTGAACACCTTGCCGCCGCGGCCCACACGCTCCTGCCGGTAGAACACCGGGCCGGGGCCCTCCAGCTTGATGGCGAGCGCCGCCAGCGCGACGATGGGAAGCGTCGCCAGCAGCAGGCCGAGCGAGACGGTGATGTCGAAGGCGCGCCGCAGTACGGCCTCCAGCGGCCGCTCGGCGGGCATCGCGAGATCGCCGGTGAGCACGGGCGGCAGGCGCGCGATATCGACGCGGCCGAGGCGGCGTTCGCAGAAATCAGGCTCCGAGATCACGCGGATGCCGCTTTGGGCAAGGCGCGCGCGCAGCGCCGGGCAAAGGCTGTCGGTATCCTGCGCGACGACGCCCCACAGCTGCAGGTCGCGCAGCCTTTCCGTGGTGAGCAGCGCATCGAGGTCCTGCTGCACCGAAAGGGTGAGGGCGATGTCGAAGGCGGCGTCGTTGCGGACCAGGCGGGCGGCGTCGCGGTCGCTGCCGGGGCTGTGCACCACCAGGATGCGCCGGCGCAGCAGGCCGCTGCGGGTGACGCCGGTAAAGCCCAAGCGGGTGAGGACGACGGCGACGAAGAAGGCGGCGAACAGCTCGAAATGGCCGGGCCAGACGCGGGTGGCGGACTCGCTCGGCATCAGCGCGGGGAAGGCCAGCTGCGCCACGAGGAGAAGCAGCAGGCCGGCGATGCCGGTGCTGGCGAAGAAGCGGCTGCTGCGCATCCAATTGCCCGGCTGGTAGAGGCCGGTGGCGCCCAGGACGAGGCCCGCGCAGATGGCGAGCAGCGCGGCGAAGGCCAAGGCGCCGGCCGTGGCCTGGCCGCCCGGGCTGGCCATGGCGAGGATGCCGTAAAACGCGGCGAAACATACCAGCGCCTCAATGACATACAGCAGCACGAGGTCTGAGCGTATGCTGTGGCCGAAGAGATTTGTCATCGAGTTGCCCCTTCACGCCGTTCAGCGCTTGGCGAAGTTGTTTCGGCCGGCATACCCTTCCCCGCAAGCGGCCCGGAAAGGCAATGCCTGATTAATAAAAACACACCACCATCAACGCGTCCAGGGGTCAATTTAGCATCCGTTCACGAAATTCGATGTTATTTTTGAGATAGTCTCATTGTTGAGACACTTTAGGGGTTCGTTCCGGTGGCAGAGCTCTCAAAAACGTGTGAATGTCGCATGTGGCGCCGGACGTCTAGAATATGGTGATATGCTGCTCTGGCGCTCCTTAGTCGATGGCGGCGCAGGCGAATAATCGCACCGGTCATCGCGCAAAGGGTGTCACGAACGCGTGTTAACTTTTACGCATTGGCCATCGTCTCATTTTTGTGCTATATGCGAGAAAACTGGTTGCATTCTGGCCGAAAGGTCGCTAAAGGGTTTTGGCAGCGCAACCCGGCATCATCGCCGGCTGTGCCAGAGGCCCTGAATGAGCTATCCATCACCCCCGGTGCAGCCGATCCCACCTCGGTCTGGCGCAGCACCGGTTGTCGGGAGAGGCACCTTGATGCACCGCCTTCGGTCGTGCGGCGCGGCCCTGGTCATCGCCGCCGCTCTCTCAGCGTGCAGCGCGCGCCCGTCGGCGCCACCGCCAGACCTAGCCGCGGCGCCGCCCGAGGTGGCGCCGAACTACCTCATCGGGCCCGGCGATACCCTTGGCATCTTCGTCTACCGCGCGCCGGAGTTGAGCGTGGACCTGCCGGTGCGCCCGGATGGCCGCATCTCGATGCCGCTGATCCCGGACATCCAGGCGGCGGGCCTCGCCCCCACCGAGCTGGCCAGCGCAATCCAGGAGCGGCTGAAGGAATACCTGCGCGAGCCGAATGTGACGGTGATGGTGAAGGGCTTCGTCGGCCCCTCCAACCGCTTGGTGCGCGTCATCGGCGAGGCCGCGGAGCCGATCGCCATCCCCTACCGCGAGGGCATGACGCTGCTCGACGTGCTGATCGCCTCCCGCGGCCTCACCCGCTACGCCGCGGGCAACCGCGCCGAGCTGGTGCGCCGCGAGGCCGGGGGCATGCGTACCATATCTGTAAGGCTGTCCGACCTGCTGCGCGACGGCGACATGACGCAGGACGTCGCGATGCGGCCGGGCGACACCCTGATCATCCCGCAAAGCTGGTTCTGAGCCCATGGCCGTCGGTGCGCTTGTCCAACGCTATGCCGTAGCGGGCTGGCGCCACCGCTGGAAGGCGCTGGCACTGTCCTGGGTGGTCTGCATCGCCGGCTGGGCCGCGGTGACGAAGCTGCCAGACCAATACATGGCCAGCGCGCGCATGTATGCCGATGCCGACGCAATCCTGGGCCAGACGTTGCGCGGCATCGCGGTGGACGGCGCGACCGCCAACCAGGTGGATACGCTGCAGCGCACCCTGCTCAGCCGTCCAAACATCGAACGCGTGATCGCGCGCACCGACCTCGACCTGCGCGTCACCAACGCGGCCGAGCGCGAGGAGCTGGTGCAGAAGCTGACGCGCGAGATCAAGCTGGTGCCGCAGACGCGCAACCTGTTCAAGCTGGAATACAGCGACCACGACCCGCAGGTGGCGCATTCGGTGGTGCAGACCCTGCTCAACCTGTTCATCGAGCGCGTCTCCGGCAATGACCGCCAGCAGATGGACAACGCCCGCACCTTCATCGGGCAGCAGCTAGCCAGCTATGAGCAGCAGCTGCGCCAGGCCGAGCAGCGCCGCGCCGAGTTCCGCGCCCGCTACATCGAGTTGCTGCCGAACGACCAGCTGGGCGGCAGCTCCCGCTTCGAGGCCTCGCGCGCCCGCCTCGCACAGCTGCGCGGCGAGCTGGAGGACGCCAAGACCCGGCGCGACCTGATCGCACAACAGCTGGAACGCACGCCGGCCATGCTGGCGCCGGAGGCCGTGGCCGGCGGCGGTGGCGGCGGAGGTGGCGGCCGCTTGGCCGACGCCGAGCGCACGCTGCGCGAATTGCTGCTGACCTACACCGACCAGCACCCCGCGGTGGTGGCGCAACGCAGCATCATCGCTGGCCTGCGCGCCGGCGGTGGCGGTGGCGAGGCGCGGGCCCCGGCGGGGTCGGCCACCGGCAGCGCCGCCACGACGCGCCCCGGCAGTCGGCCGAACCCGATGCGCGAGCCGCTGCAACTGCGGCTGGTGGATGCCGAGGCAGAGCTCGCCTCGCTGGAGCGCCAGGTGCGCGCCGAGGCGGCCGAGATGGAGCGCCTGGAGACGCTGGCGCGCACCGCGCCGCAGGTGCAGGCGCAGTTCCTGAATCTCGACCGCGACTACACCGTGCTGCTGCGCAACTACGAGGAGCTGCTGGCGCGGCGCGAATCGCTGCAGATCGCCGGCGCGGCGCGCACCGGCGCCGATCAGGTGCGCCTCGAGGTGGTGGAGCCGCCGACCGTGCCGCAGAATCCGACGGGCCCGAATCGCCCGTTGTTCTATGCCGCGGTCCTTGTGGTGGGCATCGGTGCCGGCGTCGCGCTGGCGGGCCTGTTCACGCTGCTCGACACCAGCGTCTACACGCTGAGCGAATTGCGGCAGTTCGGCCTGCCGGTGATCGGCGCCGTCTCGCCGGCGCAGACCCGCCCCTGGGTCGGTGGGGCGGTGGTGTTCGGCGGCGCCTTCTCGATCCTGTTCGTGGCCTTCGGCGCCGTGCTGGCCGGTGGGCCGGCTCTGGTGGCCCGTATCGCCCAGGTGGCAAGGATCCTGGCATGACCTTCGTGCCCAAGCCGCGCAGCCACCTGGTCGAACGCGCCGTCGAGGCGCTGGGCGGGCGCGATCCCAATCCGGGCGGCACCGCGCAGCCGCTGCCGCCACCCGCCGCCCGGCCGGCGCCACGCGGCGCGGACACGGTGGCCGAGGCCCCGCCGGCCCCGCTGAGCGAAGCCACGCCGCGGCCGAACATCTCGATGGAGCTGCTGAAGGATTGCGGGCTGATCACCCGCGAGACCAAGCGCACCCGGCTTTCCGAGCAGATCGGCGTGATCCAGCTGCAGGTGCTGCGCACGGTGCGCGCCACCGCGCCGGCCGAGGGGCGGAATGCGCGCCTCGTGCTGATCACCAGCGCCAGGCCGGGCGAGGGCAAGACCTTCACCGCGCTGAACATCGCCGCCAGCATCGCCACCAACAGCGGCCAGCAGGCGCTGCTGGTGGATGCCGACGGCAAGGCTGGCTCCATCACCGCCAAGCTCGGCTGCGGTGCGGCACTGGGCCTGCGGTCACTCGCCGGCGACCCCTCGCGCATGGTGGCGCCGCTGGTGCTGCCCACGGCATGCGAGCGCCTGTCATTCCTGCCCTATGGCGTGCCGGAGCCCGGCGCGCCGACGCTGCCGCCTGGCCCCGCCATCGCCGCCGCGGCGCTGCGAATCGCCGCGGCAATGCCGCGCCACATCATCATCCTGGACACGCCGCCGACGCTGCTGACGAGCGAGGCCAACACGCTGGCGCCGGTGGTGGGCCAGGTTGTGCTGGTGGTCGGCGCCGAGCAGACCCAGCGGAGCGAGATCGAGGCCGCGCTCGACATGGTGGAGGCCTGCCCGACACTGCAGCTGATGCTCAATCGGGCGCGGCTGACCGACAACAGCAGTTTCGGCGCCTATGGCTACGGCGCCTATGGCTCGACCTACGACGCGCCGGCCGGCGGGTAAGGGGCCCGGCGCATGGCACCCCTTCCACCGACGGAGCCACCGCGCCATCCTCGCGCGATGACCCGATGCCATGCCGGCCATGCTTTCGCCGCGGCGCTGCTGCTTGCCGCCACCACGGCCGGCGCGGCGCATGCACAAACGAGCGGCGCGGCCGCGGGCAGCAGCGGGGGCAGCGGCAGCGGCACGTCCTCCGGCACGGCGAGCGGCACCTCCTCAAGCACGGGCACCAGTGGCTTCGGCGTGCCGGCCGTGCCGCGCGAATCGCCGGTGCGGCTCGGCAGCTTCTTCGGCCTGCCCTACGGCTTCCCGCCGCCGCCCGGCGCCGCGCCGCCGACTCGCAACTGGACCATCACGCCGAGTGCGGCGGTGGATTTCTACGGCACGGACAGTTTCAACGGCGGCTCCGGCGGCAGCAATCGCGGCCAGTCGGAACTGATCACCACGGTGACGCCGGGGATTTTCATCGGCGCGGATACGGCGCGGCTGCAGGGCAACATCTCCTACCTGCCGGCGCTGCGCTACTACGCCAACAATCCCGGGCAGAACCGCGTCGACCAGAACTTCAACGGCACGCTGCTGGCCACCCTGGTCCCCGGCAGCGTGTTCCTCGACCTGCGCGGCTCGGCGAATGTCACGCCGACCGGCGGCGGCTCCACGCCGCAGAACGAGCAGAACATCAACCAGAACAACCGCACGCAGAACACCACCTTCAGCGCGACGCCCTACATCATGCAGCGCTTCGGTGGCCGTGCCACGGCGATGGCGGGCTACACCTACCAGTATGCCAACCAGTCCGGCACGGCGCAGAGCCTGACGCCGGGCGGCCTGCCCTTCTTCACGCCCAACGAGACCACCTCCCACACCGGCTTCGGCGCGGTGCGCACGGGCGAGGATTTCGGCCCGCTCGCGGTGGAGGGCCGCGTCACCGGCACCACCTTCCAGAGCAACAGCGTGCTGGACGGCGCGTATCGCTACCTCGGCATCATCGAGGGTCGCTACGCCATCACGCGCTCGGTCGCGCTGCTGCTTGAGGGCGGCTACGAGCGGGCGTTCTACGACGGCATTCCGCCGATCGAGATCGACGAGCCGGTGTGGGGCGTGGGCGTGCGGCTTGAGCCCGGGCCCGGATCGGTGATCTTCGCGCGCTACCTCCGCCGCGACGGCTTCAACAGCCTCGCCTTCGACGGACGTCTCGATGTCGGCGACCGCACCGTGCTGTTCGCCAACTACTCCGAACGGCTCGGCACTGCGGGGCAGCGGAACGCCGACCTGCTGTCCAGCACGTCGGTGGACGCACTCGGCAATGTGGTAGACACGCAGACCGGCGCACCGGTGATCGAGCCCGCGGGCAGTGCGCAGCTGGCGACGCAGAACGGCATCTTCCGCAACCGCAATGCCAGCGCCTCGATCGCGCATTTCCTGACGCGCGATACCTTCACTCTGACCGGCTTGTGGCAGAAGCGCACGCCCGTCTCGCTGGCACCCGGCACCACCGCCTTCGAACAGGAAAGCACCTCGCTGATACTGTCGTGGCAGAGGCAGCTGAGGCCCGATACCGCGCTGAGCGCCAGCGGCAGTGTTGGCCGCTTCGAATCCGCCTCGCCCGGCACCAACGGCGATACCTATTCCTTCCGCATCACCCTGCAGCAAAACTTCAGCGAAACGCTCAGCGGCTATGTCGGTTACGAGCTGACCAACCAGCCCACCACCCTGAACACCACCAGCCCGCTGGCGCAGTCTAGCACCGTGCAGAACGCCATCGTCGCCGGCCTGCGCAAATCCTTCTGAACCCCGACCGCCGCGCGCCCCATCGCTCCAGGAATCGCCCGATGTTGATCGACCACTACGGCTTCCGCGAGCACCCCTTCCTGATGACGCCGGATGCGCGGCTGTTCTACGACAGCGAGGTGCATCGCCGCGCCTACGCCCACCTCACCTACGGGCTGACGCAGCGCGAGGGCTTCGTCATCGTCACCGGCGAGGTGGGCGCGGGCAAGACGACGCTGATCGAGCGGCTGTGCAGCCAGCTGGACCCGCAGGCCTTCGCCATCGCCCGCATCGCCACCACCCAGGTGCAGGGCGATGACCTGCTGCGCCTGGTGGCCGATGCCTTCGGCGTCAGCTCCGACGGCCCGAAATCCCAGGTGCTGCGCGGCATCTCGGAGACGCTGCGCGCGGCCGCCGGCGAGGGCGGCAAGCGCCACCTGCTGATCGTGGACGAAGCCCAGGCGCTGAACCACGGCGCGCTGGAGGAGCTGCGCATGCTCTCCAACATCACCGATGGCGGGCGCGCGCTGCTGCAGACGCTGTTGCTCGGCCAACCGCAGCTGCGCCGCGTGATCGCGAGCCCCGACCTCGACCAGCTGCGCCAGCGCGTGCTGGCCTCCTACCACCTCTCCGGCCTGTCACGGGAGGAGACGCACGCCTATGTCGAGCACCGGCTGCGCGCCGTGGGCTGGGAAGGCCGGCCGAGCTTCGAGCCCGCCTCGCTGGACCTCGTGCACCGCCACAGCGGTGGCATTCCGCGCCGCATCAACCGCCTGTGCTCGCGCGTGCTGCTGGCCGGCGCGCTGGAGCACGCCGAGGAGATCTCGCCCGCGCTGGTCGAGGCCACGGCGCTGGAGCTGGAGGAGGACCTCGGCGGCGGCGCCCTTCCCCGCCATGGCGGCCTGCACAACCCGCTCTACGCGCCATCGGGCGAGACCTCGCTGGGCAGCATGAAGGCCACGCTCGACGACATGGCGCGGCGGCTCGACATGCTGGAGGTGGCGATGGCGCGGCGAGAGCGCGTGTTCAGCAAGCTGATGGACCTGTTCTCGGAGATGGGCCGCCGATGAGCACGCCGCCGCCGATGCGCAACGCGATGAGCGTGGATGTCGAGGATTGGTTCCAGGTGCAGGCCTTCGCCGGCATCATCCGCCGCGACACCTGGGACGGGCTCGATCGCCGCGTCGAGGCGAACACCGATCGCGTGCTGGCGCATTTCGCCGCGGCCGGCGTCACCGCCACCTTCTTCACGCTGGGCTGGGTGGCCGAGCGCCACCCCGCGCTGATCCGCCGCATCGTCGCCGGCGGGCATGAGCTGGCCAGCCATGGCCACGGGCATGAGCAGGTGCACCGCATCGGCCAGGCCGCCTTCCGCGCCGATATCCGCCGCGCCAAGGCGGCGCTGGAACAGGCGGGCGGCGTAGCGGTGCAGGGCTATCGCGCGCCCACCTTCTCGATCGGGCCGGCCACGCCCTGGGCGCATGCGGTGCTGGCCGAGGAAGGCCACCGATACAGTTCCTCGGTGTTCCCGGTGAAGCACGACAATTACGGCACGCCGGACGCGCCGCGCGGCCCGCACCGGCCGCACGCGGACGGCGTGGTGGAACTGCCGATGACCACGGTGCGCGCCGCCGGGCGCAACCTGCCCTGCGCCGGCGGCGGCTGGTTCCGCCTGGTGCCCTACGGCCTGTTCCGCACCGGCCTCAGCCGCGTGAACCGGCACGAGGGCAAGCCCGGCATCTTCTACTTCCACCCCTGGGAGGTGGACCCGGAGCAACCGCGCGTGGCGGGTGCGCCGCGGCTGTCGCGCTTCCGGCACTACACGGGAATGTCCACCATGCTGGCGCGGCTCGACCGGCTGTTGCGGGATTTCGCCTGGGGCAGCATGGACGAGGTATTCGCGCCGGCCATCGCCGCGCCGCCGGCGCCGCTTCGCGCCACGCCGCCCCTCCAGCGCGACGCCGCCTGACAGGCCCGAGGATACCCGCACCATGGCGGTCAGGATCCGCATGCTGGACGACGCCGCAATGGGCGCGTGGGACGACTTCGTGCGCGCCACACCCGCGGCCACCTTCTTCCACCGCGCCGCCTGGGCGCGGGTGATCCGCGAGAGCTTCGGCCACGCCACGCCCTATGCCTATGCCGAGCAGGACGGCGCCATCGTGGGCGTGCTGCCGCTGGCGCGGATGAAGACCTTCCTGTTCGGCGACCTGCTGGCCTCCACCCCCTTCTGCGTCTATGGCGGCAGCGTGGCGGTGAACGAGGAGGCGCGCCTCGCGCTGGAAGCCCACGCCATCGACCTGCAGCGCAAGCTTGGCGTGCCGGCGCTGGAGTTCCGCCGCATGGAGGCCGCCGATCCCGGCTGGCAGGGCCGCGCGCCGCTGTATTTCACCTTCCGCAAGGCCATCGCGATCACCGGCGACGACACCAAGGACCAGGAAAAGAACATCCCGCGCAAGCAGCGCGCCGAGGTGCGCAAGGCGATCAAGCGCGGGCTGACCTCGGTGTCGAACAGCGACATCGACACGCTCCACCGCGTCTATGCCGAGAGCGTGCGCAACCTGGGCTCGCCGGTGTTCCCGCGGCGCTATTTCCGCCTGCTGGCCGAGGCCTTCCCGGCCGAGCACGACGTGACGACGGTGCTGCATGAGGGCACGCCCGTCACCTCGGTGCTGAATTTCCACTTTCGCAACGAGGTGCTGCCCTATTACGGTGGCGGCACGCAGGGCGCGCGCGGCCTGGCCGCCAACGACTTCATGTACTGGGAGGTGATGCGCCGCGCCGGCGCCGAGCGCGGCGCCACGCTGTTCGATTTCGGCCGCAGCAAGATTGACACTGGCGCCTTCGACTTCAAGAAGAACTGGGGCTTCACCGCCCAGCAGCTGCACTACTGCTATCGCCTGGCCGAGGGTGCCACCATCCCGGAGAACAACCCGAACAACCCGAAATACCGGCTGGTGATCGCGGCCTGGAAGCGGCTGCCCGTGGCGGTGGCGAACATCCTCGGCCCGCCCCTGGTGCGTGGCCTGGGCTGATGCCGAAGCGCCTGCTGTTCCTGGCCCATCGGATCCCCTACCCGCCGGAGAAGGGCGAGAAGATCCGCGCCTGGCACATGCTGGACCACCTCGCCAATGACTGGACGGTGGATCTCGGCTGCCTGGTGGATGACCCGGCGGACCTCGCGCATCTGCCGGTGCTGCGCGCGCGCTGCGCCAGCGTGGAATGCCACGAGGCCGGCAGCCGCATGCAGGCGGCGGTGCGCGCGCTGCTGCGGCTGCGCCCGGGCCGGCCGCTGACGCTGGGCTGGTTCCACAATGCGCGGCTGGCCGCCTGGGTGGCGGAGGGGCTGGCAGAGCGGCGCTGGCAGGCGGCGCTGGTGTATTCCTCGGCCATGGCGCCGTACCTGATGGGGCCGGCGGCGCAGCGCGCGGGGTTGCGGCGCGTGCTGGATTTCGTCGATGTCGATTCCGCCAAATGGGCGGCCTATGCGCAGGATGCGCGGGCGCCGATGCGCCAGGTCTGGGCGCGTGAGGCGCGCACGCTGCTGGCCTTCGAGCGGCGCGCGGCGCTGGAATTCGACCGCAGCCTGTTCGTCTCGGCCGAGGAGGTGGCGCATTTCGCCGCCCTGGCGCCGGAGACGGCCGGGCGGCTGGACCATGTGGACAATGGCGTGGATCTGGCGCGCTTCGACCCGGCGCGGGACTGGCCGAACCCCTTTGCCGAGGCCGCGCCGGCCATCGTCTTCACCGGCAGCATGGGCTACCGGCCGAATGTCGATGCGGTGGTGTGGTTCGCCGAGGCGGTGCTGCCGCTGCTGCGCGGGCGCGAGCGCCCGCCGGTGTTCCATGTGGTGGGCGCCAACCCGGCGCCGGCGGTGCAGGCCCTGGCGCGGCTGCCCGATGTGCTCGTCAGCGGCACGGTGCCTGACGTGCAGCCCTACCTGGCGCATGCCGCAGTTGCCGTGGCGCCGCTGCGGATTGCGCGCGGCATCCAGAACAAGGTGCTTGAGGCGATGGCCATGGCGCGCCCCGTGGTGGCCTCGCCCCAGGCCTTCGAGGGGGTGCGCGCCGAGGCCGGGCGCGACCTGCTGGTGGCCGATGGCGCGCCGGCGATGGCGGCGGCGGTGGCGGCGGTGCTGGATGGCGCCCATGCCGGCATGGGCGAGGCGGCGCGGCGCGCGGTGATGGCGGCGCATGACTGGTCGGCCACGCTGCGGCGGCTTGACCGGGTGATGTGACGCGGGCTTGCCCCGGGAAGCTTGCCCTGTCCGGAAACCTTACAGAATTCTCAGGCGCCTCATCCCAAAACAAGAGTCTGGTATCGATTATGGATACCATTTCTCACCTAACGCTCTCTCGTCTCGGCGCGCTAACCTGCGTACTGCCCGCATTGCGGGCAATTTATCGCCGGGGCGGGCCAATCGGGCAAAAATCCTCGTCTGATGCGGCGCATCTGTCGGAAAACTTTACTGTAAGCCACGTCTCAAATTAAACATCCATTGAAATCAATCGGATAAGCGTTGGCACGCCTATTGCTTAATTCACGATTGAGAGAGCGAGCCCCCCCGGCGCCAAGAATTGGCCGCCAGCCACCAAGGAACACGTCAATGCGCCTTCCCGCCCTTTTCGCCGCCGCCACGCTGGCCTTCGGCAGCTTCGCCGCCCAGGCCGCGCCGACCCTGTCCCCGATCTTCGCGGCCCGCGGCCCCGGCGCCTCCGATGCGGCACTCGAAGCCTATCTCGGCTTTTCGCTGGCCTCTGCCGAGGTCGCGGTGGCCGAGGGCCGCATCGGCAACAACGCGCTGAACGGCACGCATGAGGTGGGCCTGTTTGGCCCGCCCGCCTTCACCGCGCAGTCGCCCATCGCGGCGCAGCAGGGCGGCACCACCAACTTCATCTGGGGCAACGGCACGGCGGTGAACTTCAGCCTGGCCCGCACCGGCACCACGCTGACCTTCACCATGGGCAACTACACCGGCATCTTGACCGACACCGAAGTGGCCGACATCGACGGCCTGGTCTTCCGCGTCCGCCCCGCCGGCCCGGTGAGCCAGCCGAGCGATGTCCTGCTGAGCAACCTGGTGTTCAACGGCAACGCCCTTGCGACCATCGGCGCCGCCACGCCGCCCCCCGATGCGAACTCCTCGGGCCCGGTCACCACTCTGCGGGCGCTGGAAGGCATCGGCGCCGGCAACTTCACCCTGACCGGCGCCGCCACGCTGAGCTGGAACGGCACGCTGCCCACCGGCTCGAACCTTGCCTTCCAGATCAAGGCCTACGACACGCCGACCGCCGTGCCGGCCCCGGCCGCGCTGGCGCTGTTCGGCATCGGCCTGCTGGGCCTGGCCATGGTGCGCCGCCGCACCGCCTGATCCGCGCAAGCTTCGCGCAACGCGACCGGGGGGCGGCACCGCAGGGTGCCGCCCCTCTTCTGTTTCGCGCGCGTCGCCGCTGACGCGCCTGTGCCTGGACTTGAGTCGCTTTTTGCCTATCCTGTCCTTATAATTGCAGCACCGGTTTGAACGCGCGCCCCGGCGCGCCCGTCCGGCGAGCAACTCAGGCGGATGGGTGGAGGGCAGCGGCATGAATGCGATCGGCGGAACGGCTGTGCCGGAGCAGCAGGCCGTTGCCAGCGCCGCCGCGCCGAAGCCGCAGGGCCGCGCCGCCTGGATCGCGCTCGGCCTCAGCAGCCTTGCCCTTTTGCTGCTGTTCCAGGCCGAGGTGGTCGCCGCCGTGACCACCTGGGAGAATAACGCCGCCTACAACCATGGCTGGCTGGTGCTGCCGATCGCCCTCTGGCTGGCCTGGGGCCGCCGGCAGCGACTTTCCGTGCTGCCCCCGGTGCCCACGCCCGCCTTCGCCCTGCTGGCAATCCCCTGCGCCATCGCCTGGCTGCTGGCCGAACGGATGGGCATCATGGAGGGGCGGCAGCTGGCCGCGCTCGGCCTGTTCTACACGCTGAGCCTGGCGGTGCTGGGGCTGCGGCTGAACCTCGCCATGGCGGCCCCCCTCGCCTACCTCGTCTTCCTGGTACCCTTCGGCGAATTCACCGTGCCGATGCTGCAGACCATCACCGCCTGGATGGTGGATGTGGCGCTGAACCTCACCGGCATCCCGCACTATGTGGACTCGCTGATCATCGAGATCCCGGCCGGCACCTTCTACGTGGCCGAGGCTTGCGCGGGGCTGCGCTTCATCATCGCCGCACTCGCCTTCGGTGCGCTCTATGCCTTCGTGGTGTTCCGCAGCCCGGGGCGCCGCGCCATCGTGATGTTTCTGGCGCTGGTCGTGCCGATCGTCGCCAATGGCATGCGCGCCTTCGGCCTCGTGATGCTCGGGCATTTCCAGGGCAGCGCGGCGGCAGTGGCGGCCGACCACGTGCTGTATGGCTGGGTGTTCTTCTCCATCGTCATCCTGCTGCTGATCCTGGCCGGCCTGCCCTTCCGCGAGGATGCCGGCCCGCCGCGCCCGGCCACGCCACCGGCCGAGGGCACCCCCGGCTTCCGCCCGGCGCGGCTGGCCATGGCTGCGCTGCTGGCGCTGGGCCTTGCGGGCATCGGGCCGGCCATCGCCACCACGCTGGATGCCCGCGTGACCGAACCGCGCATGCTGGCTGTGCCGCTGCGCGCCACCGATGGCTGCGTGGCACTGCCCGATGGCCAGGGGCTGCGCTGCGGCACTGCGAGCGTCGCCGCGCAGATCACCGCCTTCTCGCCCAACACCACGTGGCGCGCCGTCAGCGCCGAGCGCTGGCGGCTGGTGGGCAGCACCTCTGACGCCGATGTGACGCATGACATCGCGCTGCCCGGCGAGGGCGGGCTGTGGCGTGCCCGGCAGACGGCGGACCGCGCGACGATCGTCGCGGTGGCGAGCTGGCTGGATGGCAGGCCGGTGGGCGATGGGCTGCGCAGCCGCGCGGCGCAGGCGCGCAACAGCCTGCTGGGTGGCGGCGGCAGCCCGGTGGTCGCCTCCATCACCCTGCAGGCGCCCGAGGGCGGCGTCGTCGCCTCCACCGCGGCGCGCGACCGCGCGATGCTGGAGGTGCTGCTGGCTGGCCAGGCCGAGGGTCTGGCAGCGCAGGCCGCGGCGCTGTCGCGTCGCCAGTAACACAAAATCTCGCGGATCGTGACCGATCCGCCCTCAATCGCCGGCGCTTCTCTTGGCTACGCGCCACATGGCGCGGCGCCCATTGGGGCGCTCGCCCGCCTTCGCGCCGAAGGCACGCCTCCGGCGTGATGGCGGTCGCCGGTCACGATCCATGGGATTCGGCAGGTGGGCGCGGCGGCGCTCCGTCGCCCACAGACACAAGGACACGCATACAAAAACCCCCGCCCAGGCATCCCTGGGCGGGGGTCTTCGCGACGAACCGGCGGCGCTTTCGCGCCGCTACGGCATCAGGCGGCCTTGCAGCGCGCCCGGCGACGGATCAGCCCCAGGCCCATCAGGCCGGCGCCGAACAGCGCGAGCGAGGCGGGCTCCGGCACCGGCACGCCCGGGGCGAACTCGAAGGCCTCGTTGGTGGCGGTGATGGTGATCTTGTCGAACAGGTTGAGGCCCGTGATGCTCACCGCCAGGTTGGTGGTGCCGGCCACGACGCCGCCGCCGACCACCGCGGCCACCACATTGGCGCCGGTGATGGTCTGCGAGCCGCCGCCGCCCGTGAAGGTGAAGCTGAGCTGGTTGTAGCTGGCCGGCGTCGGGTCGACCGAGCCCCACAGCAGGTTGAACGCCGCCTGCGGGCCGAGCGCACTGTAGTCCAGCACGATCGAGCCGGAATTGGCACGGGCGTTCAGGTAGTGCTGCGGGCCGGCGGCGCCGTTGCCGAGCCGAATGGGCGAGCGCGTGACGCCGCTGACATCGCCGGCATAGATGCCGGAATTGCCCGAGAAGGTCGCCACCACGCCGGTGCTGAGCATGAAGGGGTTGGGCCCGCCGAGCACCTGGCCGGCCGCCGCGCCGCTGCCGAAATTCTCGATCGCGAAGGGCAGGTTGCTGATGGTGGGGTTCGCCACGATCGTCGCCGTGATGCTGGCGGCGAAGCTGGTGCCGACCGACACGGCGGTGGCGAAGGCGCCGACCAACGCGGTCTTGGTGAGGTTGGACAGGAAGCTCATGCTGGCATTCTCCGCAGATGTGATGGCCTGAGCCAACAACAGCAATCTGCATGCCACTTCATAAGATATTGTTTTTCATTGAGAAATTTTGATAATCAGTCTGCAACTGTAAAGCTTGGCCGCGCAACCGCAGGGTGAGTAGGCCGGCGCGCCTTCGCCCTCAGGCCGGCCGCCCCGCCAGCCGGCGCGTGGCCTGCCGCGCCTGTGCCACCACGCCGGGAATCGACCAGGCTGACACCAATTCGACCCACAGCAGCGGCACTGCGGCATTCGACAGGCTGAGCTTGTAGCGCGCCCCACCCGCCAGGAAATCATAGGCCGGGTCGCCCTCGGCCAAGGCGCGTTCCACGGCCATCGCGTGGCAGGTCAGCCCCGGCTTGCCGTGCCGCCCGGCGCCGGAATGGTCCAGCCCGCTCTGATAGGCATAGACCCGCCCGCCGAGGCGGAAATTGTAGAGGTAGCCCAGCACCGCCTCGCCGGCCGTCACGCGCAGCAGGTCGAGCTCGCCGCGCGGCTGCGCGCGTTCGATCAGCGTGCGGTGGAAGCGGCGCGAGAAGGGGTTGGCGAAGGCGCCGGGGTGGCCGCGCTGCCGCCAGCTTTCGCCATGCAGCTCGACCAGCGCGTCGAACCAGGCCAGCGCCTCGGCCACGCTGCCGGCGCGGCGCAGTTCCAGCTCCCCGCGCGTGGCGTAGCAGCGCGCCGAGCGGCGCAGCTGGTAGCGGGTATTGGCGCTTAGCGTGGTCAGCCAATCCTGCCCGCTGGCGCGGATGGCGGCGAGGTCGATCCAGGGCGCCGGTTGCTCGTGGCGGCGATAGGCGATGCCGCCCGCCGCCGCCAGCACCGGGGTGCCCACGCCGCTGAGAACCAGGCGCCGCACGCCGGGCACGCGCCACGCGGCCTGCATGATGGCCGGCAGCGCCGTTGCCTCATGTCCCGCGGCGATCAGCGGCGCGTTGTGCTCGGTGAAGGGCGCATCAAGCTCGGCCGCGCCGCTCTCGGCCAGATGCAGGCGCCCCGCGCGCCGGTTGAACAGCGCCAGCCCGACGACACGGCCATCCACCTCGGCGCGCAGCAGGATGGGCGCATCAAAGCGCTCCTCCGCGAGGCAGCCGACCCAGGTCCAGGACTGGAAGAAGGAAAGACCCGCAGCCTCGGCTTCCAGCGCGCGCCACGCCTCGCCCAGTTCCGCCAGCGAAGCCACGGGAAGGGTCTCTACGCGCACGCGCACCCACCGCGAAAACAGCCCAGGCACCGGCCTCGGCCGTGCCGACACGATGATACACCGCGGCGCGCAACGGACCAGCGGAGCGACGTAGCCCGCCCGCCCGCGGCCGCCGCCAGCGCCTCGCCGGCAAAGGCGATCCGCGGCGCGGCACCGACCACCTTCACGAACCCCGGCAGCACCGTTGCCCTCCCCGAGCACCGGCGCGGGTTCATCCAACCCTTGCGCCCGATGTTCGCCTGGAACACTCTGGACCGCGGTGTCGCAGACGGCAATCGGTCATCGAAATTTAGATGAACTCCTCCAAGGTTCTTGTACTGGGCGATGATTCGCGGGCCTTCCTGGCGGTCGTCCGGTCGCTGGGCCGCCATGGGCTGGAGGTGCACGCCGCGCCCTTCGACCATGGCTCGGCCGCGCTGCGCTCACGCTACATCGCCGCCGTGCATCGCCTGCCGCCCTACAATCTGGATGCCGAGGCCTGGGTGCGCGCGGTGCGGCTGCTGTTGGATGAGCAGGGCTTCGCGCTCGTGGTGCCCTGCGACGATCGCTCCATCCTGCCGCTGCACCGGCACCGCGCCGCGCTGGGCGGTACGCGCCTCGCGCTGCCGAACGAGGCCGCCTTCACGGCCTTCTTCGACAAGCTGCGCACCCGCGAACTCGCCGCGCGCGCCGGCGTGGCGGTGGCGGCCGGCGAGCAGCTGGCGCCCGGCGCCGAGGCCGCCGATCTTGTGCGCCGCTTCGGCCTGCCACTGGCAGTGAAGCCCCGCAATTCCTTCGACCTCGCGCAGATCGCCTCGCGCCGCACGGTCAGCATCGTGCAGACCGAGGCCGCGCTGGCGGCCGCGCTAGCCGAGATCACGCACCCCGAGCACTACCTGGTCGAGGCCTTCTTCCGCGGCGAGGGCGTGGGCGTCTCCATCCTGGCGGCCGAGGGCGAGGTTCTGCAGGCCTTCCAGCACCAGCGCGTGCAGGAATCCGGGCCCACCGGCGGCAGCACCTATCGCGTCAGCGTGGCGCTGGAGCCGATGTTGCTGCACGCGGTGCAGGCGCTGGCCCGCGAAGCCGCGCTGCATGGCGTGGCGATGTTCGAGTTCCGGCAGGACATGGCAACGCGAGAGGCCATCCTGATCGAGGTGAATGCCCGCTTCTGGGGCTCGCTGCCGCTGGCCATCGCCGCCGGTATCGATTTCCCGGCGCAGCTCTACGACCTGCTGGCGGAGGGCAAGCGCCATCCGCGCGTGGCGTATCGCGTCGGCGAATTCGCGCGCAGCCTCGGCAACGACGCCTACCGACTGGTCTCCGACCTCGGCGACAGCGGCGTGCCGCTGCTCGGCCGGCTTGGCCGCGCCGGGCGCGAGGTGGCGGTGGGCTTCGGCCGCATGGCCCGCGGCCGCGAGCGGCACGATACCTTCGCGCGCGACGACATCGGCCCCTGGTTCGGCGAATGGCGCGAGATCGGCGCCTGGCTCGGCGGTGGTGCGGGGCGGCGGCTGCCGGCGCTGCGCCGGATGCGCGCCCAGCGCAGCCGCGGCCGCTTCGCCGCGCGGCTGGCGCCGCAGCCCGGGCGCAAGCTGCGGCTGCTGGTGCTGTGCTTCGGCAACATCTGCCGCAGCCCCTTTGCCGCCGCGCTGCTGGCGCGCGAGCTGGCGGCGGCGCGACCGGATATCGAGGTGCTGGGCGGCGGCTTCCTGGCAAAGGAGAACCGCCAGAGCCCCGACACCGCCATCGCGCAGGCCGCGGTACTGGGCATCGACCTCGCGCCGCATCGCTCGCGCTTCGTCACCGACGCGGATCTGGAAGCTGCCGACGCCATCCTGGTGTTCGACGCGCAGAATATCGGGGAGCTGAGCAAGCGCGGCATGAAGGCGGCCGACCGCGCCTTCCTGCTTGGCGATTTCGCGACCGACCCCGGCGAGATCGAAGACCCCTACGGCCAGTCGGCCGAGACCTTTCGCGACACCTACCAGCGCATCACCACCAGCGTCGCGGCCATCGTGGCGCTGCTGCGCACGGCCGGCTGATCGCGGCATCACGCCGCCTCCGGCGCGCTCCGACACAGCGCGAGGAAGGCCGCGGTGCGGGAAGGCCAGCCGAAGCCCTGCGCCGACGCCGCAGCCGCGTCACCGAGCCGCGCGGCCAGTGCGGGATCATCCAGCAGGCGCAGCACCGACGCCGCGATCGCCTGCGTGTCCTGGCCGTCCACCAGCAGGCCGGTGACGCCATCCAGCACCGCCTCCGGCGTGCCGCCCGCTCGCCCGCCCAGCACCGGGCGGCCGCAGGCCATGGCCTCCAGCACCACCATCGGCAGGCCGTCGCTCTCGCCGGGCTCGGCGCGGTTGGGCAGCGCCACGAGATCGGCCAGCGCGTAGAGGCCCGGCATCTCGGCCGCCGGCATCGCGCCCGTGAAGCGCACCGCGGCCGCACCGCCGGCCGCCGCCGCCATGGCTTCCAGGGCCGGGCGCTGCGGCCCCTCCCCCACCACCAGCAGCAGCGCCGCCGGGTGTTGCGCGCGGATGGCGGGCAGCGCCTCGATCAGCCGGTCGAAGCCCTTGCGCGGCAGCAGGCGCGAGGCTGCGAGCACCACGCGCCGCCCCTCCAGCCCCAGGCGCGCGCGCAGCGCCGGCGCGGCGGGGCCGGGGGCGGGGGCGGGGCAGAAACGGACGAGGTCCACGCCATTGGCGATGGTGGCGATGCGCGCCGGCGCCACGCCGTAATCGGCGCGCAGCCGCTCGGCCGCGAAGGCGCTGGCCGCCACCACGCGATCGGCCATGCCGAAGTGGCGCGCGCGGGCGCGCCGCGTGGCGGCATCCTGCTCCACCAGATCGTCGCCATGGCAGTAGATCAAGGCGCGGCGGCGCAGCACGCGGCGCGTGAAGGGCACCAGCCAGCCCACCGTCTCGTCATCGCAGACGCAGACGGCATCGGCCCGGTGCTGCGCTGCGAGGCGCGCGACGGTGGCGGCCAGCAGGCCCGCGCGCGCGGCCCAGGCGGCGTGGCGCAGCCCGGGCGTTTTCAGCGCGCCGCCGGGCAGCGGCGGGCGCACCAAACCGAGGCGATGCACGGGATAGCCAGCGGCGGCATCGGCCTCCCGCCAACCATGCACTTCGCGTCCCGTAGCGGGATCGCGGCGCGAGGTGAGCACCGCGATGGCGCCGCCGGCATGCTCGGCGAGCGCGGCATAGACCGCGGCCGAGCCGCCCAGCACCGGCGGCATGGTGTGCGCCACCAGCAGGCAGCGCGGGGCCTCCGCCATGGCGGCGCCCGCGTGCGCCCTCAGGCCGCCGCCGCCACCGCCACCGCGCCCGGCTTGCGGCCGACGAAGGCCACCATGTGGCGCGCCTCGTTCTCGAAGGTCACGTCCTTCACCTCGGTCAGCCCCGCGCCCTCGAACTTCGCGCGCACCTCATGCGGGTGGTAGCGATACTGGTAGGGCGGGCTGTAGTTGTCGAACAGCGAGACGGTGCGCTCGCGCCGGTTGGCGGTGGTGATGGGCGTGGCCTCGCCGCGCAGGCTGGCCACGGCGCGCACCGCGAGGGTGTGCAGCGGCACCAGGTGCCAGCACAGCTTCCACGTCACCTCCACCGGCAGGCGCGTGGTGACGGCGCGGATCATGCTGTTGGGGATGCCCACCCAGGGCTCGCGCACGCGGTAGAGCTGCACATAGACATGCGCGCCCGGCTTGCCGAGCTTGAGGAAGCTTTCGAAGGCGCGCCAGGTGTCGGGCGTGTGGTGCAGCACGCCGCTGGTGTGGATGTGGTCGAAGGTGGCCTCGCGGAAGGGCGGCTCCAGGATGTTGCCCTGCACGAAATGCACGAAGTGGATGTTCTCGCCGGCGCCGCGCGCCGCATTCTCGGCCGCGCGCTCGACGCTGCGCGAGAGGTCCATGCCCACCACCTCGGCGCCGTAGCTGGCGACGGTGGAGGTCAGCTTGCCGTTGCCGCAGCCGGCATCCAGCACCAGGCGGCCGGCGAGCGCGGCCTCGTCGAGGTCCATCGACACCAGGAACTCGCCGCGGCGCAGGCCGATATCGTCCTTGAACCAGGTGCGGTCGTCGTACTGGTATTCCTGCCACTGCCGGCCGAAGCTCTCGTTGCTGCGGCGATCGAAGGATTTGGGGTCGATCGCGCCGAGGCGCTTCAGCATCTCCTCGGTGCCGCCCAGCCCGCCCACCGCCTCGCGGTTGCGCCAGAAGAACTCCTGGTATTCCTCATAGGCGTTGCGGATCAGCCGCGGCACGCCGGCGATGATGGGATAGACCAGCGGGCAGCCGGTGCAGCGCAGGAAGCCCTCGGTGATCTCGCGCTCATAGCGCTCGACGCCGCCGACACAGCGCATGGCGAGGCCCGGGCTGGCCAGCGGGCGTGCCTCCTCGGCGGTGGCGTGCAGCGTCAGGTCCGACTTGCAAGCCGGGCAGCAGACGAGATCGACGAGCCTTGGCCTCACGCAGAAATCCCCCGTGTCACAGGTGCCGCCCAAGCCTGGGCCGGCGCCGCTTCTATCATGGACGCCCATTGCGCCACCACGCGGTCGGCGACGCCGGCCCAGGTGTGCTGCTCGGCCCAGGCGCGGATCGCCGCGCGGTCATGCCCGCCGGCCAGCACCGCCACCAGCGCGTCGCGCAGCGCGGGCGCATCCTCGGCCTGGTCGATGACGATGCCGGTGGCGGGCGGCACCATGGCCGGCACCTCGCCGACGCGCGTCGCCACCACAGGCAGGCCGGTGGCCATGGCCTCCCACACCACGTTGGGGCAGCCCTCGTGGTCGCTGGCCAGGACGAAGGCGTCGGCGGCCTGCAACCATTGCGCGATGCTGTCGGGCGGCTGGCTGCCGGCGAAGATGACGCGCTCGGTCAGGCCGAGCTCGGCCGCCTGGCGCTTGAGGTCGGGGCCGTTATCGGCCTCGCCGCCCTTGCCGCCGATCACCGCGAAGCGCAGATCGGGCGCGGCCGCCAGCACCTCGGGCAGCACGCGGAGCACGCGCTGGAAGCCCTTGCGGGGCGAAAGATGCCCCACCGAGGCCAGCAGCCGCCCCTCCGCCGGCAGGCCGAGCGCTTCGCGCGCCGCCGCCTGGGGGCCGGGGGCGAAGCGGGCGGTATCCACGCCGTTGGCGATCACCTCGATGCGCGGCGGCGCCTTGCGCGGCGGGCGACCGACGGGGGCGAATTCCCGGATCAGCGCATCGGCGCATTCGGCCAGCGGCTGCGCCACGGCGATCAGCCGGTCGGCATTGCTGAGCGCCCAGGCCAGGGCGCGGCGCCGCCGCGGATCGGCGGCGGCCACCAGCGGCTCGGTGCCGCGGAGCGTGATGGCCACCGGGCGCTTCATGCTGCGGCCCAGCAGTACGGCGGCGAAGCCATCGGGATAGCCGAAATGGGCGTCGATCAGGTCGAAGTCGAAGTCGCGCCGGATGCGCCGGACGGTGCCCAGGGCGGAGGCGTAGAGGAAGGCACCATCGAGGAACTTCCCGTAGCGCGGCACGTAGCGGAAGGTGGGGTGCGCCACCGCCATGCCGCCGAGCGTGGTGTGCCGCGGCACCGCCTGCATGGCGGGCCAGGGAAAGGCCGGGCGCGGCGCCACCACGCGCACCTCGGCGAGCCGGGCGCAGTTGCGCAGGCGTTCGAAGACGAACAGCCCCTGCTGCGGCCGCGCCAGGTTGGGAAACACGGTGGTGAAGGCCAGGACGCGCATCAACGGGGGTTTAGCGACGGAAGTGCAGCCATGCCAGACCCTTGCGGCCGATTGTTGCGTGCGGGGCCCGCGCGCGGCGGCGCCAGGGGCGGATGGCGTGGCGGATGGCGGGGCGGATCGCGGGTCTGGCCGCGGGGGCTGTCGGAAGCTTTGACAGGTGGCGGGCGGGGGCGCGGAAGGCAGCACTTCGATGTGTTCGAAATCAATGGCTTACAGTTCTGGCACGGTGATTGCTTTATGGCTTGCATGGCAGGGCACACCGCTCCTGCACCGAGCCACACTGGAGAACAACCGATGCGCCTCACCGCCAAAATCGCCGCGCTGGCCAGCGCAGCCGTCATCAGCCTGGCGGCGCTGCCGCAGGCCGCGAGCGCCGCCGTCATCCTGAGCTTCGGCCAGGACGGCAACAGCAACACCGTGACCGCCACCGACAATGGCGTGTCGACCCAGATCGGCGCGACCAACGTCGCCGTGACGATAACGAACTTCGCCGGTGCTGGCCCGGTGACGCCAATCAGCGCGTTCCTGAACCTCACCTCGAGCAGCACGGGTGCGATCGTGAGCGCGCCGGTTGGGCCCCTCACCACGCTGACGCAGGCCTATTCCGGCGTTTTCACCATCACCTCGGGCCTGAACGGCACGGGCACGAACTACCTCAGCGCGACCTATGTGGACTTCGTGTTCGGGATCCAGGGCTCCTCGGGCCTGACGATGACGGCCTCCACACCGCCGGCCGCAAACGTGGTCTTCACCTCCGACCTGATCGGCTCGATGTCCGAGCCGCGCGCGGTGAGCTTCAGCTTCGCCAACGTGACGCCGCCGAGCGCCATCTGCGGCACCACCCTGTGCGGCTTCAGCAGCAGTGTCTCCGGCACGATGTCGGCGACCGTGGTGCCTGAGCCCGCTACGCTGGCCCTGTTCGGCACGGCGCTGCTCGGCATGGGTCTGGCGAGCCGCCGCCGCAAGGTCTGAGACCACGCGTCGGAAAACTTGACAGGGGGCGGGGCCGCAGGGCCCCGCCCCTTTTCATGAGCCAAGCGAAGGCGCCGCGCCCGGCAACGGGCGTGGCGCCTTCGCGTTTCGGCCGGCCTTGTCGGCATGCCACCCGGAATGGCACGGTTGCCACCTCGGCGCCCTGGACACGCAAGCGTCCTGGCATGCGTTGACAGAAGCGACATTTTTCCCGTAATTTTGGACAGAGCGGCTGCGGCGCCTCGCCATCCAGCCCCGACCAGGCAGCAGGAACAGGCATCATGTGCGGCATCGCCGGCTTCTACGCCCCAGGTGGCATCGCCGACGAAGCCGCCGCGCAGCGCCTGATGACCCGCATGCATGAGCGCATCGCCCATCGCGGCCCCGATGACAGCGGCGTCTGGATCGACCGCGAGGCCGGCCTCGCGCTGGGCTTCCGCCGCCTCTCCATCCTCGATCTCTCCCCCGCCGGCCACCAGCCGATGATCTCGGCCTGCGGGCGCTTCGCCATCGTCTTCAACGGCGAGATCTACAACTTCGCCGCCATCCGCGACGAGATCGAGGCGAAGCGCGGCGGCCACCCCTGGCGCGGCCATTCCGACACCGAGATCCTGCTGGAAGCCATCGCCGAATGGGGCGTGGAGGCCGCGCTGCGCCGCACCAACGGCATGTTCGCCTTCGGCGTGTGGGACCGGCAGGACCGCGTGCTGTGGCTGGCGCGCGACCGCATCGGCAAGAAGCCGCTGCATTACGGCTGGGCCGGCGGGCAGTTCGTGTTCGCCTCGGAGCTCAAGGCGCTGTGGGAACACCCGGATTTCGACGACACCATCTCCCACACCGCGCTCGCGGGCTTCCTGCAGCTGGGCTACGTGCTGGGCGCGCAGACCATCTTCCGCGGCACCGCCAAGCTGCCCGCGGGCCATCTGCTGCGGCTCGATGCCGCCGCCGCCGCGCGGCACGAGGCCCCCGCACCCGTGGCCTATTGGTCGTTGCACGATGCCGCCCATGCGGGGCTTGAGGCGCAGGCCGCCGGCCGCAGCGCCAGCGTGGAGGAGCTGGAGGCCCTGCTGCGCGAGGCCGTGGCCATGCGCATGGTGGCCGATGTGCCGCTCGGCGCCTTCCTCTCCGGCGGCATCGATTCCAGCCTGGTGACGGCGCTGATGGCCGCAAGCTCGCCCGGCCAGGTGCGCAGCTTCGCCATCGGCTTCTCCGCCAAGGAATTCGACGAGGCGCAGCACGCCCGCGCCGTGGCCACGCATCTGCGCACCCAGCACGAGGAACTCACCGTCACCCCGGCAGAGACGCTGGCGATGGTGGCCGAGGTGCCCGGCATCTGCGACGAGCCCTTCGCCGATGACAGCATCATCCCCACCACGCTGCTGTGCCGCATGGCGCGCCGCGGCGTGACGGTGGCGCTCTCGGGCGATGGCGGGGACGAGTTGTTCGGCGGCTACCAGCGCTACGCCGCCGCCGCGCGCTGGCTGGCGCGGCGCGATGCCGTGCCGGGGCCGCTGCGCGCGCTGGCCGGCGGGCTGATCGACCAGGTGGCGCGCCCCGCCGCAGGCCGCTGGGGCAGCCAGAAGCTGGAACGCCGCCTCGGCCTGCTGGGCCGCCTGCTGGACGATGGCGACCCCGAGACCTTCGGCGAGGTCATCATGTCGCAGTCGCTGGATCCGCGCGCGCTGCTGGCCGACCCCTCCAGCTTCCGCCCGCAGCTGAGCGAGGCGGCCTATCGCCTCGGCCGCTCCACGCCGATCGACCGGCTGACCTTCATGGACAGCGCCTCCTTCATGATCGACGACATCCTCGCCAAGGTGGACCGCGCCAGCATGTCCACCTCGCTGGAGGTGCGCTGCCCGCTGCTGGATTACCGCGTGATCGAGATGTCCTGGCGCTTCCCGACGCTGGCCAAGACCGATGGCGGCATCGGCAAGATCCCGCTGCGCCAGATCCTGTACCGCCACGTGCCGCAGGCCATCGTGGACCGCCCGAAGATGGGCTTCAGCGCCCCGGTGGAGCTGTGGGTGAAGACCGGGCTGCGCGACTGGGCGGAAACGCTGCTGAGCCGCGAGGCGCTGGCCGGCCACGGGCTGCTGAACGTCGCCGCCTGCCGCCGCCTGTGGGAGGGCTACACCCAGCAGGGCCGCGGCTGGGACCGGATGATCTGGAACCTGCTGATGTTCCAGGCCTGGCATGCCGCCATCGCCGGCCAGGGCCGCGCCGGCGCCCGCCTGGCGGCGTGAGGGTTCAGCCGCCGGCGAAAAGCCCGCGACAGCTCTGGACCATCACGCGCTCACGAACGCCGCGCTCGGCCTCGGAGGCGCCTGGCGAACCGTGACGCGGCCGTCGGGGGGCGTGGAAGTGCCGCCTGGGACAATGCCCGCCCTGTCGCTATTCGCCGGGCATCGCGCCAAGGCCGCTGCGTCATGGCATGGCGATCCGTCGGATCAGTGGGGTGTCATCGCTGCGACAGGCGACGTAGTTCGGGCCGCTGAAATCCTCGTGAGCATATTCGTATTCGCGAAACAGCACGCCCTGCCCGGTCAGTTTTCCGACGGCGTAGCCGTGGGCCACGAAGAAATTGTAGAAATCCCGGAGGAGAAAGCGGCTTTCGATCGCCCCCCTGTTGTATTCGAACTGAACGAGCCGGACAGCACGCCGCGCGAATGCGCCGTGGAAGCCACGCAACACGGCGCCCTCGACGCCCTCGACGTCAACCTTGAGAAAGTCGATCGCGTCGATTGCATGCTCATCCATGTATTTGTCGCCGCTCGTGACGCTGCACGACACCACGCTGCGTGCGTCGCCGCGGCTAAACTGAAGGGTGCTGGCTATCGCTGATCCGCCGCCGACGTAGACATCGACCTGCCCTGGTTCGTCGAGCATCCCCAATGGATTGAGAACGATGCGATCCAAGCCCTGCAGTTCCATCGTCAATGTCGCAAATGTGGAAGGGACGATCTCGAAACTATGGATCTGCGCGTGGGAATGGTGGTCGTGGGCAAGCTTGGTCCACCCGCCCACATTGGCGCCGACATCGAAGATTGTGCGGAAATCCAAATCGCCGGTCGCCTCGACAAGGCGTTGCTCGCCATTTGTTTTGGCGTTGTATATGTCGCCGCGGGACGGCCGAACAAATTCCTTCGCAAACAACTCCATAACGTCGATTGCGGCGCTGCCTCCGGACTCACGGAAGTGATATGCGATGCCTTCGACCTCGTCGCGCTGAAGCTTTCGCAGGCTCAAGGCGAGCGCGCGAACCGCCAGCAGCGATGTTGTTTTCCAGAGGTCAGGCATGGAACCCTCAGAGAGCCGCCCTAGTCAAAAACAAGCCAGCGATCCAAGATCGCAAGCTTGCAGAGTAGTTGCGGGAAGAGCTACCTACTCAACCCGTTTTTTTCGCGTAGCATGCCGCGTCGGGCATAGCAAATTGCTCGGCATGTCTTTCTGTTATCCCTCCGGTCACTCGCCGGAGAACAGCCCGCGATAGGCCTCGACCATCACGCGCTCATCGAATTCGGCTTCCGCCTTCGCCCGGTTGGCAGCGCCGATGGCGGCGCGCGGTGCATCGGGCGTGACCAGCGCGCGCATCGCCTCGGCCAGCGCGGCATCGTCGCGCGGCACCACGAAGGGCGCGTTCGGCGCCGCCAGCATGGCGCGCACATCGCCCACATCGGTGGCGGCCACGGGCAGGCCCGCAGCCATCGCCTCCAGCACCGAAAGCGGCATCTGCTCGGTGTCGGAAGACAGGGCGAAGACGTCGAACCCGGCGTAGAAGGCCGCGGGATCCTTGTGCTCGCCGGCGAAGGACACGCGCGCGCCGAGGCCGAGCGAGGCGGCGAGCGCCTCCAGCGCGGGGCGCTCCGGCCCGCCGCCGACGATGACCAGCCGCGCACCCAGCCCCTCCGGCAGCAGCGCAAAGGCGCGCACGAGGCGCGCCAGGTTCTTCTCGGCGCGCAGCGACGCCACGGTGCCGATCACCGGCGCGCCGCCGGCCGTGCGCGGGGCCGGGCGGAAGCGCGCCAGATCGATGCCGTTGGGCACGTAGCGCATGCGCGCCGTGGGCAGGCGCCATTGCTCGGTGGCGATGCGCTGCAGCGTGCGGGATGGCACCACCAGCGTGCAGCGGCGCAGCACCGCCCGGCGCATCCAGACGCGGCGCGGAATCTGCCCGGCCTGTTCCTCCGGCCCGAAGCCATCCTCGATATGGACGTGCCGCGCCACCGGCCAGAGATTGGCGATGGCCCATTCGATGGTGCCCCAATTGTAGGTCACCAGCACGTCGGGGCGGATGCGCTGCAGCGCCGCGCGGAAGGCGCGGGCATTGGCGATTGTCTCGCCCTTGCGGATCGGCACCTCCGGGTAGGTGATGTCCAACGTCGGGTCGAGCCGCTCGGCGCATTCCATGGCGCCGTCCATGGATACGATGGCATGGCGGAAGGTGCGGCCGAGGCGGTTGGCCAGCGTCACGAAGCGCACCTGCGGCCCGCCCACCGCGAAGGTGGAGAACACGCTGAGGACCAGCGGCGGCATGGTCAGCGCCCGTGGACCGCGATCGCCTGGCGGGCGAATTCGGCCGCGTCGCTCACCGGCTGCCAGCCGAGGTCGCGCTTGGCGTCGCTGCAATCGAAGCGCGCCACAAGGCCGCGCGACAGCAGCTCGCGCTTCGAGGGCAGCGGCGCGGCGCGCCCACCCGCGCGCTTCACCAGCCACTTGCCGAGGTCCTCGATGTAGAGGCCGGTGGCGCTTTGCGGATGGAAGCGGATGGGCCGGCGCATGGCGCGCGCGAGATCGGCCACGTAGTCCCGCGCATTGGGCCGCACGTCGCCCACCAGGTTGTAGCAGCGCCCCGCCACGCCGGGCGCGGTGGTGGCCAGCACAATCGCCGCCGCCACGTCGCTGACCAGCACGAAGGGCAGCGGGTTACGCCCGTCATTCCAGCCGATGCAATGCTGGTCGTTGTTCGAGAAGCCGAGCCCGGCATGCAGCGGCGGGCTGCCCTCGCCCACCACCAGGCCGGGGCGGAGGATCACCACGGGCAGGCCTTCGCGGGCGTGCATCTCCAGCAGCATGCGGTCCGCCTCGGCCTTGGCGCGCGAGTAATCGGCGCGCTCCTCCGCGCGCGGGTCCGAGGGCGTGGCGCCGGTGATGATGCCGGCATCCGGCCCGCAATACAGCGAGGCGATGGAGCCGACATGCACCAGCCGCGTCACACCCTGCGCCAGGCAGAGCTGCGCAATGGCCTCGGCCCCGCCCACCATGGCGCGCTTCACGTCTTCATAGGTCGCACCGCCGCCGCCATGGGCGAGGTTGACCACCACCTTGGTCTCGCCCACCGCGCGCGCCACCGCGGCAGCGTCGCGGATGTCACCGCGATGCACGGCCACCCGGGGGTCGGCGAAGATGGCCGGCAGGTTGCGCACCGAGCGCGCCATCACCGCCACGCGATGCCCGGCAGCGGTGAAGTGGCGCACCGTCTCGGCGCCGATGAAGCCCGTGCCGCCGAGCAGCACCACATCGGCGGGCGCGGGCGCGGCCTCGGTGACCACGGTGGGGGCGGCCGGCGCGGCGGGCACAGCGGGGCCGAAGGCGGCATCGCGGATCTGCTCGCAGGCGCCGACCAGCATGGCGCCGAAGGCGCCATCGCTTTCGAAGCGCGCGCCGCCCTGCAGCCCGGCATGGAAGGCGCCGATGCTGCCCACCATGCTGACGAAGAACGGGTCGCTCCGCCCCTTCAGGCGAAGCGTCGAGAGCCCGTAATTCGCCAGGTTCCGCCAGCCGCCGGCCAGCAGCGAGGCGCCGCTGGCGGTGCCGGCGAGCGCGCCGTCCACCACCTCCAGCCATTGCGTGCGGGCATCGGCGAAGACGCGGTTGGCCAGGATGTCGGCTACCAGCACGCCATCGTCGCACACCACCGTCAGGCGCCAGAACGGGAAGGATTGGCCGACAGCATAGCGCAGCTGCGCCGGCAGCTTCTCGCAGGCCAGGGTGATGGTGGTGGCCGGGTAGAAAGGCAGCCCGGGCGTGATCTCGATCGGCGGGTCGGCGATGGCGCGCAGCTCGCGCACCGCGCCGGCGATGGCCGTCATCTGCGACAGCGGGTGCACCGCCTGTTCCAGCAGGATGTTGCCCGGCGCATGGAACATCCAATGCCCGAACTGGCGCACCTGCAGCTGCGCCAGCGGCACGTTGTAGACGCAATCGACGAAGTTCGGCCGGCCATAGGCGCCCGAATCCAGCTTGCGCCGCAAGGCGACGAAGGCGGGATGGAACAGGAAGTTCTGGTTGACGCCAATGGCAGCGCCCGAGGCCGCGGCCGCGTCCTGCAGCGCGGCGCAATCGGCGCTGCTGGTCGCCAGCGGCTTCTCCAGCAGCACCGGCTTGCCGGCACGCAGGAAGGGCAGCGCGGCGTCACGGTGGATGTCGGGCGGCACCAGCACATGCGCCACATCCACCTCGCCCGCCGCCAGCGCGGCCTCGGCCGAGGCATGCACGGCGGGGATGCCCCAGCGTTCGGCCAGCCGGCGCGCGGCGTCCAGGTTGGGATCCACCACCGCGGCGATCCTGACGCCGGAGACCGCCTTCAGCGCCTCCGCATGGATGTGCGAGATGTAGCCCGCACCGACGAGACAGACGCGTTGCACCCGCGGCACACTCCCAAAGCGACAGCTGGACTTCCGGCGAGCCGGGCGGATAGCACGCGGCGAGCAACTTTCCTATGTTGCAGCGCGGGGTGCCGGGCGGCGCCAGCCAGGGCGCGGGATACGGATCGGGATTCGGAATGTTCTACCGGCTTCGACGCGAGTTCTTCCGGCGGCGCTTCAACCACGCCATCCGCGCCGTGTTCGACACGCCGCCGCTGCGCCTGCGCCCGGCGGGCCCGCACATCGTCAGCATGGTCAATGGCGACGACCTGCCGATGTATCTACTCAGCATGAAGGCCTTCTACCGCCGCATCGGGCGCGGCCGCGTCACCGCCATCATCCCCGCCGCCATGACGCAGGCCGATCGCGACACGCTCAGCCGCCATATCGAGGGCATCGCGCTGCAGGTGATCGACGACATCCCCACCGGCCCCTGCCAGCGGGGCGGCTGCTGGGAAAGGCTGCTGTTCATCGCCGACGCCGCCGAGCACGACTACGTCATCCAGGTGGATTCCGACACGCTGCCGCTGGGACCCGACCTGCAGGAGATCGAGGATTGCGTGCAGCGCGGCGTGGCCTTCACGCTGGTGGACGGCATCCGCCGCTTCGCCACCATGCGCGAGGTCTCGGACGCCACCCTGAAGATGGACACCGACTATGTCGGCGTGTTCTGCGAGCGGAAGTTCGAGCATTTCCCCGGCGCCGAGACGCTGCGCTACGTGCGCGGCTCGGCCGCGCTGGCGGGCTTCCCCAGGGCCGCGGGGCTGCGCGCCCGGGTGGAGCATTTCCACACCGTGATGGAGGGCCTGGCCGGCGCGCGCTGGCGCGAATGGGGCACCGAGCAATGCGCCTCGAACTACACCGTCTCCAACTTCCCCGAGGCGATGCTGCTGCCCTATCCGCGCTACACCAGCTTCTTCCCCGGCGGCCCGCGTGAGGGCGTGAACTTCTTCCACTTCATGGGCAGCTTCCGCTTCGAGGAAGGCGTCTTCGCCCGGCACGGCCGGGCCGAGCTCGCCGCGCTCAGTGACGCCGGGCACGGCCGGGCACCGTGACGGAGGACGCCCGCCCCGCCCTCATCGTCGTCGTCGACACAGAGGAGGAGTTCGACTGGGCCGCACCCTTCGACCGTGCGGCCACCGGCGTGAACCACATGCGCCATCTCGGCCGGCTGCAGGCGGTGTGCGAGGCGCATGGCATCCGCCCGGTCTATGTGGTGGACACGCCCATCGCCACGCAGGCGCCGGGGATCGAGGCGCTGGCGCCGCTGCTGCGCCAGGGCCGCGCGCTGATCGGCGCGCATCTGCACCCCTGGGTGGCACCCCCTTTCGAGGAGGCGGTGAACGGCCATAACAGCTTCGCCGGCAACCTGCCGGCCGCGCTGGAACACGCCAAGCTGGCCGGCCTCGCCGAAAGCATCGCCGCGGCGTTCGGCGAACGGCCACGCATCTACAAGGCCGGGCGCTACGGCATCGGCCCGAACAGCTTCGCGGCGCTGGAGGCGCTGGGCTTCGACATCGACCTCAGCCCCTCGCCCCCCTTCGACTACCGGCCCGCCGGCGGGCCCGATTTCTCCCGCCGCGGCCTGGAACCACGCTGGGAGGGGCCGCGGCGCAGCGTGTTCTCCATCCCGGGCACCGGGGCGCTGATCGGGCAGCTGCCGAGCCCCGCGCTGCATGGCCTGGCCACCCGCCCGGCGCTCGCGCCGCTGCACCTGCCCGGCATCCTGGCGCGGCTCGGCGTTGTGGAGCGCATCAACCTCTCGCCCGAGGGCCACAGCGCCACCGACATGGCGCGGCTGGTGCGCTGGCTGCACGGGCGCGGGCAGCGCCTGTTCGTGCTCAGCCTGCACTCGCCCTCGATCGAGCCCGGCCACACGCCCTATGTGCGCAACGAGGCCGAGCGCGAGGCGCTGTTCGCCGCGCTGGAGGGCTTCCTGCGCTTCTTCATGGCGGAGCTCGGCGGCGTGCCGACCGACCCGGTGGCGGTGCGCGACCGCGCCTCCCCGACGTGACCCCGCCGCGCCTTGTTGCGCTGCCGCGGGCGTGACACCCTTGCCCTGGCCAAACGCCTCGCGCATCACGACCGCAACCCGTCCTGGCGGCAGCGTGCCGGCTGGCGGCCCTCCCTCCCCCCGTTGCGCAAAGGCGCCATGTCCCTCCAGGCCCTGCTGACCACGCTGGTCCTGCCGCCCTTCGGCCTGTTGCTGGTGATCCTGGCCGCGGGCGCGGCCGCGTGGCGCGGCTGGCGGGCGGGCGGTGCGGTGGCGGTAGTGGCCGCGCTGGCGCTGCTGGTGCTCGGCACGCCCTACGCCGCGGGCATGCTGGTGGCGTCGCTGGAACACGGCGCACGGCCGGGCGCGGCATCGCAGCCGGGCGCCCCGCCGCCGCGCGCGATCATCGTGCTGGCCGCCGAAGCGGCGTTCAGCAACAACCAACCCGATGTCGGCCCGCTGACGCTGGAACGCCTGCGCGCAGGCGCGGTGCTGCGCCGGCGCACCGGGCTGCCGCTGCTGGTCACCGGCGGGCCGCTGGCCGCGGGCGATCCGCCGATCGCCACGCTGATGGCGCGCAGCCTCATCGCGGATTTCGGCCAGCCGACGCAGTGGGTGGAGCCCCGCGCCGGCGACACGCGGGAGAACGCCGCCTTCAGCGCAGCGATGCTGCGGGCGGAGGGCATCCAATCGGCCTACCTCGTCACCCATGGCTGGCACATGCCGCGCGCACGGGAAGCCTTCGCGCGCCTGGGTTTCACGGTAGTGCCGGTGCCGGTGCGCCTGGACCCGGTGCCGGAAGGCCATGTCGATGAGTGGATTCCGCGCGCCGATTACCTCGCCATGAGCTGGTTCGCGATGCGCGAATGGCTGGGGCGGCTGGTCTATGCGCTGCGTGACTGACGCACCCGTCCCCCGCCTGATGCCGGCCCCGCGCACCGGCCTGCCCGCCTGGTGCGACGCATATCTCGACGCGCCCTTCGAGGGCGGCTTCTTCGCCGGGCGGCTGTGGTACGACACACTGCTGGCGCATGGCCTTGGCACGGATGAGGAAGCGCTGCTGGCCAGTGCGGGGCCTCAAGCGCCGCTGCTGCTGCCGCTGCTGCGCGCCGCGGATGGTCGGCTGCGCTGCCTCGCCACGCCCTACAGCGTGGAGTGGCGCCCGATGCTTCGGCCCGGCGCCGAGCCTTCGGCGCTGCGCCCGGCTGCTGCGGCACTCGGGCGGCTGCTGCGCGGGCGCGCGCCAACGCGGCTCGACACGCTGGACGCCACGGCGCCGGGCCTCGAGGCCTGCCTCGCGGGCTTCGCCGATGCCGGCCTCGTCGCGCTGCGCTACGACCATTTCGGCAATTGGGCCGAGACGCTGGCGCCCGACATCACCTGGGACACCTACCTTGCCGCCCGCCCGCCGGAACTGCGCACCACCATCCGCCGCAAGGTGGCGCGCTGCCTGCGCGAGATGCGCTTCGAGTCCATCGCCACGCCCGGCCCGACGCTGGAGAGTTCGATCGCGGCCTATGAGGATGTGCGCGCGCGCAGCTGGAAGCCCTTCGAACCCTTCCCCGACTTCGACGGCGCGCTGCTGCGCGCCACCGCAGCGGCCGGCGTGCTGCGCATGGGCGTGCTGCGCAGCGCGGCCGATGGCAGGCCGGCGGCCGCGCAATACTGGGTGCTGGACCACGGCGGGCGGCGCGCCACGCTGCTGAAGCTGGCGCATGCCGAGGACCAGCGCGCCGCTTCGCCGGGCACCGCGCTGACCGCGCTGATGATCCGCCGGCTGCTGGAGGAGGATGCGGTGCGCGAGCTGGATTTCGGCTGCGGCGACGATGCCTATAAGCGCCTGTGGGTGGCCGCGCGGCGCCAGCGCATCGGCGTTGTCCTGGCCGATCCTTGGCAGCCGGCGGGGCTGCTGGCCATCGCGCGGCACCAGGCCGGGCGCGCGCTGGCCCGGCTCCGGCAACGGCGGCTAGGGAGGGTGTGATGGAAGCGCCACGGCGGGCCCTGTTCATCGCGGCGGTGCAGCCCGACGCCAATGGCACGGGCGTTCAGCGGCGCGCCTACCAGCACCTGTGGTGCCTGTCGCAATTGTTCGCCCTGGATGTGGTGATCCAGCCGCGCCGCCCGGCGCGCGCCGCGCTGCCCGAGGCGCTGCGCGGCGCCTGCCATGCGCATGTCACGCTGCCGGTGATCGAGGCGCAATACGTGCAGATCCCGCCCGAACTGGGCCGCGGCATGACGGCGCTGCGGGAACTGCGCCACGTCTTCGACCGCGTCTGGCAGCCCTATGGCGAGGCTACGCGCACGCGCGCTCTCGGGCAGTTGGAGGAGGGGCTGCGGGGGCCCTACGCGCTCGTCTTCTGCTTCCGCCTCGACACCGGCTGGCTGGAGCCCTGGGCGCGATCGCGCCTGGCGCCGGATGGGCGCCTCGTGATGGATCTCGACGATCGCGATTCCGACTTCATGGCCCAGCAGGCGCGGCTCGAACGGGCCGAGCGCGGCGCCGAGATGACGGCCGCAGCCCATCTGCGCGCGCGCCGGCTGGCCTCGATCGAACGCCACATCGCGGGCCACTTCGACATCATCACCTTCTCCTCGCCCGGCGATGCCCTGGCGCGGTCCGGGCGCGGCGCACGGCAGGCGGTGCTGCCGAACTGCGTGCAACTCAGCGCCGCGCCCTTGGCCCCGCGCGCGGCCGGGGACGGCGCGGCCTCGCTGCTGTTCGTGGGCTTCCTCGGCTACTCGGCCAATGCAGATGCCGTGCTGCATTTCTGCACGGCGATCCTGCCGCTGATCCGCGAGGGGTCGGCCCGGCCGGTCGAGCTTGTCGTCGTCGGGCGGGATGCGCCGGCCGCGGTGCAGGCGCTGCACGCGCCGCCGGGCGTCACCATCACCGGCTGGGTGGAGTCCCTGCCGCCCTGCTACGCGGCGGCGGACCTTGTCGTGATGCCGCTGCGGATGGGAAGCGGCACGCGCATCAAGGCGCTCGAGGCCATGGATTTCGGCCGCCCGCTGGTCTCCTCCACGCTTGGCGTCCTCGGGCTCGACCTGGTGGCCGGCCGGCATGTGCGCCTGGCCGACACGCCGCAGGAATTCGCGCGCGCCTGCCTGCATCTGCTGGCGCATCCGGCCGAGGCGGCGGCGCAGGTGGCGGCGGCACGCGCGCATGTCGCGGCGCGCTTCAGCTTCGAGGCCGCGCTGGGCACGCTGCGCGACCTGCTGCGGTGAGGCGCCGGCAGGGCTTGTCAGGGCGGCCCCGGACGGGCGAGCCTCGATAAGAAAACGTATCAGCAACGGACGGATCGCCATGGTCGCGCACGCCCCTCGCCCGCCACGCCGCCTGCTGCTGGCCAGCCTGCTGGCCGCCACAATGCCGGCCGCACCGCGCGCACAGCCGGCCGGCGGCGCGCTGACCGTCGGGCCGGGCCAGCGCTTCGCCACGCTGGCCGCCGCCATTGCCGCGGCGCGCGACGGCGACGAGGTGCTGCTGCGCGCCGGCACCTACACCGATGAGTTCGCGATCATCGGCAAGCGCGTGACGATCCGCAGCACCGGGGGCATGGCGCGACTGGTGGCGACGCAGCCGCCGCCCAACGGCAAGGCGATCCTGGTGATCGGCGCCGACGTGACGATCGAGGGGCTGGAATTCACCGGCACCGCCAACCCCAGCCAGAACGGCGCGGGCATCCGCTACGAGGGCGGCAACCTGACGATCCGGCGCAGCCATTTCCATGGCAACCAGATGAACCTGCTGGCCGCTGCCATTCCGGACGGCAGCATCACCATCGAGGCCAGCGAATTCGGCCCGACCCGCGCCAGCACCAGCCTGTCGCACAGCCTCTATGTGAACGGCATCCGTGCGCTGGTGGTGCGCGACAGCTTCTTCCACGGCGCGCTCACCGGCCACCAGATCAAGAGCCGCGCCTTCCAGACCACCATCACCGGGACGCGCATCTTCGATGACCAGGGCGGCGCCAGCTACAGCGTGGATCTGCCGAATGGCGGCGTGGGCGTGCTGACCGGCAACGTCATCGAGCAGGGCCCGAATTCCCGCAACCCGGCGATCGTGAATTTCGGCGGCGAGGGTTGGACGCACCCGGTCTCCTCGCTGCGCCTGGCCGGCAACACCGTGTTCAACCGCCTGCCATCGCCGGGCGCCCGTCTGGTGGCGAACCATATCGGGCCGGGCGTGGTGGTGGCCGACAACCGCATCTTCGGCCTCGACATGCGGCAGCTGGCAAGCGGCGCGGCCGCGCTGAGCGGCAACACAAGCCTCTCCACGCCGCCGACGCTGGACCGCGCCCGGCCCTGGCAGGCGCCGCCGCGGTAGGGCGTTTTCGCCTCAGCCGGCCAATGGCTGCGCCACTAGCGCGGCCTCCGCCGGGGCGCGGCTGGCCTGCAGCCGGCGCAACGCCAGCTGGCCCGCGATGTCGCGCCAGCCCGGCCGTTCCTGCGGGTGGTCCCGCAGGAAGGCGCGCAGCATGTCATCCGCCGAGCGCGGCAGGCCGGCGAAGCCCTCGGCGTAGATGATGCGCTTGATCGCCTCCACCTCCCACCGGCCGCGCGCCTGGTTGATGCGCCGGCGCAGGTGGCGCCCGATCTCCGCGGCGCTGAAGGAAGGCGCGGCCCATGTCGCTTCCGGCACCAGCGCGACGCGTGAGGGGTCCCAGGGCGAGCCGAGCGCGTCGAAATCATGCATGGCGTAGGAGCCGATCAGCCCGTCACCACGATAGAGGCCGACCGGCAGGCGCAGCGCCTCCCGCTGCACGCGCGCCACGAAGCCGCCGCGCAACGCGTGCAGCGAGCCATGCATCCCGCCATGCCGCGCCATGTCGGCCGATTGCTGCGCGGCGCTGGGCGTGCCGCTTGGCAGGCCGCTCGCCGCGTGGGCGTGCGGCGTGCGCTCCAGCGCCAGCGCCAGCGCGGCGAAGGCGCCGGGCGCCACATGCGCGTAGCCATCGACGAACAGATGCGTCTCCGCCTCCGGCGCCAGGGCGAAGATGTATTGGTTCCAGGCATTGGACTTGTCGCCGAAGCCGATATGCAGCGCCCGGGCCGGCACCTCCAGCCGCGGCACAACCTGGCGCAGGATCTCCACGGAGCCGTCCGTGGAGCCGTTGAGGATGACGGTCAGGCGCGCCTGCCGGCCTTGCATCTCCCGCGCCACGCGCTCGATGCACAGCGCGATGCGCGCCGCCTCGTTGCGCGCGATGACAACCACGCTCCACGCCATCTGCCGCATGCTCCTGCCGCCGCCGGGATGGAAGCCCCACGCGTGCCGCACGGCAAGGGCATCCGAAGACGGCATCGCGCCTCTTGCAACGAAGCTCAGCCCCGTGGGACGTTCAAGACGCCGAGATCAACGGCCGCTTTTCGCCCTTTGGGGGAATGATCTGCTGGGATACCACCACCTCGCACCGGATCGGTGCGAGCAGACTTGTTGGCTTTGATTCAGTATATCGAGGAACATCATCCCGACATTCGGCGCGTCGATCCTTGGGGGAAAATCCGTAATGTCCAACGCCTTGGCAGGCGCCGCTGCGCTGCGCGCCACCATCGGCCGCCTTGCCAGCCCATGGCCCGTGATTGCAGACCGCCTGGGGCTGATCCGGCGCAACTACCAGACGCGAACGCGCGATGGCGCAATCTTCGAACTGCGACCCGGCACCAGCGACCGCTTCTCGCTGTTCGAGGTGGTGGTGCGGCGCGACTACATCGACATGGCGATACTCAAGCCTGGCGATGTCGTCGTGGATATCGGCGCCAATATCGGCGTCTTCACCGTGCTGGCGGCGTTGGCCGTGGGGCCGAAGGGACGCGTCATCGCGGTCGAGCCGAATGGCGAGACGGCAGACCGGCTGGAACGCAACCTGGCGCTCAATGGCTTGCACAACGTCACAGTGCATCGCGCCGCCGTCACCGGCACATCGCGGCCGGTGACGCTGCACAAGGGCGACGCAGCCATCTTCTCCTCGATCCTCGACGACGTGGATGGACGCCGCACCTCCGGCCAGTCCGAGATCGTGCCCGGCCTGCCGCTGGCCGATATCCTGGCGCAGGCGGGGATCGAGCGCGTGGACCTGCTGAAGATCGACTGCGAGGGCGGCGAATACGAGATATTCGATCATGCGGCGCCGGAGCTTTGGCAGCGCCTGCCGCAGATCATCATGGAGACGCATGAGGCGGGCAGCCGCAAGCCGCCCGAGCTGGCCGCCCGGCTGCGCGCGCTGGGCTACCGCCTCACCGAAGGCGACCTGTTGTACGCGGTGCGCGACGGCTAGAGCACTATCCGTCCTTTCGGACGGATGCCGTGCTCTCCAACACATTGTTTCTAGATCAAGAATTCCAACCAGATGATTCCATCTGGTTGGAAGTTGCTCTGGGGCAATATGCGTTCAGATGGAATCATCTGAACGCATTTTTTGCGCTAGATTCAATAATTTATAGAGCACAAGCTGCGTTCAAGCGAACGCAGCGTGCTCTAGCGCCGCGCCTCAGGGGCTTGGCAGGTTCGAATAGTAGCCCGGCGGCACGCCAGCCCATTTTGGACTGGATGCGTAATGGCCGCGGCCCGACCAGGGTGGCGGCGGCCTTTCCGAGTTCAGCCGGCGCAGCGCATCCAGCCACCGGCGGTCGCCATCGAAGTGGAAGCCCTGGCCCAGCGTGCAGGATGCGATCTGCACGAAATCATTCTGGTTGCTGCGGTTCCAACCTGTGTCGGGCAGGTCTGCCGGGCGGTATTGCGACAGGCCCGCAGCAATGGTGGCGCGTGAGATCGCGGCCCAGCTCTGGTGGAAGGTGCGGCCACCACGCTCCATCACCACCATGCCGCCGCCGCCCACCGCATCGCGGATGCCGAACACCTCGGGCGGCTGTTCGAACCGGCCCAGCACGAAGTTCTTCATCCAGGCGGCCACCCGCCGCGCCTTGGGGGCGCCCTGCCCGCCAAGCCGCGCGGCGCGCTGGATCTGGGTGATGGCGATATCCTGCTGCCAGCTGGCCAGGGCGCCGCCCTCGCCGATATGCGGGATGAAGCCGTGCGGCTCGCCCTGCTGCTGCTGCCACGTCGGCAGCCGCTGCAGCAGCCACGTGAAGTTGTCGTCCACCACACGGCCGAAGAACGCCTTTTCGCGCGAACCGTCGGGGTTCAGGAATTCGGCGTTGATGAACTGCCGCAGGCTCCAGACGCTGCCGCGCAGCTGGGCGTTCTTGAACACCAGGTTCGTCATGTTGCCGTCGTCGCGCTCGCCACCAGGCCAGAAATCGAGCAGCGCGAAACCGGCTTGGCCGTTCAGGAAGTCGAGCATCCAGCGCTCGCCAGTCAGCAGGTAGGGCACCGTCGTCAGGTCTGGCTGATGCGCCGTCTCGGGCGTCCAGCCATCATAGCTGGTCCATTCCCAGGGCTGGATCAGCGTCACGGACTCGCGGTTGCCCGGCGCGGTGAGGCCCCGCGCCGTGTTGCGCGACCACAGCTTCGGATAGTTGATCGTGTTGATCCAGGTATCGTTCGCCGCATCCCAGAAGTTCCAAGGCACCGCGCCCGACACGCCGGCCCAGCCAAGGGCAAGCCGTGCGGCCCGAGCGTCCTGCGAGATCAGCCAGGCCGTGGCGATCTCGTTGGTATGGGCGATGTCGGCGCGCCCGCCGGCGGCGGGCATCTGCCTGGCCACGCCGAGGCTTGCGAAGGGCGCCGCAAAGCCCGGCGCCTGGATGGCCCGCTGGAAGCCGGCCAACAGGTTCGGGCTGAGCGGCAGGCTCCAGTCGTAGTGCAGGATGATGCCCGTGGAGGCGAGGCGCGCCATGTCGTGGCGGATGTTGAGCCAGCCCGCGCCCGGGCCGCCGAGGTCCTGGCCGCCGACCGTGGCGTCGGTGGCGATGCGGCGCCGCCAGGTCGTGTATTGCAGCTGGTCGGGGATGGCCTCGTTGATCACGGGACGGCCGTTGAGCACCATCGTCGCCTGATAGGCCACGCGCCCGTGATGCACCGGCGCTTCCATCGCGCGGTCATTGGCGAACTGCACATTCACCACCAGCGCGCCGCCCGCGAAGGCCGCAACGTCGACGATGATGCGCATGCTGCTGCGATCGATCGAAGCCACCGCCCGCGCCTCGGTGCACAGCGGCCCCTCGCGATAGGGGCTGGCGGTGCGCCGTTCGAGCGCCTCCAGCATCAATCGCCGAAGGTCGAAGGTGACGGTGCCGAGTGCCTCCGATCGTGGCGCCGTGCGGCCATCGACCGGGGGCGGTGGCGCGGTAAAGGCGAGGCGGACCGCGAAATCCGACAAGCCGGCCACGGCGGCGCGCAGATCGACGGCGCCCTGCGTCTGTGCCGCGTCGAGGGCGAGCACAACATCCCGCCCTTGGCCAGGCTCCAGCGTCGGGCGCCGCGTGACGCAAAGGGTGTATCGCGCGCTGCCATCGGGCCAGCGGCTTCTCACATCCAGCTGCACCGGCTGGGCGGTCTGGTCGATCCGCGCCGTGACGCCGGCGCCGAGCGGGACCTCGCCCTCAAGGAACACCTGCGCGAAGGTGGTAAAACCACCCTCGAGGCGCCGGCTGCCGGCATTCTCGAAGCGCATCGTGGTGATCGTGCCGGTGCCGGTCGGACGGGCGACGGGGCGGGCGGGCTGGGCGAAGCCATGGCCGCCCGGAAGGGCACCCGCCAATGCGACGCCGAGCAAGCCGGCGCCGCGCCGCCCGATGGCGCCCGCGCTCATGCGCGCAGCCCCCTGCGCGCCGGATGCAAGCCACGGTGGCGTGCGCGCCATGGCGCCCTCCTTCCCAGCAGTCGCATGGCCGGGCGCGGACCTCGGATCATCGTGCCCGCCCCGGCCCGGATGCGCGCGACGCACCCGCGGGGCCTGCCCGCGGCGGGGCGCCGCCAGGATCTTGCGACCGACGCCCGCGCGCGCGCCAGGAGCGCTGGGTGCGGGGCGCTTCGCCCGCCGAAGGCTCGTTCCCGGGCACGCTCGGCGTTGCACCCGGCGCGTCCTGGCGCATGTCGAAGGGCCACCAGTATTTCTCGGAATGCGGCTTCGGCAGCACGCTCCAGACGGCGAGCCAGGCCACGCCGGCGAGCATCGCGGTGAAGTAGAGGGCGTCCATGACGGTCTCCCATCGCTGCCGGGGCAGCTATTTGCGGGCCTGCGGGTTGGGCGTGAAGGCAATGGCGCGGCCAGGCTCCGGCGCTGCCTGGCGGCGCTTCGCGAAGGCCGCCGCGCGGGGCTTCTCGGCCCATGCCTCGCGCCGCACCAGTGTGTGGGTTGCGCCCAGCACCAGCATCAGGGCCCAGAAGAAATCCCAATAGGCCAGCGAGAGCAGGCTGCCCGCCACGACGTAGGCCACCATCGAAACCTGCGCCATGCGCGCCAAATCCACCGCCCAACGAAGGTCTTCGCGCCCCTTCGCCAGGCGAGTGATACGCATCGAATAGACCACGCCCGACAGGATGATGAGAAGCCAGACGAAGAAGGTGGGGAAGCCGTGCTCGCCCAGCACTTCCATCCAGATGCTGTGCGCGGCGCGCGCCTCAATCATGGGTGCCACCGTGTTCACCACGGCCTGGGTGTACATGCTGTAGAAGCCGCCGCCCACCAGGGGCCGGTCCAGCGCCAGCAGCAGCGATGCGTGCCAGATCTGCACCCGTCCCATGGCCGAGGCATCGGCCTCGAAATTCTCGATCGTGTCCATGCGCGCCCACCAGCTGTCGGGCATGAAGGCGAGGGCCACGGCGACGCACACCGCAATGGCCATGCCAGAGACGATCTTGCGGGGCGCGCGCAGCCACAGGAACAGCGCCGTCGCCGCCAGCCCCACCAGCGCCCCGCGGGACTGGCTGCCGACCACGGAGAACAACGACAGTACCATCGCGACCGCGAGACCGATCCGCACGATGCGGTGGCGGGATTGCAGGCGCAGGTAGTTCATCAGCGGCAACGCGATCAAAAGCGCGGCTGCAAGGTGGTTGCGGTCGCTGATGATGCTGTTGGGCGGGCCGGTGACGATGAAACCGCCGCCGGTCACGAGGGTGAACAGCCCGCCACGCACGCCGAAATAGCCGACCGAGATCACCATCACCCAGACCAGCGCGTGGATGCGCCAACGGTCGGTCAGCAGCGCCGCGGTGAGCAGGAGCGTGACGATGATCTTGAGAATGAACTCCCACTTCGTCCAGACGCGCGAGGGATCGGCCAGCGCGCTGAAGGAGGTGATGGTCATGCTGATGATGAGCACCACCAGAAACACCGTGACCGCGTTCAAGGGCAGCCGCCTCGGCTCCCGCGCCACCACACAACCAATGATGGTAACGCCGAATGTCAGCACCACCCATGGCATGCTCGTCGCGAAACCCCAGAGCGTCTGGTGGGGGTTCATGAACGAAATCCAGGACAGCAGCAGCACGCCCACAAAGGGCCTCGCCAGGGCTAGCGGCAGCAGGGCGAACAGGGTGAGTGTGAAGGCGAGGTCGCGCATGCTGCGGCTCAGCGCGCGCTGCGCGGCAGGGCAGGCAGGCCAGGGCCGCAAGGCGCGGGCTGCGGCACGCGAGGCGAAGCGGCCTCTTCCCGCGCGCCGGACGACGGCATGGCGGACAGGCCCGGCGACAGGGCAGGACGGGCGGTCATTCGAACCTCACTGACAGACGAGCCTCGCTGACGCAGGCCCTGGCGGATCGCAACGCGCGCACCCTCACGCTCCAAGCAGACCATAGGGCTGGACGCCGCTCAACGTGTTTCGGTGCCTCATTAATCGAACCTTGTGAAACAAGCGAGACACGATTCCTCGCGCTGCGGCACGCGGGCGGTTGTTGGCCGACCGATTTGGGGATAATGGCCTGGATATGGATCCGAGCCCCTGAAACCACCCGCTTCACTGCGCCGAGCCAGGGCAACCATGGCACCTCGCGGCACCGCACCACGCTTCGGCTGCGCCGCCCCTCGGCCGCCCGAGCAGCCTGAAGCAAGGAGCCTCCCGGATAGTGTCCGAGCCCCCTGACGTTCTCGAAATGGAACCAACCGCGCTCGAATCCCTGCCACTCTGCGTGGACATGGACGGCACGCTGCTGCGGACCGACACGCTCCATGAATCGGCCATCGGTGCAGTGCTGGCCGACTGGCGCGTGGGCCTCAGCATCCCAGGCTGGCTGCGCCAGGGGAAGGCGCTGTTGAAGCAGGAACTTGCCGAGCGCTGGCGCTTCAACGCCGCCGAGCTTCCCTACGATCAGGACCTTCTCGCCTTCCTCCGCGCCGAGCGCGCGCGCGGCCGCCATATCGTGCTGTGCACGGCCGCACACCGGAGCATCGCCGAGAGGGTGGCCCGCCATCTCGGGATCTTCGACGAGGTCATCGCAACCGAGGGCGATCGCAACCTGAGGGGGCCGGCGAAGGGCGAGGCACTGTGCCAGCGCTTCGGCCGCGCCGGCTTCATCTATGCCGGCAACGACAGCACGGACGAGCCGGTCTGGGAGGCTGCCGCCGCTGCGATCGTCGTCAACGCCAGCGACAAGCTGCGCGCGAAGGCTGAACGCAGCTACCGCGTCCTCGCCGTGTTCGGCGACCAGCGCGGCATCCCGCGCGCGCTGCTGCGCGCCATGCGGCCCCATCAGTGGATCAAGAACTCCCTCTGCCTGGTGCCGCTGCTGGCAGCGGGCGACTTCAGCGCCCAAGGTCTGGCGCACGCCCTGCTCGTCATGGCCGCCTTCTGCCTAGTCGCCTCGGCGATCTACCTGGTCAACGACCTGTCCGACCTGGCCGCGGACCGGGCGCATCCGCGCAAGTCGCGCCGGCCGCTGGCCAGCGGCGCGCTGCCCATCAGCCATGGCTTGGCGCTGGTGCCTATCCTGCTGGTGATCGGCGCCGCGCTCGCCGCCGCCAGCGGCGCGCTCGACGTGGTGGCGGTCTACGCCGTCTGCTCGGTGGCCTACAGCATGGGGTTCAAGGAGCAGCCGCTGCTCGACGTGTTCCTGCTGGCGCTGCTCTATACCATCCGCCTGTTCGGCGGTGGCGTGGCGACCGGGCATGAGGTCTCGCTCTGGCTGCTCGGCTTCTCCTCCTTCCTGTTCCTCAGCCTCGCGCTGGTGAAGCGCGTATCCGAACTGCACCGGCAGCTTGGCACAACGAAGCGGGCGGTGGCGCGGCGCGGCTACACCACCGACGACATCGCGATCCTCCAGATGTTCGGCTGCGCATCCACCTTCGCCTCGACCATTGTGCTGTCGCTGTACGTGCAGAGCGACGTCGCCTCGCGCGCCTATGCCAACCCCGACATGCTGTGGGGCACCATCCCGCTGTTGCTGTTCTGGCAATGCCGGCTCTGGCTCTCGACAGCGCGCGGCTACATGCACGACGATCCCATCGTCTACGCGGCCCGGGACTGGGTGTCCTGGATCGTGCTCGGCTGCCTCGCCGCGGTGGTGGCCGTGTCATGGCTGCCGCCGCTGCCATAGCCATGGAAAAGGCCCGCATGCTGACCTGGCAGATCATGGTTCTGGTGGTGCTGAGCGTCGCCTGCTCGGCCCTGGCGCAGATGGCGCTGAAATTCGGCATGACGCGCGATTATGTGCAGTTGGCGATGCAGGGCGCGCCCGGGCCTGTTGCCGTGGCACTCGCCATCGCGGGCAGCCCGGCGGTCTGGGCCGGGCTTTTCGTCTATGGGCTCAGCGCGCTGCTGTGGCTTTTCGTGCTGGCGCGGGTGGATGTCTCGGTCGCCTACGCCTTCGTCGCCCTGGGCTTCCTGATGGTCATGGCGCTCGGCGCGCTGGTGTTCGGCGAGCCCATCACCTGGCGCAAGCTGCTCGGCACCGCCCTGGTCGCCACCGGCATCTGGCTTGTCGCCACCAGCGCGCGCGGCCCGCAGGCCGGCGCGCCTGGCCAGGCGGCGATCGCAGCCCGGGAGGCGGGGCCCGACTCACGATGACGCGACCCGCAACGTCAAACGCAGACCAGCGGCTGCGCGTATCGGATGGCGCCATCGCAGTGGCGCTGTTCCTTGGCGCCGGCGCGCTCTACGCCGGCTTCGCGCTTCGCCTCGCCGAGGGCCGGCTGTTCGAGTATTTCAACCTTGCCTTCGATTTCGATGCGTCGCGCGTGCTGGCGCTGCTGGCCGGGTCGCCGCCGGACCCGATGGGCTTCAAGCACCCGCTGATGCTGTATCTGCGGCCGCTCGGCCTCGCGGTCATGGCCTTCGACGTGCCTGGCAAGGCGGCGGCCGCGATCGTCATGGCGGCCGTCGGGGCAGCCAGCACCAGCCTCGTCTTCCTTTTCCTCCGCCTCGCGCTGATCGCCCGGATCGAGGCGAGCGCCCTTGCCCTGCTGTTCAGCGTCACCGGCACGCAGTTGGTCACCGCCATCATCCCCGAGAGCTATGGCTTCGCGGGGCTCTCGCTGGTCATCGTCTGGATCATCGCGGTGTTGCGCCTGCACGCGCCTGAGCGGCTGCGCTTCGCAAGCATCCTCGCGGCGGCCTTCGCCATGGGCGTCACCATCACCAACGTGATCCAGCCCATCATCGCCGAGGCCGCGCTGCTTCTGCGGCATTTCGACCTGCGTAGCGCGTTCCGCCGCATGATGCGCTTCGGCATCACGCTGGGCATTGTGATGGTGCTCGCCGCCCTGCCGATCTGGTGGGAGACGCTCTGGGGCGCCGCGCAGGACCCGGTGGCGGCGCTGAAGGCAGTGTGGTGGCTGCAGACCCAGGGCGAGACGACCGGCCCCATCAAGGTGGTCGAGAACTTCCTGGCCTATTCCTTCGTCTCGCCCGCTTTCACCGTCGTGCCGCTGCCCGAGACCACACGGATGCTCGACTTCCGCGACTGGTCCTTCAGCCCGCTGGGCACCGTCGCCGTGGTGGGCTGGCTGCTGTTCCTGGCGGTCGGCACGGTGGCCGGCCTGGCGCATCCCGAATATCGCCGCATTGCACTGCCGATCGCGGTCGCGCTGCTGGCGAACATCGTGTTCCACCTGGACTTCCAGTATCGCGGCAGCCTCTACATCTACGCCGCGCACACGCATTTCCTGGTCTTCGCGCTCGCCGCCGGCGCCGCGCCCTGGTTGGCGACGATGCCGCGGCTGCGCCTGCCGTATGCCGCCGTGGTGCTCGCGCTCACCGTCCTTACGGCGATCGTCAACCTCCAGATGGCGGCTGATTTCTCGACGCGTTTCGACGTTCCCGACACCTCCTGCCCGGCGCCATGTTCATGACGCCTGCGTTGCCGCAGGGCTGACGGTCTAGAGCAATATGCGTTCAGATGGGTCGCGGCGCTGCCGCGACGCTGAACGCATTTCTTGCTCTGGATTCAGTAGCTTTCAGAGCACGCTGCGTTCAAGCGAACGCAGCGTGCTCTGGGGGCGAAGGCCGCCCGGCCTTCGCCCCGCAGATCAGCTCCAGAGGAAATCCGCGGCGGAAAGCCGCGAGGCGTTGACGTTCTCGAGCACGACGGCGAGGTCCGTGGCGCCGTCCCCGTTGGCGTCCACCTGCAGAAGCTTCGTGGCGTTGTCGAAGCGCGCCTCCGAATTCCGGCTGGCGGTGAAGGCCGAGGCACCACGGTAGGCGAACACGCCCGTCTGCATCGCCAGGAAGTTCAGGATGTCACCATCCGCGTTGAAATCCGTGATGATGTCGGGCGTCGCTGGCAGCGCGTGATTGATGCCGCGAAACACGAAGATGTCGTTGCCGGCATTGCCGGTGAGCACGTCCCTGCCCGCCCCGCCGTCCAGCGTATCGGCACCCAGGCCACCCGCGATGGTGTCGTTGCCCTGGCCGCCGAAGATGTTGATCGCGGTGCTGCCCGAGGCGGTGATGCGGTCGGCACCCACCTGGCCAACAAGCGATTCCACGTTCACCACGTTGATCTGGTTGGCAGGCGCGGTCAGCACGATGCGGTCGATGCCCGCACCCAGATCATAGGTGGCGTTGGTGATGGTGCCCTCGACGACGATCCGGTCATTGCCCGTGCCGCCCAGCACGTTCTCGACATTCACCAGCGTCAACAGGCCTGAGTTGTTGGTCAGCACCAGCCGGTCGATGCCGCCGCCGAGGTCCACCCGCCCGCCATCCATGCGCGTGGTCAGCGTGATGGTATCCGCCCAGGCGCCCCCGATCAGCGTCTCGACATTCGCGATGCGCAGCGTGTTGAATGCCTGGTCGAGCGTCAGCCGGTCCGCCCCCGCGCCGAGGTCGATCAGCGTGTTGTCCGCCAGTCCTCGACGCACGGTGACATCGTCGGCACCGCCCAGGCCGATGATGGTCTCGACCCCCGTGACCGTGACCACATTGCTGCCGATGCCCGAAAGCGTCAGCCGGTCCGCCCCCGCGCCGAGGTCGATGATCGAGGGCAGCGCCAGCGCGCCGAGGGTCAGATCGTCGTTGAAGGCCCCGCCGGTGATGCTCTCGACATTCGAGACGGTCAGCCTGTTGGCGGCGCTACCCAGCATGAACAGCGTGTCGTGCCCGCCGCCGAGGTCGATCACGGTGCCGGCTGCTGCCTGGCCGAGCGTCACGGTATCGGCAGCCGCGCCGCCGATGATCGTCTCGATGTTGAAGGTGGTCACCCGGTTGTCGCCAGCCGAGGCGAGGCTGACCCGATCGGCGCCTGCACCCAAGTCGAGCACGTTCTCCCAATTCTGCCAGAGCGAGGTCAGGTAGGTCACGTCGTCGGCACGCGAACTGCCGATCACGGCCTCGACGTCGTTGAGCGTCACGCGGTTGTCGCCGGCCGAGGACAGCGCGATCCTGTCGAAGCCACCACCCAGGTTGATCAAGGCATCGGTCAACGCCGTGGCGAAGGTGATGTCCTCACGCCCGATGGAGCCGAGCACCACCTCGACATTCGTCAGCGTTGCGATGAATTCGCCCGCCAGGAACTCGACAACGTCGCGCCCGGCGCCGAGGTCGATGACGACCCCCTGACCGATCCCGTTGAGCCGGACCGTGTCGGCACCTGCGCCGCCGACAATCAGCTCGACGCCCGCGGCCGTCACCGTGATTCCGCCGTCGCCGAGCGTCAGCCTGTCGAAGCCGGAGCTGAGGTCGATGGTGACGGGCGCCGCTGCGCTCGTGATCGTCAGCGCATCGGCGCGCGAACCGCCAGTGATGAACTCGATCTCGGAGACTGTCAGCCGGTTATCCCCGGCCGAGGAGAGCGTCAGGCGATCAACACCGCCGCGCAGGTCGATGCTGCCATCGGTGATCGCGGTGAGAAGGATGACCGTGTCGGCGCCGGCACCGCCCGAAATCAGCTCGATGTTGGAGGCGGTGACGCGGTTCGGCCCGCTCGGCGAAAGCACCAGACGGTCCATGCCGCCGCGCAGATCCACGATGCCATCCAGCATCGTCGAGCCGAGGGTGAGCACGTCATTGCCGGCCCCGCCGGTGATGCTCTCGGCATTCGCGATCGTGCCGCGGTTCACGCCGTCGGCGAGCGTGAGCTGGTCGGCGCCGCCGCCAAGATCGACGAAGCCGCTCTGCAATGGCGTGCCGAGCACGATGATGTCCTGGGCGCTGCCACCGGTGATGGTCTCGATATTCAGCAGCGTCGCGTTGTTCGGCGCGGCGGAGGACAGTTGCAGGCGGTCGGCGCCGCCGAGCAGGTCGATTGTCACGGACCGGATGGCCGAGGCGAGATTCACCTGATCGTCGCCCGCCGTGGCAACAATGCTGGGCGCCGGCGTGCTGCCTCCGGTTCCGCCAGTGTCTCCACCACCGCCGGTCGGCGGAGGCACCACCACGCCGCCGCCGGTTATGAGCGCCGAGTAGCCGCCGGGGGCGGTGGTAGCGTAGTTTGGTGTGTTCGAATAATCGTTCGCCGTGGTGAAGGGCGGCTTGAGGGCCAGCAGCGCATCGAAGGCCTGCTTCGCCTGGAGATCGCCGGTAAGCTCATAGATCGCGTTCAGCGTCCCGAGGCCAAGCTGGCCGTAATAGCCCTGGCTGCGTTCCCAGCCTGTGGGTGCGCGCACCGGATCGGTGTTGGAGGAGCCGCGCGCCAGCGTCGCCGCCCCGATCTCGGCCCAGGTCTTGAAGTAGGGCGTGGGACCGGAGCCGGGGCCGAAGGTCGTCTCGGGCCCGACGACGATCTGCGAGGAGATGCCGTCGCGGATGCTGAACTCGCCGTCCGATTGCTGGAAGCGGCCGATCAGGAAGTTCTTCATCCAGTTGACCACGGTCAGCGCGTCGGCGTCGCCGCGCGACGCGGCCGAGATGGCCGTGGAGGCGAAGAAATCCTGCTGCCAGGGCGCCAGCACGCCACGCTGCGTGTAGAAGGGGATGTAGCCATGAGCCTCGCCCTGCAGCGCGGTCCATTCCGGTATCTTGCTGACCAGGAACTTCCAGTTGGTGTCGCCAACCCGGCCGAAATAGTCCTTCTCGACGGTGCCGTCGGGCGCCGCCCAGGCGGCATTCTCGATCTGACGCATCGACCACGCGCCGCCGCGCACCTGCGTATTGCTGACGACCAGGTTGTCGAAGCCCGGCGCCATGCGCTCCCCGCCCGGCCAGGTCTCGGTGATGTTGAACGCCGCCTGGGCGAGCGTGCGGTCGAGCAGCCAGCGCTCGCCCGTCAGCACATAGGGCACGAAGCCGAGATCGGGCTGGTGCGCGGTCTCGGGCGTCCATCCGTCGAAGCTGGTCCATTCCCAGGGCTGGGTCAGGCGCTGGGAGGTGGAGTCACCCGGGGCGGCGGTGCCCGGCGCGGTGTTGCGCGTCCAGATCACCGGGTAGTTGTCGGTGCTGACCCAGGTCCCGTTGGCCGCATCCCAGTAGTTCCAAGGCACCGCGCCCGAGGCCTCGGCCTGGCCGAGCGCATAGGCCGCGGCCCGCGGATCCTGCGAGATGAGCCAGGCGGTGTTGGCTTCGGTGGTGATGCCGATGTCAGGCCGCCCGCCAGCGCCAGGCATGAACTTGGCCACGCCGTTGGCCGACAGCGGATCGCCCCAGGATGCGGCGTCCATGCGGGTGTCGTAGCTGCCGAGCAAACTCTGCGAGATGGGCAGCGCGAAATCGTAGTCGGCGATCACGCCGGTGCGGGCCAGCTGCGCCGTGTCGTGCTGGATGTTCAGCCAGCCGGCGGTCTCGCTGCCGAGGCCCTGGCCGCCATCGCGGCCATTCGAGGAGAATTCGCGGTGCCAGCTTTGGTATTGAAGCTGGTCCACGCTTTCGCGCGCCACTTCCTGGCCGTTCATGGTCACGGTGGCGGTGTAGGCGACGCGCCCCCCCACCGCCTCCATCGCGCGGTCGTTGGAGAACTGCACATCCACCGACATGCCGCCGCCCTTGAAGGCGGTGACGTCGAAGATCAGGCGCATCGAGCCTTCGATCAGCACCTCGACGCGCGCCTGGGTGGCAAGCTCGCCCTTCTGCCAGAAGCTGGCCGAGCCGTCCGCCAATGCCGTCTGCAACGCGGCGACGGCATCGACGCTCACCTGCTTGCCGCTGGCGAAGGCGAGGTCGACCTTGAAGGACTGGCCGCTGAGAGCGGTGCCGAGGTTGATATCCGGCCCGCTCGCGGTGGCGGGGCCGGCGGTGAAGACGAGGTCGGCCGACTGGCCGGGGGCCAGGTCCGGCCGGGCGACGGTGACCACGGCCATCTTGACCGAGCCATCATCGTAGCGGGTCTTCACATCGAACTGCAGCGGCACTTCGACGCCACCGATGCGGCCGACAAGATCAGCCGCCGGCGGAAGCTCTCCGCGCTCGAAAACCTGGCCAAAGGTGGTGATGCCGCCAGTCAAGGTGGTTACGCCGGCGTTCTCGAAAGAAACTGCAGAGATACCGCCAAGATTCGCGATGTAAGCCGCCGTGTTTGTCGTTCCAGACATGCGCGATCTCCTATCGCAAGAAAATTACTTGAGCGAGGCCAGACATATCCGGGATCACGAATACGTCAAGCCGCATTGAATACCTATGCGGGTGTTTTCGTTTGAAGCACCATATAGTGGCGTGTTAATTTTGATAATTTGCGCTGGTTTCATAGATCACTCTGTGCTTTGGAACCCTACGCTGAAATGGTGAATTTTTGGTCTCTTCGATGACCCGAATCATTCGTCAGCGATTGCGCACGCCTCGTCGCGCAGCGATTGCACGGGGGGCGATCGCTACATGCGACAAGCCGGGATGATCATGGGTTCAGCGTCGTCGGCGCAGCCGGCCCGCAAGCTCCGAGATCCGATCGCGGACCCGGCTCCACCCGCTCTCGGGCGGTGCCGGCCCATCCACGGGCGTGCCGCGCAGCGCGAGGCGCATGATCCCCGAGACCAGCGCGTCGCCCGCCGCGATGTCGTGGCAGGTTTGCCGGCGCAGCTGCGGCGCGCGCTGCTTGAGGGAGGCGTTGCTCAGCATGACCATCGAGCAGCCCTGCACCACCGCCGCGGCATCCTGTGCGGGGCGCTCGAACTCCTCGACGCGGTTCCACGGGATCGGGCAGATCGTCTCGAAGGGCAGCACGTGCACAAGGCCGCTGTGCGTGAGGCAGATCGGATGCAGCAATTCGGTGCCGATCTCCTCCCACTCGTATTGCGTGCGGGGAAACTTCGCGTGCTGCTGCCGAACCCATTCCGTGGCGATCACGCCGCCCGGACGGGACAGGAAGCAGTTGATGCGCATCCACGGCTTAGCCGCGGAAAGCTGCGCCGCATCGTTGAAGCCGACGAATTCGTGGTGTTCGAGCAGGTCGAACATCCAGTTCAGGTCCTGCAGCACGATGGCGTCGGAATCGAGCCACATCCCGCCGTAGCGGGCGACAAGCATCGCCCTGAGCATATCGGCCTTATGGGCCATCTCGCCAATCTTTTCGATGTCGTGCGGCATATCTGGCAAGTATTGAGCCAGCGTCTGCGGCGTCACCTGCACGACCTCGCAGCCGCTATTGCGCTGCGCGAGGCGATGGAGCCCGTCGACGAATGCCGGCTTTTTGCCGCGAGTCTCCCAGTATTGCCAAATCACTCGCTTCATCACGCCCCCCAAAATATCGACCAGAGCTCACGCTTCGCGGCACCCCTTGCCGAAGCCCGCGCGAGTTCCTCCGAATGGCCAAGCAGCATTTGCCGCCCGGTCTTCCGTGCGCACCCACTCAGAACGATGAAACGCAGCCCGCATTCGCGGCGCAGTCGCAAAAGGCCGAAACGCCGTGTGCTCGCGGTCCGGACCGTCAGAACGACAGCCCGGTGCACCCCCGGTCCTGGCAGCCCCCACTGCCGGGACGTGACGAAGTGCGTCCGCCGCGGAAAAAAAGGAACAGGCGAGACACGTCAAGAGACCGAACGAAGACAAACCGGACGGTAGAAAGCCGCGGAATTGAACCGAAACCCACGGATTTCCCGGCCAGGTTGCAGATCCGACGGCCCTGCGCGCCCCCGGTGATAAACGGTCTGTTAACGCAATTGTGATTAGGTTGCGAGTCGCAAATTGACTCCCAGCAGGCCGCCGCGGCCTCGCACCACCACCCTGAGCCGCTCAGCCCCGCCCGGCCGCCCCGCCCGCCAGCAGCGCCCGCGCCGTGCAATAGGCGGTGAAGGCCGCCCACTTAAGCGTCGGACCCGCGCCCAGCGCCTGCCTGGCGTAGTTGGCCGCGGCCACCCAATCGCCCTGCGCGCGCAGGGCCTCGGCGATGCGCTTCAGCGCATAGGCCTTGTGCTGGCGCGCATGCGCGCGGATCAGCCCGTGCCGGGCGAACAGGCTGGCCTTGTCCAGGACACGCAATTGGAACAGCCAGCGGTCATAGGCCGCGAGCGAGGTGGTCATGCTCGCCCCCTTCGCCGGGTCGGGGATGTTGTGCCGCGCCACCACCGCGGGGTGGTGCAGCATCCGCTGCGCACGGTCGATCAGGCGCAGGAACAGGTCGCGGTCGCATTCCCAGCGCACGCCCTCATCCATACCGCCGATCTCCTCGTAGAAGGCGCGGCGCACCGTCAGCGCGTTCAGGTGGCAGAAGCCGGTAAGCGCCATCAGCGCCTCCACCCCCACCTCGAAGCTGCCATCGGCCGCCGGCGCCAAGCCGCGCGCCGCCAGCAGCGGCGCCAAGCCCTCGATCCACACGGGCCCAGCCTCCTGCACCGTGCCGCGGAAGGCCGCCTGGTTCGCCATATACAGGTCCGCCCCGGCGCCGATGGCCCGCGCGGCGCGCGCCAGGTGGCCGGGGTCGGTCCAGCTGTCGTCATCGTCGAGGAAGCACACGTAGTCGCCGCTGGCCTGCGCCACGCCGTAGTTCAGCGCGTAGCTCTGCCCGTGCCCGCGCGGCCGGTGCACCAGCCAATGCGCCTGCACCCGCCCAGGCAAGGCTGCCGCCGCCGCCGCCAGCGTCGCCTCATAGGCGGCCCGGTGCGCCGGGGCGGAGCCGTCATTGACGACGACGACCTCGAAATCCGCATCCGCCTGCGCGAGCACGGAGTGCAAAGCCTCGGCGAACAGGGCGGGGCGGTCGCGCGTAGCGAGGATGACGGAAAAATTCGGCATGCGGTCCCCGTATGTGTCGCCGGGCCAGGCCGGGGCTCAGGCGGCCTTGCCGGGCCGCGCCTTGTGGATGTGGGCGTCGGTGAACACCATCTCCTCGGGCGCCACGCCGCAATAGGCCAGCAGCGCCCGCTGCACCGCGGGGTCGTTCAGGCTTTCGGTGGCCACCTGGCGGATGCGGTCGGGATGGCGCGCGATCAGCGCATCCGTGGTCTCGTAGTAGTAGTCCCAGTACTGCTCCACCGCCTGGCGCAGCGTGGGGCCCGCGAATTTCGGGAAGCATTTGTCCCACACCGGGTCCGGCCGCCAGACCGAGCCATCATGCTCCATCCACCAATTGTGGGATTCGTGGAACGGCTCGCGCGTGATCCAGGCGGCCAGACGGTCGGCGATGCGCTTCGATCGCCAGCGCTTGATGGAAGCCTGAACCAGCCAGCTTTCCACCGTCTCGGTGCGGTCGCGCTTCAGGCAGACGAAGCGAACATTCGGGTTGCGCGCCAGGATCTGCTCGACATAGGTCAGGTAGTAGAAGGCGATGTCGCCGATGAGCCGCACCCGCGGCATGACGCGCAGCCGATCATAAGCCTTGGCGGCCACGCCGCGCGCCAGGTCCACCGTGACCATCCCCGGATCGCCGCCATGCAGCACCGCCTGGTATTCGTCCACGGTGTTCAGGATGGGCCGCGGCGTGCCGTGGAAGCGCGTGCAGGAGGGATTCATCTCGTGGAAGCACACGGCATCCCGCTGCGCATTCAGCAGCTTGGCCAGCGACGCGGTGCCCGACCGCCCCGTCCCGATCCCCAGCACGATCAAGGCCTGTCCCCTTTTCGCCGCGCGCATCCGCGGGCCGGCCCGAGGCGGGCGGCGGCCGGATGGCCGAGTGCTTCTTCTACGAATGATGCGCCGGGATCAACCGAGGCCGGCGCGCGGCCGGCGCCGTCACGGGGCATCGGCACGCCGAGCGGGCCATTGCGGCAGGCCAAAGCGGCGCCACAGCTGGCCCGCCGCGTCGATGATGCGGCTCTCCGCGCCCTGCGGCCGGCCGGCCAGGCGCCACAGCAGCAACTGCGTAGCCACATGCACGATGGCGCCACACGGCGCGAGGATGCCAAGGCTGAGCAGCGCGCCGCCGATGCTGCCATCGGCCGCCGGCAGCACGAGGCGCAGCGCCAGCACCGCGGCGGCCATGGCGACGGCGGCTGCCAGGCTGCGCCAGGCGGCGGCGGCGACGGCGGACAGGCCATGGCCCAGCAGCCGGCCGGCCTGCGCATGCCACACCACGCCGCTGAGCAGCGCGGTGGCCAGCATCGCCACGCCCACGCCCTCCACGCCGGCCAGCATGGCCGCGGCGATCACCACGGGCACCCGCACCAGCACCATCGTGGCGTGGGTGGCGATCATGCGGCGCTGCTGGTCCAGCACGATGAACAGGTTGAAGGTGAAATGCGCGATCGCTTCCACCAGCGCGTACAGGGCGCATAGCGCGATCAGCGCCGCGGCGCCGGCAAAGGCCGGGCCGAGCGCCAGGCGCTCCACCTCCGGCGAGACCAGCGCGATGCCGACCGAAAGCGGCATCACCACCGCGCAGAGCAACGCGAAGCCCTCGAGAAAGTGCTGGCGCAGCAGCGCCGTGTCCTGCAGCACGCGCGAATAGCCGGCATAGACCGGGCCGCGGATCGGCACCGCCACCTCGGTCACCGGCGCCGCGGCGATCTGGTAGGACATCTGCCACAGGCCCAGCGAATGCAGCCCCACCAGCCGCCCGATGCTGAGATTAGCAGTCTGCGCATCGATGGCGCCGCAGGCGTTGGCGGCCACCATCCACTTGCTGAAATGCAGCAGTTCCACCGCCCCGGCGAAGCTGACGCGCGGGCGATGCGGCGCCACCCAGTAGCTGTAGGGCAGCGAGACCAGCCGCGACACGAGGTTGCCCAGCACCAGGCACCAGTAGTTCTGCAGCACCACCGCGAAGAGGATGGTCAGCAGGAAGGCCGCCAGCTTGGTCACGAGTTCGAAGCGGAAGATGAGCTCGTATCGCAGTTCGCGCTGCAGCCGCACCAGGCCGATGCTGCCGAAGCCATCCAGCGCGATGGTCAGCGCCACCACCAGAACCACCGGCGCGATGCGCGGATCGCCGAGCAACTCGGCCTGCGCCTCGGCGGTGGCGGCCAGCACGCCGGCCAACAACAGGTTGCGCAGCAGGTTCAGCGTCCAGGCGGTGTCATAGATGGCCCGGTCAGCGACGCGCCGGCGCACCACCGCCATGCCAAGGTTGGCTTGGGTCAGCACGTCGGCGATGGCGATCAGCCCGGCCGCCAGCCCGATCAGCCCGAAATCCTCCGGCAGCAGCAGCCGCGCCAGGATCAGCGTGCTGATGATGGAGATGCCGCGCATCGCGATGCGCCCGCCGATCATGATGGCCGAGCCGATGGCGACGCGCCGGGCCACGCCCTGCGTCTCGGCCGCCGTATCCGGCGTAGACGGTGCCGCGGCCGCGCTGTCCTTGCCGCTGTCCATGCTGCGCCTTCGGCCCTGCCCCTGGCGGCGCCGTGGCTCGGCACCGCATCACCGCCCCGCCGCATAGCAGCGAATGCGCCGCGCGTCGCCTTGCGCCTCGGTGGCCACGCCGCGCCGCGCGCGCCGTTTCAAGCCAGCCCGGCCAACCGCAGCCCGCGCGCGTAATGCTCCACCTGCTCGCGCCTGACAAAAGGCGCGTTCGCACGGAAGCGCCGCAGGGAGAAGCTCGGCTCCAGCTCCAGCAGCCGGCGCAGGGCCGGGGCGGCCTCATCCACGCGGCCGAGATGGCCGAGCGCGCTGACCTGCACCTTCACGGGCGCGGTGAAGTTCGGCTGCACCAGCAGCGCCGCGCGCGCTCCTTCGAGGGCTTCCTCATGCCGCCCAAGCAGCAGGTCGCCGATGGCGAGGGCGGATTCCGCGAAGAAGCCATGCGGGTTGTTCGGCAGCAGCCGCACCCCGTGCTCAAGGTGGCGCCGCGCTTCGTGCAGTTCGCCCGCATAGACGAACGCCAGCCCCGACAATGTCCAGGCAAGCGGCAGGCTCGGGTTGGCGGTCAGCGCGCGGCGGTGCAGCAGGATGCCGTCCTGCACCTGGCGGTGAAGATAGGCGCGGACATGCCCGGCGATTGTCAGGCCACGGGCGTCGCGCGGGTCGAGCAGGATGGCCCGTTCGGCCGCGGTTCCGGCCCGCGCCAGCGCCTCGCGCTCGTTGCGGGTCCAGCCCTGGCCGACCAGGAGGATTTGCCAGTAGGCAAGCCAAGCATGCGCGGCCGACATGGTGGGATCGCGCAGGACAGCCTGCTCGAGCAGGCGGCCGGCCTGCATGAAGCGGCCGCGGTCGAGCCGCAGGATGTCCGGCACGGCGCGCAGCACAAGCTCGGCCGGCAGGACCTCCGACAAGGGCCGGGAACCGGCGCGCTCGGCCTCCAGCAGCAGCAGCTCGTGCTCCAGGCTGGCACTGACCAGCCGGGCGATGTCCTGCGCCAGCTTCTCCGGCGCGGCCGGTTCCTGGTCGAACTGGCCCGACCAGATAACAGCGCCGCCGGCGACGTCCACCAGCCGCAGGCCAACGCGCAGCCGCTGGCCGACGGCGTGGATGTTGCCTGACAGCAAAAAATCAGGCGCGGCGGGCTCGATCCCCGGCCCGCCCACCAGCAGGGTGACGGAGCGGACGCAGGCGAGTGCGGCGACGATCGCGTCGCCGATGGCCAGGTCGAGATGCGCCGCCTCAACGCCCGCCAGGTTCTGCGGCGGCGTGACCAGCACGCGGGTGCGGCGCGCACCGGCGCGCTGCACAGAAGCTGGCGCCGGGAGCGTCGCCGCAACGCCTGCGGAGCCACCGCGCGCCTCCCAGGCCCGGGTGAGCCAGTCGTCGAGCTGCGGGTCGATGCCGCGCAGATCGGGGACGAACTGCGCCTCGATTCCCGCGGCGCGGCCGCCACCGGGCGTGTTGGCAGCGGGCGGCTCGGCGTCGACCTGCACGCGATCGGGGCGCAGCCCGACGGCATCCGGCGTCACGGCGAGGAGGTCGAGGCCTTGCGCGGCAAGAAAGCCACGCAGGTCGAACAGCAGGTCGCGCAGGCGGGTCATCGCCTGCGCGGTAGGCAAGGCACTCCAGAGCAGGCCGGCCAGCAGCCGGCGCGGCATGCTCTGCGCGGCAGAGAGCGCAAGCAGCGCCAGAACGGCGCGCGCTCGTCTCCCAGGCGGCGTGACCACGGCTCCATCCGCCGCCAGGACCTGCATCGGGCCGACAAGGACAAGGCGCAACGCCGCACCCGGATGCGGCGGGCTGGCTTGCGACGGACACGCAACGGCGCTGGCAGACAGGGCGATAGCCTCTCAACCGACGGACATGCCGACGCTTTTCCGACGCCGGCCGACGCGCTTCCGACATGCGCCCTTCGGATAAATTGGGCAATTGAATTCTCGTCCAGGTTGTGTGGATGCGAAGGACCATTGGCGATGCAGACCATGACGCACCACCCTTTCTCGCCGCCGGCGCCGGGCAACGCCGCGCCCAATGCCGCCGCTCGCCCAGGCCGGCCACGCCGGGCTCCGCAGCCCGCAACAGGTCGGCCAGTCGCGGCGGAAGACCGGCAGATGCTGTTTCCGGTGCTGTCCCGCTGCCTGGGCTGGATGGAGGGTGCGGCGGCGGTCGAAGCCGTGCTGGCCGCCCATGGCAGCTTTGCCGAGGCCGTGGCCGCGCCGGCGGAGGAGCTTGAAGCCATTCCTGCGCTGGGCATCGCGGGCGCGGCCGCGTTGAAGGCCATCCACGCGGCGGCGCTGCAACTGGCCTTCCTGCGACTCAAGCAGGGGCCGATCCTGCGGAACATGACGGGGCTGCTGGATTATCTGCAGGCTTCCGGCGCGCGCGGGGCGACGGAACAACTGCGGGTGCTGTTCCTCGACCCGCGGAACCGGCTGATCGCCGACGAGACGATGGGCGAGGGCGATGTGCGGGGCGTTGCGGTGTTCCCAGGGCGCGTACTGCGGCGGGCGCTGGCGCTGCACGCGTCGGCGCTGATCCTGGTGCACAACCACCCTTCGGGCGACGCGACGCCAAGCGAGGCGGATGTCGAGATGACGGCGCGGCTGATGCGGGCGGCGGCGGAGATGGAGATCAGCCTGCATGACCACATCATCGTGACCGGTGAGGGCCACAGCTCGTTCCGGCGGCTTGGGCTGATCTAGCCGACCGCGCGCGTCGAACCGAGGGCGGCGGGCGCCATGTCCATGATTTGGACGGAAACGAGAACACATCAGGCCGGATTTATGGAGACAAGGTAAAATTACAGAACGAACGTAGCCGATAGGTTCGTATTTTTAGGATCTGTTAACTATGGTTGCCTCAATGTTCAGGGCATGCCGACGCAACCCCGAACGACCCGCTCCGCCACCAACTGCCCGCACGGCGTGCGCCTGGCCGCCCTCGCTGTCGCGACCGGCGCCGCCATCGGCAGCATCTACCTGCCGCAACCGCTGCTGCGCCCGATCGGCGAGGCCTTCGGCACGCGAAACGCCGCCGCCCTGCCCGCCATGGCGCTGCTCGGCTATGCCGCCGGTGTTCTGGGGCTCGCCTGGCGCAAGGGCGTGGCGGCGGGCCCGCAGCAGATCCTGCTGCATGGCGGGGCGCTTGCCGTGGCCCTGCTTCTGCTCGCCGCGGCGCCGGGTCCCGGCGTGGCCCTCGTCGCAGCGCTGCTCATCGGTCTCGGCGCCTCCGTCACGCAGCGCATGGTCGCCGCCGCAGCAGCGGGCGCCTCCGCCGCGCAGCGCGGGGCGACCATGGCCGTGGTGATCGCGTCGGGCCTCGCCGGCATCCTGGCCACGCGGCTTTCCGCCGACGTGCTGGCCGAGGCGCTGGGCTGGCGGGCCGTTGCGGTACTGATGGCGCTGCTGCTTGGCATCGCCATCGCGGCCGTCGCCCTCACCCTTCCCGCCGCGGCGCTGTCACCAACCACGCCAAGCCCGCTGGCCGGCGCGCCATGGGCCGATCAGCCCGCGTTGCGCAGCGCTGTTGCCAGCCAGGCCGCCGCTTTCGGCGCGATGCAGGCCTGCTGGACCGCTCTCCCCACAAGCCTGCCCGATTCCGGGCTGCGACTGGGGGCGACGGTCGCCGCTGGCATCGTGGGCATTGTCACGGCGCTGCTGGCCGGGCGGCTCGCGGCGCGGTTCGGCGCACGCCGCCTGGCCGCTGCGGCAACAACGACGGCGCTGGCCGGGGCGCTGCTGTCGGCCGGCTTCGGGCCGGGCGGCGCGATGGTCGGCCTGCTGATGGCCGAGGCGGGGGCGCAGGGCGCGCTGGTTGCCAACCACGTCAGGGCGCAAGCCGGCGCCACCGCCCGGCTGCAGACCGCAGCAACACTGACCTTCCTCGCCTTCCTCGGCGGCGCCGCCGGCAGCGCGCTGGCCGCTTCACTCGGCAGCACCGCCGCGGGCCTCGGCCCCGGCTTGGTCCTGCTGTCGCTTTGGCGCAGCGGCGTGCTTGGCGCCCGGACGCGTGACCCCACCCTGCCCGCCCCGGCGCCCAGCGCCGCGGCGTCGGCCCGAGATGCCGCGCCCATGACGGTGCGCGCGCATGGCCGCGGCGAAGCCGCGGTCTCCCCCCGCCTCCGCGTGAGGCTCCTCCCGTGACCAGAAAGGACACGACCACCATGACCGACACCCGCCAGACCACCGCCCCGGCCGCTTCCGCTCCGACCGTGGCGCCTGCCGCCCAGGTTACCGATGCCGGCACGCTCCGCCTCGGGGGCATGAGCCCCCTCTTCCCGGCTGGCGCGGTCGCCGATGCCGGCAAGCTGCGCCTCGGCGGCATGAGCCCGCTCTTCGGCCGCAGCTGAGCCTCGCCCATGCCAGCCCGGCCGCTTCGCGCGGCCGGGCTGGCTGGTCCTGCCCTTGCTCGCCGAACGGAGCACCTGCCGATGTCGCACACCGATGCCGAACCCCTTGTCCGCTTCTACCAGGTCGCCGGTACCGGCCGGCCGCCACAGCGCGCCGATCGCTCGGCCGGCGGCACCCTGCCAACCCGCGCCTTCCGCTACTGCGAGGCGGTGTCCAGCGCCTCGGGCTTCGGCTGGCTGGTGTTCCCACCGATGGATTTGAAGGTTGTCTGGGATGGGACCGAGATTTTCTGGACCTGGGACGGAACGCAGGACTGGCATCGCCTCGGCATCAACCAGTTCCCTGACTTCCGCGGCCACTTCGATGCGGCGGCGCCACAGGGGCTTCAGGGCTATTCGCCTCCCTTCATCGGCGCCCTGCAGGAGCCCGGGTTGCTGAACCTCTGGTCGGGCCTCTTTGCCCGCAGCCGTCCCGGCTGGAGCCTGCTGCTGCGCCCCCCGGCCAATTTGCCGCGAACGGGCGGCCACGAGACCTATGAAGGCGTGATCGAAGCCGATCGCTGGTTCGGCCCGCTCTTTGTGAATCTTCGCCTGACTCGCACCCATTTGCCCATCGAGTTCAGCCGCGACGTGCCGCTGTTCCAAGTGCAGCCCATCCCGCGGGAGGCGCTGCGCGACGATAGCCTGAACGGCTTCCGTGTGGAGGCGGGCCTCGAGGCCTTTGGCGACGCCGAGTGGGAGGATTACCGCCGCAGCATCGTCGCGCCGCGCGCGGCAGGCAACTGCCCAATCGGGCATGACGCAACCCTGGTGCGCCGGCGCCGCCGCGCCGAGGCAGAAGCCGCTTGAGCGCGACGCGGCGTTGGCCCGGGCCGGTTCAAGACCGCGCACCACGCCGTTGGCGGCGCGCGCCGAGCGCTGCCTGGTGGCTCGCGCCGGGCGGCTTCGAATGTGAAGACGGCACGCGCGCGGTGGCGTTGGGTAAACCGCTGCTGACTAACGCCAAAACCCGCTTGAATGGCGTCCCCTAGGGGATTCGAACCCCTGTTACCGCCGTGAGAGGGCGGTGTCCTAGGCCTCTAGACGAAGGGGACCCGGATGCAGCCCGTGGCGCCGGGGCGCTGCGGGAGGCGCTACCTAGCGCCCCCGCCGCGGCTTATCAAGCGGCGCCGCGACGGTTTTCGCTGCCGCCTTGTAGCGGCCCTCGCGACAGGCGTCGGAGCAGTAACGCACCTCGTCCCACACACGCGCCCATTTCTTCCGCCAGGCGAAGGGCCGGCCGCAATGGGCGCAGGGCTTCTCCGGCAGGTTCGGCTTGTGGTGCGCCATGCGTCGCGCCGCTTCAGCCGGGCCGGATCAATCGGCGGCCCGCAATTCGCCCAGCACGCGGCCGCGCCGCGGCTCCACCAGCAGTACGCGCTCGGTGCCATCGGGGCGGGTCACCAGCACCGCGAGGCGCCCCTCCGCCGTCGCCACGCCCAGGATGCGCGTGCCGGCGGGCTGGCCCAGCGAGGCCGGCGGCAGCGCCGCCTCGCCCGCCGCGCCGCCGACGCGCTGGACGAGAAGCACAACCAGGACCACGGTGGCGACGACGATCAGCACCCCCATCCCGATCACCAGACCCTTGAGTGCCGCCACGCCAATCCTCCATCCCGATCCCGCCGGCGAGATCCGCACCGTCACCGCGCCGCCGGAGGCGGCGGGCAGCCGGGCCGACCGCTTCCTGACGGAGGCGATAGGGGGTCTGTCGCGCTCCCGGGTCAAGGCGCTGATCGAAGCGGGGCATGCCAGCCGCGATGGCCAGCGCGTGGCGGACCCTGCGGAGGCGGTGCGCGCCGGCGCCACCTATGCGCTGGTGCTGCCGCCACCGGAGCCCGCCACGCCGCAGCCCCAGGCGATGGCGCTGTCGATCCTGTTCGAGGACCGCCACCTGATCGTGCTGGACAAGCCGGCGGGGCTGGTGGTGCACCCCGCCCCGGGCAATCTGGACGGCACGCTGGTGAACGCGGTGCTGGCCCATGCGGCGGAGGATTTGACGGGAATCGGCGGCGAGAAGCGCCCGGGCATCGTGCATCGGCTGGACAAGGAGACCTCCGGCGTCATGGTGGTGGCGAAGTCCCAGCAGGCGCACACGGCGCTGTCGGAAGCCTTCGCGACTCGCGACCTCGATCGCGAATACCTCGCCCTGGTCTGGGGCCTGCCCTCGCCCACCGCCGGCGAGGTCGAGGCGCCGATCGGCCGGCACCCCACGGACCGCAAGCGGATGACAGTTGCGCAACGTGGCGGCAAGGACGCCCTCACCCGCTACCGCACCGAGCGCGGATTCGCCGCCGCCGCGGCGCTGCTGCGCTGCCGCCTGGCGACCGGGCGGACGCACCAGATTCGCGTCCACCTCGCCCATATCGGCCACCCGCTGGTGGGTGATCCGGTGTATCTTCGCCGCACGCCGGCCGCGGCGCGCAGCCTTCCGGCCGGTTTGCGCGACACGCTGTTGGCCTTTCCGCGCCAGGCGCTGCACGCGGCCAGCCTCGGCTTCCGCCACCCGGTGACGGGCGTGGCGCTGAGCTTCACCACGCCGATGCCGCCCGACATGGCGGCGCTGGTCGCGGCGCTCGATGCGGGTGTTACCGGCGTGTAACGCTCGGTAAACCAACCTTACCAGTCGGTTTTTCTTGCCCTTGAATGCGGAACCCGCTAGACAGTTTGGGAAGCCGGTTCCAACGGGTGCCGCTTGCCTCTCCCGCGCCATGTGCGGGAAGCCCCATCGCACAACACCTCGTCGTGACCGAGGTGGCAGCGAACCGGGAGGGCCCGCAGGAGTTGGGCTGACACGCACGGCCGCACCGGTATCCCGCCGTCACGGGGGGTGCCAGCGGCCAAGGAGGCCAGAGTTCAGATGGCTGCCATGTCCATCCCGATCGCCCCGGAGGGCAACCTTTCCCGCTACCTCCAGGAGATCCGCAAGTTTCCGATGCTCACCGCCGAGGAGGAGTACAACCTCTCGAAACGGTGGAAGGACCAGGGCGATGAGCCTGCGGCCCACAAGCTGGTCACCTCGCATCTGCGCCTCGTGGCGAAGATCGCCATGGGCTACCGCGGCTATGGCCTGCCGGTGGGTGAGCTGATCTCCGAAGGCAATGTCGGCATGATGCAGGCCGTCAAGCGCTTCGACCCTGATCGCGGCTTCCGCCTGGCCACCTACGCCATGTGGTGGATCCGCGCGGCCATCCAGGAATACATCCTGCACAGCTGGTCGCTGGTGAAGATGGGCACGACGGCGGCGCAGAAGAAGCTGTTCTTCAACCTCCGCCGGCTGAAGGGCCAGATGGCGGCGCTGGAGGAAGGCGACCTGAAGCCCGAGCAGGTCGAGAAGATCGCCCGCGTGCTGCAGGTGCCGGAGGCCGACGTGGTCTCCATGAACCGCCGCCTCGCCTCGCCCGACAACAGCCTGAACGCCCCCGTCCGCGCCGATTCGGATGGCGAGTGGCAGGATTGGCTGGTGGATGACAGCGAGAGCCAGGAGACCGAGCTGGCCGAGCGGGAGGACATGTCCAACCGCCGCGAACTGCTCGGCGAAGCGCTGAAGACGCTGAACGACCGGGAACGCCACATCCTGATCGAGCGGCGCCTGAAGGACGAGCCCACCACGCTGGAGGAGCTCAGCCAGCAGTACAACATCAGCCGCGAGCGCGTGCGCCAGATCGAGGTGCGCGCCTTCGAGAAGCTGCAGAAGAGCATGAAGACGCAGATCGTCGAGCGCAGGCTCGCGGTCTGAGGATCGCTAAGGCGCGCGGTCGGGAGCCAGCCCGGCTGGTCGTCTAACGGGCGCGGCGGCGCGGCTGGGCGGTCGGGGCAGGTTCGCCCGGCCGCCCGGCATGTTGCCCCGGCAAAGGGCCCGGCGGTGCTTCCGCCGGGCCTTTTTTGCGTCCGGTGGCACGCCGATCACCCCGCGGCATGGCGCATATCCGCGCCCCGGATTGGATCAGGCACCCCGCGCGCCCCATCCTTGGTGCCGCAACAGGAGCCACCGCCATGTCCGCAACCCTCGAAGCGCCCACCGCCCCCTATGCCGCGGCCGCCGGCACGCGAATCGGCCACGTCCATCTCAAGGTCGCCGACCTCGACCGCGCCCTCGCCTTCTGGCGCGACATCATCGGCCTCAGCGTGCAGCAGCGCATGGGTGACCAGGCGGTGTTCCTCTCGGTCGATGGCTATCACCACCACATCGCGCTCAACACCTGGGAAAGCGCCGGCGGCAGCCCGCCCGCCCGCGGCACCACGGGCCTTTTCCACGTGGCGCTGCTGTATCCGGACCGGCCGGCCCTGGCGCGCGCGCTGCAGGCCCTGGTCGCGGCCGGCTGGCCCCTGGAGGGGGCGAGCGACCATGGCGTGTCCGAGGCGCTGTATCTGCGCGACCCCGATGGCAATGGCGTGGAGCTGTACCGCGACCGCGACCCGGCGGAATGGCCGCGCGATGCGGCGGGCCGGCTGGCCATGGTGACGCGCCGGCTGGACCTGCGGGCCCTGCTGGCCGAGGCAGGGTAACGGAGGTTCGCCGCCGCTACGGCCAGATGTCGCTCAACGCGGCGTTGGGCGCGATGGGCGGCGAGTCGTCGTTGACGATGGTGGCGATCACCGTCGTCCGGCTGGTGTCCAGCACGGCGCCGCCGGTGATGCTGGTGAGCTCCACGTAGAAGGTCTCGTCGCCCTCGAAGCCGGTGTCGCCCAGCACGGCCACACCGAAGCTCTTGCGCGTCTCCCCGGGCAGGAAATTCACCAGGCCGCTGCGCGCGGTATAGTCCTCGCCCGCGCGCGCGCCGCCATTGGCGGTGGCGAAGCCGACGCGCACCGTGGTCAGCGCCGCGGCCGAAAGCCCCACGGTGATCACCATGTTCTTGATGCCCGAATGGCCCTCGGTGGTGTCGGCGTACAGGGCGGTGAAGCCGGCCGTCGGCATCGTCAGCGGATCGTCGTTGACGATGGTGGCCAGCGCCGAGATGCGGTCCGTGCCCAGCACCGCGCCGCCCGTCACCGCCGTGAGGTCGAGGTAGAAGCTCTCATCCGCCTCGTTCACCGTGTCGGGCAGCAGCGCCACGCCGAAGGTCTTGCGCGTCTCGCCCGGCAGGAAGGTGATGATGCCACTGCGCGCCGTGTAGTCCTCGCCGGCGCGGGCCGAGCCGTTGGAGGTGGCGAAGCTGACGCGCACCGTGGTCAGCGGCGCTTCCGTCAGGCCGATGGTGAAGGCCATGTTGCGCATGCCGGTCTGGCCCTCGGCGAGATCGACATAGTTCGTCACCAGGAAGGCCACGGGCATCGTCACCGGATCGTCATTCACGATGGTGCCCAGCGCGGAGGTGCGCTCGGTGCCCATCACGGCGCCGCCCGTCACCTGCATCAGGTCCACATAGAAGGTTTCGCTGGCCTCGTTCAGCGTGTCGGACAGAACCTGCACGGCGAAGGTCTTCATCGTCTCGCCGGCGGCGAAGGTCATCACGCCGAAGCGCGCGGTGTAGTCCACCCCGGCCAGGGCCGAACCGTTGGAGGTGCCGAGGGTGACGAAGACGCTGCTGGTGGCAGCGGCCGACAATTCCACGGCGAACAGCAGGTTGCGCCAGCCGCTCTGCCCTTCCAGCCCATCGGCGAAGCTGTAGCGGAAATTCACCGAGGGCAGTGGAGCAGGCATGGGCGGGCGGCCTCGTGGCGGCCCCGCGGTCGGGCCGAGACGCACGGCCGGGGGATTCGTTAACGCTCCGTCAACGAAACATCCGCTTCACGTCAACGTCAACCAAAAGTTGAAGGCTCCGCCTGCGCGGTACGGTACAGGGATCGCGGCGCAGCGGAACGCCACTACCCTGCGAACGGGTCCTTCAGCATGATCGTGTCGTCGCGGTCCGGCGAGGTGCTGAGCAGCACCACCGGCGCCTCCACCAGCTCCTCGATCCGGCGGACATATTTCACCGCCTCGGCCGGCAGCTCGGCGTAGCTGCGGGCACCCATGGTCGAGCCCGGCCAGCCGGCCAGGACCTCATAGACCGGCTCGGCCTTCTCCTGCGCGGCGATCGAGGCCGGCAGGCGCTTCACCACCTCGCCCCCGATCCGGTAGCCGGTGCAGATGCGCAGCTCCGGCAGGCCGTCCAGCACGTCGAGCTTGGTCAGCACCAGCCCCTCGATGCCGCCCACCTTCACCGCCTGGCGCACCATGCAGGCATCGAACCAGCCGCAGCGGCGCGGCCGGCCGGTGACGGTGCCGAATTCGCGCCCGCGCTCGCCCAGGCGCCGGCCGGTCTCGTCCTGCAGCTCGGTCGGGAAGGGCCCGCTGCCCACGCGCGTGGTGTAGGCTTTGGCGATGCCCAGCACATAGCCGATCTGCTTCGGCCCCACCCCGGCCCCGGCGGCCGCATTGCCGGCGACGGTGTTGGAGGAGGTGACGAAAGGGTAGGTGCCGTGGTCGACATCCAGCATCACCGCCTGCGCGCCCTCGAACAGCACGCGCTTGCCGGCGCTGCGGGCCTCGTCCAGCAGCGCCCAGACGGGCTCGGCGAAGGGCAGCAGCTGCGGTGCGAGGTCCAGCAGCAGGTCCAGCAGCGCCTGCTTCTCGAAGGTGGCGGCCCCCAGGCCGCGCAGCAGCGTGTTGTGGTGCAGCAGCAGTTCGTCCAGCTTGCGCGCCAGCACCTCGGGCTCGGCCAGGTCCGAAAGGCGGATGGCGCGGCGGGCCACCTTATCCTCATAGGCCGGGCCGATGCCGCGCCCGGTGGTGCCGATGGCATGCGCGCCGCGCGCCACCTCCCGCGCCTTGTCCAACGCCGGATGCACGGGGAGGATCAGCGGCACGTTCTCGGCGATGCGCAGATTGGCCGGCGTGACGGAAAGCCCCTGCGCAGTGACGCGGGCGATCTCGGCCAGCAGCGCCTGCGGGTCCAGCACCACGCCATTGCCGATGATGCCGAGCTTGCCGCGCACCACGCCGGAGGGCAGCAGGCTCAGCTTGTAGGTCTCGTTGCCCACCACCAGCGTGTGGCCGGCATTGTGGCCGCCCTGGAAGCGCACCACGATGTCGGCGCGGCTGGCCAGCCAATCCACCACCTTGCCCTTGCCCTCGTCGCCCCACTGGGCGCCGATCACCGCGACATTGGCCATTGCGTCAGTCCTCCAGCGCGCGCCATTCGCCGCGCAGATCCATCGCGTGGGTGCAGCGCAGCCGCGCCGCCGTATCGGCCGCCGACAGGGCCGGCACCGTCGCCATCCCGCGCGCGCGCAGCGCGGCGGCAGCGGCGGGCGGCGCGCCGATCGGCACGAAGACGCGCGCGCGCGGCGGGCGCGGGGCCACGGCGCGGGCCAGCGCATCGGGGTAGAGCGTCATGCCCGTGGCGGGCTCCGCACCCGACATGTAGCGCCCGCCGCGCGCCAACTCGCCCGTCAGCCCCTCGCCGAACACGGTGAAGGCGACGCCGGTGTGGTATCGCAGGCCGCGGAACTCCACCGGGTCCAGCGTAACGCGCAGGCCCGGCAGATGGGCGCGCAGCGCCGCCACCATCGCCGCCGCGTTGTCGGCCATGGCGCGCGCCGCGGGCGGCAGCGCCGCCGCCTCCAGCGCCGCCAGCGCGCCATCCACCGGCCCCGCGGCGGCCAGCAGCCGCGGCAGCAGCTGCGCCGCCATGCCCGAGGCCGCGCCCAGCTCGGCCACCGCCGCGGCGTCCTTGCGGTCCAGCGCGCGGGCCAGCGCCTGCCGCGCAGCACCCTCCACCCCCGCCGCATCCAGCAGCGCCGGCGCCAGGCGCGGCAGCGTGATGTCGAGGGTCACATGGCCCGCGCCCACAGCCGCCAGCGCCGCCACGGCCACCGCCGCCACCTCGGCATCGGCCTCGGCGCTGTCCACGCCGATCAGCTCGATCCCCGCCTGCGGCAATTGCCGCGCCGGGGCCAGCTGCGTGCCGCGCACGCGCAGCACCTGGCCCGCGTAGCTCAGGCGCAGCGGGCGTGGCAGGTGCGCCAGCCGTGTCGCGGCGACGCGCGCCACCTGCGGCGTGGTGTCGGCGCGCAGCCCCATCATGCGCTGGCTGACCGGGTCCATCAGCCGGAAGGTCTGCTCCGCCACGGCGGCGCCGGAGCCCGCGAAGAGGCTGTCCTCGAATTCCAGCAACGGTGGCTTCACGCGCTCATAGCCGAAGCGCGCGAAGGTCTCGGCCAGCACCTCCACCAGCAGCGCCTCCCGCTCGGCCTCGGGGGGCAGCAGGTCGGCCAGGCCGGCGGGCAGCAAGGCGGGGTTGGGCGGGTCGTCGGTCATGGCTGTGGGGTGCGCCGCGGTGCTGCGGTGAAAGGGCGGCGCGTGTGTGGCAGGGGGGGCGGGCCGCCGCAACCCCTGCCGGCGGATCAGCGCAGCCTCATCCCAGGATGATGTCGAACACCGCGCGCTCGCCCTCATCCGTGGGCTCCAGCCGCGCCAGCAGCAGGGCGCGCTGCGCCTCCGGCAGGCGGCGCAGCAGGCCGTCGCCGGCGTTGCGCGCCTCGTCGGGGAAATAGACCTGCGTGGTCAGCCCCGCTCCACCGCCCGGCGGCTCGGCCCGCAGATGGATATGCGCGGTGCGGCCGGGATACAGGCCCGGGCGGATGGTGCGGAAGGCGTAGGCGCCGGCGCCATCGGCTGTTGTGCGGCCATAGCCCTGGAAGCCGGCATCGCGCTCGGTAAGGCGCGCATCGCCGGGGTGCAGGTAGATGCCCGCCGCATCGGCCTGCCAGATCTCGACGCGCGCGCCCGGCAGCGCCCCGCCATCGGCGCGCCGCACCCGCCCCACCAGCAGCAGCGGGCGCCCGCGCGCCGGCTGCGCCTGGCCGGCGACGCGGCGCAGATCGGCATCCGCATCGGCGGGAATGGCGCGCGGGTAGTAGGGGCCGGTCATCTGCGCCGGCGTGGGGGCCAGCTGCGCCTGCGCGCCGGCGGGCAGCAGCGCCCCGCCCAGCACGATCAGCCCTCGACGAGGCAGCAACAGGCGCGGCGCGGGGAATGGCATGCGATGGGTCCTTGCGGTGCCTGCGCATTGAACCCGGCGGCGCGCGCCGGCCAAGTCACGAAGCGTGACGGGCCGCGCCATGTTATCGCCACGCCGCCGCGCCCATCTTGGCGCGGCCAGTCCTGGAGACCCCGATGCGCCGCCTGCTGCCGCTGCTCGCCCTGCTCGCCGCCTGCGCCGATCCCGCCGCACAGCAGCTGGGCGGGCTCGGAGACCCGGTGCGCGCCGCCTCCCTCGCCGCGCCCTCCATGCTGGGCGATACGGCGCGCCTCGCCGGCCGCCCCGCCGCCGCGGCGCGCGCCGCCGTGCAGCTGGAGGTGCTGACCGAGGGCTTCGCCAGTGACCCGATCTACGCGCCGGAAGCCAGCATCGCCGTGCTGAACGCCACGCGCCTCGGCCGCGCCGAGATGCGCGCGGCGCTGGGCATCGCGCCCGACGCGCCGACGGATCTTGTGGTCGCCGCGCTGCGCGATGCGGCGGCGGCGCTGGATGCCGGCAGCCGCGTGCGCGCCGAGGCGGCGCTGACCGGCCCCGCCTTCCCCGCCGGCGGCGCCGCCACGCTCACGCGCCTCAACACCCTGCCCCACCTGCCGCGCGTGGCCGAGGCAGCGGGTGCTGCCAATGTCGAGATCCGCAACCGCGACAATCGCGGCCGGACGGGCTGAGGCCGGGTAGACCAGCGTCCGATCGGCCGGGACCGCCGCGCGGACACACGCAGCCCCACCAGCCTGCGGAGACAAAGGGTGATCGGATGGATGCGCGGCCTGGTGCGAACGCTCTGGGCCATCGCGCGCAACAGCCGGGTCGATGTCGGCGAGGGGTTGCGGCCGGGCAGCGGCGCATCGGCGCTGTATCTGTTCCTGGTTCTGGTGTTCCTGCTCGTCGGCGGCGTGCTGCTGGCGCTGGGCTTCGATCTGGATCGCGTCGATGCCTGGCTCGCCGGGCATGCGACCTGGTTCGACCTTGTCGGCACGATCCTGTTCAAGGCGCTGCTGGCGCTGTTGCTGCTGGCCTGCGTCACGGTCGGTGCCGCCGGCCTGCTGGCGCGCTGGCGCAGGCTTCGCGGCGGCCCGCGGGGCGATGATTTCGGCTGGGGTGCCATGATCCTGGCGTTGATCATCGGCTACTTCGCGGCGGTCGGCCTGTTCCGTTAGCCGGGCGGGCGCGGCTACGCCGCGGGCCGCTCGGGCAGGCCGGCGGCCGCGAGCAAGGCGTCGCGCTCGGCCTCCGTCAGGCGCAGCCATGTCAGCGCCGCGTCGAGCGGCATCGCCACCCCGCCGCCTGGCGCTGCGACGCCCAGGACCAGCGCCGGTGGCCCCTGCGCGGGCCGCACCATCGGGAACAGGGCCTCGCCACGCGGGTTGCGCCAGGGGATCTCGAGGTCTGAGCCGAGCGCGTGCAGCCGAAAGCCGGTGCTGCGCCGGCTTCGCGCCCCGCCTTCGGCCGGGGCGCGGGGCGAAAGGCGCAGCAGCACCGGCGTCAGCACCTGCCCGGACAGGGCCCTGCGCATGCGCCGTCGGATCCGCAGGTCCTCGACGATGCCGCGCGCGAACCACAGCGCCGCGGCCAGGCCAGCGCCGACGAAGAAGGCCAGCAGCAGCACGCGGTTCACCACGCGCTCCAGCGCCGCATCGACGGTCAGCCGATGCGGCTCCGCCGGCAGCCCCAGCACGCGCAGCTCCGCCAGCGCCGCGGGCCGGCCGAAGAAATGCGCGTAGCTGACGTTGCGGCTCTGCCAGAGCCCGCCCGACACGCGCGCGCGCAGTTCGAGGTCGCATTCCGTCACCACCACGGCGACGAAGCGGCACCGGCTGGCGGGCCCGAGATACTGCTCCGCCATCACCACCGCCTTGCCTGACAGCGCCAGCGGCACGTCGGTGGTCAGCAGCGGCAGCCACGAGGAGGACATGGACAGGACGACGAGAGGCAGCAGGATCGGCCCCCAGAACAGCTGCCCCATCAGGCTCCACAGGCCGGGCGCGGGCGGGCGCACCTTCAGCGCGCGGCGGGGAAAGGCGGCGCGGATGGCCTGCAGGCGCGCTTCCGCCGCGCGCAACTCGCGCCCGGCCTCGCGATCCGTCGTGCTGCCGCGCCAGTTCATGGCGCGGATCGCCTCAGCGGCAGCGGCAGGCCCCGCCGACGTCCGAGCGCAGAGTCTGCCGCACCCAGGTGACGCCATCCGGCTGGAAGTCGAAGGAGGGCCCGATGATGCAGATTTCCGAATGGCCGCGGCCGCTCTGCATCTGCGACATCGTGGCGCGTTCGACCATGATGCGGTTGTTCACGCAGTAGACCACCGCGGGCGTGCTCTGCGCGAGGGCGGCGGGCGCCGCGGCACAGGACAGCACGATCATCGCACCCAGGATATTCCGCATGATCCAACCCCTGCTCCACCGCGCCGCGGACAGCCTGCGTGCTGTCCGCGGCGGGCGCAAGGGAGCGGCCGTGCCGTTCAGAAAGCCAGCGGCACCGCGCGCACCACCAGCGGCAGGCCGCGCACCGTGGCCAGCACGGCATCGGGCACCGGGCCGTCGAGGCCGACAAGGCAAATGGCATCGCCGCCCGGCGCGTTGCGGCCGAGGTGGAAGGTGGCGATGTTGATGCCCGCCTCGGCCAGCGTGGTGCCGAAGCGGCCGATGAAGCCGGGGCGGTCCTGGTTCGTCACATACAGCATGTGCGGCGCGAAGTCGGCCTCCACCGGAATGCCCTTGATCTCCACCAGCCGCGGCTTGCCGGTGCCCACTAGCGTGCCTGCCACGCTGCGCGTCTGCGCCGCCGTCACCACCGTGACGCGCAGCAGCGTCGCGTAGTCGCCGGCGCGTTCCAGCACCGTCTCCGCCACCTCGATGTCGCGCTCGCGCGCCACCACGGGGGCATTCACCATGTTCACCGAGCCCGACATCGGCGTCAGCACGCCGGCCAGCGCGGCGGCGGTCAGCGGCCGGCGGTTGAGCTCCGCCGCCTGGCCCTCGTATTCCACGCGGATCGCGCGGATCGGGTCGTTCTGCGCCACGGTCAGCTGCCCGGCCAGCGCGCCCAGTTGCCGCGCGAGTTCCATGTAGGGCTTGAGGCGCGGCGCCTCCTCGGCCGTCACGCTCGGCATGTTGATGGCGTTGGAGACCGCGCCGCTCAGCAGGAAGTCGCTCATCTGCTCGGCCACCTGCAGCGCCACATTCTCCTGCGCCTCGGCGGTGGCGGCACCCAGATGCGGCGTGCAGACCACGTTGTCGAGGCCGAACAGCGGGCTGTCGGTGGCGGGCTCGTGCTCGAACACGTCGAGTGCGGCGCCGGCCAGGTGGCCCGATTGCAGCGCCTCGAACAGCGCGGCCTCGTCCAGCAGGCCGCCGCGCGCGCAGTTGATCACCCGCGCGCCCTTCTTCATGGCGAAGATGCGCTCGCGGCTCAGGATGTTCTTCGTCTGCTCGGTGAAGGGGGCGTGGATGGTGATGATGTCGGCGCGCGCCACCAGCGCGTCCAGCTCCACCTTCTCCACGCCGATCTCGAGGGCGCGCTTGTCGGAGAGGAAGGGATCATAGGCGATCACCTTCATGTGCAGCCCGGTGGCGCGGTTCGCGACGATCGAGCCGATATTGCCCGCCCCCACCAGGCCGAGCGTCTTGCCCGAGAGCTCGACGCCCATGAAGCGGTTCTTCTCCCACTTCCCGGCCTTGGTGCTGGCCGAGGCCTCGGGGATCTGCCGCGCGAGCGCAAACATCATCGCGATGGCGTGCTCGGCGGTGGTGATGGCGTTGCCATGCGGCGTGTTCATCACCACCACGCCGCGCGCCGTGGCCGAGGACACATCGACATTGTCCACGCCGATGCCCGCGCGGCCCACCACGCGCAGCCGCGGCGCGGCATCCAGCATTTCCCGAGTTACCTTCGTGGCGCTGCGAATGGCCAAGCCATCATACTCGCCGATGATGGCGCGAAGTTCCGCGGGCGTCAGGCCGGGACGGAAATCCGTGTCGATGCCGCGCGCCCGAAAAATGGCGATGGAGGCGGGCGAGAGCTTGTCGCTGATGAGAACCTTCGGCATCACGCGGCCGCCCTCGCGAATTCGGCTTCCACACCCGCAAACGCCCAGTCGAGCCAGGGCAGCAGGGCGACGATGTCGGCGGTCTCCACCGTCGCACCACCCCAGATGCGCAGGCCCGGCGGCGCGTCGCGGTAGTTCGCGGCATCCAGCGCCACGCCTTCCTTCTCCAGAAGCCCGGCCAGCTTCTTCGCCGCCGCTGCCTGCCCCTCGGCATCCAGTGCGACGAACCAGGGTGCCACGATCTTCAGGCAGATCGAGGTGCAGGAGCGCGTGGCCGGATCCTCGGCCAGGAAATCCGCCCAGCCCGATTGCGCCACCCAGCCCGCGATGGCCGCGAGGTTCGCCTCCGAGCGCGCGACGAGGCCCTTCAGCCCGCCCACGCCCTCGGCCCAGCGCAGCCCATCCAGCGCGTCCTCGACGCAGAGCATGGAGGGGGTGTTGATGGTCTCGCCCTTGAAGATGCCCTCGGCCAGCTTGCCGCCCTTCGCCAGGCGGAACACCTTCGGCATCGGCCAGGCGGGGGTGTGGGATTCGAGGCGCGCCACCGCGCGCGGCGAGAGTGCGAGCATGCCATGCGCGGCCTCGCCCCCCAGCACCTTCTGCCAGGACCAGGTCACCACATCCAGCTTGTGCCAGGGCAGCTCCATGGCGAAGGCGGCGGAGGTGGCGTCGCAGATGGCAAGGCCTTCGCGGCTATCGGGAATCCACGCGCCATCGGGCACGCGCACGCCGCTGGTGGTGCCGTTCCACACGAACACCACGTCGCGCGACCAATCTAGGGCCTTGAGGTCCGGCAGCTTGCCATAGGGCGCCTTCAGCACCCGCGCATCGGCCAGCTTGAGTTCCTTCACCACATCGGCGGCCCAATCGGCCGAGAAGGATTCCCAGGCGGGAATCTCCACGCCGCGCGCGCCGAGCAGCGACCACATGGCCATCTCCACCGCCCCGGTGTCGGAGCCGGGGACGATGCCGAGCCGCCAATCGGCCGGCATGCCCAGCACGGCCTTCGAGCGGGTGATGACCTCGTTGAGCCGCGCCTTCGGCCCCGCGGCGCGATGGCTGCGGCCAAGCTCGGCGCCGGCCAGCGCCTCCAGCGTCCAGCCAGGACGCTTGGCGCAGGGGCCGGAGGAGAAGCGGGGGTTGGTCGGCTTGGCGCCGGGGCGCGGACGGAGTCCGGGTGTCGCGGTCATGGCATGCTCCCTTCCAGAAGCTGATGCGCCCCGGTGGGGGGGCGTAGCCCGGGGCGAGGGTTAGCGCCGCGGTGCCACGGGCGTCAATGCGCCGCTCAATGCCCCTCGGGCCGCAGGAACACCCCCGCGCGCGCCGCCAGCGCCGTGCGCCAGCCGACATAGGCCGTGATGCCCGTGGTCAGCAGCAGCGCCGCCCAGCCCATCACCGGCGGAAAGCCCAGCACCACCACCATGATGGCGAAGGCGGCCGTGGGAAAGGTGAGGCCCCACCAGGCCGGGCCGAAGGGCACCGCCACCAATTCGCGCGCCAGCGAAAGCAGCACCGCCGCGAACAGCAGCGCCACGCCCGCCAGCATCAGCACGGCGCCGCTGGTGCTGCCAGTCAGCGCCACCAGCGCCAGCGCGCCCACGGCCGGCGGTGCGAGGAAGATCGTCAGGGCGGGCTTCAGCGGCGGGGGCAGCGGCGGGCCGGCGAACAGCCTGTGCAGCAGCAGCGGCAGCACGGCCAGCCACAGCACCAGCCCCACGCCGAACATCATCCAGGATGCGTCGATGAAGCCCATGCGCGCGCCGAAGGCCGGCGCCAGGATATTGCCCACGAAGGGGATCAGCAGCGGCGGCGCCAGCATCGCCGCCTCGCCTCGCCCGCCCAGCACGCGGCGCAGCAGCAGCATGGCAACGACCAGGTGGAGCGGTATCGCGACGCCCCACAGCGCCGCGCCGAAGCCGTGGTGGTAGGGCCAGGCCGCGGCCGAGAGGATCATCAGCCCGATGGTCGGCGCCGCGGCGAAGGAGACGCGCACCGGGTGCTGCAGCTCCGCCAGGAAGGCGCCGGTGTGGCGCAGCGCGCGCAGCCCGTGCAGCCCGACGACGACGATCCAGGCCAGTGCCGTCAGCAGCAGGATGGCCTCGCCGATCGCGGCCGGGGCGCCGAGCGCGGCCGCGGCCTCGCGCCAAGCCAGGCCGACGCCACCCGTGCCCATCGGGATGGCCAGCAGCGGCAATGGCAGATGCGCCAGGCTCGGCTTCACGCTCACAGGCAGGCTTCCCCCTTCAGCACCATCACGCAATCGCCGCCCACGGTGGCGCGGATGCCATCGGCGGCGCGGCGCGCGGTGGTGCGCAGCAGGCTCGGCCGGCCCATCTCCACGCCCTGCACGATGTCCCAGGCGCCCTCCGCCGCGCTGCCGAGCGAGAGCAGCAACGCGGCCAGCGGCGCCGCCGCGCTGCCCGTCGCCGGGTCCTCGCCGACGCCGAGCGAGGGGCTGAACATGCGCGCGCGCACGGCCTCGCCGTCCCTCGCATAGAGGTAGATCGCCGCGCGGCTGGCCAGCGCCGGGATGGTCTGTGCGACGCGCCGGAATTCGGCGGTGTCCGACGCGGCGCGGGCCAGCGCGGCGGGTGTCACCTGCATCAGCACGAAGGGGTTGCCGACACTCGCGATCACCGGGCGGTGGCTATCGGTCACCACCTCCCACGGCTCGATCCCCGCGCAGCCGGCCAGCTGCACAGGCGTGAATTCCGCGCCGAGCGTCAGCGGCTGCGGCGCGGCAATCACCGCTTCCGTCACGGCGCCTTCGGCATCGCGCGCGATGCGCACCTCGACGAGGCCCGCGATCTCCTCGAAGCGGAGCACGTCGCCATCGATGGCCCGCGCGCCTGCGGCACGACGTTCGTTCGCCAGCACGAAGCCGGTGCCGACATTGGGATGGCCGGCGAAGGGCATCTCGACCGTCGGCGTGAAGATGCGCACGCGCGCGGTGTTGGCCGGATCCTCCGGCGGCAGGACGAAGGTCGTCTCGCTGAGGTTGAACTCGGCGGCGAGCTTCTGCATCTCGGCATCGCTCAGCCCGCGCGCATCGGGGAAGACCGCGAGCGGATTGCCGCCGAAGCGCTGGTTGGTGAAGACGTCCACCGTGACGAATTCGAAGCGCCTCATGCCAGGCCCTCCAGACGCGCGGGGTCCAGCGTCACGCCATGGCCAAGCGGGCCGTGCCCCTGCCCGAAGCCCGGCGCGGCCAGCATGGCGGCGCGCACATAGGCGCGCGCGCGCAGCACCGCCGCGCGCAGCGACAGGCTCTGCGCGATGCCGGCGGCGATGGCCGAGGCCAGGGTACAACCCGTGCCATGGGTGTGGCGCGTCGCGATGCGCGAGCTTTCGAAGGTCTCGGTGCCGGCTTGGGTGGCCAGCAAATCGGTCAGCACCGGGCCCTCGCCATGGCCGCCCTTCAGCAGCACCGCCGCCACCCCGGCGCGCAGCAGGTGATCCGCCGCGCGCTGCATGTCGGCCACGCCCTGGATGCGCAAGCCGGTCAGTGCCTCGGCCTCGGGGATGTTGGGCGTGATGATCGCGGCCATCGGCAGCAGCAGCGCGCGCAGCGTGGCCACCGCCTCCGGCGCCAGCAGCGGATGCCCGCCCTTGGCCACCATCACCGGGTCCGCCACCAGCGGAATGCCTGGCCAGGCCGCCAGCGCGCCGCACACCGCCTCGATCGTGGCGCTGTCGGCCAGCATGCCGGTCTTGATCGCATCGGCGCCGATATCGCCCAGCACGGCCGTGATCTGCAGCCGGATGAAATCCCCGGCCACGCCCACCACGCCCTGCACGCCCAGCGTGTTCTGCGCCGTCAGCGCGGTGATGGCGGTGGCGGCATAGCCGCCCAGCGCCGTCACGGTCTTTACATCCGCCTGGATGCCCGCGCCGCCGCCGGAATCCGACCCCGCGCAGATCAGCACGCGGCCATATTTGCGGCCGGGCACCAAACCGCGGGCACCCGCCCGATCATCCAGGCCGGTCACTCCGCGGCACTCGCCTTCTTCAGCGCGGCGGTGGCGGCGCGGGCGCGGATCAGCGCGGCGAGGTCATCCACCGTGGCGCGCATCTCGCCCTCATCCTCGGCCTCGGCCATCACGCGGATCAGCGGCTCGGTGCCGGAGGCGCGCACCAGCACGCGCCCGCGCGTGCCCAGCTTCTCGCCCGCCGCGGCGATGGCGCGCGCCACCTCCGCATCGCCCATGGGCGAGGCGCCGGTGTAGCGGATGTTCACCAGGCGCTGCGGCAGCGGCGTGAAGCGGCGGCACACCTCGCTGGCCGGGCGGCCTTCCTCGACCAGCAAGGCCAACACCTGCAGCGCCGCCACCAGCCCATCGCCGGTGGTCGCGTAGTCCGACAGGATCATGTGGCCGGATTGCTCGCCGCCAACATTGCAGCCGCTTTCGCGCATGCGCTCGGCCACGTAGCGGTCGCCCACCTGCGTGCGGTGCAGCGCTAGGCCCATGCCCTGCAGGTGCCGCTCCAGCCCCAGATTCGACATCACGGTGGCCACCACACCGCCGCCCGAGAGCCGCCCTGCGCGGTGCCAGCTGGCGGCGACGGTGGCGAGGATCTGGTCGCCATCGATGATCTGGCCCAGCTCATCGGCCAGCACCAGCCGGTCGGCATCGCCATCCAGCGCGATGCCGAGATCGGCCCGTCGCTCGCGCACCAGTTCGGCCAGGCGGCCGGGCGCGGTGGCGCCGCAATCGCGGTTGATGTTGAAGCCATCGGGTGCCACGCCCACCGAGACCACTTCGGCCCCCAGCTCCCACAGCACCGTCGGCGCCACCTTGTAGGCCGCGCCATGCGCGCAATCGACGGCGATGCGCAGGCCTTCCAGGCTGCGGCCCTTGGGGAAGGTCTGCTTGGCGCTCTCGATGTAGCGGCCCGGCGCATCCTCCAGCCGGCTGGCACGGCCCAGCTTGTTCGGCGCGGCGAGGCCCTCGATGAAGTTCGGCGCATCCATCAGCGCCTCGATCTCGGCCTCCTGCGCGTCCGACAGCTTCAGGCCGTCCGGGCCGAACAGCTTGATGCCGTTGTCCTCGAAGGGGTTGTGGCTGGCCGAGATCATCACGCCGAGATCGGCGCGCAGGCTGCGCGTCAGCAGCGCGATGGCGGGCGTGGGCAGCGGGCCCACCAGCATCACATCCATGCCGCCGCCGACGAAGCCGGCGGTCAGCGCGGGTTCCAGCATGTAGCCGGACAGCCGCGTATCCTTGCCGATCACCACGCGGTGGCGGTGCGAGCCGCGGTTGAAGAACTTGCCCGCCGCCTGGCCAAGGCGCAGCGCCGTGCCGGCATCCATAGGCGGCTTGTTCGCCGTGCCGCGGACGCCATCGGTGCCAAAAAGCTTGCGGGCGGGCGAGGTCATGATGCGTGGGTCTCCGCGCGCTCTATCCCGCGCCGGCGCGGCGCTGTCCACCACCCTGCGTTGCGGCCGCAGGCTCAGCCCGCCGTGTCGGCCTCGGCGGCGGCGGCCTCGAAGGCGCCGGCCTCGCAGGCCTGGAACACGCGCAGCGCCTGCACCGTCTCGGCCACGTCATGCACGCGCAGAATCGCCGCACCGCGCTGCGCCGCGGCCAGCGCCGCCGCCACGCTGCCGGCGATGCGCGCCTCCGGCGCCGCCACGCCGGAGATCTCGCCGATGAAGCGCTTGCGGCTGGCGCCGAACACCACGGCGCAACCGATTCCGGCCAGCAGCGGCAGGCGCTCTATCAACTGCAGATTGTGTTCGCGGCGCTTGCCGAAGCCGATTCCGGGATCGAGCGCGATGCGCCCGCGCGGAATTCCCGCCGCCTCGGCGAAGGCCAGCCTTTCGGCCAGGAAGGCCGCCACCTCCAGCGGCGCGTCGGCATAGCGCGGATCATCCTGCATGGTGCGCGGATCATCGCCCTGCATGTGCATCAGGATGACGCTGGCCTCGGCCTCGCGCAGCACGGCCAGCGCCTGCGGATCGTGGCGCAGCGCCGTCACGTCGTTGACGATCTCGGCCCCGGCCTCCAGCGCCGCGCGCATGGTGGCGGCGTTGCGCGTGTCGATCGAAACGGGCGCCGCCTTCGCCAATTCGCGCACCACCGGCAGGATGCGCGCCACCTCCTGCTCCACCGTCACGGGCGCGGCGCCGGGGCGGGTGCTTTCGCCGCCGATGTCCAGCAGGTCGGCGCCGGCCTCCAGCATGGCATGGCCGGCCGCGATGGCCTGGCGCGGGTCGAGGAACAGCCCGCCATCCGAGAAGCTGTCGGGGGTGACGTTGACGATGCCCATCACCAGCGGCCGGTGCGCGGGCAGCCCCGCGAAGCCCGGGCCAGGCGCGGCCAGCGCAAGCACCCGCGCCTGCCACGCATCCGGCACGTCGGAGAGCGGCAGGGGGGAATCGGGCGCGCCGGGGCCGATCAGCCGCACCAGGGTGAAGGCCGCCGGCCCGCCGGCCAGCGGCAGCGCAAGGTCGGCGGCGATGGCGGCGGCGGCGGCGCGCCCGTGCAGCAGGCCGAGGGGCTCAACCCAGGAGTCGATCACGCGGCTTCAGTCCTGGCTGGGTGGGTCCTGGAAACAGAAAGGGCGGGGACCATGCCCCGCCCTCCCGCGATCGAAAAGGGTCGCGCCTTCAGGTGCCGGGCGCCGGGGCGAAGCCGCCCGGGCCGGCGCTCGGGCGCGGGTTGGGCATGCCGCTGGTGGGCACGCTGCCGCGGGCCTGGTTCACCGGCTCATCCGGGCGGTTGCGGATCACGGGCTCGCCCTTGATCACCTGCTTGATCTCGTCGCCCGACAGCGTCTCGTGCTCCAGCAGGCCCTTGGCCAGCAGGTGCAGCTCGTCGACGTTCTCGCTCAGCACCTTGGTGGCGCGGGCATAGGCGCCATCGATGATGCTGCGGATCTCGCCGTCGATCTTGCGCGCCGTCTCCTCCGAGAGGTTCTTCGACTGCGTCACCGAATGGCCGAGGAACACCTCCTGGTCGTTCGAGCCATAGGCGATCATGCCGAGGTTCTCGCTCATGCCCCATTCGGTCACCATGCGGCGCGCCTGGTCGGTCGCCATCTTGATGTCGCCCGAGGCGCCGTTCGAGACCTTATCCGCGCCGAAGATGATCTCCTCCGCCACGCGCCCGCCCATCGCCATGGCGAGTTCCGCCTTCAGCTTGGACTTGTGCTTGGAGTAGCGGTCGCCCGCCGGCAACGACATCACCAGGCCCAGCGCGCGGCCGCGCGGGATGATGGTGGCCTTGTGCACCGGGTCGCATTCCGGCTCGTGCATCGCGACCAGCGCGTGGCCGGCCTCGTGATAGGCGGTCATGCGCTTCTCGTCCTCGGACATGACGAGCGAGCGGCGCTCCGCCCCCATCATCACCTTGTCCTTGGCCATCTCGAATTCCAGCATGCCGACGGTACGCCGGCCCGTGCGCGCGGCCAGCAGCGCGGCCTCGTTCACGAGGTTCGCGAGGTCGGCGCCCGAGAAGCCCGGCGTGCCGCGTGCGATGGTCTTGGGGTCCACATCCGACGCCAGCGGCACCTTGCGCATGTGCACGCGGAGGATCTTCTCGCGCCCGTTCACGTCGGGGTTCGGCACCACCACCTGGCGGTCGAAGCGGCCCGGGCGCAGCAGCGCGGGGTCCAGCACGTCGGGCCGGTTGGTGGCGGCGATGATGATGACGCCCTCGTTGCTCTCGAAGCCGTCCATCTCCACCAGCATCTGGTTCAGCGTCTGCTCGCGCTCGTCATTGCCGCCGCCGAGGCCGGCACCGCGGTGGCGGCCCACCGCGTCGATCTCGTCGATGAAGATGATGCAGGGCGCGTTCTTCTTGCCCTGCTCGAACATGTCGCGCACGCGCGACGCGCCCACACCCACGAACATCTCGACGAAGTCGGAGCCCGAGATGGTGAAGAAGGGCACGTTGGCCTCGCCGGCGATGGAGCGCGCCAGCAGCGTCTTGCCGGTGCCCGGCGGGCCCACCAGCAGAACGCCCTTCGGGATCTTGCCTCCGAGGCGCTGGAACTTCTGCGGGTCGCGCAGGAAGTCCACGATCTCCTCCAGCTCGGCCTTCGCTTCCTCGATGCCGGCGACGTCGTCGAAGGTGACGCGGCCCTGCTTCTCGGTCAGCAGCTTGGCCTTGGACTTGCCGAAGCCCATGGCGCGGCCGCCACCACCCTGCATCTGGCGCATGAAGAACACCCACACGCCGATCAGCAGCAGCATGGGGAACCAGGAGAGCAGGTAGTGGAACAGCGGGTTGACGTCGCTTTCCTCGGCGCGCGCCACCACGCGCACGCCCTTGTCGGTCAGGCGGCTGACCAGCGTCGGGTCTTCCGGGGTGTAGGTCTGGAAGCTGCGGCCATCGGAAAGCTGCCCGGTGACGATGCGGCCCTGGATGGTGACGTCGCGCACATGGCCCGCATTCACCTCGTTCAGGAAGTCCGAATAGGCAACCTGCTGCGACGTCCTCGTGCTGCCGCCCGAGGGCTGGAACAGGTTGAACAGCGCCACCAGAAGCAGCGCCACGATCACCCAGAGCGCGAGGTTGCGGCCAAAATTGTTCACCGTGTCGTCCCTTGCCTGACCCTGCGGCCGCCGCAATGCACCGGCGCCGCCCGACCCTCACATGGGGTGCCTGCCGCAGCCTTCCATGCCGGCTGCCGTCAGAACCGCATCCACGACGGCCCAGAGGCCTGGCCGCCGCGTCAGGCCAATGGCCCGCCCTCGGGCGCGAAGCGCAACCGAAGGCCGGTTGCCGACCGTCGGAGAGCGTAGCCGAGCGCCGGCACCTCCACCAGCACCCAGTTGCACGCCCCCTCGCCCGGCCGCCACAGCGCCGGCAGCGTGCGCGCGACCCCCGCCGGAAGCCAGGCCGGGCGCGGGACGCCGGCCGCCGCCGCACCGAGCGCGCCGATGACGCAGCCCGGCGCGCCCACCTCCAGCTGCCAGCGGCCATCCCAGCGGGCGCCGGCCAGGGCCGGCACGGGCGGCGCCATCGCCGCGGCCTCGCGCAGCAGCAGGCCCGCGGGCGTCAGCACGGCGCCGCCCAGCGTGCCATGGCCGCGCGCCAGCAGCGCCGCGACATGCGCCACGCCCGGCGCATAGGCGCCGCCGCCGACGAGGCGGATCAGCCCGGCGAGTGCGGCCACCGCCACGCCATCCTGGCCGAGCGCCGCCCTGTCGAGTCGCGCAAAGCCCTCGGGCTGCCAGGCGGCGGCCTCGGCCAGCCTCGCCGCGACGGCGCGCTGCATGGCGGCGCGGCGCCGGCCGAGGCAGCCGGCCGCGGTGGCCAGCGCCATCGCCTCCGCCGCGCCCATTGTGGGGCGCAGCCGCGCGCGGGCGAAGCGCGGATCGGCATTGGCGGGGTCGCGCACCGGCACCAGGCCGGCGGCCTCCACCACCGCCTCCAGCCGCGCCGGCGCCACGCCCAGCAGCGGGCGGATCACCAGCGCCGCGCCGGCCGCGCGCGCCGGTGCCATGCCCGCCAGCCCGGCCGCGCCGCTGCCGGCGAGGGCGCGCAGCAGCACCGTCTCGGCCTGGTCGTCGCGATGATGGCCGAGCGCGAGCCACGGCGCGCCCTCCGCCGCCGCCACGCCGAGCAGCGCGGCAAGGCGCCCGTCCCGCGCCCGCGCCTGCAGCGCCGCCCCGCCTGCCATGCCGAGTGCGACGATGCGCGGCGCCAGCCCGCGCGCGCGCAGCATGGCGGCCACGCCGGCCGCTTCCGCAGCACTTTCCGCGCGTAGCCCGTGATCGACGATGACCGGCAGAAGCGCGCCGCCCTCGGCCTCGGCCCAGCGCGCCAGCAGCAGCGTCAGCGCCAGGCTGTGCGGCCCGCCCGAGACCCCGGTCACCAGACGCGGCGCGGCGCCGAAGGGGCCGAGTGGGGCCATCAGCGCCGCGAACTCGGCGGCCGAAACGGGGGAAGCAGGAACGCGTGCCGGCGCGCTCATCGGCGCGCGGTGCGGTGCCTCAGCGGCACTGCGCGCGGCGGCGCGCATCGGCCGCGCGCTCGGCGAGCGCGCCGCTCAGGTTGGGGTTGCGGCTGCGCAGATCGTTCAGCTGCGCGCAGGCGTCGCGGTTGTTGTTCAGCCCGATCAGCGCATTCGCCACGCCGAGCATCGCCTCCGGCGCGCGGGAGCCCTGCGGCGCGCGGCGGAAGGCGTCGTCATAGGCCACGGCCGCGGCGCCGAAATCGCGCCGGCCGAGCAACGCGTCGCCCAGCAGCATCTGCGCATCTGCCTGGCGCGGGGCATCGCGGCTGGCGATCACCTCGCGCGCCGCGCTTTCGGCCGCCCCGAAATCCCGCCGCGCCAGCGCCGCCTGCCCTTCGGCCAAGGCGCGCTGCGGCGGCCGCGGGCCGGCAGCGGCGGGTGCTGCGGCGGGCGGCGTGGCGGCAGGCGGCGTGGCCGCGGGGGCGGCGGGGCGCGCCGCGGGCGCCGCGCCGCCGCGCTGGCCCTCGATCTGCTGCAGGCGGAAATCGATGTCGCCTTCCAGCTTCTCCAGCCGCTCGCGCAGCTGGCGCTCGCGGAACTCCGATTGCTCGGCCCGGCCGCGCACGCTGCGCAGCTCCTCCTCCATGCGCGAGACGCGTTCAAGAAGTTGCGGCACCAGCTCGGTCTGCGGACCGGCGGGCGGGCGCGCGGCGCCTCCGCCGAAGATGCCACCGCCGCCCGAGGGCGCGGGCGCCGGCAGGCTGCCGCCGCGGCGCAGCGCCTCGATCTCCTGGCGCAGCTGCAGGATCTGGTTCTGCAGCGCGATGCCCTCGCGCGATTCCACCTGGGCCAGGGTTGGGCCGGCCAGCGCCGGCAGCAGCAGCAGGCCGGTTCCGAGCATCGCGGCGCGCAGCAGGCGCATGGCCCTGTTCCTCATCGGCGGGGGGCTTTGGGCCGGCTGGAGCCGCGCGCGTTCAAGCGAACGCAGCGTGCTCCAGGCCGGCCCGGGGCCATCCTGGTCAGCGCACCACCGTCACGGCGCGGCGGTTCTGCGCCCAGGCATCGGGCGTCGAGCCCAGCGCGGCCGGGCGGTCCTTGCCGTAGGAGATGGTCTGGATGCGCGCGCCGGAGACGCCGCCCGCCACCAGCACGTCACGCGCCGCATTGGCGCGGCGCTGGCCGAGGGCGAGGTTGTATTCGCGCGTCCCGCGCTCATCCGCATGGCCCTCGACCGTGACCTGCACCTGCGGGTAGCGGGCCATCCAGGCCGACTGGCGGTCCAGCGTGCCACGCTGGTCGGCGCGGATGTTGCTGCGGTCGGTGTCGAAGAACACCCGGTCGCCGACATTGGCCACCAGGTCTTCCTGGCTGCCCGGGCGCGGGCCCGCATCGGTGGAGGCAGCACCGGCGCCGGTGGCGGCGGAGGTGGAGTCGGTGTTGCTGCAAGCCGCCAGCAGGGCCACGGCAGCCAGCGCGCCGATCAGTCGGGTGTTCATCGCCTAAATCCTTTTTTTATTGGGTCGGAACTGAGCGGCCGGCGTTACCGGCGTGACGCCACAAGGTCAAGAATCCCTGCGGCAGGATCATGGCAGTGCAGCACTTCGAAACAATGACGCGGCGCCGCCTGGCAGAACTCAGGAGAGCAGCGGGCTCCAGGCGGGGTCGGAGGCATCGGTCGGCGTCACCATCGGGCGTTCGTTGAAGCCCGCGATGTCGATCTGCGCCAGGCGCGAGGAATAGCCCGCGCCGCGCGCGTCGCGCGACTGCGTCTCGCGGTAGAAGGCCAGCACGCGGCCATTCGGCGCGAAGGTGGGCCCTTCCATCGACCAGCCCTCGCTGAGGATGCGCTCGCCCGAGCCGTCGGGGCGCATCACGCCGATGGCGAACTGCCCGCCGGAGATGCGCGTGAAGGCGATGAGGTCACCGCGCGGCGACCACACCGGCGTGGCGTAGCGGCCATTGCCGAAGGAGATGCGCCGCGCGCCGCCGCCATCCGCCCCCATCACGTAGAGTTGCTGGTCGCCGCCGCGATCGCTGTTGAAGACGATCTGCGTGCCATCCGGCGAGAAGCAGGGCGAGACGTCCAGCGAACTGCCGGAGGTGAGTTGCCTTTCGCGCCGGCTGGCGAGGTCCACCAGGAAGATGTTGGCATCGCCGCCGCGCGTGGCGGCCAGCACCACGGAACGGCCATCGGGCGAGAAGCGCGCGCTGAAGGTCATGCTGCCGAAGCTGCCCAGCACCTCCTGCCGCTGGCTGTTGAGGTCGAACAGGTAGACGCGCGGCTCGTTGCGCGCATAGCTCATGAACACGATCTGCCGCTGCGTCGGGTGGAAGCGCGGCGTCAGCGCCTGCGCGCTGCCATCGGTGAGGAAGCGGTGGTTCTCGCTGTCCTGGTCCATGATGGCGAGGCGCCGGGTGCGGCGGTCGCGCGGGCCGCTTTCGGCCACATAGACGATCTGCGTGTCGAAATAGCCCTTCTCGCCCAGCAGGCGCTCATAGATCACGTCGCTGATCAGATGCGCGATGCGCCGCCACTGCGCCGCCGGGGCGGTGAAGGCGGTGCCCTGCAATTGCTGCTCGGGCAGCACGTCCCACAGGCGGAATTCCACGCGCAGCCTGTCGCCGCTGGCCTCGACGCGCCCGGTGGTCAGCGCCTGCGCGCCGATCACGCGCCAATCCTGGAAGCGCGGGCGGTCCGCTGCGGCTTCGGGGGTCTGGATGAAGGCCTGCCGCTCCACCGGGCGGAACAGGCCGGAGTTGCGCAGATTGGCCTGGATGACGCGGGCGATGTCGCGGCCCACGCGCTGCGCCTCGGCGCCGGCGCCGGCCATGTCGGGCACGGCGATCGGCACCGGGTCCGTTCGCGCGCGCGTCACGTCGATCACCGTGGTCTGGTTGGACTGCGCCTGGAGGCTCCCGGGCAGCAGGCTGGCCACCACCGCGCCGCCCATGCCACCCAGCAGGGTGCGGCGACCAAAGCGGGTGTCCGGCAGCATCATCGGATGAATCCCCTGGGCGAGAAGTTGAACTGGAACCTGTTTTCCGCCGCCTGCAGCCGCCCCGGCGGCACCGGCAGCGGCGAGCAGGCCGGGTCGAGCAGCGCCCGGCGGGCGCGTTCATACAACGCCCGGCCGCGCGGATCACTCGGGATGCCGTCCGGCCCGGGCATGACGTTGCGGATCACGCCGCCACGATCGACGATCGCGACCAGGCTGACGCGCATGTCGGCGAGGCCGAGCATGCCGGGATCGACGCGCCAGCACTCGCCGATGCGCTCGCCGATGGCGCCGCGCTCGCCGGCATTCAGCAGATCCGTCCCTGTGGGCGCGCCGCCCGGCGCGGCGGGGCGCGCCGGCGCGGGGTTGGGTCGCGCCGTGGGCGGCTGTTGCTGCTGCTGCTGCTGGCGCAGCCGCTCCAGCGTGTTCAGCACGCTGGTGCTGCGCTCCTCCGGCCGGGCCACAGGCGGCGTCTGCCCGGTGCCGGGCGTCTGCGCGGGCACCGGCGGCGGCGGCGCGGGGGGCGGGGGCAGCGGCAGCGCGGGCTCCGGCCGCGCCGGTGTCGGCGGCGCGGTCGGCGGCGCGGGGCGCGCAGGCGCGGCGGTGGGCGGCGTCGGCGCGGGGGGCGTCGGCGTGGGCCGCGGCGGCGCCGGCGGTGGCGGTGGCGGCAGCGTGCCATCCGGCGCCACGGGCTGCGGCGGCGGCGGCGCCACCGGCGTGGGCGGCGGCGCGGCGCTCGGCGTGGGGGCGGGCGGCAGCGGCACTGGCGCGGCCGCCGGCGCGGGTGGCGGCGGTGGCGGCGGCGCCGCGGATTGCGGCGGCGCCGGGCGCGGCGGCGTGGGCGTGGGGGGCGAAGGGGCGGGCTCGGGCGGTGCCGGCACCGGGTCCGGCGCCGCGCCGGGCTGCTCGCCGCGCGCCTGGGAGGGCGGCTCGGGGGCGGCGAATTCCACCGCCACGGGGCGCATCTCCACCGGTTCCGGCAGCGGCTTCACCACGCCATAGATCCAACCAGCAACGGCCAGCAGCAGGTGCAGCGCCAGTGAAATGCCCAGCCACCAGCGCAGGTCGAAGACCCCGCCTTCCTGCTGCGGCATGACCGTGGCGGACAAGCGATCAGCGCCCCTGCGGTGCCGCCGGGCGCTGCGGCGTGGTTGTGGTGGGCGTGGGCGCGGCGGGCCGGCCCTGCGGCTGTTCCGCCAGCAGCGCAACGCGGGAGAAGCCGGCGCTGCTCACCGTGCCCATAACCTCCATCACGCGGCCGTAGGCGATGGCGCGGTCGCCGCGCACGAAGATGCGCCGCTCCGGCTGCCCTGCCGGCTGGTTGCGCAGGATGGCCTGCAATTGCGGCACCAGCGCGGCCAGCTCCACCTCGGTTTCCTGCAGGAAGATGCGGCCCTCGCTGTTCACGCTGATGGTCAGGGGCTCCTGCTCCTGGTTCAGCGCGCCGGCCTGGGTGCGGGGCAGGTCGACCGGCACGCCGGTGGTCATCAGCGGTGCCGCCACCATGAAGATGATCAGCAGCACCAGCATGACGTCCACGAAGGGTGTGACGTTGATCTCGCTCATCGCGCGGTAGCGGCCACGCGGGCCCCTGCCGCCGAGCATCGGGCCGGCCACGGCCCTATTCCCCCGCCGCCGCCGCGGCCTGGCGCGTGCCGCGCGGCGCCTCGCTCGCCACCTCCGACTGCCGCGACAGGATGGCGCCGAACTCCGCCGCGAAGGCCTCCAGCCGGCCGGCGAAGCGGCCGAGGTCGTTCGAGAACTTGTTGTAGGCGATGGTCGCCGGAATCGCGGCGATCAGGCCGATGGCGGTGGCGAACAGCGCCTCGGCGATGCCCGGCGCCACCACGGCGAGGCTGGTGTTCTGCATGCCCGCGATGGCGCTGAAGGAGTTCATGATGCCCCACACCGTGCCGAACAGGCCGATGAAGGGCGCGGCCGAGCCGACGGTGGCGAGGAACACCAGCCAGCGCTCCAGCCGCTCCATCTCGCGCTGGATCGCCACCGTCATGGCGCGGTCCACGCGTTCCTTGAGGCCGGTCACCGCCAGCTCCGTGGTCATCGGCCGCGCCGCCGAGCGCTTCCATTCGCGCATCGCGGCGCCGAAGACGGCGGCCATCGGGTGCGTCGGCGCCTCGCCCTCGGCGGTGTTCAGCTCATCGAGGCTGCCGCCGGACCAGAACCGCTCCTCGAAGGCGTCCGCGGCGCGGCGCACACGGCGCATCGCCATGGTCTTCTCGAAGACGATCGCCCAGACCCAGACGGAGGCGAGCAGCAGGGAGACCATGACCCCCTTCACCACCCAATCCGCCATCAGGAACAGCGCCCAGAGCGACAGGTCGTGTGCCGCCGGGGCGAGGGCGGTGGCGGTGACGTTGCCCAATGCAGTCTCTCCTCTCGCGCCCGGGCGAACCCCGCCCGGGTTGGATCTCAGGCGGGTGAAGCGCCGCCCGCCGCCAGCCGTTGCAACGCGCCGCGCCATGGCTCCGGCAGGCGCGCCGCCCGCAGGCCATCGGCGCGCACGCAGACCAGGCCCACCAGCAGGCGCGCCAGCACCGCCTCCCCCTCCCCGCGCAGCACGATCTGCTCGAGGTCGAGGGTGGCGGCGCCGAGGCCCAGTACCCGGGTTTCGACAAGCAAGGCCTCGTCGAGCCGGGCGGGGCGCACATACTCCACTTCGATGCGCCGCACCACGAGCATCGAATTGTGACGCTCCATCATAAGGGAATGCGGCAAGTCAATGGCACGCAAGGATTCTGTCCGCGCCCTTTCGGCCCATTTCAGGTAGTTGGCGTGATAGGCCACCCCACCCGCATCGGTGTCCTCGAAATAGACCCGAATCGGGAAGCGATGCGCCTGGCTCATCCCTCGGGGTCCGCCGCGCCCGCCAGCAGGTCGAGCTGCCCGGCGAAGCCCGAGGGCGGTGCGAGGCCGAGGTGCCGCCAGCCCGGCTCGCCCAGCATCCGCCCGCGCGGCGTGCGCAGCACCAGCCCCTCCTGGATCAGGAAGGGCTCCACCACCTCCTCCAGCGTGTCGCGGCTTTCGGCCAGCGCGGCGGCCAGCGTCTCCACCCCCACCGGCCCGCCATTGTGGTGCTCCGCGATGCGGCGGAGATAGCGCCTGTCCTGCGCATCGAGGCCGAGGCGGTCCACCTCGAGGCGCAGCAGCGCCGCATCCACCATGGCGCGGTCCGCCACCTGGCCCGAGACCAGCGCGAAATCCCGGATGCGCCGCAGCAGCCGCCCCGCCACGCGCGGCGTGCCGCGCGAGCGCCGGGCGATCTCCAGCGCGCCATCCTCCGACAGCCCGAAGCCCAGCTTCTCGGCGCCGCGGCGCACGATCAGCAACAGTTCCGGCACTTCGTAGAATTGCAGCCGCAGCGGAATGCCGAAGCGGTCGCGAAGGGGTTGCGTCAGCAGTCCCGCGCGCGTGGTGGCACCCACCAGGGTGAAGGGCGGCAGGTCGATGCGCACGGTGCGCGCCGCCGGCCCCTCGCCGATGATGAGGTCGAGGCAGAAATCCTCCATCGCGGGATACAGCGTTTCCTCGATGGCGGGCTGCAGGCGGTGGATCTCGTCCACGAACAGCACGTCGCGCGGCTGCAGGTTGGTCAGGATCGCCGCGAGGTCGCCGGCGCGCTGCAGGATGGGGCCGGACGTCGCCCTGAACCCCACGCCCAACTCTCGGGAAACGATCTGCGCCAGCGTGGTCTTGCCCAGGCCTGGCGGGCCGAACAGCAGCACATGGTCCATCGCCTCGGCGCGCTGCCGTGCGGCGCCGATGAATACGTCGAGGTTCTCACGCAGCGTGCGCTGGCCGATGAACTCGGCCAGGCGCTGCGGGCGCAGGCTGCCCTCGACGGCATCCTCCTCGCGCCGCAGCCCATCGGTCATGCGCGGCTCGCTCATCTGGGCGCCATCGCGCGCAGCGCCTCCGTGATCAGCGCGTTGAGGTCAGCCCCCTCGCCCAGCCGCTGCGCCGCGCGCGCCACGGCGGCCGCGGCCTCGGGCCGCTTCCAGCCGAGATTGGTCAGCGCCGAGGCGGCATCGGCCTCAGGCCCGGCCGGCGGCGCGGCGGCGATGGCCACGCCGCCCACCCCATCGGCCTCCGGCATGGCGCGGCCCACCGCCCATTTCTGCATCGCCGGCTCGTCGACGATGCGGTTGGCCGTGGCAGCGCCCAGCCCCTTCACCTCCGACAGGCGCTTGCGCTCCTTCGCCGCGATGACGCGCGCCAATTCGCCGGGGGCCAGGCCCGAGAGCACCAGCAGCGCCTTCTGCGGCCCCACCGTCTTCACCTCGATCAGCGCCAGGAAGGCCTCGCGCTCGGTCGGGTCGGCGAAGCCGAACAGCGTGATGGCATCCTGGCTGACGCGCGTCTCAACCAGCAGCTTCTGCACGCCCTCGCGCGCCGTCAGCTTGTCCAGCGTCTTGCGCGAGCAGGACACCAGGTAGCCCACGCCGTTCACGTCCAGCACGCAGCCGCCCTCATGCACGCTTTCGACCACGCCGCGGAGTGAACCGATCACGCGCCCGCCCCCGCCCTCGCCACGGCGGCCGCGAAGGCGTTGCGCGTGCTGCGGTGATGCGCGTGGCAGATGGCGATGGCCAGCGCATCGGCGGCGTCAGCGCGCCGGAAGGTCACGCCCGGCAGCAACTGCCGCACCATCGCCTGCACCTGCAGCTTCGCGGCGTGGCCATGGCCCACCACCGCGCGCTTCACCTCCATGGCGCCGTATTCGCGCACCGGCAGCCCGGCCAGCGCCGGCGCCAGCAGCACCACGCCGCGCGCCTGGCCCAGCTTGAGCGCGCTTTCCGGGTTGCGTGCCACATAGGTGTGCTCCACCGCCGCCTCGTCGGGCGTCCAGGCCGCGATCACCTCGCCGAGCCCCCGGTGCAGCGTGAGAAGGCGCTGCGGCAAATCCTCGCTCGGCGTGGTGGAGACCACCCCATCGCCCAGGAAGCGCAGCCGGAAGCCGTCATGCTCCACCATCCCCCAGCCGGTGTGCTGGAGGCCGGGATCGAGGCCGAGGATGCGAATCGGGCCGTTCGGCATGCCCCTGCATAGCGCGTTCGCGGCCCAAGCGGGCAAGGCCCGGCGGGGGTGCGGCCCCGGGTGGCTGGTTCCCGAGCCCCGGCATACTCCCTAAGCTGTTCGCCTCCTTCCAGCCCGAGGTTTGCCTTGCGAGACGCGCTTCGCCCCGCCTCCCCTGCCCGCCGCCGGCTACTTTTGGCCGCCGCCGTGGCCGCGGCATCGGCCGGCCTGCCCGGCTGCGCCCTGCCGCGGCGCGAGCCGGCCGTGCCGCGCGACCGCACCACCGCCGCCACGGTGCTCGGCGTGCCGAATGAGCGTTTCCGCCTGTTCGACGATGCCAGCTACGCCGCCATCCAGCAGGAGGTTGCCGATGCCGCGGTGCGCCGGCGCGCCGCCGGCCGCGGGCCGGCCGGGGCGACGCCCAGCCTCGACATGCTCTCGGTTTCAGGCGGCGGCGAGAACGGGGCCTTCGGCGCCGGCCTGCTGAACGGCTGGAGCGCCCATGGCAGCCGCCCGGTGTTCGACCTGGTGACGGGTGTGAGCACCGGCGCGCTGACCGCGCCCTTCGCCTTCCTGGGCAGCGCCTGGGATGCCAAATTGAAGGCGGTCTACACCGAGATTTCGCTCGAAAAGGTGCTGGTGCGGCGCTGGATCACCGCCGCGCTGTTCAACGATGCCCTGACCGATACCACGCCGCTGTTCCAGACCATCTCCGGGCATCTGGACGAGGCGATGGTGGCCGCCATCGCGCAAGGCTATGCGGAGGGGCGGCTGCTGCTGATCGGCACCACCGACCTCGACGCGCAGATGCCGGTGATCTGGAACATCGGCGCCATCGCCCGCAGCGGCCATCCGCGCGCGCTGGAGACGATCCGCCGCGTCCTGCTGGCCTCGGCCTCCATCCCCGGCGCCTTCCCACCGGTGATGATCGATGTCGAGGTGGATGGCCGCCTGCACCAGGAGATGCACGTGGATGGCGGCGCCTTCACGCAGGGCTTCCTCTACCCTTCCGCCGCCACTCGGGCGCGACGCGAGGATATTGCGCGCAGCCGCAACGTGCCGCCCGCACGCGCCTGGGTGATCCGCAACGGCCGGCTCGACCCCGAATGGGCAGCGACCGACCGTCGCACCGTCAGCATCGCGGGCCGCGCCGTCAGCACCATGACCACGGCCAGCGGCTACAACGACGTGGTGCGGATGTATTTCTTCACGCAGCGCGACGGCATCGACTACAACCTCGCCTATATCGGCCGCGACTTCACCGCGGAATATCGCGAGCCCTTCGAGCAGGCCTACATGCGCGCGCTGTTCGACTACGCCGAGGCCCGCGCCGCGCGCGGCTACGACTGGACGAAGATGCCGCCGATGTAGCGCGCGCCGTGCTCAGGCGCTGAGGCGCTCCATCGCCGCTTCATCCACCTCGAAATTGGCGAACACCTGCTGCACGTCGTCATGCTCGTCCAGCAGGTCGAGCAGCTTCAGCACCTCGCGCGCGCGATCCTCGTCGAGGTCCACGGTGGTGGTCGGCCACCATTCCAGCTTCGCGGCCTCGGCGGTGCCGAAAGCCTGTTCCAGCGCGTCGCGCACCGCCGCGAAATCCTCCACGGCGCAGGACACCTCATGGCCCTCGGCGTCGCTCTCCACATCCTGCGCGCCGGCCTCGATCGCGGCTTCCAGCATGGCATCCGCGCTGGCCGCGCCGGGCAGGTAGCGCAGCACGCCCTTGCGGTCGAACTGGAAGGCCACCGAGCCCGTCTCGCCCAGCGCGCCGCCATGCTTCGAGAAGATCGAGCGCAGGTCGCCGCCGGTGCGGTTGCGGTTGTCGGTCAGCGCCTCGACGATCACCGCGATGCCGTAGGGGCCGTAGCCCTCGTAGCGCACCTCCACGTAATCCTCGCCCTGCGCGCCGGAGGCAGCGCGCTTGATGGCGCGGTCGATGGTGTCGCGCGTCATGTTGGAGACAAGCGCGGCCTTCACGGCGGCGCGCAGGCGCGGGTTCATCGCCGGGTCGGGCAGGCCCATCTTCGCCGAGACCGTGATCTCGCGGATCAGCTTGCCGAAGGCGCGGGCCTTCTTGGCGCCCTGCGCCGCCTTGCGGTGCATGATGTTCTTGGCGTGGGAATGGCCGGCCATGGCCGCGATGCTCCGTGGATGGCGGGCCATGGGGCGCCGCGCTCAGGGGCGCCCCTATAACGGGGCGGCGGCGCTCTGGGCAAATCCGCACGCCACGCGCGCCATCCCCGCCCCGTCAACCGGCGCTTCACCTTTGCCCGCCATGCTATGCCCATGGCCCTCCCCGCGATCCGGCTACCCGCCCCCCCGCCCGGCGCCCCGCGCCTCGCCCTGCTGCTGCTCCTGGCGGCGCTGGCCATCGCCGGCGCGGGCGCCAGCCTCAACCAGTTGCTGGCCGAGCGCCTGCTGCGCAGCGATGCCGAGGCGACGGCACGGCAGCTGGGCCTCGCCTTGCTGGCCAACCCGGCCGCTCCGCCGGAGGCGCTCCCCGCCACCGTGCTGCACTGGCGCCTGCTGGATGCCGAGGGCGCGTTGAGCCAGGAGGCCAGCGCCACCGCCCCCACCGCCACGCCGGCGCTACGCCGGCTGACGGCCGTGCGCGTGCCCCTCGACGAGGCCGGCGCCACGCTGGAAGCCACGCTCGACCAGTCCGAGCGCAAGGCGCTGTATCGCCAGGCCTTCCTGATGGCCGAACTCGCGCTCGGCCTGCTCGGCCTGCTCGCCACGGGGCTGCTGGGCTGGCTGGCGCTGCGCCGCGCGCGCGAGCAGGCGGCCGAGGCGCGCGCCGCCTTCCTCAGCCGGCACGACACGCTGACCGGCCTCGCCAACCATTCCGAATGCCGCGACAGGCTGGAGGCGGCGCTGGCGCTCGCCAGCCGCCAGGGCTTCCGCACCGGCGTGCTGGTGCTGGACCTGCGCCGCTTCCGCGAGGTGAACGACGCGCATGGCCGCGCCAGCGGCGATGCCGTGCTGAACGTCATCGCCGGGCGGCTGCGCGCGGCGGTGCGGCGCGAGGATACGGTGGCGCGCCTCTCGGCCGATCGCTTCGCCATTGTGCAGAGCGGCATCGCCATCCCGCTCGGCGCCGCCCGCCTGGCCGAGCGCCTGGCCAGCACCATCGCCCAGCCGGTGCAGGTGGCGGGCGGGGAGATCGTCTGCGCCGCCGATATCGGCTTCGCCGTGGCACCGGAGGATGGCGGCTCGGCCGAATTGCTGCTGGCGCGCGCGGAAGGCGCGCTCGGCGTGGCCCGCGCCGGGGCCGAGCCCGGCATCCGCTGCTTCGAGCCGGGGCAGGATGCCGCGCTACGCCAGCGCCGCGACACCGAGCGCGACCTGCGCCTGGCCATCGCCGACCACCAGCTGGTGCTGCACTGGCAGCCGCAGCGGCGCATCGGCGATGGCCGGCTGCTGGGCTTCGAGGCGCTGCTGCGCTGGCCGCACCCGGAACGCGGCATGATCCCGCCGAATGACTTCATCCCGCTCGCGGAATCGAGCGGCATGATCATCCCCCTCGGCGCCTGGGTGATCCGCACCGCCTGCGCCGAGGCCGCGCGCTGGCCGGGCGGCTTCAAGGCGGCGGTTAACCTCTCCCCCGCGCAGTTCCGCCACGGCGCGCTGGTGGCCACGGTGCAGGAGGCGCTGGCCGTCTCCGGCCTGCCGCCGCACCGGCTGGAGCTGGAGGTGACGGAGAGCCTGCTGCAGCAGGACACCGAGAGCGCGGTGCGCCTGCTGCGGGACCTGCGCGAACTCGGCGTCACCATCGCGATGGATGATTTCGGCACCGGCTGGTCCAGCCTCGCGCATCTGTGGCGCTTCCCCTTCGGCAAGCTGAAGATCGACCGCGCCTTCGTGAAGGAGCTCGGCCAGGACCCGAAGCTGTCGGCCATCGTCGCCACCATCGTGGGCCTGGGCCGCACGCTCGACATGGCCGTGGTGGCCGAGGGCGTGGAGACCGACGAACAGGCCCGCCTGCTGCTGGCGCAGGGCTGCGAGCAGGGCCAGGGCTGGCTCTACGGCAAGCCCATGTCGGCCGAGGCCGCGCGCACGCTGATCGCGCAGGAAATGCAGCAGAGGCGCCGCAGCGCCGCGTAATGCGCAGGGCTCGGCCGCTTCCCCACCGGCCTGCGCCACCCCTTATGTGACGCATGAAGCCCCTGAGCCGCGCCGGGAAGGCCAGGCAGCCTTGAGGGGGCACCGCAGTCATGGTCACCACGGTTTTTGTCTATGGGACGGTCGGCGCGGATGACCTGTTCGCCCCCGCGGGGCGGCGCGCAATCGTCGATGGCGGGCCAAGCAGCGCGCCGGAGAGCGACACGGGCAACGACCACCTGACCGGCAACAGTTGGAGCTGCACGTTGCTGGGCCGCGGCGGGGACGACACCCTGATTGGCGGCGTGACCTACGACGATCAATTCACCGACCTCTACGGGGACGAAGGCGCCGATGAACTGCATCTCAACGGCCGCGGCAGAATGTCAGGCGGCCCGGGCGATGACCGGCTTTTCGCGGTAGGGCGACCAGGCTATGTGCCGATTGACGGCGGCGATGGCGTCGACACGCTCGACTGGCAGATCGGCGGCATCGAAAGCGTCAACCTCCGCGTGCGGCCGTTAGGTTTCCCGACGGAGTGGCAGTCGCCACAAGCCTACCTCACCAGCATCGAAGCCTTCCACCTGACCACCAGCAGCGCCAACGACAGCGTCCATCTGGGCGCCGGCGATGACCGGGTGCAGGCCGGCGAAGGCGACGACCGGGTCAAGGGCGGCGCCGGCAGCGACACACTCGATGGCGGTGCGGGCAACGATACGCTGACCCTCGGCGACGGCGCCGCCGACAGCGCCATCGGTGGTACCGGCGACGACCTGCTGGACCTCACCGCAACCGGCCCCGGCACCACCACCGTGGATGGCCAGGAGGGCAACGACACCGTGCTGGGCGGGCTGCGCGACGACTCCATCGCGGGCGGGGCCGGCGCCGACATCCTGCTGGGCGGCGCGGGCAATGACGTGCTGGTGGCCGACCTCCACCCCGGCAACGCCGCCGCCGCCGACCTGCTGCGCGGCGAGGCCGGGGATGACCGGCTGGAGAGTTCCGGCGGGAAGGATACGCTGGATGGCGGGGATGGCATCGATACGCTCGCCTGGCGCCAGGCCCTCGGCACCGCAGGCGCGCAGCCGCCACAACCCGGCGTCACGCTGGAGATGCGCGGCGGCAGCAAATGGACCCTCCTCGGGCCGGATGGCACCGCCTTCCGCAACATCGAACGCATCGACTTCGCCGGCGGCAATGGCGATGACAGCGTGGTGGCCGGCGGCGACGCCGACACACTGCTGGGTGGCAGCGGCGATGATACGCTGGAGGGCCGCGATGGCGCGGACCGGCTGGATGGCGGGCTCGGCAGCGATGTGCTGCTCGGCGGCGGCGGCAACGACACGCTGCAGGGCAGCGGCAATCGCGACCTGCTGTGGGGCGGCCCCGGCGCCGACCACCTCGCCAGCGGCGCCGGCGGCTTCGATTTCTTCCGCTATCGCAGCGCGGATGAAGGCGGCGATGTCATCAGCTTCCACCTGCGCGACCGCATCCAGGTCTCGGCCTCCGGCTTCGGCGGCGGGCTTCAGCCGGGCGGCAACCTGCTCGGCACGGGCTTCTTCGCGCCCGATGGCGCGGCCAGCGCGGCGCATGGCCAGTTCCTGTGGCAGCAGACGGGCGCCGCCGCCGGCAACCTCCTCTGGGACGCGGACGGCACCGGCGCGAACGCCGCCCTGCTGATCGCCTCGATCAGCGCCTTCGGCAGTTGGAGCCTCGCGGCCAGCGACATCTTCGTGGTGGCGTGACGGCCTCAGGCGTCCGGCATCGCCTGGCTTAGCCGCCCGCCCCGGCGCAGCGGCGCGATGCGTCGCGCCAGGCCCGTGGCATCGTCGGTCTCGACGAACACGCCGCACACCGTCGCGGGCCCCTCGGCCGGGGCCAGCTTCTCGCCCGGCACCTTCTTCCAGAAGCGCAGCGCCGCCGTGCCCTTCTGCATGCCGATCACGCTGTCATAGTCGCCGCACATGCCGGCATCGGTCATGTAGGCGGTGCCGCCTTCCAGGATCTGGTGGTCCGCACTCGGCGTGTGGGTGTGCGTGCCCACCACCAGCGAGACGCGGCCATCGAAGCTGTGCGCGAGAGACAGCTTCTCCGAGCTCGCCTCGGCGTGGAAATCCACCACGATGGCCTGCACCGTGCCGTCTGCGCCCATGCGATGCGCCGCCAGCGTGGCCTGCAGGCCGCGGAAGGGATCGTCCAGCGCGTCCATGAACAGCCGGCCCATCGCCTGCGCCACCAGCGCGCGCCGGCCATCGGGCAGCACCGCCACGAAGCTGCCATGGCCCGGGGTGCCGGGCGGGTAGTTCAGCGGGCGGATCAGCCGCGGCTCGCTCTCGATATAGGGGATGATCTCCTTGCGGTCCCAGGCGTGGTTGCCCAGCGTGACCACATCGGCGCCCGCCACGAACAGCGCCCGCGCCATCTCCGGCGCCAGGCCGAAGCCGTGGCTGGCGTTCTCGGCATTCACCACCACCAGGTCCAGCGCCAGCGCCTGGCGCAGCTCGGGGATGGCCGCACCCGCGGCATCGCGGCCGGATCGGCCGACCAGGTCGCCCAGAAACAGGATTCTCAAGCCTCGTGCGCTCCGCAGCGGATGATGCCGGCCTCGGTGGCCACGGCATGCAGCCGCGCGTCCTCCTCCCCCGCCGGCACTTCGTCAAGCGCCTGGGCGGCATAGGCGCAGCCGAGGGCGAAGGCCTGGGGCAGCAGCGGCAGGGTGCGGTCGTAATAGCCGCCGCCATAGCCGAGGCGCCGCCCGGCGCGGTCGAAAGCCAGCAGCGGCACCAGCAGCCAGTCCGGCGCCAGCGCCTCGGCCTGCGGCGCCGGTTGCCGCGTGCCCATCGGCCCGGCGGCCAGCGCATCGCCCGGTCGCCAGCGCCGGAAATCGAGCGGCAGGCCGCGCTTGGGCGTCACCGGCAGCACCAGCGCATGGCCGCGGGCATGCAGCGCGAGCAGCAGCGGGCGGATATCGATCTCCACCCCCATCGGCCAGAACCCGGCCACCACCGCGCCGGGCGGCGGCGCACAGCCCTGCAGCACATGGCGGGCCAGCGCCTCGCCCAGCAAGGGGTCCTGCCCCGCGCGCGCCGCGCGCGCCACATCCCGTGCTTGCGCCTTGCGTTCAGCCAGCGTCACCGCGCCATCCACCATAGCCCTTGGGCCGCCAAAGCGGCCCCGCGCACAGCGCACCCGCGTCGCGCGCGCCACAGCCCGTCGGCGCGCAAGGCAAGCGGCCGGATGGCCGCGCCCGCCGCCTGAGGGCGCACAAATTCCCAGGGCACGAAAAATACTGCGGAGCCGCCATGGCCGTGGGCGTGAAAACCCTCCTGAGACCTGCTGGTGCAGGTGGGAGCCAGATACCCGGACCACGATCCAGACAGAGCCAGCCCCCGGAGGTTGCCTATTGGCCCCGGGGGTTAAGCTGCCTCACCAACCGGGCAGCCCCGCCCGATCAAACTAGGGACGGTCCAGCGTCTGGGCAATGCCCTCGATCCGATCGGCGATGCGCGCCAGGCGCTCGGCCAGCTTCGGGTCGGCCGCCGGCGTCGCCACCGCCACCCCGGCGCGCGACTGCGCAAGCGCCACCTTCAGGTCGTGCACCTCGTCGGCCAGCAGCAGCGCGCCCAGCAGCAGCAGGCGGCTTTCGCCGAACTGCCCGCCCATCGCCTTGATGGAGGAGACGCGCTTGTCCACCTCGGCCGCCAGCGAAACCAGATGGGCCTCCTGCCCATCCTCGCAGGACACCGGATGGCTGTAGCCGCCGACCCGCACCGTGACCTGCCCCATCGCTAAATGTCCTCCCCGAGCGCTGCGCGGAGCCGCGCGATGGTTTCATCCAGCCGATCGGCGATGGCCGCCACCGCCGCGCGCGGCACGCCCTCGCCGGATGCCGCGGCCTCCGCGCGGGGCCGCGCGGCGGATTCCGCCAGGCGCTCCACCGCGGCTTCCAGCCGCGCCAGCGCATGGCTCGTCGGATCGCTGCCTGTCTCCCCGCGCAAACCGGACACCGCCCTGTCGAAGCCCCCATGCCGATTGTGCGAGGCCCGCGCCGCCCGCGCGCAGGGCGCGTTGGGCTTGCCGCGGCGCAGCCTTGCATGCTGCAACGCTTTGCATGCGGGGCGCGGCGGGTCAACGGTGAGCGAGGCGGCGGGCGGCGCCGATACAGGTGCGGCGCTGCCGCCGGCCGTGCTGGTCACGAGCCTCGCCGAGGCCCGCTTCGCGCTGGCCGCCGCAGCGCCCGGCCGCGTGCTGCTGCTCTCGGCCGAGGGCGCCGCCGGCACGATCGGCCCTCTCGCCTGGCTGGCGCTGATGCGCGCGGCCGGCGCGGCCGCTTCGCCGCATGCGCTGTGTTGTGGTGCCGCCCCCGGCGATGCGCTGGCCGCGCTTCGCGCCGGCTGCCCCATGCTGGTGCTGGCCGGCACGCACCCGGCCTTCCCCGCCGTGCTGGGCGCAGCGGCCGAGGCCGGTGCCCGCCTGTTGCCCGCCCGCCCGCCGGCGCTGGACCTGCGCGGCCTCGACATGCGCCGGCCCGGCGCGCGGGCGAAACTCGCGCATTGGTTGGGCACGGCCCCCGATGACAGCGCGGAAAGGCTGCGCTAGACCGCCGCGCACCCGCGATGAGGAACACCCGAGCATGCGCCTGACGCCGAAAGTCCAGGAAATCCTGTCCTGGTATGAGAGCGACAACCCCGGCACCAAGGGCAACCTCGCCCGCATCCTGATGACCGGCAAGCTCGGCGGCACCGGCCGCATGGTGATCCTGCCCGTCGACCAGGGCTTCGAGCACGGCCCGGCGCGCAGCTTCGCGCCCAACCCCGCGGCCTATGACCCGCGCTATCACTTCGACCTCGCCATCGAGGCCGGGCTGAACGCCTATGCCGCGCCCCTCGGCCCGATGGAGGCCGCCGCCGCGACCTATGCCGGCTGCATCCCCACCATCCTGAAGGTCAACAGCTCCAACAGCCTGTCCACCACCAAGGACCAGGCGGTGACGGCGACGGTGGGCGATGCGCTGCGCCTCGGCTGCTCGGCCATCGGCTTCACCATCTATCCCGGCAGCGAATACCAGTTCGAGATGATGGAGGAGCTGCGCGAGCTTTCCGCCGAGGCGAAGTCGGTCGGCCTCGCGGTGGTGACCTGGAGCTACCCGCGCGGGCCGATGCTCGACAAGGTGGGCGAAACCGCGCTCGACATCGCCGCCTATGCCGCGCACATCGCGGCCCTCACCGGCGCGCACATCATCAAGGTGAAGCCGCCGACCGACGCCATCTTCCTCGACGCCGCGAAGAAGACCTACCAGTCCCACCCGGTCGAGGTGGCGGATGCCGCGAAGCGTATCGCGCATATCGTGCAGGCCTGCTTCGCGGGCCGTCGCCTCGTGGTGTTCTCGGGCGGCGAGGCCAAGGGCGCGGATGCGCTGCTGGCCGAGGTGCGCGCCATCCATGCCGGCGGCGGCAACGGCTCGATCGTCGGCCGCAACGCCTTCCAGCGCCCGCGCGCCGAGGCGCTGAAGCTGCTGGCCGACATCATCGACGTCTACAAGAGCTGAACCACCCGCTTGCCGATACCTCTCTCATGTGAGACGTTTTCTCACATGAGAGAGGACTCCGCCGACACCGGCGACGCCATCGAGCGCCGCTTGGCCGAACGCCTCGCCGCGCTGCGCCTCGACCACGCGCTGTCGCTGGATGACCTCGCCGCGCGCACCGGCATCAGCCGCGCCACCCTCTCGCGCCTCGAACGCGGCGACACCAGCCCCACCGCCGCCATGCTCGGCCGCCTCTGCGCCGCCTATGGCTGGACCCTCTCGCGCCTGATGGCCGCCGCCGAGGCCGAGGCGCCTGCCCTTCTGACGCGCGCCGAACAGCCGCTGTGGACCGATCCCGAAACCGGCTTCCGCCGCCGCATGGTCTCGCCCCCCGGCGCGGCGCGGCGCATCGATCTGGTGGAGGGCGAGCTGCCCGCCGGCGCCGCCATCGCCTATCCCGCCCCGCCCTTGCAGCGCCTGGAACAGCACATCCTGCTGCTGGACGGCATGCTCGATTTCAGCATGGCCGGCCAGGCCTGGCGGCTGCACCCCGGCGATTGCCTGCGCCTGCACCTCGATGGCCCGACGCGCCTCGCCGCCCCGGGGCCTGAGGCCGCGCGCTACCTGATCGCGATCTGCACCGGTTGAAGGAGGTCCCCATGCCCATCGAGGAATTGCGCGCCGAAGCCGCCGAGGCCGAGCTGCCCGCGCTCGCCCATCTGCTCGCCGCCTGTGTGGCCGGCGGCGCCAGCGTGAACTTCGTGCAGCCCTTCTCGGAAGACGCCGCGGCGGCTTGGTGGCGCGCCAAGGTGCTGCCCGCGCTGGCGCGCGGCGAGCGCCGCGTGCTGGTGGCGCGCGTCGGCGGCGCCATCATCGGCACCGCACAGCTCGACCTCGCAACGCCCCCGAACCAGGCGCATCGCGCCGATGTCTCGAAGGTTCTGGTCCACCCCGATGCCCGCCGCCGCGGCGTGGCGCGCGCGCTGATGCTGGCGCTGGAAGCCATCGCGGCGGAGGAAGGGCGCAGCCTGCTGACGCTGGACACCGTGGCCGGCAGCCCGGCGCAAGGGTTGTACGAATCCCTCGGCTACACCCTCGCCGGCACCATCCCTCGCTACGCCCGCGCGCCGGATAGGCCGGTGCTGGAGGCGACGGCGTTGTTCTGGAAGGGGCTGGGCTGAGGGGGGGGCGCTGCACCGTCTGCCTGGGGCTGTCGCCGTCTTGATGCGTCGGGCTGGCCTCGCCATGTCATTCCACATCCGGGGGAATGCAAGGCGTGGCCGAGATCGAGTTCAGCAAGAAGGCGCTGCTGGGGGCGACCGGCGCGGCGATCTGGGACTTGGTCGAGGCCACCGGCGGCACGGTGCTTGGCCTGCTCGGCAAGCCGACACCGAAGGAACTGCTCGACCGGCTGCGCAAGCAATGGGCCGGCGCCCTGCCCAGCCTGCCGCGCAACCACGACCTGGTGCGCGGCCTGCGCACCGCGCATCTGGCGGCGCTGGACCGCGTGGCGCGCGCGCACGCCGAGGCGCTGAAGCACTACCCCGCCAGCGACGTCTCGACGCATGATCGCGAGTTCTCCCGCTGGCTCCGCGCCTGGCTGGATGAGCGCCTGCGCCGGCTGCTGACCGAACTCGACTTCGAGGCGGTGACCGCCGAGCAGGTGCGGCGCGCGCTGGACGACATGATCCACCCCTCGGAGACCGAGGGCTTTGCCGCCCAAGCCCTGGCCGCGCGCCGCGCTGCCGAGGACGCGGCGCTGGCAGAACTTCAGGCGGCGAGCAGCGGCGCTGTACCGGCTTTCTTCGCCGCAGCCTTCCGCGCCGCCGGCGGTTGGTACGACGTCTACGCGCTGTTCGTGAACGAGGAGATCAAGACCAACGAACGCTTCCGCAGCATCTTCCTGGCAGCGGAACTGGTGGACCTGAAGCGCCTGGTCGCGGCGGTGGAGGCGCGGATCGCGGCGGCGCTGGAGGCGGGCGTGCAGGCCCTGGCCTTCAGGCTGGACAGCTTCGAGCGCTGGCTGCGCGACATCACCGAGCGGCTTGCTCGCATCGAGGACAAAGTTGACCGCGGGTTCGCCGATGTGATGGCGGCGCTGGAGCAGCGGATGGGCGTGCCGCACTCGGTCCTGCGCTCCATCCTGCGGCGGCTGGCCATCGAAGAGGAGGTGCCGGACGAGGCCATCCCCGCGCGGCTCGAGAAATTCGCCGACGATTACCTGAAGCTCCGCGCCGACCTCGATCGCCAGACTAACGCCCCCGCCGAAGTCGAGAAGCTGCGTCGCCTCGCTCGGCAAGCCCTCGACACCGGCGACCTGCCCGGCGCCGCCGCGCGGCTCGCTGAGGCCCGCACCCTGCTGCGCGCGGCACGCGAGCGGATGGCGGAGGAGGAGGCGATGGTGCTCGGCGAAGAAGCCGGCGTTGCCCTGCTGCGCGGCGACTACGACACCGCGGTCGCGAAGCGCCGCGAGGCGGCAGGGCTGGTCGCGCATGATCCTGCGCTGGCATGGCTGCTAACGCTCGGGGAGGCGGAGGCTTTGTACCGCTGGGGCGAAATGCGCGGCAATCCCGAGCACCTCCGGCAGGCCGTGCGGCGCTACGATGCCGCCCTTGCCCTCGCGCCGCGTGCCGAACGGTCGGGCGACTGGGCGGAAACGCAGAACGACCTCGGCAACGCGCTCGTCGTGCTTGGCGAACGTGGCGACGATGCAGCGCTGTGCCGCGCCGTTCAGGCCTATGAGGGCGCGTTGGAGGAACGCACACGCGACCGCGAGCCGCTCGCCTGGGCAATAACGCAGAACAACCTTGGCGGCGCGCTCCGCGTGCTCGGCGAACGCGGCGACGATGCCGCGCTGCGCCGCGCCATCCAGGCCTTCGAGGCCGCGATGGAGGAATGCACCCGCGATCGCGCGCCGCTGGCCTGGGCGATGGCGCAGCACAACCTCGGAAGCGCGCTCCAGACGCTCGGCAAACGCGGTGACGACACCACGCTGCACCGCGCCGTCCAAGCCTTCGAGGCCGCGCTGGAGGAACGCACCCGCGACCGCGCGCCGCTCGACTGGGCGACGACCCAGAACAACCTCGGTAACGCGCTCGTCGCGCTTGGCGAACGCGGCGACGATGCCGCGCTGCGCCGCGCCGTCCAGGCCTATGAGGCCGCGTTGGAGGAACGCACACGCGACCGCGTGCCGCTCGCCTGGGCAATGACGCAGAATAACCTTGGCGGCGCGCTTCGCATCGTTGGTGAACGCGGCGACGATGCCGCGCTAAGCCGCGCCGTCCAGGCCTTCGAGGCCGCGCTGGAGGAGCGCACCCGCGACCGCTCGCCGCTCGACTGGGCGATGACTCAGTATAATCTCGGCGGCGCGCACTTCCGACTGGGCCAACTCGGCGACTCCACCGCGCTCTGCCGCGCCGTCCAGGCCCTCGAGGCCGCGCTGGAGGAATACCGTCACGACCGCGCGCCATTGGAGTGGGCCTTGACCCATAGCAATCTCGGCTTGGCGCTTCAGACGCTCGGCACACGAGGCGACGAAGCTGCGCTGCGTCGCGCCGTTCAGAGCTTCATCGCCGCGCTCGGGGTACTACGCCGGTTCGACGCCCCCTTTTATGCTGAACTCACCGAACGCAACCTCACCGCCGCCCGCGCCCTCCTAGCCTCCAGCCGCTGACACCCCGGTTGCACGGGCCGTTCGGCCCTTGCCGTGGTGGTTCCTACCCCCCCCCCGCCCTTGCCCAAAATGGACACTCCCCGCACCGCCGCCCGCCCACGCCGCGGCTGGACAGGCGCGCGGCAGGGCGGGCAGCATGTTCCGGTCAAGGAGGAAGACCCTCATGCGCTACGTGTTCGGCCTCATGCTCCTCGCCCTCACCGCCTGCAGCGGCGCCAGCAGCGGCCCCGCGCCCTGCAACCCGCCGATGTTCATCGATTCGACGGGCAACTGCGTCTCCCAGCCCGCGGTCGAGCGCCGCCGCTGAGGCAGCGCCGCGGCGGCCATCGCGCGCCGCCGCGCATCTAACCCGCCGCGCCGCGCGTAGGCTTGGCATGCTCGCGCATGCCATCCGCCTCGCCGCCCTCGTCCCCCTGCTCGCCGGGGGCGCCGGGGCGCTGACCGGGGCGGGGTTCCTCGGCGAGGAATCGGGGCCCGCCACCGGCAGCCATATGCGCTACCTCTCGGGCCTGCTGCTCGGGCTCGGGCTGCTGGCGCTGTGGTGCGCGGCGGATCTGCGGCGGCGCGGCGCGGTGTTCGAGGCGCTGTGCCTGGTCGTCACCATCGGCGGGCTGGCGCGGCTCGGCGGCGTGGCGCTGGAGGGCCTGCCGCCCTGGCCGCATCTGCTGGCCCTCGGCATGGAGCTGCTGGTGGTGCCCGGCCTCTGGATCGCGTGGTCGGTGCGCGCGGCCGAACCCGCCGCCGGGTGATCCGCCCGCCTCGCCCCGCACCGCCTCGCACAGGGGCGCGCGATGCGGTAAGCCGCGCGCCATGCCCGATTGCCGCCTCTACCTCATCACCCCCCCTGCCCTGCCCGACCTGCCGGGCTTCGCCGAGCATCTCGCCGCCGCCCTCGATGCCGGGGATGTCGCGGCCCTGCAGCTGCGCCTGAAGGATGTGCCCGACGAAACCGTGCTGCGCGCCGCCGCCACGATCCTGCCGGTGGCGCAGGCGCGCGGCGTGGCCGTGCTGATGAATGACCGCATGGACCTCGCGAAAGCCGCCGGCTGCGATGGCGTGCATCTCGGCCAGGCGGATGGCGACCCGGTGGCGGCGCGCAAGCTGCTCGGCGCCGAGGCGATGATCGGCGTCACCTGCCATGCCTCCCGCCACCTGGCGATGGAGGCCGGCGAGGCGGGGGCCGATTACGTGGCCTTCGGCGCCTTCTTCCCCACCGGCACCAAGGCCACGCAGCACGTGGCGGACACCGACCTTCTCGAATGGTGGTCCGAGATGTTCGAGATCCCCTGCGTGGCCATCGGCGGCATCACCGCCGAGAACTGCCCGCCCCTGGTGCGCGCGGGTGCGGATTTCCTGGCCGTCGTCGGCGCCGTGTGGAACCACCCTGAGGGCCCGGCCGCCGGCGTGCGCGCCATGAACGAAGCGATCAGGGCGAGCGGAAGCGCGCCCCATCCGCCCGGATGAACACCTCCAGCGGCGTGGTGCCGCTGCCCAAGCCATCCTTGGCACGCCAGGTGCCGGCCACGCACAGCACGCCGCCCGGAATGGGCCGCACTGCGAAGCGCGCCTCGTTGAAGAAGGTCTCGCCCTGCGGCGAGGTGACCGAGAAATCCGTCACGCAATGGCCATCGCGCAGCACGGGATCGTAGCCATCGATGATCCAGCCGCCCCCGCCCGTGCTTTCGAAGCGGCGCTCCAGCGGCGGCCAGGCGGTGGTGTCGGGCATGTCGGCCAAAGCGGGGGCAGCCAGGGTGACGAGCAGCAGGGCAAGGCGGCGCATCGCGGTGTCTCCGAATCACGCGCCCCATGGCTCGGCGGCGCTGCGGGCGTTACGCGCCGCGCCGCGCCCTGGATGCAGCCCCGCGGGTTGCTTTTCCGCCGCGCCGGCCACATGCCAGCGCCATGATGGATGAACTCACCTTCCACACCCGCCTGCACCGCGCCGGCACCATCCTCGATGTCGGCGCGCATGACGGGCTGCTGACGCTGCCGCTGGCGCGGCTGCCCGGTGCCCGCGTGCTGGCCTTCGAACCGCTGCCCAGCGCCTTCGCGCGCCTCGTCGCCGCCATCACCGCCGAATACGGCGCCATCCCGCCGCACATCACCCTGCACCCCGAGGCGCTGGGCGATGCGCCCGGCACCGCCACCCTCGCCGTGCCCGTGCTGGATGGCGTGCCGCAGGAGCAATGGGCCAGCACGGCGAAGGACTATGCGACGTTCGGCAGCGTCGGCGTGCAGCGCCACAGCGTGAACGTCACGACCATCGACGCGCTGGGCCTCGAGAACCTTCAGCATGTGAAGATCGACGCCGAGGGGCATGAATACGAGGTGCTGCGCGGCGCCCGCGCCACGCTGGCGCGCTGCCGCCCGGTGCTGACGCTGGAGGTGGAGGAACGCCACCGCGCCGGCAGCACCTGGGCGGTGCCCGCCTTCCTCGATGCGCTGGGCTACGAGACGCGCTTCTTCCACGCGGGCCACTTCCAGCCGCTGGCCGCCTTCGACCGCGCGACGATGCAGCGCGCCTCGCCCGACCCCGCGGTGTTCGCGGCCTCCGACCCCTACATCTTCATCTTCTACGCCTGGCCGGCCGAGGGCGCGGCACCCATCCTGGCGCGGCTGCAGGGCTGAACCGGCGGCCTCAGGCCGGCCTCGCGGGCTGCGGCGGCTCGGCCTGCCGGTCTCGTATCTCGGCCGCCTCGATCCGCGCTTCCATCGCCTTCGCCGCGGCGGCGCGGGCCTCATGGGCTTCGGCGTAGCCCGGGCGGCGCGCCTCCGCCGCCTCGGCCAGGGCCGCGCGCAGCAACAGGACAAGCGCGGCCAGCAGCAGCGCCGCCGCCATCGCCTGGCCGATCGCCCATTGCCAGCGCCAGGCGGGCCACAGGCTGGGCGACGCCTCGGGCACGACGCCCTCCATCACCGGCAGCGCCACCAGCCACCACGCCAGGAAACCCGCACCCACCAGCCCCGCCGCGGCTGCCTCGCGCGGGCGTTGCGCCGACAGCGCCAGCACTGCGCAAGCCACCAGCGCGGCACCGAAGCCAAGCAGGCCGAGCAAGGGGGCGCCGCCGCGCAGCGTCTGCTCCGCCACCAGCCACGCATCCCCGGCCAGGTGCCAGCTGTCCGCGATGGCCAGCACAGCCGCCGCCGGGCCGATCAGCGCCAGCACCAGCAGCAGCAGCGCCGCCATGCGCAAGGGTAGCCGTGCCATGCCGCCTGCCTCCTGGGCCGAGGGGCCCCGAGCCAGAAAGCCGCGGCCGCGCCCGGCGTTGCGGGCGCGCGCTTCACATCCCCGCGCGCGGCGCGGGCTACTCCGCCGCGACCGAGGGCGCCTCCAGCAGCCGCGGCGGGGCGGCGATGGCCGGCTGCGGGCGCCGGCTGATGGCCGACAGCCACATCACATCCTCGATATCGGTGGCCCCGCTCACCAACATCGCGAGGCGGTCGAAGCCCAGCGCGATGCCCGCGCCGGCCGGCATGCCGTGTTCCAGCGCCGCCAGGAAATCCTCATCCACCTCCCAGCCCCGCTCGCCGGCCAGGCTGCGGCGCAGCGCGACATCATGCTCGAAGCGGCTGCGCTGCTCGGCGGCATCCGTCAGCTCGTCGAAGGCGTTGGCCAGTTCGAGCCCCGCCACGAACAGCTCGAAGCGCAGCGCCACGCGCCGGTCCTGCGGGTCACGCCGGCTGAGGGCCGCCTGCGGCACCGGCCAATGCGTGAGGAAGGTGGCGCGGCCGCGGCCCAGCTTCGGCTCCACGAATTGCAGCAGCAGGCGGAAGAAGCCCTCCTCCCAGCTGTCGGTGGCCGGCACGAACAACCCGCAGCGCCCGGCCGCGTATTTCAGCCGCGCCGCGCTGCCCAGCCCCGTGATCGGGTCGATCGTGCCGAGGATATCCAGCCCCCGGCAATGCTTCGAGAAGGCCGCCGCCACGCTCATCCGCTCGAAGGGCAGCGAAAGGTCCACCTCGATGCCGTTGTAGCTCAGCGGCGAGGGCGCGACCGAGCGCAGCAGCAGCTCCGTCTCGTCCATCAGCTCGCTCATGCCCATGCCGGGCGCATACCATTCCAGCATGGTGAATTCCGGCGCGTGCTGCGCGCTGGCCTCGCCATTGCGCCACACGCGCGCGAGCTCGAACACGGGCCCCGCGCCGGCCACCAGCAGGCGCTTCAGCGCCATCTCCGGCGAGGTGCGCAGCCACAGCTCGGCCGCCTCGCCCACGCCCAGATGCGGCTTGTACTCGCTGCGGAAGCCGCGCAGATGCACCTCCATGCCGGGGGCCGGCACCAGGGCGGGCGTCTCCACCTCGGTGTAGCCGCGGGCGAGGAGGAAGCCGCGCACCGCGGCGGCCAATTCGCCGCGCCGTCGCAGGAAGGGCAAGCGGGCAGCCAGGCGTTCGGGATGCCATTGGGGGAGGACCGGGTGTTGCATGCGGCGCACCTTTTGATGCGGGCCGGCCAGACGTACCACTCCCCGAGGCACGCTTGACGCAGGCCCAGTTCGTCCGGTCGCAGCCCGCCGGCCCATACCGCGCGCGGCCGAACTGCTCTAGACCGGGGCAGCATGCGCCACTCCGACGCCCAACGCCAGAACCCGACGCAGCCCTCCCACGGCCGCACCCTTCGCACCCCCGCCGCGCTGGTGGCCGCCGGCCTGCTGCCCGAGGCCGCGGCCGAGGCCGCCGAGGCCGTGGCCGCGCGCTATGCCATCGCCGTCACACCCGCCATGGCGGCGCTGATCGGCGCGGCGGAGGACCCGCCCAAGGACCCAATCGGCCTGCAATACCTGCCCGACCCGGCCGAGCTGATCACCGCCCCGCATGAGGTGGAGGACCCCACGGCGGATGCGCCCTTCACGCCGGTGAAGGGCGTGGTGCACCGCTACCCGGACCGCGCGCTGCTGAAGCCGCTGCTGGCCTGCCCCGTCTATTGCCGCTTCTGCTTCCGGCGCGAGGTGGTGGGCCCCGATGGCGGCCTGCTGTCGGAGGCCGAGCTGGAGGCCGCCCTCGCCTGGTTCGCCGCCACGCCCGCGGTGCGCGAGGTGGTGCTGACGGGCGGCGACCCGCTGATGCTCAGCCCCCGGCGCCTGGCCTGGCTGGTGCAGCGCCTGGCCGAGATCCCGCACATCGAGATCATCCGCGTGCACACCCGCGTGCCGGTGGCCGATCCGGGGCGTGTCACCCCGGCCCTGGCCGCCGCCATGGCCACCGACAAGGCCTTTTATCTGTGCCTGCACGCTAACCACGCCCGGGAGTTCACGCCCGAGGCCACGGAGGCCCTGGCCCGGCTGACGCGCGCCGGCTTGGTGCTGCTGGGGCAGAGCGTGCTGCTGCGCGGCGTGAATGATTCGCTGGAGGCGCTGGAGGCCCTGTTCCGCACCATGCTGCGCCACCGGGTGAAGCCCTACTACCTGCACCAGCTGGACCCCGCACCCGGCACCGCGCGGTTTCTCGTGCCCGAGGCCGAGGGCCTGGCGCTGACCCGCGCGCTGCGCGGCCGGCTGAGCGGGCTGGGGCAACCGCTGTATGTGCGCGAGACGGCGGGGGGCGGGGGGAAGGTGGCGGTGGGCGCACAGGAGACGCCAGCATCTCGTGGTTAAGTCTCTAAGTTTATTTGCCGTCGACAACACTTCTAAGTTCGGCCGCCGCCTCGAACCAAAACCCAAGCCCATCAACCAGTGAGTTGTCTCGGGACTTCCGCTGCGTTTCAACCAATTCGACGATAGCAGGATCGTGGAATATTTCGATCGTGTGCGCCAATCTCTCCCTCGCGACCACCTTGCTATCTTTTTTGCCTGATTCTCCATAAACTCTTGCGGTCTTGAGTGTCATCATCGTTGTAGCGATTAAAACTCCACGGAATAAATCACGATCATCCGCACACCGAACAAGCGCGCGCCTCAGAAAATCTGACCGCAAAAATGGAGTCAAATGGGGAGCATGGTCACACAAATCCTCTTCACGTAGATTTTTTACGGTCCGCCCCAACACTCGCAGCGCTTTTGCATGAGCAGAACGGATGAATTCCGATTTTTTTCTTTTTATCAACCCAGATGCATCTAAGAACATTTTTAGGAGAGGGACGTACGGGATCGCGATTGGTGGGATTGACCAGACGCCGATATCTAGCGACAAGAACCGAGGGCCATGATTGGAAAGAAAATTCTCAAATTCATCAATTTCCTCCGGATACCATGAATAATATAAGAATGCCAAGGATGGATCTCTAGCAGACAAAATCAATAACTGTTGCTTAACTCCAGTACGAATACTTTGACTTACGTCTGAAGGCAAATAATGCCTCCCGTTGGAGAAAAGTGAATCGACGAAATCATGCGTTGGAATAGCTGCCGCCAGGCCTACAATAATTCTAAATTTATCGCGCTCAGGGTTCGAGAACTGAGATACGAGTGCTTGCGAAAGAACGGCGCGGACATATTCGCGCCGCTCTGGATTTACGTTTGAAATGATGCGCCAATCCTTGATGGCGGAAAGATAGTCCTCCGCTGTCCCGCCCTCGGGCGTGCTCTCCACGATGTTCTCGACGATCGAACGCGCATCGCTTTCGCTTGGAATCATGTATGTCATAGCTGTCGACGCAAAATTACAAATCGCCTGGAGTTCGGCGATCGGCTGACCTTTAACCCGTAACGCCGAGAGAATTTCCGCTACCGCATCGGCTGTTCGTCTCGTGCTGCGATAAGTCTTAATCTGCAAAGCCAAATGGACAATGACGCTCCATTCGCGCTTGCGTATCTTCGGTAGCAATTTCGCCATTAGACTTGCTACAGATTCATGATCCTCAGAAAGCTGTTGCGCAAAGAAATATTCTAGAAATGTTCGATGCGTATATTTGTATTGATCAGGCCCGACTTCTGACAGAACCCACGAGCGGCCAGCCAAAAATTTAACAATTCGCTTTGCCGCATCGTGCGCCTTTGCTCTTTCTTCGTACACTCTAGAGAAATACTGCCGGCATGCGTTTTCAAGCCAATCAGAGTTTACTCCTTCTTCGAGTTGGGGTTTACCGAAAACAAGGGATGAGATATTTCCAAAAAGATCCAAAAGATTGAACCCGCGCGGAATATCTGCGTGAATTGACCGATTTTGGTCCCATTTTTCGAACATCAATAGAGCGCATTCCCGATATATTTCGGGTCGATTGCCAGGAACGTCCCCCTTGGCATTGAACAAGAAGGTCATGAGACCGAGCATCAGTGGGTTGGAACGCAAATCATCTGCGTTTTCATTTGTCTGCTCGATAAATCGAGCTGACAATTTTTCGGCCTCTTCTTTCTCTCGTGCGCAAACATATTGTAAGAATTTTGTCACGTAGGACCCGACTTCGGCCCGGTCGAGCCTTTCCAACACCACCCGCTCAAAATCGTCGGGGAGCGGAGCATCTTCGTAGCCCACGATACGAGAGGTGACGATGGCCGGACACAGTGGGAACTGATCGCAGAACGCCCGAACAAATTCTACGTAGTCGCGCCTTCTACTTATCGCCAGAATTTCATCTAGGCCGTCGAATGCCAAAACAACAAAGCCAAATCTAAGCGCATGGAGCAAACTAGCCTTGACTAAACTACTATCTTGATTCGTTGCATTTGTTAGTTCGCTCACGAGAAAATCCAGCAACCCCGCCTGCGCATTACTGGAACGAAATACTTCAAAAGTCCTCAATGTAACGCGTAGTGGAATTTTTATATTCTGAGACTCAAGTTCAGCACCACGCCTAGCGGGGTATCGGGCAGCGAGCATATACTGATTCGAGAAAAACAAGCAGAGAGATTGAAGCAGGGTCGATTTGCCGCCGCCTGGATCCCCCAGAACGATGATTCGCCGGAAATGTTTTTGTAAATCGACGTACTTGATTACTGAATCGTCGCCTTCAAAACTAGAATTTTTGCGAACGGCCTCATGAACCCGAGCTGTAGCGAGCGTTGCCTCAATCAACTCTCTCGCGCTAGCATTATCTTTAAGTATCTTTACTCGACTTGGGATATAAATTTTATCTAGATTAACCTGCTTTCGCCCTCTATGTGTCTCAACCCAGTTTATTTTGTGCTCCGACAGTACCGCCTTCGCTATTTTCTCAAGACAGGCATCGATCTCGTCGACGGAATAACTCCGCAAATGGGTCTGATTATTGTCCAACTGCGAGTCGATCGACGCCAGCGATTCGCGAAGGCGACTGAAGTTCGTCCGTAACATAAGCATTAAGGCTGGATCGCCAACACTAAGCTCGGCGAGCGAGACTTGAAGAGAAATAAAAAGTTTTTCGAGGAATTCTTCTCGCTCGATCTGGTCGTTAGGAAAATATTTTTTATGGAGTTCGTAGAAAAGTGATCGTGTTTCCTCTCTAATTTCGCCCAGCAACGAGTCTTCGACAATTTTGAAGACTAAGCCAGAGCACTCAAGCGCCTGTATGAATTTGACGAAATCCTCACCAAGCCCTCCCTTTTGTTGGGCTAGCATGACCTCGAAATCGACGAGCGCTCGCTCAACAGCTTGATTGCTTGCCCTGCCTTGCCTCCATGCTGATTCGATCCGGCCTCGCCGCGTAAATTTGCGGAAAACGAGAGAGCCAATTCGCGATAGACCAGCCAACGCGATATCTTTGACAACACTGGTCAGTTCCATGCGGCAAGAAGCCCCGTCTCTACAGTTTCATAATTTGAAGCGCTGAAACCGGATCGTCAACCGGTCAATACGAGCGCCGCACGGCGGAACGGGGCCGAGCTAAGAGGCCTCCGCCGCCTTGCCCCCTGCCCGCCCCCGTTGTATCCGCCCGCATCCAATCCCATCGCCCGTAAGCTAGGACACCCGCCCCCATGGCGAAGATGCAGGCCAACCAGATGCGTGCCGGCATGGTCATCGAATTCGAGGGCCAGCGCTACACCATCATCAAGCAGAACATCATGATCCCCGGCAAAGGCAACGCCATCATCCAGGTGGACATGCGCAACATCAAGACCGGCGCCAAGAAGGACCAGCGCTGGCGCACGGCCGATACGGTGGAACGCCTCACCACCGAGGACAAGGAATTCACCTTCACCTACGCCGAGGGCGACAACATCATCCTGATGGACCCGGAAAGCTACGAGCAGACCCAGGTGCCCAAGGATATCCTCGGCGATCGCCTGCCCTTCCTCGTCGAGAACATGACCGTCAATGTCCGCCTCATCGAGGGCGAGCCCGTCTCCATGGACCTACCGGAAACCGTGGTGCTGGAAATCGTCGAGGCCGACCCCGTGGTGAAGGGCCAGACGGCCACCAGCTCCTACAAGCCCGCGCTGCTCTCCAACGGCGTGAAGACCATGGTGCCCCCCTTCATCACCGTGGGCGAGAAGATCGTCGTGAAGACCGAGGACGGGAGTTATTATGAGCGCGCGAAGGGCTGAAGCAGCCCTTCGCGCTTTTTGATGCCCTCAGGCGGCGGGCGGCCGCGTCCGCGGCCTTGCCTGCGCGCCACGCACTGACGGCGCCATCGGCGCGTCCGGGTTGGGCGCGGGCCGCATGCGCGGCCTCGGACTCGGGCTTGCGCCCGGTCCGCCCGGCTTGATCTTTCGCTGTTGGGGGCCGTGCCTCCTGCTCCTTGAACCAGGAATCCCGCGCGATGGCTGTCTCCTCGCCCCGACTCTCGCCTGCCATGACCGTGCTGCAGGCCGCCATCCAGAAGGCCGCGCGCCGCCTGCTGCGCGACTTCGCCGAGGTCGAGGCCCTGCAGGTCTCCTCCAAGGGCCCGGGCGATTTCGTCTCCCAGGCCGATCTGCGCGCCGAGCAGACGCTGCGCGAGGAACTCTCCCGCGCCCGCCCCACCTGGGCCTTCCTCGGCGAGGAAGGCGGCCAGGCCGCGCGCGATGGCGGGGATGATTGGGAGTGGCGCTGGGTGGTCGATCCGCTGGATGGCACCACCAACTTCCTGCACGGCATCCCGCACTGGGCCATTTCGGTCGGCGTCGAGAAGCGCGGCGCCGATGGCAAGGCCGAGCTCGTGGCCGGCTGCATCTACAACCCTGCGGGCAACGAGATGTTCTGGGCCGAGAAGGGCCTGGGCGCCTACCTCAACGACAAGCGTCTGAGGGTCTCCGGCCGGCGGGAGATGGTGAACGCCCTCTTCGCCACCGGCATCCCCTTCGCCAAGGTGCAGCGCAAGGCCGAATTCAGCGCCACGCTGGCGCGCCTGATGCCGCAGGTGGCGGGCGTGCGCCGCTTCGGCTCGGCGGCACTCGACCTCGCCTGGGTGGCGGCCGGCCGCTATGACGGGTTCTGGGAGCTCGGCCTGAACAAGTGGGATTGCGCGGCGGGCCTGGTGATCGTGAAGGAGGCCGGCGGCTTCGTGAGCGACCCCGCCGGCGGCGACACCCATTACGAGACCGGCGACATCGTGGTGGGCAACCAGGCGCTGCACCCGAAGCTGCGCGAGGTGGTGGCCGAGGGCATCGCCGCCGCCCAGGCCGCCCGCGCCGCCCACGCCTGAGACGGCGCATTGGCGCGGTGCGCGGCCAGCCGCTAGGTTGCCCGGCATGATTCGCCCCGCCCTGGCCCTGCTGCTGCTGGCCTCGCCCGCCTTGGCCCAGAACCGCGGCGCGCCGCCGCCGCCCCTCGCGCTGCCCAGCGGCATGGCGCCGCTGACGGATGGCGCCTATCGCCTCAGCTTCCGCGTCGGCGAAACCGCCCTGCCCACCAACACCGCCGCCACTTTGTCCGAAATCGGCCGCCGCCTCGCCGCCGCCACCCCCCCCGGCACCGGGCGCATCACGGTGGAGGGCCATGCCAGCGGCCCGGCCAATGATGTCTCGGCCGCGCGCCGGCTGAGCCTCGCGCGTGCCACCGCGGTGCGCGATGCGCTGGTGGCCGGCGGGCTGGACGAGACGCGGGTGGATGTGCGCGCGCTGGGCCGCACGCCGCTGGCCCTCGACGCCGCCGATATCCTGCCGCCCGGCGTCACCCGCCGCACGACGACGAGATGAGCGCATGACCAGCCCCACCACCTTCCTCTGGCGCATGCTGGCCTTCCTCGCCGCCGTTGCGGTGCTGGTGGGCCTGCTCTCCCGCGAACTGGCCGAGGCCTTCGCCGCCAACCCGATGCTGAATGGCGTGATCGCCGCCGTGCTCGGCCTCGGCGTCGCCTGGAACATCCGCCAGGTGCTGCTGCTGACCAGCGAGGTCGAGTGGCTGGAAGCCTTCCGCAACCCGGTGAAGGGCGCCGAGAGCCGCCCCGCGCCGAAGCTGCTGGCGCCCATGGCCAGCATGTTCGCGCAGCGCCGCAGCGAACGGCTGCAGCTTTCCGCCATCGCCATGCGCAGCGTGCTGGACGGCATCGAGAGCCGGCTGGACGAAACCCGCGAACTCTCACGCTACGCCACGGGGCTGCTGATCTTCCTCGGCCTGCTCGGCACCTTCTGGGGCCTGCTGCTGACCATCGGCGCCGTCTCCACCGTCATCGGCAACATGTCGGTGGGCTCGGGCGACATCAACGTGCTGTTCAACCAGCTGAAGGCCGGGCTGTCGGAGCCGCTGCGCGGCATGTCGATCGCCTTCTCCTCCTCCATGCTGGGCCTCGCCGGCGCGCTGGTGCTGGGCTTCCTCGACCTCACGGCAGGGCAGGCGCAGAACCGCTTCTACACCGAGCTGGAGGATTGGCTGGCGGGCGCCACGCGGCTGTCCTCCGGCGCCATGGGGGCCGAGGGCGAGGGCAGCATGCCTGCCTATCTCCAGGCGCTGCTGGAGCAATCGGCCGAGAACATGGAGGAGCTGCAGCGCACCATCGCGCGCGGCGAGGAAGGGCGCGCGCAATCCAACCAGGCGCTGATGACGCTCACCGAACGGCTCTCGGTGCTGGCCGACCAGATGCGCGCGGCGCAGACGCTGATGGGCCGCCTGGCCGAATCCCAGGCGCAGCTGGGCCCCACCCTCGCGCGCATGGCCGAGGCCGGCCAGCACGGCGCGCTGGATGAAGCGACGCGCGGCCATATCCGCAACCTCGAACTGTACATGGCGCGGATGCTGGAGGAGATGACCCAGGGCCGCCTGCAGACCACCAGCGAGATCCGCAGCGAGATCAAGGTGCTCTCGCGCACCATCGCGGCGCTCGCCGAAGAACCGCCGCGATGAAAGCGTCCGATCGCCGCAGGGCCGTAGGGCCCGAAGGCGTGAATCGGCCGCGCGTTTTCGCCCGCGCGTCCGATGACGGGAGGGCCGCATGGCCCGGACGTCTGAATCGGCCGCGCGCGCCCACCAGGGCGCACCCGTAGATGGCGATGCGGCGGCGGCGCGAGCGGGGCGGGCTGGATGCCTGGCCGGGCTATGTGGACGCGCTGTCCACGCTGCTCATGGTCATCATCTTCGTGCTGCTGGTCTTCGTGCTGGCGCAGGGCTTCCTCTCCGTCGCGCTGTCCTCGCGCGACCGCGCGCTGGACCGGCTGAACCGCCAAGTGGCGGAACTCGGCGAATTGCTGGCACTGGAACGCGGCCAGGCGGAGGAGCTACGCACCTCGCTGAACCGCACCAGCGAGGAGCTGCGCGGCGCCGCCGCGGCGCGCGACCAGCTGGCCCGCAGCCTCGCCGGCCTGCGCGAGGAGCGCGACCGCCTGGCCGCCGAGCGCGACACCACGCGCACCGAGCGTGACCGCCTGGCCGCGCGCATCGCCGACCTCTCGCTGGCGGCCGGCGGCGGTGCGGCCCGCATCGCGGAGCTGGAAAGCCGGCTGGCCGAGGCGCTGGCGCGTGCCGAGGCCGCCGGTGGCGATGCCGCGCGCACCGTGCGCACCCTGACCGAGGCGCAGCGCCTGCTGGCCGCCGAGCGCGCCGCGCTGGAGAGTGTGCGGCGTGACCTCGCCGGCACGCGCGAACAGGCCGCCGCACTCGGCCGCGACCTGGTGCAGGAACGCACGACGCGCGAGACGACGCAGCGCGAACTCGCCGCCACGCGCCTCGCACGGGACGCCGCCGCGCGCGAGCGGGACGTGACGGCGCAGGAGCTTGAGGCAAGGCGGCGCGAGGCCGAGGCCCTGGCGCGCGACCTCGCGGCGGCACGCGGCGGGCTGGAGGCCGCGCGGCGCGACATCGCGCTGCTGCAGGCCGAGGCGGCACGGCTGGACCGCACCGTGCAGGCCGACCGCGCGACGATCGAGGCGCGGCTGTCGGACATCGCCAACCTCGCCGAGCAGGTGCGCGCGCTGCAGGCGCTGCGCGACCAGCTGGAGCGCGAGGCCGCCGCCGCCCTGGCCCAGGCGGGCGAGGAACAGCGCCAGCGCCGCGGCCTGGAACAGGCCATGGCCGCCGCCGAGCGGGCGCTGGCCGGCGTCACGGCGCGCGCCGCAGAGGCCGAGCGCGCACGCGCGGAGCAGGCCGCCCGTGCCACCACGGCCGAGGCGGCGCGCGCCCAGGAAGCCGCGCGTGCCGCGGCCGCGGCCACCCTCGCCACCGAGGCCGGCGGCCGCGCCGCGCAGGAGGAACGCCGCCGCGCCGCCGCCGAGGCCGAGCGCGGCGAATTCGCCCGGCTGTCGGAAAGTGCCCGCGCGCAGGTGGCGCTGCTGACCCGGCAGGTGGAGGCGCTGCGCAGCGAACTCGCCCGCGTCGCCAATGCGCTGGAGGCGGCCGAGGATGCGGCGCGCGACAAGGATGTGCAGATCACCGCACTCGGCCAGCGGCTGAACGTGGCGCTGGCCGCGCGGGTGGAGGAGCTGCAGCAGTATCGCTCGGATTTCTTCGGCCGGCTGCGCCAGGTGCTGGGTGACCGGCCCGATGTGCGCATCGTCGGCGATCGCTTCGTGTTCCAGTCCGAGGTGCTGTTCCCGGTGGGCTCGGCCGAGCTCTCGCCGCTGGGCGCGCAGCAGATGCGCCAGCTGGGCCGGGTGCTGCTGGAACTGTCGCAGCAATTCCCCTCAGACCTCGCCTGGCTGCTGCGCGTCGATGGCCATGCCGACCGCAGCCCGATCCGCGGCGGCGGGCGCTTCGCGACGAACTGGGAGTTGTCTGCCGCGCGCGCCATCGCCGTGGCGCAGCTGCTGATCGGCGAGGGCCTGCCCGCCAACCGCGTCGCCGCCGCCGCCTTCGGCGAGACGCAGCCTCTGGACGACCGCGACAGCCCCGAGGCCTTCGCGCGCAACCGCCGCATCGAACTTCGCCTCACCGACCGCTGAGAGAACGCACATGACCACCCTTCACGTTGCCGACCACGCGCTGCTGGCGCATCGCCTCGCCACGCTGCGCGACGCGGCGACGCCAAGCGCCACCTTCCGCCGCCTGCTGGCCGAGATCGGCGCGATCCTCACCATGGAGGCCACGCGCGACCTGCCCAGCGTCACCGCGCGCGTCACCACGCCGCTGACCGAGATGGACCACCGCATGCTGGCGGCACCCGAGCCGGTGCTGGTGGCGGTGCTGCGCGCCGGGCTCGGCCTGATGGAGGGCGGCATGCAGGTGCTGCCCGAGGCGCCGGTCGGCCATGTCGGCCTGGTGCGCGACGAGCACACGCTGAAGCCGAGCCAATACATGCTGCGGATGCCGCCCGAGGTGATCACGCGCGGCGCCATCCTGTTCGACCCCATGCTGGCCACCGGCGGCAGCGCGGTGGCGGCGGTGGCGCGGGTGAAGGAGGCCGGCGCGCCGCATATTCGCTTCGTCTGCGTCGTGGCCGCGCCGGAAGGCGTGGCACGGCTCTCCGCCGCGCATCCGGACGTGCCGATCTTCACCGCCGCACTGGATGAGAAGCTGGACCATCGCGGCTTCATCGTGCCCGGCCTCGGCGATGCCGGCGACCGCTGCTTCGGCACCGTCGGATGAGTCCGGCCGATCACTTCGCCGCGCGCCGCGCCGCCTTCCGCGCGCTGCACGCGTCTGGCTGCTTCATCCTGCCGAACCCGTGGGATGCCGGCACCGCGCGCTTCCTGGCCGCCGAGGGCTTCGCTGGTCTCGCCACCACCAGCAGCGGCGCCGCGCATGCGCGCGCCCTCCCCGACGGCGCGATGGATCTCGACGCCACGCTGGCCCATGTGGCGGAGATCGTGGATGCCACGCCACTGCCGGTGAACGCCGATTTCGGCCATGGCTTCGGCACGACGGCCGAGGATGTGGCCGCTGCCGTCACGCGCTGCGCCGCCACGGGTGTGGCCGGCCTGTCGATCGAGGATGCCACGGGCGAGGCCGCGCAGCCGCTGTTCCCGCTGGAAGTCGCCGTGGCGCGCATGCGCGCCGCGCGCCGCGCGCTGGATGCCGAAGGCGGCGGCGTGATGCTGGTGGGCCGCGCGGAGTGCTTCCTGACCGGCCATCCGGACCCGCTGGCGGAATCGCTGCGCCGCATCGCCGCCTATGCGGAAGCGGGGGCCGAGGTGCTCTACGTGCCCGGCCTGCGCACGATCGAGCAGATGGCGGCCGTGGTGCGCGCCGCCGCGCCGCTGCCGGTGAATGTGCTGGTCAGCCGGCCGCTCGGCCTGACGCGCGACGACATCGCTGCCTGCGGCGTGCGGCGCATCAGCGTGGGCGGCGCGCTGGCGGGCGTGGCCTGGGGCGCCTTCGCCGCCGCGGCGCGCGCGCTGCGATCCGGCAGCTTCGAACCACTGGGCGCCCGCCTGCCGGGCGACGAGCTCAACCGCCTGTTCGGCTGAGCAGCAGCCGCGGCACGCGGCCGCGCGCCACCAGCACGATGGCATGCTGGCGGAAGCGCCGCGCGAGGCGACGCAGCCAGCGCGCATCGCCGGCCAGCAGCAGATGCGCCTCCGCCCAACCCGCGCCGCGGCCGAAGCCATCGGCCAGCACGCGGCCGTGCGCGGCCTGGCGCAGCCGCGCCATCGCACGCGCGTTCCAGCCCGGCGGCATGCGCCGGCTGCGCGGGTTCCACGCCGTGACGAGGCCCGCCTGCCGCGCGCCGTGGCGTGCCAGCAGCGCGTCCATCGCTGCGCTGCGCCGCGCCAGACGCACGATGATGCCGGCGGCCTCGTAGCGCGTGGCGGCAAAGGCGCGGGCGAGGCGCGGCGTCATCGCAGGTGCAGCAGCAGGCCCTTGAGGTAGGCGCTTTCGGGCAGCGCCGGATGCACCGGGTGGTCCGGCCCGGCGCCCACGCTCGCCAGGATCCGCGCCTCCCGCTTCGCGCGGTGCACGCCCCAGGCGACGGCCTCGGCGAAATCCGGCGCGGCGACGTGGTGCGAGCAGGAGGCGATGAACAGCACACCATCCGGCGCCACCAGCCCCGCCGCCAGCCGCGCCAGCCTGGCATAGCCGCGCAGCGCCGCCGGCTGATCCTTGCGCTGCTTCGCGAAGGCCGGCGGATCGGCCACCACCACGTCGAAGCGGCGGCCGCTGGCCGTCATGCGTTCCAGATGCTCCAGCGCCTCGGCCTTGAGCGGCGTGACGCGCTCGGCGAAGCCGGCCAGCCCTGCGGCCTGCATCGCGAGATCAAGCGCGTGTTCGCTGCGGTCCAGCAGCGTCACCTCCCGTGCGCCGGCCGCGGCGGCGGCCAGGCCGAAGCCGCCGGTGTGGCAGAAGGCGTCGAGCATGCTGCGGCCGGCACACAGCCGCGCCACCATGGCGCGGTTGCCGCGCTGGTCGAAGAACCAGCCGGTCTTCTGCCCGCCCAGCAGGTCCACCGGGAAGCGCAGGCCGTTCTCCTCCACCTGGGCGGTGCCGTCGGCGCCATGCAGGGCGAGGACCTCCTCCTCCAGCCCCTCCAGCTTGCGCACCGCGCTGTCGTTGCGCGCCACCACGCTGCGCGGCGCGACCAGCGCCTGCAGCGCCTCCAGGATCAGCGGCGTTGCCGCCTGCATGCCCGCCGTGTTGGCCTGCAGCGCGAGGGCATCGCCGTAGCGGTCGATGATCAGGCCGGGCAGGCCATCGGCCTCGGCATGCACCAGGCGGTAGAAGGGCGCGTCGAACAGGCGGTCGCGAAGTGCCAGGCATTCGCCCAGCCGGCGCGTGAACCAGGCGGCATCGCAGGGCGCATCCGGGTCGGCGTCCAGGCGGCGCGCGGCGATCAGGCTGTGCGGGTTGAAGTGCCAGGCGCCGTGCTTCACGCCGTCGTCGCCCTCCAGCCGGACCACGCTGCCGGGCGGCAGCGCGCGCAGCGCCGGGCTCATCGCCAGCTCGTTCGAGAAGGCCCAGGGGTGGCCGGCCTTGATGCGGCGGTCGGCGCCGGGGTTGAGGCGGATCAGCGGGCGGGTCTGGGACATGGCCCCCCTATGCCGCGCCCGTCAGCGCAGCGCCAGCAGCACGCCCGAGACGGTGAGTGCCAGCGCCAGCACCTCGCGCAGCCCCAGCGGCTCGCCCAGCGTCAGCACGGCCGCCAGCACGCCCACCACGGGGGTGAGCAAGGTGCCCGAGGCCGCGGCGGCGGCCGGCAGGCGCCGCAGTGCCGCGAACCAGGCAAGGTAGCACAGGCCGAGCGGGCCGATGCCGCCATAGGCCAGCAGCGCCCAGCCGCGCGCCGACACCGCAGCGAGGTCCGGCTGCTCGACCAGCGCCATGCCCAGCAGCAGCGGCGCGCAGCCCAGCGCGATCTGCCAGGCCGCCGCCGTGGTGGGCGGCAGGCCGAGCGGCCAGCGCTTCGTCACCACCGTGCCGAGCGAGAACAGGATGGCCGCGCCTAGCGCGAAGCCCACGCCGGGCAGCGCCTCCACGCCGGCCTGCCAGCCGCGGCCCAGCACCAGCACCAGCAGCCCCGCCAGCGCCAGCAGCAGCGCCAGCACGCGGCGCAGCGAGGGTGGCTCGCCAAGCAGCGCCCAGGCGAACAGCCCGGCCCAGACCGGCATGGTGTAGCAGATGATCGTGGCCTCGCCGGCGCCGAGCCAGAGCAGCGAGAAGGAGGCAAGGCCCATCCACGCCGTCACGTTCAGCAGGCTGGCCACCATCAGCCGCGGCCACAGCGCGCGCGGCACCGCCAGCGCCTCGCGCCGCGCCAGCGCGATGCCGAACAGCAGCGCGGCACCCAGCGCGCCGGACAGCACGCGGATGGTGAAGGGCGGCACCTCGCCCAGCAGCACCTTCATGGCGGGCCAGTTCACGCCCCAGCCGATGACGGTCAGCAGCAGCAGGGCCAGGCCGAGCGCGTCGAGCCGCGGCCCCGCTGGCTTCACTCGCAGAATTCCGGCTCATCCCGCAGCAGGATGCGCTTGACGCTCTCGAGGTGCAGCCGCGCGCTCTCGCCATCGCCCAGGCGCATCTGCGCCGCCGTCTTGGCCGCGATGTCGGGCCGCACGGGCTTCAGCGGGCGGCCGGTGGACAGCGCGAGGCGCTGCGCCTCCGCCGCGCGCTCAAGGTAATACAGATCGTCCCACGCCGTCGCGCAATCGGGGCCCACCACCATCACGCCGTGGTTGCGCATGAACACGATGTCGGCGTCGCCGATGCTGGCGGCGATGCGGTCGCCCTCGTCGGTGTCGAGCGCGAGGCCGTTGTATTCGTCGTCCACCACGGTGCGGCCGAGGAATTTCAGCGCGCTCTGTCCGGCATAGAGCAGCGGCTCGCCCTCGGTCATGGCGAGGGCGGTGGCGTTGGGCATGTGCGTGTGGAAGCAGGCCTTGGCGCGCGGCAGGTTCTTGTGCACGCGGGCATGGATGAAGAAGGCCGTGGCCTCCGGCACCCCCTCGCCGGCCACCACATTGCCGGCATAGTCGCACACCAGCAGGCGGCTGGCCGTCACTTCGCGGAAGGCCCAGCCATAGGGGTTCACCAGGAACAGGTCGTCCCGGCCCGGCACGACAAGCGAGAAGTGGTTGCAGATGCCCTCATGCAGGCCAAGCCGCGCCGCCATACGAAAACAAGCGGCGAGATCAACTCGCGCTTGTCGAATCTCGGGTGTTTCTAGCTCGAGATTCGACGGAGGCTGGGACCGAGCGCCGTCTAGTACATGTGCCACAATAAGCCTCCTCAAGGTCGAACACAGCTACGGATGGCTGTTTGGCCAAACCGCCGCCCGGGACTGCACCACCCTAAGCTTCCTCGCGCTATCGAAACCAGTCGGCGGTTTTGCTATTCACAAGCGGCGGACGCTGGAGCACACGTAATGAGTCGGTTTGAGACCCAAGAGTGGATTGCACTTGGCGTTATCGTAGCCCTGCTTGCTGCCGCCCAAGCGCGTGGTTTGGGACATCTTTTCGTGCGCTGGCTCGGCTGGGGAACGACCCCGGCTCGCCAAAGAATAGCAATGATGCTCGCGTTCGTCGTTAACGTCCTATGGCTCACCTTTGCCTTCTGGATCGCCCATCGGACAGTTCTTTGGTTGATGGGGTGAGTAGCGCAACGCTCGCGGCTGACGCGGAGCAAGGCCCGGAAAAGTGGTTGCAGATGCCCTCATGCAGGCCTAGCCGCGCCGCCATGCGCAGGCAGGCCGCGAGGTCGATGCGCGCCTGCCGCACGGCGGGGGCGTCGAGGTCCGAGTTGCGCAGGATGGCGGGCATGGCGTTCCTCATGCGGCTTGCGCGCGTCGGCGTCGGGGCCATGATGCGCGATCAGGGGACAGGAATAGCAGCGCGCATGCCGGGCACCAACCAGCGGATCGACGGCCAGCGGCTGTGGGACAGCCTGATGGCGATGGCCCGGCACGGCGCCACGCCGAAGGGCGGCGTGCGGCGGCTGGCGCTGGGGGCGGTGGACAAGGCCGCGCGCGAGGATTTCCGCGCGCAATGCGAATCGCTCGGCCTGACCGTGCGCGTGGATGGCATCGGCAACATGTTCGCCCGCCGCGCGGGGCGCGACCCCGCGCGCCCGCCGGTGCTGTTCGGATCGCACCTCGACAGCCAGCCCTCGGGGGGCAAGTTCGATGGCGCGCTCGGCGTGCTGGCGGGGCTCGAGGTGATGCGCACGCTGGCCGACCTCAACATCACCACCGACGCGCCCTTGGAGCTGGTGAACTGGACGGATGAGGAAGGCAGCCGCTTCGGCCATTCGCTGCTGGGCAGCGGCGTGTGGGCGGGCGCCTACGCCCAGGCGAAAATCCTCGGGCTGCGCGATGCCGAGGGCATCAGCGTCGGCGAGGCGCTGGACGGCATCGGCTATCGCGGCCCGCACCCCGCCGCCCCCTTCCCGGCCGACGCCTATTTCGAGTTGCATATCGAGCAGGGCCCGATCCTGGAGCGCGAGGGGCTGCAGATCGGCATCGTCACCGGGGCGCAGGCGCAGGTCTGGTGGGATGCGCGCATCACCGGGCAGGACAGCCACGCCGGTACCACGCCGCCCTCCACGCGGCGCGACGCGCTGGTGGCCGCGGCACGCGTGATCGAGCTGGTGGATCGCCACATGCGCGCCCGCGGCGAGGATGGGCGCGGCACCGTGGGCTTCCTGCAGGTCTCGCCCAACAGCCGCAACGTGATCCCGGGCGAGGTGGCCTTCAGCGTCGAGTTCCGCCATCCCGACAGCGCCGAGATCGAGTCGCTCGCCAGGCACTTCCCGGCCGAGGCGGCGGCGCTGGTGGCGGAGGCGGGCTGCACGCTGGAGCTGGCCGAGCTGTTCCGCTTCGCCGCCCAGCCCTTCGATGACGCTTGCGTGGCGCTGGTGGAGCAGGCGGCGCAGCGCCTCGGCCTGCCGGCGCGGCGCATGGTCTCGGGCGCGGGGCATGATGCCGTGTATGTCGCGCGGCAGCTTCCGGCGGCGATGATCTTCATCCCCTGCAAGGACGGGCTCAGCCACAACGAGGCCGAGAGCATCCTGCCCGAGGAAGCCGAGGCCGGCTGCCAGGTGCTGTTCGAGGCGGTGGTGGCGCGGGCCAACCGCGCGCTGTAGCGCGCCCGACTCTTGCGCAACGCAGCACGCGGGCAGAATGTTGCGCTCGCTGCCGCCGGGGGTGGCGCATCAGCGGAGAGGACATGCAGGCCAGCGCGCATCCCGCGAAGCTCCGTTTCGGCGGCTGCGTCCTCGATGACGGGCGCGGCGTGCTGACGGCGCCCGGTGGCGCGGAGACGGCGCTGCGGCCCAAGACGCATGAGCTGCTGCGGCTGCTGCTGCAGAATGCCGGGCGTGTGGTGACGCGCGCCGAAATCCTGGATGCGGTGTGGCCGGACATCCACGTCACCGACGACAGCATCACCCAATGCGTCACCGAAATCCGCCGCGCACTCGGCGAGCAGGGCCAGGGCCTGCTGCGCACCATGCCGCGCCGCGGCTACCTGCTCGAGGCCGAAGTCGCCACCGAGGCCGCCCGGCCCCCTGCTGCGCCGACGCCGCAGCGAGACCTGCCCTCGATCGCCGTGCTGCCCTTCCGCCAACACGGCAGCGACCCGCAGGATGCCTATTTCGCCGATGGCATCATCGAGGGCATCGTGCATGTGCTCTCGGGCCTCGCCGGCGTGTTCGTGATCTCGCAGGCCTCAACCCAGGCGCTGGCGGCGGGGCCCATCGATGTACGGCAAGTGGGGCGGACATTCGGCGTGCGCTACGCGCTCCATGGTGGCGTTCGCCGCGCCGGGGATCGGCTGCGTATTCAGACCGAGCTCAGCGACGCCGAGACCGGTACCATCATCCGCGCCGACCGCCATGAGGGCCTAGCGAACGACCTGTTCGCCCTGCAGGACCGCATATCGGTGCAGGTCGTAGCCGCCATCGCGCCGCAGGTGCATGCGCGGGAGGTGAGCCGCGCGCAGCGCAAGCCTCCGCAGAGTCTGACCGCCTACGACCTGATGCTGCAAGGCCTCGATCAGTTCTATCGCATGGAGCGCGCGAGCTTCCGCCGCGCCGACGATTTCTTCCGCGCGGCGATCGAGACCGATGGCGACTGGGCCCCGCCGCAGGCCTACCTCGCGCTGCTGCACATGCTGCAGATCGGCCAGGGCTGGACGCCGGATGCGGCGCATGACGAAGCGATGGCGGTCCTGCATGCCGACCGTGGGAGCGCGCTGGACCCGAACGACCCGCTGGCCCTGGCCATCAAGGCGCATATGCGCTCCTTCCTCGCCAAGGACTACGCGGACGCCCTGCGGCTGTTAGACCGCGCGCTGGCAGCAGGGCCGAACAACGCCTGGGCCTGGAGCTTCGGCAGCGCCACGCTCGGCTACATCGGCCGCGGGCCCGAGGCGGTGACGCGCGCGGAGCGCGCCGTTGCGCTCTCCCCGCACGGGCCCTTCGGCTACTGGCACGAACACATGCTCTCCCAGGCGCACTACGTCGCGGGCGATTACGACGCAGCGGTGGCTTGGGGACGGAGCGCCATGGGGCAGAATCCGCGCCTCACCTCCAACCTGCGCACGCTCGCCGCGGCGTTGGTGGCGAGCGGGCAGGTCAACGAGGCCGCCAGCATTGGACGCGTCCTGCTGGCGGTGGAGCCGGGCTTCAGTGTGACAGCCTTCGCCCGGCGGACTCCGCTTGCGGACCCGGTGCGGGACGTGTTTGTTTCGCGTCTGCGCGAGGCGGGGCTGCCCTCATAGGGGCTGCGGTGGAGGGGTGGAATGGCGGGGAACGCGGGGAATGCCGGGAACGCCGGCAATGCGGGTAATGCAGGCAATGCCGGCAATGCGGGCGGTGGCGGCGCGGTGTTCTTCGCCGACCGCGTGGACTACCCCTTCGTCACGCTTCGGGATTCGGATGGCAAGCGCATCACCGACGCCCGCCGCCTCCCCGATGCTGGCTTCGGCCGATCCTGGGCGGCGCAGTGGTGGGGCTTCGTCGTGCTGGCGGATTTCACCGCGACCCAGGCGTGGCAGGACTGCCTGAAAGACCCGCCCGAGGGTCCGCTCGTCATCCCGCATTGGCACGACCTGCTGCCACAGGACCCGAACAACCCCGGCGCCACAATCGCCGAGCGCGTGGACCTCGAAATCGAGTTGCTGATCCGCGCCGCCGAGGATGAGCGTCCGGACGCGCTGGGCGAAATCCTGTCGCAATCCGCCAATCTATTCCCGGACTTCATGGGCGTGCTGAACATCACCGCCTCCAGTCACCCGGCCACGATCCGGCTGATGGACATCGCCAACCTCATCGGCCTGCTGGTGGTGATGCGCTACAAGGGGGAATACAACCGCATCCGTCCCTCCCAGGCCTGCCCGGCGCTGCGCCCGGCGGTGGCGATGCCGGGCCATTCCTCCTACCCCAGTGGCCACGCGACCCAGGCGAGCCTTATCGCGCGCTTCCTGGGCAAGGTGGTGGGCCCGGCCCAGGCGCCTGCCGTCACGGCCATGGCGGCGCGGATGGCCCGCAACCGCGAAATCGCCGGCCTGCACTATCGAAGCGACACGCTGGGCGGCGAGGCCTTGGCCGAGAAACTGTTCAACGTGCTGACGGCCGCCCCCGTGCTGAAGCGCGTGCAGGCCGCCATCGACGCCGCCCAGGCGGAGTGGCCCTGAGCCATGCCGACCAACATGGACGCCGCGGCGCGGGAGGTGTCGGACCGGGTCATGCTGCACCCGGTCCCGCCTCCGGGTTTCGACCCCATGACCGCGGACGCCATCTCGCTGTCCCGCTACGGCCTGCCGCCGCGGCCCGATCCTGGCCTCGAGCCGGGTCTGTTCGATGCCTTCGCACGGATGTACGGCCGGCCGCTGCGCTGGGTGACCTCGCCACGCGTCTCGGTCGATCTCTCGACCCGGCATGAATTGCTGCGCGCACCCGGCGCGGTGGGCCTCTCGCGTCAGGGCAGCAGCGAGAACTGGTCCGGCGCGCTGATCGCGGCGCGCGACGGCCAACGCTTCACCGACGTCACCGGCACCTGGCGGGTGCCCGCGCCCGGCGCGCCGGAAGGTGCGAGCGTGAACAACCTTCCCCCGGCGGGGTCCTGGCGCTGCTCGGTCTGGATCGGGCTGGACGGGCATCTCGGCTATTCCGACAGCCTGCCGCAGATCGGCACCACCTCGGTGCTCGAACCCGTCGCGATCGAGCAGGAGGACGGGAGCCCGCCGGTCGTGGAACTCCGGCCGCGCTGCTATGCCTGGGCGCAATGGTGGGTGCGCGGGCGCCCCTGGGGGGAGGTGCCACTTGGGGAACTGCCCGTCGCGCCCGGCGACGAGATGACCGCCTGGCTGAGTGTCGTGGCGCCGGACCGCGTGGTGATGCGCCTGTCCAACGGCAGCCAGAACGTGGCCGAGGCAACCCGCACCTGGGCCGCCGGGCTGATTCCGGAGGACCTGCCGAAGGGCGATCGCAGCATGGCGCCGGTGGCCGGGCATTCGGCGCAATGGATCGTGGAAACCCCGCTGACCATGCCCGACGCCGTGCCACCGCTGACGCCCTACGACCTGCCCGCCTATGGTGAGGTGCCCTTCACCCTCTGCACTGCCTCGATGCGCGACAGCCCCGCGGCAAGCGGCCCCGCCACGCCGCGTGACCTTACGGCGGCGCGGCTGCTGCGCATGTTGGCGCGGCGCGACGGACCGCAACGCAGCGCCGTGACCTCGGTGCCGGACCCCATCGCGCCCGATCGGGCCAGCTTCGTCACGCGCTACCGCGCATGACCGCGCGTCAATGGCCGAAGAGCGACGCCACGAGATAGGCCACCACCGCCGCGGTGCCGCCGATGGCCAGCGTCTGCACCGCGCCGCGCAGCCGCGGCAGGCCGGTGGCGGCCGCCTTCAGCCAGCCGAAGCCGAACAGCGCGATGCCCCTGAGGGCCGAGGACAGCGCCAGTGCCCGGCGCGCTCTCGCCTGGTCTCGGTGCCGGCGGTGGCGGGGGCCGGCGCCGCGCTGCGGATGGACAAGCAGCCCGAAGCGGTGCGGTTCCGCTACAAGGCCTGAACCGCGCCGCACCCGGCGTTGATTCCCGATTGACAGGCCGGGCGGATCACGCGGAGCCTGCGGGCGTATTTCGCAGGGAAAGCCGCATGTCCGAGCTCCTCGTCGCACCTGGCCCCTCGAGCCATCGCTTCACCCACCCGCATCTGCCCACGCCCGCACGGACCATGGGCTTCGAGGTGCCGGGCATCGAGCTCGAGACGCTGGACGATGCCGGCTTCGCCGCGGTCGAGACCGCGCTGCTGACCCATTCGGTCATCGTCTTCCGCGACCAGGCCCTGTCGGCCGAGGCGCAGGTGCGGTTCAGCGAGCGGCTCGGCCCGCCCGAGATCAGCCTGTATCGGCAGTTCACCGACGCGAATTTCCCGCCGCTGCTGGTGATCTCCAATGTGAAGAAGGACGGCAAGCCGATCGGCGCGGCGCATGTCGGCAAGCGCTGGCACACGGATTTCTCCTTCATGGAGCGCTGCGGCTACGCGACCATCCTGTACGGCATCGAGGTGCCGCCCGTCGGCGGCGACACCGCCTTCGCCGACATGTATGCCGCCTATGACGCGCTGGATGCACAGACCAAGGCCGACATCGAGGGCATGCAGGTGCTGCACAGCTACCGGCTGCGCTACAAGGATGGCGGGCTTTCGGCCGCGCAACTCGATCGCTGCCCGGATGTGGTGCACCCGCTCGTGCGCACCCACCCCGCCACCGGGCGCAAGGCGCTGTTCCTGGGCTGTGTCGAGAGCACCTTCGCCCAAGGCAGGTCGATGGGGAGCATGTCGCTGGAGGAGGGCAACGCCTTCATGCGCCGCATGATCGGCTTCGCCACGCAGGATCGCTTCGTCTATTCGCACCGCTGGCGCGTCGGCGACGTGCTGGTCTGGGACAACCAGGCGGTGATGCACACCGCGACGCCCTTCGACGACACGCTCTACAACCGCACCCTGCACCGGACCTCGACGATCGGCGGCAGGCCCTTCTGAGCGCGACCATCCGGCGATAGCCCGGGCGCGAGGCGGCATGGTTCTTGCCTCGCTGCGGGGATTGGCGCCCGGCCCCGGCGCGCCATCCGCCCCGATCGGGAGAGACCGCGCATGATTCGCCGTCGCCATCTGCCTGCCCTCGCGGCATCGCTGCTCGGCACGCCGGCCCTCGCCCAGGCCCAGGCGCAAACCCCCTGGCCGGCGCGGCAAATCCGCCTCGTGGTGCCCTACCCGCCGGGCGGGGCCAGCGACATCGCCGGGCGGCTGCAGGCGCAGGTGCTGCAGGAGGGCCTCGGCGTGCCCGTGGTGGTGGAAAACCGCGCCGGCGCGGGCGGCACCATCGGCACCGCGCATGTCGCGCAATCCGCCCCCGATGGCTACACCATCATGATGGCGAGCCCGTCGAGCCACCTCGGCGCGCCGCTGCTGTTCAAGACGCCGGGCTACGAAGGCGTGGATGATTTCACCGCCATCGCCACCTTCGCCACCGGCACGGGCCTGGTCTGCGTGCATCCTGGCCTGCCGATCCACAACATCCAGGATCTGATCGCCTATGCGCGCGCCAATCCCGGCCGGCTGAACTTCGGCTCCGCCGGGGCGGGCGGCAACAACCACATGCTCGGCGTGCTGTTCATGCAGCGCACCGGGGTGGACCTCACGCATGTGCCCTATCGCGGCGCGGCGCCGGCGCTGGCCGATCTCATCGCCGGCAACATCCAGCTCGTTTTCGACAATTTCACCGGCATCATCGGCACCGTGCGCGCCGGGCAGGCGCGTGCGCTGGGCGTGACCAGCCCGACACGCTGGCCGCTGGCGCCGGAATTCCCGACGGTGCAGGAGCAGGGCGTGCCGGACTACGACTTGCCCAGCTTCTCCGCCGTGATGGGCCCGAAGGGCATCCCCGAGCCGATCGTGATGCGGATGAACAGCGTGATCAACGCCGCCCTCGCCACCCCCGCCCTGGTCGAGCGCCTGGCCGGCATCGGCAACGCGCCCCTCCCGAACACGCCCGAAGCCTTCGCGGCGTTGATGCGCGCGCAGCGTGCCAATTGGCGCACGCTGGTGCAGGCGACGGGGCTGCAGCCGGAATGACCCGTCGCCGCGCCGCTCAATGGCCGAAGAGTGACGCCACGAGATAGGCCACCACCGCCGCGGTGCCGCCGATGGCCAGCGTCTGCACCGCGCCGCGCAGCCGCGGCAGGCCGGTGGCGGCCGCCTTCAGCCAGCCGAAGCCGAACAGCGCGATACCCGTCAATGTCGAGGACAGCGCCAGCGCCGGCGCGGTGGTGCTGAAGATCATGTAGGGGAATAGCGGGATGATGCCGCCCACCACATAGGCGCCGCCGATAGTGGCGGCGGAGATGGCGGCGCGGTTCGGATCGGGCTCGGTCAGTTCGAGCTCGAAGCGCATCATGAAATCGACCCACTTCTTGCGGTCGGCGGCGATCGCCTCCACCGCCTGGCGCAGTACCTCGCCGCGCACGCCGTAGCGGTGGAGGATGGCCGCCACCTCCCATTTCTCGCGCTCCGGGTACAGCCGGCTTTCCTCCTCCTCGCGCCGGCGCTCCGCAGCGTAGTGCTCGGCATCGGTGCGCGCGGCGAGGTAGCCGCCGAGGCCCATCGCCACGCAGCCCGCGGCGATCTCGGCGAGGCCCGCGGTCACGATCAGCGGGTTGGCGGCGACCGCGCCGGAGAGTGCGGCGGCCAGCGCGAAGGGCACGGTCAGGCCATCGGCGGTGCCGATCACGAGATCGCGCACCGTGGCGTTCTGGGTGAAGTGGCGCTCCTCATGCGGCGGGCCGGCGGGCATGGGCGGCAGGCCGTCGCGCGTCGGCTCGGCGGTGGGGCTATCGGACATGCGGCCAGATTACGCGCGCGCGCCGCGTCGCGTCACGTCCTTCCCGGCCGCGCCGCGCTGGGGCAGTCTGACCGCAATCAGGGAGGACGCAGCAAATGCGAAGCATCATCATCACGGCGGCGCTGCTGCTGGGCGCCGCACCCGCCTTGGCGCAGCAGGCACCCGCCACGCCGCTGCAGATCCGCGAGATCGGCAGCCTGCATGTGGGCGGGCGCGTCGCCGAGATCACCGGCCTGGCGGAGCAGGAGATCGTGTTCAGCCCGGGCGCGCCGCCGCTGCGCGTGAACCCGAACGGGCAGTTCCAGGTGGAGCAGATGTATGCGCAGTTCGTGCGACTCGAATCGCCGCGCGCGCGCTTCCCGCTGATCCTAGCGCATGGCGGCGGGCTGACGGGCGTTACCTACGAGACCACGCCGGATGGCCGCCCAGGCTGGCAGATGGCCTTCCTGCGCGCCGGCCATGACGTGTTCGTGACCGATGCGGTGGAACGCGGCCGCAGCGGCTGGGCGCGCTTCCCGCAGGTGTTCCAGGGCGAGCCCGTGTTCCGCACCATGGGCGAGGGCTGGGGCCTGTTCCGCATCGGCCCCGCCGATGGCTGGAACCTCGACGCCGCGGCGCGTCGCAGCTTCCCCGAGACGCGCTTCCCGGTGGCCGCGTGGAACCAGTTCATGATGCAGGCCGTGCCGCGCTGGGTGACCACGGACCGGCAGATCCAGGCCGCGTATGACGCGCTGGTGCAGCGCATCTGCCCCTGTGTGCTGCTGGTGCACAGCCAGGGCGGCAATTTCGGCTTCCGCGCCGCGCTGAACGCGCCCGACAAGATCCGCGCGGTGATCGCCGTGGAGCCCTCCGGCGCGCCGCCGGCGGAGGCCGACGCCGCGCCGCTGCGCGACATCCCGCATCTGGTGGTCTGGTGCGACTACACCGGGGAGAACGCCTTCTGGCAGCGCATCCGCGCCAATATCGAGCGCTGGCAGGGCCAGATCCGCACCGCGGGCGGCGTGGCCGACACGCTCGACATGCCGGCCGAAGGCGTGCGCGGCAATTCCCACATGATCATGATGGACACCAACAGCGACGACGTGGCGGCCCGCATCCAGGCCTGGATGGAGCGCCGCGGCCTGATGCGGTAGCGCGCGCCCGCCGCATCGCTAAACTGGCCGCATGGCATCCTCCCACGCGCATATCCCGCTCTGGTCCATTGGCGCGCCGCTCGCCGGCCTCGCCGTCTATCTGCTGACTTTGGGCGGCACCGGCGCGCTGGCCGGCGTTGCGCTGACCGTCGCACTTCTGGCCAGCGTGCTGAGTGCCGTGCACCACGCCGAGGTGGTGGCGGCGCGCGTGGGCGAGCCCTTCGGCGCCGTCATCCTGGCGCTGGCCGTCACGGTGATCGAGGTGGGGCTGATCGTCTCCATCATGCTGGGCGACAAGCCCGAGCCCACGCTGGTGCGCGATACGGTGCATGCGGTGGTGGTGCTGGTGCTGCACGGCCTGGCGGGGCTGTGCATCGTGGTCGGCGCGCTGAAGCACCGCGAGCCCGATTTCCGCGTCGCCGGCGCCAACGCCTTCCTCATCGTGCTGCTGCCGATGACGGCGGTGACGCTGGTGCTGCCCAACTTCACCACCACCACGCCGGGGCCTTACTACTCCACGCTGCAGCTGGGCTTCGTGAGCCTGGTGTGCTTCGCGCTCTATGCCGCCTTCACCTTCGTCCAGACGGTGCGGCACCGCGACTACTTCACCTCCATCCTGCCGGAAGCCGCGGGCCAGCGGCCCGGCGCGCGCATGGGCTGGGTGGCGCTGGGCCTGCTGGTGCTGGCGCTGGTGGCGGTGGTGCTGCTGGCCAAGGCCTTCTCGCCCTTCATCCAGGCCGCGGCGGTGGCGGTGGGCGCGCCGGTGGCGATCGTGGGCGTGGCGGTGGCCGCCATCGTGCTGCTGCCGGAGGCCGCGACGGCGATCCGCGCGGCGCTCGACAACCGGCTGCAGGTCTCGATCAACCTTGCGCTGGGCTCGGCGGTGGCCTGCATCGGGCTGACCATCCCGACCGTCGCCTTCGTCTCGTGGTGGACGGGCACGCCGCTGACGCTTGGCGTCACGCCGGGGGGCGCGATGCTGCTTGGCCTGTCCTTCCTGATGGCGCTGATCACCTACGGCACGGGCCGGGCCAACCTGCTGTCGGGGCTGGTGCACCTGATCCTGTTCGCCACCTGGCTGTTCCTGATCTTCGCGCCTTGACCCCGGCCGGCGCGGCCCCGCAGAAGGGGCCATGCCGGATCATCAGACACCGCTGATCGCGACCATCGCCGCGGGCCTCGTCATCGCCTTCATCTTCGGGCGGCTGGCGCATCGGCTGCGGGTCTCGCCGCTGGTGGGCTACCTGCTGGCGGGCATTGCGGTGGGGCCCTTCACGCCCGGATTCGTCGCCGACCAGGCGCTGGCGAACGAGCTGGCGGAGATCGGCGTCATCCTGCTGATGTTCGCCGTCGGCCTGCATTTCTCGGTGGGCGACCTGATGCGCGTGAGGCACATCGCGGTGCCCGGCGCGCTGGCGCAGATGGGCGCCGCCACGCTGCTGGGCATCGGGCTGTCGCTGGCCATGGGCTGGGGGCTGGGCGCGGGGCTGGTGTTCGGGCTTGCGCTGTCGGTGGCCAGCACGGTGGTGCTAGTCCGCGCCCTGCAGGAACGCCGCATCCTCGATACCGAGCGCGGCCGCATCGCGGTGGGCTGGCTGGTGGTGGAGGACCTCGCCATGGTGCTGGCGCTGGTGCTGCTGCCCACCCTGGCGCCGATGCTGGCCGGCGGCGAGGGCGCCTCGATGCAGCAGATGGCGATGACCATCGGCATAACGCTGCTGAAGGTGGCGGCCTTCGTGGCGGTGATGCTGATCGCGGGCCGGCGGATCATCCCCTGGATCATGCATGATGCCGCGCATACCGGCTCGCGCGAGCTGTTCCGGTTGGCGGTCTATGCCGTGGCGCTGGGCGTGGCCTTCGGCGCGGCGAAGCTGTTCGGCGTCAGCTTCGCGCTCGGCGCCTTCTTCGCCGGCATGGTGCTGGGCGAGAGCAAGCTGAGCCAGCGCGCCGCCGAGGAGGCGCTGCCGCTGCGCGATGCCTTCGCGGTGCTGTTCTTCGTCTCGGTGGGCATGCTGTTCAACCCCGGCGTGGTGCTGGAGGCGCCGTTGGCCGTGCTGGCCACGGTGCTGATCATCGTGGTCGGCAAGTCGGCGGTGGCCTATGCGCTGGTGCGGGCCTTCGGCCACCCCTCGGGCACCGCGCTGACGGTCTCGGCCAGCCTGGCGCAGATCGGCGAGTTCTCCTTCATCCTGATCGGCCTCGGCGCCGCGCTGGGCGTGCTGCCGCCCGAGGCGCGCGACACGGTGCTGGCCGGCGCCATCCTGTCGATCCTGGTGAACCCGGCGCTGTTCGCCCTGGCCGAGCGCCGCCGCGCGCGCCGCCTCGCCGCGGCCGCCCCGCACGCAGCGGCGCCGGATCCCGGGCCGGCCCCGGCCCCCGCCCCGCCGCCGCCGCCGCCGCCGCCCGAACCGGCGGCCGAGCCCGCCGGCCTGACGCCCACGGGCCTGTCGGACCACGAGGTCATCATCGGCCATGGCCGCGTCGGCGCGCTGGTGGCGGCCGGGCTACGCGCCCAGGGACGGCCGGTGCTGGTGATCGAGGACCAGGGCGCGGCGCTGGAAGCCGCCCGCGCGCTGGGCTGCGAGGTGATCGAGGGCAACGCCGCCGATCCGGAGGTGCTGGCCGCCGCCGGCCTGGAAGTGGCGCGCCGCCTGTTCGTGACGGTTCCGGAAGCCTTCGAGGCCGGCCAGGTGGTGCAGCAGGCGCGCGCGGCGGCCCCCAGCCTGCCCATCCTGGCCCGCGCCCATTCCGAGGAGGCGGTCGCGCATCTCGGCGGCCTGGGCGCCACGCTGACGGTGATGGGCGAGCGCGAGATTGCGCATCGTATGCTGGAGGCCGCCGCCGCCGGCTGACCCGCGCCGGGTCGCGCCAGAGGCGCGCAGGCGCATCGCGCCCACGGCGCGCTGGGTTGCCCCCAGGGCGGGCCCGCCGGGTTGCTCCCAGGGCGGGCCCGCCCTATAGCCCCGGCGCGCGATTGCCGCGCCGAAAACCCCGAGAGACCGCCGCACCTTGGCCAGCACCGCGCCCGCGACCCCGCCGGGCAACGCCCCCACCCCCGCCCAGGCCGCCCAGGCCGTGCTGCTGGCCCGCCCCGCCACGAAGGCGCGGCGCATGGCGGATGCCATCCGCGCGCTCGCCATCGATGCCGTTGAGCAGGCGAAATCCGGCCATCCCGGCATGCCGATGGGCATGGCCGATGCCGCGACCGTGCTGTTCACCCGCTTCCTGAAATACGACGCCGCCGACCCGCATTGGCCGGACCGCGACCGCTTCGTGCTCAGCGCCGGGCATGGCTCGATGCTGCTCTACGCGCTGCTGCACCTCACCGGCCATGACGGCATGGGCATCGAGGCGCTGCAGCGTTTCCGGCAGTTGCATTCGCCCGCCGCCGGCCACCCGGAGCACGGCGAGCACCCCGCCATCGAGACCACGACCGGCCCGCTCGGTCAGGGCATCGCCACGGCCGTCGGCATGGCGCTGGCCGAGCGCATGCTGGCGGCGCGCTTCGGCAAGTCGCTGGTCGATCACCGCACCTGGGTGATCGCCTCGGATGGCGACCTGATGGAGGGCATCAGCCACGAGGCCGCCTCGCTGGCCGGCCATCTGCAGCTGGACCGGCTGTGCGTGCTGTATGACGACAACCACATCTCGATCGATGGCGATACCGCGCTGTCGCTGTCGGACGATGCGCTGAAGCGCTTCCAGGCCTATGGCTGGGCCACCCGCCGCGTCGATGGGCATGACCATGAGCAGGTGGCCGCCGCACTCTCCTGGGCGATGCGCAACCGCAAGCCGACGCTGATCGCCTGCCGCACCATCATCGGCTTCGCCGCCCCCACCAAGGCCGGCACGGCGGCCAGCCATGGCAGCCCGCTGGGCGCGGCGGAGGCGGCGGCCGCGAAATCCGCGATGGGGTGGAACCACCCGCCCTTCGAGGTGCCCGAGGGGCTCCGCGCGCGCTGGGAGGAAGCCGGGCGGCGCTCCGGCGGCACGCGGCGATCCTGGCTGAAGCGCCTGGCGCGGCACCCGGCCCGCGAGGAGTTCGAGCGCGCCATCGCCGGCCGCCTGCCCGAGGCATGGCACGAGAAGCTGGCCCAGCTGCGCCAGCAGCAGGCCGAAGAGCAGCCGAAGATCGCCACGCGAATCGCCAGCCAGCGCGCGCTGGAGGCGCTGGTGCCGGCGGTGCCCGAGATGATCGGCGGCTCGGCCGACCTCACCGGCTCCAACAACACCAATGTGAAGGGCGTGCCGGCGATCAGCCCCGGCAACTATGCCGGGCGCTACGTGCATTACGGCGTGCGCGAGCACGGCATGGCGGCCGCCATGAACGGCATGGCGCTGCATGGCGGCATCATCCCCTATTCCGGCACCTTCCTGGTTTTCGCCGACTACATGCGCCCGGCCATCCGCCTCGCCGCGCTGATGCGCATCCGCGTCATCCACGTGCTGACGCATGACAGCATCGGGCTCGGCGAGGATGGGCCGACACACCAGCCGGTGGAGACGCTGGCCTCGCTGCGCTGCATGCCGAACCTGAACGTCTTCCGCCCCGCCGATGCGCTGGAGACGGCGGAGTGCTGGGAACTGGCTGTGAAGCGCGCCGATGGCCCCTCGGTGCTGGCGCTGACCCGCCAGAACCTGCCGGCGCTGCGCAGCGAGGCGGGCGAGAATCGCAGCGCCCGCGGCGGCTATGTGCTGGCCGAGGCAACCGGGCCGCGCCGCGCGACGTTGATCGCCACGGGCTCCGAAGTGCATCTCGCCATGGCCGCGCGCGCCACGCTGGAGGCCGAGGGCATCGCCACGGCCGTGGTCTCCCTGCCCTGCTGGGAGCTGTTCGCCCACCAGGACGAGGGCTGGCGCGAACAGGTGCTGGGCGAGGGCCTGCGCGTGGGCATCGAGGCCGCGGTGGGCATGGGCTGGGATCGTTGGCTTGGCCCGCAGGGCCTGTTCATCGGCATGCAGGGCTTCGGCGCCAGCGCGCCGGCCGAGGAATTGTTCCGCCATTTCGGCATCACCGCGGATGCCGTGGTGGCCGCGGTGCGCAAGCGTCTGGGTTGATCAGGGCAAAGGGGAAGACGGTCATGACGGTGAAGGTTTCCATCAACGGCTTCGGGCGCATCGGCCGCCTCGTGCTGCGCGCCGCCTGCGAGGCCGGGCGGCAGGACCTGGAATTCGTCACGATCAACGACCTCGGCAGCGTGGAGGCCAACGCGCATCTTTTCCGCTACGACAGCGTGCATGGCCGCTTCCCCGGCGAGGTGATCGTCGAGGGCGACACCATCACCATCCGCAACGGCGGCAAGACCTGGGGCCCGATCAAGATCACCGCCGAGCGCGACCCGAGCAAGCTGCCGCTGGCGGGCATCGATGTCGCGATGGAATGCACAGGCATCTTCACCAGCAAGGAGAAGGCCTCGGCGCTGCTCGCCGCCGGCGCGCGCAAGGTTGTCATCTCCGCCCCCGGCGACAATGCGGATGCCACCATCGTCTACGGCGTCAACGAGAAGACGCTGACCAAGGACATGACGGTGATCTCCAACGCCTCCTGCACGACCAACTGCCTCGCACCCATCGCCAAGGTGCTGCACGACAATTTCGGCATCGTCCGCGGCTACATGGTGACCATCCACGCCTACACCGGCGACCAGAACACGGTAGACACGCTGCACAAGGACCTGCACCGCGCGCGCGCCGCGGCGGTGAGCGCGATCCCGACCAGCACGGGCGCGGCCAAGGCCGTGGGCCTCGTGATGCCGGAGTTGAAGGGCAAGCTGGACGGCACGGCCATCCGCATCCCCACGCCCAACGTCTCGCTGGTTTCGCTGGATTTCGTGCCGGCGAAGGAAGGCGTGACGAAGGAGGCGGTGAACGCGGCGATGAAGGCGGCCTCCGAGAGCGGGCCGCTGAAGGGCATCCTCGGCTACAACACCGCGCCGCTGGTCAGCATCGACTTCAACCACAACCCCATGAGCAGCACCTTCGACGCGACGCAGACGCAGGTGGTGGATGGCGGGCTGGTGCGCGTGCTGTCCTGGTACGACAATGAATGGGGCTTCTCGAACCGCATGAGCGACACCACGGCACTGTTCGGCAAGCTCTAGAGCACTATCCGTCCTTTCGGACGGATTTCGTGCTCTATAATTCCTTGTTTCCAGGGCAAGAATTCCGATCAGATGATTCCATCTGATCGGAAATTGCCCTAGGCCGAACCGCCGGTTCCGCGGCAGGGAGAACGCGTCCGATGGCCCGATTCAGCACGCTCGACGACCTCGAACCGCAAGGCCGCCGCGTGCTGCTGCGCGCCGATTTGAACGTGCCCGTGCGCGACGGCCGCATCACCGACCGCACGCGCATCGAGCGGCTGTGCCCGACCATCCGCGAACTGGCCGAGAAGGGCGCGCGGGTGATCGTGTGCAGCCATTTCGACCGGCCGAAGGGCAAGCGCGTGCCCGAGATGTCGCTGCGCCCGATGGCGGAGGCGCTGTCCGAGGCGCTCGGCCGCCCCGTGGCCTTCGCCGAGGATTGCGTGGGCCCGGCCGCGGAGGCCGCGGTGGCGGCGCTGCAGGATGGCGGCGTGCTGCTGCTGGAGAACACCCGCTTCCACGCCGGCGAGGAGAAGAACGACCCGGCGCTGGCAGCGGGCCTGGCGCGCCTCGCGGATGTCTATGTGAACGATGCCTTCTCGGCCGCGCACCGCGCCCATGCCAGCACCGAGGGCGTGGCGCATCTGCTGCCCGCATATGCGGGGCGGCTGATGGAGGCCGAGTTGCGCGCGCTGGATGCGGCGCTGGGCAACCCGGCGCGGCCGGTGGTGGCCATCGTCGGCGGCGCCAAGGTGTCCACCAAGCTTGAACTGCTGGGCAACCTGACGCGGCGCGTGGATGTGCTGGTGATCGGCGGCGCCATGGCCAACACCTTCCTCGCCGCGCAGGGCCACGCCATGGGCCGCTCGCTGCAGGAGGCCGAGATGCACGACACGGCGCGCGCCATCCTGGCCGAGGCCGCGGCCGCGAAATGCGAGGTGCTGCTGCCGGTGGATTTGGTGGTAGCCGCCGAATTCGCGCCCAACGCGGCCAGCCGCGTGGTGGGCGTGGATGGCGTGCCGGCCGGCATGATGGCGCTGGATGTGGGGCCGGAGACGGTGGCGATGGTGGAATCGCGCCTGCGCGGCGCCTCCACGCTGGTGTGGAACGGCCCCTTCGGCGCCTTCGAGACGCCACCCTTCGACAGCGCGACGGTGGCGGTGGCGCAATCCGTCGCGGCGCTCACGGCCTCCTCCGGCCTGAAATCCATCGGTGGCGGCGGCGATACCGTGGCGGCGCTGCGCCATGCCGGCGTGGCGGAGCGGATGACCTATGTCTCCACCGCCGGCGGCGCCTTCCTGGAATGGCTGGAGGGCAAGACCCTGCCGGGGGTGGCGGCGCTGGCGCGCGGCTGAGGCGTAGCGCTTCAGGGTTTTTTTCACACCCCGACGCTTTTCTACCAATGGTTGCTGGAAGGTTAACGTGCTCCCGGGCGAGGCTCGGGGCATGGCACCGATCCGCATCGCGTCCCGTCCGCGCCCACCGTTAACCCGATCTTCAGATCTGCGGCCCATGGTGGTGCACATGATCGCCATGAATTCCCTCGCCGCCTTCACGGCCGAAGTCTCCCGCCTGCAGGCGCCCAGCCAGGCCCGCGGCGCAACCCCTTCGGCCACGCCCGGCGCCCCGGCGCCCGCGCAGCCCAGCCAGCGCACGCTGGAGGCCCTGCCCGCCCCGCCCAGCGGCCCGCTGCCGCGCGGCTCGCTGCTCGACCTGCGGGTCTGACGCCCAGGCGGGAGACACCCAGGCGGGACCGCGCGCCGCATTGTCCTTGCAGCGGGGGCCGCCGCACCCCAGGCTGCATGGCATGACCGTGGAACGCTTCACGCGCCGAATCCCCGAAGGCGAGGATCGCGAACGCCTCACCTGCCGCGACTGCGGCTTCATCGCCTACGAGAACCCCAAGATCGTCACCGGCTCGGTCGTCTCGGTCGAGGGGCGCATCCTGCTGTGCCGCCGCGCCATCGAGCCGCGCCGCGGCTTCTGGACCATCCCCGCCGGCTACATGGAACTCGGCGAGACGGTGGAGGAAGCGGCGCGCCGCGAAGCCTGGGAGGAAGCCCGCGCCGATTTGGCGCTGGAGGGCGTCCTGGCGCTGTATTCCATCGCCCGAATCGGCCAGGTGCAGGTGCTGTTCCGCGCCAGCCTCGCCGCCCCCGGCTTCGCCCCGGGGCCGGAAAGCCTGGAGGTGCGGCTGTTCGACTGGGAGGAGATCCCGTGGGACGAGCTCGCCTTCCCCTCGGTGCATTGGGTGCTGCAGGCGTGGCGCGCCGCCGGGCCGGGGCCGCTGGGCCCGCCCGTCACCAACCCGCCGGAGGATCGGCGCGGCACCGCGCCGCTGGCGGAGGGCGTATGAGGCGCGCCGGGCTCGTTTTCGGCCTGATGCTGGGCGGGGGGCTGGCCAGCGCGGCCGGCGCCGCGGCACAGGCCACGCCACCACCGCGCCCCGGCGCCAGCCTGCAGCGGCCGCTGGAATTGCCGCCGCATTCGCCGCTGGCCCGCCGGGCGGCCCCGGAGACCACCATCCAGGCCGCGCCGGTGCCCAATCGGCAGATCGAGGCGCCCGACCCGAATGCCGGGCGCGACCCGCTGATGCCCTCGCTGGAGCCGACGCTGATCGGCCCCGGCACGCGCCCGCGCGGCTTCACCTTCGGCCGCGAACACGCCCCGGACTCGGAGGAGAAGCTGTTCCGGGACCTCGTGCCCGGCGCGCGGCTGCGCATCCCTATCCAGTAGCGCCCCGTGGCACGCGGCTTGCTGCCAAGCACGGATTGATCGCCGCCCATCGCCGCGGCGCCTATCGCCCTGCCGTCGCCGAAGGCGCGGACTGCCACAACGGAGTGCACCATGCAGCGTCGCCGCCTTCTCGCCACCAGCCTGTTCGTGCCGAGCCTGATCGGCGGGCTGGCCGCGCCCGCCACGCTGCGCGCCCAGGGCGCCTGGCCGCAGCGGCCGGTGCGCATCGTCAACCCCTATGCCCCCGGCGGCACCTCGGACCTGGTGGTGCGGGTGCTGGCGCCGCTGCTGGAACGCCAGTTCGGCCAGCCCTTCGTGGTGGAAAACCGGCCCGGCGCTGGCGGCGCCGTGGGCACCGCGGCGGTGGCCGCGGCACCGGCCGATGGCTACACGCTGCTGGTCACCAACACCGGCCCGCTGGCCGTCTCGCCCAGCCTGACGCCGGCGCCGAGCTATGACGCGCAGCGCAGCTTCAGCTACATCACCATGTTCGGCGGCGCGCCGATCCTGTGCGCCGTGAAGGGCGATGGGCCGATCCGTACGATGGCGGACTATACGGCTGCGGCGAAGGTGCGGCGCGAGGCGGTCAGCTTCGGCTCCTCCGGCGTCGGCTCGGTCGGGCACCTCGCGGGCATGCTCTGGGCGCAGGAAGCCGGGGTGGAGCTGCTGCACGTGCCGTTCCGCGGCGCCTCGGATGCCGAACAGGCGATCCTTGGCAACAACACCACCAGCCTGTGGAACACGGTGGGCGCGCATACCGGCGGCGTGCGCGGCGGCACCATCCGCGGCATTGCGGTGACCAGCGCCACACGCATCGCCGCCGTGCCCGAGGTGCCGACGGTGATCGAGGCGGGCTTCCCCGGCTCCATCGCCTCCAACTGGTTCCTGCTGGCGGGCCCCGCCAACCTGCCGCCGGCCATCACCGCCCGGCTGCGCACCGCGTTGGCCGCGATGATGGCCGAGCCCGCGATGGTGGAGCGCTGGCAGGGGCTGGGCCTGGTCTCGCTGGGTGATCCGAGCCCGGCCGAGATCGCGGGCTTCGTCGCCACCGAGGCGGCGCGCTGGGCGCCGGTGGTGCGCGCCTCGGGCGCCTAGAGCACGCTGCGTTCGCCTGAACGCAGCTCGTGCTCTAGAAGCTATTGAATTTAGAGCAAGAATTGCGTTCAGATGATTCCATCTGAACGCATATTGCTCTAACGCGTCGCCCGGCCCGGCTGCCACACCGGGTCGGGCTTCCGCCAGATCGCGGCGTCATCCAGCATCCGCGCCAGGCCGCTGCCCATCGCGTCCAGCAGGATCGCGCCCTTTGCGGCAGTGGCGGCCCGCGGGTCGCCCCGCACGCCGGTGCGGGGTGCACGTTCCTCGAAGGACCAGAAGCGCGTCGCCGCGGCATCGCCGGTGGAGAAGCCGCCGGGGGAGACGCTGTTGGCGATCTCCGCCATGCGCACCTGCCCGGGATCGAGGTGCAGCCACAGGCTGGTTTCGGCCTCGCACGCATGCTGCATGCCGGTCTGCGCCGTCAGCGTCGCCGGGAAGACCTCGGGGGCGAGGCGGGTGATGGTGGTGGTGACGACCGGGATGGCGAATTCATGCGCCATCTCGCGCGCGGCCACGGCCAGGGGCTCGATGTTGCCGCCATGGCTGTTCAGCAACAGCAGGCGGCGGAAGCCATCGGCCAGGATGCTGCGGGCCACACAGCGCAGCACGGCGGCGAAGGTGGCGTAGTCGAGGCTGATCGTGCCGCCGAAGGGGAAGTGGTGCTCCGACAGGCCGGTCCACATCGGCGGCAGCACCACGGTGGGCGTCGCGGCTTTCGCAGCGCCGGCCAGGGCCACGGCATGGCCGATGCGGCTGTCGGTCCAGACCGGCAGATGCGGGCCATGCTGCTCGAGGCTTGCCACCGGCAGCACCACCACCGCGTCGCGCGCGGCCAGCGCGCGCAATTCCGGCGCGGTCAGCCTCTCCCACTGCGTCTCGCCCATCAGAACCCCCTTTGCCTGTGCCAGAGCACGAGCTGCGTTCGCTTGAACGCAGCTCGTGCTCCAGAAGCTAATGAATCTAGAGCAGGTAATGCGTTCGGTGTCGCGGCAGTGCCGCGACACCGAACGCATATTGCTCTAGGCCGGCAGCGATCCAGCAAGCCCCAGCGGGTGCCGAGGTCGCGGCGCGACGTTCAGCTGCGTGCGGCGGCAGCGGGCGGCGTTGGTGCGGGGGGTGCCGTCACGCCGCGCACCAGCGGCGGCTGCTTCGCCCAGTCGAAGCCGCGCCGCGCGCGGGCGTAGCCGTTGTCGAACAGCGCGCGCATATAGGCCTGCTCGAAGGGCGAGTTCAGCGTCACCTGGAACTCCGGGCCGATGAAGGCGAGGTTGTAGTCCACCTGGTCGCGCTGCGTGGTGTTGAAGATGCGGATCACGTCGTTGTAGCCAGCCGAGGCGATCATGGTGGAGATGGCGCGCGCGGCGATGCCCATGGTGCGCCGGTCCACCGCCGCCCAATCCGCGTCGAGCCGCGCATTGCGGATGACATAGGCGGTGAGCGGCATCACCGGCTCGCGCCGGCGCAGCCGCTCGCGGCGGATTTCCGTCACCGACTGGGGATAGAGGAACACCTGCGCGATGGCGCCGCCATCCACATGCATCTCCTGGTGCGGCTGGCCGTCCACCTGCACGTCGATCATGGTCGGCGGGAAGGCGCCCGGGATGGCGGCCGAGGCGAGCATCAGCTTGCGCACCAGCTCGAGCGCACGCGGGTGGCCCGAGGCCGCGATGGCGCCCACGTTCCAAATCACCGGCACCTGCGCATCGAGGTTGGTGGAGCCGATCAGCAGCAGCCGCCCCTCGCGGTAGCCCTTCGCGATGTCGGCCATCATCGTCTCATTGACGTAGCGCGAGATGGTGTTGAACAGCGGCGAGTTGTCGGCCAGCGCGTCGTCGAACAGGGCCGAGGTGAGGTGGCGCTGGCGCAGCACCTCGGCCGCGGTGATGCCGGTATAGACCTCGCGCAGCTGCGCGTCATAGGCGCTTCCCAGGAAGGCGAAGGGCGCGGTCAGCGCGCCGGTGGAGACGCCGGTCACCAGCTCGAAGCTGGGGCGCGAGCCGTGATCGGTCCAGCCGCAGAGCAGGCCGGCGCCGAAGGCCCCGTCCTCCCCGCCGCCCGAGATGGCCAGCAGATCCATCTTCGACGTCCGCTGGTCGATCGGGACGCCGAGAAGGCGTTGCCGGCGTTCGATGGCAGAGAAGAATTCCCGCTCGAGCCCGGCGGTGCCCTCCGCCACGAAGAAGCGCTCATTCGGCAGGCCGAGGACGGTCGCCGCAGAGGTGCTCCGTGCCGGCACCGCGGGGCCTCGCGCCGGCGCTGCGCATCCGGGCACGGCAAGTGCGGCGCCGAGAGCCAGCAGGCCGCGGCGCGGGGTATTCTGGGCCAAGTCGAATCTCCTGCAGGGGGCGTCCGTCGCGCACCAATACCGCGCGAGGTGCCTTCAATCCAGCCCGACCAGCCCGCGGGCGAAGTCCCGCGCCGCGAAGGGGCGCAGATCCTCGGCCTTCTCGCCCACGCCCACCACATGCACCGGCAGGCCGAATTCCTGCGCCAGCGCCACCACCACGCCGCCCTTGGCGCTGCCATCCAGCTTGGTGACGGCGAGGCCCGTCACCTGCACCATCTCGCCGAAGATCTTCACCTGGCTGACCGCGTTCTGGCCGGTCGTGGCATCGAGCGTCAGCAGCACGGAATGCGGCGCCGCGGGCTCCACCTTGCGGATCACGCGCACGATCTTGCGCAGTTCCTCCATCAGCGCGGCCTTGTTCTGCAGCCGCCCGGCGGTATCCAGCAGCAGCACGTCCATGCCCTCGGCGCGGGCGCGAACCAGCGCCTCATGCGCCAGGCCCGCCGCATCGGCGCCCTGCTTCGCGGCCACCACCACGGGGCAGCCGGTGCGCTCGCCCCAGATCTGCAGCTGCTCCACCGCGGCGGCGCGGAAGGTGTCGCCGGCGGCGAACATCACCTTCAGCCCCTGTTCGCGATACTGCCGGCCGAGCTTCGCGATGGTGGTGGTCTTGCCGGTGCCGTTGACGCCCACCACCAGCACCACATGCGGCGCGTGTGATTTCTCGATGAGGAGCGGTTGCGCCACCGGGGCGAGGATCTCGGCGATGGCCTCGGCCAGCGCCGCCTTCACCTCCTCATCGGTCACTTCCTTGCCGAAGCGCGTGCGGCGGAAGCCCTCCACGATGCGCCGCGCGGCGGCCACGCCGAGATCGGCGCCGATCAGCGTCTCCTCGAGTTCCTCCAGCGCGGCCTCGTCCAGCGTGCGCTTGCGGAAGACGGTGGTGATGGCCTCGGTCAGCTTGGCGGTGGAGCGCGACAGACCGGCCTTGAGGCGGCCGAACCAGCCGCGCGGCGCTTCCGCCTCGGCCTCCGGTGCCGCTTCGGGCGCGGCTTCGCGCGGCGGCGGGGCCTCCGCCGTCATCTCGGGTGCCGGCGCTTCGGCCGGGATCGGCGCCGGGGCCTCCGCTGGCGCTGCGGGCGCGGCCGCCGGGCCACCGCGCAGCCGGCCCCAGATATCCTTCAGCGCCATCAGGCGGCCTCCACCAGCAGGGCATCATCGGCAATCGCAAGGACGCGCGCGGCCAGGCGCGTGCCGGCAGGCGGCGGCGGCGCCATGCGCACCGGCGCGAAATGCGCGGTGTGGCCACGGCCGTCGCGCTCCATCAGCACATCCTCGACCGCGCCGAGGCGACCCGTGAGGAAGCGCCGCAGTGCCGCCTGCCCGGCTGCGCGCAGGCGCTGCGCCCGTTCACGCCGTAGAGCTACGGGCACCTGCGGCATGCGCGCCGCGGGCGTGCCGGGGCGCGGCGAATAGGGAAAGACGTGCAGGAAGGTCAGGCCCGCCTCCTCCACCAGCGAGAGCAGCGCCTCGGCATCGGCCTCGCTCTCGGTGGGGAAGCCGGCGATGAGATCGGCGCCGAAGGCGATGCCAGGGCGCAGCGCGCGGGCGCGGCGCGTCAGCGCCAGCAGATCCGCGCGCAGGTGCCGCCGCTTCATGCGCTTCAGCATCAGGTCGGCGCCATGCTGCGCGCTGAGATGCAGGTGCGGCATGAAGCGCGGCTCCTCCGCGACCAGGCGCCAGAGGTCGTCATCCACCGCCGCGGGGTCGAGCGAGGAGAGCCGCAGGCGCGGCAATTCGGGCAGCAGCGCCAGCAGCCGCCGCGCCAGCTGGCCGAGCCGCGGCGCGCCCGGCAGGTCGGCGCCGTAGCTGGCGATGTCGACGCCGGTCAGCACGATCTCGGCGATGCCGGCCTCGACCATGGCGCGCGCCTGCGCCACCACAGCGCCCATCGGCACGCTGCGGGAGGGGCCGCGGCCGAAGGGAATGACGCAGAAGGTGCAGCGATGGTCGCACCCCTGCTGCACCTGCAGGAAGGCACGCGCGCGGCCGGCCATCTCGATCACCGGGCTGGCCGGGATGTCGCGCGCCCGCATCACGTCGGACACCGGCATCGGCGCCTGCCACGCCTGCGGGCGCAGCTTGTCGGCATTGCCGATGATGCGCGCCACGCCGGGCAGTGCGGCCCATTCCTCCGGGCGCAGCTGCGCGGCGCAGCCGGTGACGAGGATGGGCCGGCCCGGCTGCGCCCTCGCCGCGCGGCGGATGGCCTGGCGGGCCTGCGCCTCGGCCTCGGCGGTGACGGCGCAGGTGTTGACGATGAGCGCGCCGCCAAGCCCCGCGCCCGCGGCAAGCGCGCGCATCGCTTCGGATTCGAAGGCGTTGAGGCGGCAGCCGAAGGTGAGCGTCTCGGGCGACATGGTGCCCGCATATAGGCCGGCCGGGCGCCGGCCGGAACCCGCGCGCGGCGTCATGCAACCGGCATCGGGCTGTCATCGGCCGGACGCGCGCGCCGCCTAGGGTTCGCCGGTCATCGCCGGAGTCCCGACATGCCGCTTCGCCGCCGCGCCCTGCTGGGCAGCCTCGCCGCCCCTGCCCTGCTGCCGCGCGTCGCCGGCGCGCAGGCCGATGCCCGCCCGGTGCTGCGCATCGCCGTGCAGGCCCTGCCGCCGACGCTGGAGCCGCTGGAGGCCATCTCCAATGTCGGGCTGCGCATCACCTACAACGTCTTCGACACGCTCTGGCGGCGGGATTTCGCGGCCGAGGCGCGCGAGGGCGGCCAGCGACTGACGCCCTTCCTGGCCACCGCGCTGGAGCAGCGCGACGCGACCACCTGGGTGGCGACGCTGCGCCCCGATGTGCGGATGCATGATGGCACGGTGATGAGCGCGGAAGACGTGCTCTCCACCTTCTCGGCCGAGCGCATGTGGGGCCCGACGACGCAGACCTTCGAGGGCCAGGTGAATTTCGGCCATCTCGCCGGCATCGAGGCCGAGGGGCCGCACCGCGTGGTGTTCCGCACGAAGCACCCGGACCCCGCGATGCCGCAGCGCCTGGCCGCCTATGGCGGCTGGATCCATTCGGCGAAATCCTACAACGAGGCCGGCCTCGCCGGCATGCGCACGCGGCCCATCGGCAGCGGGCCCTACCGCGTGGCCAGCTTCCAGCGCGACCAGCGCGCGGTGCTGGAGGCGCATGACGAATACTGGCAGGGCCGCCCGCCGGCGCGGCAGGTGAGCTTCACGGTGGTGCCGGAGGCGTCCTCGCGCATCGCCGGGCTGCGCGCGGGGGATTATGACCTGGTCACCAACCTGCTGCCGGAGCAGATCGAGCCGCTGGCCCGCCACCCGACGCTGGAAGGCGTGGGCGTGCCGCTCGATTTCGCGCATATCCTCTACTACGACACGCGCCGCCCGGCGCTGCGCGATGCGCGGGTGCGGCGCGGGCTGAACCACGCGATCGACTACGAGATGCTCGGCCGCGCGCTGTGGGGCGCTGAGTACAAGCCGATGCCGGCCCTGCAGATCCCGGCCTTTGGCGATCTGTATGATGCGAACCGTCGCGGCTTCGCCTACGACCCCGCCCGCGCGCGCGAGTTGTTGCGCCAGGGCGGCTATCGCGGCGAGGAGCTGATCATCCGCATCGCGCCGGCCTATTACCTGCAGATGCTGCAGGGCGTGCAGATCATGCAGCAGATGTGGGCGGCGGTCGGCGTGAACACCCGGCTGGAGACGCGGGAGAACCTCTCGCTGCTGACGCAGCCGGGTGCCGATATCCGCCCCACCTCCATCGCCTTCCGCTTCCCCGATCCGCTGGGCGGCGGGCTGGCGGTGCACCTCTCGCGCGAATACTCGCTGCAGCGCAGCGGTTTCTGGCAGCCGGTGCGGTTCAACGAGATTGTCGATGCGCTGCGCATCGCCGGCGATGCGGCCGAGCGCAGGCGCCTGTGGCTGGCGCTGCTCGACGAGTTCGAGGCCGAGGCGCCGGCCGTCATCCTCTATCCGGTGCGCGAGTATTTCGCGAAGCGCCGCGCCATCCGCTGGAACCACCCGCCGCTGTACTACATGGATTTCCGCGCCAGCCAGCTGGCCTTCGGCTGAGGAGAACGCCCATGGGCAAGATCGTGTTCCTGTCGGACCTGCACCTTTCGCCGGTGCATGGCTTCTTCTGGCCCAGCTTCCGCACGGCGCGCGACGCCGCCGATGCGGCCGGCGCCGAGGCCGTGGTGGTGAATGGCGATTTGTGCATCAACGGCCCGGACAGCGACGCGGAAATGGCCTTCGCCGCCCGCGCGCTGGCCGGCTTCGCCACGCCGGTGCTGCCGCTGCCCGGCAACCACGATGTGGGCGACGAGCCGCCGGGCCAGGACCCGAACCAGATCATCGACGAGGCCCGCCTGGCGCGGTGGGACGCCGCCTTCGGCACGGATCGCTTCGTGCGCGATGTCGGCGCCTGGCGGATCGTCGGCGTCAACGCGCAGCTGCTCGGCGCCGGCCTGGCGCGGGAGGCGGAGCAGGAGGCGTGGCTGGTGGAATGCCTCGCCACCGCCGGCGCGCGGCGCATCGCGCTGGTGCTGCACAAGCCGCTTTTCCTGGACGCCGAGGATGAGGGGCCGGCCAGCGTCTCCTGCATCACGCCGCAGCCGCGCGCGGCGTTGCTGGCGCTGCTGCGGCGGCATGGCGTGGCGATGGTGATCAGCGGGCACCTGCACTCTACGCGCGACCGCGTGGTGGAGGGCATCCGGCACCTCTGGCTGCCCGCCACCTCTTTTCTCAGCGATGGCCATGCCGGCACGCCGGCGGTGGGCGCGGTGGTGATCGATTTCGCCAGCCAGGAGGCGCTGGCGGCGCCGCTGGCGATGCCGCCGCTGGCGCCGCTGCGCCTGGCGGAGATCAAGCAGCATGGCCGCTGGAAGTTCCTGCGCGACATGCCCCCGTGCCCGCCCGAGGGAGCCTAGGCGAGCTTGGCGCCGCGGGCTGGGGAAGAAGAGGATTTTTCGACGATCCGGCACATAGTCGGCGATGTATTCTTTTTCGGCCAACTCTATTGCGAATTAACAGAAAATTCCTCTCTTGTTGGTGGAAATCACCCGCAGGAGCCGCGCCCATGTCCAAGGTCCATGTCATCCACGAGAACGAGCCCTGGGTGGTGCCGCTGCGCGCCGCCTTCGCCGCACTCGGCACGCCGCATGAGGAATGGTTCCTTGATCGTGGGGTGCTCGACCTCACCCGGGCGCCGCCGGAGGGCGTGTTCTACAACCGCATGAGCGCCAGCTCCCACACCCGCGGCCATGCCTACGCTCCGGAATACGCCGCGGCGGTGATCGAGCAGCTGGAACGCCATGGCCGCCTCGTGGTGAATGGGCGGCGCGCGCTGCAGCTCGAGGTTTCCAAGGTGGCGCAGTACGAGGCGCTGGCCGCGCATGGCATCCCGACGCCGGCGACGCTCGCGGTGATCGGCCTCGAGAACATCGCCCCCGCCGCGGCGCGGCTGGGCTATCCCCTCATCCTCAAGCACAACCGCGCCGGCAAGGGACTGGGCGTGCAGCTGGTGCTGAGCGCCGCCGCGCTGGCCGAGGCGGTGGCAAGCATCGCGGCCAATCCCGACCCGACGGCGCATCCGCGCGACGGCATCTGGCTGGTGCAGCGCTACATCGAGGCGCCGGCCCCCTTCATCACGCGCGCCGAATTCGTGGGCGGCCGCTTTCTTTACGCGGTGCGCGTCGACACCAGCGAGGGCTTCGAGCTGTGCCCCGCCGATGCCTGCGCCATCGCGGACGGCGCGGCCTGCCCGGCCGAGGCGCCGGGCGAGAAGTTCGAGATCATCGAGGGCTTCGCCCACCCGCTGCTGCACCGGATGGAGGCCTTCCTGCTGGCCAATGGCATCGGCGTGGGTGCCATCGAATTCGTCACCGACGCCACCGGGCGCAGCTTCGCCTACGACGTGAACACCAACACCAACTACAATGCCGAGGCCGAGCGCCGCGCCGGGCGCAGCCTGTCGCAGACCGGCATGGGTGCGATCGCCGCGCATCTGACGGCCGCGCTGCGCCGGCAGGGGGTGGCCCAGGCGGCGTGAGGCGGCGGCGTGAGGGGGCGGCATGAAGGGCCCGGGCGCCGGCCGCTTGCGCGCGGCCGCGCCGCCCCCTATAAGCCCGCCTCCCCGCGCCATGGCCTCTGACTGGGCATGCCTGGCCGGGAAACCGCGTCCCCGCCGCATGGTGCGGCCCGGCGGCCTTTCGGGGCCATCGGCGCAAGGTGGGACCGGACCGACCCGAGGAGGTCCAAATGCCCAAGATGAAGACGAAGTCGAGCGCCAAGAAGCGCTTCAAGATCACGGCCACCGGCAAGGTGCTGGCCGGCCCGGGCAACAAGCGGCACTGCCTCACCGCCCGGTCCACCAAGGCCAAGCGCCAGAACCGTGGCAGCCAGGTGCTGCGCCACCAGGACGGGCTGACCGTCATGCAGTGGCTGCCCTACGGCCTGTCGCGGTAAGGGGGGGCTGAGCCATGGCACGTGTGAAGCGCGGCGTTACCAAGCACGCCCGGCACAAGAAGATCCTGAAGCTGGCCGAGGGCTATGTCGGCCGGTCCTCCACCGCCTATCGCCCCGCGCTGGAGCGGGTGGAGAAGGCGCTGCAGTACGCCTATCGCGACCGCCGCAACAAGAAGCGCGATTTCCGGGGCCTCTGGATCCAGCGCATCAACGCCGCGGTGCGTGAGCACGGCATCACCTATTCGCGCTTCATGGCGGGCATCAAGGCGGCGAACATCGAGATCGACCGCAAGGTGCTGGCGGCGCTGGCCTATGACGACGCGGCCGGTTTTGCGGCCATCGTCGAAAAGGCGAAAGGCGCCCTCCCCGCCCAGGCCTGAACCCGCTAGGTTCAGTCCAGACATTGAGGGCCGTCCCGCAGGGGGCGGCCCTTTCCGTATCCGGAGCCTTCGATCATGAGCGCTGATTACTCGGGCCTCGCGCGCAGCATCGCGGCGCAGATCGCCGCCGCGGCCGATCCGCGGGCGCTGGATGCGGTGCGCGTCGCCGCACTCGGCAAGGCGGGCGAGGTGACGCAGCTGCTGAAGGGCCTCGGCGCCCTGCCGGCCGAGCAGCGGCGCGAGGCGGGTGCCGCCATCAACGCGCTGAAGACCGAGATCGAGGGGCTGCTGGAGGTGCGCCGCGCGGCGCTTGAGGAAGCCGCACTTGAAGCACGGCTGAAGGCCGAGCGGATCGACGTCTCGCTCCCTCCCCGCCCCTTCGCCGCCGGCAGCGCCGAGCAGGGCGGCATCCACCCAATCAGCCGCACCATCGAGGAACTGACCGCCATCTTCGGCACGATGGGTTTCCGCGTGGTGGAGGGCCCGGACATCGAGAGCGACTGGCACAATTTCGGCGCGCTCAACATCCCCGACCACCACCCGGCGCGGCAGGACCACGACACCTTCTACCTGCCCGGCACGCGCGCGGATGGCCAGCGCACCGTGCTGCGCACCCAGACCTCACCGCTGCAGATCCGCACCATGCTGCACGAGGCGCCGCCGATCCGCATCATCGCCCCGGGGCGCACCTATCGCGCCGACCATGACGCGACGCATTCGCCCATGTTCCACCAGGTGGAGGGCCTGGTGATCGATCGCGGCATCACGCTCGGCCATCTCAAGGGCTGCCTGACCGATTTCCTGCGCGCCTTCTTCGGCATCGCCGATTTGCCGGTGCGCTTCCGCAGCAGCTACTTCCCCTTCACCGAGCCCTCGATGGAGGTGGATATCGGCTGGAACCGCAAGACCGGCGAGCTGGGCGGTGGCGGCGACTGGCTGGAGATCCTCGGCAGCGGCATGGTGCACCCGAAGGTGCTGGCGAATTGCGGCATCGACCCGCGCGAATGGCAGGGCTTCGCCTTCGGCATGGGGATCGAGCGCATCACCATGCTGAAGCACGGCATGCCCGATCTGCGCCCCTTCTACGAGAGCGACCTGCGCTGGCTGCGGCACTGGGCGGCCGATCCGCTTTCGCCCGCCTCGCTGCATGAGGGCATCTAGCATGACGCAGGCAAGCATCGCGGTCGCCCTACGAGAATGCGGCCGCACAGCGGCCGCCGCCGCCCACCGATCTTCCCAACATGCGAATCCGATGCGCGGCGAAGCCAAGCCCGCGGATGCGGGCGCCCGGCGTCTGAGGGCATAGAAGAATGAAGTTCACCATGTCATGGCTGCGTGAGCATCTCGAAACCGATGCCACGCTCGAACAGATCAGCACCACGCTTTCCGCCATCGGCATCGAGGTGGAGGGCATCGAGGATCGCGCTGCCGCGCTGGCCAATTTCCGCATCGCGCGCGTGATCGAGGCCACACAACATCCGAATGCCGATCGCCTGCGCGCGCTGCGCGTCGATCTCGGCGATGGGCGCGAATACTCGGTGGTATGCGGCGCGCCGAATGCGCGCACGGGCATGCTCGGCGTCGCCGCCCTGCCCGGCGCCTTCATCCCCGGCACCGGCATCACGCTGAAGGTCGGCGAGATCCGTGGCGTGAAGTCCGAGGCGATGATGCTGTCGTCTCGGGAAATGGGCCTCGGCGACGATCATTCCGGCATCGTGGACCTGCCCGCGGATGCGCCGGTCGGCGCGCGCTATGTCGATTACGCCGGGCTCGACGACCCGATCATCGAGATCAAGGTCACGCCCAATCGCGGCGATGCGCTGAGTGTGCGCGGCATCGCGCGGGACCTCGCGGCGGCAGGCCTCGGCACGTTGAAGCCCTGGGAGGTGGCGCCGGTGGCGGGCGCCTATCCCTCGCCCCTCGCTTGGCGCATCGCCGATCCGCGCGCCTGCACCTGGGTGCTGGGGCGCGCCGTGCGCGGCGTGAAGAACGGGCCCTCACCGCAATGGCTGCAGGACCGGCTGGTAGCCATCGGGCTGCGGCCGATCAGCGCGCTGGTGGACGTGACGAATTTTTTCACCTTCGCCGTCGGCCGCCCGCTTCACGTCTTCGACGTGGCAAAGGTGGCCGGCCCGCTGCTGAGCATGCGCATGGCGCAACCGGGCGAGGAACTGCTCGCGCTGAACGGCAAGACCTACGCGCTGACCGACGAGGATGGCGTGATCGCCGACGCGAACGGCGCCGAGGCGCTGGGCGGCATCATCGGTGGCGAGCATTCGGGCTGCGACGAGACCACCACCGAATGCTTCATCGAATGCGCGCTGTTCGATCCGGTGCGCGTGGCGCTGTCGGGCCGCAGGCACGATGTGCGCACCGATGCGCGCAGCCGCTTCGAGCGCGGCATCGACCCCGCGCTGCTGCCCAAGGCGCTGGACGCCGCGACGCGCATGATCATCGAGCTGTGCGGCGGCGAGGCCTCCGAGGTCTCGGCTGCCGGGGCCGAGCCCGGCTGGCAGCGCGAGGCCACGCTGCGCTTCGCGCGCGTCGCAGAACTCGGCGGCCTCGATCTGCCGCGGCCGGAGGTGCAGCGCCGCCTGGCCGCGCTCGGCTTCGAGACGGCGGCGCAGGACCATGAACGAATCACCGTCGCCGTGCCCTCCTGGCGCAACGACATCGCCGCCCATGGCGCGCTGGCGCAGGATGCCTCCCTGCCCGCCGATCGTGCCCGCGCCGCGGCCGAGGGCGCCGCGGCGATCGAGCCGGAATGCGACCTGGTGGAGGAGGTGCTGCGCCTGGGCGGGCTGGATGCCGTGCCCAGCGTCTCGCTGCCCGTCGCGCAGCCGGTGCCGCGCGCGGCGCTGAGTGCGAAGCAGGTGCGCGCCGCGCTCGCGCGGCGGGTGCTGGCGGCGCGCGGGCTGCAGGACAGCGTGACCTACGGGTTTTGCGCGCGCGAGGTCGCAGCGCTGTTCGGCGAGACGCCGGACAGCCTGCACCTGGAAAACCCCATCGCCAGCGATCTCGACCAGATGCGCCCGACGCCGCTGGCCACGCTGGCGAATGCCGCCGCGCGCAACGCGGCGCGGGGCTTCGGCGATGTCGGGCTGTGCGAGATCGGCGGCGCCTATCGTGACCCGGCTTCGGGCCCCAGCCAGCTCAACGTCGCGGCGGGGCTTCGCGCCGGCTTCACCGCGCCGAACTGGGCAGCACCCGCGCGCGCCGTGGATGCGCTGGATGCCAAGGGCGATGCGCTTGCGGTGCTCACCGCGCTCGGCGTGCCGATGGCGGCGTTGATGCTCACGACCGATGCCCCCGGCTTCTACCACCCCGGCCGGTCGGGCGTGCTGCGCCAGGGGCCCAAGACGGTGCTGGCGACCTTCGGCGAACTGCACCCGAAGGTGGCGAAGGCGCTGGGGCTGCCCGGCCCGGCCGTGGCCTTCGAAGTGTTCCTCGACGCCGTTGCCGAGCCGAAGCGCCGCAAGAAGGGCCTGCCCGACCTGCCGGCCTTCCAGCCGCTGCGGCGCGATTTCGCCTTCGTGGTGGACGAGGCGGTGCCCGCCGAGGCGCTGCTGCGCGCCGCGCGCGGCGCCGACAAGGCGCTGGTGGCGGATGTGGCGCTGTTCGATCGCTATGCCGGCGAGAAGATGGAGCCCGGCAAGGTGAGCCTCGCGCTGCAGGTCACGCTGCAGCCCCGCGAACGCACCCTGACGGATGCCGAGATCGAGGCCGTGGCGCAGAAGATCGTGGCGGCGGTGACCAAGGCGACGGGGGCGGTGCTGCGGGGCTGAGGGGCGCTGCGGCTCGATTGCGGATCCCGGCCTCCACCGGGGCCGGAGACACGGCGGTCAAGGATCGCCCGGGATCGAGGAGAGCGTGATGTCGCTGCGTGGAATCGGCCGGAAGGCCCCGGCGTCGCTGCCCAGGAAAGCTCTATACGAGCTTTTCTACTAAGCAGGTCGTATCCTCGGCATCCGCGCATACGCCGTCACGGGCGCTGCAGGCCAGTTTTTCGGGCCGCTCGCTGATCAGGGCGTGACGCGCAGATACCTCGAGACCGGTGAGTGGTCGGAGAACCTCCAGGACCTGCTGCGGCGGTATCTCGCGGCGGAGGGCGGGACCTTCTAAGACGTCGGCGCCAATATCGGGCTCGTCAGCGTGCCGATGGCGCGGGACCCAAGCATCCGCGTCCTCGCCCTCGAGCCAAACCCGGAGAAAGGCGCCATTCTCCGCGGCAACGTGGCCGCCAACCAGGTGCCCGTCGAGGTCGTCCAGGCAGCCGGTGCGGACCGCGCGGGCAGCACGGGGTTCGCGCGGAACCTCTACAATGCGGGCGACCGTCACCTGCTGGCGGATGGGCCGCAGACAGTCCCGACCGTGCGGCTGGACAGCCACCCCCGGGCCTGGCCACTTGGCCGGGAAGGTCGACACCCAGGGCGCGGAGCCTCTCGTCCTCGCAGGCGGCGAGGGGACGCTGTCCAGGGCCGGCCTCGTCATCCTGGAGTTCTGGCCCTTCGGCATGCGGCGGATGGGCGGTTCGCCCGACGAGGTCATAGCCTTCGCCGCGCGGCACTTTCCCCTCGGCATCATCGTTCGGGACGGGCAGCATGCGGAGGAGCCCAGGCCGGTCCGCGCACTCGTGCCCGAACTGAGGGACCTCGTCGCCACCGCCGGCGAGAACCGTTTCGTGGACCTGGTGCTCCTGGCTCACCCCTTGCCGGAGGCCGCCGCCATCGGGCAGCGGACACGCAGGCGTCGCACCCCGGGGCGAGCGAAGTGCTGGCGCCTGGGCGGGAGAGCAGGCAGCCGGTCGCATCCGCTCGCCGGCGCAGTCCGCACGGCCCTACCGCTCGAGCGATGATCCGCCGGGCGTCGGCCGCCGAAGCGAGGTGGATCAGCCTTTCGGCGACGCCTCCTCCCCGAGATAGGCCGTCGCGTCGATCTCCACGAGGCAGTCGGGCGAGCCCAGCCCGCTGACGATGCAGGAGACGCGGTGCGGCGGATCCTCGGCGAAGTTGCCGAAATAGACCTCGTTCATCGGCTCCCAATCCTCGCGTCGCGTGACGTAGACGGTGCACTTCACCACGTCGCGCAGCGTGCCGCCGGCCTCCTCGATCAGGGTGCGGATGTTGTCGATCGCCTGCTGCGTCTGGGCGCGGACATCGCCCACCGCGAAGCGGCCCTGCGCGTCGCGGCCGGTGAAGCAGACGAACATGAAGCCGCCGGCGATCGTCGCCTGGGCGAAGGGGCGGCTGCTCTTGAAGACCTTGGGCGAGGCAACGGCGCGCTTCGGCATCAGGGGTGATCCTTCCTGGGTTGCGTCCGCAGTCTAGAGCAATTTCCGATCAGATGGACTCATCTGATCGGAATTCCTGCTCTAAAAACAACAGACTATAGAGCACGAAATCCGTCCGAATGGACGGATGGTGCTCTGGCAACTCCACTGCTGAAGCGGTTTCCGCGCGGACGCGGCGGACGGGGCGGGCAACGGATTTCGCTTTGGCAGTTGCGAAGGGCGTTGGTAGCCTTCCTGCCATGATCCTTCGCCGCCCGTTGCTGCTGGCCGCTGCCGCCGCGCCCTTCGCCCGCCCTGCCCTCGCGCAGGTCTCCACGACCCGCCCGCTGCGGCTGATCGTGCCGAACCCGCCCGGCGGCCAGTCCGACACCATAGCGCGGCTGTATGGAGAGGCGATCCAGGCCACCTCCGGCCAGGCGGTGGTGGTGGAGAACCGCAGCGGGGCGAACGGGCTGATCGCGATGGACACGGTCGCCAAGGCGCCGCCGGATGGTCTGACCACGGGCCTGTTCAGCATCACCCTCTTCACCACCCTGCCGGCGATGATGCAGCGGATGCCGCTCGACGTGGACCGGGACCTGACGGCGATCACCTCCGTGGTGACCAGCACCGTGCTGTGCTGCGTCACCGAATCCCGCGCGCGCGAGCGCGGCTGGCCGGATTTCCGCGCGATGGTCGAATGGGCGAAGCGGCCCGGCAACGCGCTGACCAACGGCGCGGCGAGCAGTGGCGGCGCATCCCACCTGCTGGTCGCGACCATCGCGCGGCGCGCGCGCGCCGACATCACCGTGGTGCCCTATCGCGGCGGCGCGCCGGCGCTGAACGACCTGCTGGCCGGCACCATCGACATGGCGTTCGACTTCATGCCCGCCCTGCTGCCCCACGTCGCCGCCGGGCGGCTGCGCGCGCTGGCCGTCGGCTCGCGCGAGCGCCTGCCCTTCCTGCCGGATGTGCCCGCCATGGGCGAGTTCGCCGATCTCGGCATCGCCGATATCGACCTTCAGTCCTGGAACATCCTCTCCGGCCCCGCCGGCCTGCCGCCGGAGCTCGCCGCGCGCACGGTGGAGTTGGTGCGGCGCGCCAACACCCATCCCGGACTCGAGGAGCGGCTGCGCGCGAATGGCCTGATGCCGATCCCCCCCGCCGAGCCCGAAGCCGTCCGCGCGCGCATCCAGGCCGAGCGCCCGCGCTGGCGGGAGATGGTGGAGATCAGCGGCGCGCGGATCGAATAGCCGTGCGCCACCACGCCACCGGTCCTACTCCAGCCGGCCGATCCGGCGCACCACCTCGATCAGCCGGGCGCTGGCCTGCTCGATGAAGCGGATGAAGCCCGGCTGGTCGAGCCGGGCGGCGGGGCTGCCGGCTTCCTCGAAGCTGCGGCGCACCTCGGGGGCTGCCATCGCCTCACGCATCGCCTCGCGCAGCCGGGCGGAGACGGGCGCGGGCAGGCCGACCCAGATGTAGAATTCCGTATCCGTCAGCCCGATCACGCGGAAGGCCGGCGCCTGGGGAAAGGCGGCCACGCGCTCGCCCCCCCCAGCCGGCCAGGATGCGGACGCGAAGATGGAGCCTGGCAAGGTGAGCCTCGCGCTGCAGGTCACTCTGCAGCCGCGCGAACGCACCCTGAGGGATGCCGAGATCGAGGCCGTGGCGCAGAAGATCGTGGCGGCGGTGGGCAAGGCGAGCGGGGCGGTGCTGCGCGGGTGATCCGCCCTGGCATTGGCGCCCCGGCGATGCCAGATGCTAGGTTCATCCCGCCTGGGAGTGCCCGACGATGATCCCCCTGCCGCCCGATGCCGGCCGCGCCCTGGCCGAGGCTGTGGAGAAGGTGCTGAGCGCCGCCGACCGCCTGCTCGGCCTGGCGAGCGACCTGCAGAACCCGGCCGCGCGCGACAGCGTGCTGCAATGGGGCCGGGCGCTGTTCGAGGTGGCGCGCAGCCTGATGAACGCCCTGCCGGACGACCCGCGCGCCCTCGCCCCCGGCTTCCGCCGCGTGCTGGAAATGAGCGACGACCTCGCGCGCCTCGCCGAGGCCGAGCCGAACCAGAACCTGCGGGCCGCGCTGCTGGACCAGGTGCGCCTGCTGGTCGAGGCCGGCAGCAGCTACGCCCCCGCCATCAAGACGGCGGCCGAGCGCGAGCGCGCGCCCTGGGCCAGGCTGCTGCCGCAATGAGCGGCCAGGGCAGCGGCACGCAGGGCAACCTGCCCAGCGTCCTGCCCAGTCCCCTGGCCAGCCCCCTGGCCGCGCCCCCGCCCCCGCCCGACCAGGATGTGGACGCGCTGCGCCGGCAGATCGCCGAGACGCGGGCGCAGCTGGCGCAGACGGCACGCGCCATGGACCAGGGCCAGATGCAGGAGGTGAACGACCGCTCCATGATCACCCGCGTGGTGATCCTGGTGTTCGGCGGTTCGATCGGCGCGGTGCTGCTGGCCATCGTCATCGCCGGCATCGCCTCCGGCCAGGCGGAGAACATCGCGACGCAGGCGGCCGACCTGTTGAAATCGGTGGTGCTGCCCATCGTCACCCTCGTGCTGGGCTATTATTTCGGCCGCGCCGGCAAGGGCGGGTGAGCCAGCCGGCCGCCGAGCCCGCCGGCAAGGCGCGCAACCTCGGCATTCTCTGCGTGGCCGTGGTGCTGACGCTGTCGGTTTGGTTCGCCGGCACCGCCGCGGTGCCCGCGCTGCTGGCGCAGGGGTTGGTGACGCCGGGCCGCGCTGCCTGGCTGACGGCGGCGGTGCAGCTGGGCTTCGTGGCGGGCACGCTGGTCTCGGCCGGTTTGTCCCTGGCCGATCGGCAGCCGCCGCGGCTTCTGTTCCTGGCCTCGGCGCTGCTGGCTGCCGCGGCGACGCTCGCGCAGGCGCTGCTGCCGCCCTCCGGCACCGCGGCGCTGGTGCTGCGCTTCGTGGCAGGCGCGGCGATGGCAGGCGTCTATCCGGTGGGCATGAAGCTGGCGGCCAGCTGGGCGCGGCCCGGCAAGGGGGGCGACCTCGGGCTGCTGATCGGGCTGCTGGTCGGCGCGCTGACGCTGGGCTCGGCGCTGCCGCACCTGATCCCGGGGCTGCTTGGCGGCATCGGCTGGCAGGCGGCGTATGTCGGCGCCGGGCTGCTGGCGCTGGCCGGCGGGCTGGCCATCCTGGGCTTCCGGCCCGGCCCGCTGCTGGGGGCGCGGCCGCCCTTCCGGCCGGCGCAGATGCTGGAGGCCTGGCGCAACCGGGGGCTTCGCCTCGCCAACCTCGGCTATCTCGGCCACATGTGGGAGCTGTACGCCATGTGGGCCTGGGTCGGGCTGTTCCTGGCCGGCGTGCTGGGCGGCGCCCAGGGTGCCACGACGGGTGCCGCGACGGGTGGGTGGGTATTCGCGGTGGTGGCGGCTGGAGCGCTGGGCAGCGTGCTGGCGGGCGTGCTGGCCGACCGCTGGGACCGGGCGGCGGTGGCAGCGCTGTGCATGCTGGTCTCGGGGCTTTGCGCGCTGCTGATCGGCCCCGCGGCGGCCTTCCTGGGGCCGGCGCTGGCGCTGGCCATCGCGCTGGTCTGGGGCTTCACGGTGGTGGCGGATTCGGCGCAGTTCTCGGCCTGCGTCGTCACGCTGTCGCCACCCGACTATGTCGGCACGATGCTGACGGTGCAGACCAGCCTGGGCTTCCTGCTGACCGTGGTGGCCATCGCGGTGGTGCCGTTGGCGGTGGCGGGGCTCGGCTGGGCCTGGGCCTTCGCGGTGCTGGCGCCCGGCCCGCTGCTGGGCGCCTTCGCGATGTGGCGGCTGCGGCCCCTGCTGCCGCGGTGACACCGACGGCCGCTTGCCGCGACTCGTCGGTATCGTTTCTGCGCCCTAACGTGGCGGGCGCGGCGGCCGGCCGCCGGTCAGACCATCGTAGCGTTGGTGCAGGTCACTCCACCCGGCCGATCCGACGCACGACCTCAATCAGCCGCGCGCTGTCCTGCTCGATGAAGCGGATGAATTCCGGCTGGTCGAGCCAGGCGGGCGGGCTGCCGGCTTCGTCGAAGCTGCGGCGCACCTCGGGGGCCGCCATCGCCTCGCGCATCGCCTCGCGCAGCCGCGCCGTGACGGGCGCGGGCAGGCCGGCCGGGGTGAACAGCCCGGCCCAGATGTAGAATTCCACGTCGCGAAGGCCGATCTCCATGAAGGTCGGCACTTGTGGGAAGACGGCCACGCGTTGGTTTCCCCAACCGGCCAGGATGCGGAAGGTGCCTTCCTGCACATGCGGCCGCGCCGGGCCCGGGGCGCCCGGCAGCAGGTCGATCTCGCCGGTCAGCAGGCCGGTCAGAGCAGGGCCGCCGCCGCGATAGGGCACGTGGCGGAACTTCAGCCCCGCGGCCAGTGCGAACTGCTCCATGCAGACATGGGTGGTGCCGTAATTGCCTGAGGAACCATAGGTGATGGCGTCCGGGCGGCGGCGGGCATCCTCGATCAGCTCCTGGATGCTGCGCCAGGGGGCGTTGGCGCGGCAGGCCAGCACGGTGGGGTCGGCCAGCACGCGCGCGATGGGCGCCAGCTGGTTCACCTCGTAGCTCGGCCGGCGGTCCCAGATGCGGTCGGATTCCGGCTGCCACACCAGCGAGGAGAGCGTCATCATGATGGTGTAGCCATCGGGCGCGGCGCGCGCGGTCGCGGCATGGCCGATGGCGCCGCCGGCGCCGCCGCGGTTCTCCACGGCGACGGGCCGGCCGAGGATACGCTGCAGTGCCGGCGCGATGGGCCGCGCCGCGAGATCGGCCTGCCCGCCGGGCGGGAAGGGCACGATCATGGTGATGTTGCGCTGCGGCCAGGCGCCCTGCGCCAGCGCCGGCAGGGGCAGCAGCGCTGCCGTGCCCAGCAGTGACCTGCGGTGGATCATTGTTGTCTTTCCTCCCTGAGATATCCGCCGCGGCTATTCGGCCGCGGCCCTGGCCCCCGCGGCGACGGCGATCGGGTTGCGCAGCACGCCGATGCCCTCGATCTCGCCCTCCACCACGTCGCCCGGCAGGCAGTAGCGCGTGGCCTTCACCAGCCCGGGCTCCGGGTGCCACTTGCCGCCCAGCGACTCGTCGGCCGACCAGGCGGTGCCGGCGGGTGTGCCGGTGATGATCACCATGCCCGGGCGCAGCGTGAGGTTGACCGAGAAGAAATGGATCAGCTCCGCGCAGCTCCAGATCATGTCGCCGGTGGAGGATTGCTGGCGCAGCTCGCCATTCACCCGGGTGCGCAGCATCAGCGCCTGCGGGTCCGGGATCTCGTCGGCGGTGACGATGCAGGGGCCGAGCGGGGCGGCGGTATCGAACACCTTGCCGCGGCCGAGCTCATAGAAGGTGGTGCCCTCGGGCGAGCGGCGCACCTGGCGGTCGCGGGCGGTCACGTCGTTGACGATGGTGTAGCCGAACACGTGCTCCAGCGCGCGTTCCACCGGGATGTGACGGCCCGTCTTGCCGATCACGATGGCCAGCTCGGTCTCGCAATCCAGCTTCCGGGTCAGCGCCTCGTCATGGATGATCGGCTCGCCCGGGCCCACCACGCAATCGGACGTCTTGACGAAGAACTCGGGCTCCTTGCCGGAGATGGGGGTGTTCGCCTTCTCGCGGTTGTGGGCGCGGTAGTTGCTGCCCGAGCAGAGGATGGTGGAGGGCAGCATGGGCGCGGCCAGCGTGACGGCGGCCAGCGGCCGGCGGGCCGGGTTGCCGCCGAGGAAGGCGCGCGCCGCCTCCATGGCGGCGGCGCCGCCGCGGACGAAGGCCGTGGCATCGGCGAAATGCGGCCCGGCCGGCGCCTCCACCACCTCCGCACCCAGCTGGAAGCCCAGCCGCGGCCCTGCCGCGGTGCGGATGCTGACGATCTTCATGGCGGTTCCCCCGGCATTCCCTTGCGCGCCAGCCCCTGGTTCCGGGCCCGGCCTGCCCCACATGTAGGGCGGACACGGGCTGCCCGGAAAGAGGGAAGCGGCGGCTGACAGAGTTGTCCTGCGTCTCTATGTGTCTGGCGACCAGACCCGGGGCCGCGCCCCGCCCCTCCTGCCCTGCCGGGATCCGATGACCGACGTTCCCCTCGACCGCATCCGCAACTTCTCGATCATCGCCCATATCGACCATGGGAAATCCACGCTCGCCGACCGACTGATCCAGACCACCGGCACGGTGGCGCTGCGCGACATGAAGGAACAGCTGCTCGACAGCATGGAGCTGGAGCGCGAGCGCGGCATCACCATCAAGGCGCAGACCGTGCGCCTCGCCTACAAGGCGAAGGATGGGCTGACCTACACGCTGAACCTCATGGACACGCCGGGCCATGTGGACTTCGCCTATGAGGTCAGCCGCTCGCTCGCGGCCTGCGAGGGCTCGCTGCTGGTGGTGGATGCCTCGCAGGGGGTGGAGGCGCAGACGCTGGCCAATGTCTACCAGGCGCTGGATGCGAACCACGAAATCGTGCCCGTGCTGAACAAGGTGGACCTGCCGGCGGCCGAGCCCGACCGCGTGAAGCAGCAGATCGAGGATGTGATCGGCCTCGACGCCTCCGACGCGGTGCTGATCTCGGCCAAGACGGGGCTGAACATCGAGGGCGTGCTGGAGGCCATCGTCACGCGCCTGCCCGCGCCCAAGGGCAACCCGGACAGCCAGCTCAAGGCGCTGCTGGTGGACAGCTGGTACGACGCCTACCTGGGCGTGGTGGTGCTGGTGCGGGTGAAGGATGGCACGCTGCGCAAGGGCCAGAAGATCCGCATGATGTCCAACGGCTCGACCCATACGGTGGAGCAGGTGGGCGTGTTCACGCCGAAGATGGTGCCGGTGGACTACCTCTCGCCGGGCGAGATGGGCTTCGTCACCGCCGCGATCAAAACCGTGGCCGACACCAATGTGGGCGACACCATCACCGAGGACCGCAACCCGGCGACCGAGGCCCTGCCGGGCTTCAAGCCCTCCGTGCCGGTGGTGTGGTGCGGCCTGTATCCCGTCGATGCGGATGATTTCGAGAAGCTGCGCGAAAGCGTGGGCAAGCTGCGCCTGAACGACAGCAGCTTCCACTATGAGGCCGAGCACAGCGCCGCACTCGGCATGGGCTATCGCTGCGGCTTCCTCGGCCTGCTGCACCTCGAGATCGTGCAGGAGCGCCTGTCGCGCGAGTTCGACCTCGACCTGATCGCGACGGCACCTTCGGTGGTGTACAAGATCCTGCGCACCAACGGCCAGATGAGCGAGCTGCACAACCCCGCCGACATGCCCGACCCCAGCGTCATCGAGGAAATCTCGGAGCCCTGGATCAAGGCCACCATCATGGTGCCGGACGACTATCTCGGCCCGGTGCTGACGCTGTGCAACGAACGCCGCGGCCAGCAGGTGGAGCTCACCTATGTCGGCTCCCGCGCCATGGCGGTGTACCGGCTGCCGCTGAACGAGGTGGTGTTCGATTTCTACGACCGCCTGAAATCCATCAGCCGCGGCTATGCCAGCTTCGACTACACCGTCGATGGCTACGAGGCCGGCGACCTGGTGAAGATCTCCATCCTGGTGAATGCCGAGCCGGTGGACGCGCTGTCCTTCATGGCGCATCGCAGCCAGGCGGACCGGCGCGGCCGGCAGATCTGCGAGAAGCTGAAGGAGCTGATCCCCCGCCAGCTGTTCAAGATTCCCATCCAGGCCGCCATCGGCGGCCGCGTGATCGCGCGCGAGACCATCAGCGCCATGTCGAAGGATGTCACCGCCAAGTGCTATGGCGGCGACATCAGCCGCAAGCGGAAGCTTCTGGACAAGCAGAAGGAAGGCAAGAAGCGCATGCGGCAATTCGGCAAGGTGGAAATCCCGCAGAGCGCCTTCATCGCCGCCCTCAAGATGGATGCGTGAGGCTCACAGCAGGCTGATCTCGCTGGCGGCGATGGCGCCCGGGGCCAGCAGCACCGCCAGCAGCTGCACGATGTCGGCATCCGCGATGCCGGCCAGCCCATCGAGGTCCCGCACGTAGTACAGCGCGGCGTCGGCGCTCGCCGCGCCGCGCGCCACCACGAAGCCGCCCTGGCCGAGATCACCCGCCTGGACCCGGTTCGCGAACGCGGTGTTGATGCCGGCACGGCTGGCGAAGCCGCCCGCCACGGCATCCGCGGCATCCAGCAGGAACACCGCGCCGGACGAAAGATCGACCGCGCCGCCAGCGGCCAGCGTCACCACGGCGGATTTCGCGCCGAGCCCGCCGAAGCCGCTGCGCACCAGTTCCAGCACATTGCCGGTGTCGCCGGCGCCGGCGAAGCCGATGATGGTGTCGGCCTGCGCCAGCGTGCCGGCATTGCTCACCGCCGCGATGTCGCGCGTGCCCTCATTCGCGTTGCCATAGGCCACGCGGTCCGCCGCACCGTCGGGCGAGAGGAGCAGCGCATCCGCCCCAAGGCCGCCCTGGATGCGGTCGGGGCCGAAGTCGTCGCGGATGGTGTCGGCCGCACGCCCGCCGATGATCGTCTCGGCGCCGCTGCCGCCTCGGATATCGAGGCGGGTGAGGACCTGCGAGGCCACGAGGCTGGCGCCAGGCCCGCCGGTGAAGGTGAAGATATCGATGAAGAATACGCCCGATCCCACGGCGGCGGTGAAGGCGGCCGGCAGCACCGCGCGGCTGTCATCCATCGAGATGCTGAGGGATTCGAAGCCGGTGAAGCTCGCGAAGGTCAGCGGCGTGGCGTTGGTGGAAGGCATGAAGAGCGCGAGCCGGTCGATGCCGGCGCCGCCATCGGCCACGTCGTCGCCGTTCACACCGTCGAAGTTCACCGTGTCGTTGCCCGCGCCGGCCAGGACGTAGTCAGTGCCCTGGCCCGCATCGAGCAGGTCGTTGCCGCTGCCGCCCTGCAACTCGTCATCACCCGCACCGCCCAGGAGGCTCAGCGCGATGGTGGCGCCGCTACCGTTGAGCAGGTCGCCATCGCTGCCGCCTTGCACCGTGAACGCGGTGGTGCCGGCAGACAGGCCGGCATTGGTCAGCACCACGTCGTTGAAGAAGTCCGGCAGTTGCAGAACCTCGAAGCCGGCGAAGCGCGAAAGCACCGCGTCGGTCACGCTGACGCCGGCGGTGCCGAGGATGCGCAAGGTGTCGGTGCCAACACCGCCCTGATAGGCCGACAGCGCCGTGAAGTCGGCCAGGCTGTAGTCCGGCAGCGCGCCATCGGCCTGCGACAGATGCACACGCACGGTGTCGTCGCCATCGCCTCCGTTGATCGTGTCGGCGCCGAAGACCTGGCCGGCAGGAAGGCCGCGCCGCTGGACCAGCAGGTCGTTGCCGTCATTGCCCTCCAGCAGGTTGAAGCCGTAGCCGGCCTCCAGCCTGTCATCGCCGGTGCCACCGCGCAGCGTGTCGTCGGTGCTCCGGGACAAGGCCTGGAAGCCGCCGGACGTGACCAGGCTGCCGTCGATCTCCACCTTGGCGACGAAGTTCGAAAGTGACTGGATGGTGAAGGTCGCACCCTGCTGCACGCTGCCGACCATCGCGTCGCTGAGCACGATCTTCGCATCGCCTGTGGAGCTGTTGAACCGGACCGCCTCGAAGCCCGTGATGCGCTCGGCCGCCGGCAGCGCCAGGCCGCTGCCGAGGACAAGCGTCGGGAAATCCAGCTGGTCGATGCCCGCCCCGCCATCGAGACGATCGAGCGCGTCGAGGCTCACGAACGGCGCCGAGACAAAGTCATCGCCGGCGCCGCCGAGCAGCGTGTCGGCGCCGGTGCCGAGCCTGAGGACATCCGCCCCATCACCACCCAGCACGCGGTCGTTCCCGGCGCCGTCCTCGATGACGTCGTTGCCGGCGCCGCCATCGAGCCAGTCGTCATTGTCGCCGCCATCAAGGCTGTCATCGCCGGCAAGGCCGTAGATCCGGTCATTGCCGGCGCCGCCCGAAAGTCGATCGCTGACGAAGAACCCGCTGACATTGGTTGTCTCCAGCGCGGTGCCGCCGAACAGCGTGTCATTGCCGCCATTGCCGTTCAGCGCGACGCGCTGCGCCAGGCCGCGCGCATCGATGCGGTCGCCATCCGCGCCGCCCTGCACCGGCTGCAAGCCGGTGGACAGCAGGGCACGCAGCGCCACCGCGACGCCGCCGGGGCCGAGTTCGAGCGAGGAGAAGCCCGTGAAGTAGCTGAGCGAGGTCGTCGTGAGCGTACCCCCCGCCAGCAGCCGCAGCACATGCGCAGGGCCGGCGGCGCCAGCGTTGAACACGTCGCCGGCGCCGATATCGGCCAGCGCGATCTCGACCGTGTTGAGCGCGCCATTGCCGCCGAAGAAGGTGTCGGCGCCGCTGCCGGGGCGGAACACATCGGCACCGCTGCCGCCGCCGAAGCTGTCGGCGCCGGCGCCGCCCGCGGCGACAACGGCATAGGTCACGCTGGTGAAATCGATGCGGTCATTGCCCGACCCGCCCAGCACCGTCATGGTTTCGGCCGTGCCGAGATAGCCCTCGAGGCCGCCGATCGTGGTGTTGGCCGTGACGGCCGAGAGGTCCATCACCTCGATCGAGGTGATGGGGTAGAGCACGGCGATGCCGAGAATGATGGAGATCGGGCTGGCGCCGGTGAAGCGCAGCGTGTCGATGCCGCTGCCGCCATTGATGGTGTCGAAGCCGTCGTAGCTGCCCTGGGTGAAGCTGACCGTATCGTTGCCGGCGCCGCCCACGAAGCTGTCGAAGCCGAAGCCGGCCAGGAACAGGTCGTTGCCGCCGCCGCCGCGGAACACGTCGCTGCCGCCACCGCCATCGAAGGTGCCGTTGTAACCCGCGCCGCGCGCCGAGATGTCGAAGACATCGCCGCCATCACCCCCGATCATGGTGATGGCGCCGCCCTCCGGCGCGCCGGCGGCGCCGCCGATGGTAACGCTCGAGGCCAGGAAATCGTTGAGGTTATCGTCGAAGATGGAATAGTTGACGACGATGCGCTCGATGCCCGCCATCCATTGGGCCACGGAGAAGTTGAGGCCGGAACTGCCATCCAGCCGCAGCGTGTCGGTGCCGCCGGCGCCGAAGAAGGTGTCGCCGAGGTCGATCGAGCCGTTGATGGCGGGAAAGATGAAGGTGTCGTCGGCCGCGGTGCCGGCGAAGGTGCCGTTCACCCCGGCAAGGAATGTGAAGACAGCCATGATTGACCCCGCCGCCCGCCCGCGATGCCGCATGGCACCACGGGTCGGTGGAGGTCTGCAACAATCGATACCTCGCTGCGCGCGGGCGGCGCGGGCCGCCCGGCGGCGCCGTCAGCTCTCGACGGTGATGCCCTTCTCGCGCACCAGTTGTGCCCATTGCACGCGCTCGGCGCTCGCGAAGGCGGCCAGCTCCTCGGGTGTCGAGGGCTCGGGCTCGCCGGCCTGCTGGCGATAGACGGCCAGCGTCTGCTCGTTCCGCATCGCCTCGCGCACCGCCTGGTTCAGCCGCGCGATGACCGGAGCGGGCGTGCGCGCAGGCGCGTAGAGTGCCAGCCACAGGCCGGTGGTGAGCGGCACGCCGAGCTCGGTCAGTGTCGGCACGTTGGGGGTCAGCTCAATCCGCTTGTAGTGGGCCAGCGCGATGACGCGCGCGCGGTTGTCGCGCGCCAGGCTCTCGGCGCCGCCGATGGGCAGCATCATGCTGTCCACCTGCCCGGCCGCAACGGCCTGCATGCCGGGCGCCTGCGCGGCGAAGGGCACGTGCAGCTTCTCGAAGCCCTGGCTGCGCGCCACGAATTCGAAGGCGAGGTGGGAGGAGGAACCAACGCCCCAGGAGGCATGCGAAAGCCGCCCGGCCTCGCGCCTCGCCTCGCGCACGAAGCTGGCGAAATCGGTGATGTCGCGCCGATGCGCGCCGATCATCAGCGCGAAAGGCACGCGCGTGACCATGGAGATCGGCGCGAAATCATTCTCGTCGCTGTAGGGCAGGTTGCGGAAGGTGGAGCGGTTGATGGCGAAGGTATCGGTGATGCCCATGGTGATGGTGGTGCCATCGGGGGCCGCGCGGGCGGCGACCAGCGTGCCGATGGTGCCATTCGCGCCCGGCCTGTTTTCCACGACAACCGGCTGGCCGAGCGCCGCCTGCAGCCCCACGGCGGTGCCGCGGCTGATCACGTCGGTGATGCCGCCGGCCGCGTAGGGAACGATGATGCGGATGGGCCGGTCGGGCAGCACCGCCGCGCCCTGCGCGGAAGCCAGGCTCGGCAACGCGAGCGGTGCGGCACCAAGCGCGGTGGCGCCGGCGAGGAAAGCGCGGCGCGTCGGCCGCATGGCGCGATGATCGGACATGGACGCAATCTCCAGTATTGTTAACTTTTGTCCATGTTGTGAAGCAGTACGGCCGTTCAAGACCCGCTCCCTTATGCAACGAAATTTCTAAAACATTGATTTGGCGTTATATTTCCCGGAGCCGACCAGCCGACGGCCAGCGACCGCCCAGAAAATTACAATCTTTACATGACTTTTCTGACATTATCGGCAGCCCGGCATCCGGTCCACCACCCCGCCCGCGGGTGCCGCTGCCCGTGCTCGGCAGCTTCAGGCCGGGCTACAGCCTCGCACCACGGAAGCCGCGCGCATTCTCACCGAGGAAACTGGCGCCAGACCCGCAATTGACATAGATGGAGCCGGCTTGATCGGCACTCCATTCGCGTGCCGCACCAAAGTTCCTGAGGAAGGAGACACAGCATGATCACCCTCGCGAAGCGGAGCCTGCTGGGCGCTGCCGCCGCGCTGAGCCTGGCGGCGATGCCGGCCATGGCGCAGGCGCCCTACCCGACGCGCCCAATCACCATGATCATCCCCTTCGCCGCAGGCGGGCCCACCGACACGGTCGGCCGGCTCATCGCGCAGTCGATGGGCAACGAGCTCGGCCAGCCGGTGGTGGTGGAAAACATCGGTGGCGCCGGCGGGACGCTTGGCGCGCAGCGCGTGGCGAATGCCCGGCCGGATGGCTACACCATCCTGCTGCACCACATCGGCATGAGCACGATCCCGACGCTGTATCGCCGCGTGCCCTATGACGCGATCAACGGCTTCGAGACGGTGGGCCTGGTCACCGAAGTGCCGATGACGCTGGTCGGCCGCCGCAACCTGCCGGCCACCACGATGCAGGAGCTGGTCGCGCTGGTGCGGCGCGATCGCGACAAGCTGAACTACGCCAATGCCGGCATCGGCGCCGCCAGCCACCTGTGCGGCCTGCTGCTGATGAAGGCGATCGACGCGCCGATGACCACCGTGCCCTATCGCGGCACCGGCCCGGCGATGAACGACCTGGTGGCCGGCACCGTCGACCTGATGTGCGACCAGACCACCAACACCACCGAGCAGATCCGCGGCGGCACCATCCGCGCCTTCGCGGTGACGACGCCCGAGCGCGTGGCCGCGCTGCCGGATGTGCCGACCGCGGCCCAGGGCGGCCTGCCGGGCTTCGAGGTCAGCGTCTGGCACGGCCTCTACACGCCGCGCGCCACGCCGCGCCCGGTGGTGGAGCGCCTGAACCGCGCGCTGCTGGCTGCGCTGCGCGACGAGAACATCGCCCGCCGCTTCGCCGATCTCGGCACGGCGCCGGTGGCGATCGCGCGCGCCACGCCCGAGTATCACCGCACCTTCTGGCAGGCCGACATCCTGAAGTGGCGCCCGCTGATCCAGGCCGCCGGCCAATACGCCGACTGAGACGCGTGCCGCGGGGTTGAGCCGGACATCGCCCTGCCCCGCACCGCCCTCGCTGCATCACCATCGGCCGACACTGCGCCAGTGTCGGCCGATTTCATGCTGATGGCTGGGTATCGTTCGGCGCATGAGATCGATCCCACGGGATCGATCGCGTCATTCAGGCTTTCAGACGCTGGAGCAGCGCGAGCAGGCGCGGCTCCGCCGCTTGTTGCGCAGCGCTTGTGATGGCGCGGTAATCCGCCACCAGGCTGCGCCCCGCATCGGTCAGCCGCGCGCCGCCGCCGCGATGGCCGCCGGTGCTGGCCTCCACCACCGGCGTGCCGAGCAGCTTGCCCGTCGTATCCACCAGGTCCCACGCGCGCCGGTAGCTCATGCCCAGCGCGCGGCCGGCAGCGGAGATCGAGCCCTCGCGCTCGATCGCTTCCAGCAGTGCGATCTTGCCCGGACCGATGCGCCCCTGCGGCAGGTCGATGCGCAGGCTGAGCAGGCCGGCCACGGCGGGCCCTACGGACGGGTTGCGCGTCATCGGTGCTTCATGGCGGGTGCCCGGTGTCGGAACCCGCCGCCGCGGGGCCCTCCCCCGCGATGCCGCGATGGTCGAAGGTCACCGCCTTGATCAGCGCCCAGACCGGCATGCCCGGGCGCAGCGCCAGGCGCTGCGCGCTGTCCTGCGTGATGCGCGCCAGCAGCAGGCTCGGCCCCACCGCCAGCCTTGCAAAGGCCTCCGCCGTGCCCGCGATGGGCGCGAGGCCGATCAGCGTCGCCGGCAGGATGTTGCGCGTGGAAAGGCCCTGCGGCTCGACCACCGCGATGGCGATGTCGCGCGCCCGCAAGCGAACCCGCAGCCGCGCGCCTCTTGTGCCGCCCTGCAGCGTTGTCAGCAGCGCACCACCCGGGAAGTCCAGCCGCGTCAGCCCGCCTTGCTGCTCGCCCATGGTGCAGGGCAGCAGCACGCCGGCATCGCGCCGCGCCGTCAGCGGCAAGTCGGCCCGCGCCGTCAGCTCCTCCACCGACCCGGCGGCGAGCACGCGGCCGCCCTCGAGCAGCACCAGCGCATCGGCCAGCGCATCCACCTCCTCCAACGCATGGGTGACGTAGAGGATCGGGATGTGCGCCGCCTGCCGCAGCCGCGCCAGGAAGGGCAGCACCTCCGACCGGCGCGCGGCATCCAGCGAGGCCAGCGGCTCGTCCATCAGCAGCAGGCGCGGCCGGGCCAGCAGCGCGCGGCCCAGCGCCACGCGCTGGCGCTCCCCGCCGGACAGGCCGAACGGCCGGCGCGCCAGCAGCCCGGCAAGGCCGAGAAGCGCCACCACCTCCTCGAAGCGCGGGCCGGGCGCATCCGCCGGGGCGCGGCGCAGGCCGTAGCGCAGGTTGCTCTCCACGCTGAGGTGCGGGAACAGCCGCGCATCCTGGAACACCACGGCGCAGCGGCGCTTCTCGGGCGGCAGCGCGATGCCGCGCGCGGTGTCCAGCAGCACGCCCTCGCCCAGCGCGATGCGCCCCTGCTGCGGCCGCAGCAGCCCGGCGATGGCGGCGAGGATGGTGCTCTTGCCGCAGCCCGAGGGGCCGAACAGCGCCGTCACCCCTTGCGCCGAGGCGGCGAAGGCGACGTCCAGCGCGAAGCCCCCGGCACCGAAGCGGTGGCGCAGCGCGACATCCAGCATCAGCCGCGACCGAGCCAGCGGTGCATCCGCCGCGCGATCACCTCGGCCAGCAGCAGGCCGGTGACGGCCAGCATGAAGGAGACCAGCGCCAGCCGCGCCGCCACCGCCTCGCCACCCGGCGTCTGCGTGGCGCTGTAGATGGCCAGCGGCAGCGTTTGCGTCTCGCCCGGAATGTTGGAGGCGAAGGTGATCACCGCGCCGAACTCGCCGAGGCCGGCGGCGAAGGCCATCACCGCACCGGCCAGGATGCCGGGCGACATCAGCGGCAGCGTGATGGTGAGGAAGCGGTCAAGCGGCCCGGCGCCCAGCGTGCGCGCCGCCGCCTCCAGCCCCTGGTCCACATGCTCCAGGCCGAGGCGCACCGCGCGCACGATCAGCGGGAAGGACATCACGGCCGTGGCCAGTGCGGCGCCCTCCGTGGTGAAGACCAGGCGGATGCCGAACCAGGCATGCAGCGGCGCGCCGATGGGCCCCTGCAGGCCGAACAGCATCAGCAGGCCCCAGCCCACCACGACGGGCGGCACTACGAGCGGCAGGTGCACCAGCGCATCCAGCAGCATCCGTCCCGGGAAGCGCCCGCGCGCCAGCAGCCACGCAACCGCCACGGCCGGCAGCAGCGACACCGCGACCGAGCGCGTCGCGACCTCCAGGCTGAGGCGCACCGCCTGCCATTCCTCGGGCGAGAGGTTCAGCGTCACTGCGGGCGGGTGAAGCTGAAGCGCTGCCAGGTGGGCGCGGCCTCAGGCCCCGCCAGGAAGCCCAGCAGCGCGCGGGCCTGCGCGTTGTCCGCGGCGCGGCGCGTCAGCGCGAAGGGATAGGTGATGGCCTCGTGGCTTTCGGCGGGAAAGCTGCCCACCACGCGCACGCCCGGGCTGGCCGCCGCATCGGTGGCATAGACGATGCCGAGCGGTGCCTCGCCACGCTCCACCAGCAGCAGCGCGGCGCGCACATTCTCGGCGCGTGCCAGGCGCGGCGCGAGGGCTTCCCACTGGCCCATCCAGGTCAGCGCCGCCTGCGCGTAGCGGCCCACCGGCACATGCGCCGGATCGCCGGTGGCGATGCGGCCCTGCGGCCCGAGCAGCGCCAGCAGGTCCGTGCCGCGCGCCAGCGTGACGGGCCGCGCCGTCCGGGCCGGCGCGACCAGCACCAACGCGTTGCCGAGCGGGCTGACGCGCGTGTCGTTCACCAGCAGCCCGCGTTCCTGCAGGTAGTTCGCCCAGGCCTCGTCGGCGGACATGAACAGATCGGCCGGCGCGCCCTGCTCGATCTGGCGGGCCAGCGCGGAGGATGCGGCGAAGGAGAAGCGCGGCGCCGGGTTGCCGCGCGCGGCCCATTCCTGGCCAAGCGCACGCAACGCGTCCGTCAGGCTGGCCGCGGCGAAGACCGTCGGCCCTGTTTGCGCCTGGACCGGGGCGCCCGCCAGCAGCAGGGCCGCGAAGCAGGCAGACAGGCAGCGACGCAGCATCCAGGCCCTCCCGGCGCGTTGTATCCGGCCGAACATAGCCGGACGCTGCACCGGGGTCCATGCGGCCCCCGCCGAGGGCTCAGGCGTCGCCCTTGATCCCCAGCTCCGCGACCAGCCGCACATAGCGCGCCTGCTCGGCCCGCATGAAGGCAGCCAGCTCCTCCGGCGTGCCAGGGGCGGGCTCGGCGCCCAGCAGCGCCAGCCGCTCGCGAACCTCGGCATTGGCGAGGATGCCGTGCGCGGCGGCGTTCAGCGCGGCGATGGCGGCCGGCGGCGTGCCGGCCGGCGCCAGCAGGCAGCCCCAGGAGGTGGCGCCGTAGCCGGGGAAGCCGCCCTCCGCCACGGTCGGCGTCTCCGGCAGCAGGCGCGAGCGCTGCGGCGCCGCCTGCGCGATCATGCGCAGCGTGCCGGCCTGCACATGCGGCTGCACCGCGGCGAAGGCATCGAACATCATCTGCGTGCGCCCTGCCAGCAGATCGGCATGCGCGGCGGTGGAGCCGCGATAGGGCACGTGCTCCATCTCCACGCCCGCGCGCTTCAGCAGATCGGCCGCGAAGATGTGCGGGTTCGATCCGTTGCCCGAGGAGGCGAAGGCGGCACGCCCGCCCTGCTGCCGCGCCCAGGCGATGAACTCCGGCAGGCTGCGCGCCGGATGCGTGGCCGGCACCACCATGACGATCTGCACATGGGCGGTCAGCGTGATGGGCGCGAAATCCGCCAGCGGGTCGAAGGGCAGCGAGGGGAACAGCGCCCGGTTCACCACATGCGAGGACGCGACAAGCGCCAGCGTATGCCCATCGGCCGGCGCCTTCGCCACCGCATCGGTGCCGATGATGCCCGACGCGCCGGCGCGGTTCTCCACCACGCCCGGCTGGCCCAGCGGGCCGCGCAACCGATCGGCAATCAGCCGCGCGGTGATGTCGGAGGCTCCGCCCGCGGTGTAGGGCACGATGATGCGGATCGGGCGCGTGGGCACCCAGGCGGCCTGCGCGCGTGCCGCGGCCGGCAGCGCGAGGCCCGCGGCCAGCAGCGCGCGGCGTGTGAATGTGTGGCGCATCGCGTTCGTCTCCCCTTTCGCGTTCAATAGGCGGGCTTCACCGGGAACCAGCCCGGCCGGCGATCATCCAGATAGGCGCCCTCGATGCGCGTCACCGCGTAGCGCTCGACCAGCGCGGGATCGACGGTGACGCCGAGGCCCGGGCCCTCGGGCACGGCGAAGCAGCCCTCCGCCAGCGTGAAGCGCTCGGCCACGATGTCGCCGGCGAGGTGCGCGTATTCGGTGTCCAGCGCGATGGTCATGTTCGGGATCGAGGCGGCGAGATGCAGATAGGCCGCCTGCGAAAGGCCAAGCTCGCCGCCCGAATGCAGCGTTACGGGCAGGCCCACACCTTCGCAGATGGCCGCCTGCTTCACCACCTGCCACAGCCCGCCGGCCTCATGCGGATCCAGCAGGATCACATCCGCTGCCTCGGCGCGCACGATGTTCGCCACATCGCTGAGCGTATAGGCGCTTTCGTCCAGCGCGATCGGCACCGGCTGGGCGCGGCGCAGCGCCGCATGGCCAGCGAGGTCGTCCAGTTCCAGCGGCTGCTCGATGTACTGCAGGTCGAAGGGCCGCAGCTTCTCGAGCATCCGCCGCGCGGTGCCCGGCGTCCAGGCGCCGTTCACATCGGCGCGCAGCGGCAAATCGGGGCCGATCACCTCGCGCACCGCGCGCACCAGGGCGATGTCGGTGGCCTCCGACATGCCGATCTTCACCTTGAAGCTGCGATGCCCGCGCGCGTGATATTCGCGTGCCGCCGCTGCCGCGGCCTCGGGTGCGGCGGCCAGGATATAGGCCGCCATCTCGGCGCGGTCGCGCCAGCGCCCGCCCCACAGGCGATGCAGCGGCTGGCCGCAGGCGCGGCCGAAGGCGTCCCACATCGCCATCTCCACCGCGCAGATCGCCATCACCGCGGCGCGCTTGTGGTGGTAGTAGCCCGCACCCAGCACGTGCCGGTACAGCGCCTCCGCCTGGTCCACGCTCTTGGTGAGGGCAATCGGCAGCACCACGCGCTCCAGCACTGCGGGAATGGCATCGAGCAGGCAGATGGTCTCGCCCCAGCCGACGGCCCCACCCGCCGTCTCCAGCCGCACGACCAGGCGGGTAACGCCGGTGCGCCGGCCCGAGGCCCACTCCATGTCGGCATGGAAGGGCATGCGCAGCATCCAGTGTTGCGCGGCGACGATGCGAAGGGGGTCTTGCGTCATGCGAACCTCAGGGGCGTGCGGCCTGTCCAGGCGCGGATGCGCGGGCTGACCACGGCGGCGGCCATCTGCGCGGTAAGGCCGCCATCCACCGGCAGGTCGACGCCGGTGACGAAACCGGCCGCGTCGGAGGCGAGGAACAGCGCAGCCTGCGCCACATCCTCCGGCCGGCCGAGGCGGCCGAGCGGATAGGCTTCCTCGGTGAGGCGCACATCCTCGGCCTGCAGCTTCGCGGCGAAGCCCTCGGTGACGATCAGGCCGGGCGAGATGGCGTTCACGCGGATGCCGAGCGGCCCGCATTCCACCGCCATCTGTCGCGTCAGCGCATGGATGCCGCCCTTGGCCGCGGCATAGGCCGCGACGCAGGGCTGGCCCTGCATCGCGTTGACCGAGGCCATGTTGACGATGGCGCCGCGCCCGCGCGGCTGCATGGCGCGCACCGCCTCGCGCGACAGGCGGAACAGGCTGCGCAGGCAGATGGCGATGGCGTCGTCCCAATCCTGATCGGTCGTGTCCAGCAGCGGGCGCACCGTGGTGACGCCGGCGTTGTTCACAAGGACGTCGGGCCCGCCCAGCGCGATGGCGGGGGCGAGGATCCGCACGGGCGCATCGGCCGCCGTGACATCCACAGCCACGCGCACGGCGCAGCCGAGCGTGGCGAGGCCCGCCGCATCGCGATCGGCCGCCACAACCAGCGCGCCGGCATCGGCGAACAGCGTGGCGATGGTGCGGCCGATGCCGGCGGCCGCACCCGTGACGATGCACACCTTGCCCTGCAGTATCATCCCTTCACCGCCCCGGCCGTGAGGCCCTGCACGAACCAGCGCTGCACCAGGCCGAAGGCGATGACGACGGGCAGCGAGGCGATGAGCGAGGCGGCCATCGCCGCCCCCCAATCCTGCCGCATCTCGCCGAGCTGCGACATCAGCAGCCCCGGCCCCACGGTGCGCAACGCCGGCGAGGTGACCAGCGTCATCGCATAGAGCAGGTCGTTCCACGCCCACATGAAGGAATAGAGCGCCACCGTGACCAGGCCGGGGATCGAGACCGGCAGCACCACGCGCAGAAGGATGCGCAGCTCCGAGGCCCCGTCGATGCGCGCGGCCTCCAGCAGCTCCTCCGGCAGGCGCACGAAGTAGGAGAACAGCATGTAGGTGCCGGTCGGCAGCGCGAAGACGATGTAGGCGATGGTCAGCCCCAGCCGCGTATCGAGCAGCCCCGCCGCCTGCAGCAGTGGATAAAGCGAAATCAGCAGCACCGCGAAGGGAAACATCTGCGCCGAGATCATCAGCGCCATCATCGGCTTGCGCCCGCGATAGCGGAAGCGCGCGAAGGAATGCGCGGCAAGTGTCGCCAGCACCGTCGTCAACAGCGCCGCACCACCGGACGTCAGCAGCGAATTGCCCAGCCACAGCGGCAGATCACCCTGGCCGAGCACCCCTCGGAAATTGTCCAGTGTGGGCGCGACCGGCAGTAGCGTGGGGAATCGAAGAAAGATCTCGGCGGTCGGCTTGAAGGCGGTCGAGACCATCCAGAAGACCGGAAAGCCGAGGAAAGCCGCGAGCGCCACGAAGGTCAGCGCGAAGACGATGCGCGCGGAGCGGGAGGCGAAATCCAGCATGGCCTTAGGCTTCCTTCATCACGCCGCGCAGGCGCAGGAAGGCGGGGCCGATGATGGTCAGGAACCACACCACCCCCACCGCGGCCGCCAAGCCAAGGTTCCACGCCTGGAAGGCCTGGCGCTGCACCTCGATCGACATCACCGTGGTGGCGCGCACGGGGCCGCCGCCGGTCATGGCGAAGATTACGTCGAATTGCTGCAGATTGCCCAGCGCACCCAGCACCAGCAAAACTGCGATGGTGGGCCGCAGATGCGGCCAGGCGACGTGGCGAAACACATGCCAATTGCCGGCACCGTCGATCCGCGCAGCCTCCACCTGTTCACCGGGCAGGGATTGCAGGCCCGCGAGGAGGAAAGCGGTGAAAAGCGGGATCGACAGCCAGGTCTTGGCGGCCACCACCCCGGCCATCGCGCCTTCCTGCGTCGCCAGCCAGGCCACGGGTTCATCGAGCACGCCGAGCGTCAGAAGAATGGCGTTCAGCAGCCCGTACTGCCCGTTCAGGATCCAGGCCCAGAGGAAGGCGACGACCGTGCTCGGCAGCACCCAAGGCAGGAGGGAGAGCGCGCGAACCAAGGTGCGGCCGCGAAAGCGCTCATTCAGCACGATCGCCCAGGCAAGACCGAGCCCGAAAGTCGCTGCCGTGGTCAGCACGACGAAGACCACAGTTACGATCCAAGTGCCCAGGATCGTGCCGTCCTCCAGCAGGTTATGGAAATTGCCGAGGCCGATGAAGACCGGTTCGGTCGTCATCAGCGTGTCTTCGTAGAAGGCGCGGCGGAGGGAATCGAGGAAGGGGTAGAGAATCACCGCGCAGAACACCGCCATCGCCGGCAGGGCGAGCAGCAGACCGAACCGCGCCTGCGCACGGTGCAGCCCGCCCGGCCGGGCGACGACGCCGTTCACGCGTCAGGTCCGCCGCTGGTTGGCGGTTGCGCGGCGCAGCCGGTTCGCCATGTCGGCGATCGCCTGCGCGGGCGGCTTGGTCAGGAGCAGCGCCGCCTGAACCTCCTCGCCCACGATGTTGGTGATGTCGGCGGCATTCGACCACGTCGAGGGCTCGTCCATCTCCGCCGTGCCGGCGTTGCGCGCCCATTCGGTGACATAGGAATCGCCCGCCAGCGTGGCCAGCGCCGAGCGTGTCACCGGGAACAGCCCGACGGCCCTGAAGTAGCGAAGCTGGGTTTCGTCATCGAGGGCGAGGTGGCGGATCAGCCGCACGCCTGGCGCATCGGCACCGATGCGCGCGTTGCGCGTATTCGGCATCGCCAGGACATGGCCCCACATCAGGGACTTTGTCGGATCGCCCGCGCGCAGCACCGGCGTGGCGACTGCGGCCACATGCTGGTCGAAGGCGGCACCCTGGCCCGAATTGTCACGCGCGAAGCCGCGGGCGAGCGGCGCATCCTGGTAGAAGGCCGTGCGGTGCTGGCCGAACAGGCGCCGCGCATCAGGCCTGTCGATGTCGCGCGCGATCAGACCCTCACGCGACAGATCGACCAGGAAGGAAAGCGCCTGGCGGGACGCGTCGCTATCAACCGCCACCCTGTCATCGGCATCGAAGAGCTTGCCGCCGAAAGTCCAGAGCCAGACCTGGAACTCGGGCGACATGGTCAGGTTGTTCTTGGTGGAGAAGGCGAAGGGCACGATCTCGGCATTGGTGCGCTTGATGCGGCGCAGCGCGTCCATGAATGCATCGACCGTGCGGGGCATCTCGGCGATCCCGGCATCGCCGAGCACCTTGCGGTTCGCCACCATGCCGATGGAGGCCGCGGTCCACGGCACGCTCAATTGCCGCCCGCCGACCTGGCCGATGCGGAGCAGGCCGGGATCGATGGCGCGGGTGAGTTCCTCGCCCATGACCTGCGCCATGTCGGCCGGCTGCAGCACGCGGGCAAATTGCGACAGCCAACGCTCGGAGAGCTGCACCACATCCTGCGGCTGGTTGGAACGCTGGCGCAGCACCAGATTCTGCTGCATCTGCGCCCAGGGGAAGCCCACCACATCCAGGCGCAGCGCCGGGTTGGCCGTTCGGAAGCGATCAAAGGCTTCGGTCAGCACGGGACGGGAGGCCGCCTCGTCATGGCTCCAGCCGACATAGGTGAGGCCGGGCGCCTGCGCGCGCGCCGCGGGTGCGGCCAGCAGCGCCGCGAGGCCGCCGAGCATGCCGCGCCGGCCGGTGTTGAGCATCGTGTTCATCATGTCGTTTTCCTCCATTATGCGTTGTGCATGTCGCTTGTCGTGATGCGGGCGCGATGTCAGCCGCCGAATTCTCCTACCGGCACGCCCGCCACGCCCGGATCGAAGGCGAAGACCGAGCCCGAGAGCGGTGCCTCGGCCAGTTGCGCCGCGGAAAGGCGGACGCGGGCGGTGGTGATGAACAGCGTGCGCAGCCCCTGGCCGCCGAAGCACAGGCTGGTGGGCCGCGGCACGGGCAGCGAGACCATGCGATCGAGCTTGCCCTCGGGCGTGTAGCGCGCCACGCCCCAGCCATCCCACAGCGCCACCCAGACGCAGCCCTCAACATCCACGGCGAGGCCATCCGGCTTGCCCATGGCCTCCGGCACGCTCGCGAAGGGGCGGCGGTTCGTCGCGCTGCCGGTGGCGAGGTCGTAGTCATAGGCGTGGATCATGCGCGCGCCGGTGTCGATGAAGTACAGGCGCCGGTCATCCGGGCTCCAGCCCAGGCCGTTCGAGACATGCACGCCGGTCTCCACCGCGTGCACGCGCCCATCGGGATCAAGCCGCCACAGCGTGCCCTGGCCGGGCCCGGCATCCAGCGCCATGGTACCGGCGAAGAAGCGGCCGGCGCGGTCGCATTTGCCGTCGTTGAAGCGGTTGCCGGGCTTGTCGGGCTCGGGCGTGGCAAGGCGGCCCACCACGCGCATCGCCTCGTCCAGCAGCTGGAAGCCGTTGCCGAGCGATGCCAGGAAGCCGCCCTGCCGGCGCGGCACCACCGCACCCACCAGCTCGGCCAGCGGCACGCTGCGATCCTCGCCGGTGGCGGGATCGCTCAGGTGCAGGGCGGGGGCCAGGATGTCCACCCACAGCAGGCGCTGCGACGCGGCCAGCCACACCGGCGCCTCGCCCAGAAAGGGCCGCGCGGGCACGACGCAGCGCAGCCCGCCGCTTGGCGGCGCGGAGGGCCTGGTGGTGGCGATCGACATCTCGACATGTCCTGCATTGCCGGAGATTCGCCGCGCGGCCTCCATCACCTCGCGGCCGAGCGCGTGCAGGCGCTCCGGTGGCAGGCGGAAGCTGGGCCCGATGACGCAGACGGCGCCGATCGCCTCGCTCAGATGGTTGAGCACCGGTGCGGCGACGGCGGCGACACCCTCGACGCTCTCCTCAAGGGAAACCGCATAGCCGCGCGCCTTCACCAGATCGAGGTCGCGCTGGAAGGCGGCGGCATCGGTGATGGTGGCGGCGGTCAGCGCGGGCAGCGGCAGGGCGGCGATGCGGCGGCGGCGCTCGGGTGGCGGCAGGTGGGTGAGCATCACCTTGCCCACCGCCGAGGCATGCAGCGCGGTGCGCGCGCCCACGCCGTTGCCCAGCCGCACGCCGGCGCGCAGCGCCTCGCGCTGGTCGACATAGAGGCAGCCATCGCCATCCAGCACGGCCAGCCGCGCGGTCTCGCCACTCTGCCCGGCGAGGCGCGTGAGTTCGGGCTCCGCCGCGCCGCGCAGGTCGAGCGAATCCCACACGCGATGCGCCATGGAGAACAGCTTGAGGCCGAGCCGCCAGCCGCCATCCTCGGCCTCCTGCCGTAACAGCCCGGCCTCGGCGAGGGCGCCGAGCATGCGATGGACGGTGGCGCGGGATAGGCCGGCGGCCTCGGCGATGGCGGCGGTGCGCAGCGGGCGGGGGGCCTCGGCCACGATGTCGAGGAGGCGCAGCGCGCGCAGCAGGGCCTGGGTGCCCTGCGCGGCGCTGTCGGGCGGTGCCTCGGGCGGGGCTGAGGGGGCCCGCGGGCGGCCTGGGGCGCGGCTTTCCTGCTGGGCGATCACCATGTGGACGAGGCGACCACGATATGGCGGCAGCCGTCAAGCGGCACATCCCGGCCATGCCGCGCCCTAGGCGAAGCCGGATCACCCGCCAACCGCGCCCCCTGGCCGCCGATCAACCGCATGCGCAATTGCCCCGTCGAACGCGCAAAGCCAGCCGCGGCTGGCGTCATGCGGCCCTTGCGGGGAATGTCCGGGCCGGGCAGCTTGCACCGATGCGTGCCCTCAGCATCCTTCTCCTCGTGCAGCTCGCCGCCTGCGCGCCGGACTATACGGCTGTGCGCGACTGGGCGTCGCAAGCGCGTGCCACCGTGCTGCCGATCGAGGTGACGCGCGCGCCCGGCCCGCCCGTCGCGCCTGTCCCTGCGGCGCCGGTGACGCAGGGTGGCCAAGCCGGCGCGGTGCTTGCGCTTCAGGAAGGTGCCGCGGCATGGCTCGGGATGCTGGCTTTCCTCGCCGACGATGGCTGGCCCCGGCAGCGCGAGAACCCGCTGACCGATTTGGTCACGAAAGTGCAGCCCTACGATTCCGAGGGCGCGGCGGCGCTGCAGCATTTGGGCGAGCTGATGGCCTACGCCGCCAGGCGCGATACCCGGGCGCCTTGGCTGTCAACCGCGGTCGAGCGGAGCGCCCCGTCATTCCAGAAGGTCGTCACGGCGCTCCAACACCAGTCCGCGGCGCTTGCCGCGGGGGCGCCGTCTTCACCTGCGGTCGAACCGCCCGGCACCCTGTCGCCCGCGCAGCGGGCATTGGCGCAAGAGGTCGCAGCCGCACGACAGGCGGAGGCCAACCGTCAGCGCATCGCGCAGGACGCCAGGGTTACCGCCCTGGCACAGGTGGCGGAAGGCTATGCGTTCCTGGCCGCGCACAAGGACGCACTGTCGAAGAGCGATACGGCGCGGCTGCTTCGCGTTCAGGAGACGGAGCTGCGCCGCCTGATGCTGCTGGGTGCCGCCGGCTGAATAGTGCCGGCCGCGGAGGCCGGTTTCAGAAGCTGATGCCGAGCCCGAAGGAGGCGCCTGTGATGTTCTTGTCGGCGTAGAGGTAGTTCAGGGTGAACTGGACACGGGAGACATCCAGGCCAAAGGCGCCGAATTGCAAGCGCCCGACGTCGAATTCGATCCCCCCGCCGACCGTGGTGGACCAGGCGAAGCCCATGGCTTCGCGCTGCGCTCCGAAATAGGAGGACGCCGCACCGGTCGCCACCCAGCGCAGCGGCCGCTGCAAGATTTCGACCCCGGTCGGCCAGCGGTACTGGCCCCAGACGCTGAAGGTGGACGACGTCGAGGTTCCGCGCGCCACCGGCAGCGTATCCCCGAAGGTCTGCAGCCGCATCAGCGAGTAGCGGGCCTGCAGGTCGATCTGCCGCTCCACGCTATAGTTGAAGTAGTTCAGCATGAGGGACCCGCCGACGCCCCAGACATTGGCATGCACGTCCGACAGCGCCGAAGGTTCGCTATTGTCCCGCCACCAGGCGAGGGCGGTGGAGGCCAGCGAAGCGTCGGACGCGGCGTAGCCGCCCGCGACGTTCAGGATCGGCGTCACGTAGAGGCTGTCGGCGAGGTAGAAGTCCCAGCCGATGCCCAAGGTGGTGGTGAAGTTGTTCCAGCGCACGGAGACAGCGCGCGTCCCCTCGCCCAGCACCACCGCGCGCGGATCATAGCGCGCGTACGACGCGTAGATCTCAAGCCAGAGCGGGAAGCTCTCGTCCACCTCGAAGCCGAAGCCGAACTGGCTGAGGGTCAGCGTCGGATCGCCTGCCTCGGGGCCGACGGTGTTGCGGTTGACCTGCAGCGTGGTGGATGACGCAGTGGGGATCGCCCCATAGCCCATCAGCCCCAGCACGCCGCCGTTGCGCGGCTGGAGCGTGGCGCGGAGCTGCGCCAGTCGCTCGGAAGCTGCTTCGCGCGCCGCCGCGCCAGCAGCCGGTGCCAATGTCTGGGCCCCAAGCGGGCTCGCGACGGCCAAGAGCAGCCATGGAACGAGGCCAATGCCCGCGACCATGACGGTGCGGTGAGCAGGGAGAGACCTGTGCCACCTGGCGGCGAGGCCTGCCTTCCGGACGCTTGCGGCCGGGCTGCGTGCGCCGTTGACGCGGAAAGGTTCGAGGACGGCCGCCATCTCCACAATCGTCTAACAGCCCGAAGCATTGCCTGTCGATACGGATACTGAACCGCGCCAGGCTTCTCGGAGGCGTTCGAGCGTGAGAGGCAATTCGGATCACAAACGCCGGATAGCGGGCGAAGCAGGCGTTTCGGGCGCGTGAATTTCGTCACAACGCCAACGCCGACCGCGCGGAATCAGGCCCGTTGCCGAAGGGCTTGAGTTCGGAACCCAATCAGGCAACTGGGGAGGCCCGACGAGAACCGGCCGCCGGCCAGCGATCTTCTTCCGGTCCCGAACCATTCAACAGGTCCACCCTGAAAACCCCAGGAAACCTGCCGCCCAGCGCGGCGCTCGGGAATGCGCAGAGCAGGGCTGGTATGGAAGATGGCGGAGGGGATGTCCGACCCACTTCTATACATTATGTGGATTTTTTTACGTTTTTTTCTTCAACCCACACTTGAGCCCACTAAACATGACCTGCGGCCGATCCCCTCTCTCCCCACACGCACCCCAGCCGCAACCCCCCTTTCGCGCCCCACCTCGTCACGTCGCGCGGTGGAGCGGCCCCCAATTCGACCGGACAGGCGGCGTAACCGTGAGGGCCTAGGTGCCTAGGTGGAAGCCTAGGCGTGCGCCTATGTCGAAGCCCATCGAGCGCGTCGAAATCATCACCGGCCGGGAGCGCCGGAGGCGATACACTGCCGAGGAGAAGGTCAGGCTGATCGAGGAGACGATGCAGCCCGGCATGACGGTCTCGGCCGTCGCCCGGCCCCATGGCGTCTCCCCGAGCCTCCTGTTCGGGTGGAGGCGACGAATGGCCGAGGGTGGCCTGGAGGCGGTCAGGGCCGACGAGGACGTGGTGGCCGCCAGCCGCCTCCGCGAGCTCGAGGCCAAGGTCCGCGAACTGGAGCGCTTGCTCGGCCGCAAGACGATGGAGGCCGAGATTCTCCGCGAGGCCCTGGAGCAGGCACGCCCAAAAAAACACGTGTTGCGCTTGCCGTCGCCGCCACCAGACGGTTCCCGGTGAAGGCCGTGGCCGACACCCTCGCCGAGCAACTCCGGCGCCCCGAGCGGCCGCGGCGTGGCCCGTATCGCCGCGCCGAGGACGAGGCCGTGCTGGCCGAGATCCGCGCCATAACCGATGCTCGCCCCACCTACGGCTATCGCCGCGTCACCGCCCTGCTGAACCGGGCCAGGCGCAGTTCCGGCGAACCCCCGCTCAATCACAAGCGCATCTTCCGGCTGATGCGCCTCTCCTCGATGCTTGTGCAGCCCCGCACCGGCAGGCGCCCGATCCGCGCCCATGAGGGCACCGTCGTCGCACCCGCGTCCAACCAGCGCTGGGCCTCCGATGGCCACGAGAGTTCCGGTTGCAAGGGCGAGTTGGCCCGCGTCGCCTTCGCCATCGACACCCACGACCGCGGGATCATCGCCTGGGGTCCCACCTCTGGCGCCGGCATCTGCGGCGACGTGATGCGTGACATGGCGCTGGACTGCGTCGGGCGTCGGTTCGACGCCATCCGCGCCCCCCCCGAAGGCCCTCATGCTTGCGCTGCATATCCAGTCGAATTGGGGGGCGCTCCAAAGGATTTCGGTCCGGCGCCCAATCGACCGAATGGACTTGGCTGCGCGTTCGGCGGCGCTCCCGGCTCCGTCTCGTGACGCAGTGACGAAGGCCACGCCCTCCATGGCCGCGCTGGCGCGCGCGTGTCGTGGAATAGCGAGCAGGTTCCGCTGCTGCCGGTCTTATCCTGGCCACTGGTGGCTCTCGGTGTCCACGCGTTCAGCAGATTCCCGCCGGCCGTCGGCCCGGCTGACGTTCGCGCAGCTCGCGAGTTTACCACAGGCCGCGGTCGCTTCACCCCGGATGTCGGCAGCTCGAGATATACGATGCCGTCGCCCACCAGCCGTATCTCGGGCCGGGCGGCTCTTGCCGTGCAGCCTCTCCGGTGCGCCTGGCGGCGCAGTTCGACCACCGCCCCCCCCGGCACCCGATTCAGGGGGGTGGGGGTGCCGGACATGCACCCCCTCCGGAATTCTGTGCGGGTCCCATTGCCCCGCATTGCGTGCATCAACTCTTGCTCTCTCGTAACGCGATGGCTTCTTATCGGGCCAATGAATGTGCCGCCGCCTCCGGTCCCGGAGACAACCAACTTCGGCTTCCTCACCCGCTATGACGGGGTGCTGGTGCGTGTCGCGGCGCTGGCGGAGCGCTACTTCCCCGACGATCCCATCACCGCACTCATGAAGCTGCGCCAATTCGGCGAGATTCTCGCGCAGCAGGTCGCGGCGCGGGCCGGGGTCTATGCCTCGCCCGAAGAGCCGCAGTCCGACCTCCTGCGTCGTTGGCGCGTTGAGGCCAGCTACCCGAAGGAGGTGCTCGACCTCTTCCACGATGTGCGGCGGCTTGGGAACGACGCGGTCCACCACCACCGAGGCGATCACGCTGCCGCGCTGAACGCCCTCAAGGTCGCCCGCCAGCTCGCGGTGTGGTTCCACCGCACCTTCGGCGACCGCGGCTTCAAGCCCGGCCCCTTCCAGCCGCCGCGGCCCCCTGCCGATCCCACCCCGGCCCTGCGCGACGAGATCGAGCGGCTACGCGGGGAGCGCGACGCCGGCCAGAGCGCCGCAGAAGCTGCCCAGCAGCGCGCCGAGCAGGCCGACGCCGCCCGCCGGTCCGCCGAGCAACAGGCCCAGATCGTCGCGCAGGAGCGCGCTTTCTGGGAACGCTATGCCGCCGACACCGAAGCTGCCCAGGCCGCCCTGGCCGAACGCCTCACGGCCCTCCAGGCAGCCGCCGACGCCCGTCCCGCCATCCAGCAAGCCGAGCAGAAGGCCGCAGCCGAGGAGGCCGCGCAGGGGATCGATCTCGATGAGGCGGCCACCCGTGCGATCATCGACGCACGGCTGCGGGCGCGCGGCTGGGAAGCCGACAGCGCAACTCTGCGCCATGCCGCCGGCGCCCGACCTGCGAGGGGTCGCAACATCGCGATCGCCGAGTGGCCCACCTCCAGCGGCCCCGCCGACTATGCCCTATTCGTTGGTTTGGTCTGCGTCGGCGTCGTGGAGGCGAAGCGTAAGCGCAAGAACGTCTCTGCCGCGGTGGACCAGGCCGGCCGCTACGCGCAGGGCTTCCTCGCGGAGGCAGGCCTGGAGCTTCGGCCAGGTGGTCCCTGGCCTGCGGAAACGGCGGCGACGAACGCCGCCGCCTACCGGTTGCCCTTCCCGACCGAGCCCGAGGACGTCCCCGCCATCGACCAATACGACCTGATCGTCGTGGACGAGTGCCATCGCGGCTACCTGCTCGACCGCGAGATGTCAGACGCCGAACTCGCCTTCCGCGGCCAGGATGCCGGGTGCCGACGACGCGTTGGACAAGGGTGTGGCGAGCGTCAGGCAGCGGCTTGGCGGCCCGTCCGGGTTGCAGGGCTTCAAGGCTGCGCTCGGCCAGGCACTCAAGGACGTGCCAAGGCCTGTCATTGTGCTGATCGACGAGTTGGATCGTCTGCGCGATGAGGAGGTCCGCACGGTGGCCCAGCTCGTCCGCGCGGTGGCAGATTTCCAGCATGTTTCCTACGTGCTCGCCTACGACCAACGGCGCGTCGAGGAAGCGCTCGGCAGCGATCTCCCGGGCGACCTCGCTGGGCACCGTGAGCGCGGCCGCGCCTACCTCGAAAAGCTGGTGCACATCCCGCTCCCGCTTCCGCTCGCCACGCCTGCCGAACTGCGCGAGCTGCTGCGTGGCGAAGTCTTGGCCATCGGCACGGAGAACCGCTTCGAGCCGGATATGCTCGCTGGCGAGCGTGGCTTGCGCCTCCTGGAATTGCTCACTGAGCAGGTGTTGCAGACCCCACGCGAGGTGGTGCGGGCGACCGGAGCATTCCGTGTGCTGGCCAGCATGATCGGCGCCGAAGCGGAGCCGGTAGACTTGCTCGCCTTCGCGGTTCTCCAAACAAAGTTTCCGGACCTGTATCAAGACCTGCGCGATCGGCCGAATCTGTTTGCGCCCGATCTCGGAACAGGGAGAGGCGTAAGCGCGTGGCTGGAGGTCAGGCAGAAGCGCGAACCGGAAGAACACCTTGCTCTCCAGTTCCCGGGCAAGACACTGTCTGAGGCGGCAACCGCGCTCGTGCGCTTCCTGTTCCCGCTGCCAGAGGACCGGGATCAGCTTGGGGACCGCAGCGATACGCTTCGAAACCGGCGCGCTCTTATGATCGCACTGCGGCTTGGCCTTCCTCCCGGCACCATTCCGCGTGCCGAGACGGAGCGCTTCTTTCGGTTGACGCAAGAAGAGGCGCTTTCGTTCCTCGTGCGTGCTCGTGACGAGGACGCGCTGCCAGACTTCCTCGACCGTGCGATGGCCTTTTATCCTTCGATGCGCGAACCCTCTGATGCGTTCTGGCCGGCTGTTGCCGAAATGCTCCGGCGTTCTCCTGCAGCATGGAAGGCACGATACCCACCGATCCGCGACTCGATCGAAGGTTTCGCCGATCTGGCAACAGCGCGATTACGGGTCCAAGCAGGCGAGCGAGCCAGGTTTCGCCACATCGCCGAGGTGCTGTTGGAGGGCCGAGATCCGCACATTCTGCCGATGTGGTTGCAGTCGCATGCCCTAGCATACGGCATGTTCGGGCTGCCCAAGAGGTCACGACGCGGGGAGACTGCATTTCTCGAGGCAGAAGAACTCGACACTGCGATGCAGCGCCAGGCCGACTGGGTGCACCCCGCCTTCTGCGACGGCACCCTGTTCTACGAACTCTACAATCTGTTGGCGCTGCACCAGTTGGTCGATGCTGGTCGGTGGGACGCTGCGTGCAGCACCCGCATGCAGACACTGTTGGCGCAGCCAGACGGAGCCGACCAGTTGGCGCTACTCGGGTTTGGCGGCCACTTCATGACCGAAAGGCCGTTCATCCTGCGCCTTGTGGACGAGAGCACTTTCCTGAAGCGCATGAAGGAACGGCTGACCGAGGTTGAAGGCAGCGGCGGTGACGCTTCTCTCATAGCCGCGCTTCGCAAGAGCTTGGGCCGTGACTAGCCGTGCCGTGTTTGCATGCCAACGCGTTGTCATGGAGTGAGCAATCCCGTGCGGGAGGTGCGGCGGCGGAACTGGTCGCCGGAGGAGCGGCTGCGGATTGTCCGCGAGACACTCGAGCCCGGCGTGATCGTGCAGGCGGTGGCGGATCGGCATGGCGTCAGCACCGGCCAACTCTCCACTTGGCGAAAGCAGATGCTGGCGGCGGCGATGGCGGGCTTCGCGCCCGTGGAGGTGGTGCCGGTGAGGAACACCTCGCTGATGGCGCGGACGCGATGCGCGGCCAGGACCACGACGAGATGGCGGAAGCCGTCGGCGCGGACCTCGTCACCGGTGGCCGAGTGCAGGAACACGACCCGGCCGGCGGTGCGGCAGCACCCAAAGACGATCTGATGCTCGGTGATGGGCTGGCGGAAGGACTGGGTGACGGCGGCGCCGGAGTGCGGTGCATCGTCCTTGCTGCGTTCCGTCGCCACGCGCATCATCATCCAAAGCGAGCCGCCCGGAGAAGCTTGGCGCCGAAGGAGGAAGTGTATGCCGCTTATCGATCCGCTGCGTGAGAACCACAACCCGGACCTGATGGACCTCATTCAATTCTTCCGCGGCCCGCTCGGCACCGTGCCCAATTCAGTGCTGACGATGCAGCGCCGCCCCGCCGTGGCACGCGCCTTCACTGAGCTCAAC